>ERZ869909.21-NODE-21-length-229583-cov-7.516209_pt1 | contig 229583 bp, 192 predicted proteins | sample MGYA00520892_ERZ869909 | MGnify/ENA primary metagenome ERZ869909 (study PRJEB32215, sample SAMEA104723947) | bioreactor metagenome | biome: bioreactor; feature: anaerobic bioreactor; material: water | place: China | collected 2015-03-12 ... | reverse complement strand
GAGGGCGAGCGTCCTCGCGAGCCGGGGCGATGCGTGAATCTGCCCTCACCCCGCTATTCCCCATACAAATCCGATGGCTCCATGTGCACGAGCACATCGCGGATTCGGGTGTCGCCCTCGACGATCGCATCGCGCACATGGTGGGCAATGAAATGGCTCTCGCGCACGGTCATTTCCGGGTCCACAAGCACATGCAGGTCGACATAAAACTCCAGACCCATCTTGCGCACATGGCACTTGTCCAATCCGGCGACGCCCGGCACCGCGCTGGCAATCGCCCGCACGCTTCGCTCGATATCGGGCGAAGGCGCCGCGTCCATCAATTCCGCGAGAGTCGGCCGCAAGAGGCGCTGACCGTTGTAGAGGATAATGCCGCAGGCGAACAGTGCCGCGACATCGTCCGCCGCTGCCCACGCCTCACCGCCCAGCACGGCAATCGATACGCCCAACAGGGTGGCCACGGAGGTGATCGCATCCGTTCGGTGGTGCCAGGCCTCGGCGAGCAGGGCGTTCGAGCCGATGGCCCGCCCCGTGCGGTTCACATAGTGGAAGAGCGATTCCTTCACCACGATCACCGCGATGATCACCGGGATGCTCCACGCCGCCGGCACCGCGCTCGTACCCTGCCAGAGGGACAACACGCTGCTGTAGGCCAACCCGGCCCCGCCCAGCATGATCAGCGACGCGACCGCCATTCCGGCCAGGGGTTCGGCTTTTCCGTGCCCGTAGGGATGATTCTCGTCCGGCGGGGCCGCGGCCACGCGCATGCCCACGACGATCGCCAAACCGCCGAAGACATCCAGCAGGGATTCCACCGCATCGGCGATGAGTGCCTGGGATTGCGCCGTAATTCCCGTGATGCCCTTCACGAGCGCCAGCACCACGCTGACGCACAGCGCCAGCAAGCCGACACGAAAGGCCTTCTCCGGCGCGCTTCCGCCGTCCTGTACGGTGCGAACAAAGGGGGGCATGAATAGAGAGGCTCCGGGAATGCGTGGGGGTGCGCGTGCCCGGAATCGAATCTTTGGAACGATTCCCCGCGCACGGGCATAATAGACGGGAGTACCTACCGTTCCGCAACTCGTACGCACAACCCCCGGGAGTGCCCGCCCCATGGTCCGTATCCTCATTTGCGTACTGCTGGCCGTGTTTGGCCTCGCCGCAACCGCCCAAGAGCCCTCCCCGGATACCGCATCCCCGCCGGAAACCATCGGAGACGCCCTCGACGACGCGGGAAATTTCGCCCGCGAGCTGATTCCCATCTCCGATGTGCCCGGCGAGTTGACCCTCTGGTCCATGATCGAGAACGGCGGCGTCATCCTTTGGATCATCATCGCCCTGAGCGGCGTGACCCTCATGCTCGCCCTGTACCTGCTCGCCACCGTCTCCCTGCGCCGCGAAGTGCCCACCCGCCTCGCCGATCAGGCCGCCGAGGCCCTCTCGCAAGGCAATGTCGGCCGCGTCTACAAGCTCTGCGAGGGGCATGATTCCCTCCTCGCCAGCGTCCTGCGCGCGGGCGTGAAGATGGCCGGCCGCGACCGCTTCATCGTGCAGGAGGCCATGGAAAGCGAAGGCGAGCGCGGCGCCGCGGCCCTGTGGCAACGCATCCTCTACCTCAGCAATATCGGCCAGATTGCCCCCCTGCTCGGCCTGCTCGGCACCGTGTGGGGCATGATCCAGGCGTTCGGCTCCATCTACCTCGACGACGCCCAAGTCCGCGGTCTCCGCATGGCCGAGGCCGTCGCCCAAGCCATGATCACCACCGCCGCCGGCCTCGCCCTCGCCATCCCCGCCATGCTCGTCTACTTTCTCCTGCGTGGCCGCGTTATCAAGATCGTCGCGGCCGTCGAGTCCCAGGCCGCCGAGTTCGTTGACCTGTTTGACGAGAGCAACCGCTGATGCGCATCGGGCGCCAATACCAGGAGCAGTCCGATCCGGTGCAACTTGCCCCGCTGATCGACATTGTCTTCCTCACGCTCGTCTTCTTCATGACCACCGCTGTCTTTGGCCAACTCGAGCGGGAGATCGACATCACCCTTCCCACCGCCAGCGAATCCGAAGTGGCCGAGCGCAGCCGAGGCGAAATTTTCATCAATATTCGCGAGGATGGGACCATCATCCTCAATGATCGCGAGGTGGAAGTGCCCGAATTGCAGGCCATTCTCCTCCGAGTAGCGGACTTCTTCCCCGGCGGCTCCGTCATCATCCGGGGCGATCGTGGCGCGCCCTTGGGCCGTGCGATCGCCGTTCTCAACGCATGCAAGGCGGCTGACATCCAGAATGTCTCCTTCGCCGCCGTGGAGCCCGGACCCGATGAGGATTAGTACCGCCATCCTGCTGGCCCTGTTCGTGGCTGTTGTCCCGGTTCGGGCGCAGGACGATCCCGCCGCCACGCTCGACTTCGCCAATGGCCTCTTTCTGCGCGGGCTGTACCAGGAAGCCGCGCAGGAATACCGCAATTACCTCGACGCCGCCGGCTCGGATGCCAGCACGCAGGCCTGGTACCGGCTCGGCGAGGCCGCATTCGCCGGTGGCGACTACGACGCCGCGCGTTCGGCCTTGGAGGGATACCGCCAACGCGCGCCTCAAGGCGAGCACGCCGAGCGCGCCGCGTTGCGTCTGGCCGAATCTTTCCAACGCCTCGACCGCCCTCGCGATGCCATCCCCCTTTTCGAGCAACTCGGCGCGGACGCTGCCGAGGATTCCGTGCGAGCCGCTGCCCTCTACGGCCTGGGCCGCGCAATGAGCGAGGACAACAACCCGCAGGGAGCAATGCGGCCCTTCCTGCGGCTGATTCAGGACTACCCAAACGACCCCCGCGTTCCGTTCGGGCGATTTCAACTCGCACGCGTGTACTTGGAACTCGACCAGGCCGACGAGGCCGCGCGCCTGTTTGACGCCGTTGCGACGGATACCGCCGCTGCCGACGAGGCCCTGCGCCACGAGGCCCGATTCCGCGCAGCCGAGAGCTTCGCCCGCTCCGGCGAGCACGGGCGCGCCATCACCTCCTATGAGGCCCTTGCACGCGAGGCGCCCGGCGGGGCCTACGCCGAACGCGCGGCCTACGGCATTGCATGGACCGCCCACGCCGCAGGAGACTACGAGCGGGCCGGACACGCCGCGTCGGCCTTCGTCGAGGCCCACCCCGGGTCCGAATTCGCGCCTGCTGCCCGCTATCTGCGTGGTCACGCCCTGCAGGAGTTGGGCGATCTCGCCGCGGCGAGCGCGGCCTATGAGGCCCTCATCCTCGCCGAGCCGGACAGCCCCTTCGCCCAGCGCGCCACCATCCGGTTGGCGTGGGTGCGGTATCTCGATGGCGACGCCGCCGGCGCCCGCGAGGCCTCCCGCCGATTGCTCGCCGCCGGCAATCTCACCGATGCCGACGCAGGCGATGCCCACTACCTCGTCGCCCTGATCGACACCGATTCCGGCGACCTCGAGGCAGCCCTTGCGGGCTTCGATCGCGTTGTGACGGAATATTTCGAGAGCACCTTCGCCACCGATGCCGCCTACAAGCGCGCGGAAACCCTCGCGCGGCTTGGACGCACAGCCGAGGCCGCGATTGCCTTCGAGGCGTTCGCCACCGAGAACCCCGCCCATGGGCTCGCACGCGAGGCCCTGCTGCGCGGCGGCGATGCGGCCTTCTTTGACGCGGATTTCTCCGAGGCCATCGCACAATACCAGCGCGTACTCGACGCCGAGCCGGAACCGGAAGTCGAAGAGCTGACGCGATACCGCCTCGCGTTGTCGCATCACAATGCCCGGCAGTTTGAGCAGAGTGCCGAGGCCTTTCGCGCGCTTCTCGAGCGATTTCCGGATTCGGAGCATGCCGCCGAGGGCCACTTGCGTATCGGCGAGTATCACCTGGAGGAAGGAAATGCCGGGCCCGCGCTCAATGCCTTTGTCACCGCGCTGGATGCCGCAACTGACGACGCCCTCACGGGCCGCGCACTTCGGGGCGCAGGTTTGGCGCACTATCAACTCGGCAACCATGACGAGGCCGCCCAGCGGCTCGCGCGGCTGATTGCCGACTTCCCCGGCGTCGCGCTTGACCCGGATGCCGCCCTCTGGCTGGGCCAATACGCCTTCGACAACGAGCGCTATTCCCTCGCCGCCTCTGCCTTCGAGCACATTCTCTCATCGAGCGCAGCCGTGGCGAATCGTGGCGCGATTCAGTTCAAACTCGCCGAAAGCCTCGAGCTGGACGGACAAGTCGATGCCGCCCTCGCCGCATTTGCGCGTGTCGAGGCCATCGAGCCGAACAGCGCGTGGTCGCTCGATGCCGGGTATCGTCAAGGCCTCCTGCTGGAGACCAAGGGCGATGCCGAGGCAGCGCGCGCCAAATTCGAGGCCGCCGCCCGCGTACTCGAGGGCAGCGCTCCCGCCCGGGCCCGCCTGCGGCTCGCCGCGATGGATCTTGAGGCCGAGAACTTCGCCGAGTCCGCGCGTGGCTACATGATGGTCGCCGTGCTCTACGAGGATCCCGCTCTCACCCCCGAGGCCCTCATGGGAGCCGCGAAGGCCTACGCCGCCAATGGCGAGCCCGCCAAGGCGCGCGCATGCTACGAGGAACTCCTGCGCGACTTTCCAGACTCCTCCTTCGCCAACGAGGCCCGCGAGCGCATGGCGGAGCTGACACCATGACGCGCCGGCAAATTCTATTTCTGAGCTTGGCCGTTTCCGTCGTGCTCCATGCGATTCTCCTCGCCGTCGCGCCGATGGTCAGCATGCTCCGCCCGAGCGACGATGTCCCCTCCGTCCTCATGCGCTATCGCGTCAACCTCGCGGAGGCGGCCCGCCCGCCCGTGCAGCCGCGTCAACCGCTCCCCGAGCGCACCTCACTGCAACCTCGTGCGACCGCGCCGGAGCAACGCGAGCAACTCGCGCCCACGACGAACCTCCTGGAGCTGCCCGCTGACACCCCCGACCTCGCCCAACGCGCCGCTGCCGACCGTGTCGAGCGCCCCGCAGACGCCGCGCCCGACCCTGCCCTGATGCGTCTCGCCGATGCCCGCATCATCGAAATCAGCCAGGAAGAGGCACGCGAGGGCCTCAGCGTCGAGCGCCGCCTCGTGCGGCCCAGCCCGGACCGCATCCTCCCCGAGGGGGCCACGCCCACCCTGCGCTCCCCGATCGAGGACCGGGGTGAGTTGCTCGCCATTGCCGCCGCGGCCCCTTCGGCCTTGGCGGGCACGCCGGACTTTGCCGAGCCCTCGCTCGATCCGCCATTTCTTCCCTTTGACGAATTCGGCGAGGACGGCAGCGATCCCCTGCGCGGCCTCGATGCCCGGCTCCCCCTCGAGGGGGCCCCCATCGAGACCCTCACCCGCGAGATCGAATCCGAACGCGACTACGACTTCCTCGACGACCTTGTCGCCATCGAGCTGGAGACCTACCAGCCCAATCCCTCCGAGCCCGGCTATTTCCGCCTGCGCATCCTGCCCCGCACCGGCGAGCACATTCCGGTTCTGCCCAAGGATGTCACCTTCGTCATCGACTCCTCCAACAGCATCATCCAGCGAAAGCTCGATCTCACCGCCCGCGGACTCGACCCCATCATCGCCACCCTGCGGCCAGAGGACCACTTCAATATCATCTCATTTCGGGATACGGCCAACCTGTTCCGTCCCCAGCGCGTGCCTGCCACGCCCGAGGCCACCCGCGACGCCCGGGGATTCCTGCAGTCATTCGAGAGCCGCGGACAAACCGACATTTTCAGCGCCTTGGAGCCCGTTCTGCAGGAGCCCTATCGCGATGGCATGGCCGGGATGGTCGTATTTATCTCGGATGGACAACCCACCAGCGGCATCCGCGATGGCCGCACCATCATCAACGGCCTGACCACTCTGAACACCCACGATATCAGCATCTTGGCCTACGGCGGTGGCAATACGGTCAACCGCAATTTGCTCGACCTTCTCGCCCATCGTAACCGCGGCGATGCCTATGTCACGCCGAATATGAACCAGATTAATGACGAATTACCCCGCTTTCTGGGCCTTTTTTCCGATCCGATCCTTGTCAATCTCAACGCAAACTTCAGTGGCATACGGCAGGACGAACTCTATCCCCGCCGATTGCCGGACTTCTTCAAGGGGCGCCCTGTGGTCGTTCATGGCCGCTTCGATCCTTCCCAAGATGAGACCTTCGCCATGCGCCTAGTGGGGCGTGCGGCCGATCGCACCAAGGAGGTCATCTTCCGCGCCGATCTCGACGAGGCCCGCACGGGCGATGTCAGCATCGCCAATGAATGGGCCTTCAACAAGGCGTATCACCTCATCGGGCGCATGGTCGAGGAGGGAGAGCAACCCGCGCTGCGTGCCGAGCTTCGCTCCTTGAGCCAGCGATACGGAATCCAGACCAGCTATGACGATTAGCCAGCGGCCGCCAACAGCCGCGATGACAGCGGGGGAATGGCTCTCCGCCCTGCATGCCCCCGACGCTGTCCGCAGCCTTTCGAAAGTCTACGGCGATGATGCGGCCGTGCTGGATGGGCGAATTGCCTTGTTGCGGCGCGTGCTCGATGCCACCAGCGCCCAACTCAGGGATACCCCCGTGGGCATCGTCCGTGCCCCGGGGCGCATCAACCTGCGCGGCATGCATGTCGACACCCACGGCGGTTACCTCAACCTGATGACCCATCAGCGTGAGGTGGTGATTGCCTTCACCCCGGCTAACGACGCCACGGTGACGCTCTGGCATGCCGAGGATGGCTACACCACCTGCCGGTTCGACCCGACCCCCCTCGTGGACACCGCCGCGTTCCGCCGGACTTGGCCCAACTTTCTCGAGAGCGACCCTGTCCGCGAGGCGACTGCCGGCCGCCAGGGCGATTGGTCCCTGTACGCCGAAGGGGCAGCCCTGAGCATTCAGCATCGCTTTCCTCGCGAGAGCCTGAAGGGACTGCGTGGGGTCATCGCGTCGGATTTGCCCCAAGGGGCCGCCTTAAGTTCGTCGGCGGCCCTGTGTGTGGCGTGTTGCCTCGCCCTGCTGCATTGCAACGGACTCCACCTTCCCCCCGAGGCCCTCATCGAGGCCGCGCAGGATGCCGAGTGGTACACCGGCAGCCGATGCGGCATCGCGGATCAGGCCGCCATCATCCTTGGAGGCCGGAACGAGGTGGTCAATGCCGCCCTTCAGCCCGGCGCACTCGACACTTCCGCCGCGCGCCGGATACCCATGCCGGAGGGCACCTGCATCCTCGTGATTAACTCCCACACCACCCGCAGCATCAGCGGACCGCAGCAAGTGGCCTACACCCGCAACCGCTTCGCCTACTCCATGGCCGTGGCGATATTGCATCAGGAACTCGCCCGGCTCGGCCTGCCCGCCGCCGCCCTCGACCGCATGCGGAGCTTTGCCGCCTTGACCCCCGAGCGCCTCGCGGCTCTGCCCGGCGCGCCCAGCATCTACACGCTGCTGAAGTCCCTCCCTGAGTCCATGACGATCGAGGCCATGAGATTGCGGTACGAGCTGCCCACGCTGGACATGCACTACCGCACATGGTTCGGCTCCTTGCCCGAAGACGCGCGGCCCCGTGAGTTCGCCCTGCGCGGACCCCTCCTGTTCGGACTCGCCGAGAGCGAACGCGCACGCCTCTTTCCCGACTTTCTTCGCAAGGGGGATCTCGTGGCCGCGGGCCGCGCCATGACCATCGGCCATGAGGGCGACCGAGTCGCCAATCCGGGTGGAAGCCCCGCCAGTCACCCCGTTCACGACGCGCAACTCGATGAATGGGAGTCGGAAGGCATCCCCCTGTGGCAATGCCCCGGCGCATACGGCGCCAGCAGTCCCGCCTTGGATGCCTTGGTCGATGCCGCGCTCGAGGCCGGCGCGCTCGGCGCATGCCTCACCGGCGCCGGGATCGCGGGCACCGTCATCGCACTTTGCGAGGCGCACGACGCAGGCAGCATCACGAAAGCGCTCCGCAACCGCCTCGCCGCGGCGGATTACGCGCCCCTCGCCGGTCTCGATGCCCCCCTGACCCCCGCACAACTCGACGCCGCCATCCTCATCAACCACGCCACCGCCGGCGCCTGCGAAATCGGCGGCCGCTGAACTCTCCCTTTCCCCCTGGGGACCTTTCATAAAGTCTCGGGAGATTGTTCGGTCTGCAGGAATCCATACCCAAGCTCATTCAAATCCCCCCTGCCCCCTTTTCCAAAGGGGGGGACTTTGCGCGCTTTACGATGGGCAGAAGCAACGGTGACAGCCCGAATTCCACTTGAATTCAAGGGCTTTCGGTCGCGCTACGCATTTGAAGCCGCCCGCATTCCTCCCCCTTTAGCAAAGGGGGACCGAGGGGGATTTGAAGGGGATTGGCCACGATTTTCTACCACCGAAGCACGCCCAGAAACTTTTTGGAAGATCCCAAGGGGAGAGTCGGGGTGAGGGGGAGGGACCGGCATCGCTGCGTCGAGCCCTTCGCCCTTGGTGCGGCAGGACGCTCGTCCGCGGAACGCCACGCTCCCGCGTGGCACAAGCGGGACATACAGCCAAGCCCGCACTCAATGCCATGGAGGGCCGTGGCGTTCCCCCGCAGGGATGGATACGCGGCGCATCTTCCCCCGTTCGTCTTTAACCGCAAAGAACACAAAGAACACAAAGAACACAGAGCGGTATTCTTTGCGATCTTTGTGGTTAATTCATGCTGACCCGGTCACCATACGAGTGGTGAAGATGTGCTGCCGCGCATATCCCGAGTAGATAGCGGTTCTTCAACCAAGCGAACGGAAGTCTTCCTTCTTCACGCCCCCGCCTTCGACGGAGCCAAACCCCCTACACATTGAAGCGGAAGTGCATCACATCCCCGTCGTGGACGACATACTCCTTGCCCTCGACGCGCATCACGCCGGCGGCCTTCGCCCCGGCCTCGCCCTTGTGCTGGATGTAATCGTCGTACGCAATCACCTCCGCGCGAATGAATCCCTTCTCGAAATCGGTGTGGATGACACTGGCCGCCTTCGGGGCCTTCCAGCCGCGCGTGATCTGCCATGCCCGCACTTCCTTCGGCCCCGCCGTGAAGTAGCTGATGAGCCCCAAGGCCGCGTAGCCCTTGTGGATGACCTGATCCAGCCCGCTCTCGGCGACGCCCATTGACTCCAGAAACTCATCGCGCTCGGCGTCGCTCAGGCCCGCCATTTCCTCTTCCAGCTTCGCGCAGAGCACCACGACTTCAGCATTGTGCTCGGCCGCCAGCCCGCGCAGGGCCGTCACATAGGTATTGTCACCGGCGAGACCGTCCTCATCCACATTGGCCACAAAGATCACCGGTTTCGCTGTAATTGGGTGAATTTCCTTTGACAACTCCGCGAAAGCATCCTCGTCGCTCGGCGCGTACGACGACGCCGGCAGGCCTTCGCCCATATGTGCGAGCAATGCCGTCGCCTCATCCAACTGACCGCGTGCAGACTTCTCCGTGCGAATGGCCTTCTCCAGCCGCTCGATGCGGCGCTCGAGCGTCTCAAGATCCGCCAGAATCAGCTCCGTGTTGATCGTATCAACATCCCGCGCGGGGTCCGGCGAGCCGTCCACATGCACAACATTGTCATCGTCGAAGCAGCGCACGACATGCACGATGGCAGCCGTCTCGCGGATATGGCCCAAAAACTTGTTGCCCAAGCCCTCGCCCTTGCTCGCCCCCGCGACCAGTCCCGCGATGTCGTAGAACTCCACGGTCGAGTGAAGCACCTTCTCCGGCTTGGCGATGGCCGCGAGGGCATCGAGCCGAGGGTCAGGCACCGGCACCACTGCCTTGTTCGGCTCGATGGTGCAAAAGGGGTAATTCGCCGCTTCCGCATTCTGGGCCTTCGACAAGGCATTAAAAGTCGTGCTTTTCCCGACATTGGGTAAGCCCACGATGCCGACGCTCAGGGCCATGACGGATCCTTTCCGAAAAGAGGTGGGGGAGTGGCAAGAAAAACGCGCCCGGACGCGACGGCGTCCCGGGCGCACGCAGAGCCCCAATTATGCGGCCTGGGGCGCTTCCGATGCAATGTGCGGCTGCGCCAGTTACACCTCGAAGCGCTGGCCGGGCATCACGAAGCCGGCGAAGCCGTCCGCCTTGGCGTTGTGGTCGTGGTAGGCCTCGCTGAGGTGCACGAGGTGCATGCGCGCCTTTATTTCCGGTGGCACGGTCTCGCGCAGCTCACGGTAGGTGATGTGCACCGCCGAGGGGCCATCCTCGTTGAATTGGCAATCCTGAAAGATCAGGTCTGCGTCGTGCGGCGGCGTCTCCACGGTATCCCCGGAGTAGTAGACCCCATTCTCGAAGCGTATGGCCCAGTTGGGCATCGCCGCCACATGGGGGGTCGGCACAAAACGAAACGCGGGCAGGCCGGGGATGCGCACCTCCTGACTCACGCTTACTTGGAAGTAAGTATCCAGCGTCGCGTCGTACACCCGGCGGTCCGCATCTTGAATGATCCCCATCCCCCCGCGCAGGCTGTGCTCCCACAGGTTTCGGGCAAATGCATCCGACGCGAGGTGCAAACGGCGCCTGTCGTCGCCCCGATCGCCCTTCACGAAATACCGAAAGAGCGAAAAGCTCTCGATTCCGCCGATGTGATCCGCGTGCGCGTGGGTAATGGCGAGATCCGTCACGCGATCGAACCAGCCACTCTCCTGCAGGCGGCTCGGTGTCAGCGTGCCGCAGTCCACCAGCAGCACGCGGTCGCTCCCGGGTCCGTACACGAGGAAACTCGTGTTGCCGAGGGCCGGGTTGAATGCGGAGCCGGTTCCGACCCACTCGATGATGGTGCTGCCCATGTGGTGTATCCATGTTGTCTGCACCGGGTTCGTATCCAACGCCCCCGGTCATGGCCATGTGGTCATAGCCTCGTGATCATGGCATTTGGGCCATGGCATGCCGAGCCGGTACACTGGTATGCACCCGGCCCCTCGCGCACTCCCTGCGCGAAAGGCCGAATATAGCACACACGGCCGTGCACCGCACGGCACAACCCGGCCGTGCCCGGCATGGCCCAACCCCGGACGGAGCCCCATGGATACCATCAAGCTCATCACATTCGCCGGCGAAGACAAGCCCGGCCTGAGCGCCTCCCTGCTCGAGGTCCTTGCCGAGCACGACGCCGCCATCCTCGACATGGGCCAGGCGGTCATTCACAAGACCCTCTCCCTCGGCATCCTCGTGGGCGTGCCGGACGAATCCTCCTGGCCATCGATCGCCAAGGAATTGCTCTTTCGCGCCTACGAACTGGGCCTCAAGGTGAAATTTGGCGATGTGGAGACTGACTATTACACCCAGTGGGTCAGCGCCGAGGGCAAACCCCGTTACATCATCACCCTGCTCGGCCCGCGCCACTCCGCCGAGGCCATTGCCCGCGTTGCCGACATATGCTTTCGGCACGACCTCAACATTGATGTCATCACCCGCCTGAGTGGCCGCATCCCACTGGAGAAGGCAAATACCCCGAGTCTCGCCTGCATCGAGCTTTCCGTGCGTGGCCGCCCGGCCGATTTTGACGCCCTGCGCGCCGAGTTGATGGCCATCGGGCGCGATCCGGAGACGGACATCGCCTTCCAGGTCGACGATGTCTTCCGCCGCAACCGCCGCCTCGTCGCCTTCGATATGGACTCCACCCTCATCCAGACCGAAGTCATCAACGAGTTGGCCAATCGTGCGGGCGTGGGGGACCAGGTGGCCGAAATCACCGAGGCCGCCATGCGCGGCGAACTCGACTTCAACGAGAGCCTGCGCCAGCGATTGGCCCTCCTCAAGGGTTTGAACGAGTCCGTACTGGAGGAAATTGCCGACGCATTGCCCATCACCGAGGGCGCCGAGCGCCTCATCGCCATGCTCAAGCGTTTGGGCTACAAGGTTGCCCTCATCTCCGGCGGATTCACCTATTTTGCCGAGCGATTGCAGCAGAAACTCGGCATCGACTACATCTGCGCCAACGAACTCGAGATTAAGGACGGCGCCCTCACCGGCCATGTCATCGGGCAGGTCGTGGATGCCGAGCGCAAGGCCGCCGTGCTTCAGGAATTCGCCGAGCGCGATCACATCCGCCTCGAGCAGGTCATCGCCGTCGGCGACGGCGCCAACGACCTGCCCATGCTCGCCGCTGCCGGCCTTGGCATCGCCTTCCGCGCCAAGCCCCTCGTCGCCGAGAGCGCCGATCACTCACTCTCGACCGTCGGGCTCGACGGCATCCTCTACCTGATCGGCGTGCGTGACCGCGAGACCCTGCGCGAGTACGAGCGTGGGGGCTGAGGGGCGCGGCTACACCGAGTCGGGAGGGAAATAGTCCACGATGAGAGCGCGAAGCTCCCTGGGTGGCGGCATCAGGTTGCCCATACGGGCCGACGCCCGAATACCGGCCCAGTCCGGCGAATCTTCGGGAAAGCAGTCCAAGAAGGCGTGCAAATCGCGATGGACAGCAGGCGAAATCGGCATATGATTCTCTGGCGCCAGCAGTGTGGCCAGCTTGAAGACATCCCCCCGGTGTTTCTTGATACTTCTCGAGTCGATAGCCTCGCCTTGGGCTTGGCGTTCACAAAGATCCAACCATGCCTTTGCTTTCAACAGAATCAACCCCGCCGGGGAAAGCAGGGACAACCCCTCGTGGTCCACGCGCTGTTCGCGCACGATCCGATGGTATTCGTCATCCATAAGGATGGCCGACAGGCTGGACGCGTCCGCATCCGCAGGTATCGGCGTGATCGTGGATGACCCCTTCAATTCGAGTTCACTCGGCGCTTGCGAGAACAGCTCGATCATGAATGGGAATCCCGCCGCCGCGGGCTTCGCGAATCGATAGTACGAACGGCGTCCGTCATCCTTGTGGGAGTGCTCGTATTCACCTTCCCGTATGAATTGCCACAGGCGCTTCCTGAAGACGGTGCTGCCGGGTCCGGTAAAGATCACCATGTCGAAATCCCGCGTGGCGCGGGCTGTTAATCCTTGTACCTCGAACCACACCACAGTGGGGATTCCCCCGATGAGAACATAGTCGTTTCCGTAATCCGCGAAGGCGTCACGGAATGCAGCCAATCCCTCGATCATTGCCATGGCCCCATGATTTGCTCAAGCGCGTGCTGCACCCGGTCGTCCGGATCGTCCCGAAGCGACAGGTACAAGGATAATGTGTCAACGGAGCGGCCCTCGGCAAGGATCCGCGGCGAGTAGGCCCACGCCTGAACCATGGCGGTGGCGTCCTCGTCAAGTGGGCAGGTTTCGATGCGACCCGCCTCGCGGTCACGCCGAAAGTGTTTGCGGTTCATCGCCAAGGTTTCCAAACGCTCAGGCATCATTTCTGTTCGCTCCGCGAGGGCCGTGAGACCAGCGCGCAAAGCATCCACGCCCGCCACATCCATTCGCCGCACCAAGTGATGTTGCTTTACGGGAGAGCGCAAGCGCGGCAGCGCTGCGCGCCATACTGCCGCCGGCTCCGACGGAAATGCCAGTGCCTTGCTGCGCCCTTGCTGTACGCGCTCACAAATCGTGAATGCCTCGAGTTCATCGGAGGCCTGTGTAATCGCCATTGGGGAGCAATCTAAAATCGGCGCGATGCTTCGCAGGGGGCGATCATGAATGTCGCCAAAGAGCAAGTGCCGCAGGACAATAAGCTGGGCGATCCAGCTCACGGACTCTACGCCGGTGCGCGCCGGGGGAGCGAAGCGCTCCCGAAAATCCGACGCAAGCATCGGCAAATACATCTGGCGGCCCGGGACGATGAATGGAATCCGCTTCTCGATGAGCCGCCTTCGCTCGAACGATTGAAGACCCGGCAGAATCATCACGACTTCCCGGGCCAATTTCGCGCGGAGCGTTTCGTAGTCTTTGCCGCGCTGAGTCAACTCCGCGTTCGAGGTTCCCGCCGGGGTGGCGGAAACGACGCGTTCGCCAAGCAATTCGAGTTCGTGAAGCTCATACGAGCGGGCGAGGTAGACTGGCAGCATGGCCACCCGTTCACGCTCCAAGGGCGCAAAGGTTGCCACCACCCCTGTGATGTGCTCGATGTATTCGGCAGCTTTCGAGTTCTGAGACATTGGATTCGTCCAGGATATAGTTAGTGTCTATGAATAAAGTAAAGTATTTTATCATGTATTTCAAGCTTTATACGGGCTTCCGGCCGCGAAACCCTGCGCGAGTACGAGCGCGGAGGGGTAAGTTAAACGAAACGCGCCGCCAATCCCTGCGTGGGATTGGCGGCGCGTTGTGATTAATCGAGCTTCGACTACTTCTTGCGCCGGAACCGAATGACCAGGAAGCCGCCCGCGGCGATTCCCGCGGCCAAGGCTGCCAGACCCCACGGTCCGCCAACGGGCGAGCCCGGGGGCGCCGGCGGGAAACCATCGCCGTCTCCGTCTCCGTCGCCATCCCCGTCGCCGTCCCCATCGCCGTCCCCATCACCCGAGGCCTGCGCCGGAATGTTGTACGACGCGAAGCCCGTGAATGGACCTCCCATGAGCGGCAGTCCCGCCAAGTCCGTGATGGTGCCGTCGTTCAGTACCGTGATGCCCAGCGATCCTTCGCCGGCGCCCACGGACACCACGACGCTCCACACATCGCCGCTGAGGTTCGTGACGCCCACGATATTCGCCGTGAGCGACTTCGCCCCCGTGAGGTTCAGTTGGATGTCGCTCGGCTCAACGCCGGTCACCGGCTCGCTGAACACGACCTGGAACTCCACCGTCGGCCGGTAGGGCGCGGTCGATGGCGCGAGTACGGCCGACACCACCGGCGGCGTGTTGTCGATGACCAGCCCGCCCGGAAGCGTCTCGAGCGAACCTGTGTTGCCCGCGCGGTCCGAGCCGATTGCCGACAGGTCATACACCCCATCCGGCAGGCCCGGCATCGTGCCCGCGGGCAGTGTCCAAGTCCCGTTGCCGTTGTTAATGGCCGTGAAGAACCCGAAGCCGGCGGACACCTCCACCTCCGTCAATGGGTCGATGTCGTCCACGGTGCCCGTCAACTCGGGCGAGCCGTTCTGCGTCACTTTCGCGTCAATTCCCACCACGGCCGGCGTAGTGTCGTAGAGATACGAGAAGGACGCCGGGGCATTCTCCTTGATTCCATTCAAGCTCTCCGCAACGCCACCGGCAATGGCGATGCTCACCGCCCCCTCGCCAGCAGGCGTCACCTCGAATGGCCAGGAGCTGTCGCCATCCGAGCCGGTGAATGCCGTCACCGAGCCATTCGTCACCACCAGGTCACCGACCGTGAGCCCGTTCATGGCCTCGGTGAACTCGACTGCGAATTGCGTGGGGGAGAGGTTCGTCGCCCCGTTGTTCGACACCGTGCCGGAGCCAATCACCGTCGCCACCACGGTGTCGGTCACCTGGTAGGTCCAGTTGTCGCCCGCGAATGGATTATTCGTCAAATCGCGAATGGTGCCAGCCGCAAGAACCACCGGCACTGCCAGATTCTCCGCGGGCGGATTAAAACCCGAGAATGTGTAGGCAATCGGGCCGCCCGACAAGCTGGTTGCATTGCTGCCGTCGACACTCAGATTGCCCGACGACAAGCCCTGCACCGGCTCCGAGAAGGTTACGGTAACCTGCGTGAGCGGCGGCGCCACCTGGCTGCCCGCAGCGGGGCTGATGCTGTCAATCACCGGTGGCGTGTCGTCGATCGTGTATGACTGCCCCGTCGTGAACGAAGCATCGCCCAGCGCACCCACCGTCGAGCCGGCCGGGCGCCAGTTCATGTCGTAGACCGTGTCCTGGTCGTCAAAATCCAGCCGGATGGTACCATCGCCCGTCCCGCGGTCCACCGTCACCGTGCGCGTCGTGCCGGAACCCGTCACCCCGGTCACCGTCGCCCCGCTGATGCTGCCCGTCGTGGTGATGTTGAAATCCGATGGCAGTACCGTGCGCACCGGCTCGCTGAACGACACCGTAAACTGCAGCGTCTGGGACGAGGTCGGGTTTGACGCCGGGCTCAGCCGATTAATCGACACCACCGTCGGGCCCTCGGTATCCACCAGCCACGCCGCGAAAAACTGCAACAGCGCGCTGCCCGCAATGTCGTTGTAGCCCGTCGCGTTCAGGTGAATGCCATCGTTGCCGTTGTCGGCCAGGCTGGCGCGTGGAGTGGGGTAGGCGGGGTTGCCCCCGGGGTACGGGCTGAAGGAGGGCGCTGCTCCCGGCAAGGGAACCGTGTTGCTTGGGATCGGCGGGTAGAGAATCGGAGTCGAAACTTCCCAATAGCCCGGATGCCCCCGTCGATATTGCTGCAATCCCCAGTTGTGGATGTACTCGACCCGCTCCCGCGCCGCCGCGATACCAATCTTCCGCTGCCCCATGTCGGCAAACGCCGTATTCACCTGCAAGGGCGTCGGGTTGCCCAGGAAATCCTGCACGGCAATCCAGCCCAAGTCGCCCGCGAGGGCCAACTCGTACACATTCAAATAGTCGTACCCGACGATGCCCACCTTGATGTCTGGCCGAAGCGCGAGGATATGGTCCACCAATAGCTCGATATCCGCTTGAATCTCATCGTATAGCGCCTGCATCTGTGCGCCCGACATCGTATTCTTCCACTTCCCCAGCATGTCGTTGCCGCCGATGCTGAGGTGGACGATATCCAAATTCGGGTTTGCCAGTATTTCATTCGTCAGCGTGACCGTCCGCACCCCGGCAACATCGTCTGCCCATGCCTCCGCCGTCGAGCCGCTGATGGCAGTCGCGGAGCCCACAGCCGACCACATGTTCAGGCCGTAGGTGTTGAGAACCCCGGCGTAGTTGTTCCCATTCACCATGTACTGCGCCCAACTGTCGCCCACCATGAGGATGCGGGGCGTTTGCGCATGCGCAAACGGTGCACATGCCAACAGCAGCGCAAGTATCCAGATTCGCAACCACGGGGAACGGCTTTCCCCGTTAACATTCCACTGCATGCCCTGTCGCATCACACACTCCCTCACGGACCGCACTACGGCGGCAACTCCTGACCCTTCCCCGGTGTCAACATCTGCTCTAGTAACACCATTGAGCGTATGTTCACTCTAGCACGGAAACCGGTTGCGGGAAAAATGAAATGGCGCGCCGCACCGACCCCATGCTACCCTTTCCGTACTTTCGGGCCTTTTCACTCCATTCACGCACTTTTGCTTGCGCAACAGGACTATTTTGCACCGTGTCTTCCATCATTCGCATCGGCAATGCCCAGGGATTCTGGGGCGATGACGGCGACGCCCCGGCGCGCCTCGTGGCCCAACAGTCCGACCTGGATATCCTCACCCTCGACTATCTCGCCGAGGTCTCGCTGTCCATCATGGCCCTCCAGCGGCACCGCGACCCGGAGGCCGGCTACGCGCGCGATGTCGTCGGTGTTGTCCAATCCCTCGTGCCGCACTGGAAGGCCGGGCACCCGGTCACGCTCGTCACCAACGCCGGTGGACTCAACCCGGAGGCCTGCGCGCGCGCCTGCAAGGCGGCACTCGCCGAGGCCGGACTGCCGGATTTTCCGGTCGGCATCGTCGACGGGGATGACGCCCTGCCTACCATCAAGGAGGCCGCGGCGGACCCTGTCCTCGCCGAGCATCTGCGCAATTGGGACACGAACGAGCCGATTGCCACCGTACTCGACAAGCTCGACACCGCCAACGCCTACATCGGCGCCAAAGCCGTCGCCGAGTGCCTTGCCCAAGGCGCGCGAATCGTCATCACCGGCCGCGTGGCGGACCCGAGCCTCGCCGTTGGCCCCTGCATGCACCGCTTTGGCTGGTCCGAGACGGACTACGACCGCCTTGCCGGCGCCACCGTCGCCGGGCACCTCATCGAGTGCGGCACGCAGGTCTGTGGCGGCATCTCCACCGATTGGCTCGGCGTGCCGGACCCCGCGCACATAGGCTTTCCCGTCGTCGAGGTGGACGAGAACGGCCAATGCGTCGTCACCAAGCCCGTGGGCACCGGCGGCCGCGTCACCGAGCGGACCGTCATCGAGCAACTCCTCTACGAACTCGGTGACCCCGACTGCTACCGCAGCCCGGATGCCACCGTCCGCTTTACCGACATCGTCGTGACGCAGGAAGGTGTCGATCGCGTCCGCGTGGCCGGCGCTGTCGGCTCGGCCCCGACGGATTTCTACAAGGTCAGCGCCACTTTCCGCGAGGGCTACCGCGCGTCGGGCACCCTCACGCTCTTCGGGCGCGACGCCCTCGCCAAGGCCGAGCGCTCCGCCGGAATCATCCGCACGCGATTGCGCGAGGCCGGCGCCGAGCCCGAGCGCTTCCTCGCCGAGTACCTCGGTAACGGCGCCTGCGCCCCCGGCGTGCTCGATCTCAACCCCGACACCCTTGAGACGGTCATGCGAATCAGCGTCGCCGACCCGGACAAGGCCGTGTGCGAGCGTTTCGCGCGGTCCCTCGCCGCCCTCGTCACCGCAGGCGCTCAGGGCACGACCGGTTACGCCGGCGGCCGCCCCCGCGTGACGCCCGTCTTTGGCTATTGGCCTTGCCTGATTCCGCGTGATCGCATCGCCCCGCGCGCGGCCATAGTGGAGGGATGACCCCATGACGACGCAAATTGCGATTGGGAGGGCGAGCGTCCTCGCGAGCCGCGGGCAGTGGTCTGGCTTTCGGCTCGCCCAATCTCCACACAACAAGGAATTGATTGACCCATGACGACTCCCCGGCTCGGTGATATCGCCTTCGCCCGCAGTGGCGACAAGGGCAGCGGCGCCAACATCGGCGTGGCGGCCTTCACGCATGAGGGCTACGCCTGGCTCGAGAAAAATCTCACGCCCGAGCGCGTCGAGGCCTATTTCAAGCCGATGGGCTGCGGCGAGGTCTCGCGCCATTCGTTGCCCAACATGCGCGCGTTCAACTTTCTATTGCCGGCCGTGCTCGCGGGCGGTGGCAGCCGCAGTCTCCGCATCGATGCGCAGGGAAAGGCCTTGGGCCAGGTTCTGCTCGAAATGCCCATCGACATCGACCCCGCCACGCTAAACGCGGCGCGTGATCCGCTACATGGGGAACAACATGGGGAAGGCAAACACGCATGAGCAGCGAAGTCGTCCTCGTCGAGCGCCACGGGCCCATCACGCACCTCATACTGAATCGCCCCGAGGTGCGCAACGCCCTCAACATTACCCTCTTGACCCAACTCATCGTCGAGCTGGATGCAGTCGCTGCGGATCCCACGCAACGGGTGGTCATCCTGCGCGGCGCGGGGCCCTGCTTCTGCGCCGGGCTTGACCTCAAGGAGGCGGCGGACCCCGCCATCGCGCATGAATCCGCGACGCTAGTCGGGGCGATTCTCGCCAAGCTGGTTGAGAGTCCCGCGGTGACCATCGCCGCCGCGCACAAGGCCGCCATCGCCGGGGGCGCAGGACTCATCATGGCCTGTGACTTCGTCGTGGTGGATCCCACCTTCAAGACCGGCTTTCCCGAGGTGCACCGCGGGCTTGTGGCGGGATTGGTGATGACCCTCCTGCGCCGACAGGTGGCTGAGCGCACCGCGCGCGAGTTGCTCATCCTCGGCGAGACCATCGACGCGGAGCGGGCATTGTCAGTCGGACTTGTCAATCGCATCGCGCCCGAGGGCGCACTCGAGGAAACCGCCACGGAACTCGCGCAAAAGGCCCTCAAGGGCGGGCCCGGGGCCATCGCGCTGACCAAGAAGATGCTGAATGGCTTGTGGCCGCGTCCCCTCGCCGAGGACCTCCAGCACGCGCTCGATTGCCACATGGAGGCGCGCAGCTCGCCCGAGGCCAAGGAGGGCATGGCCGCCTTCCGCGAAAAACGCGAGCCGAACTGGTAGCGAGCATTCTGGTAGCAAGAAATAAAGCATTCTAGTTTTTTATGCATACGCATTTTGGGAGGGCGAGCGTCCTCGCGAGCCGCAAGCTTTCGCGTGGGCTCCGGCTCGCGGGGACGCTCGCCCTCCCGATGCGGCCGGTCTCTCGCGTGTCGGGCCGTAGCTTGGCGAAGGACGAACCGAGTCGCTCTTACGACCGCAAGGTCTCCAAAAACCAACGCAAGTGCGCGCCATCCAGGCCCCGGATGCATAATAGGACAAAGTGCACTAGACCGGATCCTCGACCGCATCCCTCCAGTGCGCAAACAAAACACGGGCGCACCCCCGTGGAGGGATGCGCCCGCGCGTGATAACTGTGTTGAGTGGCGCCTAGTTCGACGCGGCATTCACCGCCTCGACGAGGGCGTCCTTCTTCGTCACGCCGATGAAGCGGTTGGCCTCGGCGCCGTCCTTGAACACGATGAGCGTCGGGATGCTCTGCACATTGTATTCGACGGCCAGGTCGCCCTCGGCGTCGATGTCGAGCTTGCCGATGGTGGCCTTGCCCTCGAATTCCCGGGCCATCTCGTCGATGAGGGGCGTCATCATTTTGCAGGGGCCGCACCATTCCGCCCAGAAGTCCACGAGGGTCACGCCGGAGGAAATGGTGTCCTTGAAATTCGCGGTCGTCAGTTCTTTTGCAGCACCCATGAGTCACTTCTCCTGATTGGTTGTGCGCAGTTCGTCCGGTATGGATTCAGCACAAGGGGCAATCTTAGGTCGCTTGGCCCCCTTGCTCGGGTAATCCGGTTAACGCCGAGGACCGCTGAATCGGTTGGATTTTCGTGCGTACCCCGATTGTTTTCCCGCAATGGTCCTATTCTATCGAAATTGGTGCACGGGTTACCACAATTTTACAGGGCGCCAATTGATAACCCCGCATACCCGACCCGTATTTCCATAAAATATCTTTCGGTGAGCCAAAATGAACCCCACAAGAGGCTTGACGGAGCACTAGGAACCGCGCTACGGTTTGCGGCTATCATCGAAGCGCGGCGCCGCCCCAAGGTGGAATTGTCGCAGTGCACCATAAAACCCACACACCGCCCCGGCGATGTTGGCAGAGGATATTGCAGCGTGAAACTGGTCATAGTTGAGTCGCCGGCAAAGGCAAAAACGATCGAGAAGTTCCTGGGCAAGGACTACCGGGTGGTGGCGAGTTTTGGCCACATTCGCGATTTGCCGCAGGGCAAGGCGGAGGTTCCGGCCAGTATTAAGGACAAGTCGTGGGCGGCCCTCTCGGTGAATGTGGACAACGATTTCGAGCCGGTCTACATCATTCCGCCGGACAGCAAGAAGCGCGTGGCGGAGCTGAAGAAGCTGCTCAAGGACTCCGATGAGCTGATCCTCGCCACCGATGAGGACCGCGAGGGAGAGGCGATCAGCTGGCACCTGCTTCAAGCCCTGGACGCGGACAAATCGAAAAAGGCGATCTCGCGCATCGCCTTCCACGAGATCACGAAGTCGGCCATCCAGGAGGCCCTGGCGAATCCGCGTCAGATCAATGACGAGATGGTACAGGCCCAGGAAGGGCGGCGCATCCTCGACCGTCTGTTCGGCTATCGCGTCTCCGAGGTGCTGTGGAAAAAGGTCGCCCCGAAGCTCAGCGCGGGCCGCGTGCAGAGCGTGGCCGTGCGGCTTGTAGTCGAGCGGGAGGAAGCGCGGCGCGCGTTCCGCAATGCGTTGTACTGGGACATCGAGGCGGAGCTGGAGGCCGAGGGAAAACCCTTCAAGGCGGCGCTCGTCGAGCTTGGGGGCAAACGCCTCGCCAGCGGCAAGGATTTCGACCCGGACACGGGCGAACTCAAGGGCGAAAAGGTGCACTGGCTCCAGGCGGAGCAGGCCCAACGCGTCGCCACGGATTTGCGGGCTAACCTGCCGTGGACCGTCGCGCGGGTGGAGCAGAAAGAGGCCAAGCTGCGGCCCTATCCGCCGTTCATCACCTCGACATTGCAGCAGGCGGCCAGCAGTTTGCTTGGCTTCACTCCCGACCGCACCATGCGCATCGCGCAGCGCCTGTACGAGGGCGAGGACTTCGGCAACGGCGAGCGCGAGGGTCTCATTACCTACATGCGTACGGACTCGGTGACCCTGAGCGAGCGAGCCCTTGGCCAGGCGAAGGATGTCATCTCCGGTGCGTACGGTGAGCGCTACCACCAGTGGCGCACCTACAAGGGCAAGACGAAGAACGCGCAGGAGGCGCACGAGGCCATCCGCCCGACGGACCTTCACCGCACGCCGGAGACGGTGGCGAAGTTCGTCTCGGAGGAGGCGGCCAAGCTCTACCGCATCATCTGGAACCGCACGATCGCATCGCAGATGGCCGACGCGGAATTGCTGAAGACCACGGCGGATTTTCAGGCGAAGGCCGATGGCCTGGACGCGACCCTGCGCGCGAATGGCTCGGTCGTCACCTTTGACGGCTTCCTCAAGGTGGCCGACAGCGCCCAGCAGGACACGCTGCTGCCGGAGATTAAGGAAGGGCAGCAGGTCGTGGCGCCGGGCGAGGCCAAAGCGAACCCCGGAGCGCTCACGCTGATCAATGAGCAGGCCGTCGAGCACGAGACGAAGCCGCCGTCGCGCTTTACGGAGGCCTCGCTCATCAAGGCCCTCGAGGACGAGGGCATCGGGCGGCCGTCCACCTACGCGCCGACGATCATGACGATTCAATCCCGCGGGTATGTACGCAAAATTGGCTCGGCACTCGCGCCGACCATCCTAGGGATTGCCGTGACGCGCTTCCTGCGGGATAACTTCCCCGAGCATGTGGAACTGCAATTCACCGCGCGAATGGAAGATATTCTGGACGATATCTCCAATGGCCGGGGCAATCGCAGCGAATTCCTGCGCCGTTTCTACTTTGGCGACGCCAACAGTGAAGGGAAATCCGGCGGAGGCCTCGTGGCGGCGGTGGAACGCGCGATGGAGGAAGGCACCTTCCCCCGCATCCCCGTCGGCGAGGACCCGGAGTCGGGCGAACCGATCGTGGTGCGTCTCGGGCGCAGCGGCAGCTCCCCGTTCATTCAGCGCGGCGAGGGGGGCGAGGGCAATACGGCCAGCGTGCCGGACGGTCAATCCTACGATGAGCTATCGACGGAACTCGCGCTCGAGCTGATCGCCGAGCGGGCGAAGGGACCGAAGGTCATCGGGATTCACCCGGAAACGGGCCAGAACATCTACCTGTTGAAGGGGCCGTTCGGGCATTACATGCAGCTTGGCGAGACGGACCCGGAGAGCAAGACCAAGCCCAAGCGCACGGGCGTTCCGAAGGATGTCGACCCGGAATCGATCGACCTGGAGAAGGCGCTTCAGTACCTCGCCCTGCCGCGCGAGTTGGGCAAGCACCCCGAGACGGGCAACAAAGTCAAGGCCTCGATCGGCCCGTACGGCCCGTATGTGATGTGCAACAAGGAATACCGCAGCCTCAAGCCGGATGACGGCGATGATGTCCTCACGGTGACGCTGGAGCGCGCGGTGCACTTGCTGTCGCAACCGAAGGCCGTGCGCGGCAGCACGAAGAAGGTGCTCAAGGACCTCGGCAAGCACCCGGAAACGGGCGACCCGATAGAGGTGCTCGATGGGCGTTACGGGGCCTATGTGACCGACGGCAACAAGAACGCCACGCTGCCCAAGACGGGCGACCCGCTGGCCGTCACGCTGGAGGAGGCGGTGGAGCTGCTCGCCAACGCGCCCGAGCGCAAGGGGAAGGCGAAACGCAAGGCCAAGCCGAAGGCCAAAGCAAAGGCCAAGGCCAAGCCAAAAGCGAAGAAGAAGCCGGAGGCGTAGGAAATGCAGGGAAATGCAGGGACGGACCCCCTATTTCCCTGAGCCCCTGCCGAAGTTGCGAGCCACTCGAGGAAATAGGGGGTCCGTCCCTACATTTCAGAAATCATCCGCCTCCGCGTACGCCTTCAACAACGCCCGCTCGCCCTCTTCGCCCGGCAGGGAGCGGCCGTGCTCCATGCCCATGACGCCGTCGTAGCCCTTGGCGTGGATGTGCCGAAAGATGTTGCGGTAGTTGATCTCGCCCGTGCCGGGCTCGTTGCGGCCGGGGTGATCGCCGATCTGGAAGTAGGCGATCTCGTCCCACGCGGCGTCGATATTCTCGATGAGGTTGCCCTCGGTGATCTGCTGATGGTAGAGGTCGTTGAGGATTTTGCACGAGGGGCTGTCGACCGCCTTGCAGAGCATGTAGGCCTGCGGAATCTTGGTCAGGAAACAGGCCGTGTGCGCCTCGACCCAGGGCGCGATCGGCTCGAGCACCATGATGAGCCCTTCGGGCTCGCAAATCTCGGCACAACGGCGCAGGTTCTCGATGACAGTCGCGGTCTGGAAGTCCCACTCGCGATGGCGTTGCGCCAACCCCGGCACGACGGTGCACCACTTGGCGTTGACGCGCTTGGCCACTTCGACGGCCTTGCGCATATCGGCGAGAATTTCCTCGCGCAGGGCGGGGTCCTCCGAGGCGAAGGTGACGCGCTCGAAATCGGCGTGGGCCACGAAGACGCCAAGGCGCATGTCGCGCTCGGCGAGGGCCTGGGCGATGCGCTCCTGCTCCTCGACAGGCCGCCGGGCCATGGGGTTGTCCTCAAGCGACTTGAACCCGGCATCGGCCATGAAATGGATCTGATCGACGGGGTCCTCGCCGCCAAGATTCCGGAACATGCCGATATGCGGGGCGTAATCGAGCTTGAAAGAATGCGTCTCCACCGCCGCCTCGGAGGAGGCGGCGGTGGAGAACGAAAGTGCGGCCGCGGCGGTGCTGGCCGTGAGGAAGCCGCGGCGGTTCATGCGATTGCTAGGCATCCATCGGACTCGGGATCGGCCCGAGCGGATACTCCTTGTCCCAATCGAGGTCCTTCGGGACGATGTCGAGGTCGGCGTTGAGGGCCTCCTCATAGGTCAGGCGGCGGCCGGTGTAGGCCGACATGCGGGCCATGATGGTGGTCATCGTGCTCTCGCACACCTGCTGACCCTCGTGCCAGTACTTGCCCTCCCCGCGGATGCTCTCCACGAGGTGCACCAGTTCCTGTACATAGTGGTTCGGCTCGCGGCCCTCGCCCATGTCATGCGCGTTGCTCCTGCCGTTCGCGCAGAGGATTTCCTCGAACACGCCGCCGTCGCGGCCATCCCAATGGCGGCTCATGCTGAACATGCGCACGCCGTTGTCGTACTCGAAATCGGCGGAGAAGTGGTCCCAGATGTCGCCGTACTTCTCGATTTCCGGCTTCCATGCGCGGCCACCGGAGGCAAAGACGGATTGCGGCGGTCCGCCCATGACCCAGTTGCACACATCGATGTTGTGCATGTGCTGCTCGACGATGTTGTCGCCGCAGGTCCAGATCTGGTTGTACCAGTTGCGCAGGCGGTAGGCGAGGTCGCCCTCGCCCTCGTTGCGGTCATGGGCGAAGGGCAGGCCGCCGCACCAGTACGCGCGCATGGCGATGACATCGCCCAGCTCGCCGTTCTGAATCTTCTCGATCGTCTGCTGGTAATTAAAACTGTGGCGGCGCTGCGTGCCGGCCACCCACGAGAGGCCCGCGGCCTTGTGCCGCTCGGCCGCGGCGATCACCTGACGCACGCCCGCGGGGTCCACCGCCATGGGCTTCTCGGCGAAGATGTGCTTGCCCGCGTTCACGGCCGCCTCGAGGTGCAACGGGCGCGCATACGGCGGGGTGGCCTCAATCACGATGTCGATATCAGTGTCGATGAGCTTCTGGTAGGCATCGAGCCCGACGAAGCAGCGGTCCTCCTCGATCGGGGCCTTTTCCTGGATGCGCGGGTCCTGGTGGGTGAGAAAACGATCGCGGCACTCCACCATGCGGTGCTCGAATGCATCGGCCAGACCGACCAGGTGCACATTCTCATTGCCCTGGAGGATCTGCAAGGCCGCGCCCGAGCCGCGCCCGCCGCAGCCGATCAGGCCGACCTTGAGGGTCTCCGCGTTTGCCTTGGCCTTCGGTGCGTGCAGGATGCCAAAAGTACTGGCAACAGCCGCCGCCGCGCCGATGCGCGTGAAATCGCGCCGGCTCAATCCCTTGTTCTCATGCTCGTTCATGGCGTGCATTCTCCCTGGGCCGGCGCCGGGCCGCACCCCTCCCGTTGGACCGCCGCGCACAGGGCACGGCAGCTTGTGCTACAGACGATGCGGGCCAGAATAGCATATGAAGCGGGGAATGCAAGACGACAGCGTAGATTGTCACCTTTGGCATCGAATCGCGTACAGTGGCGCGATAATCCTGGGCCGAACAGGGGGAAATCGTGATGGAACCGATGATGGACGAGTCCGAGATCGAGGCGCCACCGCCGAAGCACGGCCGCGTACGCCGTTTCTTCCTAGCGCTGCGGGACGCCATCACCCCCGGCCCGCTGGTTCGTTCCGGGTTCGTGCGCGGGGCCACCATCTTTACAGCCGTCGTCGCGATGATGGCCGGTTCGCTGTTGCGCCCCGGACTGGGGCCTGTGACCGACACCCTGATCGGCATGGCCGCCGGACTGGTGATCGCCTTGGTACTCTGCGGCGGGGTGCTGCTGATACTCAAGCTGCTCACCCTGTTGCCCCGTATCCTTCCGTGGACGGTGCTGGGCGTGACGGCTACCGTGGCCATCATCTTCCTCATCCTGCCCGCCATGTCGCCCTTGGCGCCCGTGTACGCCACGGCGGTCACCCTCATGCAGGCCTTCCTCGGCGCCTCGATCCTGCTGCTCATCCGCACGGGCTACCGCGCGCTGCATCCCTTCAAGCGGGTGGTTGTCGTTGCCGTCGTCGCCCTGGGCACGGCGATGAACCTTTTCCTGCTCGGCTGGCTCCTGTATCCCGGTTCCACGCGACACCTGGTCGAGCCGCGCGCGGATGGCCAAGTGACGCCGCTCGCGATGCCGGATCCCTCGCAAACGGGGCCCTATGAGGTCGCAACGCTTGTGTACGGCAGTGGGACGGACCAGCGCCGCGAGGAGTTCGGCCCCGGCGTGGACATCGTGACCCCGACGATTGACGCCTCGCCCTTCACGGATGCCCACAAGTGGCAGAAAAAGGCACGCGAGTGGTACTGGGGATTCGATCGCGACTCCTTTCCTCTCAACGGGCGCGTGTGGCTGCCGGCGGGCGAGGGCCCGTTTCCCTTGGTGATGATCGTCCACGGCAATCATCCGATGGAGGATCACTCCGACCCGGGCTACGAATGGATTGTCGCCCACCTCGCCAGCCGCGGGTTCATTGCGGTATCGGTCGATCAGAACTTCCTGAACATGTCCTGGCACGGCAACTGGCGCAAGGAGAACGACGCCCGCGCGTGGACACTGCTCAAGCATCTCGAATTGTGGCGCGAATGGAGCCGGGACCCCGGCAGCCCGTTTCACCAGAAGGTGGACTTGGACCGCATCGCCCTTATCGGCCATTCCCGCGGGGGCGAAGCGGCCACCATCGCCGCGGCATTCAACCGGCTCGACTATTACCCCGACGACGCCCGCCAGGCTTTCGATTTCGGGTTCGGCATTCGCGCGCTCGTTTCCATCGCCCCGACGGACGGGCAGTACAAGCCTGCAGGGCAGGGGACGCCGCTGGACGACATTCACTACCTCGTGCTGAGCGGCGGCCACGACGCGGATGTGGCAGCCTACCTCGGAATACGCCAGTACAATCGCGTTCGGTTCAGCGGCGAAACGGATGCTTTCAAGGCCAGCCTGTACGCCTACCGGGCCAACCATGGGCAATTCAACACGCGCTGGGGCCGCTTCGATTTCCCGTTTCCCATCTCACGCCTGCTGAACACGCGCCCGCTCTTGGACGGCGAGGAACAGCGGAGGATCGGCACGGTGTACTTCACCGCCTTCCTTGAGGCAACGCTGCACGGCGAACGCGGGTATGTACCGCTCTTTCAGGACCACCGCACCATCGCCGAATGGCTCCCGCAGGACCTCTATGTCACGCAATACGAGGACAGCCGCTTCCAAGCCATCGCGCGGTTTGACGAGGACATCGACCTCACCAGCACCACACTGCCCGGCGGCCGCATCGAGGGCGAAGGGCTGTCCCTGTGGCGCGAAGAACTCCTCGCCTTCCGCGTGGAAATACTCTCGAAGGAAAACTCCGTCGCGGTGGTGGGCTGGAACCGTGAGGGAGACGACAGTCCGCCGCCTTCCTACGCAATTCATCTGCCGGCTTCGCCCAATGAGTTCGCGATCGCGCCGGATGCCCTGCTGTCCTTCGCAATGGCGGAATCGCGCCTCCTCGCGCCCCCGCTGAACGCGGAAGGACACGACGACGACAAGCGCGCCGAGCGCGACGACCTCGACATCACCATTGAGTTGATTGACGCCGATGGAAACGAAGCACGCATTCCCTTGAGCGAATTTCGTGCCGTTCAACCGCCATTGATTGCGCGTTTCACAAAACTCTGGAGCGAAGAATTCGCCGCCGGTGAAGGCTGGGAGGCCGTGCTGCAGACTTACCTGCTGCCCCTCGCCCGCTTTACCGGCGCCGCGCCGGGCTTCGACCCCGAAACCCTCCAGACCATCCGCTTCCTCTTCGACCGCACCCCCGAGGGCGTGATCATCCTCGACGACATCGGCATTCAACCCCCCGTGCAATAGGGACCTTCCAAAAAGTCTCGGGAGATTGTTCGGTCCGCGGGAATCCATGCCCAAGCTCATTCAAATCCCCCCTGCCCCCCTTTTCCAAAGGGGGGACTTTGTGCGCTTCACTATGGGCAGAAGCAAGGGTGACAGCCCGAAACCCACTTGAATTCAAGGACTTTCGGTCGCGCTCCGCATTTGAAGCCGCCCGCATTCCTCCCCCTTTGGCAAAGGGGGACCGAGGGGGATTTGAGGGGATTGGTCACAATTTTCTACCACCGAAGCATGCCTTGGACTTTTTGGAAGGCCCCAATAGAGGGCGAGCCGCGCCGTAGCCCCCGGCGAAGGCGGGCGTGTCCCCTTATTTCGCGCACTGCTCCCGTATCCGCTCGGCCAGCCGCGTGTTGCGGCGGGCGACATCGACATTCTTCACGGCGCGGGCGAGGGACTTGGGGTCGCCGACGAGGATGAGGATCTGCCGGGCGCGGGTGACGGCGGTGTAGAGCAGATTGCGCTGCAACATGACGAAGAATTGCGGCAGTATCGGCATCACGACGGCGGGGTATTCGGAACCCTGCGATTTGTGCACGGTGGCGGCGTAGGCGAGCACGAGGTCGTCGGCCTCCTCCAAACCGTAGAGCACGCTGCGGTCCTCGAAGTCGATCTGCACCTCGCCGGCGTCCTCCTCGCACTTGGCGACAATGCCGACATCGCCGTTGAACACATCGAGGTCGTAGTTGTTGCGGGTCTGCATGACCTTGTCACCCACGCGCCATGGCATGCGCGGCACGGGGCGGCCGGATGCGTTCAAGTGCGCCTGCAGGGCTTCGTTCAATGCCGCGACGCCGCATTCGCCCTTGTGCATCGGCGCGAGGACCTGGATGTCGCGCATGGGATCGAGTCCAAACTTCTGCGGAATGCGCTTGGTGACCAGCTCGACGATCGTCTCGCGCGCCGCGACGCCTTCCTTGCGCTCGACGAAGAAACAGTCGCGATCGTTGAACTGTGGATACGAGCCGCGGTTGATGCCGTGCGCGTTGGTGACGATTCCGCTCTCGGCCGCCTGCCGGTAGACGGTATCCAGTCGCACGACGGGCACGCTGTTGCTGGCGATGATGTCGAACAGCACATTGCCCGCGCCGACGCTGGGCAACTGGTCGACATCGCCCACAAGCACGAGGCGGGCGGGGTCCGGCAGGGCATCGAGCAGGGAGGCCATCAACTGCACATCGACCATCGAGGTTTCATCGACGACCAGCAGGTCGGTCTCGAGGGGGTTGGCGGCGTTGCGGGAGAATCCGCCGAACTTCGGGCTGAATTCCAGCAGGCGGTGGATGGTGCTCGCCATGCGGTTCGTGGCGGCTTCCATGCGCTTGGCCGCGCGGCCTGTGGGCGCGGCGAGGGTGAGGCGCAGGTCCTTCTTCTCGAACATCGCCAGCAAGCCACGCAGGATGGTCGTCTTGCCCGTGCCGGGCCCGCCGGTGATGACCAGCACTTTGCGCGCGACGGATTGCCGCACGGCCTCGCGCTGCATCTCGGCGAGGGTCACCTCGGTGGTCTTCTCGATCCACGCGATGGCCTTTTCCACATCGATCGAGATGAGCGGCGGCGGGGCCGTCAGCAAACGGTGGAGCGACGCCGCCACGGCGTCCTCGGCCTCCTTCATTTTTGCGAGGTAGACGCCATCGCCATCGCGCACGACGCCGGGGTCGGCGCGCAACTCGCACGCCGCCTGAACCGTCTCAAAGGGCAGCTCCAACAGCTCGCTCGTGCGCGCGAGCAGCTCGGACTCGGGCAGGAAGCAATGCCCCTCGCTGCCGGCCTTCTGGAGCACATAGGCCACGGCCGCCGCAATGCGCCGCGGGTCGTCCGACGCAATCCCCACTTTCTCCGCAATGGCGTCGGCCGACTTGAAGGCAATGCCCGCGATGTCCGACGCGAGGCGGTAGGGGTCCGCGCGAATGACGGCAACGGCCTTGTCGCCGTACTCCTTGTAGATGCGAATGGCCTGCCGCACGCCAATGCCGTGCCCCTGCAGGAACACCATGATGTTCTGCACGGCCTGCTGCTTCTTCCACGCTTCATGAATTTGCGCGATGCGTTTCGGGCCAATGCCGTCGACTTGCTTCAGGCGCTCGGGTGATTTCTCGATGACCTGCAAGGTTTGGAGTCCGAATTTCGCCACGATGCGTTCGGCCATCTTCGGCCCGATGCCGTGCACGAGACCCGAGCCAAGGTAGGCCTCGATGCCCTTTGCCGTCGTCGGCATGACAACCTCGTATCGGTGAATCTGGAATTGCCGGCCGAAGCGGGGCTCATCGATCCAGCGGCCATGCAATTTCACCGACTCGCCCGGCGAAATCACAATCGCGCTGCCGACAATCGCGGCGAGGTCGGCGCGGTCCGGCCGCTTTAGCTTCGCCACGAAGAACCCCGTGTCCGCACTCTCGAACACGATGCGGTCGACCACGCCCTCAAGCGTTTCCTCCATCAGCTCCGGCTGCGGCGGCGGCTTCGGCAGGGGGATTTCCTGCTGGTGGGGGGGCGGTTCATCCATCATGTCCGCGCATTCTCTCCCTTTCCCTCTCCCTCTCCCTCTGGGAGAGGGCCGGGGTGAGGGGGGGCATCGCTCTCGGCTTCCTCCTCCGCCAATGCCACGGCAGACACGCGCCCTCCCGTGCCTCCCCATCACCCCCCCAGGGGGGCGCTGGTGAACCGGCGCAGGATGATGTCGTCGACGGCGGCGCGGGGGCTGAGGCTGGCGAGGTAGAGGGCGGCCTGGGCGACATCCTCGGGCTCAAGCCAGATCTCGCCCTCGCGGTGGGGCATGGCTTCGTTGGCGAGCCGGGTGTTGGTGGCGCCGGGGCTGATGCAGTTGACGGCGATGTTGTGTTCGCGCAATTCCATCGCGAGCGACTTGCTCAGGCCGATCAGCCCGTGCTTGGCGGCGCAGTAGGCGTGCTGATCGACGATCGGCTTGTGGCCGGACACGCTGGCGATGTTGATGATGCGGCCACCGCCGCGCTTGAGCATTTCTTTTGCCGCCTCCTGCGCGAGGGCCCATGGGGCGGTGAGGTTGACCTCGAGGGTTTTCATCCATTCGTCGCGCGTGGTCTTGAGAAAGGGCTGAAACTTCGCAAACCCGGCGTTGTTGACGAGAATGTCGAGCCCGTTGAAGCGCTCGCGCGTCGCCAAGACGAGCTTGGCCGCGGTTTCCGGGTGCGTGACATCACAGCCGACCGCCATGGCGAGGCCGCCGGCCTCCTCGATGATTCTGGCCGTCTCGACGACCTCATCCTTCGTGCGGGCAGCTACGGCAACCTGACAGCCCTGCGCGGCAAAGGCGAAAGCAATGGCCTGGCCAATGCCCCGGCCGCCGCCGGTAATCAGCGCGGTTTTCCCATCGAGCAGCATGCATTGGTTCCCTTCGGTGGTGGTTCAAGGATGCAGGGGGGTGACTTGCGAGCGGAGGTGGCCCGGCTGGTACCCTTTCGCGGCCCACTCGGCGAGGGTGATGTCCAGGCTCTTGTTGTTCTTCAGATTGACCTCGGCGAAGGTGTCGCGAAGGGCCTCGTCGTCCCGCAATTTGGAGGGTTCCTTGCCGTACTCGCGGATGGCCTCGACCACTTCCCGCAGGGTGGTGTGGTGCAGCGACTTCGCGGGTTGGAACGAAGCCGGCTCCGTGGCGAGTTCGGTTACCAGCCCGCGCTCGCTCAGCCTGTCGAGCGTGTCGTCGATGACGCGCAGCGGCACATTCCAGTCGCCCGCACATTTCTGCGGCACGATGCCGCCTTCGCCCGCCTCGAATCGCCGGGCCATGGCGAGCATGGTGCGCAGGGCGACGGCCTCTCGATAGGCGAACGAGGCGGTATCGGCGAAGCGTTCCATGGCGAAGGTTTTGACATTCTGGTAGGCGAAGGTGAGTTCCGCGCCGAAGAGAATGACGACCCAGCTGGCGTAGACCCACATGAGCAACAGGGGAAACTGCGCGAAGCCGGCGTAGAGCATGTTGAAGCGCGACAAGCCGAAATTGAAGGTGACATAGGCATGGGACACCAGCACCCAACTCAGGCCTGCCACGATTCCGCCGAGGATGGCGTAGCGCCATTTCACCGCTGCGTTGGGCACGGCCCAATACATCAGGGAGAACATGAATACGATGACGAGCAGCTGAAAACCGCGCAGGGGCAAGGCGAAGACACCGAGCATTTCATTGAGTGCCGAGCTTTGCAGCGTCACATTGATGGCCAGCACGCCCACGGCGACAATTGGCAGGAACAGGGCGACGAGGATGTAGTCCATCACCATGCGGAAATAGGGCCGCGACCGTTTCGAGCGCCAGATCTGCGAGAACGACTGCTCGATGTTCCGCATGAGGCCGATCACCGTCATCAGCACAAGTGCCACGGCCGTCAGTCCGAGCGCGGGCAGATCGCGCGCGCCGCTTTCGGCGTAGGAGATCAGCATCTCGACCGGGTTGGCCATCTCCTCGTCGTCTTCCGCCTGTCCCACACCTTGGAAGGCCCAATCCGCGAACATGCCCATGAGCTGGCGATTGAGCGCCGCACGGCGTTCCTCAATTTCCTCGGCCGATAACGCGACGGCTTCCTCATCCCCGGTGTCGAGCTCGATCGCATCTTCGCCCACGACGACACTGATGGCCTGGTTGAGGCGGGTCTCCAGCTGCTCGTTGAGGGAGGCGTAGAAGCCCTCGCCCAGATTAAAGGTCTGAATCAGGTAAAAGGTGAGCATGAACACCGGCACAATGGCCAGGGCAGTGGCAAAGGTAAGGGCCGAGGCCCGCAGAAGCAGCTTGTCCTCGGCGAAATTCTTGAACAGCAGCAGCCCCACCCGCGCCTGCTGGATGATAAAGCCATCGGCCATGGCATCGCCCGGCTTACCCAGTTCCCACACCTCGATAGTGAGAAAAGTGCGCCATGCGTCAATGCGATCCGCGATGCGCTGAATAATTCCCTTGTTCATGCGTCGATTGTAACGGTTACGGGTCCCATGACCAAGTAGGGCCGTTTTGTGTCTTCACGCCCGGGTTCGGGTACAATACGACGAACGCAGGGAGAGCCATTGTGAAACGACTGGGCTGGCTGATGCTGCTATTGCTCTACCCGAGCCTGCTCGTTGCGCAGGATGTGAATCCGCGCGATTTGGAGGGCCGCCACTGGTATGGCCTGTACTTCAATGAGCAAAAGGCGGGGTATGCCGTGCATTCCCTCGAGGTGGACGATGCCGGCACGGTGCTCGTCACCGAGGACGCCGTATTTAATGTAAATATGGGGCAGATTGCCCAGCGCATGCGCGTGTTTACGCAGCGCACCTACGCCGCACGGGGCGACCTCATCTCCATCAACATGAGTGTGGAGGACCCGAGCGGCACGAAGCATTTCATCGCGGCGACCGATGACGAGATCATGATGTTCCGCACGATCCGGGGCGAGGAGCGCACGGAGGAGGTGCGGGCACGCCCGAAGGAATCGTTGGCGGATGTGCTGCGCCAACACGAGCTGGTGACCAATGGCCCCGCCGTGGGCGATGAAATCTCCTTCACCATGTTCGAGCCGCTCTACGCGCAGGAGGTGACGGGCACGAGTCGCATCGCCGCGGTTCATCAGAAGGAAATCGACGGCGCGATGCGCACGCTGTACGAAATTCACAGCGTGCTGGATGTCGTGCCGGTCGAGAGCGTCGCGCTGGTGCTGGACGACGGGGTCACCTACCGCGATCATGTGGCCGACATCATCGAAATGCGACTGGAGTCCGAGGAAGAGGCGACCAAGGAGGTGCCGATTCCCGATGTGGTGACCTCCAACGCCGCGCAGTTGAGCGAACCCATCGCGGATGCCCGCACCCGGGATACTCTCGCGCTGCGGCTGGCGGGACCGCTGCGGCCCGAGCACCTCATCGACGATGCGCGGCAGTCGTTCATCCCCGCGGGCAACGACCACCATTTTCTCGGGCATCGGCGCAATCCCACGGCGATTCAATCGCTTTCGCTTCCCATGGAGCTGACGCCGGCCATCGCCGAGTGGCTGGAGCCAAGCCTTTATGTGCAGTCCGACGACGAGCGCTTGATCGACAAGGCCGCGGAGATCATCGGCGATGAAACCGATGCCTACGAGGCGGCAAAATTGCTCAGCGACTGGGTCTATTCGAATGTGCGCAAGACCTTCAGTGCGCGCCTTTCAGAAGCGCTCGAGGTGCTCGAGAACCTTGAGGGCGACTGCACGGAGCACAGCGTATTGTTCGTCGGGCTCGCCCGGGCCGCGGGCATTCCCGCGCGCGAGGTGGCCGGCCTGGTCTATGTCGAGGCGCCGGAGCCGGGCTTCTACTTCCACCAGTGGGCCAAGGTCTGGGTGGGCGAATGGGTCGACATGGACCCGACTTTCAACCAGGACACGGTGGATGCGACGCACATCAAGCTGGCGGTGGGCGATTTGCTGGAACAGGCGCAATTGATTCCGATCATTGGCAAGATCGAGGCGGAACCCATCAGTGAAGAATCGATTGCCGCGGCTGAGTAGGGCATGACCGAAACCGCACACGAAGAGCCGCCGCCGCGCCGTCGAGGCTGTTGCCTCGGGCGGATACTGGGCCTGCTGTTCGTTCTGCTCCTCCTGCTGGGAATCGCCCTGGTTACCGCGCTGTACATCGGCTGGCCCCAGCGCGCGGCCGTGCGCTACGCCGCCGGCAGCATGGGTTTGGATGCCGAGGTGGGCCGGATGCGCCTCACCACGAGCCAGCTTACGGTCTCCTCGCTTTCGGTGCACCGCCAAGGCGATCATCGCGACAAGCCGATGGCGCGCATCGAGCACTTGCGCGTGGATTTCAGCGCCTTTGACCGCACGCAACCCCCGGTGACGGCGATTTCCATTGGCACGCTGGGCTTGTGGCTGGACGACAATGACTTCCCGGAGGCGGATGACTCCCTCGAGCGGCCGGCGCGGACGCCGCGTACACCCTCGGACACGGATGAGCCCCCCGCGGGTATCGCCGCAATCCTCGAGTTTCTGCCGCGCACGACGCGAATCGACCGCATTGAGGGGGGATACCGGCAGACGGACCTCGCCTTCGAGGGCGGGCCGGTCGCGGTGGAGATGACCAATCCCGGGGACGGCACCCTGCAATTCGCCATCACGGGCACGCCGGCCCTCATGGCCGAGCACGCGGGTGAACGCTTCGAGTCGAGCGACGCGCAGGTGGACCTTTTGGTTGCATGGGCGCCCGAGCAGGTCACGGTGGAAATGCGCGCCTCCCTGCCGCCTTGGGCCGAGCTGGACAGCGAGGCCCGCTTTTCCGATACCGGCGCGGGCTGGGAAGGCTTGATCGAGATTGCATCGGCACGGGTGGATGATCTGCCCGCTCCGCTGCGCGCGCTCATTCCGATGGATGCGGATGCGCAGCAGATTATGGTCGCCCCCAGCCGCATCGCCTTCTTCCCCACGGAGGATGGCTACGAGCTGGGCGCAAGCTCGATCGAGGCCAGCGGGCGCGGCGTCCGCCTTGGCCCGGAGGAGGCCCCGTGGTTCTGGGGCGATCCCGCCATCGAGATGACGGGCGAGGGTCAGCATTTTAAGGGAAAATTGGCGCACGACGACGCACGAAGCATTGAGTTCGACGGGACCATCGGCTCAGAAATGTCGGTTAATGTTGCCCTTTCCGGTTGGACCTATGCCGATATCGAGGCGTTGACGCCGGTGGATATGCTCGACACGGTGGCGCTCTTCTCCTCCTTGCACCATCTGGATGCGCGCACGCACATCGCCTACCGCAACGGCGCCATCTCCTTCAGCGGCATTCTCAATCCCGCCTTCGGGCTCGACCCGGCATGGCACGACAAACTCCGCCTCGACGCCGCTTTTGCCATACACCCGGAGTCCGGCGGAGTCGACGGCGTTGCCACGCTCGAGCTCGCGGGCGACGCGATGATTCTCAATGTCTCGCCCGGGCCGGATGGCGGCTTTCTGGTGGATGCCATGGCCCACAACTTCGACCTGCCGAGACTGGCGCAATTGTTGGCGCTGGCCCCGCCGGAGGTGCGCGACTTGGAGAGCTTGTTCTCCGGAACGGCGCGCATCGCCTTTGACGAGCATCACATCAAGATGGTGTTTGAAGTGGATGCCTCGCCCCCGCCCTTCCTGCCATTCGAGACGTTGCGCAACAGCACCGTGGCCATTCAGGCGGACATCACCGCACCCCCGGGGTTTGCCGGGCTTTCCGGCGCGGCTTCGTTCGCCCTTGCGCCGCACCTCGATATCCGCGCGGGCGATCTCCGGGCCAACCTCGAGACGGCGGGGTGGTCGACCCGGCTCACGGGGACAGCCGACCTCGGGGCCGTGGCGGCCTACCTCGATCTGGGACCGCTCGCGGGCGATATGACCCTCGACACGCCTCTGCGCGGCTCGCGCGAGGCCATTAACGCCGACCTCAACATCGTGATCGACGGCCCTGCGTATGACGGATTGGGCTTGGGCTATGGCGACTTGCTCACGATTCAGGGTGCGGCTCGCTATCCGTTCGAGGGAGAGGGGACGATTCAGAATTTGCTCCTCACGGCGGGCGAAGGCACGCGCATCACGGCGCCGGAAGTCGAGTACACCGCGTCGCCGCTGGCGTTTCACGCCCAGGAGTTCCAGTTCACCTCGGACGGACTCGCCCTGATCAGCGCGGGCTACCTCGACGGGATGACGGGGGCCCTCAACGCCACGGGCAGCATTGACTACGATGCCGACAGCTACCGCCTCACGCTGGACTACTCCACGGCGTACGACCTGCTCACCTTGCGCAACGCGCTGGCCGTGATCTCCGGCGGATCCGGCGAAGGCCATTTCGAGTTGACGCAGGATGGCCTCGGCGGCGAGGGCGTGCTGACGGCCGAGCAACTGGCCGTGTTCGGCGTGACCCTTGAGCGCGTGCGCGTACCGATAACCTTCGAGCCGGAATCCCTCCGGATTCGTGAGTTTGAGGCGGGGCTGTTCAACGGCAGGGTGCTCACCAACGGCCGGATCGGCGTCCTCGAGGAGGGCATGCCGGTGGAACTCACCGCGCGGCTTCGCTCGGTGGACCTTGCGCCCTTCTCGGAGGCCTTCCTGTCGCCCGATACCCGCGTGACCGGCATCGCGAACGGTACCGTGCGTATCCAGACGGAAAACATGCAGGTGACGGGCTTCGAGGTGTCGCTGCGCTCGGCGCGCGATTTCACCATCAATCGGGATTTTCTCGCGCAACTCATCATGCAGGAGCAGGTGGGCGAGGCCGCGGGCCGCGCGATCAGCAGCGTGTTGGCCGAGGTGCTGGGCGAGGCCCGCCAGCGTCCGTTCGACGCGGCGGACATTGAGCTGGCCCTGCGCGACGGCCTGATTCGAGGCACGGCGGTGTTGAGCAGCAGCTCATTGAACCTCACGGTCAACCTCTCCATGGACCCACGCCATGTGGGCGAATTGATGCGCATGAACCAGCGCTCGGAGCTGGAGCGTCTGCGCAGTCGTTGAAGGCTGCACGGAAAACGAATAAGATGCCAAGAGTGTCGTCTGATACAGCAGGAGGATTTGCCCCATGATGCGTACTGTCTTGGCCGGTTTGACCGCAGTGAGCCTGATTGCCACGCTCGGCTGCGTAATTCGTACCCAACACACCATTGATGCCCATGTCACGCTCGACATTCGCTACATCAAGGACCAGGCGGATGATGTGCTCGACTTCATCGAGGGCGAGCGGGATGTACTGCCCGACATTGGCGCCTCGCGCCAGTCCAGCTTGATGGAAAACCTGTGGGATGCCGTCGCCCCGATTCGCGTGGCACACGCACAGGAACTGCGTTCGTCCTCGCCCGTCGTGCAGGAGTTGGCCACGCGCATGCGTGCCCGTCACCCGCAAATCGAGGCCTTGAAGACGAACGGCGCCCTGGGCGAGAACAACCGCGGCTATGTTCACCTCTTCGAGCATGAGTCGCTCGCCGAAGCGGACAAGCGCAATGCCGCACAGCAGTTGGTGGCCGCCGAGAACGCCGATCGCAAGGCCCTGTACCGCGAGATCGCCGTGTTGAACGAGGAGGCCCGTGTGTCCGTGACGCAGGTGGAACGCATCTACGCCCAGCGCCGCCTTGAGCGTGCCCGTAGCGGCGAGCGTTTCCAGTTGCCGCCCGCCGGCAAGGACTTCGACGACTTCAAGGCGAGCGAAATGGGCCGCCGCATCGGCGACGAGGCACGCCCGGAGGCGTGGGTCACCTTGCCGTAAGTAGAACGCCCCATCGAAACCACGAAGGCTGGAGGTCCCTGCGGACCTCCAGCCTTCTTCATTTCCCGCGGCGTTGCGGCCGGGTAAGCACGCACCGCCAAAACCCCTCGGGACTCACCAACAGAAAAGTGGGGTTCCCTCCACCACTCGTGTGGTGACCGGGTGAGCATCAATCAACCACAAAGATCGCAAAGAACACAAAGAATTCCGCTCTGTGATCTTTGTGCTCTTTGTGGTTAAATTCCAGAATCATCAGCCACTGAGACCTGCCAATAGGAAGTGGCTGCAGCCAGTCCTGATTCGTGCTTTCTTGGCATTCGGAGCCCACACGAGTACGCGCCATCAGACCCCGTATGCATAAAAGGATAAAACGCCCTAGATCCGCTTCCCCTCGACGATGCATTCCGGGCTTTCCGTCGGCACGATGCGCTCCAGGTGAAAGCCGGCCGCCTCGAACAGGCTACGGAACTCGGCCTCGGTGCGCTCCATGCCGCCGGGCAGGGTGAGCATCTCGAGGTCGAGCCACTTGCCCGGGTGGGGCTCGTTTCCAAGCGGGATGACGCAGTCCACCACGAGCACGCGCCCGCCCGGCTCCATCGCATGGTGAATGTTGCTCAGGATCGTGATGCTGCGCTCGTCGTCCCAATCGTGGATGATGTGCGACATGATGTAGGCGTCGGCGCCGCCCGGCACGGACTCGAAGAAGTCTCCGCCCACGGCATCGCAACGCGCGGCGAGCCCGGCCTTTGCGAGCGCCTCGTGGGCGCCGGCAACGACATGCGGCAGGTCGAACACGACGCCGTGCAGGTCCGGGTGGGAATTCAGGATGGCCGTCAACAGGCCGCCATGGCCCCCGCCAATGTCCACGATGCGCTTGATGCCGCTGAAATCGTACGCCTTCGATACCGCTGCCACCAGGGCCGCGGTGAGACTGGTCATGGCGGCGTCGAACCGCTCGCCGGGTTCGCGCTCATCGGCGAAAAAGTCGAAGATGTTGTCGTACCCGAGCACGCCGCTCACGGCGGTCTCGCCGGTGCGCACGACCTCATCGAATGCGCCCCAGGTCTGCCAATGCCAGTCGTCGTTGACCATGATCGCGAAATCGCGCATGGAGTCGGGCCGGTCGCTGCGCAGCAGCTCCCCGATCGGCGTCAAGGCGAAGTGGCGGGGCTCCGTCTCGGTAAAGACCCCGATGCTGGCCAACGCCCGCAGCACGCGGTAGAGCGCACTCGGGTGGACATCCGCCTGAATGGCCAGCTCGTGGCAATTGCGCGGGCCGTCCTTGAGCATCGTGGCGATGTCGTAGCGTGCGACGACGCCAATGGCCTTGGTGACCCATTTGCCGGTAATCATCTGCAAGAGGGCGCCTTCAGGCGGCGGGGCGGCAGGGGGTTTCTCTGGCATGGTCGATAGATCCTTCCTGGTGAAGAACAAAGGTGGAAGGGATCATTGTATGGAAAAAGGGGTTGGAGCGCTACAAATTTTGCCGTGAATTGGCCAGCTGTGCCGAGCTACTCCAGGCCTTCCAGCCAATCCAGCAATAGATTGGGCCAGTGCCCGATGCCGGGCATTCCCACGGCCAATCCAACGCCGTGCCGGCCGCGTTGAAAGACATGCAGGGCGGCGGGAACGCCGTGTTGCCGCAGGGCCTCATAAAACAGCACGCTATTCTCCGACGACACGACGACATCTTCCGTGGTGTGCAACAGAAACGCGGGGGGCGTGTTTTCATTCACCTGCAAGTGCGTGCTCAGCCGCTCAACGAGGGCGGACTCCGGATTCTCGCCGAGCAGATTACGGCGCGAGCCTTGGTGCGTGGACGGCTCCTGCATCGTGATGACGGGGTAGCAGAGCACGAGAAAATCCGGCCGCGCGCTTAGCTCATCGGCGGCATCCGAGGAGGTGTAAAAGGGCTCCTCGAACAGCGTGCCGATGCTCGCCGCAAGATGACCGCCGGCCGAGAAGCCCATCATGCCAATCGCATCGGGTTTGACGCCCCAGGCCTCCGCGCGTGAGCGAAAGACGCGCATGGCGCGTTGGGCATCCTGTTGCGGGGCGGGAAATCCATAGCCCTCTCCGCGGCGGTACCGCAGGACCATCGCGGCGATGCCGTGCTCATTGAACCACTCGGCGACCTCCGTGCCCTCGTAGTCGGCGGCGAGGCTGTGGTACCCGCCCCCGGGAAGGATGACGACGCCCATGCCCGTGGCCGTTCCCGGCGCGGGCAGATGGATGGTGGCGAGCGGCGCGTCATCCTCATGGAAGCGCACCTCGGGCGGCGTTGGTTCCGGCCAGATTGCCACGGACTCGCTCGCAAGCACGGGCAATGCGAACACCAGGGCCATCAGCCAGAAACCACGCATCGGGATACTCCTTGATGGCCTCACGCGTGGAGGCGCTCGGCGACTTGCTCGAGGATCTGGCGGGCAACCTGGTTGGCGCCATACCCCGCAGGCAGACGCACGAGGGGCTTGTCGAGTTCATCGCAGAATGCCTTCACATTGGCGAACGAGTGGCTCGACCAGCGAATGGCGAGCAGCACGACGGCGACTTCCTCCTTGGCGATGTGCGGGCGGAACTCGAAATAACTCTGGTGCTTGTTGCTGGGCACCCAGTCGAGTTCGGCCAGGTCAAACGCGCGCTTGAGGGTTTCCGCCGCGTCCGGCCGCGGGTCCCCGCCAATGAGCACCACGACACGCCCGGCCAGCAGTGGACGGACCTCGTCAATGTCGGCGGAAAGCTCCTCGTCCACCTCGGTTCGCGACGCGACGGGCACGGTGGTGTGGAAACGCTGAAGCTCTTCGACCGTGCGGCGATAGCCCGGGGCAGAATCCGGCGGCGGCGGCAAGAGGTCCATGATCGGGTCGAGCACGGCACGCAACTCGGTGTTGCTGGGTGGCAACCCGGAGGCAACCAACTCATCCACCGCGTTGATGATCGTCTGGGCGTGGTGGCCCTGGTCCTCCGGCCGCGCGGCCGTCAGTTTCGGGATGTGGTACTTCAGCTTCTGGAACAGCGCGTGCGTCTGCTTCTGCCGCATGCGCTCGTCGTTGAAGGTCGCATCGCATGCCTCAATGCGCGCGCGCCGTTCGGCCCAGGCGGCCGGTTCGGCGCGGTCGGAGTCGCGCATGTGGCGCTCAACGAATATCTGCTGCTCCCGCGTGACGCGCCTCAGCCAGTGGAAGGCCTTGTCCTGGTCCGAGTCGGGTTCCGCGCCGACTCGTTCAACCGCTTCGCGCACGGCAGACTGACTTTCCGCGAGGAGGTGCAGCACCGTCTTGTAGGTGTCCGGTTCCTCGTGCCGGTAGGGCAGCACGAGGCGCAGCAGTTTGATGACGGCGGAGAGATTGTCGAAGGTCTCGGCGAGCTGCTCCCATTCCTCCGTCATCTCGAGGGATGGCTCCACGGCCCCGCACATCCACAGGAAGCAATCGGGTATTTCTTTCGCCCGCGCGATGATCTCGTCATCGTACGGGCGGATCTCGGTCGAAAAGTCCGCCTTTGCCGTGAGACGCACCTTGCGCTCGACGGCCCAGCGACAGGCCTCGGCCTTCAGGCGCGCGCGGTGCTGAATGCGCGGCAGTTCGTCGTCCTCAATGCCGGAGGGGGTGTCTACCACGCCCTCGAGCCGCGCGAACGGACTGCTGGCCACATCGCCCGGGGAGTACTTGGGATCATTCGACCAGGCCAGCGTGGGCGGCGGCGCGGAGGGCATCCCGGCATCCTGCCCGATGTCAAAGGCGGGGAGCGGTTCGGGCTCCACGGGCTTCGGCTTCGGCGCCGGCGCAGGGGTAGCCGCATCGACCGAGCGCAGCATTTCCTCGGCCAGGGCGCGTACATCGTCCCTCAGCTCGGGGTCGGTCTTTAGTAGGGGCTCAAGTCGTGAAGTTATACGGGCCAACAACAGGGCGAATCGTCTACTCATGCGCGCTGCTCTCCTCGCCATGCCTGGTTTACAGGCACGCGTGTTGGGGCTGTATCCCCCGAGAGCCGCACCTCCCACCGTCGCGCTCGGCCGCAAACAGACCGAATCCCGGCTAGGGGGAGGCTGGCCGCTCAGCCCGACTTATGGTGCAAAAAAGCGAGCCATTCCTCGTGGCATTATCGTACTCTGGAAATGATTAGGACGCAAGGGCTGCGTGGGGCAGGCCTCAGCCGCGGCTCGCGGTGGAGTAGGCAGCCGTGGCAGGGGTCGGGGTTGCCGCTGGCGGAACCTCGGGCTCACGGGCCGCCTGCTGGGCGAGCCATCGCTGGTAGTGCTGGTGAATGGCCAGCTCCCGTGCGGCCATGGTGAGGGCCATGAGAAACCAGAACGGCCCCATAATTCGAATGATCAGGAAGGTGACCGTGCCGAAAGAGTGCACAATGAGCCCGATGGTCGCCGCAAACACGCCAATGGCCAGTCCTTTGGCCATGGGGTCGTCCTGCCAACGGAAGGTTTGACGCGTACATCGCAGAATTTGGAACTGAAGGAACAGAAAAGTCATAAAGCCCAGAATACCGCTTTCGATGAGCACTCGGGCGTAGTGACTGTCGAGCACGCGGCCCCAGTAGACGCCGCCCCCAAGCCACGGCCAGACGGTGAGGTTGTAGCGTACCTTCTGCCAGACATAGATCCGCTCGTAGGTGGATTTATCCACCTGCAGCCCCGTGTCCATGCCAAAGACGGACACATGCTCGCCCGAGCCTTCCTGGAAGGTGTAGTTCACGCGCTCGCGCACTTCCGTCGGCATCAGGTAGGGACTGAGGAAGAGAATCGCAACGGTGCCCACGACAAAGATGTACCACCGGCTCACCACCCCCAATGCGATGGCCGCGGCGATGAAGGCGAGGTACGAGGCGCGTGACAGGGTGAACAGAAAGGGGATGATGGATATCACCATGATGGCCGCGAGCATCAGGCGAGTCCGGTTGGATTTGAGCTGCGTATACAGGCCGGCTGCCACGCAAACGATCACCATGAGATACCCGCCGAGGGTGTTCGGCTCCGTGCCGCCGGATTCAAAGGGCGCGCTCACCCGGGCCAGTGCACCGATACTGTAAATGGCATAGAACGAGACGATAAGGCTCACGGCAAAGAATAGGATCAATTGCTTCCGGATCATGTCCATACTGGTGATGGAGATGCCGACAAGGAAGAAAATGAGGAAGTATTGCCACATTTTCATATAGACGAACTGCGCAGTGAAGGTATCGTAGGCGGGCACATTGTAGTAGAAGCCCCGCGCCGTCGCGATGGTCACCACGAGCATGTACGCCCCAATGGCCCAGTTGATCGGGGTCGGCAGGAAGTAGCGCGGGCTCTCATCGAAGGTCTGCCGCAGCATCACGCCTAGAAACACGACGAAGATCAGCAGGTCGTCGTATCGGAGCACGAGGTTGCGCTCGCCCGCGCCCATTTCACGGCCGCTCACCTCGGGCGACAGCAGCATCGCGATTACCAGCAGGTAAATGCCGAAGTTCACGCGGAAGATGGTAATCACGAAGACCGCGATACTGACCGCCACGGCCGCCGTGATCGCGGGGTTGTCGAACAGGGCCTGCACGGCCAAGGTCGCCCCGACGGCCACCATGATGAACAGGCCGATCAGCGGCCCCTCAACCTGGCTTTCCGGGGTCTCGCCGCGGCCGATATCGCGCTCGGAACGAAACAGGGCCATGGGATCAGGTTCCGGCGATTTGCGTGGAGAGGGTCGTCAGCGTCTGGCCGCTAGACATGGTACCAGGCCTTGCGGCGCGCACGGTCGTCGTAATAATAGTAATAATAATAGTAGTTGCGCCGACCCGCCTCCAACCCGTTGACGGCCACGCCGGCGATATTCACCTGGGTCTGCTCCAGCAAGCGTTTGGCCCGCAGAATGGTCTCGCGCCGCGCGGTATTAACGGCAACCACCAGCATGCAGGTATCCATGGTGGTGGACAGCAGCACGGGGTCGGTCACCACGAGGACCGACGGGGCATCGCAAATGACGAGGTCAAAGGTGCCGCCAAGCTCGGCCATGAGGCGCCGCATGGCCTCGGAGCCGATCAGCTCGGAGGGATTGGGGGGCACGCGCCCGCTGGAGACCATCCAGAGGTTGGGAACGCGCGTCTCGCGAATCACGGCGCGGACATCGAGCTTGTCGCGCAGGACATCGGACAGGCCGAGTCCACGCTCCATCTTGAGCACATGGTGCACATTCGGGCGCCGCAGGTCGGTGTCGATGATGAGGGTGCGCACGCCGCTGTCGGCCATGGTGACGCCGAGGTTCACCGCGGTGGTGGTCTTGCCCTCACCCGGCACCGCGCTGGTAATCATGAGGGTGCGGGGTCGAATCTGGAAGGTGGTGAGCTGAAAGTTGGTGCGCAGCGTGCGATAGGCCTCGGAAACGGGGGATTTTGGATCGTGCCGCGTGACGATGCTGGGGTCGACCCCCTTGTCGCCGGTCAGGGTGACATTGGTGCCTGTGCCGCGCCGCGGCCGTCCGCCGGCTTCCATCACGAAGCGCATGCGGGGAACCTGGCCGATGACTTCGAGCCCAAGGTGTTCGGTCACATCTTCCATGCTTCGAATGGAGGTGTCCATCTGCTCCCACAGGAAGGCAAGGGCGAGACCGAAGAAGAAGCCGACAAGGCCACCCACGAGGGCGCCAACCCACCATTGCATTTCGCCCACGGGACCGGCATCAAAGGTGATGGCAACGCCGGCGCGCCGCTCGACCTGGCCGGAGTCTCGCTGCATGGCGGTGCGAATGTCGAACTCGCGTTCGCGCAGGGTCTCGAACTGGGAGCGAAGTTGCTCGGCCTCGTGGACAAGGCGGGCGTGGTGACGGCTCTTCTCGGCCAATTCCGGCAGGCGCGCGACCATGTCGTTGAGGTAATCCTCGATGGTCTTGACGCGGATGTCGAGGGCGGTGATCTCGAGCTGGTGCTGCAGGTATTGCTCACGCAATTGGCGGCGGTCGGCCCAGAGGGAGCTGCCGCCCTGCACATTCTGGTCGATCTGCCGAACGGCCTCGATGATGGCGCGGCGCTTTTCCTCGATCTCCTCGGCGATGAGCTGAAGCCCGGGAAACTCGGGCGTATAGGTGATGCTCATCACGAGCTGTTCCTGCAGCAGCTCCTCCAGCTCACCGATGAGCCGGTTCACGAGGGAATCGGACAACTGCCCGAGGGCCTCGGGCAATCGCTCGTTTTTGTCCTGCAATTCTTCCTCGATCTTGGCCATTTTCGCGATCAATTCGGCCCGCGTCGTCTCGGCGGCATTCATCTCCTCGTTCATGGCGTCCATGTCGCGGATGAAGGCATCATCGGTGCGGAAGCCGATCTGCTGGCGGAACGACCACTCGGCGGTCTCGGCGGAGTCGAGCCGAACACGCAAATCATCGATCTGCTCGAGCACATACTGGTGGATGCGCTGCTCTTCCTGGTTGATGTACTCCCGGTTGCGCTCGATCACGACGCGGGCGGTCAGTTCGGCAAGCTCGCGGGACTCGTTCTCGCTGGCGCCCATGGCACGAATCGTGATGAGGTCGGAGTTGGGGCTGTCTTGAAAGCGCACGGCGCCGCGGATGCGGTTGGCAAGCCGGCGAAGCTCATCCTCGCTGTAGAGGCCGGCGTAGCGCTCGGCCTGGGTAATATCGCGTTGCACCATGGCCAGGGCGACATCATCGGCCCAGCTGGTCTCCTCGCGAAGCCGGTTGACCAGCAGGCGGGGGTCCAGCGGCACGACATCAAACCGGCTGCCGATGCCGCCGAGAATGCCGCGGTCGTAGAGGCTCTTCTTGATGCCGATCTTCGTCTCGGCGGTGTAGCGCGGCTCGGGCATGGGATTCACGAAGCGATTGAACAGGGGCCACGCCACGGCGCCGATGAAAATGGCGATTACGATCACGAGCCAGTGCCGCCCGGCGACATCGAGCAGAAACTGAAACTGATTGCGGCGGGTCGTGGGTTGCCCGGTGCCGCGGGCCAGCTCGTCCGGTGTGGGAATGTTCACCGTGTGCCTACCTCCGCCGCGTCTCGCGCCGTTGCTCGACTTCCTGCGTGTACGCGACGGCATCCACCGCGGTGCCGTCGTCGCCGATGGCGATCATCTCGCGCACGGTGATGGAATCGGGCGTATCGTGGATACGCGGGGTGACGAAGACCATAAGCTCCGTCTCGATATCGCGGTTTTCCGTGCGCCGAAACAGGGTGCCGACCACGGGCAGGCTGCCCAGGCCGGGCACGCGCTGCTGTATGAACGCCCGATCGTTCTTGTAGATGCCGCCGATGACGAGGGTCTGGCCGTCGCGCACATTGGCCTCGCTCTGCGAGCTGCGCACGGAGCGAATGGGCACGCCATCGGCCTGACCCACGGCGATGGACACCTCGGGCTCGAGTTCGAGCTTGATGTACTCGCGGCCCTCGGGGTCGCGCAGAACATGCGGCGTCACGCCGAGGATGATGCCGAGATCGAGGAACTTCGTGCTGGTGATGCTGCGGCCGGAGGGGTCCACACCAAACTCTCGGTACGGAAATTCCTCCACCCGGCGAATCTCGGCGCGCTTGTGGTTGACCGTGAGGATGTTCGGGTTGGCGAGCAACTGTGCGTTGTCATCGGCCACGAGGGCATCCAATAACACGCCGATATCGACGCTGCCGGTCAGCAGGCCGAAAAACATCTGCCCGGACAGCGGCAGCTGCGCGGGAACTTGCAGCCGGCGGTCGATGGCGTCATCCACGAAGCGGCGGGAACTCCGGGCTTGCCCGGCATCGCCGGTCTGGAGACGCTCATTCTCGAAGCCGAGGTCATTCGGGCCGCGCAGGGCGCTGATGCGGGGGTCCTGGAGGGTCGGGGCGTAGTAGCCGCCGCCGGCGCCGGTGCTGCCGGTGTCCTGGGCAAACCAGCGGACGCCGATCTCCTTCATCTTTCCCGCGACAACCTCGGCGATCTTGACCTCGATGCGCACCTGCTGCAATTGATTCTGCATCTGGTCCAGTTGACCGATGACCTCGAGGATATTCGTCACGGCTTCCTGGGTATCGGTAATGATGAGGGAGTTCGTGGCCGGGTCCGCCGTGATATTGCCGCCCACCGACACCATGCCCTGCAGGCGCGTGGCCAGCTCGACGGCACTGCTGTTGTTCAGTTGCAGCAACTCCGTGCGCATGGCGACATCGCGGTAGGCCCGGTTCAGGCCGTCCTGCGGGCTCTGCGAGACCGACACGCGCGGATTGCGCAGGAAACGCTGCAGGGCCGTGCGCACGCGGTCGGTCGCCTCGGCCTGCGTGAGACCGGCGAGGGATACAACGCCCACGAACGGCAGCTCGGCGCCTCCGCTCGCGTCAATGCGGGTGGTGGTGGAGAACTCCGGGTGGCGGTACACATCCACGAAGATGAGGTCGCCCGCGGTGAGGCGGCCGTCGCCGGGTTGCGCCGCGGCCCCGGTCATGATCATGAGGGCGGCGAAAAATGCCATCGCACCGCGCCGTGCCGTTGCTGTCATGGGTCGTCTCCATCGTGATTGCATCAAAATGTCATTGCCCGGGGTTGTCGTCATGAGGAGGGGTCCCGGCTCGGATCCAGCACCGGCACCTCGTCCGGCAACGCGTACTCGGCATCCCCGTCCGCCGAGCGGAACTCCACCCCTGTTTCATCGTCCAAAGTGTCAAAAACTGGATCGGCGGAGGTGCCGGGCTCGACCGCGGGCGAAGTATCCGTCACGGCCTCGGTCTCAGTCTCGGTCTCAACCTCGGCGACTTCCCCATCCATCATGAAGTCATCGGCCGGGTCCACGGCGGGCGCATCGGCATTGGCGCCGTCCTCGAGCGCGCGGTAAAGGGCGGGCGCCTCCCAGCTTCGATCGGGTTCGGCACTCTGAAATGCTGTGCCTGCGCCTTCGCTCTCTTGATCCCGCTGCAGAAAGTCGATCTCCCGCTGGAGGGCCTGGAAGCGATCACGGCTCACGCCCGGCACCATGGATGCCTGCTGCAAGTAGTGGATGCCTTCGCGTACATGCGCCGCGCGCGCCGCTTCGTCTTGGGTGTTCTCCGCGAGACGCTTGTACATCCGCCCGAGGGCCTCGTAATCCTCATCGGCGGCGTAATTGCCCTGGAGCGATGCGGCCTTGAGATACTCCGAGCGCGCCGAGGCGGTGTCGCCGAGGGCCTGGTAGGCCTGCGCGAGCGTACGCCAGACGGGCAGGGCCCCCGCGGGATCCGCGAGGTGAAGCGAGGGGTCTCGCAGGGCCGTCACCGCGGCTTCATGCTCGCCTACGCGGTGCAACAGGATGCCCCTCAGCGTGCGCGCGCGATGGACCTTGTCGTGATTCGGATACGCCTGGATGAACTGCTCAAACAAACTGATCGAGTCGGTCAGGGCGCGCGGGGATACCGGGCCGAGTTCCTCGACCTGCAGCACAAACCCGGCGCGGAAGAGGGCCTCTGCCGCCCGGGGGTCATTCGGGTAGCGCGTCAGAAAGGCCCGGTAGCGGATGGAGGCCTCGCGCGCGCTGCCTGCGACTTCAAGCCGCTCGGCTTCTCGAAATAGCGTGGCGGGGGTCTGCAAGTAGGGTTGGGCATACTGATACCCGACATAACCCGCGATGCAAAGCAGAACAAAGGCCACAAAGATGGCAAAGCCACGGCGGAGGGCGCGTTGCCGCTTGCTCAAGGTGCGGTGGCGATGTTTGGGCGGGTCCTTCGAGAAATCCACTTCGACCTCAGGCTCATCGCTCTCCGGCCGGATGGGCTCGCCCTCGTAAGCCGCCAAGTAGGCATCGACATCGCGGCGGCGCTCGGCGTACAGACGGGTGACCGAACGCCGCTCACCATGGCGGCGCTCCTGCTCCAGCGCCTCGGCCTCGCTTTGAACATCGAATTCCACCGGCGCGCGCTCAGCCGATTCAACCGAATCCGTGGGCGTCACTTCGCGCGGTTGCTCTTGAAGCTCCTGCACCAGGCGCTCGGCCTCGAGCAGCGTCGGCGTCAGGGAAGGTTTCGAGCGCGGGGCCTCGGCGGGTGGCGGCGTGTGCGATTTTAACTCGGAGATCTCGCTGCGAATCCCCTCGAGCACCTCTTCCCGCACCTTGGACGCGATCGACTCGACATCCGCGGGCTCGGGAGGCGGTGTCATGGAGGCAGGCGGCGGCGTCACGGGGGCGGACAGGGCCGCCAGCGCCCGCTCAAGGGCGTCGTCCTCTTCCGGCTCTTCCGACTCCACATCAAACGCATCCGCCGCTTCGATCGCCCGCCCGCGCGATTGGGGCGCAGGGGGTGTCATCGCCGGTCGGGCAGGTTCGCGCGCCGGGGCGACATCCTCCAAGGAGTCGTACGGTGGCAACTCCTCGCCTGCGGAGCCGGAGGGCCGCGTGAGCCCGGTCATCTCGATGAAGTCCAGCTCATCCGAGCGGGACAACTCGGGCACGCCGCTGGAAAGACGGGGATCATCCGACTCGAGCGGATCAATGCCGCCCCAATCGGACGACGACTCGAGCTCATTCAGAGACTCATGGTCATTCAGCGACTCATGGTCATTCAGGTGGGCCTCGGCCGATTCCAGCCTCTCCGGGTCGCTTGCCATGCTACCGTTCCCGCCGGTAAACGCTGTCGCGCGTGCTGATCATCGTCATGGGTTCCGCCCGGGGAGGGTCTGATCCCTGCCACGGGTGCCCCGCATCAGCAGGTCACGGGCGCGGGCGGCGCGGCGGGCGTCGGGCGTCAGGGCCTCGGCCGCCTCAAGCACAACCCCACGCGGGGAAGCGGCGGGTATGGACACGGGCGCGGATTCCGCCGGGGCCTGCGCCTCGGCCCATGGACGCGGGCGCGTGGCCACGGCGTCGACCCGCCCGCGCTTGGTGCGATCGGGCAGGGTGGTGCGCTCAATGGTCTGGACGACGATGTCCTCGGTGATATGGCGGGTCTTCTGCTGCATGGCCATCAACAGGGCGTTTCGGCAGAGGGTGATCGTCACGCGCGGGCTGCCTTGTCCATAGGCATGCACCACGCGCAGGGCCTGCTCTTCAAAGATCGGGCCACGCTCGACCGTGGCGCCGGCCTGCTCGAGCCGGAACAGCACGACGCGCTCGAGTTCCTCAAGCGAAAGGGGCGTCACCGTATAGGTCAGGTTGATGCGCTGCTCGAACTGGGGAACGGCCTGCAGGATGGGAATCCACTCGAGCTGGGCAAACAACACCAGGTTCAACAGCTTGTGCTGGGAGGTTTCCAGGTTCTGCACGAGGCGAAGCAGCTCAATCTGGCCGCGCTTGTTCAGGTTCTGCGCGTCATCAATGATGAGCGTGACAACGCGGCCTCGCTGTTGAATGAGAAACTGGTTCAGGCATTCAAGATAGGACCCGAACGAGCGTTCCTCGGGCGTCAGGCCAAATTGCTCGACGGTTTTCTCCAGCAGCGCGAAGGTCGTCCATGAAGGCACCGGGGAGCCAATCACGGCGGTACAATAGCGCTGCGGGTCCGCGCGCATGCCCGTGAGAACCTTGCGTAGGAGGGTGGTCTTCCCGGTGCCGTAACTGCCCAGCACGAGGGCGATCCCATGCCGGCCGTCGAGATGATTCCACAGTCGGTACAGGCATTCCTTGTGCCCCGGCGTGACGAACATGTACGCCGGATCGGCAGTCGGCGAGAAAGGCTGCTCCCGCAGTCCGAAATACGCCAATACTGGCTCGACTTCGCTCATAGCTCTCACTGGGCGTTTTCCCGCCGGAAAGTCGTGGGCCTGGAAAGCCGAAACCCTCCCAAAACCATACCAACCGGCGGGGACAGCAGGACCGCTGACTCCATTCTAGTTAGAACCGTCAAGGCGGTTACGGAGTATGGATATCCATTCTCCGATGCCACCACAAGCGATAAGAAGGGCTATCCCTTTTGGTGACAACCACCTGCAGCGCAGTGTAACGAAGCAGAGGCGTTCTGTCAAGGATAGACACCCCATGGATTGGCCTTCTGCACCAGTCTGACCACAATATGTAGACATTCTCGACCAGATGCCCGCATATTGCGCACTTGTCCGGCCCAACGCCCCACTACCGGTGAAATCCATGACCACCGCCGTTTGAGGTGGGCTCTTCGCCACACCCGACACGAAAGCGGTTGGCGGTGTGGCAAACGCTGTGCTATAAGCTGGAAGTGTCCAGATTCTGGGGAGCATGCCGAATGAAACAACCACGCTTGGTATTTACGAGCGGACCCGACAGCGGGCGCGCAGTCGAGCTGCGCGGCGTCGCGGTAACAATTGGCCGCAGCCCGGATAGCACCGTGCAACTGGACGACTTGCAGGTGTCGCGCCGCCATGCGGAGCTGCATCGCGACGACAGCGGGTTCGTGCTCCGGGATTTGGACAGCGGCAACGGCACCTTTGTGGGCGGGCACAAGGTATTTGAATACCGGCTATCGCACGGGGATGTCATCCAGATCGGGCCTTTTTCGCTGCGATACGAGGGCAGCGGACAGACGAAAGTCCCGGTGGAGCCCGAGTCAAAGCCCAAATTCGGGACCCATCCCGCCGTTCGCTTCGACGACTCCGGCCTGTCGCAGACGGTGGAGGGCAGCGCGGCGGAGAATGTTTACCAGACGCTGTTCGGCCAGTCATCGGAGATCTCGAATGACAGCGCCGCGCTTACCGAGGCCCGCAGCCGGTTGCGGGCGGTGTACGAAGCCAACCAGATCATCGCCAGCGAGCGCGACCTCGATCGCCTCTTTTCCCGGGTAATGGGCCAGATATTTAATCTTGTGCCTGCGCACAACGGCGTCATCCTGCTGCGTGACCCTCCCACCGGGCGCCTGGAGTCGGCCTTCGTCCAGACACGCGGCGAAGGCGACATGATCGTCAGCTCGACCGCGGTCGAGCGTGCGTTCAAGGACGGCGAAGCGGTCATCTCGTTCGATGCCGCCGGCGACGACCGCTGGGACGGCGCGCAGAGCATCATCGCGCAGCGCATCGCGAGCATCATGTGCACGCCGCTGACCCACCAAGGGGAGCGCCTCGGGGTGATCTATGTGGATGCACGCGGGACGACCAACGCATTCTCACACGGCGATCTCGAAATGCTGGTGGGCGTGGCGGGGGCCGCGGCGACGGCCATCAAGAATGCGCAGTATGTCGAGGACTTGCGGCGCGCCTACCACGACACCCTCATCGCCCTGTCCAACGCGATCGAACTACGCGACCATTACACCGTCGGTCATACATGGCGGGTGACGAAATTTGCCCAGGCCACCGCGCGCGAACTCAACTGGAGCGAGGAAAAACTCCAGCAGGTCGAAATGGGCGGACTGATGCACGACATCGGCAAGATCGCCGTGGCGGACTCGGTGCTTCGCAAGCCGGGCGCGTTGACGGACGAGGAATTCGCCATGATGCAGGTCCACCCCGAGCGAGGCGCGCGGCTCATGCAGGACATTGATTTCCTGCAACCCCTGATTCCGTATGCGCTGTATCACCACGAGCGCTTTGACGGCCGCGGCTATCCCCATGGGCTTGCCGGGGAGGACATCCCGATCGAGGGGCGGCTCGTGGCGGTCGCGGACACTTTCGATGCCATGACCAGCCACCGCCCGTACCGGAAGGGGTTGCCGCCCGAGGTTGCCCGCGAGGAAATCGAGCGGAACAGCGGTTCCCAGTTTGACCCGGTGATCGTGGAGGCCTTTCTTCGCGCGTACGACAAGGGCGCGATTCTCAGCGTACTGCAGGAGTACCAGAAAGAAGGGCGCAGCGTGGCATGCCCGTTCTGCAGCACCTACAACGCCGTGCCGGAAGACAAAAAGGCGGGCGACCCGATCACCTGTACCGTCTGTCACCGCCGCCTGATGTTGCGCATCGAGAACGACTCCCTCTTCGCCGAACTCCTGCCCGGCACCGAGGCCCACCTCCAGCCCCGCCCCCAACCCCGCGTCGAAGTCTGATTCCGCGGCCGAATCACTCAGGATGCCCCCAACCATTGTCGCGTCTGGGGAACGATTGAGTCTGGGGAACGCCACGCTCCTGCGTGGCCATGCCAACATGCAGGGCCTCATGCCACGCTCTTGCCACGCAGGAGCGTGGCGTTCCGCCGCAGCGCCTCTCTTTGTGTCTTGACGGTTGCGCGCGTAGACGCTGGTGGAGACCTACAGTCGTAAGAGTGGCTCGGTCAGGAGACCGGCCACATCAAGTTCCGAGACCGGCCGCGCCGCACGGGAGACCGGCCACATCAAGTTTCTTCGTTTTCGCGGGGCGCTTTGTGGTTAACTGGCGTGAATCCAACATGGCCACGAACACCCCGGGACACGCCGCATGACCCAAGACCAGACCCTCCTTGTCCTCATTTTGGTGGCCACCGTGGGTTCCTTTTTGTCGGGGCGCTGGCGGCATGACATGGTCGCCTTGGGATCGTTGCTTATCTGCGTGTTCACGGGCCTGGTGCCGGCAGGCGAGGCGTTCTCCGGTTTTGGCCACCCTGCGGTGATCACCGTGGCCGCCGTGCTGGTGCTGAGCTACGGCCTGCAGTCCACCGGGGCCGTCGATGCCCTGAGCCGCCGTCTGCTACCGCAATCCGCCGGCCCGATGATCACCATCGCCGCGCTCACGGGCATCGCCGCGGTATTGTCGGCCTTCATGAACAATGTCGGCGCACTGGCCCTGCTGATGCCGGTTGCCATACAGATCGCGCGCAAGCAGCAGCTCCCCCCCGGCAAGGTGCTCATGCCGCTGGCCTTTGGCTCCATCCTCGGGGGCATGACCACGCTGATCGGCACGCCGCCCAACCTTATCGTCTCCGGATTTCGCGCGGAGAACGGCAACACTTCCTTTGCCATGTTCGACTTCACCCCCGTGGGCGTTGCGGTGGCCGCGGTGGGCGTGCTGTTCATTGCCCTCGGTGGCTGGCGCCTTGTGCCCACGCGCGAGCGGCCGGACGCGGAGGGATTCGAAACCGGCGCCTACCTGACCGAGGCCCGGGTTGAGGAGAAGGCCAAGGCCGACGGCATGCTGCTGCGCGAGGTGGAGAACGCGCTGGAGGAGTCCGACGCCCTGGTGGTTGGCCTCATCCGCCACGAGCGCCGCATTCCCGCGCCAAGCCCCATGCGCGAGGTGCACGCCGGGGACATCCTGGTAATCGAGGCGGAACCCGAGAGTTTGGCATCCGCCCTGTCGAGTCTTGGCCTCAAACTTGAGGCGGATGTGCGCAAGGCAAAGAAAAAGAAGAAGGCGGACGAGGAAGCGGCCGAGGACGCGGAAGTTGATGGAGATGATTCGGGACAGGAATCTGACGAGGAAGCTGAAAAAGCAGAAAGCCCGCGCAAGGCCATCGAATCGGATGAGATCGGCCTGATGGAGCTGGCGGTGCTGCCCAACTCCGACCTTGTCGGCCGCTCGGCGACGAGCATCCGTCTGCGCAGCCGCTTCGGCATCAATCTCCTGGCCGTGTCACGCTCGGGCAAGCGCTCCACCGCGCGCCTGCGGACGATGCCGGTGGCGCAGGGCGATGTGCTGCTCATGCAGGGCTCTGCGGATGCCCTCGCCGAGTTCTCCGCGACATTCGGCTGCGTTCCCCTGGCCGAGCGCTCGGTGCGTATACCGGACAAGCGCCAGACCATCATTGCCACCGTGGTGATGATTCTCGCCGTGTGCGGCGCGGCTTTCGGACTGCTTCCGGCCGCCATCGCCTTCGCCTCGGGCGTGCTTGCTCTGATGGCCTTCAAGGTGGTCTCGCCCAAGACGGTCTACACCACCATTGACTGGCCCGTCATCGTGCTGCTGGGGGCGCTCATTCCCGTGGCCGGGGCAATGGCCTCCACGGGCTCGGCGGACCTCATCGCCACGGTGCTGCTCGAGCGCGTGGCGCAAGGCAATGCCATCGTCGCGCTCGCACTGATCCTCATCGTCACGATGACCTTGTCCGATTTCATGAACAACGCAGCCACGGCAGCGGTGATGTGCCCGATCGCCATCGGCACGGCCGCGCAACTCGGCAACAACTCCGACCCCTACCTCATGGCCGTGGCTGTGGGGGCCTCCTGCGCCTTCCTCACGCCGATCGGCCATCAGAACAACACGCTCATCCTCGGCCCGGGCGGTTTCGGCTTCGGTGATTACTGGCGGCTCGGGTTGCCGTTGGAGATTCTGGTCGTGGCCATTGGCGTGCCGATGATCCTGCTGGTGTGGCCGCTCTGATGACGCTCGAGATCGCACTCGTCTTCGCCATCCTCGCCACGGCACTCGTGCTGTTCATCACCGAGTGGATCCGCATGGATCTCACCGCCATCCTCGTGCTGTGCGCGCTGGCCATGACGGGACTCGTGACGCCCACCGAGGCCGTCTCGGGATTCAGCAACGCCGCCGTCATCACCATCTGGGCGATGTTCATCCTCGGCGAGGGCATGACGCGCTCGGGCATCGCGGATATCCTCGGCCGCTCGGTGCTCTACGCGGGCGGACGCGGCGAGGCGCGCGTAATCGCCACGCTCATGCTCACGACGGGCACGCTGTCGGCCTTTATGAACAATGTCGGTGTTGCCGCGCTCATGTTGCCCGTGGCCGTGGGCGTGGCGCGGCGAACGGGCATCTCCCCCTCGCGCCTGCTGATGCCCGTGGCCTTTGGCACCCACCTCGGCGGACTCACCACGCTCATCGGCACGCCGCCGAACCTTATCGTGAGCACGACGCTCGACGATGCCGGCCTTCAACCCTTCGGCTTTTTCGACTTCACCCCGGTTGGCGCGACGGTCTTCATCGTTGGCACCGCGTTTGTCGCGCTCATTGGCCGTCACCTCCTGCCGAAGACCACGCCGAAGGACGCCTTTCAGACCGGCGAGGACCTTCGTGCGAGCTACAGCCTGCAGGAACGCATCTTCGCCGTGCGGATACCCAAGGAGTCGCTGCTCGATGGCAACACGATCGCCGACGCGGGCCTCACCTCGGCCGCAGGCCTGATGGTCATCGCGCGGACGCGCGGCGAGCGCACGGACGCCTTGCCAACGGCCAAGACGGTGCTGCATGCGGGGGATACGCTGCTGGTGCAGGGACGGCGCGAGCAGTTTGACGGCCTGCGCAAGTGGAGCGGGCTGGTGATCGAGCGCGAGGCGCCGTTGCTGACGCCGCTCATTACGGGGCAGATGCCGTTGCGCGCCTTGAAGTTGGCGGACGATTCTTCTCTCATCGGGGATCGCCTCCTGCACAACCGCTTCCGAGACGATTACGGCATCAATATCCTCGCATTGCGCCGCAACGATCTCATCCGCCGTACGCGTCTCTCCGACCTCACGCTGCAGGCGGGCGACATGCTCCTTGCGCAATGCTCGGAAGATCGGCTGGAATCCCTCGAGAGTTCGGCTGCTTTTGGCGAAATTGCCGAGGTGAACGAGGCGGACTTGCACGACGCATGGCAACTCGACGAGCGCCTCTTCGCCGTACGCGTGCCGGAGGACGCGCCCATTGCCGGAACGACCATGAGTGAGAGCCGTTTGGGGGATGCCTTCGACTTCCGCCTGCTCGCCTTTCAGCGCGGCGGCGAACTCATCACGATGCCCAAGTCCGACGAGACCATTCAGGGTGGCGACATCATCATCGTCGAGGGGCGCGAAGAGGACCTCGCCGTGTTGCGCGGCTTGCAGCAGCTCGAGATCGAGCGCGACGCCACGCCGTACCTGCACATCTTCGAGCACGGCCAGCTCGACATGGTCGAGGCCGCCGTGCATCCCCACTCGACGCTGAAAGGCAAGACGATTGACCAGCTCGATTTCCGCGGCCGGCAACAGATCGAGGTGGCCGCCATCTGGCGCAACGGACGGCCATACCGCTCTCAACTCGGCGCCATGACCCTCGAGGCCGGAGACGGCCTCCTCTTCGTGGGTCCGCGCGACAAACTCGCCTCCCTCAACATCAACCCCAATCTCATCGCCCTCAACCCCGTCAGCGCGCCCATCGTGGATACACGCATGGCCCCGGTAGCCGCCGGGTGGATGCTCTTCGTCGTCGCCACCGTGCTGCTCGGCTGGTTGACCATCCCGATCGCCGCGATCGGAGGGGCCGCGGGCATGCTCGTCACCCGTTGCCTGAACATGGAGCAGGCCTACCGCGCGATCGACTGGCGCTCCGTGTTTCTCATCGCCGGCATGCTGCCCCTCGGCATCGCCATGCAGGAAACCGGCGCTGCCACGCTCGTCGCCCAGGCCGCCGTCAACACCCTCGGCGGATTTGGCCCATGGGCCGTCATTGGCGGCCTGTACCTGCTCACCGTTGCCGGCACCCTCGCCATCCCCACCGTCGCCCTCGTCGTGCTCACCGCGCCCATCGCCCTCACCGCCAGCCTCGAGATGGGCGTGAGTCCCCACACCGCCATGATGGCCGTCACCATCGCCGCCGCCGCCAGCTTCGCCAGTCCCGTTGCCCACCCCGCCAATGTGCTCGTCATGGGCCCCGGCGGCTACCGCTACGCCGACTACCTCAAGCTCGGCATCCCCCTCGCCGCCCTCACCGCCCTCATCGTGGCCCTCCTGCTGCCGATTGCCTGGCCGTTGTAGGGGAGACACCCCCTTGTTGGCTTTAACTCGCGAGGACGCTCGTCCCCCGGGGAACAAGTCGCACCACATGCGGGAGGCGAGCGTCCTCGGGTCCCGCGCCGTAGCGCTCTGGCGTAGGGGGGCGAGCTTATGCCGTTGCGCTTTGGCGTTGGGGAGGCGAGCACATTCTCAGGATCGACTCGGGCCCAGCCCCCAATGCGCCGACGAACGCTTGCCGCACCGGGACCGAGAGCCACAGTATGGGAACGCCACGCTCCTGCGTGGCCAACTCAAGGCATACGCTGGAAGCACGGCTTTGCCACGCGGGAGCGTGGCGTTCCTCGGAAGCGTTTCTGAATTCCTGAGCATTACGCTCGGACATCGCTGACAAGTCCGCAGCGTCCTTAACTCGCGAGGACGCTCGTCCCCCGGGGAGGCGAGCACAAACTCGGGATTGTTTCGGAACCGGCACCCAGCACCCTGTTTTCGAGTCCTGATAGTAGGGAGTCCGCAACGAAGGAGCAGAAAACCATGCACAACTCCCCGGCCATTCGGTTGATTCTGGGCGCCATGATGGTGGTTTCCGCCGGCATCGCCCACCCCGGCGAGGCGCAGTGGAATGTACTCGCGTTCGGCGCGAAGGGCGACGCAACTACGGACAACACCGCGGCGTTTCAAGATGCGTTGAATGCCGCGGGCGAGGCAGGCGGCGGCATCGTGTTTGCCCCGACGGGCCGGTACCGTTTTGAGGGTGAATTGCGCCTGCCGCAACAGGTGACGCTGCGCGGTGTGTTCGCCTATGCGCCCGCCCACGCCGGTATCCGCGATCGCCACGAGCCGCGCCCCGAGTTCGGCACGGTGTTCGAGCCCGTGGGCCGCAAGGGAGAGAAAGAGGGCCCTGCCTTCATCACGCTGCAGACCAACAGCGTGTTGCAGGGCGTCAGCGTGCATTACCCCGAGCAGGACCCGGCCGGCCCCGTGCCGGAGCCGTACCCCTTCGCCATCGCCATGCGCGGCAACAACCCGGCCGTGATTGATGTCGAGCTATTGAATCCCTATCAAGGCATCGACGCCAGCAGGAATCAACGCGCACTTATTCGCAATGTGCACGGCCAACCGCTGTTGATGGGCATCTTCGTCGATGAAATCTACGACATCGGCCGCATCGAGAATGTGCATTGGAACCCGTGGTGGTCGATGCAGGAGGACCTCTTCCGGTGGCAGATGGAAAACGGCACCGCCTTTTCCTTCGGCCGCACGGATTGGCACTATGTCCTCAATACCTTCTGCTTTGGCTACCATGTGGGTTACCACTTTTTCGAGTCCGAACGCGGTGTGGCCAACGGCAATTTCCTCGGCATTGGCGCGGACAAATGCCACACTGCCGTGCAGGTGGACCAGGCCTCCGGCATCGGCATCCTGATTACGAATGGCGAGTTCGTCTCCTTCACCGGCGAGGAACCGATCATGGTGCGCGTGGCGGACACCCACCAGGGCGTCGTGCGCTTCGTCAATTGCGCCTTCTGGGGCCCCACGCACAAGATCGCCGAGATTGCCGGGAGCGGCACCGTGGGCTTCAGCGACTGCAATTTCCTGCAATGGGGTCTGCACGATGGCCCCGCGCACGCCATCGTGGCCGGGGGCGGACACCTGATGATCCGCGGCTGCGAGTTTCACCACAACGCCCCGCAAATCCGCCTCGGCGAAGGCGTCCAGCGCGCCATCATCTCGGACAATTTCGTGCAGGGTGAGGTGCGTATCGACAACGATTCCGACGGTCAGGTCGTGCTGCGAGACAATTTGGGCTCGCGCCAATAGGGCTTGGTGCGTGCGCATATCGGGAGGGCGAGCGTCCTCGGGTCCCGCGCCGTAGCGCTTTGGCGAAGGGGGGCGAGCCGGAGCACACGCGTATGTTGCGGCTCGCGGGGACGCTCGCCCTCCCAATGCGGCCCTGCCCCTCGAAATGATTGACGCCTCCCGCGGTGTTCCCCCCGTATTCGACGCACTCACGGGTGCACTGCTACACTTGCCGGGGCTGTCCGCGCTGGATGGGCCTGAAATTTGCCTGAATTCCCACAAGGACCCGCATTGACCATGTCCGACACCCTCATTGACCCGGTATGGGAGCGCATCCGCAAGGAAGTTGCCTTGGAGGCGGCGCACGAGCCGATGCTGGCGAGTTTTCTCCACGCGGTGGTGCTCAACCATGCCACGCTGGATGACGCCTTGACCTTTCTGCTGGCCAGCAAGCTGGAGAGCAGCACGCTGACGGCCCTCACGCTGCGCGACTTGATCCACGAGGCATTCGCGAAGGACCCGACCATCGGCGAGGCGTGCCGGGTGGACATCGTGACGGTGTGCGAGCGGGATCCGGCCTGCACGACTTTCTATGTGCCGCTGCTCTACTTTAAGGGCTTTCAGGCCATCCAGTGCCACCGGGTGGCCCATTATTTCTGGCGGCAGGATCGCCATCCCTTGGCGCTGTGGATGCAGAGCCGCGTGGCGGAGGTCTTCGGCGTGGATATCCACCCCGCCGCGCGCATTGGCCGGGGAATCCTTGTTGACCATGCCACGGGCGTGGTCATCGGTGAGACGGCGGTGGTGGAGGACCATGTCTCGCTATTGCAGGGCGTCACGCTGGGCGGCACGGGCAAGGAGATGGGCGACCGCCACCCGAAGGTGCGGCGCGGTGTGCTTATCGGCGCGGGCGCGAAGATCTTGGGCAATGTCGAGATCGGTGAGGGGGCCAAGATCGGCGCCAACGCCGTTGTGCTGGAGGATGTACCTCCGCACACAACGATCGTCGGTGTGCCGGGCAAGGTCGTGGGTCATGTGGACGACCCGGAGCCCTCGCTGACCATGGACCACCGCATCGACATGAGCGAAATGCCCAACGACTGATCCCTTAGCCGGGCTATGGAGTCCGGTCGCTACCGGCCTGGCGGGCCCCCGCGTCCGCGACCGCCCCATGTGGGGGGAGCACCGCCACCGCCGCCTCCACGGCCGGTCCAACCTCCGCCTCGGAAGATCGGGTCCTGCTGTACTTCGCGGATGGCGTCGGCCAGGGCCTGTTGGGACTGGGCGTCAGTCACCCCGGCCCGGGCGGCTGCATCGCGCACGCGGGCATCGTGCTCTTCCCGCATGAGGTCGCGCATGGCTTCGCGCATGGAGCCCATCTGCTCGCGCAATACCTCGCGCTCCGACTCGCTCGCCCCGCGCCAGTCACGCATCAGCTCCATGGCATCCTGCGTGTAGGCCTCGATAGCGGCGATGCGCTCCTGGCTCTCACGCGTTGGGGCGCGTTCGAAGGCCTCGTCAAAGAAATCGCGCACGCGCTCATTGCGTTCGGCGCGCATCTCGGCGATGCGCTCGGGATCCCAGCGCTCGCCGCGTTCGCCGCGGTCTCCGGGCGCGCCGCGGGCCTCAGGGGTCTCACTGGCGGTTTCGACGGCGGGCGGGTCCACCTCGGCGAAGGCCTCGTCGAGTTCGTCCCAATAGGCGTCCGCCTCGAAGACGGATTCCGCCTCGGCAAGCGCCTGCGAGGCACGAACCTCGTCCAGGGCGGCCCGTGCCTCCTGCAACTCGCGCGAAAGCCCCGCCAACCGCTCCTGGGTTTCCAAGGCGGCCTCATGGATAGCGTCGCGGTCGGCCTCGACCACGCGCAACTGGGCCATCAAGGCCGATTGCTGCTCTTCAGGGGCGGCGCTGCGTTGGGCGCCATTGGCGCCAAAAACCGTGCTGCCACCCACGCCGAGGATCGCGCCCCCGGCCAATGCCACTGCAATTACAATCCACTGCCGGTTCATCTCAAATTCCTCCAAGGGAAATTGGGTGAGCCTGTCCGTCTTCACTTTACCATTCTCCGGGGGGGATATCCCATCTCAACGGCAATCCGTGTCGAACTCCGGGAAGATTTTCTTCGTGAGGGAAGTGGGCCTGCGTCAAGAAAGTGGGTATCATTTCACATTCATGCGCCGCATGCCCCAACGGGGACATCCCAAGTAAGCCCATCTGCCTGACTCCTTGCCAATCCACACACTCGTTACATTCTAGAGCGATGTGACAAATGGCAAGTAGGGAGGGGCTACGAAAAGGTCCCACCCAAGGCCAAGTCTGCCCGGATTTCGACACGGATTTCCGTGGATTACACGGATGGAGAGCAGCAGACCTGTCGGGTGTTTGGCAATATCCGTGCAATCCATGAAATCCGTGTCCCCTCTTCCCGTCCGTGTCGATGGAGCGGTCTCTGCGGCGCCTCTACAATCGCAGCAAGCCAAATCAATACCATTCCGTCCAAACCCACAACCATGACGCAGGCCCGAGGGAATTCGTTGCGTTGATCCGGTCGGGCCCGAACCGTATGCTGGGGCCTTTCCAACATCCGCAAGCGCATTTCCATGAAGGGGGGATTTAAAACATGCCCGAGGCCACATTCGACCTGACCGGCAAGGTTGCCATCGTCACCGGCGGGAGCCGGGGAATCGGCGAGGCCATCGCCCGCGCCTTGGCCGCCAACGGGGCCCAGGTCGTCATTTGCTCGCGCAAACTCGAGGGCCTCGAGCCCGTGGCCGCCTCCATCAATGAATCCGGGGGCAAATGCGTCGCCATTGCCTGCCACACGGGCAAGATGGAGATGATCGACGCCCTGTTTGCGGAGGTGAAGGAGCGCTTCGGCCGCTTGGACATCCTCGTGAACAACGCCGCGACCAACCCCCACTTCGGCCCGGTGATTTCCGTCGATGAGGCGGCCTACGACAAGACCTTCGAGGTCAATGTGAAGGGCATCTTCTTTCTCTCCCAGAAGGCCGCCATCATGATGGCCGCGCAGGAGGAAGGCGGCTCGATCATCAATATCGCCTCGATCAACGGCATTTCCCCCGCCCCGATGCAGGGCGTCTACAGCATCACCAAGGGCGCCGTCATCCACATGACCAAGACCTTCGCCAAGGAACTCGGCGCCGCCAAGGTGCGCGTCAACGCGGTGTGCCCTGGTCTCGTGGAGACCAAATTCGCCCAGGTGCTCATCGACAGCCCGGAAATGCACCAGTGGTTTGTCGATCGCACCCCGATGGCCCGCCATGCCCAGCCGGAGGAAATCGCCGGGGCGGTGGTGTACTTGGCGAGCGACGCGGCTTCGTACACGACGGGCGCGGTGATCACGGTAGACGGCGGGAACACTTGTTAGGGCGAGTTTGTTTGCGGGTAGATACCGTGAAAAGTTCGAAAAGCACGAACAAACACCACATATTGCGACATTCACCCCAAATAGTCACTTGACACCCAATACCTTGTTGTCTACAATGCGCAGCATCGTCGGGGGGCGATCCCTCCTGTTGACTCCAATCTTTCGGGGAGCGCGGTTTGGAACCACCAAACACCGCCAGCACAACCACGCAGCGGCTGAAACATGGCCGTCGCATTAGCCGAGTTGTGCCAACCAGCGAGCCGTACCAATCATGATCACTCATTCCACTTCCCGCCTTTTTGCCATTGGCGCCTTGGCCGCCTTTGCCGCCGGTTGCGCCACCACCCCATCCGAGCGCGATGTGCACCGGTTCGATCCGCTGCCGCGGGTTGATGTGGGCGCGATTGACCTGGACCCGGTGGAATCGATGCGCATCACGGACATGCTTCTCGATGCCGAGCGTGCGTTCAAGGCCGCCAACACGGCGCAGGAGAACGGTGATTTCCGCGAGGCGACCACGCAATACACGAAGATGTTGGAGTTATTGATTCAGGCGGATGTGGACCCCGCGATCTTTTACAACCTGCGCCGGGAGTTCGCGCAGATTCTCGACACGACCACGCTCCAGGCGACGGTCTATGACCATGGGCAGCCGCGCCGGTGGGCTATTGATGATTTCCGTCGCATGGCGGTCGTCGGCGATCTGGAGATCCCCGATCCGCTCCCGCAGGAGGTGCAGGACCAGATCGTGCGGATTCAGACGGGTTACCCGCAGCAGTTTCAGCGTGGCTTGAACCGAAGCGTGCGCTATCTGCCGTACATTCACCATGAATTCGCGAAGGCCGGCGTGCCCTTGGATGTGGCCTGGCTGGCCATCGTCGAGAGCAACTTCTGGTCCGACGCCACCTCGCGCGCCGGCGCTGGCGGAATGTGGCAGTTCATGCGCGCCACCGGGCAGCAGTACAACCTCGAAGCGTCGTCCGAACTCGACGAGCGCTACAACTGGGAAATGGCCACCCGCGCCGCCGCCCGCCACCTGACGGACCTCTACAACACCTTCGGCAGCTGGCCGCTCGCAATTACGGCCTACAACAGCGGCACCTACAATGTGCAGCGCCGCATGGCCCTGAATGGCAACGACACGGATGTCTTCCGCCTGATGAGCACGCCGCCGGCCTCCAACGCCTTCCCGCAGGAGACAAAAGAGTATTACCCGAAACTGCTCGCGTCGATCATCGTCGCCAGTGACCCGGAGAAGTACGGATTCACGATCAGTCCCGACCTCCCCGACCCTTATCAGCGCATCCCCGTACGAGGCAGCCTGTCGCTCGCCGCGTTGAACAATGAGTTGGGCCTACCCGCCGGCACGCTCGAGGGCCTTAACCCCGAATTGCGCCAGAAGCGGACCCCCTCCCGCGGCGATTATCCCCTTGCGGTGCCGGTTGGCAAGGGCGAGGTGCTCGTAGCCGCCGCCGAGAAGCTGCGCGGCTCCAGCCCGGCTCCGGGCGTCGTTACCGCCAGCGCCCCGTCGAGTAGCACGGGAAGCAGCAGCGGGCGCACCGTGAGCCACACCGTCCGGCGGGGCGAAACCCTCTCCGGCATCGCCACGCGCTACCGCACCACGCAGCAGGCCATCATGAGCAACAACCGCATTGCCTCGCCCGAGCGCATCCGCGTGGGGCAACGCCTCACGATTCCCGTCAGTGGCGACGCGCCCGCGGCGCAGACGGCATCGACTTCGAGCAGCGGCGGCAGCAGCCGCGCCGCGACCTACACCGTGCGGCGGGGCGATTCGCTCTCCGGCGTGGCCCAGCGGCATGGCGTCACCACGCGCCAGATTCAACGCTGGAACGACATGGGCAACAGCACGCGCATTCTCGTCGGCCAGACCCTCAAGGTGGCCCCGGATGCCTCCCCCGCCGCGGCGACCGCACAAGTCGTGACGGCATCAACCGCTTCGTCGTCATCAAGTGCGAGTGGCAATGGCAGCGTTACGCATGTCGTGAAGCGCGGCGAGGCCCCCTCGACCATCGCGCAGCAATACGGCGTGAGCACGGCCAACCTGCTCGCCTGGAACAACCTCAACCAGCGCTCGACCATCCAGGTAGGCCAGGAGTTGACGGTCCGCAATCCCTCGCGCGGCAGCAGCGGCAACGGAAGCAGCGCGCCCGAGCGCACCGTGCACAAGGTGCAAAGCGGCGAGAACCCCTGGATCATCGCGTCGCGCTACGGCGTGAGCGTGGATGATTTCCTCAAGTGGAACAATCTCAGCAACAACTCCGTCGTGCGCACCGGGCAGGAGCTTGTCGTGTATCCCGGCCAAGGCGGCGGCGGAAGCAGCAGCAGCGGCCCGAGCAAGGTCACCCACACCGTAAAGAGCGGCGAGAACCCCACCACGATCGCCCGCAGCCACGGTGTGAGCCTCGAGGACCTCTTCACCTGGAACAGCTGGCAGCGCGCCCCGGTGCTGCGCGTGGGCGACACGATTACCCTCTACCGCTAGACCGAATCGCGAACATACACGACGCCCCGATGGTCCCCGCGGCCATCGGGGCGTCGTTCGTTTGACGGGTCGCCATACCCCATGCGTACACTCATGGTATTGGATGTACGAAGGGGAGTGTGGGTGATGCGTACGATGTGGGCGGCGAGATCGATGCCGGGACTCCGATGGCTGGCGTTCGCCTGCGGATTAGGTCCACTCGCCATCGGTGTCTTCATCTTCGCCCTCTGGCTCATCACGCGCGATGCCACACTCCCGTTGATCGGATTCGGGCTCATTTTTCCGTTGCTCGCCTTCATTGGCGTGGGACTGGTGGCATGGGCGAGTTACGGCGTCGCGGGCCTCGTCGATCGCGATGCCCGCCCGAAGGAATTCTGGGACACACTTGCCAGTTCGGGCTGCATCCTTCTCGTCAATTTTCCCGTGGCGATCTGCATGATCTTCGAAGCAATGTTCTATTCATTCTCTTACCGCGTGGAAGTCCGGAATGACAGTGGCACGCCCGTTCACGGGGTGGTGATACGCGGGCCAGGTGACTCGTACGATTTTGGCACGGTGGCGCCTGGCCAGCGAGCCCAGTGTGCGCTGTCGCTCAATTATGAGGGCCCCATTTCCCTCACTGTGCACGACGAATCCGGGACGCGCGATACCCCGATTGAGGGCTATGTGGGCAATGTGCCTCACTTGAATAGAAAGATCGTCACTTTTCACCCGGACGGAAGCGCGAGCGTGGCGGATCGCGACGGACCGCTTATACGGCGGTTCTGGCGGGAATCCAATGGAGCGCCTGCTTCAAACGGCGATTGACTCCCCCCGCACCGCTTGCCTACAGTGCCTAGCGTGGGTGCGTGTGCGGTTATCCCGCTTCCACCGACGGTATCGCCGAAATCATCCGGAATCGACTCGAACTTTCCGAAGGAACTGCCCATGATCCCCTCCCGAATCGCCCGCGCCCTTCTGTTTCTCGCCGGATTCGCCTTCGCCACGATGATTCATGCCGACGAGCCCACCATCGCCCTGGAGGGCCCTGCCGAGGATGCCCCCCGAGGCATCACGATGAGTCTCGCGGGTGTGCATTACATTCCGCACATCAAGGGGCAGGGCCTCGCGTATCAGCCGCAGCCGGACGCCCCGCTCGGCGCGCGCGTGCAGTTCTTCGTGGTCAATTCCGGCGCGGCGCCCGTCACCATGAACGAGGCCTATATCGACGGCGCATACCCCATTCACCACCTCTACACGGGGGACTGGTCATGGCACGACACGCCCAATGGCTGGCCCGGCCGGGACCGCGTCCTGCCGCCGGGGGCGATGTCGGTGTGGACCATCAATGCCGTGCGGCCGACCTGGCGCGAGGGCAAACCCTTCGAATTGCGCGTGCATGACTGGAGCAGCACCGTGCGGCCACGCATGGAGACCGAGCTGCGTCCGCCGCGGGCGTGGTTGTCCGCCGTGACCTTCCTCGGCGAGGCCACGGGGCCGGACACGGCGGTTGTGCATATCGAGAACCGCACGCCAAATACTTTGCGCCCGACGGGCGTGCGTTTCTGGCAGCCGGAGTCTCACGAGACCTTCCGCGCGCTCTTTCCCGGTGACCTCCACGCGGAACTCGACCACTTCCACGCGGACGGCGTCGTACCGCCCGGGGACATGGGCGGCTTTTCGGTCACCGTGCCACCCTTGATGCTCTCGTACGCCGCGGTCGAGGTGATCCTTGAGGATGAGGACGGCGAGGAGCGCACGCTCTGGGCCCACTTGCGTGTGAAGCGCGAGGTGTTCGACATCGCGGGCGGTTGGACCGGCGGCGCGGCGAACGATGGCCGCTCAGCGATGCTGCATGAACCTTTTCTTAAAGCCCTCAAGCGCTTGCATGTCAATTCCGCGCACATCAGCAAGATTCCGGGGTACAACGACGCCATCGGCGAGGGCGGCCTGTATGACCAGTACCCAATCAAGGAGTTCTACCACCTCCGCCCGATTGCGCAATACGACACGGATGAGATGATCCCCCATATCCACGGGGCGGAGTTGCTGGGCGAGCCGCAGCTGCCTTTCAGCGATCAGGCGCAATTGCCGCAGCAGGTGTGGGAGGCCTTTCAGCCCTACGCCCGCACGCGTATCCCAACGACCATCACCCTGAGCGACGAGGCGGGCTGGCGGCTGTACGCAGGCCTGTCGGACTTCCCCCATTACGACGCCTACCGGGTCATCGCACCGCACGCGGACCCCTTCTCCGCTTACGACCGATGGGAGGAGGGCGTGCGCATCGGCTGGGGTGCGCCGATCGAGACGCTGAGCGAGATGAACCGCGTGTTGCGTGAGCTGAGCCGCCCCGCCCCGATGGCGATCTGGTCGCAAGGACCGCACACGGGCTGGTTCGTGATGGACGGCCGCAGGCGCCTCTCGCCCACGCCCGACGAGCTGCTCTCGCAGGCCTATTTCGCCCTCTCGACGCGCATCACCTCGCTCTACTGGTTCAACCTCAGCCTCGGCTCACTCGTGGACTGGCGCGACCTCTATGAGCCCATGGCGCGTCTCGGGCGCGAGATGCGCATGACCGAGTCCTTTCAGCTCGAAGGCAACGCCTACCGCCACGAAACCCTTACACGCGCGAGTCGGCCGGACTGGGAGTTGGCGTCCATCGCCGCACCGCATGGGGCGCTGCTCTTCGCCAATGACCTCGACTACCACCCCGACCTCGACGACAAGGTTTTTAAATGGGGACCGCCGCGTCCGGTGGACTTTGAGTACGCATTGCCGGCGTACTTGCGGGAAGTGCACGAAGTCTTCCGCGTCGATGCCGATGGATTGCACGAAGTCGACTGGGAAGTGACCGAACACGGCGTGCGCATCCAGACCGAGGCGAGCTTGGCGGCGATCTTCGTCGCCGCGCCCGACGGCGAGGCGCGTGCGCGCATCGAGTCTGCCCGAGAGGCCGCCATGGCGGACGAGGCCGCGCTCAACTTCGAGCCCGCCACCAACGATGACGATTTCGAGCAGTTGGAAAGCATCCGCCGGTAGAAAGGAAGAGCACCATGGGCAGTTCCGGTAGGGTCGGAAAGTTTCTGGACCTGTACGACACGCAACTCGAGCAGCTGATTGCCATGCTCGCAGAACTGCCGGAATCCCGCCTGTGGGAGCGGCCCGCGCCGAAAAAGTGGTGCATCGGCGAAGTGATCGACCACACCCGGAAGCTGAACCGCTTCCTGCGCCGGTTGATCGTCGTGGGAACGCCGATCCTCATGCCCCTCGGCCGCATGCGCCGCCACCGGCCCTTCGAGGCGGATATCGACGATGTGTATCAACGCCCGGGATTCCCATCGCAAGTCGGCTGGATATGGTCGCCCGGCCACACGCCAAAGAAGCCTGCCCCGCTGGCGCAACTTCAAGCGGAATGCGCTGCCGAGCACGAGGCCATCCGCCGTTGGTACGAGGCCCGGGACGAGGCCGTGCTCGGCAATGTCATCGTCTACGACCCCACGATCGGCTGGATCAATCTCGTGCAGACCCTCCGCATCGGCGTCTACCACGACGCCCACCACTTCCGCGCCATCGCCCGCGAGCTGGGCAGGGAGTGGGAGGACAACTAGGGCTTTCTGGCGTTTCTTTCGCAGGTTTTGGGAACTTGTGCCCCTGGTATGTGGATGGTAGGGTGCAACCACGGAGCCATTGGGAGAACAAGACCATGAAGCAATCCCTTGTTGCCATCCATTGGATCGCCTGTGGTGTGGTCCTGTGTTTTCCGGCTCACCCAACTTCCTACGCACTCCCACCGTTGTCCGTTCCGGCGTACTCCGAGGACATGGAGCACATGACCCGGCTGCTCGAGCAGCGCGAATGGCGGGTGGAACTGGTCGAGCCCTTGCTCTATGGCCGCTACCATGTGCCCCCTGCGCGGGTGACGAGCGAAATGCTGACAGCCTATAGGGATATCGCGCGCAACGCACCGCTGGCACCGGAGGATCTCGCACGCATGGAGGCGATCGTGACGCGCGAAGCCGCAAGCGAAGCGCCGGATTGGAAACTCCTGAAAAGAACGCTGGAAGTGGCCGAGTTTGGCCTGCACGCGGACGGCGCGTTGGCGGATGTACTGCGTGAGATTGCCGACGAGCCCCACAGTGAAAAGCTACCCTCGTATCATGGCGATACAATTCTGATGGCTCGCCGGGTACTCTGGAAATCGGAGGATTCGGATTCAATCGCATTGCTGGAATCGGCGCGAGAACACGCGGCCATCTCCATCGAAACCGAGCCTCATGTGCGCGGCGTTCCCGGGGATCCAAGCCGGACAGCCGACGACTACCTCGACGCGCTTGAGCGAATGGCCGCGGCACGAATCCACGACGCATCCGAGGCCCTGTTCGCACGCTTTCTTCGTGACACCGTGCCCGCGAACTATCGCGGAGTCATTTATCGGGAGATGGAAGCAGCGCGACGGGACAATCCCTTGGATGCAGATGCACAGGCCTATATCCCCAGTATGATTGAGCATGAATTGGACTCGGCCGAACCAAACTGGGAGCGCGTGCACGCCGCACTTCGAGTACTGATGCTGCACCGATCGCTGGGGGAGGACATTCTTCCGCTGATGCGACGCATCTTGGTGCACCCACGCGATGAGTCCGTGAGCGAGGAGCAACGCTTAGCCTTGTCCCGGGCAATCACGGTCACGGCGTATGTCGGCACGGAGTCGGCCGTGGAGATCCTGCTCGCGGCCATGGAGCCGGAATTCTGGGAGGAGCACGGCCCATTGCCATCTCGGGATGACCTCGACGCCGTGGATGCGATGCGCGCGCACGCGTTGTCAAACTTGGGGCTCGCTCCCGCGGCCGTAGCCCTCGCTCCGCTCTTGGAGATTGCGGGCGATCAGGGCGAGCAACGGGGTGTCGGTAGTGTCACCATGCCCGAACCGTGGACATTTCAGCGCTTCAAGCTCCGGTACACAAACGACGCCATTCGGCGGATTGAGGAGCGCGAAGGACTGGAGGCTGTGCTGGGTCCCCGTCCATGGGAAGTGCCGGCCGAATACCCGCGGGTGCAGATGGGCGCAAGTCCCCATGGAATCGCCCAAGTGCCGGACCTCCCTTGGCACGCGACAAGCCTCGAGCAGGATGCTTGGTTCAATACCGCGAAGGGTCTCACGGAAGACGCCCTCGGCGCGGCCATCACGCTGAAGAACGACGAGACCGCAACCCCCGTGCTGCGCCGATGGGGCGCGATGCGGGAAGTCGTCATTCTGCGGGAACTCGGGCGGCCAGGCGCAGCCGTGGATGCCATTGAGGACTGGCTGTCCGAGCATCCGGACGACGCGAATGCCTTGGGAATTCGACTTACGGCGGCCTATATCGTGAACAACGCATTCCCCCAGGACGCCGACCGGTACTGGCGAATCATGGGCAGTCTGTTCGACGAGCATGGCGGTGATGAAGACCGCCTGCTCATCGACGCGTATCTCCATGCGCACCGGTACGCACGCGAACACCCCGGTCCGAACCCACGCGAATCGTATGCGGAAATGGCCGCCGAGGTCTCCAAGCGGATTGAGCAGAGCGCCCGGGAGCGCGGTGACCGAAACCTCGCGGGGGAGATGGTGCACCTTCGGGGTGAGAGGGGCCGCATTGGCCAAGCATTGGCCGTGGGAACGCGTTGACGGCCGCTAGTCCGTTGCCAACACGCGCCCGGCGGCGTCTGACTGCGCGAATACCTCGGCGATCTGGGGGCCGCGGCCGTAGACCAGCACGGTGTCGCCATCGAAGATGATGGTTTCGCCGTGGGGGGAGCCGATGAACTCGCCCGTGGCGCGCTGAATGCCCAGCACGGTCACGCCCTGCTGGTTGAGGCGCAGTTCGCCCAGACTCTTACCCACCACCCACAGGCCCTGGTGCAGTTTTTGCTCGATGACCGCGTATCCATCCGCGAGGTGGAGCAGACCGTGGTAGTCCGATATTTCGAGCGTGGTGAGCCGCGCCAGGGCCCACTGCGTCGCGCGGTAGATCTGGCGGTCGATAAACACGCTGCGGGAGACGGCCCAAAGCGCCAGAATGCCGCACACCAACAGAAATATCTGGAACAGGTAGTCGGACAGGGTGCGCTCGCCGCCCGTGGCGAACACGGGGATCATGGACACGATGGCGGTGGCGATGCCGGCGTTCCCGAGCAGCATGAGGGTCATGATGATCTGCCGCCGCACGGGGTGATTGACGATCGCCTCCGACTCGGCCGTGGCGAATCCGCAGCTGGTGAAGGCGGAGCGAGCCTGAAAGTTGGCCAATTCGCGGGAGACACCGGTGAAGGTCAGCGCAATGGCGGCGACGCGGGTGATCAGTAGGCCCATGGTCAGGATGGTCATGAGCGATATCAGCGGTACGAAGGACATGGTCCGCCCCTGGGCGCCTGCCCGTGATCTACTACCAGTCGGTGACGGGGTCGGTAGGGTCCACGGAATGATCCGGTTTTTTCTCGGAATCCTCGGCTAGCAGCACACCGCGCTTGGACTCCAGCTCCTTGAGGGCCTCCTCGGGCAGGTAGGCGCCGCAGGAAAGCACCATCTTCAGGGCCTCCTCGGTGCCCAGCTCAATCTCCACGATGTCCTCCCGCGGCAGATAGAGCAGGAAGCCGGTCGTGACATTCGGCGTGGTCGGCATGAAGACGGCCACGAGGTCCTGTTCGAGGTAGGACTCCACATACCGCGGCTCGTTGGAGGTGAGGAAGGCGACGGACCACACGCCCTTGCGCGGGTACTCGATGAGGACGGTTTTCTGGAAGACGGCGCCATCCCGGTTCACGAAGGTGTCGCGAATCTGCTGGACGGCCCGATAAATGCGGCTGATGAGTGGAATACGCTGGACGATCCGCTCGCCCGTGGCGATGATGCGCTGCCCGACGAGGAAACGCGTGAGCAAGCCGGTGCCGACGAAAAGAGCGAAGGTGATGAGTATGCCGAAGCCACGCCGGTATTGAATGAACTCGAGGAAGTAGAGCTGGGGATAGGCTTCGGCAGTCTGGTGCATCTGGAACACGACGCCGGCAATGCCCAGCTCAAGGCCGATGACGAAGCGATTGATGAACCACCACGACACCGTCACGGTGATGATAAGCGGCACCCAGACCATCAAGCCGGTCATGAGGTAGCGTGTAACGGATTTCTGCGTCTCTCGCAGAAATCCGAGAAACCCGCGTTCGTTTGCGTCTTTCTTATGCTTGCTCATTCTCTTCCCCGGGTGGCGGGAGTATTTCCAGCCGTATCTTGCTCACATGCGTAACGCTGGCGTCCAGCACGGTGGCGCGCACTCCTTCGGCCTCAATGACTTCCGCCTTCACCGGGATATGCCCGGCCTGCGCTGTCACCCAGCCGCCGAAGGTCTCCACGCCATCCGCTTGCAGCCCAAGCCCGGTGCGCTCGTTCAATTCACCGAGCGGCAGCCGCGCTTCCACCACGAATGTATTCTCGCCGACCTGAATGAGTTGCCTCTCTTCGCTGTCGTGTTCGTCCTGGATATCGCCAAAGATCTCCTCCAGGATGTCCTCGACCGTGATTAAGCCATCCGTACCGCCGTATTCATCGGCCACGAGGGCGATGTGGTGCTGTTCGGCAAGCATCTCCCGAAGGAGGTCGCCGATCTTGATGGAATCCGGCACATGCTTCACGGGGCGCAGGAAGCGGCTGATGTCTTCCGGGCCCGAGTCGCTATCCAAGAGTACATCGTACACATTCACGACGCCCACTGCATGGTCGACGGAATCCTCGTACAAGACGATACGCGAGCGGCCGGTGTCAGAGAACTGCCGCATCAATTCGTCGCGCGTGGCGGTAAGCGGCAAACCGTGGATGTCGATGCGCGGTACCATCACCTCGCGGGCGGGTTTCTCGCGCAAGTCCATCACGCTGTGGATCATGCGGTGTTCCTCGGCCTCGAGGGTGCCGCGCTCGGCGCTTTCGTCCACCAGCTTGCGCAGGTCCTCGAGCGACGACATCAGGGGGCTCAGGGCGGTGGGGTCCTGGGCCCCGGCCAAGCGTTGCATCAGGCGAATCATGCCCGCCACGGGGTAGGAAATCGGCGCGAAGACAAAGTGAAAGAAGCGAATCGGGCCGACGAGGGCAAGCGAGAGCGACACGGGGTGCCGTTGAAAGATGCTTTTGGGCATGATCTCGGCGAAAATCATCACAAACGGGGTGGCAATGGCAACGGCAAGCAGGCCGGTGGAGTCGATGTTCTCCAATCCGCGCGTGAGGGCCACCGTGCCTGCAATCGTGCCGAGATTCGTGCCGATGAGCAGCATCGTCAGCACAACCTCGGTGTTGTCCAGCAGGCCGGCCAAGCGAATCGCCCGCGGTTGACGCTCCTGCTCGGCCAGGTGGCGCACGCGAATCGGGTTGGCCTTGCTGAGGATGAATCCGGTCTCGTAGCCCGCGAACAGGCCCTGAAAGAGGATGGCCAAGAAGAAGACACCGAAGGCGATGAGCAGTGCACTAGTCATGGCCATGCCCCTCGCCCGCCTCGGCGGCCTCGGCCACCGGCTTCACCTCAACCCGCACCCGTGCAATGCGCCGGCCATCGGTTTCCTCGACGGTGAAGTGGAGTTCCTCCGTCTCGACGACCTCGTCCTGCTCCAGCAGGCGCTCGGTGAGATTCATGAGGTATCCCGCCACGGTGTGATGCTCACCATGCTGAATGGGGACCCCCATCAGCTCGCTGAATTCGTCCAGCGGCATGTCGCCCTCGACCCGGTACACGCCATCGCCCAAAGCCTCGTACGGCTTCACTTCTTCGTCGCTTTCGTCGAAAATTTCGCCGACGATCTCCTCCATGGCGTCCTCGAGGGTCACGAGGCCGGCGGTACCGCCGTACTCATCCACCACGATGGAGAGGTGGAAGCGCCGCCGCTGCGCGTCCTTGATGAAATTGTTCACGCTCATCGTTTCCGGCACGAAGTGCGCCTTGCGCATCAACGAGCGGACGGGCTGACTGAAATCGCCCCGGGCGAAGCTGGGCAGCAGGTCCTTCATCACGAGGATGCCGACCACATGGTCCAGATCCTCCTCGTAGACCGGCAGCCGGGAGTAGTGGTGCTCACGGAGCACCTCGAGTGCATCCGCCACGGTGGCATCGGCCGCAATCGCGATGATGTCGCCGCGAGGCGTCAGCACTTGGCGCAGGCTGGCCTCGCTGATTTCCAGGATGCCCTGAATCATCTGCATATCCTGCTCATGGATCACGCCCTGGGCCTCGGTTTCGAACAAGACGCGCTTGAGTTCATCGTCGGTAATGAACGGCGCTGCCCGCAATTCGCCGAGCTTTGTGATGTGGAACAGGAAGTCAGTGACGAGCAGGCATCCCTTGCTCAGGGGCTTGAGGAGCTTGTCCGCGCCGTTCATGGGAATCGCGGCGAATCGGGCGAAGGGTTCCGGTGCGGTAACCGCCACGACCTTGGGAATCACCTCGCCGAAGAGCACCAGGGCGATGGTGGCGATCAGGACGGCGAGTACATACGCCACGGCGCTGGCATCGATTCCGGCGGGGAGGGGCGCGGCCGAGAATATCTCCAGGAAGATCAGATCCACCTTGGTGCCCAGTACCGCGCCAATGCCCACATTCACCACGGCGTTGCCCGCGAGGATGGTGGTCAGGAGTCCGCTGGGGTCATCCATCATGCGGCTGATCAAGCGGCTGATGTAGCTCCCGTCCTCGGCCAGGGCACGAAGCCGCATGCGGTGGAGCGAGAAGAAGGCCACCTCGCTACCCGAGAAAAAGGCGGACAACCCCAGCAACACGCAGACGGCCAGGGCAAACGCGGTGGCCTCGGCGGGAGAATTAAACGCCTTTTCAGCAACCGTGGTTCCCGTCGCCTCGAGCACGCCTGGGGCCTCGCTGGCCTGCCCGCCGCCGCTCATGGCGACGATGAGCACGGTCATGAGCGCTGCCCAGACGAGTCCACTGCGCAGCCAGGAGCCTGGGCGCAGAGAGACGACGGGCAGTCGCGAAGCGTGGGTTTCCGGGTTCCCGGGCGTGCCATGGGGCTGCCCAGGCAGTACGCGTGGGAAGGGGTGGGGGTGATGGGCTATCGGCGAACTGAGTCGCCGTGACAACCTACTGTCCTCGTCCAATGGACGGGGTATCTCCTGTCGCGTCGGGGTATTCCAGCGCTCAGCGGGCTGGTTCCGCGGGCCATGCGGCCTCCAGCGGCCACTGCAGGTACGCTGCCTGCCGGGCCGCCATCCGCGCCTGTTCGGGCGCGGAATCATGTGTATGGCCGAGAATATGGAGCATTCCATGGCAGAAAAGCAAATAAACCTCGCGGCGCATGGCCGCGCGTTCGCCCTGACACTGCCGCTCCACCGTCTCGAGCGAGATTACGATGTCACCAAGTATGCGCACGGGCGCACCGGGCATCGCCCCCTCTTGCGCGAAGGAGAGCACATCCGTCGGGGCATCCTTGCCGCGATAATCCCGATTAAGCTCCTGAATCGCGTCGTCATCGCAGAAGAGCAGGCTCAACTCCGCTGTGCCGGCGCCCCCTTCGCCCTCGTAGATGCGGTCCGCGAGCCGGGTAAGCGCATCGCTGCGATAGAGCTGCTTGCGGGTGGATTCATTGGATACCGCGAGTGCAACGCCCATCAGCTCTCGCGCCCGCCCTGCATCGGAATGACATTCGGCGTGGTCTTGCCCGGCTGCTTGTCCGGGTAGGCGATGCGGCCGTGCTGGGCCGTCATGACGCGATGCGTGAGCACATCCGCGATGGTCGAGAGGTTGCGCAGGGTCAGGTCGCACTCGTCGAACTGGCCGTCCTCGGCGCGCTGGTCGATAATTTTCTCGATGAACTCGCGGATACGCTCCTCGTTGGGGTTCTTGATCGAGCGAATGCCCGACTCGACCCCGTCGCAAATCATGAGGATGGCCGTCTCGCGGCTTTGCGGCTTCGGGCCGGGGTAGCGGAAGTCTTCCTTGTTCACATCGCCGTGTTTCGACTGCTCCACCGCGCGCTGGTAGAAGAAACTCACCAGCATCGTGCCGTGGTGCTCGAGGATGCCGTCGATAATCGGCTGGGGAAGGCGCATCTCGCGGGCCATCTCGGCGCCCTCGGACACATGCGCGGCAATCGCGCGGGCGCTGTGCCGGGGCGAGAGGCCTTCGTGGATGTTGTAGCCGGTCTGGTTTTCACTGAAGTAAGCCGGCCGCCGTGCCTTGCCGATATCGTGGTAACACGCGCACACCCGTGCCATGAGTCCGTTCGCGCCAATGGCGTCGCAGGCGGCCTCGGCGAGTTGGCCCAGCATGAGGCTGTGGGCGAAGGTGGCGGGCACCTCGATGGCAAGGCGGCTCAAGACCTCGTTGTTGAGGTCGGAGTACTCCAGGAGCTGGATGTCCGTGGTGATGCCGAATAGGCGCTCGAAGGTGGGCAGTATGCCCGGCACCAGGAACAGGCACGCGATGCCGTTCATCGCGATCAGGGCAACCTCGCGGGAAGCCTCGAGGTTGAACAACTCATCCGTCGCGGCCGTCGTGGCAAGTACCGTGAGCACGCCCGCGACCGCCGCCTGCACGCCCGCGCGGGCCATGTCGCCGCGCTTGCGCACCTTGCTGATGCTCATGGTGCCGGCCACGCTCATGGCGATGCAGAGAACGAAAAGGCTCCAGCTGTAGCCGTATTGAATCGAAAGCATTGCGGCAATGGCGATCGAGCCCATGACGGCGACCCGCGGACCGATCAGGATGCCCAGCAGGATGGCCCCGGCTGCCATGGGCACGATGTAGCCGCTCTCGTCGAAGTAGTGGGAGATGCGCCCGACCAGGAGCACGGCGCAGAGGACGATGCAGACGCAGCTGAGGGTCTTGAAATGGCCGATGCCGTTGCGCGACATCATAACCGGCAGGGCGCGCTGCATCCCCCATAGAATCAGGGCAATAAGGACCAGGTTTGCGGTCCAGACCGTCAAGACGCTGCCCATGGAGGCCTTGCGGCCGCGTTTCAGTTCGAGAAAGGCGGCCACATCCGACCGGGTCTGCGCCGACCATTCCTCGTTGCTTTCCTGCAGGCGCTTGCCAAAGGGGATGCGCCGCATCTCCGGCTCGACCGATTCCCGCGCGACGCTGCGGGCGTCTTCGCTGGAGGTGAGATCGAAGCGGAGGGTCGCCACGAGGTAGGCCTGCGCGACGACTTGGGCGGCGCGTTGCAAGGCTGCGGACTCCACCGGCACCACGGCAATCTCCGCGGCGGCGGACGAGGCGGCCGCGGCGGCCTCGTTGATGCGCTGTTGCAGCAGGTCGTGCGCGCGGGGCAGGTCCGGTATGGCCGACACGATGGTCACCTCGCCGCTGCCGCCTTCGCCTGCCACGGAAATCGGGCGCAGCAGAATGCGCTTGTCATCCGGCAGGCCCTCGCGCGTGGCGAGTGTGCCGCGGGTCAGGATGCCGGACAGGGCCTCACGCGACCAGCGCGCCAAGAGGTTGCCATGCGCAAACTCGATGGGACTAACCTCGGGCTCAATAAGACCGGTGACCGGACGCGGCGCGGAGGGGTCGTCCTCGCTGGGTTCGGCGTATTCGCGCCGAGGGACGGAGTCCGCGCGGGGATACAGCCATGGCGAGAGGGCCCCGCGATCCTCAATGTGGCGCAGGGTGGGGTCCTCATCGGGCAATTCCGCCAAGTAGGCGGAGACCGCATCGCGGATCACCCGCTCGCTTGGAATGGACGAGTTGGAGGCGAGCAGGGCCGAGCGAATGGCCTCGTCCAGCGGCGTGCGATGGGCCGCCAAGGCGCTGATGTGCTCATCCAGCCGGGCGAGGCGCTCGTTGACGATGTAGCGCTGCACGACATAGGCGTCGGGCACTTGCGCCTCGGCCTGCGCCCGCGCGGCCTCGGTTTTCTCGATGTCGATGGTCTCGAAACTGAATTCCGCCACCCATTCGCGGCTGGCAATCACCTCGTTTTCGAGATCGACCTCCAAGGTCGGGTCGAAAGAGGCGAAGGGGTCGAAAAGCATGAGGGCGGCGAACACGAAGGTCGCCGCGAGCACGCCGCGCTGAAGCCGCCGGCTGCGGACTTCCTCTTGGGCCGGCCCGGCCGTGGGAGTTCGAAAGGCGGTGCTGACCCCGCGCTTGGCACGGCGGCGGCCGCTGAAACCCGTCTGCATCAGGTGGACTCCGCGCCGTCCTGCGAGGCGGTCGCATTGGGTGCATCGCCGGTTTCGTGGGCCTTGTCGTATTCCTCATACGCGGCGACAATATTCTGCACGAGGCGCGCACGCACCACATCCGCCCGTTGAAGGCGGATAATGGCGACATCCTCCACGCCTTGCAGGCGGGCGACGGCATCGAGCAGGCCCGACTTCGTGCGCGGGGGCAGGTCGATCTGGGTGGTGTCGCCGGTCACGACCGCCTTCGAATTCTCCCCGAGACGGGTGAGAAACATCTTCATTTGGGCGCAAGTGGTGTTCTGCGCCTCGTCGAGAATCACGAATGCGTTGGAAAGCGTCCGCCCGCGCATGAAGGCCAGGGGGGCGACCTCGATCACCTCGCGCTCGAGCATGCGTCGCGCGCGATCGCGGTCCACCATCGCGTAGAGGGCGTCGTAAAGCGGCCGGAGGTAGGGGTTGACCTTTTCCTTCAGATCGCCCGGCAAAAACCCGAGGTTTTCGCCTGCCTCGACGGCAGGCCGCGTAAGTATGAGCCGCTCGACGGACTTGTTGAGCAGGGCCGATACGGCCGCAGCCATGGCGAGGTAAGTCTTGCCCGTGCCCGCGGGGCCGATGCTGATGGTCAACCCGTGGGTGCGAATGGCCTCGAGGTACTCGGCCTGGCCGCGCGTGCGGGGCTTGGTCTGCATGTCTTTGCGCAGGGCCGCAGCCGGGGCGCCGATGACCGAGCCGAGGTCGTCCGCGCGGCGAGCGCGCGCCTCGTCAAGGGCGTAGTGCCAGTCGTGCGCGGTGGGGGAGTGCCCGTTGCGCACGGCCTCAAGCATGGTGCTGATGGCCTGACCCACGATGGTGGTCTCCGGTTCCTCGCCAATCACGACGACCTTGGCGCCGCGATCAACAATACGCACGGCTGGCGCAGCCTGCTGGATGCGCTTTCGGAATTCGCCATTCTTCCCGAGGAGCTTGATGGACTCCTCGTGATTCGCCAGTTGGATCTCGTGCGTCAGCGCTCGGTCTCACAGTGGTGCCCGCGATGGTACTCGCGATGGGGCATGGACGCCAACGCCATGGGGGCCGACATGGTCACTCGGCCCCGCGCTCCTCGGGCAACACCACCCGAAAGAGAGTCTCGTCTTCTCGCACCAAATTCTTGTTGCGGCGCACGGCCGCTTCCATCTCCACAGGATCCCCGTGCAGGTGCTCGACACGCGCCTCGAGTTGCGAGACCGTGCCTTGCGCCGCCCGCAGCTCGCCGCGCAACAGCTCGACCTGCTCGTGGCTGTGCTGGGCCGCCTCGATGCGCTCGGCGAAACCGCGCCGCTCGACATAGAAGTACGCCGCCGCCAACAAGATCATCAGCGATGCCCAGTACCACTTGCCGGGGAAACGGTGCATGTGCCACGCCCTCGCGCGTTACTTCTTCTTCGGCTTCGCCTTGGCCTTCGCCACGGTGGCGGTCGGCCGCTTGCTCATATTATAGAACGCATCCAGTCCGGGAAACACGCCCTGGTCGCCCAAGTCTTCCTCGATCCGCAGCAACTGATTGTACTTCGCGATGCGGTCGCTGCGGGAGGCCGACCCGGTCTTGATCTGGCCCGCATTCGTCGCCACGGCGATGTCCGCGATGGTGGCATCCTCGGTTTCGCCGCTGCGATGCGAGATGACAGCAGTATACCCGGCTTTCTGCGCCATTTGGACGGCTTCGAGAGTTTCCGTGAGTGTGCCGATCTGGTTCACCTTCACCAGAATCGAGTTACCCACCCCCGTGTCGATGCCCCGCTTCAGGTATTCCGTGTTCGTCACGAACAGGTCGTCGCCCACGATCTGCAAGCGGTCGCCCAGCTTGTCCGTCATCGACTTGAAGCCGTCCCAGTCGTTCTCGGAGAGGCCGTCCTCGATCGAGATGATCGGGTAGCGCTTCACCCAGTCCGCCCAGTAGTCCACCATCTGCGCGGACGACAGCGACTTCTTCTCGCTGGCGAGCACATACTTTTTGTTCTTGAAGAACTCGCTCGCGGCCGGGTCCAGCGCCAGCCACACATCCTTGCCCGCCTTGTAGCCGGCATTCGAGATGGCCTTGAGGATGACCTCGATCGCCTCCTCGTTCGACTTGAGGTCCGGCGCGAAGCCGCCCTCGTCGCCCACGGCGGTATTGAGGCCCTTGCTCTTCAAGACGCTCTTGAGGGCGTGAAAGATCTCCGTGCCCATGCGCAGGGCCTCGCGGAACGACGGCGCCCCGGCCGGCATGACCATGAACTCCTGCACATCGACATTGTTGTCCGCGTGCGAGCCGCCATTGAGAATGTTCATCATCGGCACCGGAAGGGTGCAGGCATTCGTGCCGCCGATGTAGCGGTAGAGCGGCATCTCGAGGGCCTGCGCGGCTGCCTTGGCCACCGCCAGCGACACGCCCAGAATGGCGTTCGCGCCAAGCTTTGATTTGGTCTTGGTTCCATCGAGATCGATGAGGAGCTGGTCGATCTCGCGCTGTTCCATCGCGTCCATGCCGAGGATTTCCTCCTCGATCACATTGTTCACCGTCTCGACCGCCGTCAGCACGCCCTTGCCGAGGTAGCGCTTCTTGTCGCCGTCGCGCAGCTCCACCGCCTCGCGCTCACCCGTCGACGCGCCCGAGGGCACGGCCGCGCGGCCCATCACGCCGCTGGCGAGGTAGACATCCACCTCCACGGTGGGGTTGCCACGGGAGTCGAGGATTTCACGGGCCTGGATGCCGGTAATTCTGGTCATGACGGCGGAGTCTCCTTCCGGATTGGGGATCGAGTATGAAATGCCGCCCAATGCGGGGCGGCGAGGCATGCCAACTACAGACCCGTAATTCTATACGACAACGGTCCATTCTGGCAAAGGGGGTGTGGGGCGCGGCTGGCGCGGCAAGGTTGGCGAACGAAGGCGAGCCTTGTGGGCCTTAGACTACATCCAGCGCGGCATTGATAACGCGCTGAATATCCAAAGCGCTCGTTTCGCCGTCACCGGTGACATCCGGATTCATTTCCTCATCGATCGGCAACCCCAACGCCGCATTGATGACGATCTGCACATCCACCGCGTCGATGACATCGTCGCGGTTGATGTCCTCACGGCGCCACACGGGCCATTCGTAGATGAGCGGGTCTCCGCCAGCGGTGGCGAATCGCTCGCCATCCGGCGCAACACTCAGCGACCAGATCATGCCAGAGGGCGACAAATAGATGCGGATCGCATCGCCGGTGTGCGCATTCCAGCTTCGAGCCGAGCCATCCTCCGAGCCGGAGAATACCCGCGCGCCATCGGGAGAGAATGCCACGGCGTCGATGCGGCCGGTGTTGCCGATGAATGTGCGAAGCAGGTTACCCGTCTGGGTGTCCCACATTCGGAACTCGCCGTCGTAACCTCCGGTCAAGAAGGATGCGCCGTCAGGCGAAAATGCGACCGAGCGAATTGATTCGCCCTCGGTGAGACTCCAAACCGGCTCGTCGGCCGCGGCATCCCACAAATGCGCGGCGCCACCAGCGGTGAGGAGCAAGTTGCTGTCGGGCGAGACCGCGACCGACCACACCGAAAGGGTGTGCCCCTCCAGCTTGCGGAGCAGCGCGCCTGTGTCCGAGTCCCACAGTGTGGCGGTTTGGTCGGCCGAGCCCGTAAGAACGCGTGCCCCGTCCATCGAATAGGCAACGGACAGCATCGCCGCGTTCACGCTGAGGTCTAGCAGATGCACGATGTCGCCGGTATCGGCTTCGAGCAGCATCACTTCGCCCTGCTCGAGCCCGACGACCACCTGTGAGTCATCAGGGGACCACGCAACGGAATAAATCCATCGTGGCAGGTCGAACAGGGCTGATTGCTGCGCGCTATCCGTGTTCCAGATGCGTGCCGTGGAGTCGTACGAGCCTGATAGCAGGGCGGCGCCATCGGAAGTGTACGCGATGTCGTTCACCCGTTCGATATGGCCTTGGCGGCCCCATGCTCGTGCGCCGGATGCCGCGTCAAAGCGGGCAAGGCTTCCCTGCTGCGTCCCCAGCAGCACCGCCGCATCCTCGTCGGTGAGCAGCGCACGGCGAATGGACTCGTCCACGCCGCTGATGAGCAAAGTCTCCGCTCCCGACGCCACATCCCAGAGGCGCGCGGTGCCATCTTCCGACGCGGTGAGTATTGAGGCTGCGTCTGCGGTGAATTGAGCCGAATTCACGACGCCCGAATGCCCGCTCAGCGTGACCAGCAGCCCTCCCGTGGCCGTGTCCCACACCCGGGCTGTCCCATCACGAGATGCCGTGAGCATGGACAGTCCATCCGGGGAAAAGCTCGCGGTCGTGATCGAGTCCGTGTGCCCTTGGAGCACATGCACGGACTGCCCGGATTCCGTGTCCCAAAGCCGGGCGGTTCCATCGGCGGAGCCGGTGAGGAGCAGGGGATTCACCGGGTGAAAGTCGACGCTCCACACTTCGTCGGAATGCTCCGTAAGTTCCCAAAGGGCATCCCCGGTATCGGCATTCCAACCATAGACGATGCCATCAGTCGATGCGGCGGCAACAAGCTGACCATCCGGCGAGACGCCGATCCAGACAATCATTGTGTTATCGCCTGGATAGCTGCGTATCAACTCGCCGGTGGCCGCATCGAGCCGCGTCACCTCGAGCTCAGCGCTGTCGGTGGTCACGATGGACTCGCCATCCGGGAAGTACACGGCCCTGCCGAAATAGCCCTGCAAGGACAGCAATTCCTCGCCAGTAGCGGCATCCCACACGAAAGTGGAATGACCAAATCCCCCCACGATGCGGGAGCCATCGGGCGAGAACTCGGCGGACACCACGGGGCCCCCGCTAGCCGTCAGGGTGTGCCGTAGCTCTCCAGTATGGGCATCCCAATGATGAATGGAGAAATCAGCCTCATTGGTGAGAAATGAGCCGCCATCTGGTGACAATGTCAAGATTTGCACGGACGACTGCTGCGGGCTGCCATAGACCTTTTCGGGGACGGTCATGGTGTCTTGAGCGTTGGCGGGCGCCATCGCGAATGCGGCAACGAAGGCGACAGCGCACCGGAGGCGGGTAGGCCGGCGAAACAAGTGGTTGAAAATGGCGCGCATATCGGTGAGTTCCTTCCGAATTTGCGGCGTGCGAACCACAACTATGAATGATTCAGCCCTGCATCAAAACCAACACGACCACAATAGCGCGGAATTGCGATAAACACAAGTCCCTAGCCCTTCCAGGGAAAGAGGAAATCCCGGAAGCCGCGATTGAGGTAGTCGTCGTCTTCGTCGCGGCGGATGGGGGCGCCATCGGCCGCGGCGGCGGCATATTTGCGCGAGAGCATCTCGTACGCGCAGGAGGAAATCACGACGCAGGCGGCGCCGTAGAGGCCGAAGAACACGGGAATCATGACGATGGATAGGGCGAGCAGGGCCGCCCACTGAATTGCGATGCCGATGGTTAGCAGGGGGTTGTCGATGACGAGCACGGCGGTGAGCTTGAGCGTGGCGAACACCGGCGCGCGCTTCTGCACGAGCGTGGGCATGACCAGCACGGCGCAGAGCAGCACGAACACGAGCATCCAGACGGCCAGCGCCCCGGCGGCGTAGCCGACCCACGGGATATTGGCGCCGACTTGCGTGCCGTAGAACCACGCACTCGTGGTGAGGGCGCCGATGACGATGAAAAAGAGGGTGCCAATGGCCCAGGCCCGTAGCCAATATTGCTTGATGCCGTCCAGCAGGTCGTTGAGGCTGCCATCGCCGGTCTCGATGAGCACTTTGACCATGTGGGCCAGACCCGCGGTGAGAATGGCGCCCACAACCCCCAGCGAGAGGTACAGGAAGGGCGCGCCGGCGAGCAGCATGATGCTGGGTTCGCCCGTGTTGAAGGCCGTGAGGGCGAACACGCCGGGCAGGGTGATGGCGATGGCCCAAATCAGGTTCGCGATAAGCAGCTTGCCGATGTGGTCGTACGAGACCCAAAAGGCCATCTTGAGGGAACGGGAAAGCATGGCAAAACCTCGGGGGGAAAATCAGGTAGGAACGGTGGGGTTGGGGGGCAAACGGAACCGGGAGGCGCCTCGTGCGCCTCCCGGATGCGTTGCCGTCGTTGCTGTCCCGGCGTGTCGCGCGCGGGAAGGCGAAGCCTTACTCGAACTCGAGCAGGTCCTGGATGTCGTTGCGCATTTCGGTCTCAAGCTCGGTGCAGCACTTGTAAAACACCTTGCCCGAGATGTACGGCTTCTGGCCGTTCAGCTCCTGCGCGAGGATATTCTCGCAGGCCGTGACAATCGCCGCGTTCATCAGCTTCGATGAGTACCGCGGAATCTTCATCTTGTCCAGCTGCTCGATGATCTCCTCGCGGGTCACCTCGTCGGCAAAGAAGCTCTTCAGGTCGAAGGGCTCCGACTCGCCGTTGGCAAGGCAGGCCGAGCAGCGCTCGGCCAGCATCTCGTGCAGGTGCTTGCCCGACCAGGTGAAGGGGTAAATCATGTTGGCCTTGTCGAGCCGCGCCTGGTTGAGCAGGTCGCCCTGGGCCTTGCGCACGGTGCGGTAGAGCTGCGCGGGCAGGAGCATCTTGAACTGCACCCCGGAGGTCTGGAGCAGCTTGTTGTTCCACAACGGCTTGATGAAATCCGCCATGTGCTCGTAATCGCCGTGAATCATGCTCGGCTCGTCGATCTTGTCCATCACCACCACCACGCGGCCGTAACCGCACAGGTGGGCGACATTGACGAACTTGCGAAGCAACTCGAAGCGGCTGGAGGTGTCGTTGCGGTCCACCAGGCGGCGGATAAGCGGCTCGTGCTTGAGGTAGCTGCCGGGAATCATCGAAAGCGCTTCCTGCAGGTCCGGCAGGTCACGCTCGATCACCTGCACGGCCTTCGAGATCTTGGAAGCCAGCGTTTTCACGAAGCTGCCGCGCATCAGGCTCGCCATGCCCAGCGTGAACACGGTCGAGGCCGTTCGGCCGACACTCTGGCCGAATCGGGCCGAACCACCGAACAATTGCTGGTGGATATCCTGCAGAATCGACTTGTATTCGGTCGCGGCGCGGGGAAGGTAGATGGCAGCCAGCAGCATGGTGTCGTGCTTGGTTTGCAGCGGCCAAGCCACCGGCGGCTTCGGCGCTTCGCGCAACATGTCGGCGAGCCCGATCACCGCCTCGGCGATGATGGCGTCAATGTGGTTCGGAAGGTTCCAGTCCTCGCTGAGGGTCGCCTCGCGCGCAGGCTTGTTGAACATGCGGTCGGAGAAGCTGCGCTCCTCGAGGAGGGCCTTGTCGGCGTTCGACTTCCACGCATCCAGGTACGGGTTGAAGTCATCGTAGTTGACCAGCAACACCTTCGAGTCGCTGTCGCCGTTGTTGTAGGCGTCGAGGGCGGAATCGAGGGCGAGGCGCATAGCCGTCTTGCCGCTTCCCTTGAGGCCAAAGACAACCGAGGTCTGGTTGCCCGGCGGATCCCCGTAGAACTTCTGCCACTGCGGATGACCGAAGTGGAAATGCTTCTGCTGCAGGAGCTTCATCAGCACCTGATCGCCCTGCGCCTCCTCGGCGTTGGCAAATGGGTTCATGCTCAGCCCGTGTTGGGACAGAAATTCTTCGATTCGCATGGGGACCTCCGTGTGGCGGCCCGACCCAAAGTGCACCAATGGGGGCCGCCTGTCGCATGCTCGATTGCGTTCTTCGTCTGCACGCCGCGCTTATGGGTCTGACGACCCGAAGCCCGCGTGCGTTTCACCGGTACGGCCCGCCCCGTGCCGGCGCAAGGGTCAGTTAAACTGGTAGATCCGAATTTGCGCCGCTTCCCGCAACTGCACGACCCATTCGCGGTACCGCGCGTCCGCATAATCACGGCGCAAGGCCGGCTCGATCTCCGAGCGTGCCTCGGCAAGCGGCACCGTGCCCGACACTTCGCGCGAATCCACCAAGAGGATGCAGACGCCGCCGGGAATCCGAATCAACCCGCTGTGCTCGCCCTCTTCGAGGGTGAATGCAACGGACTCCAGTTCATCAATCAAGTCGCCCGGGATGACCCAGCCGACAATGCCGCCGTCCTCGGCGCCGGGAAGCTCGCTATGCGCCGCGGCCAACTCCTCGAAGGAGCCTCCTGCGGCAAGCTCGTCCAGAATTTCCTGCGCCTTCGCTTCGGCTGCATCCCAGTCGCCGCCGCGCACACCGAGGAAAATCTGGCGAAGGCGGATGCGTTCCGGGTGCGAAAAGCGGGCAATGTTGTCTTGATAGTACTGGGCAATGTCCGACTCGCTGATCACCGCGCGCTGTTCAAACACGCGCCGCCGCTCGGCCGCCACGCGCCGCGCCAGCAACTGCTTGCGCAAGCGCTCGCGCAGGTCGCTCAAGGTCTCGCCCGAGCGCCGCAGCTCCTCTTCGAACACCTCGTTCGAGGGATAGAGGGCGCGCACTTCCTTCATCCGGTCCTCGACGAGCACATCCATGACCTGCAGGCCCATCAACCGGGCCTCGCGAAGCAGCAGGCGGTTCTCGATGGCGTCTTCCAACGCGCGCTGGACCGCCTGGTCCGCTTCGCGATTGAAGGTGGCCTCGTCCGGGGCGAACTGCTGCACTTCCTGCAACTGCAGGGCCGCATCCGCCAGGATTTCACTCTGGAGAATCGGCTCCCGGTCCACGACCGCCACAACGGCGTCCACGATCTCAGCGCGGGCGGTGGCAGCAGGAAGGAAGGCTGCCATGGCGGCAGCGGGGATACAGGCGCAAAGCGCAAAGCGGATCAATCCGGCCATGTGGGTACAACTACCTCCGAAACGCGTGCGACGGAGCCCCGAAAGCACGCTCATCAGCCCATTTTCCCGGCTTGTTCAAGGGGTGAACTGCCGGGCACCGGAATGAGCCTAGCATAGGCCCCCCGGGGCAAACAAGACCATGCAAGCAAGACCGGTGCACGCCGGCGCTAGCCGCCGACCACCCCTTCCGCCTCCTCCAGCGCCATGGTGGACATCAGGATATCGGTCCACTCCTCCTGGTAGTGCTCCGTGCCGGGCTCGGGAAAGGCCGCCACGAGCGCGCGAGCCGCCTCGAGGGACTCCCGCGCGGACTCGGCGTTGCCGTTCCGGTGCTCGGCCATGGCGTGAAAGGCGAGTGCGAGGCTGCTGATGAAGGGGCTTTCGTCGCTCCCGGACTTCGCCAACCATTCGGCGGCCTCTTCGTACTCGCCCGCGCGGTAGAGGGCCATGCCGTAGGAACCATAGAACCACGGGAGGAACCCCGACTCGCCCGCCTCCGTGGCCTGGTCAACGGCGAAGCGGCAACGCTCCACCGCCGCGGCGATCAATTCCGCGTCGTCCGCCCATGGCACGAGGACATAGCCCTTGACGGCGCGCTCGGCATCCGTGGCCAGCTCGGGGTCGGGAAACCGGGCCAAGAGCCATCGGCTGTGCTCGAGGTGTTCCTCGCGGCTTGCCGCCATCGCCTTCACGACCGCCATCTTGAGCCCGTCGATGGATTCGATGTCTCCCGGGGCCTCTTCGCGCACCATATCGAAGGATGCGATCGCCGCCGCGTACTCGCGCAGGCCGGACAGCCGCTGGACCTCATCCAACACGCCGCGGTTGTCGATGTCTAATCGGGACGCGTCATCCGCCACGGCCATTGGGGTGAGGGCCATCACAAACAGGACCCAAGCCGTCTTCATCAGAATGTTTTTCATCGCCATTCTCTCCAATCGGTGCTTATGCCAGTCGGCGGCTGTAGGGAAGTGTCCACGGTTTGCGGTAGGGGCGTGCCACGAGGGCATCCGCCTCGGGGTCGTCGGTGATGACTTCGTTCGCGGCGTCCCAGTGAATCTCGCGGCCGGACCGCAGGGCGATGTTGCCCAAGGCCGCCACGGTGGAGACATGGTGCGCCAGTTCCGGGTGCTGTACCGGTTTCTCACGGGTGTGCATGCAGTCGAGGAAGTTGCGCACATGGGCCCCGTGCGTCGCGCCGTCGCCCCGATGCGTCGCCGCCTCGAAATCGCCGAACTTCGGCTCGGGCGTCACTTCCCAGCCGTCGCTCCACAATTGCAGGGTGCCCTTGCTGCCGCTGAACAAGACGCCATGCGGGCGTCCGTGCGGCCCGAGGTCGCTTTGCAGTTGGTGCTCCCACACGAGCGTATAGCTCGGGAAATCGTAGACCGCGATCTGCGTATCCGGCGTGTCGGAATTGTCTTCCAGCACGCGCTTGCCGCCGACACTGCTGACCCGCAGCGGCATTTCCGGCCCCATGCCCCACAGGGCGAGATTGATGAGATGCACGCCCCAATCCGTCATGAGTCCGCCTGCATAATCCCAGAACCAGCGGAAATTGAAGTGAAACCGGTTCGGATTAAACGGGCGCAGGGGCGCCGGGCCGAGCCACATGTCGTAGTCCACGCCCTCGGGCGGGTCGGCATCGGCCGGACTGCCGATGCCCTCGGGCGGCAGGGCCCAGTCGAGGTAGGCCCACGCGCGGACCTGGCGAATCGTGCCGAGCTGGCCCGAATGCACAAACTCGATCGCATCGCGGAAATGGGCCCCGCTGCGCCATTGCGTGCCCATTTGCACGACCCGATCATGCCGTTTCGCCGCCTCGACGATTGCGCGGCCCTCGTCGATGCATTGGCCGAGGGGCTTTTCGACATAGACATCCTTGTCCGCCTGGCAGCCGTAGACGGTCGGCAGGGCGTGCCAATGGTCCGGCGTGGCGACGATTATCGCGTCGATGTCATCGCGATCAATCACGCGCCGGAAGTCCTTGTAGACCCCGGGGGTGAAATCACGCGTTTCGCTAATGTACTGGAACGAGTTTGCGGCGGCCGCGTCGTCCACATCGCAGATGGCGACGATATCGACCTCGGGGTTGGCCAGCCAGAGGCGCGTGTGCGTCATCCCGATGCCCCGGCAGCCGATGAGCCCCACGCGGATGCGGTCGTTTGCGCCCACGCGTCGTATTGGCGCCGCATGCCCGGCCAACGCCGCCGCAGCTGCCGCCGCCGATACCGAGCGCCCCAGAAACCTTCGCCGCGTCAATTCTGCCATGGTGTTTGGATACTCCCCCGCTGGATTGGATGACTGGATCGGATGACTTCTGACCTCCACAACCTGACGCTTGCGCAGGTGCGGAGTCAAGGCGCTAGCCTTGCCCCGAGCCTTGCCATGGCCAAAGGTGATTGAGGGGACCATGGCCTGCTCCGAGGGGAAAACTCGTCTCGATCGCCCGCTGGAGATAGGCGCGGGCCTCGGTTATCGCATCGACGGGCGGCAAACCTTTACCTAGGTACGCGGCGATGGCGGCGGAATAGGTGCAACCGGTGCCGTGCGTGTTGCGCGTGGAAATGCGCGGTGCGCGGAGGATCTCGAAGCGCTCGCCGTCGAAAAAAATGTCGATGGTCTCCTCCCCCGCGAGGTGACCGCCCTTGACGAGCACACTGCGGGCGCCCATGGCGTGGATGGCGCGGGCGGCCTCGCGGGCGCTGGCTTCATCCTGCACCTCGCGGCCGGTGAGGACAGCAGCCTCGGGGGCGTTCGGGGTGACGACGAGGGCGAGGGGCAGGAGGGCATCGCGCAGGGCATTCTCGGCGCTGGCGTGCAAAAGCGAGGCCCCGCTCTTCGACACCATCACGGGGTCGACCACGAGGTTGTGGATGCCGTGCGCACGGACACACCCGGCCACGGCCTCGACGATGGCCGCGCTGGCGAGCATCCCGGTCTTGGCCGCGTCGATGCCGATATCGGTCGCGACGGCATCGATCTGTTCGGCAACGAATTCCGGTGGAAGCGCGTGCACGCCCGTCACGGCGACGGTATTTTGCGCCGTGACGGCCGTGATGGCACTCATGCCGTAGGTGTTCAGGGCCGCGAAGGTCTTGAGGTCGGCCTGGATTCCCGCACCGCCGCCCGAGTCACTCCCGGCGATGGTCAGCAAACGGGGGAGGGACGTCGTCACGGGGATCGGCGTCATGGGGATTAGCGGCCGCCCTCGGGCAGCTCGATGCGCCGCTTGTCCTCGTCCGGATGGGGCCGGTAGAGCACGGCGACATGGCCGATGACGGTGCACACGGCGCAGCCGGTGCGCGTCTCCAGCTCCTGGACGAGTTCGTGCTTGTCGTCCTTGAAGTCATTGAACTTCACCTTGATCAGCTCATGCTCGGTCAAGGCGCGGTCCACCGCCCCCGCGAGGGCGTCGGTAAGCCCAAGCTTACCGACGACCACGACGGGTTTCAGCGTCTGCGCACGGCTGCGCAGGTAGCGGCGGTCTTTATTGGTGAGAACAGTGGCCACCGGGCGCCCCTTACGGGTTCACCGCCAGCAGCTCGACCTCGAAAATGAGGGCCGAGTTCGGCGGAATGGCGCCACCAGCGCCTGCCTCGCCATAAGCGAGATTCGCCGGGATGAACAACTCGTACTTCGCGCCGGGCTTCATCATCTGGAGGGCCTCGGTCCAACCGGGGATGACGCCGTCCACCGGGAAGGCGATGGGCTCACCGCGCTGGTAGCTCGAATCGAAGACGGTGCCGTTGATCAGGCGGCCCTCGTAGTGCACTTGCACGGTATCGCTCATGGTAGGCGATTCGCCCGCACCTTCCTCAACCACACGGTATTGAAGGCCAGAGGCCGTCACCTGCACGCCCTCTTCCCCGAGGTTCTGCTCGAGCCAGGCGTTGCTTCGCTCGAGGTTTCCCATGGCTTCCTCGCGCTGCGCGCCGGTCTGCCGCTCCATTTCGCCCATCTGCCAGGCTTGCAGCGTCTCGCGGACCTCATCGTCCGTCATCGCCGGCACGCGCTCGCTCAGGCCGTCGGAAAAGGCGGCGATGATGGTCTCGAAATCGACTTCATCGCGGCGTTCGCCAAACACCTGCATGATGTTGCGCGACATGTTGATGCCAATGGCGTAGGCCAGGCGTTCTTGATCAGTCGTTACTTCCACGGTCGAAGCCTCCGCATCGTCGGCTTCCTCGGCGACGACGGGAGCGGCCACCAGCAGGGCCGCCATGACCAGCATACTCGTCCCAAACTTCATCACGATAGAGTTCCCTTCATCGGCTGCGTGCACCAAATGCCCGCGCCTGGTTGGGGTGAAAATCGGCGCCTCGTACAGGCAATTGGGAAGTTTACCATTCACCCGCGCAGGGATGCGAGCACCAAATCACGGCCGGGAAGGAGGGACACGGATTGCATGGATTGCACGGATTTTGCCAGACACTCGACAGACCTGCCGTCCGCCATCCGTGTAATCCACCGAAATCCGTGTCGAAAACCTGGAGACTCGGCGTTCGATGGGAGGGAGTGTTTCGCTCCTCCAGGCCTTCCGTGTTCCCCGTGGATTGGGAAGGTGGCATACCGGCGCGCGCATCCCCTATGCTTTGCGCTTTCGATCCTACTTCCAGCCAACGGGGAATTTGCGTAATGGCCAAGCTTTGGGGCGGCCGATTTGAGGGCCAGACGGATGCCCTCGTCGAGCAACTCGGTGAATCCGTGTCTTTTGACCACCGCCTGGCGCCGTGGGATATCCGCGCGAGCCAGGCCCATGCCCGCATGCTCGGGGATTGCGGCATCATCACGAAGAAAGACGCCGCCGCGATCATCAAGGGGTTGAAGGCCATTGGCGAGGACATTGCCGCGGGCACATTTGCGTTTGACCCGGGGCTGGAGGATATCCACGGGAATATCGAGGCGGCCCTGGTAAAAAGCATCGGCGATGCGGGCAAGCGCCTGCACACCGGCCGCAGCCGCAATGACCAGATCGCCACGGATGTGCGCCTCTGGGCGCGGGACCAGATCGACGCGGTGATGGCGCTCTTGCGGCGGTTGCAATCGGCCCTGCTCGACTGCGCGGAGGCGCACGAGTCGGTCATCCTGCCGGGCTTGACGCACCTGCAGCACGCACAGCCGGTGCTGCTGGCCCACCACCTCCACGCCTATGTCCAGATGTTTGCCCGGGACCACGAGCGCTTCTCGCAGCTTCGCGGGCGGGTCAATGTGATGCCGCTGGGCTCGGCGGCGATGGCCGGCACACCCTACCCGATCGACCGCGAGCAGGTGCGGAAAGAGCTGGGATTCGCGAAATTGTCCACCAACAGCATGGACGCCGTCTCGGACCGCGACCACTTGATCGAGTTTTGCGCGGCGGCCAGCCTGGCGATGATGCACTTGTCGCGCCTGTGCGAGGAACTGATCATCTGGTCGAGCCCGGAGTTCGGGTTCGTCACCATTGGCGACGCCTTCACCACCGGCTCGAGCATCATGCCGCAGAAGAAGAACCCCGATGTCTGCGAACTCGTGCGCGGCAAGACCGGCCGCGTCTACGGCGACCTCACGGCCCTGCTTACCCTGCTCAAGGGCCTGCCGATGACCTATAACCGCGACCTGCAGGAGGACAAGCCGCCCGTTTTTGACGCGTCGGACACGCTCCAGCTCTGCCTCGCCGTCACGGCCAGCATGATTCCCTCGATCACCATCCACGCGGACCGGATGGAGGCGGCCCTGCGCGAGGGCTTCATGGAGGCCACCGATGTGGCCGACTACCTCGTGACGAAGGGCATGCCCTTCCGCGAGGCCCATGAGGTCGTCGGGCGGATGGTGCTGCACTGCGAGCGGGCAGGCAAGACGATGCGGGACTTGAATCGGGAGGAACTCGCGTCTTTCTCCAAGTTGTTCGGAGAAGACCTCCTGGCCGCCTTGTCGCCCGAGGCTATTGTGCGCAAGCGGGATCAGGTGGGGGCGACGGCGCCACGGCGGGTACGGGCGGCTTTGCGCGCCGCTCGACGAGATCTCGAAAAGCTCGAACAAACGGCGTGTGGAGTTCCATAATTTGTGGTATTCTAGCGTCAGTGCCTTTCGAGGGTACGGGATCGACGGGGAGCATGCATGAGCAAGATCATGGTAGTCGATGACGAGGCCGTCATCCGGGAATTGCTTCAGGACATCCTGACGGGCGAGGGGTATGAAGTTGACACCATGCCCAATGCCAAGGCTGCCTTGGAGACCCTTGCCAAGAGCAATGGCTATGTTTTGCTCTTCACCGACATCATGATGCCGGAGATGGACGGCATCACCCTTATCCGCGAGGCGCGCAAGCTCGCGCCGTCCATGATCCCGATTGTGATGACCGGTTTCGCCACCTTGGAGACCGCCCGCGCGGCCGTCAAGGAGGGTGCGTATGACTATGTGCTGAAACCATTTAGCCTCACCGAGATCAAGCTGGCGGTCACCAATGCCATCGAGCGCTACCAGCTCAGCATGGAAAACAGCCGCCTTCGCGAGATCAACGACCTCTTCACCATCAGCGAGTGCATCGCCGGGTTCCGCGAGGAGCGCGAGCTGCTCAACTATGTGCTCGAGGCCGCCTTGGACCGCGTTCAGGCCCGCCGGGGCTCGCTCATGTTGCTCACGCCCGACGGCCAGGCCCTCGAGATTGCCGCCAGTGTCGGCCTGCCCGAGGAGGCCCGGCGCGAGCCCATCGCCGTGGGCCGGGGCATCGCGGGCTGGGTGGCGATGAACGGCCGGCCCTTGCTCGTGGAGAACATCAAGCGGAATCCCGAGCTGATCAACCTGAGCCGCCGCCTCCAGAATGCCTCGTTCATCAGCGTGCCGCTCGAGCGCAAGAACCCGCATCAGCGCCTGGCGCCGGGCGAGGAAGCCCAGCGGGTGCTCGCCGTGCTCAATGTGACGGACAAGATCAGCGGCCAGCCCTTCAGTGACAGCGACCTGAAGATGCTCAGTATCATGGCGAACCAGGCCTCGGCGGCGCTGGAGAATGTGCGCCTTATCGGCGATATCGAGCGGGCCCACCTCACCAGCCTCGAGTCGATGGCGCGCCTGCTGGAAGCCAAGGACGCCTACACCCACGGCCACTCCGAGCGCGTGCGCGACTATTGCGTCATGGCGGCCCGCCAGTTGGGCCTGCCCCCGCCCGAGATCGAGACGCTTCGCCTCGGCGCCATGCTGCACGACATCGGCAAGGTGGGCGTGCACGACGGCGTGCTCAATAAGCTCGACCCGCTCACGGACGACGAGTGGCAGATGATCAAGCTGCACCCCGTGATCGGCTACGACATCCTCAAGCCCGTGCACACGCTGAGTCAGCAGCACTTGGCAATCGTGCGCTCGCACCACGAACGATTGGATGGCAGCGGCTATCCCGACGGCCTGACGGCGGCGGAGCTGAATCCCGCGTTGCGGATCATCTGCGTGGCCGACTCCTACGACGCCATGGCGAGCAGCCGCGCCTACCGGCCCGGTCTTCCGGCGGAAGCCATCATGCAGGAACTGCAACACTGCATTGACCACAACAAGCTGGACCCCGATGTCGCCTCACTCTTTATTAAGCTCATCCAGTCCGGGGAAATTGAAGAGGCGCGCCAACATTACGCGGTGTTGTAGGGTTTGGAATCCTGTTGAGGCTGGACTTGCGGCATTGCGTCCGGGGCCTGCGTCAGATTTGTGGGTTAGCGGCGTGACGCGAGCGTGAGCGCTTCTCCACTTGACGCAGGTATCGAGGTTTTATACGGCACTGGTTTGTACTGGATGCGCCGAAGGCGCACCGATATTAGCCCCGGGCAACGCTCCGAAGCTCGAAGAGCGAAGGAGGGGCCGCCCGGGGTTAGGGCGCCCCCAGACACCGCGTCCTGACGGGACGCGAGCCGGTGATAGGCCAGCGTCCCTCTGGGGCGCTTGGGGTTGGGTGTACGCCGATACCGGGGGCTGCCCCTCCTTCGCGTTGCACGCTACGGAGGCTTGCCGCCCGGCTATTTCCGGTGCCGCTTCGCGGCAGCCAATCGTGCGAAACCCACTTTCTCGATACAGGCCTGTATCCGGCCATGATTGCATCGCGGCAGAAGTTGCAACACCCTTACACCAGTGCCCCATTGCGCCGTGTGAGGTTCCAGTGTAGTGTGAGGCAATCATGTTGGGCCTCTACTTCCATATTCCCTTCTGCGCGCTGCTGTGCCCGTATTGTGATTTCGTCAAGGCGAAGGGGCGCCCTGAGGACCGCGAAGCCTTCACCGACGCGCTGATTCGAGAGATTCAGGCCTTCGAGGGGCCGCGGGCGGCGCAAAGCGCCTATTTCGGTGGTGGCACGCCTTCCCTGCTCACTCCAAGCCAGTTGGAGCGCATTTTCGAGGCGATTCATGCCCGGTTCGACCTGGAATCCCCCGAGATCACGCTGGAAGCCAACCCGGAGGATGTCGATGCCGAGTGCCTCGTGGCGTGGAAAAGCCTTGGCGTGACGCGGGTGAGCGTGGGCGTGCAGAGCATGGACGACGCATCGCTGCGCTTCCTTGGCCGCAATCACACGGCGGCATCGGCCCTCGCGGCATGCCGGGCGGTGGCCAATCACTTCGACTCATGGAATCTCGACCTCATCTTCGGGCTGCCTTCGGAAAAGGGCTGGTGGCTTACCCTCGAGGTGATCAATGCGCTCAAGCCTCCGCACCTGTCCGCCTATGGCCTTACCTACGAGCCCCGCACGCCCTTCTATCAACAGCGGGACGAGGCGATCGAGGATGAGGTATTCGTGCGCCAGTACTGGGAGGCGGCCGAGGTGCTGCATCATTTGCGGCGGTACGAGGTCTCCAATCTCGCCGTGCCCGGCCATGAAAGCCGCCACAACCTGCTCTATTGGCACAACGAGCCCTACGCGGGATTCGGTCCGGGGGCGTACTCCTTTCTTGAAGGCGTCCGTGCGCGAAATATCGCCTCCATTCGCGGCTGGCAGGCGGAGCCGGGCGAGAAGTGCGAATCGCTGCGCCTCTCCCGCCGGGAGCAGCAGACGGAGACGGTAATCCAGGGACTGCGGCTGGCCGAGGGCATCGCCCATGACCGCTACCAGGCCCGGTTTGGGTCCTGCATGTCGCGGGATTTTGCCGGGCCCCTCGCGGAGTTAACCCATCGAGGCCTCATTGAGGATGATGGCCTCTGCATCCGCCCCACGCGTCTCGGCTTCGAGTTGAATGACGAAATCGGGCTCGCCCTCGTGCAACCGGCATCCGCACGGCAGGCATAGACAAGACTTTCCGCGCGTTGCTGGTGTACGATGATGAAAGCGCCAAGCACGCCGGGCCATGGGCCCTTGCTTGGAAAGTGGGAGCATGCCGTGAAAGTGATTACACGATCCGCCTGGATTCTTCTCGCCGTGTCTGTCCTCATGGGGCAGGCCGTGGAGGAGGAAATCGTCTATGAGCCAGGCAACCACATCGTCGTGTGCCACCTCGAGGACATGGTGGACGACGGCATGCATGTGCTGGTGCAACGCGCCGTGCGCGAGGCCCGCGACAACCAGGCCGTCGCCCTCATCTTCGAGGTGGATACCTTCGGCGGCCGCGTGGACTCGGCGGTGGACATTGCCAACACCATCGGAACGGCCGACATCCCCACCATCGCATATGTCATTGGCAAGGGCGCGATTTCCGCGGGCGCCCTCATCAGCATCGCCTGCGACGACATCACGATGCGTTCGGGCACGAGCATTGGGGCGGCGACGCCGGTCATCATGACAAACGAGGGCATGCAGCCGACGGATGAGAAGAGCGTGTCGTTCTTGCGCTCCACTTTCCGCGGCCTGGCCCAGAAGAACGGCCACAATGTCGCGCTGGCCGAGGCCATGGTGGATGCCGACATCGAGTTGCGGCTCTACCGCAACGAGGACGGCGAGCTGGAGATTCGTACCAGCGGGACGATGGGCGAGCGCGCCCGCCGCGCCCTGCGCGATCAGGAAGACGAGGATCGGCTGGTCGAGCGCGTGGTCGAGGCATTGGACGAGCGCTTCCCCGTGCCGGATGAGGTGAAGGAAGCCGCCCGCGATCTCGCCACGGAGCGCAAGGGCGAGGGCACGAGCCCGACGATTGCGGAGCCGGATGCGGATATCCCCGCGGACGGCCTGGTGATTCTGCCCTCCGGCAAGTTGCTGACCCTGGCCTCGTACGAGGCGCTCGAGTACGGCCTCATCGCCGTGGAGAGCCCGACCCTGCAGGAGGTCAAGTCCTTCTATGGCTACGGCGATATCGAGCAGGTCAACCGCATCGAGCCGACCTGGGCCGAGGACTTGTTCCGTTTCCTGACGAGCCCGATCATTTCGAGCCTGTTGTTGCTGCTCGGCATGGGCGGCCTCTACCTTGAGGTGCGCACGCCCGGCTTCGGACTGCCCGGGCTTCTCGGCATGTTGTGCCTTGCACTTTTCTTCGGTCCCCGCATGGTGCTGGGCCTCACCGGATGGATCGACATTCTCCTGCTCCTGATTGGCATCGGGCTCCTTCTCACCGAGATATTTGTGCTGCCCGGATTCGGCATCGCCGGTGTCGCGGGATTGGTCTGCCTTGCCCTCGGCTTCTACCTCGGCATCACCCGCGTGCCGATCCCGCAATACGAGTGGGATTTCGTGCGCCTCGAGGAGGCCGGCTTCATTTTCGTGGTCAGCTTCGGGCTGTTCCTCGTGCTGACCCTGCTCAGTTGGCGATTTCTACCCGCCTCCCCCCTCGGGCGCCGCATGGTGCTCGCCACGGACCTTTCCATCGAAACGGGATATACGGTGCAGACCGAGGAGGACGAGCGGCTCGCCATCGGCCTGACCGGCGTGGCCACCACGACCTTGCGCCCGGCCGGTCGCGGGCGATTCAACAACAAGAACATCAGCGTGGTCAGTTATGGCCAATACATTGACGCAGGCACCCCGATCCGGATCGTGGAAGTCGAGGGAAATCGCCATGTCGTCGCCCCCGTCCGCACGCCGGACGAGAACGCTTCGTAACGGAAAGGCCACGGAACGCGCATGTACGAACGGACGATTCTGATCAAGATGCTCAAGCAACTGCTGGAGGAAACCCACGCCCTGCAGCAGACCGGCGCAGGGTATTACAGCTGCAAGCCGGTGGCGGAGCGCTACAACAAGCTGTTGGCGCAGGCCCAACGCGACTTCCCGAATCCCGAGGGCGTGATCAGCACTTTCGAGCCGATCGACACGCAAGACCCGAAGGATCCGTCGGAAAAGATGAAGGTGGTGCAGGGAATTCGCATTGAAATCGGGCAACTGATCTCCCTGCTGGAATCCATCGACGACAAGCTGGAACCACCGGCAAAGGAGCCCGCCACGGAATGATCACCTGGGTGCTGGTTCTCTATTTTGGCGGCGCAGCCCTGATTTTCTTCGAGGTATTCATGCCCGGTGGCGTCCTCGGGGCGCTCGGCCTTCTCTTCATGGTCGGCAGCGCCATCCTCGGGGTGATCGCCTTCCCGGAGTGGTGGTACGCGGTGCTGGGCGCGCAGTTTACCGGCGCGGTTCTGCTGGGCGCCTTCATGGTGTGGTGGTTCCCCAGCTCGCCCTTTGCGCGCGGCATGATCCTCAGTGCCAACCTCGACACCGAGACCGGCTACACCAGCGACCTCAGCAACACCGAGCTGGTGGGCAAGCGCGTGGAAGTCGTCACTGCCTTGCGCCCGGCCGGCACGATCGAATACAACGGCAAGCGTATTTCCGCCGTGGCGGATGGAGATTTCATTGACGCGGGCAACTTCGTCAATGTGTTGGAAGTACATGGAAACCGCGTCGTGGTCGAGCGGGAGCCGTCTTCGGACGGCGACGCCAACCCGGCCTAAAGGAGACTGACCATCATGGTAGACACCGGGATGATCCTGACCGTTCTGTCCGTATTTTTTCTCATCGTATTCTTGGTCTTTGCGATATACCTGCTCTCCTTCTTCAAGCTATGGTTGCAAGCATGGCTTTCCGGCGCCTATGTCGGAATCGTCACCCTTGTGGCCATGCGCCTGCGCCGGGTCAATCCCGCCGTCATCGTCCAGAGCCGCATCAATGCGGTGAAGGCCGGCCTGCGCATCAAGCTGGACGACATGGAAGCCCATTTTCTCGCCGGCGGTAATGTCGTGCGCGTGGTGCAGGCGCTGATCGCGGCGGACAAGGCCAACATCGAGCTGACCTGGCAGCGCGCCACGGCCATCGACCTTGCCGGACGCGATATTCTCGACGCGGTGAAGACCTCCGTGTACCCGAAGGTCATTGACTGCCCGAACCCGAACACCGGCCCTCCCACGGTTGCTGCCGTGGCCATGGACGGTATCCAGCTCAAGGCGAAGGCCCGCGTGACGGTGCGCGCCAACATCAACAACCTCGTCGGCGGCGCGACGGAAGAGACGATCATCGCGCGCGTGGGTGAGGGTATCGTGACGACGATCGGTTCGGCCGAGTCGCACAAGAAGGTGCTGGAAAACCCGGACATGATCTCGAAGGTGGTCCTCTCGCGCGGCCTGGATGCCGGCACGGCCTTCGAGATTCTGTCGATCGACATCGCGGATGTGGATGTCGGCGAGAACATCGGTGCGCAGTTGCAGATCTCGCAGGCGCAGGCCGACAAGGAAATCGCCCAGGCCCGCGCGGAGGAACGCCGCGCCATGGCCCAGGCCCGCGAGCAGGAAATGCAGGCGCAGGTCGTCGAGATGCGCGCGAAGGTGGTCGAGGCCGAGGCCGAAGTGCCCCGCGCCATGGCCGAGGCCTTCCGCAGCGGCAATCTGGGCATCATGGATTACTACCGCATGAAGAATGTAATGGCCGATACGGACATGCGCGAGTCGATCTCCAAGATTGATCAGCCCGGCGAGGACGAACGCCGCTAACCGGCAAGGAACGCCCCCATGGACGACATAGGCGCCATTCTGTTCCTGATTATCTTCGCGATTTCGCTGATCGGCTCGGTGATTCAGAAGTTCACCGGGGCCGGTCAGCAGGAACCCGACGAGGATCAACGCCCCGAGCGGCCGCGTGCCCAGGATCTGCCTGCGGCCACCCGCCGCCAGATATACGGCACGGGTAGCCCACGCGCGGCGGAGTTGGACGAGGATGACGAGGAGACGGTCGTCCCGATCCCCGTTCCGAACCAATGGCAACAGCGCCAGCAACAGCAGCGCCGTTCCACCACCGCGCCGCCCCCCACGCCAACGCAGCGGGAGACGGCGCGCGGCGGTGCACGGGAGCAGGAGTCGTTTCGGGCGAAGGAGCAGGCCCCGTGGCGTCCGGCCGACCAGCCTCGTACGCCGGAGGCCGCGCAGCAGGCCTCTTCCGAGGCGGCCGAGCGGGCACGCCGCCAACGCGAAATGCAGCGGGAACGGGCGCGGGAGTCGGCGCGTGGAAGCGCGCGTGGGGACATGGGTCGTGAGGCGGCCGCGGGAGTGGCCCGTCTGGCCGATCCCAAGAGCTTGCTGGCCTCGAACGAGGGCCGCATGCGCGCCCAGCGGGAGAAGATGGCCGAGGCCCTCAAGAAGCGCAACGAGGCCCGCGATCAGCTTGCCACGACACGGCGCGGGCAGGACTTCCGCTCGGCCCCGGCCAAGCGCATGCCCCGCCGGAGCGCCCAGCTCACGCAGTTGGGCCGGCTGATGCGCAACGAACGCGCCATCCGCACGGGCATCATATTCTCCGAGGTTTTGGGCAAGCCGAAGGCCCTGCGCGAGGAAACGGGCGGCCCTCCCCGGTAGTATCTATAGGTAGAAGTTGCGCGTGCCGGTAGGGTTCCGGGTACAATCGCGCTCGAATCGAAGCAAACCGGGAGGTGCAATACGCGCCCGCCCGCCGAATTGGAGCCGACCAACATGAAGCATGTTCAGTCCGTCAGCCGCACGCCAAGCCTCGCTCAATTGCCCGGTTTGGGCGGCAACAACACCGGAATCGACCCCGTCGAGTCCTTGATCCTGATTCTCTTGACGGTCTTTTTCTCGAGCTACCGGAACTTCCCCGAGATCATCAACAACCTTCAGAAGTATTACCGCAAAACCTAAGGCCCCCCGGGGCCTCAGTCCGTGACGGTCGAGGCGTCCTCTTCGAGGAGGCGCTCGAGGGCCTCTTGGCCAACTTCCGCCTCGTACCGCTCGATTGCCGTGTATTGGCGATCCAGCACCTCGATCAGGTGATACCCGAAGCCCGTGCGAATCGGCTCGTCGTTCACCTGCCGTATCGGTGCGCTCCAGACATATTCGTCGAACGCGTCCTGGTACGCCCCGCGCGGGGCGTAGCCGAGGTCGCCGCCGGTATCCCGCGTGCCGGGGTCGCCCGAATGCTCACGCGCAAGGCGGGCGAAGTCTTCCCCATCGCGAATGCGCCGCCGCAACTCCACGGCGCGCTCGTAGGCCGCCGTGCGGTTCTCCGCGTTGTGCATGTCGGCCTGAATCAGGATGTGGCGCGCACGGGCGACGCTGATGACCGGCTCCGGCCGGGCCCAGGCCCACAGGCCCGCGATCATCGCGATCACCACCACCGCCACGCCGATCCAAATGTACAGGGTGTAGTCGCGGTCAACACCGCCGACTTCAGACTCCGAGGTCATCCAGCATTCCTCCGTAGAAGTTCGTCCAGAAAGTGATTACGACATAGCCCACGACGCCCGCCACGACGAGCAGCACCAGCACCCCGAGGACCTTCACCAGCTTCTGCGTGGCGTAGCGGGCCTCTTCCATGTTGTACTGGCTGACCTTCTGCAGCTGCGTGTCGAGCTTGCCGCTCTCCTCGCCCACGATGATCATTTCCTTGGCCGTGGCATCGAGGTAGCGGCTGCCGGCGAAGGCCTCCGCCAGCGTGCGCCCCTCGCGAACATAGGGGATGGCGCGGTTGAGATCCTCCTGGATCTCCGCGTTGCCCGATACCGCCGAGGCCCCGGCGATGGCCTTTTCCATGGGCACGCCGCTGGCCACGAGCATCCCGAAGCTGCGCGCGAATCGGGCGATGGCGAATCTGCGCACGACGCCCCCAAAGGGCCACAAACGCAGGGCAATCTTGCCCATGAAGTACGGGATCAGGCCCGCGCGTGAGAGCAGGATGTACACCAAGGCGATAATCGCGAATACGAGATGCATCTGGGCCTGCCAGATGCCGTATTGGGCAATGAATGCTAAAAGGTCGTTGGCGCCGGCGAACTGTTGCCCGAGCAGCTGCAGGGCGAAGTTGCCCAGCCACCACGCGGCGTAGAGCTGAATCATGGGGTAGGTGATCGCTGCAATCACCTCGCGCCGGAGCGCAAGCCGATCCTCGAAGTAGTCCGCCAGGTCGCGCAGCATGATATCCAGACGCCCACCGCGCTCGCCTGCTTCGAGCACGGCGATGAAGAAGGGCGAGAGGCGCTCTTCATGGCGATGGGCGGCCCCGGTCAGGGTGTCGCCGTTCTGAATGGCGTCGCGCATGCCGGTGAGCACCTGCCGGATGCCCTTGTCCTTCTGCTGCGAGCCGACGATGTCCAGCGTGCGCGTAATGGGGATACCCGCGTCGTAGGCCGTGGCCAATTGGCGGCACAAGGGCACCATCGTCTTGGCGGAGTACTCTTTGCTAAGCAGGCCCATGGGGGTTCCTCGCGAGTTGGGGTGGCGCGTCACCCGGTTCGGCGCGCCTCAAGCAGCCGATGATACCAAACACAGCCGATGGCCGCTATAATCGCCGCGAATCCAACAAGGAAACACGGGAGAAACCTGATGGATTTCGTCCGCACCCCCGACGACCGCTTCGAGAACCTGCCGGATTATCCCTACGCCCCGCATTACCTGGACTCCATCCACGGCCTGCGCATGCACTACCTCGACGAGGGCGAGGGAGCGCCGTTCCTGTGCCTGCACGGCGAGCCGTCGTGGTCCTACCTCTACCGCAGGATGATTCCGGGCTTGCAGGCCCTCGGCCGGGTCGTCGCGCCGGATTTGCTCGGCTTCGGCAAGTCGGACAAGCCCGTCAACCGCGAGGACTATTCTTATAGCTTCCACCACGACGCCCTCGTGCACTTCATCGAGGCATTGGACCTGCGGGACATCACCCTCGTGTGCCAGGACTGGGGCGGCCTGCTCGGATTGCCGATTGCCGCGGAAATGCCCGAGCGCTTCGCGCGGCTCGTCATCATGAACACCTTTCTGCCCACGGGCGAGGAAAAGCCCTCGGATGGCTTCCTCGCATGGCGCAATTTCGCCGAGAAGCAGACCGACATGCCCGTCGGCTTCATCATCCAGAGCGCCACGACGACGGACCTCACGCCCGAGGTGATGGCCGCCTACGACGCCCCCTTCCCCGATGCCTCGTACAAGGCCGGGGCGCACATGTTTCCCCTATTGGTGCCGATCACGCCGGACCACCCGACGGCGGCGGCGCAGAAGGAAGCGCGCGAGCGCCTCGCGAAATGGGACAAGCCAGCGCTCGTCATGTTCAGCGACAAGGACCCCGTGACCGGCCCGGCGGCCAAGCATATGCGGCGCCTGATCCCCACGGCGCAGAACGAGCCCGAATTCACCGTGCCCAACGGCGGCCATTTCCTGCAGGAAGACCAACCCGAGGTGATCGTCGAACAGATCGCCGCGTTTGTAGAGAGAAATCCCATTGACTGAACCGCATTCCCTCGCGCCGCTGCATGTGGTGCTGGACAACATCCGCAGTGCCTACAATGTCGGCTCGGCCTTCCGCACGGCGGACGCCTGCGGCATCGAGCACCTTCATCTATGCGGCATGTGCGCGCATCCACCGCACATCAAGCTCCAGAAGACCGCCCTCGGCGCGGATGAGCATGTGCCCTGGACCTACCACGAGCGCACGACCCGCTGCGTTGATGCATTGAAAGCCCAAGGCATCCCCATCATCGCCGTCGAGGTGACCGAGGGCGCCACGCCCTATACCGCCTTCGACTGGCCCCAACCCGCCGCCGTGCTGTTCGGCAACGAAGTCCACGGCGTGCGCGACAAGATCCTTGAGCGTTGCGATGCCGTCGTGACCATCCCCATGTTCGGCCACAAGAATTCGCTCAACATCGCCACCGCATTCGGCGTGGTGCTGTACGAAATTCTGCGCAAATGGGGGCGGTTTCCGGAATAGAACCACAGAGGCACAGAGGGCACAGGGACCGGGCGAATCCCGGGAGCCGAGCGCCCTCCCAATCCTGATGTGGCCGGTCTCCCGACCGAGCCACTCCGGGCTGGCCACGCCGTGGCACCATGCGAAGAAGGGAGACCTACGGTCGCCGGAGTGGCGCGGTCCGTCCTTCGCCAAGGCTACGGCCCGACACGCAGGAGACCACGCCACATCGGGGGTTTGGAGATTGCTATCCCGGGAGGGCGAGCGTCCTCGCGAGCCGCAACAACCACGCGTGCCCCGGCTCGCGGGTACGCTCGCCCCACCATGCAGGCACTAACGAACGCCAAGGCCTATTGCCATCGCGGCCGATCTGGGGTATCGTGATATTCTCGACGGAGGGGATCGCGCGATGAACCGAAACTATTTTGAGAAGATGACGGACGGATATTTCCGCAAATTGGATGACGGCCGCATGCTGTTTTATCCCGGTGGCGCCATCGGCCGGACGGGGTATGTCGTCGATTCTGCAGAGCGAGAGCGGAAACTGCGCGTGGTGATGGGACGGATGATCCCGGGACAAATGGTCGGCGTATTTGTACTAAGCATTCCCGCTGGTTTCGCCGGTACCTACTGGTTTCCGGAGTCCGGGCTGAGCGTCAATCAACTGGCCGGACTGGCAGTGGCGGCCCTGGTATTGCTCGCGGTTGTTTGTTGGTTCGGGTGGATGGCCTGCTGCCGCCACTTGACGCGCGGCATGGAAAAGGCAGCCATTCCAAACACAGCCGGCATCCATTTTCAGCGGATGGGCTCGACCCTCAATCCAAAGTTCGTTCGATTTGCCAAGTACTATGTGATTTTCTTCGCCGTGGCGTGCCTCGTTGTTGCGGTCGTGCAATTCAACTTGTTTGCCTTGCTGCTGGGGGCCTGCATGATTCCCACCGCCGTGATCTACTGGTACATGGATCGCGCGCGCACCGCACCGGTCGAGGAGGATGGGGACAGCACCGCGTAGCAGCGGGCGCCGGGGAAGGCGCGCTCACCAATCATGAAAACGCGCTCGATAGAGGTGATGCTGGACGGCTTCTTCTACACGAACGAGGCGGGGCAGACCGGCTTTTTTCCATCCGGGTTGCGCGGTCGGCGTGGGTATCGGGTGGAGTCGGCGGAGCATGAGCACGAGCTTCGCAGGCGCATTCTGCGCGGCTGGCTCGTCATCGGATGCATCGTCATCCTTGCGGGCTCGCTGCACGGCCTCATTTTTCAATTCGTCGTATTGGATGCGCTCGAAGCGCGAGCGGAGGCGTTAACAGTGGAGTCGGCTTTTGTGTGGCTCCTCGTGGCGCGCTATGTACCGATGGCAATCTTGGTGTTGCTCGTGGTCATCGCGGCAATCACATACATGCGCAGTCTCGCCAAGGGCATGGAGCCGGTGGCATTTCGTAATGGCAATACGCAGATGTCGCTCATGCTGAAGTCCGACCGCAGCGCGTTGTGGCTGCTGTTCGTGATATTTGGAGCCACAACCATCGGCCTTGTGATCGGTGGCATTGTCATGAGCATGCCCATTCTGCTTCTCCCCACCCCGATCTTCGCCATTGGCGCCGTCTTCTATTGGCGCGCGGCACGGGCGAAAGCCAAGGCGAATCGAGCCGGGCAGGACGGCCTCCGCGCACTTGGTTCCTGAAGCCCAAGATTGTTAAAGCGTTTTGCATTTCTGTCCGAACGGCGCATCAAAGCGCGGCGCAGCCGCTATGGAGTGCGAGAAGCTTGCTGTCGCTAATTTGCTGAGACAGCTTGCTGCCGTACGATGGCCATTCGCTTCACTATTGGCATTTGGCCCAAATCACCACCCAGTGCCCGCCAGCAAGCAGGCGGGAAGAATGAGCGAGAGCAAGCTTCTCGCACTCCATAGCGCGCTCCGCGCGCAGGGAACCTGATTCGGTGCGGCCATGCTGCGATGAACCTTTGTTGCAGCCCAATGCGAGCCCATAAAAAACGCGCGCCCGCCGGGACTCCCATTGGGATCACGGCGGGCGCGTGGCTTGAATTCGGTCGATCGCCCTACTTGTCGACGAGGGCGGTGTACTTGCCGACGGCCTTCTTCGGGGCCTTGTCGAGTTCGGCGATGTTGTCCACCACTTTTTGAATTGCCGTGGCGATGTCGTCCATGTCCTTCTTCGTGCCGAGCAGGACATGGTGGTGGATGCACATGCCGGACTTGTTGTGCGCGTCTTCGCACACGGGCAGCTTGAAGCGCTTCGGGTTGATGGCCTTCCAGAAGTCGCTGTTGATCTTGTAGCGCTTCTTCGTGTGCGGCTTGTAGAGCCCGCAGTTGTTGAGGGGCTCGTACGGCGGCTGCCATGCGCCCGTCAACTCGCACATGAGGGCGGCGGAGAACTCGTAATTCGTGAGGCCCTTGACGCCCAGCTCTTTCCAGTCGATCCGGAACGCCCAATTAAAATAACTGGCCTGGGTGATTTCCTTGCGGCGGCGCATGGATTGGATGCCGGGGATCTGGTCGATCAGCCCGTTGAGGTATTGGGCGTTCTCGTCGCGCAGTTTCACCTGCTTGTCGAGGCGGCTCAGGCCACCCAACAACATCGCGGCCTGAAACTCGGTGAGGCGGTAGTTGCCGGACTGCAGGCTGTTCGTCATGTCGTTCTGCCAACCGCGGCCGCAGTTGCGCAGGGAGTAGAGCTTTTCAAACAGGACCTTGTCCTGCGTCATGTTGTAGCCGCCTTCACCGGCGGAGAGCACCTTGCTCTCCTGAAAGGAGAAGCTGGCAATGTCGCTGAGCGTGCCGACGCCCTTGCCCTTCCAGAAGCCCCCGTGCTGGTGGGCGCAATCCTCGATGAGGTAGAGGCCCTTCTTCTTGCACAGGCTGCGGAGCTTGGTCATGTCCGTCATGCAACCGTACAAGTGCACCACGATGACCGCCTTCGTCTTGCGCGTGATGGCTTCCTCGACCTTTTTGAGGTCGAGGCACCAGGTGTCCGGCTCAACATCGACGAGCACGGGGACGGCGTTGCAGTCAAGCGCGGCGGCGGCGGTGGCCTGCCAGGTCATGCCGGGCACGATCACTTCGTCGCCATAGCCGATGCCGAGGGCTTCGCAGGCGAGCTGAATGCCGACGGTACCGTTGGCGCAGCACATGCCGAACTTCGAGCCGTGGTAGGCGTTGAACTTCTTCGCGAAATCCCACTCGTAGGGGCCGTCGTAAGACCACCGGTTGGAGGCGCAAATCTTCGTCAGCATCTTGGCCTCTTCCGGACCGTGCTGCGGCCATTGCGGCCACTTCTTCCGCGCGCCGCGCACGGCATTGCCACCAAGGATTGCCAGTTTCGCCATCTCGTCGTTTCTCCGTTGTAAATACGCGTGACCCTACACGAAAGGCATAGCGTAGCATGGGGATTGGACTTGCTTCCATCAGAATCGGGCAGCGGGAGGTGCGATTTCGTTATACTTTTGGGTCTGAATGTCACCGGACACGGGAGCATACCGCATGAATCTGCCTGAATCCGTCGCCACAGCGATGTCGCCGTTGTTTGAACGCCTGCCTCTCGAAGCCGCCATGCCGGACCTCGTGGTATCACGGCCGGCCGAGGGCGAGGTGCTTGCCTTGGCGCAAGGGGCCGTGGGCGACCCGGCCATTCAGGCCAACCCGGCGCTGGCAGCGGGCATCTGGCTGTTCGTGGACGACCTTGACCGCAGCCACGCGATCAGCCAGGAGATGCCGGATGCCACGGGCTCGTTCTGGCACGGCATCATGCACCGGCGCGAGGGGGACTTCTCGAACAGCCACTATTGGTTCCGCAAGGCGGGCGTGCACCCGGCGATGGCGGGCATGGAAGCGTATGATGCCCATGCATTCATCGACGCGGTATCCCAACGGGGTAACGCACCGGACCTGGTGGCGTTGCAGCGGCGGGAGTGGGCGGCCCTGTTCGCCTGGTGTGCCGGGCAAAGTTCGTAAACAACATCGATTGCAAGGAATGCCGGGGCGCCCCCACGGTGTCTTGTTGTATGGGGATTTACCAAGGATTCAGGGAGTACTTGAGCATGCCGAGTTGGTTTTCCAAAGTTTTTAAGGGGAAAGAGTCGCCGTCGGCGGCTGATCCGGTCGATACCATCGAGCGGAAGAACCCCATTCTGGATGAAGACGACGATTTCGAAGACGAAGAGCGGCCGGAAAAGGCCAAGATCCGCAAGGTCGTCGAGCCCGTCGTGCTGGATGACGGCACGCGCGAGGACGCCGAGCCCGCTCCTGCCGACGGCATCCGCATCAAGGCGGCCGTGGCGGAGGACATGCAGTCCTGCAAGCTGATGGTCGACCGGGCGGTGTTCGAGGGGCATTCCGTCTACGCGCACAGCCCGGAATCCGCCGCGGAGTGCTCGCCACTGGCCGAGGCCCTGTTCGCGCTCGAGGGCGTCTCGCAGGTCGAGGTCTACAACATGAATGTCACCATCACCCGCCGCTACCGCAGCGACGATTGGGAAGAGCTTGCCCGCGAGGCCGGGTCCATCGTGCGCGGCTGGTTGGAGGAGGGGAAGCCGGTGGTGACGGAGCAGTTCCTGGACAACCTGCCGAGCCCGGAGACGATCTCCGAGAAGCTGCAGGAAGTCCTCGAGATGGAGATTAACCCGGGCATTGCCGCGCATAGCGGTGAGATCGCCCTGAACCGGGTGGAAGGCAATACGGTCTTCATCCACATGATGGGCGGTTGCCAGGGCTGCGCGGCGTCGGACATCACCCTCAAGGTCGGCATTCACCAGGCCTTCCGGGATGCCGTTCCGCAGATTGGCGCCATTCTGGATGAAACGGACCATACAGCGGGCACGAACCCCTTCTACACCTCGTTGCCTGCAGGGATGCAGTAAGATGCCAAAGCTTTCGTCGTTTTATGTCGAGGTCACCACGGGCGAACACGGGCGCGAGGACATCCCCGTGTTCGCCATCAACGGCTTCAACCTGCCCTTTGATGATGTCGATGGCGATTGCCATCCGGGCAGCACACTGAAGGCCACGGGCAACCCGGACAGCTTTCCCCACGCCCTGCATCTCGTCGGCCCTGCGGAGGGCTCATGGGACATCCAGCAGGTCAAGATCACCTATTTCCCGCAGGGCGAGACACCCTACAGCATGGTGTTCGGCGCCGCGACACTGGATGATGAATCCAGTTTGAACATCTGGAAGCGCCGGCCGGCGCCGGCCTTCGATGTATAATGCAGCACTCGGGAGTTAATGACATGTCTGATTTGCTCGCCCAGAAGGAATGCATACCGTGCAAGGGTGGCGTACCGCCGCTGAAAGGCCAGGCCCTGACGGACTTGTTGGCGGAGTTGGGCCACGAATGGCAATTGATCGACGAACACCACCTCGAAAAGACCTTCAAATTTGACGATTGGGCGAAGGCAATGGCCTTTGCCAACAAGGTGTCGGATGTGGCCGAAGAACAGAACCACCACCCGGACCTGTACATTGGATGGGGCGAGGTGAAGGTGAAGATCTGGAGCCACAAGATTGATGGCCTCACCGAGAGCGACTTCATTTTCGCCGCGAAGGCCCAACAGGCCGCCGACGCCTGATACCCCCCTGATACCCCCATTAGAGGAATTTACATGCCCTGCGCTGATGTAACCGAACTGATTACCGTCACCGTCTCCCCGGACGACACCCTCCATTCGTACCGCTTCAACAAGCGTTCCTGCGGTCAGGGCGTCGGGGCGGATAGTCTGCTGCTGGAGCAACTGGCGGGGCGCACGGTGGACGATCTGCTCGCGCAGGATGCCGAGTCCTTCCTTGCAGAGCACCCGGTGGAGCTGGCGATCGAGGAGTTTCTGACCCTCAAGCACCTGTTTGCGGTTCAGTCCGCGCTCGAGGTGTTGTGCGGCAAGGAGCCCGGGGGCAAAGGCGACCCCTGCGCGGCCGCCACGATATCCGTCGAGCCGGATGGCAGCGTCCTTATCCATGGCCAGATCGCCGTGGAGCTGATGACGGCGAAGATCAGCAGTTGCGGCAACTGCAAGGGCTGCGGCACGAAGAAGAAGAAGGTCGTCTTTCAGTAAGGGCTCAAAGCCTGTCGATTAAAGAGCAACCCCCGGCTGGACTCAAGGTATCCAGCCGGGGGTTGTGTTTATTTACTTACGAATGGAGCAGGGCGCGCCCCTACTTGGTGGCGGCCTTGTTCGCGGCCTTCCGGCGGCGCATCAAGGCGAGACCGCCGATGCCCATGCCAAGCAGGGTCATCGTGGCCGGCTCCGGCACAACCGTCTCGGTGTTCGGCACCCAGATGAAGTCGTCGCCGCCGTCGAGACCGGTATTGTAGGCGTAGTTCCAGTCGCCGCCGCCGGGACCGCCGGTGCGACCACCCTTAGCGTAGAAGCTGCCCAGCATCGGGATGCGGTAGCTGTCAAACGAGAAGGAGAAGACGCCGGTGTCCTCGTCGAGGTCGATCTTGATGCCGTGAAGCGTGGTCGGGATGCCGGGGTTCGAGTTGCCCTGGGATTGATCCCAGTCACCCAGCTCCGGGCTGTCCTCTTCGTAATCATGGCTCGTCCACAGGGTGCCGGGGATGACGATCTCATCCAGCGTGAAGCCCAAGCTCACCTCAAGGATGAAGTGGCTGAGGTCGCCCTGAAGGGGAGCGTAGCCGTTCTGACCGAGCGTGTTGCTGGAAATCGTGTAGGCGTAGGTGTAGATATTGCCGTTCTGGGTGTACCCGGACTCAATCCGGAAGTCGTTGCCCCAGTTGCCGCTGCCAACCACGCCACCATCCGGGCCGGTGGTGAGGGTAATCGAGGCAGCCGAAGCTACACCCGCCAAGAGGACTAGAGTGGAGAGAGCGGCACCCTTCAAAAGCGCTTGCATTGTCTGTTTTCCTTTCGCTTGCTACTTGTATCGTAGCGAAGTATCTTCGCGTTCCGTTTTTCGGCGTGTTGTTCTTGCGCCCACGGGTTAAAGTAGAGCATATTTCGGGCCAATTTTGGATTCTTTGTAACATCTTTACAATAAATGGCTTACGCCCCATCCTGTCTTGTGGCCATAAACTCAACGCGTACAAGCACTATAAAAGAGCCAATTTCGAGCAATGCTTACTCAGTTCTGACAATAACTTGCACCAGTCTAAAAGGAAAGGGCCGTCCCACCGTGGCGATCGCATAGGATTGCCCGGGCCTCCCCAGCCGTGAAGATGGATCCCGTAATTACAAGGGGCGCTTGAGGATGGGCGAAGCTCAAACCCATCGCGATGGCGTCCTTCAGGGAATCCACCCGGCGGTGAGGCGTATCGCCCGCAGCCTCGACCAGGACCTCAACCGGCATGCGGCGGTGCATGGAGCATTGGCTCAGGATGAGTTCTTCGGCTTGCGGACCGAGGAGGCGGATCATGGCGGCCGCGTCTTTGTCCTTGGAGGGGGCCAGAATGAACACCGCCCTGGGGATCGCCTCGCAGAGCGTGAGGAGTCCCGCGGGGTTGTGGGCAACATCCACGATGACGGGTGGGTCGTCGAGCACGCGCTCCAAGCGGCAGGGCCAACGGGTGGCTGCAAGTCCACGCTGGATGGCGTCGGCGTCCACGCGTGGGAAGACGGACATGACCGCTTCGGCGAGGGCGACGGCCGCGGCGGCATTCATTCCTTGATGGGCCCCATTGAGGCCAAGCGGGGCATGAAGGGACAGGCTCGGGCTTTGGTACGCAAGGGTCTGGTCGAACGGTCCGCCCTCCAACGCGTAGTGAAAATCACGATCCAGGGCGCGCACGGGGCAATCCAGCTCACTGGCGCGTTCAAGGATGACATTGAGCGGTGCCTGCTTGGTCTCCGAGGTAACGAGGGGAATGCCGGGCTTGAGGATACCCGCCTTTTCACCGGCAATGGCCTCGAGCGTGTCGCCGAGGTATTCCATGTGGTCCCAGTCAATGGGCGTGATGGCCGTGGCCACGGGAATGAGTACATTCGTCGCGTCGTACCGGCCGCCCATGCCGACCTCGATGACGGCTGCGTCGACCTGCTCCTCCGCGAAGGCAAGAAAGGCGGCGGCGGTCATGAACTCGAAATAGGTGGGGGGCGTTTCCCAATCCTTGCAGATTTCCTGGAGGCGGGCGAGGCAGGAATCGAGCCGCTCGTCGGAAACGGGTTCGCTGCCAATGAGGATGCGCTCGTTGACGCGCTGGAGATGCGGGGAGGTGTAGCGGCCGCATCGATAGCCGGCCGCGCGGAGGATGCCCTCGGTAAAGGCGACCACGCTGCCCTTGCCGTTGGTGCCTGCCACATGAATGGTGGGGTAGCGGCGCTCGGGGTGATCGAGGGCTGCCAGCAGGCGGGTGATGTTCTCCAGGCCGAGGCGGATGCCGAAAAACTCGAGACCGGCGAGGTATTCGCGGGCGGAAACTCCGCTCATGCGGCCGGGGCGAGGTAGCGCACCATTCGCCCGAGCAAATCGCGCTGATTCGCGCGCGCCACGATGCGATCGATGAACCCATGCTCCATCTGGTACTCGGCCGTCTGGAAACCCTCGGGCAACTTCACCTTGAGGGCGCCCTCGATCAGGCGCGGGCCGGCGAAGCCGACCGTGGCGCCCGGCTCGGCGAGGATGAAGTCACCGAGGCTGGCAAAACTGGCATAGACGCCGCCCATGGTGGGGTTGGTCAGCACGGTGATGTAGGCGATGCCGGCCTCGTTGAGCTGCCGCACGGCGTTGGCGGTTTTGGCCATCTGCATGAGCGCGAGCATGCCCTCTTCCATGCGCGCCCCGCCGGAGGTACACACCACCACGAAAGGGACGCGCTCGTCGATGGCGTCTAGCGCGGCCCGGCAAAAGCGTTCGCCAAAGGCCGAGCCCATGCTGCCGCCGCGGAAGGAAAAGTCCATCACGCCCAGGATGAGCGGGGCGCCCTGAATACGGGCACGGCCGAACACGGCAGCCTCGTCGAGCCCTGATTTGGTGCGGGCCCGTTTGACCTGCTCGGCGTAGTCATAGCCGACCTCTTCCACTACGAAGCCCAGCGGGTCGCCGGGTTGCACGCCGGTATGGCGCTCCTCGAAGGAGTCGGGGTCGGTGAGAAATTCGATGCGCTCCCGTGCGCCGATGCGCATGTGGAATCCGCACGATGGGCAGACATTCTGGTTGCCGGCAAGGTCGGCGCGATAGACGACCTGCTCGCAGGCGGGGCAGCGAATCCATGTGCCCTCGGGCACGGCGCTGCGGCGGCCCGTCACGGAGATGAATCGTTGTCGTTTAAGAAAATCCACGGATTGACCTCGTCAATGCCAGCGTGTTGACGGTGCTGCGCTGGCGTCGTTACTTGGCCGCGGTGAGCGCCTCGTCATCATAGAGAAGTCGTCCGCAATGCGCACATGGGTGGATCTTGCCCTCGAGGATCTCGTTCACCACCTGCGCGCGCGCGGCCATGTGGCAGCCGGTGCAGACGCCGTTGACCAGGGGAACAATCACGCGGGTGCCGACATGCCGCTTGTGAATGCGGTCGTATTTGCTCAGCATGCCCGGGTCGCACTGGTCCTTGAATGAATTGCGCTCTTTCTCGAGTTCGGTGCGCTCGGCCTTGGCCTCCTGCAATTCCTTGTCGATGGCGGCGCATTCGGTCTCAATCGCCTTCGTTTCCTCGGCGATGCGCTGCTTGTCCTCGGCCAGGTGCTGCTTGGCTTCCTCGATTGCGTACTCGAGGGCGATCACGCGTTCCTCGATCTCATCATTCTTGCGCTTGAGACCGGCAATTTCATGCAACAGCGCCTGGTATTCGTCGTTCTTCTTGACGGCCGAGAGCTGCGTCTCCCACTTCTTTGCTTGCTCGAGGTTCTTGTCGATTTCCGTTTGCAGGTTGCCCTGCTCGACTTGCAGGTGCTTCACCCGCTCCTCGCCCGCGCTCAGCTCCTCGCTCAGGCGTTGGCGCCGGGTTTCGAACTTGCTCTTCTGCTTGGGGATCTCTTGCTCACGCTTACGGCAAGCGTGGATACGCAGGTCCAGGCCCTGCAATTCCAACAGCGTCTTCAATGGCTCACTCTCCCATCCTGTCGTGCGAAACCGCGCGCCACGGCATCGCAAAAAAAAAGCCGCGGCAGGGGCCGCGGCTTGGGATCACTTGATCCAAGACATCATTTTTCGCAGGTCCTTGCCGACCTGCTCGATTGGGTGGTTCTTGCTGGCCTCGCGCATCCGGTGGAAGTTCGGGCAGCCGGCCTCGTACTCGCCGATCCATTCCTTGGCGAATTCGCCGCTCTGGATGCGCGCGAGCGCGTCCCGCATGGCCTTCTTCGTCTCCTCGGTCACGATCTTCGGTCCGACGCTGTAGCCGCCGTACTCGGCCGTCTCGCTCACGGAGTAGTTCATGAAGGTGAGGCCGCCGCGGTAGTAGAGGTCGACGATGAGCTTGAGCTCATGCAGCACCTCGAAGTAGGCGATCTCGGGCTGGTAGCCCGCCTCGACGAGAACCTCGAAGCCGGCCTTGATGAGGGCCTCGGAGCCGCCGCAGAGCACGGTCTGCTCGCCGAATAGGTCCGTCTCGGTCTCTTCCTTGAAGGTCGTCTCAAGGATGCCGGCGCGTGCGCCGCCAACACCGGCGCCGTAGGCCAACGCGATCTGCTTGGCGTTGCCCGTGGCATCCTGGTGGATGGCCACGAGGCAGGGGGTGCCGGCGCCCTTGGTGTACTCATCGCGCACGAGGTGGCCGGGGGCCTTCGGGGCGATCATGAACACATCGACATCTTCCGGCGGCGTGATGTTGCCGAAGTGGATGTTGAAGCCGTGGGCAAACGCCACCGCGTTGCCCGGCTGAAGATTCGGGCGGATCTTGGTCTCGAAGAGGTCCTTCTGCACGGTATCCGGCAGAAGGATCATGATGATGTCGCCCTTCGCGGCGGCCTCGTCGGCCTCGAGCACCTCGAAGCCCGCCTCGACGGCCGCCTTGTAGTTCGCGCTTGTCTCGCTCTTGCGCTGGCCGACCACCACCTGCACCCCGCTGTCGCGCAGGTTCATGGCGTGGGCGTGGCCCTGGCTCCCGTAGCCGATGACCGCCACCGTCTTGCCGCTCAATAACGACAGGTCGCAGTCTTTTTCGTAGTACATCGTGGCCATCGCCGGTTACTCCCCTTCCACTTCAACGCTCTTGGGCGCACGGGAAATGGCAATCTTCCCGCTGCGCACCAGTTCCATGATTCCAAACGGCCGCATCATCTCGATAAACGCGGCCACCTTGCCTGAATTGCCCGTCACTTCCGCCGTCACGGCGCCTTCGCCGAGGTCGCTCACTTTCGCCTTGAACACATTGGCGATTTCGAACACCTGGCTGCGGGCCTCGGGTGACTGGGTGCCGACTTTCACGAATACCAGTTCGCGCTCGACGAACTCAGTGGCCGTCAGGTCCAGCACCTCGATCACTTCCACGACCTTGTTCAACTGATTGATGATCTGGCCAAGGACGCCCTCGTCCCCTTCGACCACGACGGTCATGCGCGAAATCGCGGGATTCTCCGTCACCCCTACGCACAGCGAGTCGATGTTGTACCCGCGCATGCTGAAAAGGCTGGAGACCCGCGACAGGACGCCGAAGTGGTTCTCGACGAGGACGCTCAGGGTATGCTTCATGGCCGTATGACGCTCCAATGGCTGGCGCGGGCGCTTCAGGCCGGCGCCCACCCGTTATGTTCATTCATCGCCGCCTCGAGCCCGCGCTCGAGAAAAGCGAGGGCCGCGTCGGCGGCCCGCTCGATGGCCTGGTCGATCAGCGGTATCTCATCGGGATGAAATGTGCCGAGCACATGGTCCGTCAGTTCGCCGCCTTCTCTATCTCCGATGCCTATGCGCAGCCGCGCGAATTCGTCCGTCCCGATATGCACGATGATCGAGCGCAGCCCGTTCTGCCCGCCGGCGCTGCCTTGGCCTCTCAGCCGCAGCTTGCCCAAGGGCAGATTCACATCGTCGCACACCACCAGGAGGTCCGCTCCCGTTGTATTCGCGTTGCGCATGGCCTTGGCCAGGCTCACACCGCTCTTATTCATGTATGTCTGCGGCAACAGCAGCATCACGCGCTCGCCGCCGCAGGTTGTCTCTGCCATCAGGGCGTCGTGTTTCGAACGATCAAGCTTGACGCCCAATCGGTCGCTCAACGCTTCCACCGCACGAAACCCGACATTGTGCCGGGTTCGGGCGTATTTCGAGCCCGGATTGCCGAGACCGGCCACGATTTTCACGGACCGATCCTCCAGACCACCGCGGAAAAACCCTGTTGTATGCTACTTCTTCGCGGCCTTCGCGTCGCCACCCTCGGCCTTGCCGCCCGGCGCACGCGACGCGGCGGCACGCGCCGCACGGCCCGCCTGCACGGAGGCAATCAGCAACCGGCCCGGGTTCAGAATCTTCACGCCTTCGGGCAGGTCCACATCGGCCACATGCTTGCGGTCGCTGAGTTCCATGTCCGACACATCCACGGTGATGACTTCCGGCAGGTGCTGGGCCATGCAGCGCACCTTGACTTCGCGCAGCGGCTGGTCCATCACGCCACCCTTGGTCAAACCAGGGGCAAGGCCGGACAGCTCCACCGGTACCACGGCCGTGATCACCTCGTCCATCTTCACCTTGAGGAAATCGGCGTGAAGGGCGTGGCCACGAACGGGGTCCGCCTGCACTTCCTTCACCAACGCCGGGCCGCTGGCTTCCGGGTTGCCCTCGACTTCCAGCGTGACCATCGGCTGATTGCCGCGGTGATTGCGCATCATCTGCGCGAAATCACGCGCCGGCAGGCTGATGTGCACTGCGTCGCCCGTGCGCGCGTAAATCACTGCGGGCATCATCCCATCACGGCGAATCTGCCGCGCCGGGCCTTTTCCCGCACCCTCGCGCGCGGTTACTTTCAACACTTCCTGTTCCATGATCTCGTGACTCCGTCCTACGCGGTTGTGCCCGCGTCAGCTTAGGTAAATAGCGTGCTCAGGGATTCTTCGCAGTGAATACGCCGGATCGCCTCTCCGAGCGACGGCGCAAATGTCAGTACCTTTACTTTCTCGCAGGCCGCGGCCTTGTCATGCAGCGGAATCGAGTCGCTCACCCACAATTCGGCGATCGGCGATTCCTGGATGCGCTTTACCGCATCCCCGCTCAGCACCGGGTGCGTGCAGCAGGCAATCACCTTCGAGGCGCCACGATCCTTCACGGCCTGGGCCGCGTTGCACAGCGTGCCCGCCGTGTCGACCAAATCGTCGAACAGCACCGCCTGCTTTCCGTCCACATCGCCGATGACATTCATCACCTCGGCCATGTTCGGGTTCGGCCGGCGCTTGTCCACGATGGCCAGGCTCGCGTCGATACGGTTGGCCACTTCACGCGCGCGCTTCACGCTGCCCGTGTCCGGCGAGACCACCACGGTGCCATCACCGGTATAGCCGCCATCGGTCAACAACTTGGCAAACACCACCTCGCCGCTCAAGTGATCGACGGGAATGTCAAAGAAACCCTGGATCTGTCCGCTGTGCAGGTCCAGCGCGAGCACCCGGGTCGCCCCGGAAGCCACGAGCAGGTTGCACACCAGCTTCGCCGTAATGGGCACGCGCGGGCGGTCCTTGCGGTCCTGCCGGGCGTAGCCGAAATACGGCAACACCGCCGTGACGCGCGCTGCCGAGGCGCGCTTCGCCGCGTCGATCAAGATCAACAGCTCCATAATGTTCCGGTTTACCGGAGGGCATGTGCTGTTGATGATAAAAACATCCTTACCCCGGATATTCTCCGCAATCTGGCACCGAATTTCGCCGTCACTGAAGTTCGATATCGTTGCGTGGCCCGGGTCCGTCTGGAGGTATTCGCAAATGGCACGGGAAAGGTCAACGGATGCCCGCCCGCTGATGATTCGCATTTCGTCGCTGTAGACCACCGACTATCCTTCCCGCTGGGTATTCCGATGAGTGGCTGGGGAGGCAGGGATCGAACCTGCGAATGCCGGGACCAAAACCCGGTGCCTTACCACTTGGCGACTCCCCAACAGACACCCGCCCGGTAGACCGTGAGCCAACCGGACAAGCCATATTTCGGGTTTCGCGGCGCCAAACACACACCGCGACACAAGCACGGGAGTATAGCAGCCATCGGGGGGGCAGTCAAACCCATGCGTGGCGCGCCGTTAGCGGGGGCGAATGAGTGCGCCCTATTCGCGCTCGCTGCCCGGATAGCTCCGGCTCCGGCTTTATTCCGGCCTTGCCTTACTCCAGCGCTGCCACGGCAAGCTCGCCGCTCTCCACCACCGTCACAGAGGCGATTTCCTCCAGGGACTCGCGCACGGCGGCGGCATCGCCCACGACAACGATCACGAGGTCATCGAGGCTCATGCGCTCTTCGGCGATGCGTTGAAGATCCTCGTGGGTCGTGTTCTTGTAGCCATCGAGCGCCTGCTGGAGGTAATCCGCGGGCAGGCCGTTGTACTCGATCAGCCATGCGTACGAGGCGGCATCCTGCGGGGTCTCGAGGTTGGACGGGAATCGCCCGACGAGGGCCGCGCGCGACTGCTCCAGCTCGTGGTCGGTGACCGGCGCGCTCCGCATGCCCTCCATCACATCCAGGATGGCCTGCACGGCCTCGGCGGTGGTTTCGGGCCGGGTGAAGGTGGACCCGATGAAGTTTCCGGTAAATCGCTGGCCATTAAAACCGCCCCATGCGCCGTAGGTCAGCCCGCGCTCAATGCGGATGACACGGTTGATGCGGCTGTTGAACCCGCGGCCAAAGATGTCGGAAAACACGAAGGCCGCGTGCCAATCCGGGTCCAGTCGATTAAATCCGAGGTGGCCCACGCGAATCTGCGTCTGCACCGTGCCGGGGCGGTCCACCAGGATAATGCGGCGCCCCTCGATCACCGGAAACTCGGGCAATTCGATCTCGGGCATCGCCCCTTCGGCCTGCCATTCACCGAGCACGCGTTCGACCTCGGCAAAGGCCTCCTCAGGGTCGACATCCCCCGCGATGTACAGCACCGCGGCGTCCGGACGCGCGAAGGTCTCCCACCACGCAATCAGGCCCTCGCGGTCGAGATCATCGACCGTAGCGAGCACGCCGCCCACGGGGCGCGCGTAGGGGTGCTCGCCGTAGAGGGCAGCCTCGAGCGCACGATCGGCGAGGTATTGCGCGTTGCTCTCCTGCACGGAGAGGCTGTTCTTGCGCTGCTCGCGCTTGATGCCCAGCTCGCGCTCGGGGAAGGTCGGGCGCAGCACCACCTCGGCCAGCAGTTCCATGGCCATGGGAAACTTGTCCGCCAAGGCCGATCCGTTGACGGTGGCCACATCCTCACCGGCACTGCCGCCGAGGGTCAGGGCATTGAACTCAAGCTTCTCCGCCAGTTCGGAGGAGGTGTAGTTCTCCGTGCCCGCCGTAAGCATGTCGAGGGTCATCGAGGCGAGGCCGGGCGTCTCCGCTGACTCGACCCATGCCCCGTGGCGAAGCCCAAGCGTGAGGGTCACGAAGGGGACTTCGTCGTTCTCCACGACGACGACCTTAAGGCCATTGGGAAGGGTGTGCTCAATCATCGGGATTTCCGGCGCTTCTTCCAGCAAGTCGGCCAGCGGCGGCACGGTGGGGAAGAAGTCGGGGCGCTCAATGTCCACCTTCTGCAAGGCGCCCGACGGCGGCTCGTAGGCCGCATGGCGCACCGTGGCGTCGGAATCGTATTGGAACTCCGGATCGGGGATGACCGTTGCGACCGTGCGGCGCTCGGGCACGAAATACTCGGTGATGACCCGCTGAATATCCTCCACGGTCACGGCGCGGTAGTCCTCAATCACTTGATTCAGGCCCTCGGGGTCGCCATATTCGATCGCGTATTGTCCGATCGTGCGCGCCTTGCTCTCGATCTCGAGCTGGCTGGTGATCAAGCTGCGCAGGGCCTGGTTCTTGACCTTGTCCAACTCTTCCTGCCGGACCCCTTCCTCCCGGATGCGGGCGATCTCGGCGTCCATGGCGGCGTAGACCGGCTCCGTGTCGCCATCGCCGCCTTGGGCCAGTTCCGCGCCGATCATGAAGAGGCCGTCCTGCGCGAGGTTCCAGTTCCAGGCATAGGCCCCCTGGCAGATCTGCTGCTCCTGCACCAATTCCTGATAGAGCCGGCTGCTCTCGCCATCGCCCAGAATGTTCACCGCCAGCTCCAGCGCCGTCGCATCCTCGTGCTGCGCCGATACCCCCCGGTACACATAGCGCGCCAGCGGCACCTGCCCGAGCGCCTCGCGGATCTCAATGGCCCGTTCCGCCTCCTGCGCCGGCTCCTCGATCGTTACCCGTTCCGGCGTGGGAAAAGTGGGCATCCAGCCGAAGTAATGCTCCGCCTTCGCCAGGGCCTCCGCGTGCGGCACCGCGCCGACGATCACCAGGGTCGCGTTGGACGGCACATAGTATTCGTCCCAGAAATGCTGCAGTTCGTCCAGCTCCGCCTCACGCAAATGGGCGATCTTGCCGATGGGCGTCCACTGGTAGGGGTGCTGCTCGAACACGACGGGCAGCAACTGCTCGAACACGGCGCCATAGGGCCGGTTGAGTCCCATCATGCGCTCTTCTTCGACCACGCGCCGCTCGACATCGTAGTTTTCCTGCGAGACATCCAGGAACATCATGCGCTCGGCCTCGAGCCACAGGGCCAACTCGAGCTGATTCGACGGCACCTTGTTTACATAGGCCGTGTAATCGAAGCTGGTGAAGGCATTCGCCGTGCCTCCCACGCCGCGGATGAGCGCGAAGTGCTCCTCCGGCCCGAGGAGTTCGGTGCCGCGGAACATCATGTGCTCGAACATATGCGCGAAGCCCTGGCGGCTGATGTGCTCATCCTTCGAGCCCACCTCGTACCAGACCTGCACCGCGACGATGGGTGTGGAGAAATCCTCCAGCGTCACGACCGTCAGGCCGTTGTCCAGCGTGGTCTGTTGAAAATCGAACAGCCGCTCCTCGGCGAACGAGGCGGCGGCAAACACGGCGATGGTAGCAACGGCAATGGTTGCAACGGCGAAGGGGCGGCAAAGCATGGGGGGATGCTCCTCTCAATCAGGGTTACGGTCATCTCGATCCGGCAATCTACCACGCGCGGGACAACAACGCCAATGCCGGGCCGGGGGGAATGTTCTCACGCCAAGGCGCAAAGAACGCAAAGGATCGCGGCGCCACACTAGACCCTTGGCGTTCTTTGCGGCTTTGCGTGAGAAACAGAGCGATGGGACCTTATCGATCTGGCGGGGACCCGGCGGGACTTGCCGCGGATATCGCGAGTGTGCGCCCCCTCAATGCCCCGGCTCGTGGGGACGCTCGCCCTTGAATCACATCCGGATAGCCGTCATCCTTTGGCTTGGTCGTCGCTTGTCACCCCCTCGTCATGGTTGTCTTCGAACAATACCACGACAGGAGCAGGCGAGGGCCTCTCGATGCCAGCCCCTTGTTTATAGAAGGCCTCTTGCACGATCACTTGGAAGCGTGGGTCATGGATTTACCGGGCATACAGGGGAAGTTTTTAGCCATTGGTGCGGAGTTCGTCCTTCAGGAAATGCCCGAACCGCGTTACGGACGAGGTTCTGATGCCCCATTCGCACTCAAGGTGGTAAAGAACCGTCGCGGACAAGAGCGGTTCCACTTGGAAATTCTGGCCAAGGCCCAGAAACTTGTCACCATCCACATTCCGTCCATCGACAAGCACACGAAGTCGTTGATCCTTGCGTTTCGGTTCTTCGGACAGTTCGAGAGCGTTCTGTGCTGGTACCGGAAGAATCACTGGGTCGTCATCAAGATTCCGCCGGGGACTGGCGCGGATATCCGTGCGGTAATCCGCGCCATTGAGGAGCAGGAGCAGCGGGAAGAGGCGCTGGTGGCCAGGGCGAACGAAGAGGCGGAAGCCACGGCCGAAAGTGAGGGCAGGAAGGGCCGGCGCAACATTATTCCATCATTTGATGCCATCCAAGACCAGCTACCAATGAGCACGAGCAGCTATGAGTTCTACCGTCATCTGCTGGACCAATGCCGCAGAATGAAGTTGTGCCGCCAGAGTGACCACCGGGCAATCCCGCAATACTCCGACGCCAAGGAAAACATTTTTACCTTTGCGCTGATGCGTTTGGCAGACCGGAGCCCGGACCGGATCCGCGACTTGGGCGATTGGAAACCCAGGAGCAAGAATCTCCACAAGCAGTTTTCGGAGCTTGCAAGGCACCTGTACGCCAAGTACCCCGTTCCCGAGTTCATGGACTCGGTTTGGTTCCGGAAGGACGATTCACTGATATCCTGGTTCCTCGCACTTGGGGAGGGTACCAGCATCCGCTCGGTTGAGGGATTCCCGTTTCCCTATACAAAGAAGATGGCCCACCAGATGATGCAGGCCCCTGCCACCCTCACAGTCGAGCAAGCCATACGCTGGGGCCAGATAATGGGTATCGGTGGTAATGAGCGGTTTTTCCATGAAATGGAACGGACTCGGATCTATTCGATAGAAACCGTGATGTCACTCCCTTCTGCCCGCCACGAATTCTGGCAGACCGTACTGGAGTGGCTTCTGAGGCAGCCAATGCTGGATCCGGCCCATTATGGTCCCATCATTGATTTCATCGAGCACCAGAAATTCTCCCCACCCTGCGCGAACCCGGACTTCGAAATTACCGGGCGCTCTCCTCATGGGTTGCTCAGGCTGGTGGAGGAATGGCACGGTGCGCTCGGCACGGCCACACGCCGTGACAAGATCACATGGGCGTATCACGGCCTGGACTGGCAGTACGAACAGAAAGTCCATGAAGAAGTCCTCCACACTTGGGCATTGCGTGAAATTCTCGACAGCCACGAGCTTCTGGAGGAAGGGAAGCAGATGCGCCACTGTGTCTATACCTACACGGGTAGTTGCGCCAAAGGAAGAAGCGTGATCCTGTCCTTGCGTTGCGACGGGAAGCGCGCCCTGACGATCGAGTACCTTCCCGAACAGAAGCGGTTCGGGGATGTGCGCGGGCACTGCAATCGCATGCCTTCCAAAGTTGAAACCAATATCCTGAAGCGTTGGGCGCAGGAGAAGGATCTGCATATGGCTTTGCTTCTTATGCCTTGACGACAGCAGCCGTCGGCGCTCTGGGCATCGGCGCCCGGACCCCGTAGCGGCTTGGCGTAGCCGCACGCGTTGCGTTAGCGAAGCGGAGCTTCGTGGGCAAGTGCATTCCCAAGCTGGAGCTTTGGGAACGAGAGGAAAGGGGTTGTCGTGCGCAGTGCAACTGCGCAATACAAGTGGGTCCCCGACAACTCGGGGACCAGTGGGGGGGCGCGTGATGGCTTTTCGTCTTACCCCTCCGACAGCCCGGCATTCCTACGCACGCGGGCGCGCAGGGCGTTGAGGCGGATGAAGCCGGTGGCGTCGGTCTGGTCGTAGCCGTGGCCTTCTTCGAAGGTGCTGATCTCGGGGTCGTAGAGGCTCTTGGCTGCCTTGCGGCCGGCGGTGGTGCAGTTGCCCTTGTAGAGCTTCATGCGGGCCGTACCGGTCACGCCGCGCTGGGTGGCGTCGACGAAGGCCATCATGGCCTCCATCTCGGCGCTGAACCAGAAGCCGTTGTAAATGAGCTGGGCGATCTTCGGCGACAACTGGTCGCGCTGGAGCATCACTTCGCGGTCCATGGTGAGCGACTCGACCGCCCGGTGCGCGGCATACAGGATCGTACCGCCGGGGGTCTCATAGACGCCACGCGACTTCATGCCGACGAAGCGGTTCTCGACGAGGTCCACCCGGCCGACGCCGTTCTTGCCGCCGAGTTCGTTCAAACGCGTGAGCAGGGCCGCGGGCGAGAGGCGCTCGCCGTCCACGGCGACGGGGGTGCCGTCCTCGAAGTCGATCTCGACATAGGTGGGCGTATCCGGGGCGTCCTGCGGGTCGACGGTGAGGATGAACATGTCCTTGTCGGGCTCGTACCAGGGGTCCTCGAGCACGCCGCCCTCGAACGAGAGATGGAGAAGATTTCGGTCCATGGAGTACGGCTTCTTGAGGGTCACGGGGATGTCGATGCCGTGTTTCTCGGCGTAGTCGATCATCTTGGTGCGCGTGTTAAGGTCGAAGGCCGGCTCGCGCCACGGGGCGATGACCTTCACATTCGGCTCAAGGGCGTACGCGGTCATCTCGAAGCGGACCTGGTCGTTGCCTTTTCCGGTCGCGCCATGGGAAATCGCATCGGCGCCTTCCTGGCGCAGGATGTCGATCATGCCCTTGGCGATCAGCGGCCGGGCGACGCTGGTGCCCAGCAGGTAGCTGCCCTCGTAGATCGCGTTGGCACGCATGGCGGGAAAGACGAAATCGCGGACGAATTCTTCCTTCTGGTCCAGCACATGCGCGGCGACAGCGCCCGTCTTCATGGCCTTCTCGCGCGCGGGCTCGAGTTCCTCGCCCTGGCCGACATCGGAGATCATGGCGATCACCTCGGCCTGGTAATGCTCCTGGAGCCACTTGAGGAGAACGGAGGTGTCGAGGCCGCCCGAGTAGGCGAGCACAATGCGCTTGATGCCGGATGCCATTTGTCATTTCCTTGTGAAAGCGGGCGCGTACGCCCGGGGTTGAGTGCAATCCTGAAGGTTCGGGAGGGCGAGCGTCCCCGCGAGCCGGGCACTACGCGTGAGCTTTGCGGCTCGCGAGGACGCTCGCCCTCCCGAGTTAGCCCTCGTTCGTTCCATCCCCCATCAGCGCGGCCATGACGGCTTTTTGCGCGTGGAGGCGGTTCTCCGCCTGATCGTACACGACCGAGCGCGGCCCGTCTATCACGGCGTTGGTGACTTCCTCATTGCGATGGGCGGGCAGGCAGTGCATGAAGAGTGCGTCGGGCTTGGCCATGGCCATGGCCGCCTCGTTCACCTGGTACGGCGCGAAGATACGGCGGCGCTCGGCGGCCTCTTCTTCCTGGCCCATCGAGGCCCAAGTGTCGGTGTAGATCGCGTCCGCGCCCTCGAGGGCCTCGGCGATGTCATGCGTCGCTGTCACGGTCCCTTCGCCCTCACGCTGGGCGCGCTCGAAGGGTACCGCAGCGACTTCGTAGCCCGGCGGCGTGCAGACGGTCAGGTGAATGGGGACGCGCGCGGCGAAATTGCACCAGGACGAGCAGACATTGTTGCCATCGCCCAGCCAGGCGAGCTTGATGCCGTCGAGACCGCCGAGATGCTCGCGCAGGGTGAGGGCATCGGCGAGGATCTGGCAGGGGTGGAGTTCATCGGTCAGACCGTTAATGACGGGTATCGACGCGTGCTCGGCCAGGTCGACCACGGCTTGATGACTGAAGGTGCGTGCCATGATGCCATCCACCCAGCGCTCGAGGTTGTGGGCCACATCGGGGATGGACTCGCGCGTGCCCAGGCGCTCGTGCTCGGAGTGGATCATGAGGGCCCGGCCGCCGAGTTGAAACATGCCGGTCTCGAAGGTAACGCGCGTGCGCAGGCTGGGCTTCTCGAAGATCATCGCCAGCGTCTTGCCCGCGAGCAAGGGCGGCCGGTCGCCCTTTTTCAGGCGCTGCTTGAGGTCCGCGGCGGAATCCAGAAGGCCCAGAATCTGCTCGCGCGTGCAATCGGCGAGGGAAATCAGGTCGTGCATGCGGCTTGCCCCTGCAATACGGTGTCCAACGCTGTGATAACGCGGTCGATGTCCGCGCGCTCGATGATCAATGCCGGCACGAAGCGCAGCACGGTCGGCCCGGCGGGTCCGCACAAGATGCCGTGCTCGAGCAGGGCCGCGGCAATGGGCGCGGCCGGCTCGGTCAATTCGACGCCGATCATCAGCCCTTGCCCGCGGACTTGGGCGATCAGTGAATGATTCCGGGCGAGTTCGTTCAATTTGTCCATGAAATACGCGCCGGTTTCGGCGGCTTTCTGAAGGAAGCCGGGGGCGGTCATCGTCTCGAGGGTGGCCAGGGCCGCCGCGCTCACCAAGGGATTGCCGCCGAAGGTCGTCGCGTGCGAGCCGATGCTGAAGCCGCTGGCGGCCTCCTCCGTGCAACCCATCGCGCCGATCGGCACGCCGTTGCCCAGGGCCTTCGCCAGGGTGATGATGTCCGGCGTGATGCCGCTGTGCTCATGGGCGAAGAGCCTGCCCGTGCGTCCCATACCGACCTGAACCTCGTCGAGAATGAGGAGCAGCTTGCGGTCGTCGCATAAAGCACGCACCTTGGCGAGATAATCCGGCGCGGGGAGCCGCACGCCGCCCTCGCCCTGGATGGGCTCGATCATGATGGCGCCGGTTTCGGGCGTGATGGCCGCCGCCAATGCGTCCACATCGTCATAAGGCACATGCGTGAAACCGGGCACGAGCGGTTCGAAGCCCTCGTGGAATTTCGTCTGACCCGTCGCCGTGATTGCCGCGAGCGTGCGCCCGTGAAAGGACTGCAAGGCCGTGATGATGTGCGGCTTCGGCGTGCCCTTCTGCGACCAATAGCGCCGGGCGAGTTTGATCGCCGCCTCGTTGGCCGTTGCGCCACAATTGGCGAAGAACCAGCGCGGGGCGAAGGAGTGCTTGGCCAGTAACTCCGCCAACCGGGCCTGCGGCTCGATGTAGTAGAGGTTCGAGCAATGCACCAGCGTTTTGGCCTGCTCGCAGATGGCCTCCGTCACCGCCGGGTGACAGTGCCCGAGGTTGCACACCGCAATGCCCGCGAAGCAGTCGAGGTACTCGCGGCCCTCGGCGTCCCACACGCGCGTTCCTTCGCCACGCGCCAAGGCGAGCTTGCGCGTACCGTAGGTATTGATGATGTGGCGGTCGTTGAGGGCCTGGATTGCTGCGGTATCCATTGCGTACACCCCTTCCATCGGGCCTTGCGGAAAAACAAACAGTATAGCGAAAACACACGGTATGCGCACGCAAAGCTTGTCGTGAAATCAACGGATCCGATTCCCGGGGCGTGCGGCATCCGTCCGGCGCCGGAAACTACCCCCTATGCCCCCCTTCACAGGGGGATTTAATGGGTTGCCGTGCGTGAGCACGACAACCCGCGGGAGTGCGCACGCATGGTGGGGCAAACCGAGGGCGTGTGCGCGTGCCTTCCCTCACCCCGACCCTCTCCCAGAGGGAGAGGGAGTCCGGAAGTCAGAGCTCAGTCTTTGGAGGGAGTACCGCTCTCCCCGCTCAGTCGGCAATCCACCCGTTCAGGAAGGGGATCAGCGCGAGCGTGTAGGCCAGCGTTGGGATCAGGGGCATGGAGAGCATGTCGAGTGCGCTGTCCGGCAGTAAACGACGAATCAGGAGATAGGCCACGGGCATCGGGGCGCCGATCAAGACGAAGCCGAGTACGAGCCATGGAATCGACTCCGTGCCCGTCAAGATCGCTCGCATGTCGAGTGTGGCATTCAGCAGGAACATCCAGACCAAGGACAGGCCAAAGTAGAAGGGCAGCGCGAGGAGCCGCCGCCAGGCGTGTGGCACACCGGACCGTGCCTCGTGCGCCTGCACCGCCACGGCGAGCGCCACGAGCACGGTGGCCATGAGCGCCAGAAAGTACGGCAAATCGCCCGGCATCGATCAAGACATCCCCGTCACCCCGTCTCCCAGTTGTCCAACGGCTCGGCGTCGCTGCCCATGAAGATGGAGCGGCGGTCGCTGTCGAGGAACTTCGGGCGCTCTTGGAGGGCGCGCTCGATTGCCGGGAAGTGCGTGAAGCGGACCTTGCTGCGTTCGTAGCGGTGAATCACATGCAGGTAGAGCATCAGCCGGGCCACGCGCAACTGGCGCGGGGAGCTGTGGTAGAGCGTAATGCCCTGCTCAACTGCGTGTTGCAGCTTGTCGCCGAGGGCCCCGGGGCGGCCGGCGTCCCGCTCGGACCACGCGAACAGGTCGTCGCTCATGGGCGGGGGCGCCTGGCGTTCCTGCTGAAGGTCGTAGGCGTACTCAAGCCGGTCGTACACCGCCGTGAGTTGGTCGAACCAATAGAAGATGGAGCGGTAGCCCTCGTCGGCCAGATCGATTTTGACTTGGCAGGCGTCGATGGTCTCGACCGTCTGCTTGGCGAGGAATGTCATGCGCTCTTCGTCCGGCTCGGGAATGGTGCGCACGCGGGCCTTTTCCGCTGCATCGCCGTGATTAAACATCTCGAGCACGGTCATCTCGGCGAACTTCGAGCGGCTCTGGAAGCCGAACTCGCGCAGGAGGGGACCGGCGATTTCGTCGCGGCTGATGGCCTCGTCAAGTGCGGGCGTGGCGGCGAACAGTTCCGCCTTCCAGTCCATCCAAACATCGTGCCACAGCCCGGTGAGGGCCTTGCCGGTGCCCTTGGTCTCGCCTTCCATGGCGCGGGCAAGCAGCTCGCCGAAGCGCTTCTGCAAGCGCCAGCCGGAGCGCTTGAGGATGTCGTGCTGCACGAGGTACTGCAACACGATGAGGCGATCGAGCGCCAAGGCGGCCATCTCCTCCGGCAGACGCCCCTGATGGGCGATGGTCTGCTCCCAACGGTGCACCCACTCGCGCAATTGCCGCGCCCCGTAGCTGCGGGGCTGTCGGCGCAGCTGCTCGAGCGAGCCGTTGTGCACGGCGCTCTCCTGCAGGACCGACTCAAACTCGCCCCGAAAGCCTTCGGGGGTATCCGAGTAGAGCAGGATTTCCTCGGTCTGCGAGTCGTATAGAAACGAGCGGTGCATGTCGGTGATGAAGGCGTAGCGGGTTCGCAGGGCCTGCGCCGCGTTGACCAGCACGCGCGTGGTCTCGCAGAAGTCCACCCCGCGCTCCTGCACGCTCGTCGGCGGCTCGAGGGCGCCCGGCATCACGAAGCACGCCGCCACGCAATCCGCGCCCGGACCTCGCAGGATGTACGCGATGGTCGATAGCCGTGGCGCGAGCGCCTGCACCGCGATGGGCGTCGGCTCCTGCCAACCCAAGAGGTTGAGAAAGCGCTCGGCAAAGTGGTGCTGCTGACCCTTCGTCGAGTCCGCCAACCGCTCCCACCAATGCGCACACAGCTTTTCCAGTTCGTTCGCCGGCCGTAAGTTCACGACACGCCCTCCGCCTTTTGTACCTCGTAACCTGCGCGGCCAATCCGCCGCCACAGCACATCGTCTCGACGCCCCAGCAAGTCAACCCCTTCCACGAGAAAGGGTGCAATCGTCTCCGCCCGGCGGGCCACTGCCGCCGCGAAGGCCTCGGCGCCCATGCCCTGCAATGCGTATCCTTCCGGCAACGACAAGCGCGGCGTTTCCTCGCCGTTCGTGACGGCCAGCACGCGCCCGCTCGCCGCGTTCAAGAAGGCCTGCCGCACCGATGGGTGCGCCCCCAACTCCGAGCGCAGCCGCTCCAAGGGGGTGAACCCAACCGTGACCAACGCGCGCAAAGCCGGAAAGAGCGGGCAGAGAAAATCCACCTGGTAGTAGTGCCGGTTGCCCTCGGTATGCCGGTAGAGCAGCTCGAGCCGCGTCAGGCGCTCCAGCTCCCGTTGCACCGCCCGCAGGGGCAGCCCCGTCTCCTGCTCGATCTGCCGCTGGTAGTACGCCCGCGACGGATCCCGCATGAACAGGTGCAGGACGACTGCCCGCGCTTTTGACGCGAACAGCACCCCCAACGCCTCTGCAGGCTCCGACGCCAGCCCGGGCTCCGTCATCCACTGTACGCCGCAACCGCCATCGGCCCATCCTCTCCAACACGCATGGACACAATCCGTAGTTATTCATGGCCATATCTGAATGGGCACAATACACTATCGTGTGGTTATTCGCAATGGTCGATTTTTAATTGTCTAGTTTCGTCACAAAAGCTGCCGAATTGGATCTTTACTTTCATTTTAATCGATTCTTGCGCTCTTATATATCACTTTTGTTTAATTTATATGATCGAAAAGGACTTTTTTTATCTCAATTAAGAGCTTTTTGACTACTTATCGCTGTCAACATTCCCAACAATTCCCGGATTTGTGCTACGCTGAGGGCAGATTCCAAGCGTTTCGTGGGTTTCTTCTTCCGGATATACCCAGAGCCCCTCGACAGGGGGATAACAGGAGTTTCAGAGGCGATGCTTCGCTATGCGGCACTACTGACTTGCGTGGCCATGATGAGCGGGTGCTTCCTGGACTTGCTCGGCGCGACGGCAATCACCTCGACGCTGCAGAAGCAGCAGTTGGAGACCGGGCAGCGTGCGATTCAGCACGCCACGAACACCACCGGCCGCATCAACCTCGAGCAGGCCATCGCGGCGTACCGTGCGGACACGGGGAATTTTCCCGCGACCTTGGAGGCGATGACGCCGGGTTACATCCGGGAGATCCCGCTTCAAGCCAACGGTCAACCCTATGGGTATGACCCGGCGACGGGTCGCCTGTTCGACAGCCCGGCTCAGGCGGCGAATGGGGCAGGCCCGACCGCGGCGGACCACCAGAAAATGCAGCAGATCCGTCAGGCCATCAACGCGTATGGCCATGCCACGGGCTGGTACCCGCCGACGATCGAGGCCCTCGTGCCGCAGTACCTCCCCTCGGTGCCGTACTCGGATTCCGGCCAGCCCTTTGTGTACAACAACCAGAATGGGGATCTTCGCCACCCGAATGTGGGGCAGATGCCGCACCATGGTGGCGGCCACAACGCGCCCAGCGGCGGCAGCGCGGCAGGCCCGATGGGCGAGGCCCTCACGGGAATAGGGATGCAGCAGCAGTTGCAGAACATGAACCAGTCCGGCGCGAATGCGGCGGGCAGCCGCGCGCGCGAGAACATCAACCAGCAGCGCGGCAGCCAGAACGAGCGGCAGCAGAGCCACCTGCTCGAGGACTTGGGCGTCTAGGGAGAAGTCTGTGCGCTTCGGGTCACTCTTCCGCCTATGGCGAGGGCAAGACGCCGGGACCGCCGCGCTCACCTATTCCACGAAATTCGGTGCCACGCAGAATGGCGCCTCGGAAGTCGACGCCCAAGATTGCCGTTTCCGCCAGATGCTGCTGCTGATCGTGCAGCGCTGCCGCCATCGGGAAGACTTGAGCATCCGCATTGTCATGCGCGTACTCTACCTCTCCGAGGCCGTGGCCTTCGGCAGGCGTCACAAGCCGATCACGGGACTCGTATACGAAATGACCGAGTTCGGGCCGGCGCCGCGGAGGTTGCGCTCCGTGCTCGGCTCCATGCTGGGTGGCGCCATGGACTTCGAATCACGCGCCACGCCCGGTGGGCTCCGGCGCTGTTTGGTGGCCACGCGCGCGCCCGACCTTGCCCCCTTCTCGGACGAGGAAATGGCCATCGTGGAAGCCGTGTCGGTTATCGTCCTGGCAAACCTCTCGGCAAGCGGCGACGACTGGCGCAAGCAGAAAAATGGGGGCTGGCGCCTCACCGATACCGACGATGGCGCGTCAATCCCCTATGACTTCCTGACGCTCTCGCTATGGACAGGCGATGCTCGCGATATCCGCCTGGTTCGTGGCATGATGCCCTCTGGCTGGAGGCCGCCGGTATCCCCCGCGGCTCTGGCCGCGGGCCGCGCCGAAACTCCCGTTGCGCCGCTCGAGAGCCCATGGTCGAGCAGGCAACGCGCCAACATCCCCTCCTATCGCTGCCGATAGGGGCAGACCCACAAAGGATTGCATGCATGATTTGGATCAAACGCGCTGGAATCTCGCTCGCCGCCGTCGTGGTGCTTGCTGTTGCGGGCATCTCGCCCCTGGCGTACCAGTACTTCATCAACCACAATTGGCGCACGGTGGAGGAAGGCGTGATGTACGGCAGCCGGCAGATGTCCGGCCGCGCCTTCGAGCGTGCCTTCGACGAGTATGGCATCCGCACGGTCGTCAATTTCCGCTCGTCCAATCCTGGCACGGACTGGTACGACGAGGAAGTAGCCGCTTGCGAAGCGAATGGCGTGAATCTGGTTGATCTTGGTTGGTCCAGCAAGAGCCTGCCGCCGCCCGATTCGCTGCTCGCGTTTCTCGACCTGATCGACGAGGGCGAGGGGCCGTTCCTGATTCACTGCGCCGGCGGAACGCACCGCACGGGGGTTGCCGCGGCGGCCTACCTGCTGCACCATGGGGCGACGCCGGAGCGCGCGCGCGAGGAGTTCAAGCTCGGGTTTAATGATGCGCCGATCGGCGAGTTGGTCACGCTGTATGAGCGCAGCAACCTTCCGTTCCGCGAGTGGGTCGAGACCATCTACCCGGATGTGTACGAATCGTGGAACACGCAGCGCGAGGCTGAGGCGGAAGCAACCGCGAAGTAGCGCTTGCCCTACACCATCAGCCCGAACTTCACCCCGAAGCGCTCGCACAGTTCCGGGATGCTCTCGAGCTTCATGTCCAGCCGGTATTTTTCGCTGATGGCGACGAGTTGCGACAAGTCGCCCCCGGCCTCGGCCATTTCCCGGAAGAAATTCTCGAACCCGGCGGGGGAGATGACCTCGATGATCTCGCAGTCGTCCTCACCGGCATTCCAGAAGGTGTGCCACTGGTGGCGGGGCTTGTACACCCACGAGCCCGGGCCGGCCGTGACGACCTTATCCCCCAGCAGGGCCCCGAGCGTGCCCTTGATGACGAACGAGTACTCGTCCTCGTTGTGGTGGTAATGCAACGGCGCCGCGAGCACCCCGGGCGCCATCGGGTGATGCACGATCGAGAACCGCCCGTCCGAGTCGGCCCCGTCAATCTTCCACTGCACCCCGAACCCGCCAAAATCGAACGAGGCCATTTCGTCCGGTCCGACCATGCGTGCCCCCATCCTCGAATCCTCCCCGTCATCGGTGACTACCCGTACTTCACCCCCGTCAATTCCTCCGAGACTACCCAGAGCTTGCGGGCGTTTTCCTCGTTGCGTGCGTGGCGGGGGCTCTTCACTTCGGCCGGCCAGCCCCACACCTGCTGAAAACCGTTCGGACCGTACATCGCGCCGCCTTTGGCGTCTGGCATGGCGGCGGCGTAGAGCTGCGGCAGGGTGCCCTTCTCGACCGGCATGGCCAGCGTGGGCATGATGGCCTTGTACATGCTGCCCTCGAAGGGATTGCCCGAGGCCTTGGCCGTATTGCGCTGCAAATCGGTGAAGGTGAGCCCCGGGTGCGCGGCGATGCCCTTGACGCTCGTGCCCAACGCGCGCATGCGGCGCTCGAGTTCGAGGGCGTGCATCAGGTTGGCCAGCTTGCTCTGCCCGTAGGCCCCGTAGCGCGAGTAGCGTTTCTCGCCTTGGAGGTCGTCGAAATTAATCTTGCCCGTCACGGCGGCAATGCTGGAGACGCATACCACGCGGGCATCCGGCGCACGCTGGAGCAAATCGAGCAGCAGGCCCGTCAACGCGAAGTGCCCGAGGTGATTCGTGCCGAATTGCATCTCGAAGCCATCCGCGGTGAGCATGCGCGGCAGGGCCATGACGCCGGCGTTGTTCAACAGGATGTCGAGCGAATCGAAGTCGTTGCGAATGCCCTCGGCGAAGGCGCGCACACTGGTCAGGCTCGACAGGTCCAGCTCGCGAATCTCGATGCGGGATTCCGATTCCTGCGTGGCGATGTGCTCCTGGGCCGACTCCGCCTTAACCCGATTGCGGCAGGCCATGATGACGCGCGCGCCCTTGAGCGCCAGCACCCGCGCCGATTCCAGCCCGAGTCCGCTGTTCGCCCCGGTGACAATGGCCGTCTTGCCGGAGAGGTCGGGGAACTGGTCGATGGTGAAGGTCATGGGTGTGACTCCTGCGAATGTTCATCGAACCACAGAGGCACAGAGGGCACAAAGTTAAAGTTGCGGAGGCGAGTATAGCGGCATACGCGATGACGCGCCAGTTGCCACGCGGGAGCGTGGCGTTCCGCAGTCGCGCGTCCTGCCAATCCAAGCGCGAAGGGTTCGACGCAGCGATACGCGTCAGGCCCCCTCACCCCGGCCCTCTCCCAGAGGGAGAGGGAGTACTCGCCGCTCGGTGCCATACCAAAAGCTCGTATCCATACTCCAAGCTTGTTCCCGCCCCCCAAGCTCGTTCCCAAGTTGCACTTGGGAACGGACCGGATTGCGCCCCAAGCCAACGCTATAGAAATAGGAAGTACCGGTCCGGGTATAGCTCGTGCTTGGCGAAATCTTGCGGTGTCCAGCCTTCTCGATCACGAAGCAGTGCGACTATTCTCCGATAGACCATGAACGCTGCAGAGTCTCCGGGTGGCGCAGGAACGATCGCCTCTCCACGCTCATCGTGAAATCTCTCTTGAAGGTCTTTCGCGTATTCCACCAGAAAATCGATGCTTTCCTTCGTGCCGAGCTTATATATCTCCTGGACGGCCCAGTCCGTGTGGTGGTTTACACCAATATGTCGGCGCGGATCGTCTTCAGGCTCATGCCCGAAGGGATCTTCCATGAACGCTTTCAACGCTTCGAATCGGTCCCCGTGTGCCTTCATATGGGCGGCCAGACCGAGTGTCAAAGTCTTGAATTCCATATACTCACTGGGCGCTCGGGTATCGGTCTGTCTGGGCGCCAAACGATACTCCTCATCGATTCTTGCTCCCAATGCATCAGCAATCGCGGGCAAGAGTTCCCGATCACCAAAAGCGGCCAATTGCTCCGCCACCCATATGGGATGTGGCCGCAATCGCTCGTGGGCCTCCAAGAAGTCCTTGTCCTCTCGACTTAGCGCCAGCAGAATGTCCAATCGCGCAGCTTCGCTTGTTTGTTTCGAAAGCTCGACTTCCCAGTATGCTCTTCTTGCTACATGCGCCACCTGAAGAGCGTCAGATTCCTCTTCTGTGTTGACGGTGGCGGGGAAACGAGACAGTTCCCGGAGAGTGTCCTGAACCTCCACCGCACTGGCACGAGCCAATGCTTGGATTGCATCGGCGCGAGTGTATAGATCGCCACGCGCATCTTTGGCCAAATCGGCCAATTGCTCTATTGCGGACGCACGACTCTCTGCTCGATACGCGTCCCGTTCCAACTGGTCCACGATTGGGTCTGGTTCTGGACCCATCATCCGTCGAGCCAGTATCTGTGGCGGCCCTGCCGGTTCGCTTGGCGCAACCGACTCATGCTGCGCGAGCGCAAATGCCGAACACATGCAGACCAAATATCCCATCAGCATCTTTGCAACTCCTTACATCCGAGCCGGAGCGTGGCGGTCCTCGGTAGCGAGGCCGTGAATCCGGTGTCGATGCGCGTGGATTGCCACGCGGGAGCGTGGCGTTCCGCAGTCGCGCGTCCTGCCGATCCAAGCGCGAAGGGTTCGACGCGGCGATACTCGTCAGGCCCCCTCACCCCGGCCCTCTCCCAGAGGGAGAGGGAGTTTTCCGCGCTCGTATTGATACCCCAAGCTCGCATCCATATTCCAAGCTCATTCCCGCCCCCCAAGCTCGTTCCCAAGTTGCACTTGGGAACGGACCGGATCGCGCTCCAGAGTGTTGCTTTGTCATTCGTATTCAAGGTCGATCTCCAGGACCGAGTGATCGTCGAAATAGTGATTGCGCGCGGAGGAATAACGCCAATGCTCGGGCGCATCCACCCACCCCCTGCGCACGGGGTTGTTGTGAATGTATCCGATCTTTTGCGTGAGCATTGCCTCGCCCTGGATACGCTTCGGGTGAAAGCCCTCCTGCCACACTTGGTATCGGCTTTCTGTTTTGTATGACTTCTTGTGCCGCTTGAGGGCGTCGAGCAACCATGGCCTGTTGGCGCTTTCGGCATGCTCCACAATTCGTGAGGCTGTGTGCCGTTTGAATGCCTGCATGGTCCGGGAGAGGTCAGGGGCCTCGGCGAGCAAATGTAGATGGTTGTCGAGGATTACGAAGGCGCGGATCTTGAGGCCTTTCTCGCGTCTGCAGAACGCAAGGGACTCCGTGACGATCTCATAGGTGTCGGGTGTGGTGAACACCGGGATCCATTCGACAATGGTCGAGGTGATCAAGTAGCCGCCTTCTTCGGATACTCGGTACCGCGAGCGCATGGCTGCCTCCGGAGCGTTCCCAAGTGCAACTTGGGAACGAGCTTGGGGGATGGGAACGAGCTTGGGGGGATGGGAACAAGTATTGGAGGATTGGAAAGAGCGGGGAAGATTGACTTTTCCGTGTCCTCCACGCTCCTCTCTCCGTGCCCTCTGTGCCTCTGTGGTTAGTCCCCCTTCTTGCCCTTGCCCGCACTGGATTCCGTGCCGCTGTCCTCGGTCTCGCCGTTGTCTTGCTGGGTCGGGGTGGACTCGGCGGACTTGACGGTGTCGCGCATCTTGACGAGGGTCTCGGGGAACTCGACGCCGCCGATGTCGCGCATGACCTGGAGCATGGGCGGCAGGGTGTTGGCCATGTTGCCCAAGAAGTTGGCGGTGGAGCTTTTGCCGTCGCCGCCGCCGTTCTCCCACACGATGACCTGGTCGAACTTGATGTTGGAGATGGCGGTCGCGGCGGTCTCGGCGAGGTTGTCGAGGTGCTCGAGCAGGAGCATCTGGAAGGCGGCGTCGGAACCGCCGCAGGCTTCGACGATGGCCTTCAAACCGGCGCCTTTCTTGGCGAGGATCTCGTAGTTGCCGCGGGCCTCGGCCTCGAGTTTGGCGAAGATGGCCTTGGCCTCACCTTCGGCCTCGATGCGGCGCTTTTCGGCTTCGGCCTCGGCCTGGACGACGGTCTCGGCCTTGCGGGCCTTGGCCGGGGCCTCGAGTTGCGCTCGGCGTTCCTGCTCGATGCGTTCGGCCTCGGCGATGGCGGCCTTGGCGAGCGCGAGGTTCTCGGCCTCCTGCACGGCGGCGGCGGCCTGGCGTTTGCGCGTTTCACCGGTCTGGTAGGCTTCGGCCTGGCGCACCTGCAATTCGGCGTTGGACTGCGCGATGGTGGCCTGCGCGATGTTCTCACCCTGGATGGCGTTGGCGTTGGCCTCGGCCACGCGGATACGCATCTCGCGCTCAGACTCCTTGACCTGCGAGTCCTTGAGGAAGGCGGCCTGGGCCTCGCCGATTTCCTGTTCCTTGGCGAGGTCGGCGATGCGGACGGCCTGCTCGCGCTCGGCCTGGCGGATACCGACCTGGCGTTCGCGCTCGGCCTCGGCCACGCTGACCTGCTTGTCGCGTTCGGCCTGGGCCACGCGGATTTCACCCATCTTCTCCTGATCGGCGACATCGGCGCGGGCCGTCTGGACGGCCTGCGAGGCGGCCTTCTGCCCGATGGCGACGATATAGCCGGATTCGTCGGTGATGTCGCGCACATTCACATTGATGAGCACGAGACCGATCTTGCTCAGCTCGGTTTCCACGGACTTCTGCACATTGTGGAGGAATTGTTCGCGGTCGCGGTTGATGTCCTCGATGCTCATCGAGGCGATCACCTGGCGCAACTGGCCGAAGATAATGTCCTCGGCCTGTTTGCGGATCTCGGGCTGCCCGAGGCCGAGCAGGCGGATGGCGGCGTTGTTCATGACGGCGGACTCGGTGCCGATGGCCACGGTGAACACGCTGGGCACATTGACGCGGATGTTCTCGATGGAGAGGGCGTCCTGCAGGGGGATTTCGATCTGCAGGGGCTCGAGGCTGAGGTAGGCGTAGTCCTGAATGAGCGGGATGATGAAGGCCGCGCCGCCGTGCAGCGTCTTGGCGGAGTGCCCGCCACGGGTCTTACCGTAGATGACCAGCACCTTGTTCGAGGGGCAGCGCTTGTAGCGGCGCGCGAGCAGAATGACGAAGCTGACGAATATGAGCGCCAGCAGCAGCAACATGACGACAAAAGCTTGCATGATTTACCCCTCTTCCCCCTGGGCCGCGCCAAGTGCGGCCACTTTGAGTGTGTCTTCCGCGGCTATATCCGTCACCATGACCGGCGTGCCCGTATCGAGCGCATGGCCTTCGGTGAGGGCCTTGTATTCCATCGTGCGATTCTGCACGGTCACGGTAACCTTGCCCACCCCGGTGTTATGGGCGGGGATGGACAGATAGACCTCGGCGGGCAGGCCGAGGGTGTTTTCGATGTGCACGGTGCCGTCGGAGCGTAGGTCGTAGAGGAGGTGCATGAGCCATGCCACGAGGACCATGGCGAATGCGGCCGCCACCAGCCCGCTGAGGATGGCGATGTAGGATGGAAGCCCGAAGCTGTCCGCGGCGATGCCGCCGAGCCCGAAGAAGGCCACCGCCGCAACGAGGGACTTCAGGCTAAGCACGCTGAAGAACCAGGAGCCGTCGGAGTTGGTCTCGATGTCGTCTCCGTCGAGCCCAATGGCTGCCAGTGCGAACTGAATGATGAGCACGGCCGTCCCAAACACGGCGCACCCCATGAAGATTGTCATCATGTCATTGACCCCCTCGCCAGAAAGCGCCGAACGGTGATTCGGCAGACACTGGCGCAATCCTAGCGCGAATGGGGTTTTCCGTCAACCTCTTGTATCGGTTCGGATTGCGGAAATTGTGCTAAACTTTGCACGCAGGATTTCACGCAAAGCGGCGGAAAAATTGCAGGGAGTGGGCAATGGGGCCGACTGAGCGAAAATCAGACAAGACACTCATGGGCGGCCCGGCTATCGCCGCGGACGAGGCCCTTGACCCGGGGCCGATGCTGGACGCCCTGCCTGGCGCGGTGAAACTCATTGACGCCAAAGGGATTATCCGCTACGCCAATGCCGCGATGCACGAGCTGCTCGGCTTTGAGCACGGCGCCCTGATCGGGCAACCGCTGGCGTCGATTCAGGCGGAGATGAGCCAGGATGATGTCGTTGCCCTCGCGCAGCGAGTGATCGCGGGTGCCCACCCGCACACGGCCCTTTGCTCCACCTACCGGACCGAGACCGGCGAGGTGCAGGAGGTTCAGGTCAATTTCCGTGTGATTACGGTGGACGGCGCCCCGCACATTCTGTCTTGCGTGAATCCCGCGGAGGTTCAGGGACCCACCTTGGCGGCGTTCGAGCACCGCCAATGGCAGTTGCGGCTGTTCTCCAACCTGTCGTCGGACTATTTCTATCGTTCCTCGATGGATGCCCCCGGCATGCCGCTGGAAATCTGGCCGTTGGAGCGTTTCACCCATGTGACGGGATACACGCGGGAAGGCGTGCTGGAGGCGGGCGGCTGGACCGCGATTGTGCACCCCGAGGATCTCGAGCGCTTCACGCATCCCTCTCGGCTGCGCCCGGAGGACGGTCCGCAACGCTTCGAGTACCGTATCCGCGCGGCGAATGGCGAGACGCGCTGGCTGCGGGATTCCATCCAGGTGGTGACGGATCCGGAGACCCATGCGCTCCTGGTGTTTGGCGCCGTGACGGATGTGACGGGCCAGCACGAGGCCCTCGAAGCCTTGCAGGGGTCCGAGGCGCAGTTGCGCCGCATCTTTGACACCGTGTCGCAGAGTTTTGCCCTGCTCGATCGTGATCTGCGCGTGATGGCCGCGAACAAGAAGATGTTTCACGATTTTGAACGGGGATACGAGAGGAAGCTGGAACTCGGCCGTTCTATTGTCGACCAACTGCCCCCGGAATGGGCCCAGGTGCTGACGATAAACGCCGCGGCCACGCTCGCCGGGGAGGTACGCCGGGAGGAGTTGCTCTGGGAACTGCCCAATGGTGAGCCGGAGTGGGCCGCCGTGCAGCTCAACCCCATCTTCGAGGACGGCGAGGTCGTCGGTATCAGCGCATGTGTGGAGGGGATTCACCGGCGCAAGGTGGCCGAGCTGGCCCTGCGCGAGTCGGAGTCGCAGTTGCGCGGCATTTTCGACACCGTGTCGCAGGGATTTCTGCTGCTGGACATGGACATGACCGTCACGGCAGCCAACCGGAAGCTGCTGGAGGATTTCGAGCAGTCATTTGGCCACCACCTCAAGGTTGGCGAATCAATACTGGATGTGCTTCCACCTGATTTTCAGACCCTTCTCACGGAGCACACCCAGCCCGTGCTGGCAGGCGAGCGCCGTGTACAGGAAGTGAAGTTTCCCATTATCGGTGCGGAGCCGGAGTGGAATGAGGTGCAGATGAATCCCATCATCGAGGATGGGCAAGTCGTGGGTGTCAGCGTCTGCATCGATGAAATCCACCGGCAAAAGGTGGCGGAGGATGCCCTGCATCAAGCATACGCCGCATTGGAAGAGAAGGTGGCGGAGCGCACCCGCGAGTTGCAGGTCGCCTATGATCAGCTGCGCGAGTCCGAGCAACGGTTCAGCCTGATCGCCGAGCGCGCGAGTGATGTGATCTGGCATTTGGACGGGCAGAACAGCGTTCTGTACATGAGCCCGTCGTTCGAGCGCGTGTTTGGCTGGTCCATCCAGGACCTGAAGGAGCGGGGCATCCAGATTTGCTTCCGGCCGGAAAAGCGCGATGAGATGACGGCCGCGCTGGATGACCACCTGGAGCATTGGCGCAAGCTGGGCAAGAAGCCCCCGACCTTTACCTACGAGGTGGAGTATCAGCATCGAGATGGCCACGCGTTCTTCGCCGAGGTCAACATGGATTTTGACTACCCCGACTTTGAGTTGTGGCTCAAGCATGGGCGGGAGGAGGACTATCCGCACATCCTCGGCGTATCGCGCGACTTGACCGAGCGCAAGCGGCAAGAAGCCGCGCGGCAGCAGCTCGAGCAGCAAGTGCTCCATGCGCAGAAGCTGGAGTCGCTTGGGGTGATGGCCGGCGGCATCGCGCATGACTTCAACAACCTGCTCGTGGGCATCATGGGGTATGCCAGCCTGGCGGCGATGGAGCTTGCGGAAGATGACCCCGTGCTGACCTATGTCTCGCATATCGAGGCGGCGTCGCAGCGCGCGGCGGATCTCACGCAACAGATGCTGGCATACTCCGGCCGTGGGCAATTCGTGGTGCAACCCGTGGGGGTCTCGGAGTTAACCCGCGAGATGGCCCACCTGTTGGGCACGGTGGTATCGAAAAAGGCGGTGGTCGAGTACTACCTGGCCGACAACCTTCCGACTGTGCGGGCCGACGCCACCCAGATTCGGCAAGTCGTGATGAACCTGATCACGAATGCATCCGAAGCACTCGAGAACGAGGTCGGTATCGTCCGGCTTAAGACGGGGTTGTGCGCGCTTTCCGCCCGCGACCTCCGCTCGATGTTGGCGGCGGAGAAGGCGGAGCCCGGCGAGTTTGTATTCATCGAAGTGACGGACACCGGCTGCGGCATGGACCATGAAACGCTGGCTCGAATTTTCGATCCTTTCTACACCACGAAGTTCACCGGCCGCGGCCTGGGCCTTGGGGCGGTGCACGGCATCGTGCGTGGACACAACGGCGCGGTTCATGTCACTTCCGCGGTCGGCCGGGGCACCACCATCCGTGTGTGCTTGCCCGTGTCCGGTGAGCCGCTCCCCGAGCAGGACGATTCGGCGCCCACGCGGGATGCGCAAGGACGAGGGGAGACGATCCTGGTGGTGGATGACGAGGAAAGCGTGCGCGAATTTGCCCGCAATGCCCTCGAATTGGGCGGATACCGTGTGCGTATGGCCAACAATGGCCGCGAGGCGATCGAGTTCATGGAGCGGGAGGGCGATTCCGTGCAGGGCATTTTGCTCGACCTCACCATGCCGGAAATGGGGGGTGCGGAAGCGCTCGAAATTCTGAAGGAACGATGGCCGGAAGTCTCGATCGTGTTGAGTTCCGGCCATGCCGAGAAACAAGCCCTCGAGGATACCGGCGGTGTCGTGCCGTTCCTGCACAAGCCCTACCACCCGGATCTACTGCGCCGATTCATGCGCCAGGCCATCGGCCAGACTGTCCGGGCCCTCGAAAAGCAGGCCGAGGAAAAGCACGGCAATAACGGCTGATTCCCCGGTCTCAGGGAACCAGGACGGCGGCCGGCTCCCGTGTTGCCTGCCCTCCTGCACGGACTTCTCCAGCTTCGGGATCGCGAATCAGCACAAGCACGCCATCCACTTGGAGGGCTGTTCCGCCTACCGCGTCCACCAGGGTGATTTCTTCGGGTAAAGCGTCTACCTCGCCCTCGCGGTATGCCGTCATCACGGTGACGATGCGCGTTTTCGTCGCGGGCTCCGTGGTCGAGGCGGTGAAGTGAAATTGCGGCGGCCCGTCTTCCGGCCGCTCGACGGGCGGGTCCCAGCCGGTGGTTTGTGAGAACTCCATGGCCTCCGGCGTGAGGAACTGCACACGCAGATGGGCCTCGCCGCGGCTGACGAGCATGCGTTGCGCCGCTTCGTCGAGCGCCATTTCCTCGTGTGCGTGCAGGAGCCATTGCGCAGTTGCCGCTTCCTCGTCCGCCACGAGTTCGTCCACCATGACGAAGACATTGGGCCGGAGGAACACGACATGGCGCAGGGCCTTGTCGAGCCTGCCGCCGTAGGCCTCCGTGGCGTCGCCAAGCGCATAGGCCCAGTCGCCCTGCTCGATGTGCTCGATGATACGCCCACGGGACCGCGGCGAACGAATGACCTGTCCTTCGCCGTCGATCAGGATGCCGTTGTGCGCCTTCGTGTGCCAGACCCAATCGCGGTGGTGGGGATTGCCGTAGGTGTGGTAGTAGCCCGAGCTGATCGCGAGGGCCTCGCCGTAGGCTTCCAGCACGAAGGCATTCTGATTGGCGTGGTTGTGGCTGATTGCGCCGAAGGGCGAGCTTTTCATCAGCAGAAACACGGTGTCGCGCGGGTTTGCCAGATCGCTGTGCATGGCGACCCAGCCGGCATCGTGAAAGACGCGGGACTGGGGCAGCTCCACGGGCGCTTTCGCCTCCATGTCCGGCCGCCAGATGCTGTAGGCCGCCGGGCCTTCCGGCTCGGCGTCCATCTCATCGGCATACCAGCGCAGGATGGGGTCGTCGTACATCGTGGCGAGGCGGTACAGCAGGCTGCCGAATCCACCCGTGACGGTGTGCTCGTAACTGTCGCCAAATGCGCGCGCGGGGCGGTGGGGATAGGCCGCGTAGAGCCCGAAATAGCCCGTGTTCTGGAAGAATGGCTTGTCTTTCAGCGCCACGCCGAGGCGGTCCAATTCCGCGACGACCTGCGTCATCCGGCGCATGTAGCTCGACCAATAGCTGATCCCCTCGTGCCAGCCGCCCTCGTGACCGCCCCACGCGGGATAGACGGACCACAGCACCTGCAGGGTGTATTCGAGCCAGTCGGGCGCATCCTCGATCTCGTGCGCGAGCACGATGCTACCCTCCACCGCGAATCCCACCATGCGCCCGGGGTGACTGGAGAGCGGCCGTGCCTCAAACGGACGGCTTCGGTGCATTTCGTTGATCTGACGGATGCGCTTTCCCAGTACCTCGAGGCAGATTTCCCGCTCTTCCTCCGTCAGGGTGTCGTGGATCCAGTCGAAGGTTCGTGGCGCGTGCTCGGCGATGTCCATGCCCAGCTCCGTGGGCCAGTACACGCTCGAGGGGCCGTCGACATCCCAGGTCATGAAGTGCATGAGGCGGCGTTTGGCCTCCGCCGCGAAGCGCTCATCGCCGGTGAAGAGGTAGGCCCGGGCGCAGATTTCCATCCCGCGCGTGTAGGGACGCATGCGGCGCCAGTTGTCGTTGTAGACATCGCGCTGATTCTCGCCGTACTCGCTCCAGGGCAGGGGCTCCTCGAATAATGGCGCGTCTTCCGCGAGTGCCCGCTCCGCCGCGCGCACCACCGGCTCGACGAGCCAATCCAGCTTTCCGTCTTCGTTTGCACGGATTGTCGCGACATCTTCCGCCGAGTGATACACCCGCGGACGCGTTTCGGGGATATTGGCGAGTACATCCTCCATATCGGGAAACGGGAACGCGGTCGCGTCATCCGGAATCGTGAACGAACGGGTCCGGCTCCATACGGCGCCATCGTCCCCCTCGTATCCGTAACGCCAATGCCACGGACCGGGGGCCATGGTCTCGCCTGGAATGTGGACTGTCATCGACAAAGCGGAGACGATTACCGTGTCGTCGTGTTCAAAATCCTCGCCGGGGCTGTATTGGATCTGCCATTGCTCGACGCCATCGTGCGGCAACCACACGAACGCGGGCGGATTCGTCCCCGACACCTCGCCATCGGATGGCGCGTAGTTGACCTCGATCTCCCCGGACATGGACGGGGCGCGATCGAGCGGGACGGGCTCGGCAAACGCCGGGACGGAAATCACCCAGCAAAGAACGGCCACGGTTAGCGTTTGAATTCGTGTTCGAAGTAACATGTATCCATCTCCCTCGGTTCACGGGCGAGTGTACCAAGGCCGCGAGGGGGGATGGAAAAGTCAGGCCGGAGGCGCGGTGATATCGGGCCAATCACGCGCCTCGGCCCCGTAGGCGGTGAAATGGCGCGCGTTGCTCGTCACCACGACAGCACCGAGTTCAATCGCCTGGCTGGCAATGATGACATCCCAGTCGATGTGGTGGTCGGGGGCGGTCTGGAAGCCCCGCAGACGGGCCTGTGCCCATAGTTCAGCGGCGTGGCGCCACATGGTCTCAGTTACCTGAAGAACAGTGAAGGTTTCGCAGAAATCGTCGAGTCGTGCCAAGGCGATTCGGGAATCCAGTCGTTGTGGGGATTTCCCAAGCGCAAGTTTATAACCCCTGCGCATTTCGTAGTCTGCTGGAGCGGGAATGAATACTTCGGTATTTCCCGTCATTTCCCCATACAGGACCCAGCGTTCAAGCCAGTGCTCGACATCAACATACCGTCTGGGGTGGCACAACTTGATGAGAAGATTTGTGTCGAGAAGCAGCCGCATCAGTCTTCGGGGAAGTGCCTGGGGGCGGTCTGCCGGAGGGTCTCCTCAATGATCGGCCCTACGCGCTCATCAAAGCCACTGGTGTCGTCGAGCCATTCGCGCATTTTGCGGACCAGTCTCGCATACCGGCGGCGGCGGTCCTCGATCTCGGCGGGATCGCTCGGCGGCGGGGAACCGGGATGGCGATGATGACCCATGCGGCTTCCTCCTTGTCGTTGCGAGTGGCAGCCGAGTTGACCGCCGACTCCTTTGACAGTACTCCGAGCCTCAGTGAACCGTCAATACCGTGCTTCCGACACCGAAACCATGCGCACCGTGTTCGGATTCTTCGCTAAACCCCCAACTCTGCGGCCAGATCCAACACGGTGAAGCGGCTACGGATGTAGCGGGCGCGCGTGAGGGCTTTGTTGAATTCCTCGACGGGTGCGTTCATTTCCTCGGGGCGGGTGGGGCCGCCGGCGGCCTCGATGGCGTCGCGCACGGTGTTCGAGGGGAGGTAGACGGCTCGGAGTTGTGCGCTGAGCGCGTCGAAACCGTCGCGAAAACGGGTCAGTTCTGCGCGCAATCCGTCGGCATCCAAGGCCTTCGCCTCCCATTGCGCGGTGATTTCCGATGCAATCGGGCCCCAATCTTCCTCGATCCACCCTTGGATGGTGGCCGGGTCCGGCTGGGCGGCCACGCGGGCGTCGATGTCCAGTGCGTGGGGGTCCAATGCGAGGATCTGCTCCCACAATTGCAGGCAGTGAATGGTCGCCACGCCCACTTGGACGCCGTGAAGGTCGTGCGGGGTGCCGTAGAGGGCCTGCTTCATGTCGATGAAATGGGAGATCAGGTGCTCACCGCCCGATGCAGGGGAGGAGGAGCCGGCCACGAGCATCGACAGGCCCGAGAGCAGCAGGGCCTCTAGAATTTCCGCTACGGATTCCGGTTCGCCAAGTCCGACCCCCGCGGCGTGGTCGAGTACCCGCTCCTGCACGCCGCGATAGAAGACCATGGCGTCCTCGTTGTATTCCTCGCCGCGCAGGAAGTGGGCCGCGCGCCAATCGCTGGAGGAGGAGCCTTTGGAGAGGAAATCGGCAAGTCCCGCGGCGGCCATTCGCGGCGGTGCGGCGGCGACGATGCCGGGATCGGCGTAGACGCCCGTGGCGGGTGCACAGGGGATGGTGCGCTTGAGGCCGTTTACCTTCAATGCGGTGATGCCGGAGGTGTAGCCGTTCATGGAGGCGGCCGTGGCGTAGAGCAGGACGGGCTTCTCCTGATCGGAGCCCGCCTGCTTGGCGAGGTCGCTCAACGAGCCCGCGCCAATGGCGATGTAGCCGTCCGCTTCCTTGCCGGCCTCGGCTACTTCGTTGGCGAGGTCCATGGTCGCGTCCAGTGATTTAGCGCCGTAGTGATGCTCGTGGAGGGTGCAGCCCGCGTCGGTGAGCGCCTTGTGGACGCGCTCGCCCACGGCCGCGAGGGTATTGGCGTCCGCGACGATGAGGGCATTGCGCAGGCCGATATCCTTGGCGCAGGCGGCCAGGCGTTCGTGGGCATCTTCACCGACATGGCATTCACGCAAGCGCAGGCCGCTGGTCATGGCGGCGGCCTGCCGGAGGGCTTCATGCAGAGTCAGGCGGGTCTCGATGGTCACTGTCGTCTCCGTCTTCGGCTTCGCCCCACTTCTTGAGCTTGCGCCAGAGGGTGTTGCGGCCAATCTTCAATACTCGGGCAGCCTGGGCACGGTTGCCCTGGCATTGCCGCAACACGGCAAGAATATGCTCCCGCTCGACATCCTCCAGCGGCGCCAACTTCGACTCCGCTTGCGCGTCGGGCATCGAAAAGGTCCCCGCACGCTGCACCATGATATCCGCCTCGCCCGGTTGCAGCGGCACGACGATGTATCCGTAGACACCCTGGCGCATCAGCGCAACCGCGTTGGGTATGTCCGGCATGGCACAGAGATAGAGAGTCGGCCTGACGCGTGAGTGTTGCAGCGCGTGGGCGGGATCATCCGAGATCACAACCTCCGCATCTGCGTCCTCGACCGCATGACCGGCCTGTTCAAGCGCTAGCTTTAGGGTCAGTCGGTTGGTGAGTTCGGCTACATCGAGCTGCACGCGTGTCATGCGCCTTCCCTCCTATACATATCCTACCGATTCGAGATCCTGAATTGCTTCGCGGTCATCATCAATATCTTCAAACTGCACGACGCTGGGCGGGCCAAATGCCGCGGCCAGGCGCCGATGCTCCTCGTGGGCCTGCCGGAGGTCATCGTGAAGTCGCCTCACCTCGGAGTCGACAGTACCCTCGGCCAAATTTACCGTTTCCAGCGGATCGTTCGCCAAGTCGTAGGCCTCGGCGCGGACACCGCCTTCCTGCAGGTACACCTTCATCGTACCGCGAATTGCCGCTACGCGCCAGTCCCCCGGGTTGGTTGAGAAGCGATTGGTCTCCGAAAACACCATGCGGCCGGCCTGATTCAGCAGGCTGCCATCGCCATCCATCAGGGATGCCCCCTGCAGGTACGCGGGGGCCGGTGCCCCACCCACCGCCGCAAAAGTGGGGTAGAGGTCCATCAGGCTCACTGGATCGGACACGCGCACACCGCCCGCGCCGCCCGGCGGGCGCACGATCAACGGCACATGCGTCTCTTCTTCGTAGAGGGTATGGCCATGCATGATGTTGTCATGCTCCCGGAAGGCTTCGCCATGGTCTGAAGTGAAGATAACGACGCTTCGGTCCAGTATACCTGTTTCATCCAGTGTATCAAGGAATTGGCCGAATAGCCCATCAACATTGCGCACGGAGGAAGCGTAAAGGCGCCGCCATGCCTGTGCGCCCTCCGAGTTCATCAGGCCTTCAACATCTGGGCGTGGCTCATCGCCATACAGGGTTGGATTTCGCCGCATTCGAACCAGAAAATCCTGAAAACCACGAATAAGTGTTTCCTGCTCGGGGGCGATTCCCTCAATCAGGGCTTCCGGGATGTCGCCGAATAACTCCCGCGTGATTGACTCCGGCGGCAGGTAGGGCACATGGGGGTCAATCATGTGGATAAAAAGGAGGAATGGCTCGGGGAGGCCATCGCGAAGCATCGCGCTCATGCGGGCAACTTGCCCTGCGGGGTCCGGCGGCCAGCGATAGTCGTAGTTTTCGGGCGAAAACCCTTGCCCGTAGCCCAATCGGCTCTGCACCAGCGGATTCTCGAGAGACCAGTAGGTATGGTAGCCGACCGAGCGCAGCGATTCCGCCATGGTGATGTAGCGGGACGGCAACGCGTGCACTTGCCGCTCGGCCAGGGGTTTGCCGAGGTCGTTATCGATGGATTGATGGGTGCTCGGCACGACCCCGGTGAAGATACTGCCGATGGAGGGCTTGGTCCAGCTGCAAGGGGCCTCGCAACGCTCGTACACAATGCTCTGCGCCGCGAAATCGTCCAGCACCGGCGATGTGGGCCACTCGCATCCGTAGGTGGCAAGCTCGCGCGCCCGCATGGAGTCGGTCAGGAAGACGATGAGGTTGGGCTTGTCCGAGAGGCGTTTCGGGCCCGGGACCGTCGGCTTGGGAAAGGCGATGGGCTCCACCGGGGACGGCGCCGAGCAACCCGCGACGGCGGCGGCACCCGTCAGGCACAGCCAGTCGCGACGGGTGATTCCATTGCCGTGGTGCTTAGACATAGCCCATCGCCTCCAGTCGCTCCCGCTCTTCGTCGGGCAGGTCAGTCCACTCTTCCGGGCCGTATTCCTCCGCGGCCGCGGCGAGGGCCGCGCGCTCGGCGTCGTATCGCGCCAATACCTCGCGGGCGGGCGGGGCGTCGGCCCACTCGGTGTCCAGCACATTGGTGTGCTCGCCCGGGTCGTAGTCGCGATCAAATACCACGCGGCCGTCCTTCGTCTCGATGACCTTCATGTGCTTGTGGTACATCGCGTATTGCCACTCGTCGCGTTCGCGCAGGAATCGGTTCGTCATGGCGTGGATCACGCGATCCGCGCCCGGCGGTGTCTGACCGGGAATGCCGGGCAACGGTCCGTGCCATGGGTTCGGCTGTGCCGGAGCGCCCGCAAGGCCCAATAGCGTGAAATAGAGGTCGCTGAACGCGACATTGCGCTGCTCCACGCCCGGCGTAATGCCGGGGCCGCTGATGGTCAGCGGCACATGCAGCTCTTCATGGTGAAGCGACATGCCGTGCTGAAGGGTGCCGTGCTCGTAGAAGGCCTCGCCGTGGTCACTGGTAACGACGACCACCGTGCGGTCACGCAGCCCGTCTTCCTCCAGCGCCTCGACCAGTCGCCCCACCTGGCGGTCCACGCGGGGAATCTCGGCGAGATACAACTTCTCCATATAGTCGATGCCGTCACGCGAGAGATCATACATATTCGGCTGGGGAATCGGGTCGTCCAGGTACTTCTCGTGCCACAGGTCGAATAGGGCGAGCAATCGCTGGTCTTCCGGGGACAGCGGCGCGCGCAACTCCTGCATGGATGCCCCGAACAGCATCTCGAAGTCCTCGGGGTCGGGGATATACGGTCCGTGGGGGTCAATCTCGTGCACGAAGAGGAACCACGGCTCGACGGCCTCCCGCCGCAACCACGCAATGGCCTCGGTCATCTGTTCGTGCGGGTCGTACATGTATCGGTAGTCGTAGTGGTCGAACCCGCCGCCGTAACCGTATTGCTTCTGAATCTGTGGATTGGAAAGGAGCAGGGCCGTGCTGTAACCCGCCGCGGAAAGCATCTCCGCGAGCGTCGGGAACTGCGGGCGCAGCGTATGCACCTGGTCCACGAGCGCGTCGCGCGGCACATCGCCAGAACTGACAATGGCCTGGTGTACATCGGCCGGCAGGCCGGTCCAGAGCGAGCCCATCGCCGGCTTGGTCCATGAGGCTTGCGAGATACAGGTCTCATAGCGAATGGATTGCGCTGCAAGGGCATCGATCGACGGCGAAATCGGCTTGTTGTAGCCGTAGCAGCCGAGGCGATCGGCCCGGAGTGTATCGGCGAGGAAAACCACCATGTTCGGTCGATCCACCCCCGGCACGCGCAGCGGCTCCGAGGCTTCTGGCGCGGCGACCGGCCGGCCGCAGGCGGCCAATGAGAGCAGCGCGCCGCTTTGCAGCAGGTGGCGCCGGGACAGGTGACGCTGGGAAAGGGTTCTAGAGGTCGGGCGCATTGGTGGCATTCGCATTAAAACTCCGTATCTCCACATTTTACGGGAAACGAGTGGCTCCCGCTGCTTCTTCCGTGCCCGCAGCGTACTCCCCGCATGGTATGGGCGTGGCGGCACCGATTCAAGCTGTCAGGAAAAGGGTTGACAGGATGACCTCGCCGTGATAGCCTTACGCGGTGATACGGAATTACCCGTGTCCGACCAATTACCTTTGGGAAAGGAGGTGAAATAATGAAAAAGACAGTTATCGCAGCTGGTGCGATGTTGGTGGCCGCTTCGGCTTTCGCATCGTCCATCGCCGTCCCGTTCTTCGTTGACTGGGCAGCTATCGGTTCGCGTGGTTTCATCGGTCTGAAGAACAACACGAGTCAGAACATCGAAATTTCGATTTTCTACCGTGACAACCTCGGCCAGAACCGCACGCCGGGCAGCATCCTCGGTAACCTTGGCGCTGACTTCGTCACGAACCAGGGCAACCCTGTTCCGGCTGGCAGCTACAACTCCGACCCCGACAACACCTATGTCTTGCAGGCGAACGCCGCTATCGCGTTCCGTCCGGCCGCAGACGGTGGTGGTGAGGGTGCCGGTGGTGCCGTCCCGAACATGATGGGCTTCCAGGTGATCGACGCTACTCCTGGTGCTGGCTTCCCGGCCATTCCTGGCCAGGGTGAGTTCCCGCCGTGGAATGGTTCCGCCGAGATCCGTTGGCAGACCGTCGGTGGCGAGCGTGACATTCAGGGTCGTTACTTCCAGGACGCTGGTGCCCAGAATGGTCCGCAGTCCGCGTACTTGCTTCCTCCGGGTCTCAGCAACTAAGCTGACTCTCGGCGACAAGCTTGTCGCAATCTAATCGCTTCAAGTAAAGGGCGAGAATGTCGTAGGACATGCTCGCCCTTTTTCTTTGTCTGGATGCAGCACGAATATACGCACGCCAAAATGCACGCAAACTACTGGTATGTCTGTGGTTACGGGGGTGTAAGCCGGCTGCGGACTGGAAGGGGCGTCAGGACGCCGGAACCGGGACCGTCGCAGCGGTTGTACCCGCTTCGGTGCGACGGCGGGCCAACAGCAGCTTGTAGGCAATGCTGTCAACCAAGGCGTCGCAGGATGCCCCGATGATGTTCTCGGAGACACCCACGGTATTCCAGCTGTCGAGGGTATCGCTCGACTCGATCAGCACACGGGTCTTGGCGCGTGTCGCTTCCCGGGAATCGAGGATACGGACCTTGTAGTCCTCGAGGTGCATGTCACGCAGCTCGGGGAAGGTGGGTTCCAATGCCTTGCGCAAGGCATTGTTCAAGGCATCCACGGGGCCACGGCCCTCGGCCACGGTATGCAGCCGCTGCCCGTCGGGCAACTCCAGCTTGACGGAGGCCTCGCTCAGAGCGTCTTCGTCCGTGCCAAGCTGCTCGACGCTGCAGCGGAATCCGCGCACCACGAAGAACGACACGGGCTCACCCAGCGCGCGCCGCATGAGCAGCTCGAGGGAGGCGTCGGCCCCCTCGAATTCAACGCCCTGGTGCTCCCGCTCCTTGATGGATTGGAGAATGGCGTGCGTCTCGGCCTTGTCTCGCTCGAGCACGATGCCGAATTCGACGGCCTTGTTGAGCAGACTCGAGCGGCCCGCCACCTCGCTCACGGAGATGTGCGTCTCATTGCCGACACAAGCGGGGTCGATGTGCTCGTAGCTGTGCTTTACCTTCGACACCGCATCAGCGTGCATGCCGCCCTTGTGCGTGAAGGCATCGCGCCCGACATACGGCGCGGATTCGCGGGGCGTCATGTTGGCCAATTCGGCGACGACATGGGAGAGGTTCGTGAGGGTTGCCAAGGCCTCGGGGGAGACTACCTCGTAGCCCATTTTGAGCTGCAAAGAGGGGATGATCGTGGTGAGGTTGGCATTGCCCGTGCGCTCGCCGTAGCCGTTGATGGTGCCCTGCACCTGAATCGCGCCTTCGTATACGGCGCGCAGGGAGTTCGCCACGGCGCAGCCGGAATCGTTGTGCGTATGGATGCCGATGGCAGCGCCCGGGATGCGCTTTTGCAGGGCGTGCATGGCCTCGGCGATTTCCCATGGAAGACGGCCGCCATTGGTGTCGCAAAGCACCAGGCACTCGGCGCCGGCCTCGTGGGAGGCCTCCATGACCGACAGGGCAAACTCGGGATCCTCGAAGAAACCATCGAAGAAGTGCTCGGCATCCAGCATGACGCGCTTGCCCTGCGCCCGCAGGTAGGCAACGGACTCACGGGTCAGCTCGATGTTCTCATCAAGGCTGACGCGCAAGATCTCGCGGGCGTGCAGGGCCGAGGACTTGGCGAAGATCGTGACCACCTCGGTTTCGGCTGCCAGCAGGGCCTTGAGGTTTGAGTCCTCCTCGACGGCGGACTTGGGGTGGCGCGTGCTGCCGAATGCGGCCATCTTGGCGTTTCGGAGGTCGAGGTCGGCCGCGCGCCGGAAGAGGTCGGCCGCCTTCGGGTTCGAGCCGGGCTGACCGCCCTCGATGTAGGCCACGCCAAAGGCATCCAGCGCCATGACGATGCGAATCTGGTCCTCGGCGGAGAACTTGATCTGCCTTCCCTGCGCACCGTCGCGCAGAGTGGTATCGTAGATTTCGATTCGCTTCTTCATGGATGGCCCCACGGCGTACGCCAATAAAAAAGGGAGCGGGCGCAGGAGGCCCACAGTGGACACAATGAAGGGAATACGATAGCATGGGCATGCTGCTAAGTCAACGGATGGAAGGGTTTTCGATGAAAAACGACCTGCGGGTGACCGCCTGGCTCGAGGAGTCGGGCATCGCATACGACGAAGCCCTTCGGGAGCGTCTGGATGCGCTCTGTGCGTGCGTCCGGCGCTTCAACCCAAGCCTGTCGCTCGTATCGCGGGGCGACCTCGAATTGCTGTGGGATCGGCATGTGGTGGATTCCCTCAGTCTGGCGCCGTGGGCCGTGGGGTGCATCGAGGGGGGAGATCTGGTGGATATCGGCTCCGGGAGTGGTTTTCCCGGGCTGGTGCTGGCCGCGGCCTTCCCGGAATGGCCCGTACGCCTCGTGGAGCGGTCCGAGTCCAAGACCGGATTCCTCCATAACGCAATGGTAGCCATGGAGTTGAAGCAGGTGACCATCGATTGCGGGGATTTCCCCCGCGCGACGGGTCTGGACGGGGCCGGGGTTGTGACGGCGCGGGCCGTGGAGCGTGGGGCGGTGGTTGTGGAGGCAATCGCCAAGCGTTTGCATGGGAATGCGCGGTATCTTTGCCAGAACGAGGCCGGGGCCTCTTTGGACCCCGCATTGTTCCATGTGGAACAAATTGACGACCATTGGACCCAGGCCGGCCTCCGCAGAGGCTGCCTCTACCTCATCACCCGCAAGGACGCCGCGTGACAGCCCCCGACGCCTTCGAAGCCAGCCGGGCGCTCGAGTTCCGCGTCATCGGCGCGGAGGCCGCCGGAATCTTCTGGCTCGGGGCCGAGCTGATCATCCTCTTGGTCGTCCTCGCCGCGCGAGCCTACCTCACGGAATCGCCCGACGCCCCCCTCTTTCCTCCCCGGCAACGCCGGCGATTCGCCTGGGGGTTTGCGGGCATCGCCATTTTGGCGGTGCTGGTGCTGGGCCGGCACCTGATCTGGCAGGCCCCGCACCGGACCTCGGCCATGCTGGAGTGGAGCCTCCACGAGGATGCCGGGCAGGTTCTCGCGGCCTATCAGGTCTTTGTGAGCACGCATCAGGTGGTCTGGGTATCCTTCGTGGTGGGATGGGTGCTGTTGGAGACCCTGATCGTATGGAACGGGCTGCTGCTCTACCGCGCCTTGATGCGGAGGCTGACGGCATGAAGTTCCACATGGAACATCGACTCTGGGCTGCCCTCCTCGCCTGCCTCTTCGCCTCTGCAGCCGCGGGCGCGTCCAACCCGGATCTCGACCTAGCCTTCAAGCAAGCCGTCGACGCCCACCAGCTTCAGGAGAACGCCGTCCTCCTCGCCCTGCGAATCGCCGGGATCGCATGGATCGCCGTGGAGTGGGTCGCCGCCGTCGTCCTTGCTATAGGCTTTCACCGCCTGCGAAAGCTGGCCCGGGAACGGGGGCTCCTGCCATGATCAACGCGTTCTGGCAAGCCGCAGAGGCATTTACTCCCGAAAGCTACCTGTTCTGGTCCCGAATTCAGGGAAGCCTGTGGACTTCCGCGGATATCGTCATCTGCTGGTACCTTCTGCGCCTTGGGAATCTCGCGAGGGCCATCAGTGGCAAACGGCCCCATCGCGTGTGTTTTGCCATTCTTTTCGCCACCCTTCCCCTCGCGGCCCTCATCCCCGTGGCGCCCAATGCCACCGCCTTCTATCGGCTTGAGCTTCTGGTGACCATTCCCCACTTCCTCATCATCCTGTATGTGATGCTGGTCGACTGGAAATGGGCCTGGGCGGCGTATCGGCGGATTGTGTCGAGGAGCGACGAAACGAACGCTTGACTAATTGCGTTACATGGGGCATTCTTAGGCTGTAGAACGCGTTCTACATTTTGCTGGAGCGCAGCAATGCACGCCGATTTTCCGGATGCCGCCCATGCCTGTGCCGTATTTGCCGGCTACATTCAGCGCGACTTCCCCGATGCCGTGCTGGAAGTGACCTTCCATGTCCGCGGGCAGGCACACGCACAACACCACCTCAACCACAGCCACGAGTTGGGGCCGCTTCTCGAGCGCTGCACCCAACACTTTCGCGGCATGCGGGTGTATTACACGCCCCATCACCCCTACGGCCTGATCTGCGTGATGGAATGCTTCTGCCCCGACGAATTCGAAACAGGGGCATCATCCCCCTGCACATGCAATGCCCGGCACAATCGATCCAGCATCGCCGTCATCATCCACTCCCATAAGGACAAGCTGCAACTCATGGGAAATCGGCAGCCACCCACGCCACCGCGCCATCCTTGGAGAGCAGAAGAAATTCACTGACGCATAGACCCTCGATGCCAGCCCGGTCTATACTAAACGCAGGGTAAATCTTCTTCGCGTGCACACTCCGACCTGCAACCTCCTGGATACATCTGCGATGGCCGTCGACTACTCACACCACCCGGCAAGCCACCGTGTAACGGGAACCCGCACGCGTGCCTACTGAATCCAGCACAAAGCCGATGGATGGCCTCGATATCCATAATCTGCCCAATGGCCTCCATGTATTTCCCGAGGGCACCCCGCCGCCCATCGAGCCCGGGCACTGGCTCGCTCAGCTTACGCTGGAACCCGCACACGATACGGCCACCCTCATCGCTACGGTGCAACAGGAACTGACCGCCTGTGCCGACGGCGCCCTGACAACCTCCGAAATTATCGAGCGTCTCTCCGCGGCCGGTGAAGCGATCGGCCAACAGGACGACACCGAAACGGGCTCGATGCTTCGTGCCGCCGCGGCAAACCATGCAAGCGCTGAGCACGCCCTGCGCGCCGCGCGCGCGACTCGTGGCAAAACGCGGGATCAGGCTTTGCGCCGACTCGAATTGCTGGAAGAACTCGACCGGCTTCGTGCCCGGCAAGAGCAGCTCCAGACGGAACTCCAGCGCGGTACCCTGGCCGTGCGCGGGAAACGCCTTGAGGAAGCCCGTGCCCTCGCCAAACAGCTCAGCGAGACCACCCAGCGCTGCTTCGCCCTGAGCGCTTTGCGGGAGTTCCCGCTGGATCAGGAAGCAGCCCTGCAACGGGCGGATCGCCGCGCGGCGGAAGCGTCCGAGGCCTATGAATCCTCCAGTACGGCCTTGGAGGCGATTGTCGAGAAACTCGAGGCGGAGCAAACGCGCTTTCAGTCCGCCGGGGGAGAATGGCTGCAAGCACTCCCGGATGAATGGGAGACCCGCCTCGCCGAGAGCGACGAGAAAGTCGCGGAAGCCCAGGCAAGCCTCGACGCCGCGACCACCGCGCACGACGAGATCGCCCAACGCCTCGAAGACGCCGAACGCGCGCTGCGTCATCTGCCCGACTTCGGACAGTTCGCTGGAGACCCGATGGAATGGGTCAACCAGATCACGACGACCTTCGCAACGAATGTGCGTTTACGCAATAGCGAGCGGGCCTTGCGCGACGAGTTGTTGCGAGCGCTGGAAAAGCGCGAAAGCACCATCGCCTCGCCACGAAGCCTGTTCCTTGAGGGAGAAGCGGGCATCCTCAACCATGCCCGCAACCTTGACCGCACCGGCGACGAATCGCACAAAAAAGCCGGTGAATTGGCCGAGGAAGAGCAGACTCTTCAATCCATCTACCGCGAAGTCGAGGCCAGCATCCCGGGTTTTCGCGGCATGGCCGCCTTGATGGCCATCGCAACCCCGGCGCTTGGCTTCATCACCTTCGCAACGCGCAACCCCGGGCTGATCTACGCCCTCGGCGGCGTGGCACTTGCCCTGGCGTTCTTCTCGTTCAGCTTCTTCCGCGCGCGCCGCAACCTTACGCGAATCCGGCTGCGCCTCAACGAAACCGGCCCCGAGGCCGAGCGCGCGCGCGCAAAGGCCGCCGACTGCCGCGCCTCGCTCGATGACCTCCTGCGGGGCGCCGGCGTCAGCTCCGTTCGTGAACTCGAAGCCATGTACGAGCGCTACTGCGACGACAAAGCCGCGGCCGAAGCCGTTGCGCAGGAACTCACGGTCCAGGAAGAGAAGACCACCGAGACCGAAAACCACACGGCCGCGCTGTTCGCCAACTTGCAGGCCACATTCGAGAGCATTGGCGAGGACATCGTCGAGGAAAGCGACATACCCGAAGCGGCAAAACGGGCACTGTCCTCCTACCAGCAATACCGCGATGCCAAGCGCCGCCGCGCCGAGAGCCGGGATCTACTCCAACGCCGCGCGAAGGAACTCGAGGACGCCAAGGCGGCCCTCGCCATCGCCACGCAAGAGGATGTGAAACGCTCGCTGCAGGCTCGCGAGCACCTCCGCCGCGCCGGGTTCGAGGACGAGAAAAAGCACGCGGGTGCGCTGCATGCGTTTCGCGCATATCGATTGCGCCATGCCCAGCAGCGCACGCAGTACGGCCGTATCGAGCTGATGGAAGAGCGGCGGCGCATGCTTGCGCACAAGGTGGAATCCACCCAGCGCTCACGAGACGAAGCCCTGCACACCCTCGAGCGCCTGCTGACCAAGGCCGGCGTTGACTCGCTAGAGGCCTGGTTTCAGCGGGCCGAAGAGGCTCGCGCGTATCGCGAGGCATGGAGCGAACGCACGCGCCTCCAGGAAGCCTTGGACGCCCTGCTCGATGGCGAGACCATGGAAGCCCTCGCAAGCGAGATCGAGGCCGCCGGCAGTGCGAGCGACTTTGACCGGAGTCCCGAGACGATTCAGAGCGAACTTGAGAGCGTCTGCGAGGCCATCGACCACGCGCTGGAAGAGGCGGAGTCCCTCGGGCAACGCATGGGAAAGGGCGGCATTGACCGCACGCTCAACGAACTCGAGGAAGACGAGGCCGCCGCGCGTGAGATCCTCAGCCGACTGACAGCGGAACGCCGCGCCATTGGCCATGCCTCCGCCGCCATCCAGGACGCCGCACGCACCCGGCGCGCCGCCCTTGCGGATTATCTGGCCGAACCCGCCACGCAGTGGTTGCAACGCCTCACCGGCCGTACCGATGCCACGATCACGATCGCTGCCGACCTCGCACCGCGCATTGAGGGTTCCGTGCCGCACGCCGGCCTCGTCGCCCTTGCCGTGCGGTTTGCCCTGCTCGATGCGCTGGAATCCGAGGATGCCCGCACGCCGTTGGTGATTCGCGGCGAGCTGCCCCTCGACGGCCCCGCAACCTACGAGCAGGTCCTCGCCATTGTCGCGCAGGCCGGCACCCTTCGCCCGGTGCTGTGGTGTGTGGGCCCTGCCGCGTGGGCGGATGCCGCCCATGTGCATGGCCTCTCCGTGCGGGAACCCCTGCCCGCATCCGGGGATTGACGGCAGTACCAACCCAGACCCAACCCCCTCCGGGAGCAACCATGAAGCAACGCATCCGTGTCGGCCTTCTCTTCGGCGGAAAATCCGCTGAGCACGAGGTATCCCTGCAATCCGCCCGCAATATTTTCTCCGCACTCGATCCGGAGAAGTACGACACCCTCCTAATTGGCATCGACAAGGCAGGCCGCTGGCATACGCTATTGCCCGAGCATTGGCTCGACGCCCCCGAGGACCCCAAGCGAATCGCGCTTGGCCCCTCGCAAGATGAGATCGCCCTCGCGCATGCCGGGGAAGAAGGCGCCATTGTCCGCGTGGATGCTCCCGGCCGCGGCGGCAACCTCGATGTCGTCTTTCCCGTCGTGCATGGCACCGGGGGGGAGGACGGCGCCCTTCAAGGGTTATTGACCCTGATGGACATCCCCTTCGTGGGGGCCGGCGTGCTCGGTTCAGCCGTGGGCATGGACAAGGCCGTCATGAAGGCCCTCCTGCGCGATGCCGGCATCCCCACGGCGCGGGCGATCGTTCTGCGCGATGGGCAGAAGGCCGATATCGAGGCCATCATCGGCGAGATCGGCCTGCCCTGCTTCGTGAAGCCTGCCAATCAAGGGTCGAGCGTGGGCATCTCCAAGGCCAAAACCATCGAGGAGCTGGAGGCCGCCATTCGCCTCGCCTTCGAGTTCGACGGCAAGGTACTCGTCGAGGAATTCATCCCGGGCCGTGAGATTGAGTGCGCGGTCTTGGGAAATGACGACCCGAAGGCCTCGATTGCCGGTGAGATCATCCCGCATCACGAGTTTTATTCGTACGAAGCGAAGTACATCGACGACGACGGCGCCGCCCTCGCCATCCCGGCGGACCTGCCCTCCGAGATCATGGCGCGCGTGCAGGCGATGGCCATCGAGGCGTTCAAGGCGCTCGATTGCGCGGGCATGGCGCGCGTGGATTTCTTCCTGCAGGCCAACGGCACCCTGATGCTGAACGAGATCAACACCATCCCCGGGTTTACGCGCATCAGCATGTATCCGAAGCTGTGGGAGGCCAGCGGCATTGGCTACGGCGAGCTGGTGGACCGCCTGATCGAGCTGGCCCTCGAGCGGCACGCGAAGCATGCCGCGCGCAAGACCAGCTACGACCTCGGCGCATGACCGACGAGCCCGCAATCGACACCACGCACCCACTGTTCAGCGTGATCATCCCCGCGTACGACGAGGAAAACTACCTTCCCAAAGGCCTCGCGGCCATCGCGCGTGCGCAGGAACAACTCGGCGAGCCCGTCGAGACGATCGTCGTCGACAACGGCAGCCACGACCGCACCGTCACGATTGCGGAGGCATCCGGCGCGCGCGTCGTGCATGAGGAACGCAAGTGCCTCTCGGCCGTCCGCAATACCGGCGCGCGCGCGGCGACAGGGACCTACCTCGTGTTCGTGGATGCGGACAGCTGGATGTCGGACAACCTGCTCGTCGAGCTGAAGCGGGCGATGGACACGGGCAAATACATCGGCGGCGGCATGGTCAATGTGAAGTTCGACCGCAACTCGCTCGGCATTTTCCTCTCGATGCTCATGGCCTTTCCCGTCGTGCTGTACCTGCGCACGGGCATGTGCCTCTTTTTCACCCATCGCGACACCTTTGAGGCGATGGGCGGATGGAACGAGGAGCTATACGCATTGGAGGATGTCGACTTCGCGCAGCGCCTGCTCAAGTTTGGACGGGAGCACGGCCGAAAGCGCTTCAAGAATGTCTGGCGCGCGCGGCTGCACACCTCGGCACGAAAGTTTGATGAATTCGGCGACTGGTTCATCTTCCGGAACCCAGTCACCGTATGGCGCGCCTTCCTGAACGACCGCGAAATCGCCCACGACATCTGGTACCGAAAGCGGCGGTGAGCGTGGGGGACAGACCCCCTACTTCCCGCAGCCACCACCCAGCCCCCGTGCCACCCATGGAAATAGGGGGTCTGTCCCCGGCTGCACGGACTCACACGGACGGGCACGGACTCACACGGACTTCGCCCACAGCTTCTACAAAAGCTTACGAAATTCTTCGGGGCTCAGCCCCGCATCCGCGGCAATTGCGCCCATGGTAAAGGCATTAATCGTGCTGGCATGCGGAATGACGAGCTTCACGGTTCCGTCGAACATGACAATGTGCTTCTTCCGACTGACCACGACAAAGCCGCACTTCTGCAGTGCCCGAACCGCCTGTTGACTACTGACACCCGGTATTCGAGGCACTTCAGACCGTCACCTCCTCCTCGGTGACCTCGAAGCGTTCCGCGATGATGGCGTCCGCATCAAGCCACTCACGAATGGCGGATTGAATGTTCTCCAGCGCTTCTTCGCGGGTCGCACCTTGCGCGTGGCAACCCGGCAGCGCAGGGCAACTCACGGCGTAGCCCTCATCGCTGCGAATCAGTCGAACGCGGTAATTCATGAGGCGTCTCCCATGCAATTGGCTGGTGTATTCGCTTAAGCCTACCACGCACGACGGACACCCCGCGACCAGCAATCACACCCGCGCGGGGAGTTCCCCCTTCTGCTCACGGACGCAGGCGGTGCGGTGTTCATCGCCAACGAACTCGAGCGGGGGACGGGCGGCCTCGCAGATTTCGGCGGCGTGATCGCAGCGGGGCGCGAAGGGGCAGCCCGTAAAATCCTGCGTGAGGTCCGGCGGCATGCCGGGGATGGTGCGCAGGCGTTCACGCGCACCCGAGGCGGCGGGCAAGGAGTCGATGAGCGCCTGGGTGTAGGGGTGACGCGGCCGCGCGAACAGCGCATCGACCGGAGCATCCTCAAGGACACGGCCGGCGTACATGACAAGAACGCGCTCGCAGGTACCCGCAACGACGCCGAGGTCGTGCGTCACGAGAATCATCGCCATGCCCATGCGCTCTTGGAGGCGGCGAATGAGGGCGAGAATTTCCGCCTGCACCGTCACATCCAGCGCGGTGGTCGGCTCATCGGCGATGAGAAGGTCCGGCTCGGTCACCAAGGCCATGGCAATCGTCACGCGTTGCCGCATGCCGCCGGAAAACTGGTGCGGAAACTGGTTGAAGCGGTTGGCGGCATCCTGAATGCCGACGGCCTCGAGCATCGCGAGTGCCTTGGCCCGGGCAGCGCGGCGCGACATCCCCTCGTGCACGATCAGCGGCTCCGCCACCTGCGCGCCGATGGTCATGTAGGGGTTTAATGCGGTCATGGGGTCCTGAAAGATCATCGCGATGCGCTTGCCACGAATGCTGCGCAGAACCTTCGTCGACGCGCTCAGCAGGTCCACGCCGTCGAACGACGCCGTGCCGCCCTCGATGCGTCCCGGCGGCATTGGCACGAGCCCGAGCAGGGAGTAGCAAGACACCGACTTGCCCGAGCCGCTCTCGCCGACAATCCCGAGCGTCTCGCCGCGATCGATCGCGAACGACACGCCATCCACGGCACGCACGATGCCATCGCGCGTGTGGAAATGGGTGCGAAGGTTATCAACGGTGAGGAGTGGCATGCCCGGGTCAGCGCCGCAAAAAGCCATAGCCGAGGTAGAACCCGACGGCGCCGCCAAGGAAGATGCCCAGCTTGTTGAAGTCCGAGAGCGAGTCCATCGTGTGGCTGGTGCGCACGAGGATGATGTAAATCGGGATGAAAAGGCCGAAGAACGCGCATACAATTCCGAGGATCCAGGACTTGCCCTTCATCATCGCCGCACGGCCGAGACCGGTGACAGCGCCCGGCATCACCACGGCAACCATTCCGTAGTTCTGCACGAGATACAGGAAGAGGTACCACGAGATCACCGCACCCACGCCCGCCCCGGCGAGACCGAATGCAAAGCTCCCCTCGGTGTTGATGCCGCCGAGCTTCTCCGGCTCCTTGGGGGTGTAGTCCTTCCGTTCGGGTGATTCACTCATGCGGTATCGGGCTCCTTGCGTCGCGATTGTGATTGATTCTTCCGGGGGGCAAGCGTCCCCGCGAGCAGAGGACAGCGGCATGCCTCTGCTCGCGAGGACGCTCGCCTCCCGGTGCATTAAAACTTACTCGGGCCGGCGCATGCGGGCGGCACCTTGCTCGAGGATACTGCCGAAGTAGAGCCAGCCGTCGAACTCGGTGGCCGAGGTGATCGGGGCGTAACCGCCGTCGGGATCCTGCAGATTGTAGACGACTTCGGCGTCGGTGTTGATGCCGAGCACCATGCCGTAGCGCTGGATGCTCGGCCGCAGGAACTCCGGCAGACGCATGATCACCTTGCGCAGAAACGGGCGCGGCAGCGTGAAATCCAGCACCGGGTCGCGCGGGGAAGCAATAGCGAGCCAGTAGATGCCGTCCGTGCCGCGGCTGATGTTGTCCGGGAAGCCGGGAAGGTTGTCGATGAACACCTCGGCCGCACCCGCGCGCGATCCATCGAGCCAATAGCGCATCACGCGGTACTTGCTGGTTTCCACGACGAGCACATAGCGTTGGTCATGGCCGACGGCGACACCGTTGGCGAAGTAGAGATCGTCGAGCAGCGTCGTTGTCTCGCCCGTGTCCGGGTCATACGCCAGCAGGCGGCCGTTGCCGCGATGCTCGATGATATCGTGGATGTACTGGAACTGCCCGAATTTCCAACTGGCATCGGAGAAATAAATGGTGCCGTCGTCCGCAATATCGAGGTCATCGGCGAATTTGTAGGGCAAGCCATCGCTTTCCGTCGACAACACGGTGACTTCGCCCTCGGGGTCAACCGATATCACCCCCCGGAACGAGTCCACGACGATGAGGTTGCCGTCGGCGTCAAACGCCATGCCGAGTGGGCGGCCGGCCGTGTTGGCCCAGGCCTCCGTCATGGCGCCGCCGGGCGGCGTGCGCCAGATGATGCCCTCCTCCGTGCCGCCGTAGATTCGGTCGTCCGCATCCACCACGATGGTTTCCGGCTTCGTGCCGATCTCGCCGCCGATGGGCTCGAACTCGGCGAGGGCATGATTCGGCTCGTAGATGCCTTCGAGGGCCGGGGCCGCGGGCGGGTCCCAGGCGGCGGGGTCAATCGGAACGGGCCAGAGCAAGAGGTACAGCACCGCCGCCGTCAACACCAAGACAATGATCAATCGTGCGTACATCAGCCGCTCACTTTCGGTAAAACCCATGGCGCTCGGTACTCATAGTGAAGCAAGGCGTTTGCCTCCTCCGGCGATATGCAGCGCTCGGCGTCCGGGTCCCACTTGAGGCGCGCCTCGGCAGCGAGGGCCATGTTCGCCAGCAGGGCGAACGAGGTCGAGCGGTGGCCTTCCTCGGCATCGCAATTCGGCTTGCGGCGCGTCACAACGCAGTCGAGGAAGTCCTGCACATGCAGCAGGGTGTTGTCCGGCTCATCCACCTCGACCGTAACCGCCTCCATGCGCGGGGCGGGGTCCTGATGCTGGCCGCCACGCTCGGGAATCGCCTCGAAACCACGGCGCCCGGCGACGATCTGCGCCTTGGTGCCGCGCAACTCGAACTCGCGCCCCGGCGGCAGCATCGGGCGGCCGCTGGCCTCGTATTGACCGAAGTGCATCAGGCCGCCGCGCTCAAACTCGAAGATCGCGTGCATGGTATCGGGGATCGTGCGGTCGTCGTCGACGGCATAGACGCCGCCATGCGCGCTCACGCTCGCGGGCGCTTCCTCGCCGATGATCCATCGCATCAGGTCGAAGTAGTGCACGCCCCAATTCGCCATCTGCGAGCTGTAGAGGTGCCACCAGCGAAAGTTGTAGGGGTGGATGGTATCGCGGAAGGGGCGCTCCGCGCGCGGCCCGAGCCAGAGGTCCCAGTCGAGCCCTTCGGGCGGCTCCGAGTCAACACCCTTGCCGAGTCCTGCGGGCCACATGTTGGAAAGGCGGTACGCGCGTGAATTGGTGATCACGCCGAACTCACCCGCCTGCACGCGCTCGCGCAGCTCGGCGAACATCGGCGACGAGCGCCGCTGCAAACCCACGCTTACGATGCGGTCCGTGTGCCTGGCCCAGTCAGCGATCGCACGGCCCTCGACGATGGTCATCGACAGCGGCTTCTCGCAATAGATATCGTAGCCAGCCTGGCAGGCGTGAATCGTCTGCAGGGCGTGCCAATGATCCGGCGTGGCGATGACGACGGCGTCGAATCCGCCCGCATCGTACATGTCGCGGTAGTCGTTGTAGAGGCGCGCGGCGGGAATCTTCGCTCCCCATGCCTCGCGGTGGGCGGTGTCGACATCGCACAGGGCGGTGACCTCGCAATTCGCCTGCTCGACAAGGATATTCAGCAGCTGGCCGCCCCGGTTGCCCGTGCCGACCACGCCGACGCGCACGCGCTCATTCGCGGCGTAGGCGCGGGTTGTCGCGAGTCCCGCCGCAAGGGCGGCCGCGCCGGTCTTGAGTGCCGCTCGCCGCGTGATGCCGCTGCCCGTGTCGCTGCCAGTGTCGCTGTCCATATCCCTGTACCTCCCGGAATTCCGCGGCGCTATTGCACCGCCTGCACCAAGGCCTCGGAGAAAACCGTACACAATTCATCGGAAAAGAGCACGAACCGAACGGATTCGAGCCCGGCATGCTCCGTCACGAATCCGGCGACCGACTGCACGGCGATCGAGGCCGCTTCCTCGATGGGATAGCCGTAGACGCCGCAACTGATCGCGGGAAAGGCCACCGTCTTGAGGCCCTCGTCCAACGCGAGCTGCAAACTGTTGGCGTGGCATCGCGCGAGGTTGCCCGCAGGGTCGGGGTCAGTCACATAGATTGGCCCCACGGTATGGATCACGCGCTTGCAGGGGAGTTCTCCCGCCGTGGTTGCCTTCGCTTCACCCGTCGGGCATCCGCCGAGGGTCTTGCACTCCGCGAGGATCGCCGGGCCGCCCCCGCGATGAATGGCGCCATCCACGCCGCCACCACCGAGTAGGGAGGCGTTCGCCGCGTTGACGATGGCGTCCACCGCCTCGAGGGTGATGTCGCCCCGAACGGCCTCGATGCGCGTGCCGTTGACGGTGATCATCGTCACGGAGAATTCCTCCGCTTCTCGTTCGGATTCCGGAAGAACCAGCGGTATTGGCTCAAGGCGAGGGCCATGACAACGACAAAAATGCCCGCGCTGATCTGCGCGCCCGTGCGCATTTCAGGGATTTCCCGCACCATCACCATGGAGGACACCACGACCAGAAAGCCGGTCATGGCGATCAGGGCGAGGGCGATGGGCGAGCCGGAGAGCAGGCTGAATGCGCAGGCGAGCAGGATCATCCCCAGCACGAGGCTGGTCGGCGGGGCATAGCCGAACAGCACGGCGCCAATGGTTGCCACGCCACAGGCCACTAGGATGAAGAAGGCCAGAATCACGGGGATCGGCGCGCCCTCGAGTTGGCTTGGTGGCGGGACGGCTTGTTTTGGGTCGCTCATTGGACCTCCGGGGGCTCTGTTGCACCGGCGCCCACGCGCCGCTGGCGACTCAGGAATCGCTCGACGAAAGGCGTGGCGGGTTGGTGTAGGACTTCGTGGGGTGTGCCAATCTGCTGACAGACACCATCGTTCAATATGGCGATGCGATCGGCCATCTCGAGGGCCTCGTCCTGATCATGCGTAACATAGATCGTGGTGATGCCGAGCCGCCGCTGCAATTCCGTCAATTGCTCGCGCGTGGAGACCCGCAGCTCGGCGTCGAGGTTGCTCAGGGGCTCGTCCAACAGGAGAATGCGCGGACGCACAGCCAGGGCCCTGGCGAGGGCCACGCGCTGCTGCTGACCACCGCTCAGGTCCGTCACGGGGCGGTCGCCGTACTCGTCCAACTGCACGAGGGCCAATGCCTCGCGGACGCGCTCGGCCGTCTCGTCCTTCGGCTTCTTCTGCGCCCTCGGACCAAACGCGACATTCTGCGCCACGGTCATGCTGGGAAACAGGGCGTAATGCTGAAATACCATCGCCGCGCTTCGCTTTTCCGGCGGCAGCCCCGTTACCTCGTCGTCGTCAAAATGCACCGTGCCCGCGTCGGGCCGCTCGAGCCCGGCGATGACGCGCAAAGTCGTCGTCTTGCCGCAGCCGCTCGGGCCCAGCATGGCGAAACTCTCGCCATGGGCGATCTCGACGCTGAAATCGCGGATGCCGCCGCCCTCGTCATAGAGCTTGGTGATGCCGTGTAGTCGAACACTGCTCATCGGCCGCCGTATACCTCCCGTTCCCACCGCTCGCACCACTCGGCGGTCTTCGCCTCCACTTCGGCCCAATCCATATCCAGCTCGTCCATCGATTGCGCCGTGGCCCATGCCGGCAGGTCGTCATCGGGGATGTCGAGACGCGCGGGGAGCTTGGCGAACTCGTTGGCCATCACGACCAGGGCCTCGCGGCTCGTCGCAAGCTCATAGAAGCGCTCGGCCAGCTCGCGTTGCGGCGCGCCTTCGACGATCGCGATACCGTCCGTAATGACCGGCGTGCCCTCTGGCACAACGAAGTCGAAGGGGTAGTTGTTGAGATCGCGCTGCATGACGGCGTCGGTCATCAACCACACGGTCACCATTTCCGGGTTGCGTCGGATGTGATCGAACAAAAACTGCGGTTTTTCGAGATAGACCGCCGTGTTCCCGTGCAATGCACGGAGATAGTCGAGCCCGCCTTCCTCCGAACCGGCCCGAACGATCATCGCGGCAATGAAAGTACGCAGCGTGCCCGACTCGAGCGGGCGCCGCATGGCCACCTTGCCCTGCCACGCCGGTGCGGCGAGGTCGTCCCAGGATTGCGGCGCCGTCTCACGGGTGTAGTGGCGATCATTGAACACGATGACGATTGGCAGGCGGAATGCGCCGTACCACCGGTCCTGCGGATCGCGATACGCCGCAGGCACGCCCTCCGCCCATGAAGGGCGATAGGGCGACAGCAGACCCTCGTTGGCGGCTTCGGCGAACATTGTCGACGGCGCGCCCCACCACACGCTTGCGGCCGGCCGGTTGCGCTCCCCGCGAATGCGTTGATGCACCTCCTGGCTGCTCATCGGCATGATGTGGAGACGCACGCCGGGGTTCTCCGCCTCGAATGCGGCAGTCATGTGCGCGCGCATCTCGGGGCCGTGGGGGCTGTACACGACGAGGCTGTCCCGCGAGGAACAGGCGGAGAGGAACGCGGCGACAGTCGCCACAACCAACGCGAACCCCCGCAGCGATAGTCGAGGCTCTCCCTCACCCCGGCCCTCTCCCAGAGGGAGAGGGAGAAACATCCCTCTCCCTCTGGGAGAGGGAACGAGGGTGAGGGGAGAACACCGCCATGATCCCGGGGAACGAGCAGAGCGCCCCGGGGGGTTTTGCTCGCGGGGACGCTCGCCCCCCGGGTGTGCAACGCCCATCATCGTTCTTCCACCGCCTTGCGGATGGCCTCTACATTGCCCTCAACTGCCCGTGGTGCGGGGACATGGCCGTCGAGGACGGGCAAGTCCTTGATGCCGGTGCCGGTGAGGATGCAGCACACGCGGGTATCCGGGCCGGCGTCGGGCAAGTGCTTTAATGCCGCCACGACGACGGCGCAACTGGGCTCGACGAGGAATCCCTCGCTCTGTGCCAGGCGCAACTCGGCGGCGATGATCTCCTCGTCGGTGACGGACAGGGCCGCGCCGTTGGTCTCGCGGATGGCGGGCAGGGCGGTGTGGCCGTCGAAGAGGATGTCGTCGGCGATGCCCCCGGCGATGGAGTAGGGGTCGGGCCAGGGGTGCTGGAGGGATTGTTCGAAGGTCCAGCCCTGTTCGAGGGCCTGCTGCAAGGGCGCGCAACCGCTGGCCTGCACGCCCGCGAGCCGCGGCATGCGCTCGATGAAGCCGAGGCGCTGCAAATCGAGCAGGCCGCGCCAGATGCCCCCGAGCAAGCCGCCGCCGCCGACGGGAGCGACGATCCAGTCCGGCAGGTTGCCGCCGGTCTGGTGAAACAGCTCGTAGGCGATGGTCTTGGCGCCTTCGACATTGAAGGGTTCGTACATGCCCGCGGTCGAGCCGTGGTACCAGCCGTATTGTTCGCATGCGGCGATGCATAACTCGAATACGGCGGCGGCGGAGGGTGTATCCACCCGCAATACCGACGCTCCATAGGCGGCCGCCTGCTTGGTCTTCCAGCCACCGGCCATTCCGTGCATCAGGCACACCGCGCGCATTCCCGCGCGGGCGGCGTAGGCCGCAGTGGCACAGGCGACATTGCCCGAGCTGACCACGGCGATGGTATCCGCGCCGATCTCGCGAGCGTGCGAAATTGCCACGCTGATCTGCCGGTCCTTGAAGGAGCCCGTCGGGTTCGCGCCCTCGTACTTGCACAAAATCTCACCGATAGCGTGGTGCGCCGCGAGCCGGGGAGCGGCGACCAAGGGCGTTGCGCCTTCGCCCAGCGAGGTTACGCAGGCGTCGTCCAGCACGGGCAGGAGGCGGCGATAGTGCCACAAATCGCGCGGAGGTGCGTCGAAGAGGTCCCGTCCAGGGCGCGCATGGCAACGCAGTGCGTAGTAGCCACCATCCCGTGGGGGGGTGAGGGAGAAGTCATGGGCAACCTGGCGGTCAAAATCGTAATAATCGAACGGAATAGTGGTCGGTTGAGCGCTCATGCGCCCCATTGTGGCATACGGCCGCGGGGCAACGGTAGGGGGCTTGCATGCAATGGAATGGACGCCCTGGCCGCGTTGACACCCATATGCCCTAAGCCTATAATGCATTTCAGGTTAGCGGGGCGTTACGAATGTACACCCCGTGTTGACATAGATTTGAAACCGATTGACTGCAATCCCGGCACCGTTCGCCGGGAAAGGCACAGAGTAGCTACTGTCCGTCCGCGTCACGAGGGGGGTTTATGCTGAGGGGCACCCCACGGCCTCGTGCCGGACGCATACCGTGGACTCGGGCATTCTGTATTGCGTGACGATGGCCCGCGAATAGGTTCTTAGACAACCGGCCTCCCGAGTAATCGGGAGTTGCCGGTGACGCGGACTTTCTGTCTTCACGACGCCTTTCCCACCGTCTACGCCGGGGTTCGGAGGGGATCCCCTGGTGCACCGCCACCATGGGGGCCGGGAAAGGACATATCACCATGGGGCTTGAACTTATTCTGGGGCTCGTGCTGGGCATCGTCGCAGGCACGGGTGTCACCGTGATTGTGTTGACGCTCACGGGCAAAAGCGTGCTGAGCCAGGCACGGCGCGAGGCGGCAAAATCCATCTCGGATGCCGAACGCGAAGCAGCGACGATCGAGAAGGAAGCGCACACCACGGCCAAAGAGTACCGGATTCAGCAACGCGAGGAGCTGGAGAAGGAGGCCAAGGAAGCGCGCCTGGAGCTGGTGAAGCTCGAGCAGCGCATCCTCCAGAAGGAGGAGAATGTCGACCGCCGCCTTGAGGCCGCCGAGAAGAAGATGGCGCAGGCCCAGGCGAAGGAAGAAGACACCGCGAAGCGCGAGAAGGAACTCGACAAGAAGCGCGGGGAACTCGAGCAGATTATCGAGCAACAGAAAGAGCGCCTCGAGGCCGTCTCCGGCATGACCGTCGAGGAGGCCAAGCGCGAGATGGCGCAGACCCTCGAGAACGAGGTCAAGCGCGAGACCGCGGTGCGCCTCAAGAAGGTCGAGGACGAGATGGCCGAGACCGTCACGAAGAAGGCGCAGTGGGTGCTCGCCAGCACCGTGCAGCGCATCGCGTCGGACTATGTCACCGAGCGCTCGGTCTCCGTGGTCAATCTGCCCAACGACGAGATGAAGGGCCGCATCATCGGCCGCGAAGGGCGCAACATCCGCGCGATCGAGGCGGCCACGGGCATCAATGTCATCATTGACGACACCCCCGAGGCCATTATCCTCTCCGGGTTCGACCCCATCCGCCGCGAAATCGCCCGCGTGGTGCTCACGCGCCTGATCGAGGACGGCCGCATCCACCCGGGCCGCGTGGAGGAGCTGTGCGAGAAGGTCGCCGCCGAGATGGAGGAATCCATCAAGGAAGCGGGCGAGGCCGCCTGCCACGAAGTGAACATCTACGGCCTGCACCCCGAATTGGTGCGCATGGTCGGCCGCCTGAAATACCGCACCTCCTACGGCCAGAATGTGCTGCGGCACACGGTCGAGGTGGTGTTCATGGCCAGCATCATGGCCGACGAACTCGGCCTCGATGTCGAGAACGCCAAGCGCGGCGCGCTCCTGCACGACATCGGCAAGACCGTCGCGCACGAGATGGAGGGCACCCACGCCCTCATCGGCGCGCAAATGTGCAAGAAGCACGGCGAAAACGATGTGGTCGTCAATGCCGTTGGCGCTCACCACAACGAAATGGACATGCTCTACGCCGAGTCCGTCATCGTGCAGACCGCCGATGCCCTCTCCGCCGCGCGCCCCGGCGCACGGCGCGAGCAGCTGGACAACTACATCAAGCGGCTGGAGGACCTCGAGAAGATCGCGCGCGATTTCCAGGGCGTGCAGAAGGCCTACGCCCTGCAGGCCGGCCGCGACCTGCGCGTCGTGGTGAAGCCCGAGCGCGTCAGCGATGCCGAGGCCGCCATGATCGCCCGCGACATCGCCCGCCGCATCGAGAACGAGATGACCTACCCCGGTGAAATCAAGGTGACGGTGCTGCGCGAGACCCGCGCCGTCGAAACCGCCACCTAAGCCCCCGCGGCGAACCGAGAGGGCGTCGCGTGCGCATCCTTTTCATCGGCGACATCGTCGGCAAACCCGGCCGCCAGAGTGTTCAACGCCATCTGCCCGGCCTCGTGGCCGAGCGGGGCGTTGACATCGTCGTGGCGAATGCCGAGAATGCGGCAGGCGGGCTGGGGGTCACGCCCATCCTTCTGGACGAATTGCGCGACTTCGGCGTTCACGCCTTCACGCTTGGCAATCATACCTGGAAGAAGAAGGAACTCGTGCCGGCCATCGACAAGATGAACGACATCGTGCGGCCCGTGAACTACCCCGAGGCCGCCAACGGACGCGGCGCCGCCGTGGTGTCCGGGCCGGGCGGTGCAACGATTGGACTGGTAAATGTGATTGGCCGCGTCTACATGGAGCCCGTCGACTGCCCCCTCACCGCTGCGGTGAAGGCAGTCGAGGCCCTGAAGGCCGAGACGCCCGTCGTGCTGGTGGACATGCACGCCGAGGCCACGGCGGAAAAGGTGGCGCTGGGCTGGTATCTTGACGGCAAGGCCACGGCCGTCGTGGGCACCCACACGCACATCCAGACCGCCGACGAGCGCATCCTGCCCGGCGGCACGGCCTATATCACGGATGTTGGCATGACGGGACCGACGAACTCGGTCATTGGCGTGGAGACAAAGCTGGTGCTGAAAAAGATGCTGACCGGCATGCCCACGCCTTGGAATGTCGCCACGGGGCGCCCGGTACTCGCCGGTGTGCTCATCGAGGCGGATGCAGCCACCGGCCGCGCTGAATCCATCGAGCGCATTCAGATTTTCGACGCTTAACGCCCACCTGCGGGAATTGCCTACGCATGCACTTCAAACAACTCAAGATGACCGGCTTTAAATCCTTCGCGGACCCGACCGTGGTGCGCATGGAGCCGGGCACGACCGCCATCGTCGGGCCGAACGGCTGCGGCAAGAGCAACATCCTCGATGCCCTGCGCTGGGCCCTCGGCGAGCAACGCGCCAAGGAGCTGCGCGGCGGCTCGATGCAGGATGTCATCTTCAACGGCAGCGAAGACCGCCAGGCCATGGGCATGGCCGAGGTGACCGCCACCTTCGACAACAGCGACTCGGCCCTGCCGGTCGATTTCTCCGAGGTGGAGATCACACGCCGCGTCTACCGCTCCGGCGAGAGCGAGTACCTGATCAACCGCGCCCCGTGCCGCTTGAAGGATATCCAGGAACTCTTCATGGATACCGGTATCTCGACGCAGGGCTACTCCATGGTCGGGCAAGGCAAGATCGACCTGATCGTCTCATCCAAGCCCGACGAGCGCCGCCAGGTGTTCGAGGAGGCCGCCGGCGTCATCAAGTACAAGACCCGCAAGCGCCTCGCCCTGCGCCGGCTCGATTCCGCCGAGCAGAACCTCGTGCGCCTGCAGGACATCATCGCCGAGGTCGAGCGCCAGATGCGCACCCTCAAGCGGCAGGTCAATGCCGCGATCCGCTACCGCGAACTCACCGAGCAACTGCGCGATGTCGAAATCCGTGCGGCATGGCTCCAATGGCGCCATTTCACGCAGGAAGTGGCCCGGCTCAAGGAAAAATTCGCCAAAGCGCAGGACAGCTTCGAGAAACTCTCCGCGGAGAATACCGCCCTCGAGGCCCGCAGCGAGGAAATCAGCCTTGCCCGGCTCGAGGTCGACCGCGTGCTTCAGGCGCGCCGCGAGAGCGTGCACGGCATCGACAACGAGATGGAGCGGCTCGAAAAGCAGATTGCCCTCATCACGCAGCAGGTGGCCTTCGGCGTGCAGCAGGTCGAGCAGGCCGAGCAGGAGCGCGCCGCCCTCGAGGAACGCGCCGTGGCCATCGCCGAGCGTATCGAGGAGACGAAGGCGCTTGTCGCGGGCATGGACGACAACCGAAGCTCGCAGACCGAGAGTGCGAACGCACTGCACGACCGCCACGAGGAATTGAAGGCCGCCGTCATCGAGGCGGATGCCCGGGTCGAGGATTTGCGCCGTCAATCGAACGAGCGCGTGAATACGCACGCGCGCACGGTTTCGGACGCCGAAGCACTCTCCGAGCAGATCCAGGGAATCGACACCCAGCTGCAATCGCTGCACGAGCGCGAGGGCCGGGAGCAACACGAGCGCGAGCAGCGCGCGGTCGACCTCGACAACGCCCACCAGGGGGAGGCGCGCGCGCGGGAAAACCTCGAGCGGACCGAGCGCGAACGGCAGGAGGCCCTCGCGGGCCATGCGGAGAAGGCCCAGGCCCTGCGCGCCTTGCAGGAACTTTGGCAGACCAAGCGCGAAGAGCACAGCCGGCTCGACGCACGCCTCGCGTCCCTGCGTGAACTGCGCGACAACTACGAGGGCTTCGCCCACGGCGTGCGCGCGATCATGAAGGAAAAGCAGGACGGCGAGCAGACCCTCCAGGGCATCATCGGCCCCGCGGGCGACCTCGTCTCCGCGGATGCGAAGTACGAGCAGGCCATCGAGGCGGCCCTGGGCGGCTCGATCAATAACATCATCGTGGAGAATGCCGACGACGCACGGCGCGCGGTGGACTTCCTCAAGCGTGAGCGGGCCGGCCGCGTGACCTTCCTTCCGCTGGACATCATCCGCGGGGGCCGGGGCGACGAGGGCAAGAACCTGCTGGGCAAGCCCGGTGTCATCGGCCCCGCGCTCGACTTCGTGCAGTACGAGTCCCACCTGGGCAAAGCCGTCGAGTACCTGCTCCACAGCACCCTGCTCGTCGAGACCCTTGAGGACGCCATCCAGATCGCGCGGGTCGAATCGCGCACGCCGAAGATGGTCACGCTCGATGGCGAGGTCGTCACCTCCTCCGGCGCGGTTACCGGTGGCCGCACGAAACACGAGAGCCGCGGATTGCTCGGCCGCAGCGCCGAGATCGAGGACCTCGAGATGCGCGGGCAGGGCCTGCTCACCGAGTTGGCCCGGATGCAGGAAGAGCGCACGGCGCTCGACGAAGCCCTGCAAACACTCGAACAAACCGCGAAGAATCTCGACGAAACAGGCACGGGATTCCGCAACGAAGTCAACGAATTTGGCGTTGCCATCGCCCGTTGCTCGACCGAGCTGGAAAACCTCGCGGAGTCCATTGCCAGCCTTGGCGCGCAACGGCAGGAACTCACCGCGCGGCGCGATCTGCTTGAGGAGCGCCGGAATGCCGCCCTCGCCAAGGCCGATGAACTCCAGACCGATGACGAGTCCCTCCAGCGGCAGCTGGCCGAGGCGCAAGACGCCGCGGCCGATGCCCGCGACAACCTGGCGAAATGCGCGGCGGAGTTGTCCGACCTGCGCGTGACGGCGGCCGAGTTGACCCAGCAGCAGGAAGAAGCCCGCCGCAACCTCCAGCGCGAGCAACAGCTGCATGCCGAGACCCTCGCCGAGGCGAAGCGCCGCGAGGAAAGCGCCGCGGCGATCGTGGCGCAGCGCGGCGAACTCGAGGAACAGGTTGCCGGCAATCTCGAGCGGCAGAAGGCCCTCTCCGAGGGCATCGAGGAGGCGCGCAAGAAGGTCGTCGATGCCGAAAACCAGCGCCAGCAACTACTCGACGAGGGCGAAAAGATCGACGGCACCCTGCGGGCGCGCCGCGATGAATTGCGCGCGGCACAGACGGAAGTGCACCAGACCGAGATTCAACTGCGGCATGACGAGGACCAGATTCAGTTCTACCAGCAGCGCATTGCCGATGAGTACAGCGTTTCCCTGCCGCAATTGACCGAGGAAGAAGTCGGCACGGACGAATACGGGGACAAGGAGCGCACCAAGCTCGTCGCTGAGCTGCGTAAGCAGATTCAGCGCATGGGCGAGGTCAACCTCATGGCCATCGACGAATACGAGGCCCTCGAGCAGCGCTACACCTTCCTCACCACCCAGGCCGAAGACCTGCGGCAGGCCCGCGAGACCCTGCTCGGCGTTGTGGCGCGAAGCGACAAGAAAATCCGCGATCTGTTCATGGACACCTTCGACAAGATCGCCAAATCCTTCCAGGAAACCTTCCGCCAGCTTTTTAATGGTGGCCAGGCCCGCGTGTATCTGCTCGATCCCGACGATCCGCTCGAGAGCGGCATCGAGATCGAGGCGCGGCCGCCCGGCAAGAAGCCCACCAACATCAGCCTGCTCTCCGGCGGCGAGCGCGCGATGACGGCCGTGGCCCTGCTGTTCAGCATCTTCCGCGCCAAGCCCAGCCCCTTCTGCATCCTCGACGAGGTCGACGCCCCGCTGGACGATGCCAACATCGGGCGCTTCCTCACCCTGCTCGAGGAATTCACGGCGCAGAGCCAGTTCGTCATCATCACCCACAACAAGCAGACGATGGCCCGCGCCCACGCCCTCTACGGCGTCACCCAGCAAGAGCGCGGCGTGTCGACGCTGGTCAGCGTCCGCTTCGACGAAGTCCCCGAGCCCGAGGAGAGCGCGGCGTAGGGGGGCGTTCGTACGCTTCGTCGAATGTGGGTGTGCATCTGTGATGATGTGGCGCGGTCTCCCGACCGCGCCACTCTTGGGACCGCAAGGTCTCCAGGGTTTCGGATGTTGACGCGAAGGGAGGGGGGAGACCTTCGGTCGCCGGAGTGAAGCGGTCAGGAGACCGCATCACATCGTAGCCTATCCCGTGCATCTGCCACGCAGGAGCGTGGCGTTCCGTCCGCGCCCCTCTTTGAAGCCACGCCACGAGGCACGACGCAGCCAACGCGGTAAACCGGATGAGGCCCCGGGAGCCGAGCGTCCTCGCGAGGTCATGCTCGCGGGGACGCTCGCCTCCCGGGTGGCTCGCCTCCCGGCATTGATTCCCCGCGCGCTTCGCCGTAGCATCCCTCTTCATGGAGCCGACTCGACCCGATAGCGCGCCTTGGCGCGATGTGCTTGTGCTGACGCTGCTGGCGGCGCTGTACCGCTTTTTCTTCGTCTGGGCGATGCCACGGGCGATCGATTCGCCGGATGCGATCGGCTATTTGCGGTTTGCGCAATCGATGGCGGGGCTGGAGGGCGGCGTGGCGAACACGAACCTGCCGCTGCTCTACCCGCTCCTGTGCGCGCCGTTGATGGCGCTGGGTGTCGAGGCGGAGTGGGCCGGGCGGATTGTCGCGCTCATCGCGGGGTTGATGCTGATTCCGGCGGTGTATTTCGTGGCACTGCCGCTGTTCGGGCGCACTGCGGCGCGGATTGCATGCGTGGCGGTGGCCTTGTGGCCGTGGCTGGCGGACTACGCATGGCGCATCTCGCCGGATGGCCTCGCCCTGACGCTCTGGTTCGCCTCGTTTGCCCTGTTGATTCGCGCGATGCGGGTGGGAGGTCCGTGGGCAATCGCGGCGGGCCTCTGCTTTTTCGCCCTGCACCTAGCGCGTCCGGAGGGGTCGTTCCTGTTTCTCGGCAGCATCGTGCCGGCGGCCCTGCTCGCGCCGGACCGTGCAGCGCTCGTCCGCCGATTCGCGCCGCTGGCGGGGGTGACGCTGGCCGGGATCGCGCTGCAAGCGCTCGTGATGCGCATCGTGGCGGGAAGTACAGCGGTCAACACGCGCGTGACCAACCCCGCGCGAAGCATCGAGTATGTGCTCGTCGAACGCGGCACCGAGGCCGCCCAGGCCCTGTTCACGCTTGCCTTTGAGACGCTGCCGCTGATGGTCGGGCCGTATCTCTTCCTCTTCGCCGGAGTCGCCCTGCTGCTGCCCTCGAAAATGCGCGACGGACGGGCCGAGCTGGCCCTGCTCGCCTTTGCCGCGGGCCATGTCGCGCTCGCGGGCATGAGTACCTATGCCGAGCCGCGCTACATCCTCGCGCCGGTCGTGGCGGTGTCCCTATGGGGCGCGCGGGGGATTGTGATGTCCGCGTCAGCCATGCTCGTGGGGGACGCCCGCCGCTGGGCGGTTTTGCCGATTGCGGGGCTGCTCGCATGGCAAGCCCTCACGACGGCACTCACCGTTCTGCCCGAGCACCTCGGCCGGTTGCCGCGCATGCCGCACGAGTATCGCATCGCGGGCGAATGGCTTCGGGACAACGCGGAACCGGGCGTGATCATCACCCGGCGCACGCAGATCGCCTTCTATGCCGGCATGACCGCCACGGGGCCAGGCGAGACCGAGCCCCTGCCGGACCTCATCGCGCGCGCGCAACGCCTCGGGGCGCGCTACCTCGTCGTGGATGAACGCCACGGCGTTGCGGCGTCGCCAGCGCTGCGTCCACTGCTGGACCCGGCCAACGCGCCGCCCTCGTTGCGGCTCCTCACGGCCGATGTGTCGCCCTACGCGAACGGCCGCGTCGTCATCTACGAGATCCTGCCGCCGTGAGTGTCCGCATCCTGGCCGTGCACACGGGGGCCATCGGCGACTTCGTCACCGCGCTTCCGGCGCTTCAGCGGCTGGCAGCGGCGGGCGAATTGACGGTGATGGGTCATGCGGGCCGCATTGCGCTGGCGCCGTATGCGATCGACGAGGTGCATACGCTCGACATCGAATCAACGGACTTTCACACCGCCTTTTCCGAGCCCTCGGAAACTCTGCGCAAGGCCGTCGCCGGGTTCGACGCCGCGCTCGTATGGTTTCGCGATGAGGACGGCGCCCTCGCCCGGGGCCTGCGGGCGGCAGGAGTGGAGCGCGTGTGCGCGATGCCGGGCGTTCCGCTCGACGGGTGGACGGAGCACGCCATGGACTACTACCACGCCTGCGTTGATCGCTTCTTTTCGGATACCGGCACCGATGAATCCGCGACCGAGCGCACGGTATGCCCGAAACTGCGCCCGCCGGTTGAGGCGAAATCCGGCGAGGTGCTGATCCATCCCGGAAGCGGCAGCCCGAAGAAGAACTGGCCCCTGGAAAACTTTTGGGAACTGGCCGCGAGGTTGGAAGGGAGCGGCTTGCCGGTGCGGTGGCTCGTTGGACCTGCCGAGGAGGGGTGGGCATTCCCAGCGGGGGCTGAGGTCATCACCGAGACCGATCTGGTGCGACTCGCCACGAGGATGGCCGCCGCGCGGCTGTTCATAGGCAACGACAGTGGAATGGCGCACCTGGCCGCGGCTTGTGGCTGCCCGACGGTGGCGGTGTTTCAGGCCTCGGACCCGGAGGTGTGGATGCCGCGGGGAGAGCGCGTCGAAGTGGTGGGAAAGGCGGGCTCACCCCCGACCGTGAATGCGGTCGAGGGTGGCGCGCGCCGAATGCTTTGGATGGGTGGCCGTTCGGACTAGAAACCCGGTCAGAAATCGATTACTTACGCGTAATGGATTGCGTTGCCCGCGCAACCGACGCGGGAATCGGGCCGTAGGGGATCATTTCGTCCTTCGTGGACAGCTTGACGATCTCCTGGATGTCGGCACTCGTCAAGCCCGCCGCCACGGCCTCGCGGATGCGCATGTAGAGCCGCCCGACGATATCCGGGCGTACACGCTCGTGGCAAAGGTCGGGGGCGCCCTCAAGCACGAAGAAGCCGCGGCCACGCCGCGCCTTGACCAGACCCATGACCTCGAGGTCGCGATAGGCCTTGCCGATGGTGTTCATGTTCACGCCGGTTTCCGTCGCCACCGCATTCACGGTTGGCAGGCAGTCACCCGGCTTCAGGCGGCCATCCGCAATGGCGAACAGCACCTGATTCTTCACCTGCACATAGATGGGCGTATCGCTTTCGAGATTGATTGGTCCCAGCATGTTGTCATCCTCCTGACCCTACGCACGACCGTTGAGCCGTCGTATGCGGTCAAGTCCCCAGTTGATTCCTGTGGCCCCATCGTTGTCCGTGACCGACCACGAACACGAAATGCAAGAATATACGGCAAAAGTAGATACCATGTCCAACTCGGCCGCACTTCGTCAAAAATATGGACGGCGGCGTTTTCAAAATCAAGAAAACGCCGCCGCAGATGTTCCGGTAATGGGCATGCTCGCCCGATGGGTTAGCTGGTCGTTACCTCAATCCGGCGGGGACGGTGCGCCTCTGCCTTCGGCAGGTGGATGGTCAAGACGCCGTTCTTCAACTCGGCGCGAATGTTCTCCGTGTCCACCTTCTCGCTGAGGCGGAACTGCCGGTGGTAGTTGGCGAGTGCGTACTCGCTGTACACCAGCTCGCCCTGTGCTGGCGGTTCAACCGTGGCCTGAATCGTCAGGATGTCGTTCTCGACGCGGATGTCGATCTGATCGCGGTCGACGCCCGGCATATCGGCGACGACAGCCAAACCGTTCTCCACCTCGAAGATGTCCACCGGGGGCATGACGGTCATGCGGCGCTCGCGGGTCTCCGGGGCGCGCTCCTCATGCTTGGCAGGAATCGTGGCTTCCATCATCTGTTCCTCCTTGGATGCTCCGTTGCGTACTGGCATGGCGTGACCTCAATTGACCGAGACGGAAATGCGTCGTGGCTTGGCGGTCTCCGCCTTCGGCAGGGTCACCGTCAACAGGCCGTTCCTGTACTCGGCCGTCACCTTGTCGGCGTCGACTGCGGCAGGCAGCGTCAGCGTGCGGATGAACCGGCCCGCACCGCGCTCGTTGCGGTGAAAGCGCTCGGGGCGGATGTCGCCGCTGAGGGCGGCCTTCTCACCCGCGATGCGCAGGACATCGTGCTCGACCGAGATATCGAGCTTTTCGGTGTCCAGCCCGGGGGCGAGGGCGGTCACGACGACATGGTCATTGTCTGCGCTCACATTGAGCATGGGGTAGCCGGCACGCGTGGTGCCGGGCAGGGCGCCCTCGTCGCGACGCCGGGGGCCCCCGAAGTCATCGAAGGCCCGCTCGATCTCACGGCGCAAGGCGTCCATCTCCGTGAATGGAACCCAACTCCGAAGCAACATCGTCTTGTCCTCCTGTTTCTTCACTTCCATGGTTGCCGATTTCACGCGCTCGCGTTGCTGCGCGGTGGCGCGTTCAATTCGAGTAGGGCAACCTTCGTGCCAAGCAGAACCGGGCAAAAAATCGGGCGAAACCAGCCCAAACACCGCAATTCTGTTTCAAAATCGAAAACGCGGTGTTTCAGCTTGCAGCAATTACGCCAGCCCCACGAGGCCCGCCGCGGCGAGCATCAGCGCGAAGCCGGCCCAGACTCCGCCGAGTTTTTTGAGTTTGTCCCAGAAGCCGGTGCGGTTCGCGTACTGCCTGGGCGACTCGCCCGCCTGAAGCTGGGCCACCAGTTCGCGCTGTTCCGCCGTGAGGTGCGACGGAATCTCCACCGTCACGCCGACGATCAAGTCCCCGTGACCGCCATGGGCGCGCGGCATGCCCAGCCCGCGCAACCGGAACTGCTTGCCGGACTGCGTACCCGCGGGAACCCGCAAGTCCGCCTTGCCCGCGAGGGTCGGCACACGCACCGTGGCGCCCAGGGCCGCCTCCGGAAACGAGATGGGTAGTGCAAGGTGGAGGTCGTCGCCCTTGCGGGTGAACAGGGGGTGCTCCTTCAACCGAATGCGCACGATGAGATCACCCTGCGTGGCGCCCTGCGGCCCGGCGTGACCTTGACCGGCCAAGCGAAGGCGCGCGCCATCGTGGACGCCGGCCGGAATCTGTACCGACACCGTCGCCGGTTCCTTGGCGCCGCTGGCGGCCTTGCGGGACAGGCGGATCCGCTTCTGCGGACCCTTCGCGGCCTCCTCCAGCGTGATGGGAAGTTCGATGGAGATATCCCCGCCGCGCGTGGGTGTACGGTGCGCGCGATGCGTCCGGCCACCCATCGACGCCGCCCCCGGCGAGGCGCCAAAGAAGGCCTCGAACATATCGGAGAATGCGTCGTCATCCAGCCCACTCGAGCGGAACGAGAAGCTCGAACCATCGCCCGCGGACCACGAAAAGCCCTCCGGGCCTGCCGCACCGGCGCCCATGCCGCTGGCGAATGCATTGCGACGCTCAGCGTCGTACACGCGTCGGCGCTCCTCATTCTTCAGGGTGTGATAGGCCTCGTTGATACCCTTGAGTTCCGCCTCTGCCGCCTTGTCGCCCCCGGTTTTGTCGGGATGGTGCTTGCGGGCAAGGGCGAGGTAGGCCTTGCGGATTTCCTCCTTCGAGGCCGATTCCGAAACGCCGAGAATATCGTAAAAGCTCTGATTCTTGGTGGTTTCCATGACCCTACACTTCCTTTCCATGCGGACCTCGGGCACCCGCCGGGCATATCGGCCCGTAAAAGGAAAGAGCAAACCTTGTGCCAGTCAGGGGGGAGGGATTACAAGGGCTCGCGCCGCTCCGGAGCGCCACCTTGATCCCGCTCCTCCATGAAGTCGGACGAGAACCGATCCAAGCTGGCGGCGAAGACCTCCCAACACTTCTCCACCGGAAACAGCATGACGACATCTCCCACCTTGTTGATGCCGACCTCGGTTCCCGCAAATCGGAAATCGTCGGGAATCCTTACGAATTGGCCATTATCGTCGTTGATGATTTCGGCAGTTCTCATGGCTGTCGCTCCCAAGTTCATCCTGAAGATTACCCGAATCCACCCGCGCGTTGCGCGTTCGCAGTGGCCGCGCGTACCATGGGGTACGACCCCCCTTAAAAGTTTGTATGCATGCCCGCATGGTTGCCCGCCTGGAGTACCCCGCGTTGCCCGCGTTTGTTGATGTTGTGCTGCCGATGCCCGTGGATAGGGCCTTTACCTATGCCGTGCCGGAAGCGCTGCAGGAGGGTATCTCGCCCGGCATGCGCGTGCTCGCGCCGGTGAAGAAACGCATCGAGATGGGCTTCGTCGTGGGGGTCCATGAGTCGTGCGAGGTCGCCGAACCGCGCGCCATTCTGGATGCGCCGGACCTCGAGCCGGTATTTACCGACGAAATGCTGCGCCTGTGCCGCTGGATGGCGGATTACTATTGCTGTTCCTGGGGAGAGGCGCTTCAGGCCGCCGTGCCGCGCGGTCTTCGGATGCGGGTGAAGGCGAAGTACGCCCTGCGGCTGGAGAACGCCGGTGGCGGCCGATTCTCCGAACGGCAGAAGCGGATCGTGGCGGCCCTGCACGCGCGCGGACCGCTTTCCATTCACCAACTGGCAAAAGAAGCCGGCTCGCAGGGGCTCGAGGCGACGCTGCAGACCCTGATCAAGCGCGAGGTCGTGCGGGTCGAGGCGAGCGCGGCGAAGGCCTCGGTCAACATCCATACGGTGGCATGGGCGAAGCTGTGCCACGAGACCATCCCCGACGCAGCGGGAATCGAGTCGATGCAACGGCGCGCGCCGAAACAGGCGGCGGTCTACCTCGATTTGTTGCACGGCGTGCCGGAGCGCCCGGTGTCCGAGTTGTACGCGCGTCACGGGGCCACGGCGGCAACGCTCAAGACGCTGGAGGACAAGGGCCTCATCGCGCGGGAGGAGCGCGAGCTGTACCGGGCGCCGGACATGGATGGCGATGCCAGCCACGCCACGAAGTTCCCCCTCAACGACGAGCAGCAGGACGCCTACGACGCCATCACGGATGCGATGGAATCGCAGCGGTTTGAGTCGTTCCTGCTGCGGGGCATCACGGGCTCGGGCAAGACAGAGGTGTATTTGCAGGCCATGGAGCGCCTGCTGGAGCTGGGGCGCGACGCGATCATCCTCGTGCCGGAGATCTCGCTCACCCCGCAGACCGTCGGGCGCTTCAAGGGGCGCTTCAAGGAGGACATCGCCGTGTTGCACAGCGGCCTCGGCGCGGGCGAGCGCTTCGACGAGTGGCGCCGGGCTCAACGCGGCGAGGTGCGCATCGTGGTCGGGGCGCGCTCGGCCGTGTTCGCGCCATTGAAAAACCTTGGGGCCATCGTGGTGGACGAGGAGCACGACACCTCCTACAAGCAGGGCGAGACACCCCGGTACCACGCGCGGGATGTGGCCGTCATGCGGGCGAAGCTGAACAACGCCGTGTGCGTGCTTGGCTCGGCCACGCCGTCGATCGAGACCTACTACAACGCGCGCAGCCGCAAGTACACCGGGCTCGAGTTGTCCCGCCGCGCGACGGATGCCGCCCTGCCCAAGGTGCAGATTATCGACATGCGCGAGGAGAGCATCGCCGTGAGCGGCGAGGTGGTCCTGTCGCGCCATCTCGAGGAGGCGGTGCGGCAACGCGTGGCAAAGAAGGAGCAGGTCATCCTGCTGCTGAACCGGCGCGGCTTCTCCCCGTATGTGCTATGCCCCTCCTGCGGCTGGGTGGCGGAGTGCGAGGACTGCAATGTCTCGATGACCTACCACCAGCGCGGCGGGGTCCTAAAATGCCACTACTGCAAGGCGCAGCGCGGCGTGCCGGCCGTGTGCGACAAATGCGGATTCCACCCGCTGCTGTTCCTGGGTCAAGGGACGCAAAAGGCGGAGGATTACCTCATGCGCAGCTTTCCCGGCGCGCGCGTGCAACGCATGGATGCCGATACCACCTCGGAAAAGGGCGGACATGCCAACATCCTCGGCCGATTCGCCGCGGGCGAGATCGATATTCTCATCGGTACGCAGATGATCGCCAAGGGGCACGATTACCCCGGCGTGACGCTCGTGGGCGTTATCAACGGGGATACGGGGCTCTCGCTGCCTGATTTCCGCGCGTCGGAGCAGACCTTTCAATTGCTTACGCAAGTGGCCGGGCGCGCGGGTCGCGGCGGTTTGCCGGGCGAGGTGATGATCCAGACTTTTCGGCCCAAGCACTTCGCCATTCAATGCGCCGCGCATCACGACTACCTCGCGTTCGCCGGCAAAGAATTGGACGACCGCCACAAGGCCGGCTACCCGCCGTACCGTCGACTCGCCAACCTCATGGTCGAAAGCGCGGACCCGGAATCCGCCGAACGGGCGACGATGCACCTCTTCCGCGTCGCGCGCCACCAGATTCGCCAGCTCGAATTGCGCGGTGTCGACATGCTCGGGCCCAGCCCTGCCCTCGTCAGCCGTGTGATGGGCAAATACCGCTGGAATTTCGGCCTCCTCGTGCGCGGCTCGGGGCCATTGAATAAACTCGTCCGCGCCGCCCGCGACGCCTTCGAGGAAGACCGCCCGCCGGGGACCTACACGATTCGGGTGGATTTGGATCCCTACGGGGCGTATTGAGCCGGGGGAAACACGGACGAACACGGACGAACACGGACGAACACGGACGAACACGGACTTGCACGGACGGACACGGACGCGTGGTGTATCCTGAAGATTGGCGCGCGGGCCGAGGGGGCCCGGTGGGAACAGGCGGAGGGAAAATCCCGATGAAACAGGTATTTGCGCTTCTTGCGGTGCTGGTGTTGGCAGCGCCTTCGGCGTGGGGGCAATTTGATGATCGCCCCAAGATCTCCGTCAGCGGTGAGGCAACGGTCCATGTCGTACCCGACAGGATCGTCATTCGCTTCGGCATTGAGACCAGTGACTTGGAAATGACGGTCGCTAAGCAGAACAACAACGACATTCTCCGGGATGTGATTGCCGCGGCGGCGGAGCTGGACATCCCCGAGAAGGAAATTCAGACCGCGCAGCTTTCGATCCGTCCTCAGTGGCGAGATGCGCAAGTTCAGTCGAGCTTCATCGGCTATTTTGTGAGAAATTCCGTGACCATCACGGTGAGCGATATCGCGACGATTGAACCGCTGGTGACCGGCGCCCTCGAGGCCGGCGTGAACTACATTCACGGCATCGAATACGAGACGACCGAGCTGAAGACGCACCGCGAGGAGGCCCGCGAACTGGCGTTGCTGGCGGCCAAGGAAAAGGCCGAGAAAATGTCCGCCGCACTCGGGCAGACGATCGGAAGGCCCATTTCCATCGCCGAAACCTGGTCGGGAACGCCGTATCCGCGTTGGTCCAGTTGGGACGGCGCCCACTGGGGGTATGGCGGCGGCGGTTTCGGAGGGGGGCAAGTCCAAGTGCAGGGGGGCTCCACTTCCTCGGGGGACTCCACGGAAACGCTTGCCGTCGGCAAGATTGCCGTTCGCGCCGCGGTTGCCGTCACCTTTGAGCTGGAGGACTAACTCCCCGGTATCGCCATTGCTCCCTGCGTTCTGTATGCTGGTGGCACGAGCGCGGGCCACGGGGGCCCCTGCCGGGAATCGTGAAGGGGAGAATCACAATGAAGCGGCTATTTGGCTTGGGTGTGGCGGTGGTGTTCATCGCAAGTGGATGCGCAACGATCGGGGGGATGACGGACGAGGAGAAGGTCGCCCAGACGGTGCAGCAGTGGATCGACGCGACCGAGGCAAGGGACATCGACGGTATCATGGCCATCGTGTCGGAGGATTTCAGTGGCCAGGGCGGCGCGAACAAGGAGGCCTTCCGCGGGTACATCGCGGGGCTGATCGATTCGGGCATCTTTGAAGGCGTCGAGATTTCGCAGAACCGTGCCGTCACGACGGTGGACGGCGACAGCGCGGAGGTGCGCGGTCTCGACCTGTCGAGCTACGCCGGCGCGGTGGTGGTGGACCTGACCCTCCAGCGCGACAACGACGGCAAGTGGCGCATCGTAGGCTTACAGGCGTAACTGCATTCGACCGGATATTTGTTGGCATCGCGCCGGGACCCGCACACATGGGCCCCGGCGCGTGCTGCTTTTGGGAGATTGGCGATGTTCAAGCACATCAAGTTCGCTGAATTGGCGGTGGAGGACCAGGACCGGGCCGTGCGCTTCTACACGGAGAAGGCCGGCCTGCGGGTGGCACAGGATTCGCCGTACCAAAAGGGTTGGCGGTGGATCGAGCTGGAAATCCCCGGTGCGCAGACCCGCATCCTGCTGACCAAGCGCGAAGCCGGGGCCGCGGCGAAGTCACCTGCCCTGGTTCTGGCCGTCGAGGATGTGGCGGCGACGCATGTGGTATTGGCGGGCAAAGGCGTGGCGTTTGCGCAGGAACCCACGGAGGCTTCGTGGAATCCCGGCGAAACCTACGCCATCTTCCGGGACAGCGAGGGAAACAACATCCTGATTGGCTCGGAATAGGGGCCAGGCCCCGACTGCATTCATCCGCGTTTATCTGTGTTCATCCGCGGTTGAAAGGGAATTAACCGCAGACGAGCGCAAATGAACACCGATGCCTGGAAATTTGCCATCGGCGCTTTGTGCGATTGGTATAACGCGCCCTAGGGGGCTTGAATCAAATCACGATGGGCGCGTAGGCTCGTAGCCATGGGCACTTCATTTTTTCGATGGCATTGCACTTTTTTGGTGGCAGCACTCCTCCTCGGTTCGGCTTTCGCCGCGGAACCACTCATCACATGGGAGCGGAGCGCGCTCGAAACCGCCAGGGAGCGCATTCGCTCGGGGGACGAGGTCCTTCTACCGGCCTTCGAGGCCCTGGTTCGCACGGCGGACAGGGCCCTCGAGGAAGGGCCATGGACCGTGACCGAAAAACCCTTCACCCCGCCCAGCGGCGACAAACGCGATTACATGAGCGTGGGCCCCTATTGGTGGCCGAATCCGGATACCGAGGACGGCCTCCCCTATATCCGGCGAGATGGCGAGACGAACCCGGAGCGCCACGAGTACGACAACAACACCATGGGCCAAATGAGGAACGCGGTACGCCCGCTGATTCTCGCGTGGTACTTCACGGGCGAGGAGCGGTACGCCGAGCGTGCCGCGAAGGTGCTTCGGGTCTGGTTCCTTGACGAAGACACCCGGATGAACCCGCACCTCGAATATGGCCAGGCCATCCCCGGCCGCACCGAGGGCCGCGACATCGGGATCATCGACACGGTGATGCTGTGCAACTTGATGAATGAGCTTGTGCTGCTCCGTGGCGCGGATTCGTGGAGTGCGGAGGACGACGCGGCCTTGCGGGAGTGGTTCAGCGACTACCTGCGATGGCTCCTCGAGAGCGGTCACGGCAAAAGCGAGGGCTCGCGGGTGAACAACCACGGCACTTGGTACGACGCCCAAGTGGTCGCCTACGCCCTGTTCACCGGCGAGGAGGCCACCGCCCGGAGCGTCCTGGAGAAGGTCGGCGAGCGCCGCGTCGCCGTCCAGATCGCGCCCGACGGGCGACAGCCGCACGAACTTGGCCGCACACGGGCGTACAGCTACACCGTCTACAATCTGATGGCGTTCACAGACTTGGCCATGATGGGCCGGCATGTGGGTGTGGATGTCTGGAACTATGAATCCGAAGACGGCCGTTCCATTCGCCGTGCGCTCGAATGGTTCGCGCCGTATGCGGCGAATCCCGACGACATGCCCTACGAGCAGATCGTTTCGCCGAACTTATCAGGTGCGTGGTGGCTTTATCGCGTCGCCGCGGAGCCTCTCGGTGTGCCCGAGTGGCGGGAGCTTGCCATGGAGATCGGCCCGCCCGGACCCGACCACTACCACCACTTGATTCTCTTGCCGGAGTAAAGGCCCGGCCGCTAGCCGCCCAGCAGGCGCGCGGCGGTCTGCGGCACGATGTTGCCCTGCAGCAAGGACGAGGTGGCCGACTGCAGCAGCACCTGGTTGCGCGTGCGCTCGATCGCGGCCGAAGCGATGTCGAGATCGCGGATACGGGACTCGGCCTCCTGCAGGTTGAGGGCGGTGTTCTCGCGCACGGCGATGGCCGACTCGAAGGTGTTTTGCTGCGCGCCGAGGCTCGCACGGTTTTGGGCGATGGCCTGCGAGGCCCCCTCGATATTGCCCAAGGCGGCTTGCGCACCGGCCTGTGTGCTCAGGTCCAAACCCGCGATCCCGAGGCTCGCCGTGTTCGACTGCTGCACCTCGACCTCCAGGTCGCCCTCGACGCCGAGATTGATCGGGCCGACGCCCTGGAGCGGCGCGATGCCGTTGAACTCGGTGTTATCGGAGACTTGGTCGATCTCGCCGAGCAACTGCTGGGCCTCGGCATTGATCGCCGCGCGTTGGTCGTCCGACAGGGTGCCATTTGAGGCCTGCAGGGCGAGTTCCTGCAAGCGGGATACGGCGCCCTGTTGCGCTTCCAGGCCGCCCTCGGCCGTCTGCACCAATCCGATGCCGCTCTGGATGTTGCTCGACTCACGGCCAAACTGGCGCACATCCGCGCGCAGGCGCTCGGCAATCGCCAGACCCGCAGCATCGTCCCGGGCACGGTTGATGCGCAGGGCGGACGACAGCCCCTCGAAATTTCGCGTAAGCTCTTGTGCGCGTTGGCCTATCTGCCGTTGCGCTTCCAGCGCGGGGCTGGAGCTATTGATTCGAAGACCCACGATCCGAACCTCCCGGAGCCGCGCGAAACGCGGCTTTCGGTTGCGTCATCTCCGTAAAGAGTAACACAAGATGGGGAATTTGGCTAGAACCCGCCCGTCATTCCCCGCGCACACTTCGCCAGCGGGCAAGGACCGCCTCGAGGACAGGGTCGCGGCCTTCGCGGTAGTCGTCAAACGAGATTGTGGCGGGAATATCCGGCGGCACCATCATGCGGTCGTCGTCGGGGTCGCCATCCTCGCGGAAGAGGGCCGAAACGCTCCCGCCGAGGCCGGTATTGGGCAGCTCGTAGGCGCCTGTCTCACTGTAGCTGTTGGGCTTGCCGCGCCCGGCCTCCCCGGCGATGAGGACCTCCGTCTCGCGTTCCAAGCGCAGGGTGAGGATAAGCGCGGCGGAGAAAGTGCGCGGACCCGTAATCAGGTAGAGGTGGCCGGGCCGGTTGATGCGCTCGTGCCGTGAAAGGCGGCGCACGAAGGGCCCGAGGATGTTCCCATCGCCGCCGCCGTTGTGGCGAATGTCGATCACGAGGCATTCCAATCCGTTCTCGTCCATGTATCCCAGCATTTCGTCAGAGAATTGCCCGAGATGCTGCCCTTCCATCGGTTGAACCGAGTTGAACTGCATGTACATGACGCCTTCTTCCAGCAAAGGCTCGTACCAGTACTCGGTCTGGTTGTCACGCCGATAGAGAGGCAAATCGTCCCTGCGGTTCAGGGTTTCGCTCCAACTTTCGATGCTGGACCACGGTTCGGCGTGCAGGGTGGCTTCCCGTGCTTGCCCATCGACATCCGCGATCAGGAACGAAGCCTCGCGAGGGTTTTCCGTAATGGCGAGTGCGTGGAGGAACTCCGCCATGCGGAGCCGGCTGGGAAGAATCGCCCGAATGCCCATCTCGTTGTCCCGCGAAATGTAGGGCGTGACGCGGGCGATGACTTCCTCAATCGGGGTGCCGTCAATGGCCTGTACGCGGCCGATGCTTTCGCCGTCCTTGCTTTCGATTATGTAGATGCCATCCTCGAACCACTCCAGCCGAATGGGGAAGAAGTGAACAAGGCCCTGATCCGAAAAACGGAAATGGGAGTGCCCATCGCCAAGGGAGGCAAGGATCCGCTGGATCTCGATCGCGATTGCCGCATCGCTCATCGATGGGATGGCCTCGTGAAGCGAAACGAAAGCCGCATCAAGCTCCGCTTCGGAGGTCCTGTGGTACGGATTGGCGTGCAGCGTCTTGATTTGATCATGCAGGTAGGCGAGATCGGCGCGCCACTCGTCCACACTCCAGCGGGTGGGCTCCGCGAAGGCAGCGGCGGCAACGGCGGCAAACGCCAGCGAGGCCACCAAGAAAAGGCGCATCACCCCTACTCCTCCGCCGCAACAGCCTTCGGCGGCTGCACCATGAGGTCCTCGATGACCTCGGCGACGACATCGTACTCGGCGGCCTTGATGAGATATCGGTGCTGGCCGTCGGGGTCGGCCTCGAATACGGTCGGCCCCTCGGGGAAGGAGACGGTACCGGGCTCGCTGACTTCCCACAGGCGCACCTCGCCGGCCATCGGCCCGCGCACGGCGTAGTAGAGCATGGTCTGATCGTAGCTGGAGGAGGAGGCGATGGTGCCGACACCGCCCGCGGGGTAGAGCTCGAAGGCCTTGGCCACGGGGTTGTTCTCCGGGTCCGTCATGCGCCCGCCGGTCATGACGGGGCGGCCGATTTCGAAGCCGGAGTAGACGATGGGCGTGGGCCACTCCGCGGCAATAAGCTGGGCGCCCTCGAGGTCGAGCATGATGTTGTGCTCGGCGTGCTCCGGGTTGCCGAAGTTCCCGGCCATGAGGTAAAGGCCCGACACCTTCTGCTCGATCAATTCGCGGCCCGTGAGGTTGATGCTGCCGTCGCCCTCGTGGTCCGCGTCGGATTCCAGGAGCAATCGCGCGCAGATCTGCCCGCCAATCACGACAATCTTCACGGAATTGTCCGGTGATTCGTGCAAAAGCTGGCGGTAGAGGGTCGTGCTGTCCGGGGCAGTCTCGTTGTTCTGCGTGCTCGGGAAATTTTCCGGATCACCGATGAAGGGGGCGTAGTGGTCCGCGAAGCGTTGGTCATCCACCGGGCTCAGACCGATGGGCACATCGCCACGGCCGTAGTATGTGTTGATGGCGTTGATGGCCCCCACGATGTGCGGCCCGGTCTGGCTCGCCATGACACCGATCAACTCACACTCGCCGTTATCGGCCAAGGCGTTGGCGAGGGCCAGCGTGCCCGCGTCGTCCACATCCGAGCGCAGGTCGGTGTCGATGATGATGCGCGGCGGGGCGGTGATGGCGGCGGTCAGAACAAGCGCGGCAGCAAATATCACGGAGGATCCTCCCATTGTGCTCTTGTTTCGAAGTTGGTGACGGATGCGGCGGCAATCAGCCCTCTTTCAATGCCTCCTCCTGCGAGGCGCGGTCCTTCTGGTTGTCGAGCCAGGCGCGCTCGCTGTCGAGGGGGGCGGCGGCGGATTCCTTGATGGCGCTGTCCGGCACTTTCTCGAGCGGGGTGTATTGCGGGTGGCCGTGCTCCTTGTAGGGATTGTTGCGCGCGGCGTTGTAGCAGCAGATGAGCACCCAGCGCGGCCGGTCGCTCGTGTTCGGCGCGGAGGCGTGCAACAGGTTGCCGTGAAAGAAGAGCGCCGTGCCCGGCTTCATCTCGCAATGCACGAGTTCGTGGTGCTTCATCGCCTGCTCGACCCGCTCCATGTCCGCCCCGGTCTGGTCCCCGGCGAGGGTATGGTGGATGCGCCCGATGTGGTGCGAGCCCTTGAGCACCTGCAGGCAGCCGTTCTCCTGCGTGGCCTCATCGATGGCGATCATGCAGCTTGCCATGTAGGGGTAGAGGCAGCCGTTGTTGTACCAGTAGCCGTAATCCTGGTGCCATTCCCATGCCCCGCCCACCTTCGGCTCCTTCATCATCAGCTTCGAGTGGTAGTGGTAGACCTCGCCGCCCAAGAGGTGCTCCATCGTGTTCACCACACGCTCGCTGCGGGCCACCATGCCGAAGATGTCGTTGCTGGGGTGATTCCACAGCGCCAACTTGCTCACCTTGCCCGTGGTGTCCGTGCGGTCCAGCGCGTGCTGCTGCATCGAGGCATCGCCCCGCGCCGCCTTCGTCACCAGGTCTGTTTCCTCGGCATCCAAAAAATTCTCCACGAATAAATACCCGTCCCGCTCGAATGCGGCGGCGTCTGCATCGGTAACTCGGTAAGCCATGGCCCGGCTCTCCTTGGTTCGGTATGGGTTCAGACTCTTTCCAGCAGGGTAAACAATCTGCCCGTCGGCTCGCTACCGTCAATGGGCCGGTCGAAGGACCACTCGTCCCACCAGCCGAGGAATCGCCACTCGGGGTGTTTGTCGATCAGCAGGAGAAACTCCTGGGGATAGATCGCCCGCTTGAGCGTGCGGCCCTCAATGCAGTGCCTTGTGCCGTGGTCGTCCACATCGAGCGTGACCCTTTCCTCCATCAATTGATCGACCCGGTTCACATGCGTATGAAGAACGGTCGCATTGACGGTGATGCCGTCCTCGCTCTGCTCCCATGACTCGCCCGAGCCGCACAAGGGGTCGAAATCGACGACCCACTCGAGGAAATAGAGTCCACCCGGGCGCACGGCCTTTGCCACGCTCTGAAAATGGCCGTGGAGCGCCTCGTTCGTCGTGGCATAGATCGAGCCGAGGAGGACGAAGGCGAAGTCCACCGGGGTTTCCAGCGCGAAATCGCACATATCGGCCTCGAGGAAGGCCGCGTCTATGCCGGCCGCCTTTGCCTTGTTCCGGGCGAAAGCGAGCATGGCGGGGTTCAGGTCCAGCCCGGTGTAGTGGTACCCGCGCTTGGCCAGCTCGAGCATGTGGGGCGAATTGCCGCAACCGATCTCGAGCACGGTCTTGATGGGGCCGCTCGCGTAGCGCTTCATGGCCTCCTCCATCACCCCGCACTCGAAGGGGATATCGCGGAAGGAAAAGGCGATCTCGTAGTACCTGGGCGCGTCGTACACGGCGGAGCCGTCATGGGCCGGGGATTGCACGGGGATTCTCATTCCTCGTGATCGAGCAAGCGCAGGAGCGCCGTGCGGTTCACGACGATATCCGCGAGCGTATACGCCGAAAGCGCCGCCATGAAGGCCCGCTCGGCCTCAGCCATGACGCCCTTCAACTTGCACACCGGCGCGATCGGGCACGCATTGCCCGCCGGATTAAAACACTCGACGAGGTGGAAATTCGGCTCCATGTCGCGCACCACGCTGCCAATGTTGATGTCCGATGGCGGCCGAACGAGGCTCAGCCCGCCGGATTTGCCCCGTGTCGTCTCGATATAGCCGAGACGCCCGAGATGATGCGCAACTTTCACGAGGTGATTGCGCGAAATGCCGTAACTCTCGGCAATTCTGGACACGGTGTCGCCCTCGGGCTTGGCGGCCAGGTAGATGAGAATCCGCAGGGCGTAATCGGTGTAGCGCGTCAGGTGCATGGTGCTCTCCAGTGGGCGATCCTACGCTGGCGGGGTTAATTTTACAAAGGGGGTTGGTGCGCGCTATATTATGCATTCCGTATACAACTTTTGGCGCCAGCGGCGCCGACAACCGGGAGGGAGCCAACCCCATGAGCACACTTTACGAACAGCTGGGCGGTGAAGCGGCGGTCGATGCGGCAGTGGACCAGTTCTACCGCTATGTCCTGAGTGACGAGCGCATCAACTACTGGTTCGATGGCATCGACATGGAAAAGCAGGCGAACAAGCAAAAGGCCTTCCTCACGATGGCCTTCGGGGGTCCGCACAACTACTCCGGCGCGGACATGCGCAAGGCCCACGCGCATCTCGTTGAAAAGGGGCTGAACGACAGCCACTTCGACGCCGTGGCCGAATGCCTGACCAAGACTCTGAACGACCTGAGCGTGCCGCAGGACCTGCAAGACCAGGTGATGAGCATCGTTGCTTCGACGCGCGACGATGTGCTTGGCCGCTCGCCCGCAGAGGCATAGCCATGTTGCGCCTCGATGTGGATGGCCGCACGCTGGATTGCGAACCCACCGAAACAGTGCTGGATTGCCTCGACCGGAACGGCGTTGATGTGCCGTCCTCCTGCCGGGCGGGACTGTGCCAGAGCTGCCTTGTGCGCGCAACAGCGGGCGAGCCACCCATCGAGGCGCAAAAAGGGCTGAAACCGGCATTGGCGGCGCAAGGATATTTCCTTGCCTGCCGTTGCACGCTCCGCGAAGACCTGGCGATCACGCTGGAATCCGAACTGACGAAACGACGGCCGGCGGTCATCGCGGACATCCACGCACTCACCCCGCGCGTGCTGCGCGTGCGCATCGTGCCGGATGAGCCCCTCGACTACATGCCGGGGCAGTTTCTCAACCTTGAGACCCCAGCAGGAGACATCCGAAGCTACTCGATTGCCAGCCTGCCCACGGAGCCATGGCTCGAGCTGCACATCGCCATTATACCCGATGGCCGCGTCAGCGGTTGGCTGCGCAACGACGCGATGGTGGGGCAAGCGGTATCCATTCTCGGACCGCAGGGAAGTTGCTGCTACACCCCCGGCAATCCCGATGAACCCCTCCTGCTCGCCGGAACCGGTACGGGCCTCGCCCCGTTGTACGGCATCGCCCGGGAAGCGCTGCGGCACGGCCATGCCGGGCCCATCGCGCTTTACCACGGCAGCCTCGTGCCCTCCGGGCTCTACCTGCACGAAGAACTACGGGGATTGGCGGAGCAGTCGGCCTCCCTGACCTACCACGCAAGCGTTTTGCATCACGAGCCAGGTTATGAAGACCTCCCCCAGACTCCCTTGGACGAACTGATCTTCAGCCATTCACCGGACCTGAAGGGATCGCGCGTATTTCTATGCGGCGCTCCCGAATTCGTGCAGATGATGCAGCGCAAGGTATTCATGGCGGGGGCATCCATGAGCGCCATCCACGCGGATGCCTTCGTGGCGCCGGCGCCCGCGGGCGCAAAGGCTTAGATTCGCATCAAACCGAACCTCTTTCAGCCGCCCCAGATGGTTCGGAGGGCGCCGATTCCGAGTACCGCGGTCCCCCCGATCTCGCCGGTAATCAGCAACCACATGGAAACCCTCATCACTGAGCCCGGCAAGGTGCCGCGCCCGAGCACATGGGGCCGGCGCAACTGGTTGTCCGTGTCCCGAAGGACGCCGTGGATAATGTAGGTGAGGATGGCGAAGGCGAAGTAGAACAGGACCACCGCGGCAGCGAAGGCATTTACGGAGGCCGAGAAGGCGCTGTAATGGGCGAACACGGCGAGCAGAATAGCCGCGAAGGAGTACTGCAGCGAGGCCCGGTGGGCGATGTCCACATAGTAAGGGGCTTGGGCATCTTCGCTGGCCATGATGCCGCGGTATTTCCAGACACCCGTCAGTAGTCCCGTCATGAAAAAGACGAATGCCCCCGTCAACGCCAGTTTTTCGGCCAATTCCATCGCACTTCTCCCTCAAGGGCCCGTGGTTTACGCTTGCGTATATGACGGCAGCACGAATGAAATGTCAAGGGAGCAACCCGGCCCACAGACTCTACGGCACGAAAGTTTAAAATAAGCCGCCGGCAACCCGGGACATCGTCCCCGCGGCGCCGGCGGCAAACTTCGCTTAGACTCGATGCTCGTGCATGGTTACTCTCTGCGGCGGCGGATGGCCACGGCGCCACCGGCAGCCATGCCAGCCACCAACAGGGCCACTGTCAGCGGCGTGGCCACCGGTACTCCCGTCGTGGGATCGCCGTCGCCGTCGCCGTCGCCGTCGCCGTCGCCATCGCCATCGCCATCGCCATCGCCATCGCCGTCGCCATCGCCGTCGCCTGACGACATGAAGGTAACGATTATGCTGCTGGCCGCGCTCTCATTGCCGGCTTCATCCTCGGCCGTGATGCCAATCGGCACGGCCTGCTTGGCGAGCAAGTCGATCTCAACAGACCAGGTTGTACTGCCCGGCGTGTACCCGGGGTCCGGGTCGCCGTTCACGCGCAGTACTTGCGTGTCCGCATCGGTCGTGCCCTCAAGGGCGACCATTTGTTCGTTCGATGTGAAGTCCGCGCCGCCGTTGGTCACAATCACCGGCGAATTCGGCGGGGTATTGTCGATGGTCACGGCGGGGCTGGTATCGCCGTTCTGGAAGGCATTGCCCACCAAGTCTACCGCGTCGCCCCCGGTGACAACCTCCAGCGCGAGTGTTCCATCGCCCGAAATGCCGCCAACGGTAACCGTGAAAGTATCCGACGGGCCCGGACCCGGTGTGATCTGCTCAATCGTGCCCGTCACCGTTCCGGTCGTGTCTACCTGCAATGTGCTTGTGTCCACATTGGTGACCTGTTCGGAGAGGGCGATCACAAAATCAACCGTACTGGCATTCGTCGGGCCCGCAAGGTTCGGTGTGATGCTCACCACTTCCGGCGGAGTGTTGTCGATGATCACCGGATCGCTCGAGGCGGGCTCCACGAACGGGTTGCCAAAGAAGTCCTGCCAAAGGCCGTTGGGGACAACATTGAGTACCAGCGTGCCATCGCCCGTGATGTTCCCGACTTCAATCCAGTAGCCCGTGGTAGGCCCTGGAATCATCGCTACATCCAAGATCGAAGCCGAGACTGTGCCCGAGGTGGTCAGAGGCAAGTCATCGAAGGTGAAAGAGCCGGTGATAAATTCGGAGAAGTACACCGCGAAAAAGATTGTGTCGGAATTTGTCGGCCCGGCGGGGTCGGGTGTGATCGAGGTGACCACCGGCGGCACTGTGTCCACGAAGGTCGCCGTCACCACCGTGTCCGCTGTGACGCCGGAAAGCGTGTATTCATTGCCGCCAACGGGCGTGATCGTGCCGTTCGAGGCCGTCACGGTGCTCACTGTGGCTTGCAGGTAAGGAGAGGCCTGCGCCGTCACCGTGATGCTGTCGCCGGTCATACCGTCGGTGCTGATGGTGGCAAAGCCGTTTACAGTCCCGCCGAAGGGCGGGACGGAAGAATAGGTGACGCTGTGGGTTGTGGGGGTCCAGAGGACGACGCCATCGATCAAGATGCTTGGATCCGCCACGGGGTCAAAAGTCTCAAAGCTGAGCGTATTGCCAGCCGCGGCACTGTGTTGAAAGATGGCTTGTTGGAAGTGAAAGGGGTTGACCATGGGGACCGCGATGTGCTCGAAGATGGTCTGGGTCCCGACATTCACCCGCAAGCTAATCGTAGGGTCGGGGTTCAAGGGTAGAGGGCAGCAATCACGGAGATTGTAGTAGAAGTCCAATCGATACCACTGACCGTCGATGAGTCCAGAGAGGGGCTGAGACAAGGTGCCGACATTCTGTTGAAAAAAGAGCTGGTTGCCGTCCGGAATGGGTCCGTTCCCCACGATTTGATAGAAAGGACCGGTGAAATCGTTGATGCCGCCACTGCCGCTGGTATTCCAACCGATGACGCTGCCCGTATAACCGGGGGAAGGCGGCAGCGGATCGCTCTCGAAACTGCCATTGGCGACAAGACCCGTGTTGAGCCATTGCGCATTGGCCACCTGAAAAGTACTGACCAGAAATGCAAGCAGCACCCCCAGTTGCCACGCACGACGATTTCTATGAAGCATAGTTTTTCTCCTCCCCTGTTGTCTTGACAACACCCTTGCCACACGGCACGACCATGAACCACGATAACCGTGGAATTCCACGGTCGCGTCAATAGACGACCCACAAGTCTGTATTCTGATTAGCGATATTGCGTGATTTTGTGCAGTCCAGATGCAACCGGCACCAACCCGGCAGACCGAACTGCATCCCCTAAAGCCTCGCCAACCATATCGATTGATCCCAACCATGTCAATAAAGTAGTCCTAATAAACCAAGTAGCCGCCGGCAACCCGGGACTTCGTCCCAGGTGCCGGCGGCAAATTTCGCCTAGACTAAAAGCGAGCCTCGTGGGTAGTTACTCTCTGCGGCGGCGGATGGCCAAGCCCGCGAGGGTCAGTGCCAACAAGCCCAAGCCAATGGGAGCGGCCACCGGTGTGGCCCCAGGCGCCGGCGGAAATGGGCTGTTGTCGGGATTGGCCGGCGCGAGTAGGGCAAAGCCGTCGACCAGAACCGAGGCGTCGCCCGTGGGATCGAAGAACTCCAGCACCAGCGTGTCGCCCCAGGCCGCGTCATACTGAAAGGTCTGCTGAATCAACTGGAAATTCGCCGTAACCTGCACCGGAGCAATCTCGGCGAGCGTTTCAGTGCCGAGCCACACGCGCAGGCTCATTACCGCGGGTGGGTCCGGGGGCCCCGGGCAGCAATTCCGCCCGTTGACATAGAAGTCCAGGCGGTAGTCCTCGCCATCGACAAGCCCGCTGAGGCTTTGCGATATCGTGCCCTCTCCCTGCATACCTCCGACTTGGCTCCCCTCTGGGATGGGACCATTGGCTCCCGCATCATAGAAGGGCCCGGAGGCATCATTGATCAAGGCGTTGTTGCCGCTGGGCGTCCATCCCGTGATCGTGTCGGTGTAGCCCGGGTTGGCCGGCACCGCGTCGGCCTCAAACCCACCGTTGACGATGATTCCCGTGTTCGCCCACTGTGCATGGGCGGTGTGCATTGGGATGCCCAGCAAGGCCAGCAGCCCACAGGCGATCCAGACAAACGGAATGCGTAATGACATGGTTATCCTCCTCCCCCTTTTGCCTCACGCGTTGCCGCGCGCGGCGTTTCACATTTAATCCCACCGCGTAGATATCTCGATAAAATCAGTGTGGTCCCGGTGGGATTGCCCGTAATAAGCCTTGAGAATGGCACGAGAGGGCGATTTGGTCAAGGGGGTTGACGGCACCAACTCCCAGCCCTCGTGGCACCCTCGGTAGGGATCCATGGCCTATGGCTTCGTTTCCGGTGGTTCCCGGCCGGCAATACACGCCCTTAAAAGTTGCCGCCAGCAGCCGGGGGGCATCATCCCAACTGCTGGCGGCGAACTCCAATGCCCCACGGGGCGGAGGAGTGAGTGGCTACTTCATTCGGCGGCGCATACCGACTCCCGCGAGGGTGAGGATCAACAGACCCAAGCCGATCGGGGCGGCCACCGGCACACCCGGCGCCGTCGACAAGGTGCTATCCACGACAACCGCGGTGCCGCTCGCGCCAGGGGCCGCATTGCCCGCGGCGTCCGTAGCCGAGCCCGCGTCAACCTGAATGGCCAGCGTGCCGTCACCCGCGATCCCGGTGATCGTCACCGTGCGCGCGCCGGTGCCGCTTCCACTGACGCCCACATTGCCGGTAGCGGTGCCGGTTGCCACAAGCGTGACATCGCCCGCGTTCAGCGAGACGCTGCTCGCACCCGTGTAGGACACCACGAAGCTCACCGGGCCCGAGGCCGTCTCACTGACGGACGGCGCACCGATGCTGATTCCCGGCGGCGTGTTGTCCACGGTGAAGGCAGCGCCACTGGCCGGGCCGGAGAGATTGCTGAAGGCATCCTCGGCCGTGCCCGCAGCGATACTGATCGCGATTGTGCCATCACCCGTGATGTTCGAGATCGTGACCGTACGCGTCGTGGTGCCGGAACCGGTGACGGCCACATCGCCCGTCGCATCGCCGGTCGTGTTGAGCGTGATGTCGGTTTCGTCCAGCGTGACGCTGGCGGCGCCGGTATAGTTCACGGTGTACGACACGGGGCCCGTATTCGTGATCGACGCGGACGGCGCCCCGACAGTGATGCTCGGCCCTGTGTTCGTCACATCAAACGAGGCGCCACTGGCCGTGCCTGCGAGGTTGCCCGCAATATCCGAAGCGGTGCCCGCCGCGATATTGATGGCAATGGTGCCATCGCCCGTGATGTTGATCACCTCGACGCGGCGCGAGTTCGGGCCATCGGGACCAACGAACGCCTGACCATCGGCGGTGCCGGTGGTCACCAGGCTGATATCCATGTCCGACAGCAGAATCGTATCCGCACCGGTGTAGGTCACGATGTACTCCACCGGGCCCGTGTTGGTCACGCCGGGGCTCGGCGCGCCGACGCTGATATCCGGCGGCGTGTTGTCCACGGTGAAGACACTGCTCGGGCCTGCCGCCAAGGCCTCATTGCCAAGGGCATCCTCGGCCGTACCCGCGGCAATCTCGATGGCGATGGTGCCATCGCCGGTCGTGTTGGAGATGGTTACCGTACGCGTCGTGTTGCCCGTACCCGTGACCGCCACATCGCCCGTGGCACTGCCCGTCGTCACTAGGGAAACATCGCCCACGGTGAGGGAAACGCTGTCGGCATCGGTATAGGTCACCGTATAGCTCACGGGTCCGGTATTCGTACTACCAGCCGACGGCGCACCAACGCTGATACCCGGGCCGGTATTGTCCACCGTGAAGGGTGTGCCCGAGGCCCCAGGCGCAACATTGCCCGCGAAATCCTGCGCGGTACCGGCGGCAATATTGATGCCGATGGTGCCATCACCCGTGATGTTTGAGATCGTCACCGTGCGCGTCGGGTCCGTTCCACTCACGGCGATATCGCCCGTGGCCGTTCCCGTGGTGACCAGCGACACATCGCCGGCAGAAAGCGTAATCGCCGAGAAGTCGCTGTAGGTCACCGTGTAGGTCACGGGTCCCGTGTTGGTTGTGCTCACCGAGGGCGCGCCCAGGCTGATACCCGGCGGCACATCGTCAAACTCGTATGCGCCCATGTCCGCCGCGGGGCCTTGCGGGCGCGGGGTGCCGAGGATGTCGGTAGCCGGCGCCGGCGACAGGCCCGCGTTGCGCGCGGGCGAGCCCGAGGTAATGCGCAGGTCGCCCGCAGGCTGGTTTACGAAGAGCGGATTGACATCGGCCGCCCCGGCAAATGACTGGCCAAACAAGATTGAGTTGGCAAAAGTGGTGGTCGAGCCTCCGTTGATGTCCACTTGATTCATGCTGTTGAAGGCAATGATCGAGTTGGTCACCGTCTTGCTCGCGGCATTTACGCCGTCACCGGTGAAGAATGCACCGCCACCGGCGGCCGCCGTATTGCCCGCAAACGACGAATTGACGATGGTCGTATTGGCCAGGTTCCAGGTGGCAATAGCGCCCGAAACCCAGTTGGTCGCCGTGTTGCGATCAAACACGCTGTTGGTCACAGACAGATTCGCCGCGCCGCCGCCATCCGCCGGTCCGTGATGAAAAATCGCGCCGCCGCCATCGTTGGCGATGTTCTGGCGGAAAATGGAGCGTTCTACCGACCATGATACCTGCCCGGGCCACGCGGCAATGGCGCCGCCGTGAACCGCGGAAGTGTTGCCCTCGAAGAGCGAATCGGTGACAGACACGCTGCCGCCGCTATCGAGGAAGAGCGCGCCGCCGAGGTTCGAGCTGGAATTGGTCTGAAAGGTGCTCCCGCTGAAATTGATCGCGCCCCCGGTAAAGCCGGCATACGCCGCACCACCGTTGACCGCGCCGTTGAGCGTAAAGGTGCTGTTCGTGACGGTGGTGATAGCGCCGTTACCCGACACAAGGCCACCACCGGTGGCCGGGGTTATGTTGTTGGTGAAGGTGCAGTCCGTCACCACATGGTTTTGTGCTGTTGTCCAGTTCGCCAAGCCGCCGCCATTCGCCGCGGTGTTATCGATGAAGGAGCAGCCGACAAACGCCGCTTGCCCAAAGTGGTTGAAGGCGCCGCCACCGAAATTGCCGGTGTTATTGTTCTGGAACACGCAATTCTGGAAAATCGGGTTCGCCGATTGGATATTGGCGCCACCACCGTGGGCGGACGCCGTCGAGTTCGTGAGGCGGCAGTTCGCAATGACCGTATTCTCGTCCGTGCTGCTCACCCACATCGCACCACCCCAGCCGCCGCCGTTCTGCGGTTCTGTGGCCGCGTTGCCATTCGTCAGCGTGAAGCCGTCCACGCGCACATTCAGCACATCCTCGATGGTGATCACACGGCCGTTGCCACCTGCGTTGATTGTCGTCACATTGTTGGCAAAGTCGCGCTGACCAAAACTCGAGTCCCCGATCGTGAAGCCGCCATAGAGAGACACATCCGCCGGCATGACAATGCTGTTCTGGTTATAGGTGCCTTGCGCCACCCACACATCCTGCGAGGCCGCGTTGGGATCATTCACGGCGGCCTGAATGCTGGCATACGCATTGGCCCAGTTCGAGCCGTTCTGTGAACCCGCACCACCCGGCACGACGAATACCTGCGCGATGGCAGGAGAGGCGATAAATATCGCCCCCAATGCCACAGCACAAAACACACGATTCCAATAAGACATTATGATTTTCCTCCCCAGTCAGCGGTTGCCCGTAATTTGCCCGGAAACGCGCCGAAAAGATTTGAGCCCAAGGCGCACAGAACGCCAAGCGGGCAAGTTAAGGCCCTCAAGCCAACCTTGTTCATAACATGTTAGGGAGAATAGGTCAACAGGTAACTGATTTCTAAGTGTTTCTGGCAGAATAAGTTCCAACGATGGCCATAACGATTTGGGCGGGCGCACGGATTGAATTTCACCGATGCCCGCTCAATTCTGGTGCGACCTGCTCCTATGTTGCAGTCAACGCGCCAAAACCGGCCATATATAGACTTGGACCAATTAAATTGGATTTTGTGGTGGGCGGACATCCACCTGGCAATTAGAAACTAGCGAAATCGTAATGCCTGCCCTACGACTCCCCCCGCGAGGCATTGTAGGCCGCGAGGTGCTCGCCCAGCCGCACGCCCATCTCCGCCCCGAGAGCCTGCAATCCATTGAAGGGGCGGATCATCACCTCGAACGCGGTGATACGGCCGTCGGTATCAAAGCGGACGATGTCGACCCCCTTGAGCGACTTCTCGCCCACGCGCGCGCTGAACTCCAGCACCACTTCCTGGCCATCCTCGGAGAAAAACGCGCGGTGATAGGCGAAATCCTCGAACACATCCAGCACCGTCGAGAGAATCATCGTCACCACGACGGCCCCCTCGTACGGCTTGAATACCATCGGCGAGCGGAACGCCACCTCCGGGTGCAACAGCTCGGCCAGTCCGCTGGTGTCCTTCGACGCGACACCCGCGTGCCATTTTTCCAGCGCATCGGCAACCACGGGGGAAGGGGTGTTCGGCATGGCGGGGACTCCTGGGGTTGGGGATGAATCAGTCTAACTTCACGCATGCTTGGCGGAACATGCGGAAGCCGATTGTCAACAACTCGACAAGCGTCTGCAACTCTTCGGGCGAAAGCTCGGGGTCGTAGGGTTCTCCCTCGTGAACCCAATATGGGGGTGCAGTGAATCCCCAAAAGAGTTTGTCATAGATGGGAAACAGGCCGACATCGGCGTTCCTGAATCCTGCACCCGCGTCCATGACGGATTTCGCAACATCTTGGAAGAGGTTCCAAGTCGCAATGACCTCGTTGCGATCCAGGGTGTGCGGGTGAGACTTAGAAATCCAAGATTCGACCGCATCCAGTTGGTGGAGAGTCGACGCGTCGCGGTTTACTCGCAACCCATTGCGCAGCGCAAACTCCATGAGTGCCGCCTTCGTGCTAAACGAGGGCGTTTTTCCACTTGCATCGACGAAAACGCCGTCCTTCTCCTCAGTGCAGTACCCGAGGAGATAGCCATATTCGCCATCGAGCAAATAGAAGAATTGATCGTAAGTAATTTCAACCATGTCATTCCGGAACCTTGCTACTCAGGGGCTCAATCGGACGCAGCACGCGGTTTCCACCACCACGCGCGTATCACTAGTCCGATGTGGGCCAGAAGCAGGAAGGGGCACATCAGTCCATTATGACCGTGCTTGGCGGAACATGCGGAAGCCGATTGTCAACAACTCGACAAGCGTCTGCAACTCTTCGGGCGAAAGTTCGGGGTCGTAGGGCTCGTCATCAAGAGCCCAGTCTGATGGCTGGGAGAACCCTTCAAACAGCTTGTTGTAAATCGGAAGCAGGCCGGTGTCGGCGGTCTTGAACGCTGCACCCGCGCCATCGACCGATTCCGCGACATCCTTGAAGAGGTTCCACGCGATGATGGCCTCGTCGCGATCCAGTGTTTGCGGGTGCGGATTCGCGAGCCAAGCCTCGACGGAGTCCAGATGGTGAAGATCTGGTTCTTCACGGCTTACTCGCAGCCCGTTGGGCAATGCGAACTCGATGAGGGCCGCCTTCGTGCGAAAGGAAAGCATTTTGCCCGCCGCATCCACGAAGACCCCATCCTTTTCCCCGTCGCCGTCATACCAGAGGAGATAGCCATCTTCTCCGTCAAGCAGGTAGAGGCATGGGTGGTAGGTGCGCTCCGTCGTATCGTTCACGGCAGTCATCCTTGCGAGGCCTTGCGCGGTTTCCACCACCACGCGTGTATCACGAGGCCAATATAGGCCAACAGCAGGAAGGGAAACAGCATCACCGACCACAATGACAGGAAGAACACAACTTCGTATGCGATGTCGTTCTGGGATGGGTCCTCGGGCTGGATGCCCGCCATGATGTTGAACACGACATGCTCGAGGTTGAGGATGGTCAGCGTTACGATGATGAAAGTCATGGGCAGGAGGGCCGCCACGGCGACGGCAAACCGGGACAGACCACCCACCACTCGAAGAAACCACACCAGCAAGGCCATTCGCCATGTGGCGACGATGGCAAGGAACCACGCATTCGTGAGTTGCGCGCCCCGCATCGACATGAAATGCTCCACCGGGATGGCGTACAGCACAGCGGGTGGCGAGGTGAGGGTGACGAAGACGAGGATGCTGCGGTAGGACCAGTTTCGGGGCCGCAGCGGCCAGAGCATGAGCCACAGCAATAGGGCCAGCACGAACACATAGACGACCGACCCGAGCCCGAGGTATTGCCATGGGTCTGCGCGGGGGTTGTCCCAATACCTCCCGACGCCTGCCAGCCAGGTAAAGAACAACCCGAATGCCAGGTACGCCGGCCAGTGCTGCGCGATCGCGGGAGTCGGCCGCCGGAATGTCAGGATGCGCAGGGCGTCGCTGATGACGATTCGAAATAGACCTGGTTGACCCGGCATGCATCCCCCTCCCCGCTTGAAGAGCGCAGCCTAGCGGGTTCGTGCGGGGAATTGCCAGCGAACGCGCGCGCGGGCCCGTTCGTCGGGGCGCAGCCCTCGCCTTCAGGCGCGTTGGGGGGCCTTTCGGGGAGGAAGGAAATTGCGGATGTGGGAGCGCTGCTACTTGGGCGCTGGCTCGTTGGCCTGCGACTTGGAGCGCTTGTCCTTGGCGTCCTTCACATCCTTGGCGTCTTTTTGACGCTGTTCCTTCGCTACGGTCTTCTTACCCTTCTTATCACCCATGGTCGGTTACTCCTTTCCGGAGTGGTCCGAGGCGTTCTATACAGATTTAAATGCTCGCCAGTTACCTTTGCAGGCTAACACGGGCGGGGGGAAGGGTCAAGGGAAACAGGGGGACGGGGTAATGAGGGGACGGACCCCCTATTTCCCGGCGTTGCTGCCCTGACCCGCAAGTGACTGAGGAAATAGGGAGTCCGTCCCCTCATTTCCTTCCGCCTTGTACCGCGTAACGACATAGTCGTCGATGAGTTGGCGGAATTGGATGGCGAGTTCATCCGGGGTGCCGGTGAGGGTGACATGCTTTTCGCCGTCGATGTAGACGGGGCAGCTGGGGGTCTCGCCGGTGCCGGGCAGGCTGATGCCGATGTTGGCGGCCTTGGATTCACCCGGGCCGTTGACGATGCAGCCCATGACGGCCAGTTTTAATTCTTCGACGCCGGGGTGCTTTTCTTTCCACACGGGCATCTGGTCGCGGATGTATTGCTGCACCTGCTCGGCGAGTTCCTGGAAGGTGGTGGAGGTGGTGCGGCCGCAGCCGGGGCAGGCGGTGATGCTGGGCTGAAAGGAGCGAATGCCCAAGGATTGCAGCATCTCGCAGGCGGCGTAGACCTCCGTGCGGCGGTCGCCGTTGGGCTCGGGGGTTAGACTCACGCGGATGGTGTCGCCAATGCCCTCGAGCAGCAGCGGGGCCATGGCCGCCGTCGACCACACCTGCCCTTTCATGCCCATGCCGGCCTCGGTGAGGCCGAGGTGGAGGGGTTGACGGGTCTTGGTGGCGAGTTCGCGGTAGAGCTGAATGAGGTAGATGGGCACGCTGGTCTTGCAGGAGATGATGATCTGGTCTTCACGCAATCCGCATTCGAGCGCCAACTCGGTCGACTGCAAGGCCGAAATGATCATGCAGTCATTAAAAATCTCCTCGGCCGACTTGCCAAGGTCCTGGTCGGTGTTTTCCTGCATCTTGCGCAGCACCAACTCGGGGTTGAGCGAGCCCATGTTCACGCCAATGCGCACGGGCTTGTTGTGTTCCTTCGCCACGGCGCAGATCTCGGAGAATTGCATATCGCGCTTCGAGCCGCGGCCGACATTGCCGGGGTTGATGCGGTATTTGTCGAGCGCGGCGGCGCAATCGGGAAACTCGCGCAGGAGCTTGTGGCCGTTGAAGTGGAAATCGCCGACGATGGGCGTGTCGAGCCCGTGATCGCGCACGCGCTGGACGATCTCGGCGACCTGGGCGGCCGCGGGTGCGAGATTGACGGTGATGCGGACGATCTCGGAGCCGGCCTCGGCCAATTCGATGATCTGCTGCGCCGTTTTGGTGGCATCGGCGGTGTCGGTGTTCGTCATCGACTGCACACGCACGGGGGCGCCGCCGCCGACCTGTACGGAACCGACCATCACGCCGATGGTCTCGTGGCGATTGCGGTGATTGAAGGGGCTCATCGGGGCGTCATCCATCGTCTGATGCGTCAGTTGCTTGAGGGATCGCCACCGCCGCTGGCGCCGTCCTTGCCGCGGCGTCCACGGCGTCGACGCTTCCGGGGGGCCTGATCGCCCTGCGGTTTGGCTGCACCTTGGAGCCGGTCGCCCCGTGGGCGGTCCTGCTCAGGGCGGGGCCTGTTTTCCAGCTGTGGAAGGGGATCATCGGGAAACGACTGTATCGGCGCGGGGGCAAGGGGCTGTTGGACCGGTGCGCCGCTCTGCTCCGCCGCGCGCTGCTGCTGGCGCTCCTGCTTGCGCCGCTCGACATAGAGGTCGTTCTCGTAGCTGAGGCAGCAGAGGAGACGGCCGCATTGCCCGCTGATTTTCTGCGGATTGAGCGACAGGTTCTGGTTCTTGGCCATCTTCATCGAGATCGGCTTGAACTCGCCCAGCCAGGTCGAGCAGCACAGCTCGCGACCGCAGATGCCGATGCCGCCGACGATGCGGGCCTGGTCGCGCACTTGAATGTGGCGCAGCTCGATGCGCGTCTTGAGGTCACGCGCGAGTTCGCGCACGAGGTCACGAAAATCGACGCGATCCTCGGCGGTGAAGTAAAAGACTATCTTCTGTTTGTCGAAGGTGTACTCCACATCCACCAGCTTCATCGGCAGTTGCCGCGCGTTGACCTTTTCCTCGCAGATGGTCCACGCCTTCTTCTCCTCGTGCTGAAGCTGGGTGAACATGGTCTGGTCATGCTCGCTGGCCTTGCGCACCACCTGCATCTTTACGCGCTTCTGCTCGTCCGGCGGGCAGGGCTCCGGCGGTACGACGCAGGTGCCGAACTCGAGGCCGCGGTCGCTTCGCACGATGCAGTGCTCGTCGCGGGCGAGTTCAATGTCCTCGGAGAGAAAGGTAAACACCCGCGTGGGTTTGCGCAGGCGGATTTTCACGGTGTCCATGGATGCATAGGCTCCCAGAATTTATGGAAATGCCGGCCTCACGGGGCCGCCAAAGAGAAGAACAAACTGCGGAACACGCGTTCATCTTGGATGAAGCGCTCCAAATACAATCGGGATTCCTCGATCGCCGCGATCTTCCGGCCTGCGTCCGAAGAGACGCCCTTCGCGAGTACCTCCGCCTGGTCCGCATTAAAACAGCGTGAGGCCTCGCCCGTCGCTCCGAAGACCATCTCGTCCCGGTACCAAGTCTCCAGTAAGTACAAGTAGTCTAACAGGTTCCGGCTGGCCAGCGCACTTACCTTGGCCTCCTGCGCCGCCTCGTCCGCTTCGCGCTCCTCCGGCGTGCGGTCCGGCGTGGCCGCCTCGGCAAACTCCGCCTTCACCGCCGCGGCGATCCGGTCCTTCTCCCCCGCCATGGCCTTGGCGAAATCCGTTGCCAAGGTCGAGGGATCGCCCCCTTCCCTCAGCTTGTGGGCAAGGGCCAGCACGATCTCCCGCTTGTCCGACTCCAACAGGTCGAAGGCCCGGTCCATCTGCCCCTGCGAAAGCCGGGCGACCGTCTCCGCGCGCGGGGCCGGCACCCCGCGATCCCGCTGAAGGATGGACGAGACCGTATCCGGCTTAAGGGCCTGAAAACGGACCATCTGGCAGCGCGAGCGGATGGTCGGGAGCAGCATGCGGGGGTATTCCGTCACGAGGATGAACATCGAGCGCCCCGGCGGCTCTTCCAGCGTCTTGAGAAAATGGTTCTGCGCCGCCTCGTGCATGCGGTCCGCATCGAGGAAGATGGTCACGCGCCACCGGCCCTCATGCGGGCGCAGCGAGGCCATGGTGACGATCTGGTCGATCACGCTCACGGGGATATTGCGCGACTTCTTCGCCGGCTCGATCATCTGCACATCGGGGTGGTGGCCCTGCGGAATGCGGATGCACGAGCGGCACTTGCCGCAGGCATCGTGATTTACCGGCTCCGTGCAGTTCAGGGCTTGGGCAAAGGCGAGGGCCGTCATGCGCTTGCCCACGCCGCCCGGCCCCCAGAACAGCAGGCCATGCGGTACGCGCTCGCGCACGAGAATATTGCGCAACAAGCCGGTTGCCACCGGTTGATCGAGAATGGTGTTCAGCGCCATGCGCGCGAGGCCCCTTCAAGGTGTCAATGAGCGCCTATTGTGCGGGGAACGGGGGCGGCGGGGCAAGCAGGGGCAGCGCCGGAGAATTAACCACGGAGGCACAGTGGGCACGGAGAGCCGGAAGGAGTGGGGAGCGGATCGCATGGATTGCGGGGTGGCGGCGGTGGCGGGCTGCCTGGCGCTTGGATTATCCATGGCCTTGCGCCCCCCGGAAGATATTCGCCCTGCTACCCGGAAACACTACGCCGCTTCCGGTCGGCTGTCAATGGGACTACGAGGGGCTGGTCAAAATTGTGTGTGGATTTTGTGGGTTGACACGCGAAGGACTCTTTGCTAGTCTGCGTCTGTACCGAATAAGGCCATGAAGGCTTTTGTTGGATATGAGTTCCACAGCCTATATCCAATTCAACGCAATCGAATATCATGCAGGTGGATGGGATGCTGTGGGGCGATTTTCGGGCCAGTGCATGAGAGCGGCAATTGGCGCGCGGAAACTGACTTGATAACGCGGAGGATACGACACAATGATTTCCTCACGAGTCGTGCTTGTATCGCCATTAGTTCTTGCTTTTTTTGGCTTCGCCAGCTTCTGGTCGCCCCCCGCGATGGCACAATGCGCCAACCCCCAACCCATGCCGCTCACATTTTGGTTCAAGATCACGGCGAGCCACAGCCCTACATGGGTCGGCGTAACAGAACCGACAGCCGGGGAGTCATGGATTCCCCTTTGTCATGGGTGGAATGGCGTTTATACACTTACTAGTGGATTTCAGCTTACAAACTGGCAATATGTAGATAGTTGGCCAATCTACACGGACCCGCAGAATCCTCCACAATGGTGGCCTCCACAGCAACAGCCATCTCCATGGTTCCCAGGTACTCCGTACCCCATTAGCAAGAACAATGTCAACTATTTTTGGGATGAGTACTTTGATGCATTGGCACCAGGCAAGTATGTCCGCATCCAAGAGCCCTCACTGACCAGAAATTGCCACGGATACACCATGAATTACTCGGCTTGGTTGCCGTCCGGCTTGCTCGGGGGAATTGGCGTACTCGTGCAGGACGACTACGAGGCAGTGAATCAAACTGATGTGCTGTCAGGCAATATTGTACTTCCGGACACTTCCCCGAACAATTATTATCATTCGGTTAAGGTGGATGCGGTACATACCAGCACAATCTACTTATTCGGGCATCCCATTACATTCCGGCATCCCGCCCAGACCACAGAGAAGCAGGGCAGCAGTGGTGTGTATCAACGCAGCTACGCAAGCAACGAGTACGATTGGGCGCCTCCGACACTCACCGAGACATCTGGAATCGTTCGATATTTCCGCAAGCGTTGACGAATGGAGCAGGATCGGCGTGAACCCGGAGTTCGGGTCGCCCTTGGGAAGGGATTAGAGATGATGACTTGGCTCACCCGAACAGGAACTGCCTGCGTGCTCTTGCTGCCCCTGCTGGCCGCTTCGGAGGAAGTCCCGCTCCAGCGCATCCTGAATGATTCAGCCGCTTCCAATGAGGAGCGGGTCGCGGCCATCCTCGCCACGCTTGAAGGCACCGCGCCGAGTGAAACAGTGGCGCTGCTCGCCGTGCCGGACTACTACACCGTGGTGTACAGCTCCGCCCCGATGCTTTACAACGAGTCCATGTACAATCCGGATACTGGATTGGACCGGTTCTACCGTGAAATGGTGCTCGTCAATCGCGTGTTTCGCAAGGCCTTTGTCCAATTGCAGGCCCTGCCGAAACCAGAAGCGGCGGACATTATCAACCACGAGCTACGCGATGCTTTGCACGCCTTTGACATCCAGTACCTCGCGTTCGAGAGCATCCGAGAGGCATACCGCCAAGGATCGCACGATTCCCCCGGGGGTGTCCAGCCGCCCGTTCGGCTGGCGGAACCCCCATTGCCAATGGGAAGCCACGCGGGCGAGTCCACCCTGCCGGGCGAGCGGATGCGCATTTATGCCTTGATCCTGCTCGCGGCAAATCTGGGCCTGGAAGGCTGCCAGGACGCCATCCAGGAGGTGATCGACCACGCTATCGCGCAACGCAACGAATACATAGAATCGGTCGCCGATGTGCCCCTGATTGAGCGTCCCCTAATCCGGGCGCCGCACGAGAGAACCTGGCTATACAATCGCGAGGTATTCGCGACCTATGCGGTCTCCCTTCTCGCCGGGGAATGCCTCGGAAGCGCGAACACGATCACCACCTCCGTGGGCCAAGTTGCGCTCGAACGCGGCACCCTCCTGAACTACGATGCGGAACGCATCGAGCGGGCATTTCCCAACCGGAGCAAGCACCAGCTAGATACATCCAAGGGCGCGTTCAACTTTGCCTTGGCCGTTGGATTCGCTGTGAGTCCACCCCCGGACACTTCCGACCGGCCCTTCGAACCGCAGGCCGATACTCCTTCCGCGCAGCCGCAAGCCCAGCACGAAGCCCGGTACGAAACGGGGTTTTCAGACTCCCGGCTCGACACGCTCCTCCGGGAAGCGGGATTCTCCGTACTGTCCCGCTAAGTACTGTCAGACACAAAGGCGCATCAGGGCTGCCCCATCAACATCCAGCCTACACCTCCGCGTGTCCCACTTCGGAGCGGGCGGGGATCTGGGGGGCGTTGTTGGCGGCTTGGGCGCGTTTCTGGCCCTTCGCGTGCTCTTTGCGCAGGGCGTGCATGAAGGGGTCGAAGTCAACCTGCATGGTGTGGCGGATGGATTTCACATAGCGTTTAAACATCTTCTCGCGCTCGCGCGTGATGGCTGCTTCCATCTCGGCCTGCGTGGGGAGGTGGTAGCGTCCACTCAGGCAATCGGCGATCATCACGCCCTGCTGCTCGGCGATTGGGAAAATCGCGCCGAGGGGCTGGTAGAGGCCGACGAAGAAGAGGCCGGGCAGCTCGGGCTTCACCCAGCGGAGAAACAGGGGCAGGTCGTTGTTCGGGGCCGAGAGGAACTCCGGGTCGAAGAAGGGGAACGAAACCTTGTAGCCGGTGCAGTAGACCAGCACATCCGCCTTGACCTCGGAGCCGTCGACAAAGGCGATGGTGTCGCCCTTCAACTCCTTGATATTCGGCTTGGGGATGACGGCCCCGGCGGCGACGCGGTCGAGAATGGTGGAGGAAACCGTCGGGTGGGCCTCGCCGATCTTGTGGTCGGGCTTGGGCAGGCCGTAATTCTCCACGGGGCCGATCTGCACGCGCAGCATCAAGCCCAGCACGGCCTGCATCATCCAGACCGGGGCCCAATGGGGCAGCGGGCGGGCGTCAAGCGGCTTACCCCAGATGTAGCGAGGCACGATGTGCGCGCCCCGGCGGGCGGAGAGGTAGACCTCCTTGCAGAGGTAGCTCGCCTCGACCGCGATGTCCATGGCGCTGTTGCCAATGCCCACGAGCACAATGGTCTTGTCGCGCCACGGCTCTGCAGTCTTGAAATAATGCGAGTGCAACAGCTCGCCGGTGAACTCGCCCTCGAAGGGCGGCTCCGGCCAGCGGGGGTCCCAGTGGTGACCATTGCACACGACGAGGGCGTCGTAAAGGCGCGTCTCGCCCGTGTCCAGCGTGATGCGCCAGAGACCATCGTCCGTGCGCTCGCAATGCTGAACGCCGGTATTGAACGAGATGTGTTCGCGCAGGCCAAAGTGGTCGCAGTAATCATGAAAATATTGCAGCACATGCGAGTGATGGCAGAACTCCGGCCATTCCTCCCTCATCGGGAAATCGCTGTACTGCATCCGCGCCTTGGAGGTATTAATCTGCAGCGTCTTGTAGGCTGAGGACATCCCGTTCGGGTTGTCGAGATACCAGTTGCCGCCGATGTCGTCGCTCTTGTCGAAGCAATCAAATGGGACCCCGGCCACCTTCAACGCTTTAATGGTGGAGAGTCCGGACGACCCCGCGCCGATGACGCATGCCTTGGGCAGTGATTTCATGACGAAGCTCCCGGACCTGCCTGTAACGCGTTCCGTAATCTTGTCACGATACATTAACCCGGGCGCCGTTGCCATCACGGCTCGCCGAACGGGATCTCGTCATGAAGGTGGGCATTCCACTCTTGAGAGGCGCGCGGCAGCGTGCTCTGGAGTGCGAGGAGCTTGCTCCTGCTAATTCTTGCCGGCCTGCTTGCTGGCTGGCGGGCCGCATAAGTGCCGTCAAGTCCAGGCAAACCGTATCCGGCACTCACCGCACATCCCCACACATCTGACGCAGGCCCGAAGCCATGACTCTGACTGGAAGTGAGGACACGGATTTCATTGATTGCACGGATTCTGCCAGAAACCCAACAGGCCCTCTACCCACCATCCGTGAAATCCGTGGAAATCCGTGTCATATTCCGGGCGGAGCTATTTCCGTGCGGGATGACCCCCTTATTCGACACAAGCCTTTACCGAGCTACCCCGCCTACACGAGATGCGCCTCCAGCTCGGCCCGGATGGCCTCGGGGATGGGCGCGGGCTTTTGGGCCTCGTAGTCGAAGTGGACGAGCACGGTGCGGCCGGCCGCGCAGATGTTCTCCTGCTGGATGACCCGCTGGAGCACGATGAGGGAAGTGTTGCCGACTTTCTCTATTTCCGTCTCGATGGTGACCGGGTGCTGCTGCCAGATCTGGTGGAAGAATTCGATTTCGAAACGCTTGAGGATCAGATTCCACGATTCCATCGACAGCGAAGGATTAAAAATGCGGAAGATCCCGATACGCCCCTCCTCGAACCAGGTCGGCACCACGGCGTGATTGATATGGCCGAGTGCGTCGGTCTCGCAGAATCGCGGCTGAATGGAATGCTGAAACATTGGACTCTCCCGAAGATGCCGGATGGACGCGTTGCGCTTGCCGAGGGTGGCCCCGTATCGTGTCGGGACACCCACAATTGCGAAAGGTTTCCAATTATGCGCATCCCATCCCGATTTGTCGCCCTCGGCCTGCTCCTGGCAATCGCCACCCTGCCCGCAGCCGCGGAGGACGGCTGGCGCACCCTGTTTGATGGCGAAACGCTCGACGGCTGGACCAAGCGCAACGGCCGCGCCACCTACCGCGTCGAGGAGGGCGTCATCGTTGGCCGGTCGGCAAAGATCGCCTACAACTCGTTTCTGTGCACCAATGAGCACTTCGGGGATTTCGAGCTGGAGTTCGAGACGAAGATCATCGACGATGAACTCAACTCCGGCGTCCAGATCCGCTCGCGCACGCGCAAGGGCAGTTGGCTGGGCACGATTCTGGGCGTCGTCAACGGGCCGCAAGTCGAAGTCGAGGCGGGCGGCACCGGCGGGACCCTATCGGGCTACCTCTACGGCGAGGCCAGCGGCGGCTGGATGACCCCGCCCGAGCGCCGGGTGAGTCATGACCATTTCAAGCGAGGCGAATGGAACCACTACCGCGTATTGGCCGAAGGGCCCCGCATCCGCGTGTGGATCAATGGCGCCCTCATCGAAGACATCACGGACGAAGCCAAATACGAAAGCCATCCCACCGGGTTCATTGGACTCCAAGTGCACGCCGTCGGCTGGGAGGGACCATATGAAGCTGCCTGGCGCAACATTCGCATTCGGGAGTTGTAGCGCGCCCTACTCCCCCAAGCCGCGCTCGTCGTAGAGCTTGATGGCCTCGCAGACGACCGCGATGGTGCGCTCGAGGCATGCGCGGTCCATGTTTTTATGGTGATCGCGGCGGTTGTGGTAGAAGTCCGCCGGGGCGGGGTCCATGGCGGCGAGGGCGGCGGCGCGATAGCCTTCTTGCGTGAAGGCGGTGGCATCGGAGGAGCCGAGGAACACGCTGCCGTAGGGGAGGTTGAGTCCGAGATTTCTGCCCGCATCCTTGAGCAACCGGCAGACCGCGGGGTCGTGTTTCACGGTGCCGTTGAGGTCGCGGCTGTAGATGGTCAGGTGGTCGATGTCGCGGAAGGTGTCGAGGGCGAGCACGATGGTCTCGACATCGTTCAGCTTCTTTTTGTGCTCGCGCGCGAAGACTTTCGCGCCGCGCAGGCCCGCTTCTTCGGAACCGGTGATGCAGACCATCAGTTCGGTGTTCTGCAGCTCGATGCCCGTTTCGCGCATGACTTTCGCGATGCCGGTGGCGATGAACGAGCCGCTCAGGTTGTCATTCGCGCCGGGCGAAACGACCTTGAAGTTGGCCCAGCCAATGGCGATGACCGCGCTGGGGAGAAAGCACAGCTGCACCAACCCGACGATGGTCCACACGGTGGGGTTACCGGCCGCCCATGATCCAGCGAGGAGGAGGAAGGCGTAGTCCGTCACCAGCTTGACCGGCAGGCCGATGAGGGAGATCAGGGTGAAGATGGGGAAGAATCGCGGGAAGAGGTAGAGCCAGCGCCACTCGTAGGCCGCATCCGGGTGGCCGTTGAGGATAATGCGGCGTTTGAGGTCCCCGGCAGGGGTCTGGCGCCCGGCGACATTGTAGGAGGTGTATTCGCGGAAGAAAGGGTCGAGAAAAAGCTTGTAGCGCACGAGTTGCTGGATGATGATCACCAAGGCCAGCGTGCTGAACGCGGCGGCAGGAAGCGGGTGCACCCAGTACAGGCCGAACCCGATGAGCATCACGATTCCCGCGACCCGCTGCATCCCCATGAACGCCTTCTGGGCGACGGGAAAGGGCTTCATCGTCACCTCGCCGTCGCAGCAATCCTCGAGTTCCCGCTTGATGAACTGCTGGCACTGCCCCTCGCCCGGGCTGCCCGGCGGCCGCGGCCCGAACTCGTCGATGACGAATTTCGTCTTGTCCAGCACATATTGCGCACAGACGCTAATCAAGTCCCGGTTCAGCACGGCGTTCTCCCCCGAAAGTTGCGGCAAGTCACAGGGTAGCGCATTGCGAGGGCAACGGGAAAGCGGCGCCTCGGCATTGGGACATGCGTCAGAACTGTGGGCCTTACGACCACACGGAGAGCACTGGGCTTTCGTAGCCCCAAAGGGGCGACCTGTGCGAGCCCAGGGCGCAGCGAAGCCCTGGGAATCGCGTGTCGTCCCCAAAAGAAGCCCTGTAAGGGCGTTCTAGAACGCCCCGTTGGGGCTCGGAAATTTTGATGGGGCCGATAACCCAAGGTTCCGCTTCGCTCCACCTTGGGCTAACCTAGGATGCCCCGTTGGGGCATGCCGCGCATGTTCCCCGCCGTACACATGGATGTGAAATGAAAGCCACAATCCTGACGCTGGCGCGTCGGCTAGCTTCCCTTGTCCGCCTCGCGGCGCTTGCGGAACGCGGTGGTCACATAGTGCACCATGCTCTCGGCAAGCTCTTTCTCGTCGAGGAATACCCTGCCGGTCTGTTCCTGCTCGAGCAGGGTCGCCTCCATCTCGCTGTGCGAACGCACGATGATCTCAATATTCGGGTTGAGCGCACGCGCCACGCGGGCCATCTCGCGCACCTTCATGGTGTCCGGTGTGGCAATGATGAGGATGGCTGCGCGCGCGACATGGGCCTGGGCGAGTACCATCGGGTTGGAGGCGTCGCCCAGGACGGCCGCAAGGCCCTCCTCGCGCAGCTTCTCCACGATGTCCCGGTTCTCATCCGCGACGACAAAGGGGATGTTGCGGTCGGACAAGGCCTTGCAGATGCGCCGGCCGACACGGCCATACCCGACCACGACAACCTGCTTGGACAGGAACTTTTCGTCCGTGGTGTAAGGCAGGGCCTCGAGCGGATCGCTCTCCACCGCCTCTATTCGGCGGGGCCGCGGCGGGTTTTCCAACACGGACATGGCCTCGCGCATGCCCTCGGGCTTGCCCAGCATCAGGAGGTTGTCATACGGCTCAAGGACGGTATCGCCCCGAGCCATCACGAAACCGTCGCCGCGGCCGATGAGCAGAATCAGGACATCGCGCGGAATTCCCAAGTCGGCGATGGCACGCCCGACGACGGCCATGTTGGGCAGAATCTCGATCTCGCGCGTCTCGCCTTGCACGAGTCCCTGCCGCTCGATCTCGAGTGAGAAGGCTGGGCGCGAGGCCATGGGGTTGTCCACCTTAAGCCAACGGGCGACCGGCATGAGGAGCGTCCCCTGCACGAGGACGGAGGTGAGCACGATGAAGAAAACGACATTGAAGACGAGGTTGGAGTTTTCGTAGCCCGCCATCATCGGAAAGGTCGCGAGGACGATGGGCACCGCGCCACGCAGGCCGGTCCAGGCAACGAAGAGTTGCTCCCGCATCGAGAACGGACTCCAAAACAACCCGATAAACACGGCGATAGGCCGGGCGACGAACATAAGGAAAAGCGCCACCATAATGGCGTTCGGGGCAACTTCGGGCAGTTCCGTGGGAAAGACGAGCAACCCCAAGGCGAGGAACATGGCAATCTGCATCAACCAGGCGATGCCGTCGTGAAACTTGTTCACCGAGCGCTTATGCGCGAAATCGCTCGCGCTGAGCACGATCCCGCAGATATACACGGCAAGGAAGCCGTTGCCCTGGATGAATTCCGCCGCACCGAATGTGACCAGTACCAGGCTGAGCGTCAATACGGGGTACAGGCCTTCATACTCGAGCCGGACACGGTTGATGAGGAACGCGGCGAGCTTGCCCGTGCCCAATCCCACGAGGGCCCCCCCGGCCATATTGAGGATGAAGGCCGGAATTAGCAGCGGCCAGTAGTAGTCCGGCATCATGATTAGTTGCGTGACGCCAAGGGTCAGGAAGATGGCCATGGGGTCGTTGCTGCCCGACTCGAGTTCGAGCAAGGGCTTGAGGTTCCCCTTCAGGCCCACCCCGCGCCCACGCAACACCGAGAACACGGCGGCGGCGTCGGTCGACGAAATGATGGCGCCGAGAAGCAGTCCCGTCAGCAGATTGAATCCCAACACGCCCCAGGCGAAGACGCCGACAAGGGCTGCCGTCAGGACGACGCCCAGCGTTGAAAGTACGATGCCGCGCCCGAGTACAGGCCGCACGATGCGCCAGTTCGTGTCGAGCCCGCCCGAGAAGAGGATAAATGCCAGCGCGACGGTCCCGAGCATGCTTGCCACCTCGGGATCATTGAAATGCAGGCCCCCGGGGCCGTCCGAACCCGCCAACATGCCGATGCAGAGGAATACGAGCAACGCGGGCACGCCCAGCTTGTCGGAAACCCGGCTCGCCAAGATACTGGCAATGACGAGTGCACCCGAGACGAGAAATATGGCAGCAGGTTCAAGCACGACGGGACTCCAGTCCAAAGAAAGGGCCCATAGGGTAACGAACGCTGGTAGTAAAAGGAAAGGCGCAGCTGTTCAATGTGGGTGATTTATCTCATTTAACCCCGGTGATCAGCGCTTTTCGATGCGTTGTTCCCGTCGTCGCAGGTGCCTTTGCCGCCTCCTTCGCTGTGCCATTATTGGGGTGAGGGTGGCGTTCCAGATCTGGAATTCCACCGCACGCGCAAGGGTCTCCATTTCCGCCTGGATTTTGCTATTCTGAGGGGGAAGTCGTCACCAACTCGAACGGAACTTTTCGCCTCATGGACAAAGACCTCAACCGGCTCTATGCCCTTTTCGCGATGCGGCTGGGAAATGTACCCGCCCCGTTGATGAAGGGCCTCTTCGAGGCTTGGGAAGAGGACCCGGAGCGCGGCTTGCCCGTGCGGGCGGTCGAATCCGGTGTGATCGACGCCGAGAAGTCCGCCACGCTCATCGCGCTCGTGAAGCAGGCGGCCCAGGCCAGCGGGGGGAGCGCGACGGAAGCCATGAAACGCTTGGGGGGTGAGAACGCACTCCGTAGCGCCTTGGCCGATGGCGCGTCCGGTTTTCGCGATCGCCTCGGCCCATGGGCCATGCCGGCGACCATTGCCTCTGCGGCCGTTGCCTTTCTGGCCATCATCATCATGGGCTCCGGGTGGTATGCGGCGGCCAATGCGCGGGCCTCCATGAAGCGCGACATGATTCGGATGGAGGAAACCTACGCGCAGATGGCCAATGAGGTGGCCCATCTCAAGCAACTGAATGAGATTGCCGAGGATCGGCGTCAGCAAGCCGTGCGCGCCTTGGCCTTGGCGGAGGAAGACTTGTCCGAAGAGCGCCGGCGCCGGCGCGAGGCCGATGCTCGCCTGACCGACTCCTCCCTTCCCGATTTGCCGCCGCCGCCGGAGGAACTCGCCGCGAATGGGCAGGCGATTCCCGAGTTTCAGTGGCATCAGGCCACGCCGCAACAGCCCGCGCCGCGCCCGGTGCCCTTGAATCGGCGTCAACTTGAGCAACAGACCCGCAACCTGAATGCGGATACCGTGTTGCGGCAACTGCAGCCAGACTTGGCACGAGACGCGAGAGGCAATGTGGTTGGCATTACCTCGCAAAACTTCTCCTCCCTGCCGATCGCCCGTCAACTGGGGCTGCAAAACGGGGATGTGATCTCGAATATCAACGGGGTGAACATATCCGGCCTTGGCAGCTATGTGGCCATTGAGCAGGCCGTGCAGCGGGGCGGACCCATCAGCGTGACCATCTTGCGGAATGGACAGCCGCTGACGGCGACCTTCAATTTACGGTAGTTCGCGGGGTTTACGCGGCGGGGTCGCGTTCGTATAATGCCGCGGGCCGGAGTCCAAGGGAATCGGGGAGAGCCATGGACGAACTCGAGCAGAATGCGGAACTTGTTGAGCGCTTGGTCAAGCGTGAGATTCTCACACGCGAAGAAATTGATCTGGCGCAAGGCAAGGCACAGAAGAGCGGCGGTTCCTGGGTTCGCGACATGCTCCAGGGAGGCAAGCTGAGCTTCGGGGCCATCGAGGAGGTCCTCCGCTACGAGTTTCACCCGAAGGCCAAGCACGACCAGCACATGAATCTCGGCAGGACGCTTGTCGCCCAAAAGGCGATCACCGAGTCCCAGCTGAAGAAGGCGCTGGCGGCCCAGAAACGCAACGGCCGACTCTTGGGCAACATCCTGCTGGACGAAGGCCTCGTCACCCGCGATATGATCGGCCAGGCCCTGGCCAAGCAAGCGGGAATGGACTTTCAGCCCCTTGCGAAAGCCAAGAGCGAGCGTGCCGCGCTCGATCGCGTGCCGAAAAGCCTGGCCATACGCTATGAAATGATCCCGTTCCGCATGGAAGGGGACAAGCTCGTCGTGCTCATCGCTCATCCCCAAGGGCGGGATTCCCTCAAGGACTGCGGGCTGTTGCTGGGCTTGCGCATTTCCGCCGTGTTGACCGCTTCCGATGATCTCAAGGTTGAGATCAAGAAGCGTTACGCATACGAGGATACCGAGGCCCGCACATCGAGCAACGCCCATACCGTGCATCTGACTGGCAAGGCCGATCCGACACCCACCCACGACACTTCGGAGGACACCGAGACCATGGCAACACCCGGGGGCGCATCGGCAACGGGCGAACGCGAGGCGGGTCGATTCGACGCCATCGCCGCAGAGGCCAGCGGGGCCTCGGTCATCAAGTTGGTCAATACCATTCTGCAAGGCGCGGTGAACAGCGGCGCGACCGATGTCCATCTCGATCCGCAAGAGCCCGAGATGCGCATTCGCTACCGCATTGACGGTGTTCTCCACGATGTCATGAGTATTCCTGAGGAAACGGTGCAAGCTGTCGTTTCCCGCGTGAAAATTCTTTCCGACATGGACATTACCGAGACCCGGCGGCCGCAGGACGGCCACTTCAGCCTTGATCTCGAGGACCGTGAATTCGATGTGCGCGTGGCGACGATGCCCTGCTTTCTGGGCGAGCGCGTGGTGTTGCGCCTGCTCGACCAAAGCTCGGTTTTGCAGGGTATTCGTGAGCTGGGGCTTGACGACAAGGACCAGAAGAAGCTCGCGGAGGTCATCAATCAGCCCTACGGCATGATCCTCGTCTGTGGTCCCACGGGTTCCGGCAAGACAACCACGCTCTACGCCTGCTTGAACCAGAAGAATGTCCTCACGGACAGCATCGTCACACTGGAAGATCCCGTCGAGTATCAGTTGTCGGGCATCAACCAAGTCCAGATCGAGACCGATATCGACCTCTCCTTCGCCAACACCCTTCGCGCGGCGTTGCGTCAAGATATTGATGTGCTCCTCGTGGGTGAGATTCGCGACCAGGAGACCGCACGCATCGCCGTGCGGGCCGCCATGACAGGTCACCTCGTCTTTTCCACCCTGCATACCAACGACGCGCCCGAGGCGATAAGCACGCTACGCAACATGGGGGTTGAGTCGTACCTTATCGCCAGTGCCCTGACCGCCGTGGTCGGGCAACGCCTGGTGCGTAAGATCTGTGACGACTGCAAGGCCCCATTCAAGCCTTCCGCCACTTTGTTGAAGTCGATCGGCCTGCCCGCCACCACGAAGCAGTTGTGGCGGGGCAAGGGCTGTGAGATGTGCTACCACACCGGCAACCGGGGCCGATTGGGGATATTCGAATTACTTCCCATGACGGAGCCCGTACGCAAACTGGTGCTGGACGACGCCCCCATTGCCCAGATCGCGAAGGTGGCAAAATTACGCACCATGGCAGAGGATTGCCGACAGAAGTTGAAGAATGGATTGGTCAACCCGGAGGAATTCCTGCGCGTCATTCGCACCTGATGCCGTCGAGCGTCACCTTTTTCATATCAATAATCCCCATGGGATGTGCCGACGAATGATAGGGTGGAAGGAATTCGTTCCGGCTGATGATGTGGATAATCCGTGGAAAACTTCCGGAGAATCCATCAGGACTCATGCAGGCCTGTAGGAGCCTCCTCGTCGGAAGTAGTTGACTCTGTGTGATTTAGGTAAAGAAAACTGCATTCACACTCTCGGGGTATAGAATTGATAAGTCAATACATAACAACAACTTACAATCTATCTAATATGCTGAGTTGTGTTCGAAAAACCGATTGGGCGGTATGTTCCACACACAGGTTGTGCACAGCCCACGGCAATTTCTACGCGTCTTTGCACGCTCGATATTCCCTATGTGGATAACTTTGCCCGTGGAACACTCAATGATGTCGATTCGTGGACAAGCTTCCGATTTGCTGGGGACAATCCCAGTGGGTTATCCCCGGCTATTCACAGCGATGTGTCAGGTTTCGGTGTCAGCCGGTGATGCTTGTGGATGGTGTGGAAAACTCCCCTGGATTCATCCCGGTTTTATACACAGCGTAAAGCATGCTATAACTTCCGCTTACCAGCTTATCCCCGGTATACAGTTCCCGACTGTTACCACTACTTCCTTTGATCAAAAACCAACCATCGTTCTATCCACATACGGTTTGTGGAAACGGAGCCACCTCACATGAAGTTCGTGATTCCCCGCCAAGACCTGCTTGAGGCCGTCAACAAAGTGAAGGCGGTTGTCTCGCCCAAGTCGGCATTGCCGATTTTGTCGCACATTCTGGTTGAGGCCACCGGGCCGACGATCAAGTTGGCGGCCACGGACCTGAAGGTGAGTATCGAGTGCTCCGTGGATTGCACCGTGAACTCGGAAGGCGCCATTACGCTTCCCTGCGCGCGCTTGGCCAATATCCTCTCCGCTCTGCCCGATTCGGATGTGACGGTCGAGCTGGAGGGCGAGAACAAGGTCAACATTCAATGCGGCCGCAGCAAGACGAAGCTGTACAGCATGTCTCCCGAGGATTTCCCGCCGATTCGTTCGTTCGAGGGCGTGGAGCCGCTGGTGCTGGATCAGTCCCTTGTAAAGGACCTTTTCTCGCGCACGAGCTTTGCCATCTGCACGGATCAGGCACGCGGGAATCTCACGGGCTTGATGTTTGAACTTGCCGGCGGCTGCTTGACGGTTGTTGCAACGGATGGCCGCCGCATGAGCTTGTGCCGTCAGCGCGAAGGGGTGCCGGCTGGGATCGACCTCAAGGTCATCATCCCCGGCAAGATGATCAACGAGCTTGAGCGTCTTCTCACCGGTGAGGACGAAGTGCAGGTTTTGATCGACGAGACGCAGGCTGCGTTCGTCTTTGGTTCGGTTCGCCTGGTGTCTGCCTTGGTGGAGGGTTCCTTCCCGAATTACGAGATGGTGATCCCCAAGAAGCACGACAAGGAAATTGTCTGCAACACGGGTGCGTTCGGTGAGGCCCTTCGCCGCGCGCGGACGGTTACGAACGACAAGTTCAATTCGGTGCGCGTGAGCCTGACCTCCGGGCAGATGCAATTGGCGGTGGTGACACCGGAAGTGGGCGAGCATCAGGAAGAATTGCCGGTCGAGTACGACGGGGATGCGGTGGAAATCGCCTTTAATCCCGACTTCGTGCTGGATGTGGTCCGCCACATGAATTCCGACAAGATGGTGCTGATGCTCAAGGATGCCACCAGCCCAGGACTCCTGAAGCCCTACACCGAGGCTCCGGAAGACAACTACCTGAATGTGGTGATGCCCATCCGCCTGTAGGCGGGGGCGCGGGATGTGGATAACCTGTGATTACCGGTTTGAGAAGTATCCCGTGTAAGGTTCAGGTACGAATTCTGTTTGGTGCAATTACGCATGTCTAATCGGTATAAGATATTGATGGATATCGATTTAGATGCGATGAGAGTACCGGAATATTCACGATTATTCTCTTCTTTGGATAAAGTTCAAGAAAACTTCCTGATTTCGGGCTATTGTGGAAAAGCCCCCGTAAAATGTTTCAATAATGTTTCTTTTTCATCGAGTTCATCGCCATGAAAATTACCCTTGTCACCGGCGGTGCTGGCTTTATCGGCAGTCACCTTGTGCGCGGGCTTCTCAAGGAGGGCTTCGCCGTTCGGGTGTTGGATGACCTCTCCACCGGGGACGAATCCAATCTCGCGGGTCTAGTAGGTTCCCTTGAGGTCGTTCGTGGAAGTATTTGTGACCAGGCACTCCTTCCTCAGCTGATGGATAGGGTTGACTGTGTCTTTCATCAGGCGGCGCTGCCCTCGGTCCCGCGCTCGATCGAAGCGCCGTGGCCATCGCACGAGGCGATCGTGAATGGGACGCTCCAGGTGTTGCTCGCGGCGCGTGATGCCGGCGTACGGCGCGTGGTGATGGCCTCGTCCTCATCGGTATACGGAAATGCGGAGCGTTACCCCGTCGATGAATCGCAACCGCTGGCGCCCATTTCTCCCTACGCCGTGATGAAGACTAACAACGAACACTATGCACGGGTTTTCCACACCCTCTACGGGTTGGATGCGGTGTGTCTTCGGTATTTCAATGTGTTCGGCCCACGGCAGAGCCCGGATTCTGATTACGCAGCGGCTATCCCCCTCTTCATTCGCCGGATGATGAACGGCGAGGCTCCACCGGTCTATGGCGATGGGACACAGTCACGCGATTTCACCTTCGTTGAGAATGTGGTGCGGGCAAATCTGCTGGCGGCCGCGGCCGAAGGGTCTATCGCCGGGGCGTACAATGTCGCCGGTGGGCAGCGGATTTCTGTGTTGGCTATCATTGAGGCCTTGAACGAAATCCTTGGGACCAGCCTGAAGCCAAACCACCTGCCGCCGCGGGCCGGGGATATCCATACATCCTATGCGGATGTGTCCAAGGCGCGCTCGGCGTTTGGCTATGAACCCGTGATTGGTGTTCACGAGGGTTTAAGGCACACTGTTGCATGGTTTCAATCACTTGACCGGACACTTGGGGAAATAGCATGACGCGAAAGAAGTCGGTCTTGGTTGTGGTGGCGCATGCGGATGACCTCGAGTTTACCTGCGGTGGCACCGTCGCGCGGATGACACGCGAATTTGGTTTTGATGTCTACGAGTACATCCTCACGGACAACGCCCGGGGTTCGTATCGGCTCGATGCCGAAGAGTTGATTGCGGTCTCGGCCGAGGAAGCCCAGCGTGCGGGGGAAATACTCGGACTCAAGGAGGTTCGCCTTGAGGGGTATACCGACGGCGATCTCGACCAGGTGCCGATGCATGTGTTGCGCGGGCAGGTCATGGCGATGTGCCGTGAAGTGAAGGCGGACATCGTCATCAGTTGGGACCCATTCGCGCCGGATGAGGACCATCCCGACCACCGGGCGATAGGCATGGCGACTTACGAAGCCGCTTCGTTCTGCGGGAACCCGAAGTTCCATCCCGAGCACGCACACGAGCCGTACCCCGTGACGGAAGCGTATTGGATTGCGAAGAATCCGTGGCGGGCCGAGAAGTATGTCGACATCACCTCGACCATCGACACGAAAATCGAGGCCTTACTTGCGCACGACTGCCAGATGGTTCTCACGGTCGATGCCCTGCGCAGGGAAGCGGAGGTCTTGGGAGTGAATTTGACGGCACTGCTCGATGGTGGCGAGGACGCGCACCGGGCGATCATTGCCCAGGGCGTCCGCGACCATTTCTCGAAGCTGGGTGCGAAGATCGGGGTGGAGTATGCGGAGTTGCTGCGTTACCAGCCGCTGTCCATGCTATCCACGATGCTGGGACCGGAAGCGGTACCCCCGTCGATTTAGCCGTTGGATTCGTCGCGATTGCGCCGGAGAGCCTGATATACTCGGCGGAAATCCGCGAGGGGAGCGACCGCAATGAGTGAATCACGCCCGGAAACGCCGCAATGGGCGGATGTTTTTGTCCTGGTGCAACGCACGATGCGTTACCTGCCGGTGATCGCCATCATGGCGATAGTCGTCTCTTTGTTTGCCGCCGGCTATTTTCGCTCCGCCTTTCAACCACGATACACGAGCGAAGCCATTGCGCTGGTTCGCGCGCCCGTGTCGTTTTCCTTGACCGCCCCGCATGTCACGACTCCCCCGAACCCGGCGGATGATTCCCGCCGCGGTCAGCCGGAGTTTTTGCCACAGGCACTCAATGCGTTCGAGTACCGCATCCTGTTGGAGTCGGATGCGGTGTTTGAACGCGCGGCGTCGTTGTACAACGAGCGATACGAGCCGCATACGCCCTTGACGGCCGCGGCCTTTCGCGGGGCCTGCCAAGCGGTGGAGCGCCTTGAAGTGCGCACGCCCCATGCAGCGAAATACCACCCCACCCTCGGTTTGCGGGCCACGGCCGGCGACCCGGAACAGGCGCAACGGCTTGCGCAGTGCTGGGTGGATGCCGCCGAGCGCTGGGCCCATGGGTACGAGGAATCCGTGCGTCAACGCCAACTCGCCGCGCTGGAGCAAGTCCGCACGCAACTGCTCGCGGAGCAGGCGCGCTATACCGACCCGGCGCCCGATCCCGGGCCGCGGATGGCGATGATTGAGCATGCGATTCTGCAGGCGCAGGTGGCCGCGGCCCGTGGCGTGTACGAATTCGAGATCGTCGCCGAGCCCATCCTGCCCGGTCCCCAGCGAGCGCCCGGCGTCGCGAAACCGGCCCTGTTGGTGGGTCTGGTGGCGTTCATCGGTCTCTGGGCATTGACGCTGGTAATTGCCCTGTTTGCCCAGGCGGCCAAGGCGGTTCGGTAGGGCGAGAACGCCCGTCAAGCGTGGGGATGGGCATCCCGGTAGATCTGCTTGAGCCGGTCGATGCTGACATGGGTGTAAATCTGGGTGCTCGAGAGGCTCTCGTGGCCCAACAACTCCTGCACGACCCGTAAATCCGCGCCGGCATCCAACAGGTGCGTGGCGAAGGTGTGCCGCAAGGTATGGGGCGAAACATCGCGGCGTGTGGGCAAGGCCGTCAGCGCGTGCTTTTCTACGATGCGCTGGATGCTGCGGGTGGTGAGGGGGCCACCACGGGCATTGACGAACAGGCGATCGTGCGTGGGCTGCCCGAGTTCGGCGCGCACGGTGAGGTATGCGCGGAGCGCCGCAATGGCGGGCCCGCCGAGATAGGCGACGCGTTCCTTGTTCCGCTTTCCGAGCACCCGCATGACGCCCTCGGTGAAATCGGCATCGTGGATGCGCAATCCCGCCAGTTCCGCCGCACGGACGCCGCTGGCGTAGAGGGTCTCGAGCACGGCCTTGTCACGGGCGCCGATTGGTTCAGAGGGATCGGGCGCCTCGATGAGGGCGGTCACCTCGGGGATGCTGAGGACCTCGGGAAGGTCACGCGGGAGTTTCGGGGAGCGCACGGTGCGCGCGGGGTTTTCCGCCAGTTGGTCCGTATGTACGAAAAATCGGTACGCCGTGCGGAGCGAGGCCAGCTTGCGCGCGGCGGTGCGGGCCATGGCGCCGTGGCTCTGTACATGCCCGAGAAACGCGCGGATGTCGTTGCGGTTGGCGCGGGAGAGGATTTCCAGGCGCGGGGCGGTGGCGGTCACGCCTTCCCGGCTGGAATCCTTGGCAAACATGCCGGGGCCCTGCTCGAGGTAGGTGCAGAACTGGGTGAGATCGTCGAGATATGCGCGGAGCGTGTGGGCGGAGTAATTGCGCTCCGAGGCGAGGTGGTGAATGAAGGCATCCACCGCGGGGCACGGCGCTGCCTCGGCGGCATCAGTGGAAGATGTCGCGCTCGCCATCCAGCACATTCATGAGGGTTTGCTGGGTTTCGTAGTCCCGCGTGGCGTAAATGGCATGGGCGAGGATGAAATCAAGCTCGTCCAGGCCAATTTCGCCGTCAAACTGGGAGAGGCGGTCGAGCACCAGCTCGCGCTCGAAACCGTCGATGAGGCCGTAGTACTCGAGACGCACCAAGGCGTCGCGGGCCTCGCGGGAGAGCTTGAAGTCCTCGTAGGGCGTCAGGACCCGGTTGCCCGTGCGGGCATGGCGGAGGGAATCGCTCGCATCGTTCTCGGATGCAAGGCGGCGGCCGACCAGGCGGATGGCCTGGTCGATATCACGCTTATTGTAGCCCTCTCGCTGGAGCCACGACCGCAGGCGGCCTTCGGAAACGGCCAGGTCGGGTGTGTCCTGCATCTTTTCAAGGATGACATCGAGGAGTTTCAGTAAGGATTGCTTCATGCAGCACTCCCTGAACGCGCAAAGGGAGGTGAACGGTGCGCGTCGGTTGGTCTCCGGGGCCAAGGATACGGATTTGGGTGTGGATCTGTCAACCCGGCAATAGCAGAAAGAGCATTGCCAAGCGTATGTTGTGAAGTTTAATATGCGTATCCAACGCGATATTGGCGAAAAGTATTCGACAAAGGAATGCACCGTGCCCACAACGCCGGATTCAGCCCTCTCATGACCCCACCCCAGGATATCGACTCGCTCTTGGAAAGCGTGGTGTCCTTGCCCGGCTTGCCCGGCATCATCGCCCGGGCCCTCTCGATGTTGGATAACCCCGATTCGAGCCTGCACGATGTCGGCGAACTGCTCTCGACCGACCCCGGCACGGCCGCGCGGGTACTGCGCATGGCGAACTCGGCGGCCTATGGCCTGCGGCATCAGGTTACCTCCGTGGAGCATGCCGTGCCGATGCTTGGGGCGAGCGCGGTGCGGAATGTGTGCATCGGCGCGACGGCGCTGGAGCACCTCAAGCGGGGTGCGACGGCCTTTGTGCGGCACAGCGTGAGCAGCGGGGTGCTGATGGAAATCCTCACGCGTACATCCACAAAAGTGGAATCCAGCCCGGACGAGGCCTTCATTTACGGGGTATTGCATAAACTGGGGATGCTGATCTTTCTTGAGCACATGCCCAAGGAGTGTGAATTGAGCCGTTCCGTCGCCAGGGATCGCTCCATTCCACTGTACCGCGCGGAGCGGGAGGTCATCGGGGCGGACTACGCGGAGATGGGGTCGCGCCTTGCCAAGCACTGGGAATTGCCGGACGGCATCGTGGGGGCCATCGCCGGTCAGCACGAGGTGGCGCGCTGCGAGGACCCCCGGTATCAACCGGTGGCCGCGTTGTTGCAGGTGGCCAATGTCATCTGCATGGCGGCGGGTCTGCACTCGGACCCCGAGGACACCTCCACCATCGAACCGGAAGCGTGGGAGCAAACCGGCCTGACCAACGCCGCATTGGTGTCGGTTTTGGGCGAGTTCTTCGAGGCGCTTCCCGGCGTGGATGCGCTCGTTGCCGACATGGTCAACTAGGCGGAAACGATGTCCGAAAGCGTTATAGGCGGGATAAAGTCGGTTGGCGAGGCCTTGGGCGCGCCCGGTTTCGTGAGCCGTGTCTTCGTGGCGAAGGGCAAGCGCGAGGCGGCGGTGGAGGCGATCCTTGATGCGGCCTCGGCGCAGGGCGTGCCGTTCGAGTTTGTGCCGCCCATCAAGCTGAACAGTCTGACCGGCGCGGGGGACCACCAGGGCATCGCGGCGAAGGTCAGTCCGGTGGCGTACCGCCCTTTCGATGAATGGCTCGCCGAGGATTTCACCGGGAATGGCTGTGCGGTCGTGCTCGATCAGGTGCAGCACCCCAAAAACCTTGGCATGATCATCCGTGCGGCCGCCGGGGCCGGGTGTGCCGGGGTTGTGGTTCCCGCGCGGGGCGGGGCCTTGGTGGACGATGCCGTCGTGCGGGCCAGCGCGGGCACGGTGTTCCAAATGCCGCTCGTGCGATGCGGCAACATCGCGCAGACGCTGCGCTCCCTCCAGAGCGCCGGTTGCTGGGTCTATGGCCTCTCGGGGGAGGCCCGCCAGGATGTCTTCGAGGTCGATTGGCCCCGGCGCTGCGCCCTTGTGCTGGGAAACGAGACCCATGGCCTGCGCCATGCCGTGGCCAAGGCCTGTGACGACCAACTGCGGATTCCGCTCGCGCCGCGGGTGGAAAGCCTGAATGTCGCCGTCGCGGCGGGCATTGCGTTGTTTCAGTACGCGCGGGCGCATTCCCCCCATTTCCGGGCGTCCTGAGGGACCTCCCGAGGGGCGCCTTGGGGACCCAAAATGCCGGTCTTGCCGATGCTGTTCGGATCGCCTATTCTAGTGCCGATCTCGACTCCGCATCATTCCCTCAGTCGCACCGAAAAATGGACCCTATGCAGCCCGAATCCCGAGACAACTCCGAGGCCTTGGACGAAACCCCGTCGTTCACCTATATCGATGAGCCGGAAGGGCTTCCGGCGGCGGTCGAGGCTGTCCGCAAGGCCCCGCGCGTGGCGTTGGACATCGAGGCGAACGGGCTGTACAGCTATTTCCATCGGGTCTGCCTGTTGCAGTTCAGCACGGCGGACGAGAACTTCATCGTGGATCCGTTCGCGGAGATGGACCTGACGGACCTGCTCGAGGCCCTGTCGGAGACGCAGCTTATTCTCCATGCGGGCGATTACGACCTGCGGATGATGCGCAAGAGCTACGGGTACCGCCCGAAGGTCCCCGTGTTCGACACGATGCTCGCGGCGCAATTGCTCGGGCACGAGTTTCTGGGTCTGCCGAAGATTCTCGAGGCCCATACCGGCATTCAGACGACGAAGAGCGGTCAGAAGTCCGACTGGACCCGGCGCCCGTTGACGGCGAAGCAATTGGCATACGCCGTGGACGACACCTGCCACCTGATTGGCCTCGCGGATGTGCTGCACCGGGAGCTGGACGCCCTCGGCCGCGCAACCTGGCACGAGGAAAGCTGCGCCCGCATGGTGGAGGGCACCGAGGAGGAGCGCGAGAGCGATCCGGAGGCGGTGTGGCGCATCAAGGGATGGAACGCTCTTGATCGCCGGGAATTGGCTTTCCTGCAGGTGCTGTGGGAGTGGCGCGAGGAAGAGGCGCGCAAGGTTGATAAGCCGACCTTCAAGATCATCAGCAACCCGCAGTTGATCCAATTGGCCGAATCCGGCGCGCGCAGTGCCAAGGGAGATGGCCTTCGCGGCGTGCCTTTGCCTCGTGGCGTTCGCGGGTCGCGGCTTGAAAACCTGCGCGCGGCCTTGAAAACGGCCTCGGCCATCCCTAATTCGGACTTCCCGCCCTTGCGGTTGTCGCGTGGGGCTCCGCGGCCGAAGGAGAGCCTCTATCTCCAGCCTTTGCTCGAGGCCGTGGCGAAATTGGGGAAGGAATTGCAGCTTGCCCCGCAGGTTATTGCCAGCCGTGCGACGATTCTGGCGATTGCGCTCGCCGAGCCCAAGACGCGCGAGGAGTACATCGAAGCAGGCTGCCTTATGAATTGGCAGGCGGACCTGCTCATCCCCATCTTCGAGCCCATATTCGCCGAGCCCGCCCCGGAAGCGTAGGTTTCCTCTAGGGCATTTTAATTAATTCTGTAGCCGATTTTTGGGATGTACGGAAGCGGTTCGGGTGCAGCCTGAAAGGCTGCTGCAAAACAGCCCAGGGTAAGCCTCCGCAGCTCGAAGAGCGCAGGAGGCGCGGCCCTGGGTTAGGCATCGCCCCGCCA
>ERZ869909.20-NODE-20-length-231164-cov-19.448974_pt1 | contig 231164 bp, 227 predicted proteins | sample MGYA00520892_ERZ869909 | MGnify/ENA primary metagenome ERZ869909 (study PRJEB32215, sample SAMEA104723947) | bioreactor metagenome | biome: bioreactor; feature: anaerobic bioreactor; material: water | place: China | collected 2015-03-12 ... | reverse complement strand
AATTATTTAATATTTTAAACTTATAAAAAATTTATTAATTTCTGAATCAGAATCATTGTTTTATTATTTTTGTTAAAATAATATCAAAATATTATTAATATGAACTGCAATTTTAGAGTATTTATTTCTTTTGTATTTTTTGCTTTTTTTCTCCCCCAATATATTTATTCTCAAAGCTATAAAGAATATTTAAGCCCCAAATGGGATACATATTATAACTCAAACCCTAGTGGTATAAGTCAAGATTTTCAAGGAAGAGATTTTATAAAAATTATTGATGAGGTTGGTTTTGTTCCGCGAAAGAATTCTTACTTTAATGGAGATTTAAATTTGTTAAAAAGATTGCTTTTAGCTTTAGACTTTACAAGTTTAAAACAAATGTCTATTGATGGTGACTTTTATTGTAGGACAAGAAAACATGATGATTATTTTGAACTTTATAATTTGTATTATAAAAATATAAATGAATCAACTTGGGTGAATAATTGTCCATGGCTTATAATTTTGATGTCACTTGATGATCTTATAAAATTTAATTAAAATGAATTGTCTTTTTAGGCTTTTATTATTTTGTTCAGGACTTTTAATTCTTTTTTTATGGTATGTATATTTAGATAACAGACTCAAAGGAGTTGTTTTTTTTTGGTTCATACCTTTACTTGGAGGATTTTTAATTATCGCTTCAATTGCTGAGGGTGGTGATAAAGAAAAAGATTAAGAAAAACTAACAAATTTATTTAGTTATTAAACGTATTAAAACTAATGCATTAATAAAATTGTAACGTGCTGAACACAAATAATTTTGAGAATGAGTACGTTGATTTTAATGTTTAACAAATAGGACTTTAAAATATATATTTAGTAGAATAAGAATTTAACCAACTCAATAGTGCTAACAATATGATATTCTCTCAGGACTTTAAATCAGTAGATCAAGCAATTGACAAAATGAAGGTATTCAATTATGGTAAAATAGAGAAATGTGAGATAGGTATGTCTTCTTATACTATCTCAAACGAAAAACCTCGTGAATATAAAAATGATCTTTATTATTTTTCAGAAAATGAAAATGGAATTTATGATTATACTATAGAAAATCACATTAATTTTTTTAGATTAAAAATCTACAAAACATATAAACATAAAATGATTTCAGCAGCGAAAAGTGGTAATTTGGAGATGTTTATTAAAAATTTTTTGAATACAGAAAAAATGAAAGGCTTTTCACTATCGGAAGCGATAATTAACGGTCACTGGAACATCGTGAAGTATCTCATTGACAATTATGATTTTAAAAATAAGCCTATTAGTCAAGCAATAAGATATGATCAAGTAGAAATTGTTAATAATCTACTAAACATTAGAAGCATATTACCAAAGGACTGGTTAGCATATTGTATATATTATGATAGTATTGAAGTTGCAAAAGAATTACTTTTAAAGAGAAAAGCACATTTAAATTTTTCAACAGATGAGTTAAAGACTAATTGGTTTAAGAGGGAAATTTATAATAGAACTAAAACTGCAGAATTTGTTAGAAGTTTTTTTGTTTCAAATAAATAATCATTCTAAAAAAAAACTTCATTCAACCAAAACACAAAAATTCTTACTCGTAACATAAAGTTAATAATTTATTAGTTTCGATTAATACCACTACATTGCTTAAATAATTTTTATTATAATTACTTTTACACATTAATCAATAAAAAGAAATGACCCTCACCATCCTCGGTTGTTATTCTGCCACACCAAAAACCTTCAACAACCCCACGGCTCAGTTGCTTGAGGCACGGGGGCATTTGTTTTTGATAGACTGTGCAGAAGGTACCCAGGTGGCACTCAGGAAATCCAAGGTGAAGTTCGCCCGGGTAAAGCATATTTTTATATCCCATCTGCATGGCGATCATTTTTACGGTTTGATTGGTTTGATTTCCACTTTCACCCTCCTGGGTCGCGAAGCCGATTTGCACATATACGGGCCCAAAGGCATCAAAGAAATCATCACCCTGCAACTCAAGCTGGGCAAGGCCTGGACCAATTACAACCTTATTTTTCACGAACTCGATTCAAAAACACCCCAACTGCTTTTTGAAGATGATAAAGTAGCAGTGCATACCATCCCGCTGAACCATCGGGTGTATACCAACGGGTTTTTATTCCGCGAAAAACCCGGCGAGCGAAAATTAAACCTTGAAGCTGCCGTTGCCGCCAAAATTGACAACAGTTATTTCAGGAAATTAAAGTCCGGTGCAGATGTGGTCAACTTAAAAGGAAAACTTATTCCCAACGAAAGTGTGACTTTCCCGCCTGACCCGCCCAAGAGCTATGCGTTTTGCAGCGATACCGCTTATTATCCGGAAATCATCCCTCAAATTCAGGGGGTTTCTGCTTTGTATCACGAAGCCACATTTCTGGAAGAGCACTTGCACTTGTGCGAAAAAACCAAGCACAGTACGGCAAAACAAGCTGCCACCATAGCCCGAGATGCCGGAGTGGGGCAATTGATTTTAGGGCATTTTTCCACCCGCTATGACCGCTTGGAACGCTATCTGGAAGAAGCACAACCCATTTTTGAAAACACCCAACTCGCCGAAGATTTTAAAGTATTTGAAATTTAATAATCGGCGCCCTTTTCAAAGATATGTCATCCCTACGGGACTTTTCAAATAATTTTAATTTGGTTTATTACCAATATCTTATCCCTAACGGGATTGAAACCCCGTAGGGGTTATATCTCGGTAAAAAAATACCATCACAACCAATTAAGTCCCGTAGGGATGGACTATTGTATAGTTCTAAAGATGTTTTCTAATATTTAGAGGACACTAATGAAATTTAAGTGTTTCTTCACACCGCCTTGTTTTAATTTCTTTTAAAAACACGTAAATTGCAATCCAAATTCGCAGTATGCAAAACGATTTAAGCGATTTCCGGAAAACATACAAAAAGAAAGAACTTCTTGAATCCACCATTGATGCAAATCCTTTGCAGCAATTCAGGACGTGGTTTTATGAAGCTGTGGAACACGGCGGGGCCGATGAGCCCAACGCTATGGCAGTTGCTTCGCTTGGTACTGACGGCTTCCCGAAAAACAGGATGGTATTGCTGAAAAAATACAACGAGGAGGGTTTTGTGTTTTACACCAACTATGACAGCGAAAAAGGCAAATCCATACTGGCACACCCCAAAATTTGTCTTTCGTTTTACTGGCCTTCCCTGGAGCGTCAGGTCATCATTAAAGGCATAGCAGAGAAAACCTCTGAAATGGATTCAGAAAACTATTTTCAGTCACGTCCGAAAGGGAGCCAGCTGGGTGCGGTGGTTTCAGACCAAAGTGAAGTGGTCGCTTCACGCGAAATTTTGGAAAATAAATTGGCTGCACTCGAAAAAAAATATGAAAGCACCGAAGTGCCCCGACCCAAAAACTGGGGCGGTTTTCTGGTGAGGCCACAAACCATGGAGTTTTGGCAGGGGAGGCCCAACAGGTTACATGACAGAATCAGATATACACTCACCGAAGAGTTTGACTGGAAAATAGAACGTTTAGCACCATAGAAACTGAAAAATAATTAATTGATTTTCGCTTTCGCGAAAGCTAAGAAGATGAAAACACTTTATATCACCCGCCACGCCAAATCCTCATGGGAGGAAAACGTGAAAGATCACAAACGGCCGCTCAATGAGCGCGGAAAACTGGATATTGTTTTGGTTTCAAATTATGTTGCAGCCAATTTCAAAAAACCGGACCTCATTAAAACCAGCGATGCCAACCGGGCGCTCACAACGGCTATACAGTTCAAAAAGGCGTTTTCCCTTGAAGACGATAAGTTTATTGTTGACGAGCAGATGTATGACTTTTCAGGAGCAGGCGTGATGAAAGCCATAGAAAGTACACCCGATAATGTAACTATTTTGATGGTATTTGGGCATAATTACGGGCTGACCCATTTGGTCAACAAGCTTGGTAATGAATACATCGACAACCTGCCCACCTGCGGATTTGTACAAATAGATTTTGATACAGACAGCTGGAAAGGCATATTTCAGGGTAAAACCAAAGCAATGGTTTTCCCTAAACACCTTAAATAATGACAAAAGATTACAATCGCTATATAAACAGGGAGTTGAGCTGGTTGCAGTTCAACGCCAGGGTACTTCAGGAAGCTGAAGACCGTTCAGTTCCTTTAATTGAACGACTGCGTTTTCTCGGTATTTTTTCAAACAATCTCGATGAGTTTTTTAAAGTGCGTTATGCCACCATCAAACGCATTGACCTTGCCGGAAAAACCGGTAAGAGCGAGTTGGGAGGAATCAGAGCCAAGGATCTTCTGGAGCAAATCACCAAAATTGTGATCGACCAACAAGCTGAAAGTTTAAAAATACTTGATGACATTCAAAATGAACTCAAAAACCATGGTGTTTATGTAATCAAAGAAGATGAAATCACTGAAAGTCAAGGCGAATTTATCAAAGACTTTTTCATTCAAAAGGTCCGTCCGGCTTTAGTGACTATTATTTTAAACGAAGTTCACGAGTTTCCGGGACTTAAAGACAGTGCTGCATATTTGATTGTGAAGATGACAATGAAACCCGGTGACCAGGTTTTTGATACAGACAAGGTATATTCATTAATTGAATTGCCCAAATCCATCGAGCGTTTTGTAGTGCTTCCGCAGGAAGGGGACAAGCATTATATTATACTGCTTGATGATTTAATCAGGCATTGTTTGCATTATATCTTTAATATTTTTAATTATGAAAGTTTTCAGGCTCACATGGTGAAAATAACCCGTGATGCCGAATTGGATTTAGACAGTGATTTGAGCAAAAGTTTTCTCGAAAAGCTATCTTCAAGCGTTAAAGACAGGCGTATTGGCGATCCTGTGCGTTTTGTTTACGACAAAGAAATAGACCCCGAAACACTTGATTTTTTACTCCAAAAAATGGGGATTGAAGAAACAGACAGCATTATTCCCGGTGGCCGCTACCACAACAGGCGCGATTATATGAACTTCCCAAACCTTGGAATGAAACAACTTTTTTACGAAAAACACGAACCTCTACCTGTTCCCGGGCTGGTTTTACAGGGAAGTGTTTTGGAAAAAATCGCCAAAAAAGACTTTCTGTTGTATGCGCCTTACCAATCGTTTGCTTATTTGATTAAATTTTTACGAGAAGCAGCTTTAGACCCCAAAGTCAAAAGCATCAAAATCACCATTTACCGTCTGGCAGAAATTTCAAACATTGCCAGTTCAATCATCAATGCCAAAAAGAACGGTAAAGACGTGACCGTTCAAATCGAGCTTCAGGCGCGATTTGACGAAGAGGCAAACATCAGGTATGCAGAACAAATGCAATTTGAAGGGGTAAGGGTAATTTTTGGAGTGCCGGGATTAAAAGTGCATTGCAAAGCCTGTGTGATTGATCGTGTGGAAAAAGGAAAGGTTGTGCGTTACGGATTTATAAGCACCGGAAATTTCAATGAATCCACAGCAAAATTGTATACCGATTACACCTTGTTTACCTCAAACCAGAAGATTTTGAAAGAAGTCAATAAAGTGTTTGATTTTTTCCAAATCAATTACAAAGTAAAAAAATACAGGCATTTGATAGTTTCCCCACACTATACCCGCAATGCCATTTATTCAATGATCAATACCGAAATTGAAAATGCCAGAAACGGCAAGCCCAACGGGATTCAGTTGAAGTTGAACAGCCTCTCAGACATTGCCATGATTGACAAACTCTATGAGGCAAGCAAGGCCGGGGTGAAGATAAAAATGATTGTAAGAGGTATTTGCAGCCTGATTCCCGGTGTACCCGGAATGAGTGACAATATCGAAGTAATTAGCGTGGTGGATAAATTTTTGGAACACCCACGACTGTATATTTTTGAAAATGGGGGCAAGCCAAAATATTACATTTCCTCAGCCGATTTTATGAGCAGAAATCTGGATACCCGTGTTGAAATTGCCTGTCCCATTTATGATTTGGACATACAAAGGGAACTTCAGGATACGTTTGATATTTGTTGGAAAGACAATGTCAAGGCACGGATAATTTCAGAAAAACAAGATAATGCATATAGAAAAATTGATCTTCCGCCTTTCCGTTCACAAATTGAAACTTACAATTACTATTTGAATAAATTAGAGATAACTATTTAAAAAAAAAAAAATCAGGATGAAGGTTCAAAAATATGGTGCCATAGATATAGGTTCAAACGCAGTCAGGTTGCTTATTGCAACTATAATTGAGCGTGAAAACCAGGAAACCATATTCAAGAAAACTTCGCTGGTGAGAGTACCCATTCGGCTGGGGGAAGATGTTTTTCAATCTCAAGCCATTTCGCCGGAAAATGCTTCCAGACTTACTGACACCATGAAAGCTTTCAGGTTGCTGATGAACTCTCATAGGGTTGTAAAATACAGGGCTTGTGCCACATCTGCAATGCGCGAAGCAAACAATGGACCAGTTGTTGCCCGTGCTGTTGAAAAAGAATCAGGAATCAATATTCAAATTATTGACGGTAATGATGAAGCAGCCATCATTGCTTCAACAGACATTAGGGATTTGATTATGGTTGACAAAACATTCCTCTATGTGGATGTGGGGGGTGGAAGTACAGAATTCACCATTTTTTCCAACGGAAAAACCATTTCTTCCAAATCGTTTAATCTGGGAACTGTGCGATTGCTTAACAATATGGTTTCAGACACCATCTGGAATGAGGTGGAAGAATGGATTAAAAAAGAAACCAAAAATTACCATAAATTAGCTTTGATTGGCTCCGGTGGAAACATCAACAGTATTTTTAAGCAAAGCGGAAAACCTATGGGTAAATCACTTTCTTATATTTATTTATCCAATTATTATGAACTTATTCGCACTTACTCTTATGAAGAGCGGGTAGTTGAAATGGATATGAATCCAGACAGGGCTGATGTGATTATTCACGCAACACGTATTTACCTTTCCGCAATGAAATGGAGTCGTGCCCGAAAAATCTATGTTCCAAAAATTGGGCTTTCAGACGGTATTGTCAAAAGTCTGTATCGTGAAGAATTGGCCAATAGAATGGAGGTCAATACTTAATTTTCTACTCTTTTTTTCGCCAAAACAATCCGAGAGGCAACAAAACAAGTAAAAAGAAAAATTGACCGGTTAGCAAGCCGTAAATAGTGACAGCCGCTGCAACAACCATCAGCATATACATCCATTGTGATTTTGGCATAAGAATTCTTTTATCCGTGAACGCGTTCGGTATTGCCCAGGTTTTTCATGATTTCTGCCTCATAAGCCAGTAAATCTTGCCATTTTTTATTGACTTCATCCAGATTACCATATTTTCTGGCAAAGCCGAGAAACATAGTGTAATGGTTGGCTTCAGAAACCATCAGTTTTCTGTAAAAGTCCCTCAGTTCGGCATCGTCAATTTCTTCAGAAAGCAATCTGAAACGTTCACAACTTCTGGCTTCAATGAGTGCAGCATAAAGCAGCCTGTGAACCAATTGAGTGGTTCTGCTGCCTCCCTTTGGAAAAAACTTATGTAGTGCGATGACATATTCATCCTTCCGGTCCCTGCCCATTTTCCAGCCCCTGGCCAAGATTCTGTCGTGTACCATCTTAAAATGGCTGATTTCTTCTTTGACAAGTGCAACCATTTCTTCTACGAGTTCAGAATATTCAGGAAAGGAGACAATTAACGAAATTGCTGTAGATGCCGCTTTTTGCTCACAATAAGCGTGGTCTGTGAGTATTTCTTCTATGTTTTTTTCAACTATTCTAACCCATCGGGGGTCGGTGGGAAGTTTTAAACCTAACATGTGTTGTTTTTTAAATGTCTAAATCAAATGTTTTTTTAATCTTATCCATAATGGGATATTTCTCACGAAGTTTATCAAACCGTTCTTTTGGTGTGTAAACATAGTTGCGTTGTTCACTTTCGTTCACATCAATTTGAATTGAAAGTGAAAAATTATTCAACTTCTTGGAAAGGAAATTCAGTAAGGATTGCTGGGCTCTTTCGAGTTCGATTTTTATACTTTCGTTGGGATAAGTCACCTTAATAATGTTATTCTCTGCTGTTGGAAGTACCATATCCAAATGTGAGGCAATGATGCGCTCTCCCTTATGCTGGAGTATTTTTGCATATTCGTGCCATGCAGCCTGAAGGTCAGCTTCAGAAAAGTCATCTTCAGGAAGGGTTTCTGTAACTTTTTTAGTATTTTTTTGCTGTAGCATTAATTCCCTTTTTTGCTGGATGCTTTTCAGCGAAAGCGCAGAAATACGTTCTGCATTGCGTTCGGGAACTGATTTTTGGTTGGATTCAGGCTCAGGAGTTTGTTGAGCCGGTTCTTCAGCTTCAGCTACTTTTAATTCTTCAGATTTTTGGAGTTTACTGCCATTTTCCTGAGTGGGATAGGGTTTAGGTTCACTCTTCAATTCAACCTTTTGGGAAACAGTAGTTTGAGTTTCTTTTATTTTAAGTTGTGGAGGTTGAATGTAGGGTTGCGGCTTTTTTTTTTCGTCCATTTCCGTGGCTGTCGGGACAGTGATGGATGCCAGTTGCATCAGACACAATTCTACCAAAAGCCGCTGGTTCTTGCTGGATTTGTATTTAAAATCACATTCGTTGGCCAATTCGATGGCGCGTAAAAGGAAACTTTTATCAGCTTTTTGGGATTGCTCAAAATAACGGGCTTTGATTTGTTCCCCTACTTCGAGTAAATCAATTGTTGACGGGTGTTGACAGACCAGTAAATCCCTAAAATGTGATGCCAGTCCGGAGATAAAATGGTGTCCGTCAAAACCTTTGGCGAGTATGTCGTCAAAGAGCACTAGAGCACTTGGAATGTCATTATTGAGCAAATGCTCGGTGGTTTCAAAATAAGTGGTGTAGTCAAGTACGTTCAGGTTTTCGGTCACTGCCAAACGAGTGAGGTTGTTTCCGGAAAAACTTACTACACGGTCAAAAATCGAAAGCGCATCCCGTAAGGCACCATCAGCTTTTTGTGCGATGATATGTAGCGCATCGTCTTCTGCCTGAATGCCTTCAGCCTCGGCTATTTCTGCCAGGTGATTTTTGATATCGGAAACCGTAATTCTCTTGAAATCAAAAATTTGACAACGGGAGAGAATGGTGGGTATGATTTTGTGTTTTTCGGTGGTTGCCAGAATAAAGATGGCATGTTTTGGTGGCTCTTCAAGGGTTTTCAAAAAGGCATTAAAGGCTGCCTGTGAAAGCATATGCACCTCGTCGATGATATAGACCTTATAATTTCCCGTTTGTGGGGGAATACGCACCTGATCTGTCAGGCTTCTGATGTCATCAACTGAATTGTTTGAAGCCGCATCCAATTCAAAAATATTGAATGCAAAATCTTCATTGGGGTCTTGAACTTCTTTTTGATTAATGCGTTTGGCCAAAATGCGGGCACAGGTAGTTTTTCCAACACCTCTGGGTCCGGTAAAAAGCAAAGCCTGAGCCAAATGGTTGTTTTCTATGGCGTTTTCCAGCGTATTGGTTATAGCCTGCTGACCCACAACACTTTTAAAGGTTGTCGGGCGGTATTTTCGGGCAGATACTATAAAATGTTCCATAGAATTTGTAGTCTTCACAAATATACATATTGAATTAATTTTTGCGGGTATTGTCAGACAATTTTTCAGGATAGATATTAACAAGTTAGTTGTATCTTTGCACCGCAGGCCGCCTTATCGCTCTGGGATTTATTTCAGGGAGGAAAGTCCGGACACCATAGGGTAGCATAGCGGGTAACACCCGTCGTTTTCCGGGCAACCGGAATTCAGGACAAGTGCAACAGAAAGGATGTACAGGTAATGCTGTAGTGAAATCAGGTAAACTCTATGCGGTGCAATGCCATGTATACCGGCGTTTGAGGGCTACCCGCCCGATGCCGGAGGGTAGGCAGATAGACCCCAACAGCAATGTTGTGGCCAGATAAATGATAAGGGTGATCCTCCTTCGCCTTAGGCTTCGGAGGATGATACAGAATCCGGCTTACAGGCCTGCAAAAAAATAAAATTCCCGCATTGTTGAATAGCAGCAAGCGGGTTTTTTTATTTGTTCAGGCTTTCAATTTCATCCAAAACGGCTTGAGCTTCTGCTTGTTTTTTATCACTTGCAGACCTGTCGGTTTTGGATAAATCAAACGATTCTTTTAATAACTTCCTATACTTCTCCTGAAGCACTTCTTCTTTACTTTTCTTTTTAAATAGTCCAAACATTTTTTCTTTTAAAAGTACCTAATCGAAAAATGATGGTCAAAACTTTAACTTCATTTTTTGCTTTCCCCAATATTGCAGTTTCCTTTCGCACAACCAAAGCCAAATAATCCCATCAAAAGAATGTAAGCTCCCAATATAACACCAAAAAACTGATGATCCATTACAGTTTGGATTATTATGGCTATTCCGATTAAACTAAATATTATTCTGGACGTTGTCCAGCCTGCAAGCAATTTTTTAGTCATTGATTTTATTTTGCAGTGATTGCCAGGATCCTCCATTATGTACATTGGTGTATCCTTTTGATTTTAAAATGCTTTTTGCTGTCCCGCTTCTCATCCCGGAAGCACAGCACAAAATATAAGGTTTGTCTTTGTCTTTGAATGTTTTAAGGTTGTTGCTTAGTGTGTTTAATGGAATGTTTTTAGAGCCTTTGATATGTCCTGAGATAAACTCGCCTTTTGTTCTTACATCAACAATTTCTGCGCCTTGTTGAACAAGGGTTTTATAATCGGTTTTTGGGCCAAGGCCAAACAAGTTTTTAAATAACTGTATCATATTTATACGCTAAGGGATTGATAATAATTAATATCCATCCAGGAGCCACCATTTATACAATCAATGCCTTGATGGATTAAATATTGAGCTGCCATACCGCTTCGGTTTCCGGAGGCACAACATAAAATTAGCGGGCCTTGAAGTTTTTTAAATTCTCCAACACGTTGTTGCACTTCCTGTAAGGGAATATTGATTGAACCCACTACATGGCCGCCACTAAATTCTTCTTTAGTGCGAACATCAACGATGGTTGCGTTATCCTTAATAAGTTTTTCTAAGTTCATTTTTAATTTGTTTAAAATTACAGCGCAAAAATAAACAGCAAACAAAATGTTCACAGTTACTTTTGTTACAAACAAAAAGACTTCACTGAGGAAGTCTATTTATAAGTGAAACCCGATACCTAATTTTCAGAAGGCGTCCATAATTCATTGACCTGATCAACAGGCTCAATAGTCTGCAGGAAGCTGAAAATGGCTTCCAGATCAAATGTTTCCATTTGTCCATAAAACGTCCAGGGCATTACGGTTTGAAACTCCCCGGGACCAACAGGATGCGGTACAAAGGAGGAATCTGTGTATGCTTTAAACCGCTCTACAAATTGCTCTTTGGTCCAGTTACCAATTCCTGTTTCATGGGGGGTGATGTTTGCAGAGCGTAAAATGGAACCGTCGGGGAATTTAAACTCAAACCCACCGGCAAAATCCTTACCCACAAATTTTCCTTTTTCTTGCTTGGTATGGCAATCAAAACAGGATGCTGCCCCGGCAAGATAGCGTCCATAACTGACCACATCTGTCCTGTCGGGGATGGTTGTAAATTCAGGTTTTTGAGGAATAGTATTTATAATAAAGTTCATCGGGAAATCCGGTTTTGATTCCTCGGGGTTGGTTTCTATGGGTTCAAGAGTGCGCAGGTATGCAATAATGGAATATATATCTTCTTTATCCATTTTTCCGTAAGCGGGATGTGGCATCACCGGGAATAGGGCTTTTCCGTCTCTTGAAACTCCTGAGGTAATTGCTCTCAACACTTCGCCATCTGTCCAATCACCAATACCATAAGGTGTGATGTTTTTGGAGACAAACCTTCCGGGGAAATTCATCGACTGATCAAAAATTTCACCGCCTTCGCCTTCAGTTCCCGGAATCAAAGACCCTGAAAACAAACCCCAGTCCCTGCCGGAATGACAATCAATGCAAACGGCCACATTGTTGGCCAGGTATTTTCCTCGTTCGACACGATCAGGAGTTACTTCAATGGAGATGACCGGTGCATCACCCACATTTGGCAGGGCAATTTTCACATAGGCGAGTAGCCCTCCAATCCCAATGACAATAATGACGAGTAAATACAAAAAAATCTTGAGAACTTTTTTCATTTTTAAAGGGTTTTGGTTAGTTATTGTTCAGCAAAAATGAAAAAGTGGATGGTGATTTGAGGATATTGAGCTAATGTATAAAAAAATATAAATAATTCACTTCGAAAAAAGTAAAAATTTATGAAATTGATTAAGAAAAATTGAAAAAACTGAACTTTGAGCCGCCGTATTTTCTTTCTTCAGAAAACTGTTTTACCAATGATAAATCAGTGTGTTTGGAATGTTCTATTACTAAAAACCCGTCGGGTTTTATGAGATTGTTTTCAAAAATTGCAGTGATGATTTTTTCAAACTGCTCGACAGTAAAATCATAAGGAGGATCAGCAAAAATTACATCAAAGGGTTGTTTGTTTTTTTCCAGAAATGAAAATACATCAGCTTTTATGGCATGAATTCCAAAGTCGAGTTCGCTGCTGATTTTCTGTATATACTTCACACAGCCAAAATCTGCATCAACGGCAGTAATCACTGTTGCTCCCCGTGATGCCATTTCAAAGCTGATGTTTCCGGTTCCGGCAAATAGGTCAAGAAATTCGGTTTCACTGAAAGCAATGCGATGATTCAGAATGTTAAACAGCGCTTCCTTGGCAAAGTCGGTTGTTGGCCTTACAGGTAGTGTTTTTGGTGCAATCAGTCTTTTGCCTTTGTATTTTCCGGAGATGATGCGCATTAGTTTTCGATTCTTAAATGAGGGGTAGCGTTGTTTTCAATAGTGACAAATCGAATGTAAGTATAAAGCAATTCAAAGTTGGAGTCTTGTTCATCAATTTGGCCACTCAACTCCAGGTGAAATACTTCAGGATTGAGTTCTAGTTGTTCAGCAACAAAAAGGATGTAATAAGTTAAATCTTCAGGAGTAGTATAAGAGAAGCTATTACTAAGCAAAATTTTTTTTCCAGAGGTAACAATTACATCTACTTGATGACCGTGCAAGTGAGCATACATTTTTACCGGGTTTCCGGTTTTTTCCTTTTTTAAAATATTTTCAAGAAAAGTGGTGGTGAAATGATAAAATGAAAACTCGCCATATCGCTCAAAAAAGTAATTGTTTACATTGGCAAATGGCACATAAACATTGACAAGTTCGTGATTTTCAAGACTGTCAAAAGCAACAAAGTCTGTTGTAAAAATACGGCTGTTAATTTTAAGGTAGGATGCAGCTTCTTCCTCTTTGAACAAAGAGTTGGGAACCAAGGTGTATAAAGGGTTTTGATGGATAATAACCAAATCAAAGACCGGTTGATTCAGTGTTGGATTTTGTTCAAAAGCAGCCTCAATATCCAGAAGAATTTCGTCCGGGTTTTTGGTTTCCCGGAAGTTTATGGTTTTACTGAAAAAAACAGCATCTTCTTCTTCCAGCAAAAAAGAAAGCCCGGTCAAGCTAACCTGAACGGACATTCTATATGTTGAGTTTAAATCTTTTCTTTTATTGCTCTCCGGGACTGTCATATTGTATTGGCCAGTTTCCACCTGTATTTACATCTGTCATTGAACCTACCCTGATGTGGGTTCCGTTTACACCGTCAACAGAAACCGTTTGTTTTTCTTGTATAATCAGGTCTCGGCTTAAACCGTGAAGGATTTCATCTTTACTGGCAGTGGCTTCAAATACAGCTATTCTTCTTTCTCCTCTCATAATGAATCCTGCATCAAGAGAAATGTTTACATATTCACCTTTAACATTGACTCTATCCATTGTTTTGTATCGGTCTGAATTCCTGAAAAGTGAATCTTTAACCGATTCAAACCTTAATGTATCTACAATTACATCCTCTAGATAATATCCACCTGTTATTGGGTGAAGTCCAAAAGCCCTGTTGCGCTCCACGTCAGGGAACATAGTGTCCCTTCTTTGAGTGATTGCAAATTGAGCTGTGTCAACAAAACGAATTAGAGAATCAAAACTACTGTTGAATTTTCCGGTTATCTGAAGGTGTGCCAGCTCTGCAGCTCTGATGTCTTTAAGTACATCAATGACTTTTGCATAGCGAATTTCTTTTTCTTGATTAAATTTTGTGGGTTCATAAACTGAATTGAAGAGTTTGTAGCCAAGAAAGATGATAACAACCCAAAGAACAATTTGAATTAAAAGTTTCATTATAGAAATCGTTTTTTATTTGACGTATTAATGGTATATGGCAAATCTACAATTTTTTTTCAATCACAAAAGTATAATCTATAAAAATCATTTTCTGTTGTGGGAATTGTTAATCAAAGCGTAACTTAGCCTTAAAGTTTTCAACCCATAAAAACTGAATGAACCCGAGCCTTTTTTATAAAGAATTAAGCAAAGATTTTCCACATACACCCACAGGAATACAGGATGTTGTCCTTCAAAAGCTGTCAGGTTTTGTGTTGAGTAAGAGTCCTGATGAAATATTTTTATTAAAGGGTTATGCAGGAACCGGAAAAACGACCATTATCAGCACTTTGGTCAGAAAGCTCAGCCTGATCAATTCAAAAGCGGTGTTGCTTGCCCCAACGGGGAGGGCGGCCAAGGTTATCAGTAACTATTCTGATAAAGAAGCTTTTACCATTCACAAAAAAATATACTACCCCAAAGCCCAAAAGGGAGGTGGGGTTTCTTTTACGCTTCAGCAAAACAAGCACCGCAATACCATTTTTATAGTCGATGAAGCGTCAATGATTTCAGATACTGCTTCAGATTCAAAACTTTTTGAAAACGGTTCGCTGCTGGATGATTTGATGCAATATGTCTATTCAGGCTTTAACTGTAAATTGATTCTTATAGGCGATACAGCCCAATTGCCTCCGGTGAATATGGATTTAAGCCCTGCACTTGACGAAAAATTATTGAGCAATCAATACAACAAACAAGTTACTGCCATTGAACTTGATGAAGTGGTGCGCCAGAAATTTGACAGTGGCATTCTTCACAATGCAACTTTGTTAAGGGAAGCTTTGGAAAGCGGTTTTTATGAAGATTTTAAGTTTCAAATAAACGATTTCAAAGACATCATCAAGCCCGAAGACGGCCACACACTGCTTGATGCCATAAACGATGCTTATGCTTCAAAAAGCAAGGAAGATGCGGTGATTATTTTGCGTTCAAACAAAAGGGCCAATTTGTATAATGAAAACATCAGGGAGCGAATTCTTTTTCAGGAAAACGAATTGTCAACAGGTGATTATTTGATGGTTGTAAAAAACAATTATTTTTGGATAGCTCCAACCAGCGAGGCTGGTTTTATTGCGAATGGTGATATTATTGAAGTGCTAGAAATTTTCAGTTTTAAGGAAATCTACGGCTTTAAGTTTGCCGAAGTTTCAGTGAGGATGGTTGACTACCCAAAGATGAAACCATTTGAAACCGTTTTACTTTTGGACACACTCACCTCAGAAACACCTTCACTTCCTTATGAGGAATCCAACAGGTTGTATCAGGAAGTGATGAAGGATTATGACGATGTGAAGTCTAAATACAAAAAATTTATAAGCGTAAAAAACAACAAATACTTCAATGCGCTTCAAGTGAAATTTTCATATGCCATAACCTGTCACAAGTCGCAGGGAGGGCAGTGGAATACCGTTTTTGTAGAACAACCCTATTTGCCTAATGGCGTGGACCGAGACTACCTGAGATGGCTTTATACAGCAGTAACAAGGGCACAGGAAAAACTCTATTTAATTGGTTTTAAAGAGGATTTTTTTGAATAAGATCAATCGTCTTCTTTCAAGATTTCTTCGTCAATTTTTAAGTTATTGTTTCCGGCGAGTTTCAGGAAGAAATAACCAAAAACACCTGCAATTAACGAAGCGGAAAGAATACCAATTTTTGCCTGGGTTTCATAAACCGCACTTTCATAAGCCAAGTCTGTGATAAACAGTGACATTGTAAACCCAATAGCTGCCAGAAATCCGAGACCGAAGACGTGTTTCCAGGTGACGCCTTCCGGTAACACACACAGTTTAAAGAAGACCATTAATCTTGTAAAAAGGAAAATACCAAATATCTTTCCAATGATTAATCCAAATATAACCCCCAGGGTTACCGGGCTGTAAAAATAGCTGAAGGCTTCTGCATCAATAGTTACGCCTGCATTTGCAAAAGCAAATACCGGAAGTACCACAAAACTCACAAATGGATGCAAGGCGTGCTCAAGTCTTTGAAGGGGAGGAGTGGCATCTTCGGTAAGCTTTGAGAATTTTTCGATGGTATCAGAAATTTTTTGGTCTTCTTCATCATTATCTTCTTTAGACTTTTTCTTGATGGTTTTAATTTGTTCTGAGAGTATCCTTACTTTCCTTAAAAACAGCGAGGTGTTTATTTTTTTACTTGTAGGTATAGTGAAAGCTGCCAAAACAGCAGCAATAGTAGCGTGAACACCGGAAAGTAAAACAGCAAGCCATAACCCTCCAATTCCCATTACGGCATAAAATAAAGTGTTTCTCACACCGATTTGATTTGCCGTAAACAATGCCAATAAAAAGAAACCGCCCAGTGCCAGACTATTCATAGAAATTTCTGATGTATAGAAAAAGGCAATCACCACTACGGCGCCTAAATCGTCAACAATGGCAACCGCTGTTAAAAAGACTTTGAGTGTTAATGGGACTTTATCCCCCAATAAATACAAAATTCCCAAGGCAAAAGCAATATCAGTAGCCATAGGGATACCCCAACCGGAAACAGCATCTGTTCCCTGAGTGAAAAAGTAAAAAACCAAAGCCGGAAACAACATTCCACCTATGGCAGCGCCAACCGGCAATAAAGCGCCCCTGAAACTAGCCAACTCGCCGTGCATTAGTTCCCGTTTGAGTTCCAGTCCCACCAAAAAGAAAAACATCGACATTAAACCATCGTTGATCCAATGCAGCAGGTTTTTCCTTATGACAAAATCATCAAAACCAATGTAGATATACCTGCCCCAAAAACTATGGTAACTGTCAGCAAAAGGGGAGTTGGCAATTATCATTGCAAATACTGCCGAAAAAATTAGTAGTAAACCTACAGATGTTTTTTTCTCAATAAAATTTTTAACCGGAAGCAGCAGATAAATATCTAAAGTAGACTTTTTCATGAAAGTAGGTGTTCAGTTGATGTCGTCAAATCATCAAAACATAGAGCGCAAATTTAATTCAGATTGCAGTAAAATTGTATGACTAATGTCAACTTTATTAGTTTAAGATTCAGACTTCAAAGATAATTCAAACCAGCGTTCAGTTTTCTCATTAATTTCTTCAATAATTTTTTGAAGCTCAATGGATTTCTCATTAATTTCTTCAGTAGACCAGGATTGATTTGAAAAGCCTGCTTCAATTTCATCCCTTTTTTGCTCCAATTTTTTTATATCAGCTTCAAGATTTGTAAATTCTTTTTGCTCTTTGTAAGTTAGTTTTGCCTTATCGGGTTCTTTTTTCCAGGTTTTTTGAGAAGGAGAATTTTCAGGGGTTTCGGGTTTTTCTTCTTTTTCGGTCAATGATTCCATTTCCCTGAAGTCACTGTAATTTCCCGGGAAATCATCAACCACTGCATTTCCTCTAAAAACAAACAAGTGATCCACAATTTTATCCATAAAGTACCTGTCGTGTGAAACCACCAACAAGCAACCCGGAAAATCGAGCAGGAAAGATTCAAGTACGTTTAAGGTAACAATATCAAGGTCATTTGTGGGCTCATCCAGAATTAGAAAATTGGGGTTTTGGATCAAAACTGTACAGAGGTAAAGTCTTTTGCGCTCACCACCGCTTAATTTTTCTACAAAGTCGTACTGTTTTTTGCGGTCAAAGAGAAACCTTTCCAAAAGTTGCTGTGCAGAGATTTGCCGCCCCTTTTTCAAAGGAATAAAATCACCAAACTCCCTGATTACATCAATGACCTTTTGTCCCGGTTTGATGTCAATACCATCTTGTGTATAATAACCAAATTTGATGGTTTCCCCCACGGTCACTTTGCCCTGATCAGGCTTTAAGGTTCCCGTGAGTATATTTAAAAAAGTAGATTTTCCGGTGCCATTTTTCCCTATGATCCCGATGCGTTCACCTTTGATAAAGTTGTAGTTGAACTTGTTTAAAATTTGAAGTTGGTCATAAGATTTTGAGACGTTGTGAAGTTCAACAATTTTACTGCCCAGACGTTCCATATTGATTTCGAGTTCAATCTGGTGGTCGTTCCTACGTTTTTTTGCCCGTTCTTTAATTTCGTGAAAACCCTGAATGCGCGATTTGCTTTTGGTGGTCCTGGCCTTGGGTTGGCGGCGCATCCAGTCGAGTTCTTTTTTAAAGAGTTGTTTTGCTTTTTCGGTTTCAGAAATTTCTGCTGTGATGCGTGCTTCTTTCTTTTCGAGGTAATAAGAATAATTGCCTTTGTAACTGTAGAGTTTACCGTCTTCAAGTTCGACAATTTCGTTACAGACCCTCTCAAGAAAGTAACGGTCGTGAGTCACCATAAACAGGGTAATGTTTTCTTTGGCGAAAAATGATTCTAACCATTCAATCATCTCCAGATCAAGGTGGTTTGTGGGTTCATCAAGAATGAGTAAATCAGGCTTGCTTAAAAGGGCGTTTGCAAGCGACAATCTTTTTTTCTGTCCGCCACTCAGGTCTGAAACTTTTTTGGAAAGGTCGTTTAGCTTAAGTTTGGATAAAATCTGGCTATATAATGTTTCAAAATCCCAAGCCTGATGTGCTTCCATCGCTTCAAAAGCCGTCTGGTATGCTTCGGCATCTTCAGGTTTTTTTAGCGCTTTTTCATAGCGCTCTATGACTTTTAATATTTCGTTGTCTGAATCAAAAACGGCTTGTTCAACGGTAAGGTTTTCATTCAGAACCGGTTCTTGCGGCAGATATGTAACTACAATATTTTTTCTAAAAACCACCAGACCATTGTCTGGAGCGTCAAGTCCGGCGAGGATGTTGAGCAGGGTGGTTTTACCTGTTCCGTTTTTGGCTAGAAATCCAATTTTTTGACCTTGATTAATTCCAAATGACAAATTTTCAAATAGTTGAAGTTCGCCAAATGACTTAGATATATTTTCGACAGAGAGGTAATTCACTTGATAATAATTTTTTGCAAATGAAGCCAAAATAAAACTAAAAGCACTAAAAAAAATATTAATTTCAATTGTTTATTTAGTTTAATATCTCTTGCAGGTAAAGAATTTATTATAAACTTTAAAAATTTTATAATTGAACTTGTTAACCTATATTTGTTTTTTACTTGACAGCATAACTATGAGTAAATATACCACTATATTTTTCCTTCTTGTCTCACTATTTTTGACTTCTTGTATTCCAACAAAAAGTCTGACATATTTGCAACAGGAAGAAAGCCAAATAAGTTCAGATTTTGCAATTACCAAAAAGCCGGATCCATACCGCATCCAGATTAACGATTTATTGAGTATTAGAATCAAATCGCTTGACCAAAGCCAGGTGGGTATGTTTAATCCTGTGGGCGATCAAAACCCTAATGCTACCGGTGAGGAACGTTTGTACTATGATGGTTTTCGTGTAAACGAGCATGGAAACATTAGAATGCCCACACTGGGTGAGCTTAATGTTTTGGGCTATACTGAAGATGAAATCAGGGAGATGCTTGAGAAAAAATTACTAGAAGAATATTTTACTGAAGAGGCCAATATTTTTGTAACTGTAAAACTTGCCGGTATCAGATATACAATTATGGGCGAAATAAGTAACCCAGGTTCAAGAATTATTTACAGGGACGAACTCAGTATAATGGAGGCTATTGCAAATTCCGGAGATATAACACTTACAGGCGACAGGAAAAACGTTGTGATAGTGAGACAATATCCATATGGACAACGTGTACATCATATTGATTTAACCACTATTGAGGCTGTAAATTCGCCTTATTATTACATTAACCCCAATGATTTGATTTTAATAAATCCATTGCCTCAAAAATCGATTGGAACAGGAACAACAGCTATTCAATCCATTACAACATTAGCATCGATTTTGAGTTTAATTACTACAACTATTATTTTAATTAACAGGTTATAATTGATGAGTGAAGAATTTGAAATAGACCAGCTTCAAACCAATTTTGATTTTAGAGGGTTTTTGGTAAAGCTTTTGTCTTACTGGCCTTTGTTTTTGGTTTCACTATTAATTGGTTTTAGCATTGCCTACTATGTTAATGTTAGAAAGTTGCCTGTTTATCAAATGTCAAGTTTGATATCAATTAAAGATGATCAAAACCCATTTTTTACTACTACAACCAGTTTAACGTTTAATTGGGGTGGAACCACAGATAAGGTTAACACCGCAATGATTACTTTGAGAACGCGTTCGCACAATGAGAAAGTTGTTGATCGACTTCAATTTTACCTGCAATATTTAAAACAAGGAAAATATCAGCTTGAGAATGCTTATGCTCAAACTCCTTTTGTCGTTGAAGTTGATACTTCAAAGCCACAGGTTTTAAATACTTTAATTACCATTAAGGTAAAAGATACTGCCAGATATAATCTAAGTGTTTCTTTTGAAGAAGGAAGTTATCCTGTACAATTTTATGGTTCTAAAGAAAGGAGCAGGATAGATATGCCTACTGAAAACTTTGAACGGGACTTTAAGTTTGGACAAAAGGTAGTGTTACCGTTCTTCAATGGTACAATTAATCGTTCAGATCAGGGTTTACAAGTTGGAGAACCCTATTTTATTCGTTTTCAGAACTTTGATGGGGTTGTGGGAAGATATAGTAATATTTCCATTCGGCCGGAGTCTCAAGGTTCATCAGTATTGAATTTAAGATTAACAGGACACAATAAAGCCGAATTGGTAGATTATTTAAATGCAACAGTTCAGGTTTTGGGTGAAGAAGTGCTTGAACGAAAAAACCTTTTTGCTACTAAAACCATTCAGTTTATAGATAGCACTCTTGCAATTAAATCTGGTGAAATTTCTGAAGTTCAGGATGAGTTGGATGCTTTTAGAAGTAAATCATCTGTTTTTGATTTAAGTTCTGAAGGGCAAGAGCTAAGCAGTAGACTTAGAATGCTTGATTTACAAAAAAATGCAATTGAACAACAAATCAACTACTACAACACATTAGAGGACTACTTATTAAATCGCACAGACTATTCTGATGTCCCGGCGCCATCTGTTGCCGGTATAAGTGAGGCAAGCATAGTAGCCGGTGTAAGCAGGATTGTAACTTTGGCTGAAGAAAGGAATAGACTTCAATATTCTTTCAGAGAAGGTGCACCGGTGTTTGCTGATATTGACAGGCAAATAAATGCTGTAAAAGCTGTATTGCTTGAAAACATAACATCAACTAAATCTATTAAAAACAGGGAAATAAACGAAATAAACAGGGAGGTTTCGCAGGCTGAAATTGGTATTAGAAAACTACCCAAAGAACAACAACAGCTTTTAGGTATTCAACGTCGGTTTGACTTAAGTAATCAGGCCTATAACCTCTTTTTGTCCAAGCGGAGTGAAGCTGGTCTTGTAAGGGCAGCAAATGTAAGCGATGTGATTGTCATTGATCCGGCGAAAGATGTTGGTGGAGGGCAAGTTGGCCCAAACAATCAGTTGAATTATGTGATGGCCGGTGTTTTTGGATTCTTTCTTCCATTTGTTGTGGTTTTTGTAGTAGTTTTTTTTGATAACAAAATTCATACTACCCAAGAAATTAACAGGCTTTCTCCAATACCAATTTTAGGGGTTGTTGGCAAGAGTCACAAAAATGAAAACCTTGTTGTTATTGATAAGCCAAAATCTGCTATTTCAGAATCATTTAGATCAATTAGGTCAAGCCTTCAATTCATGTATAAAAAGCGTGGCATAGAAGGCACTAAGACTGTATTGATAACCTCTTCTGTTTCAGGTGAGGGAAAAACATTTTGCTCTATTAATATTGCATCTGTTTTTGCCTTGAGTGAGAAAAAAACTATTTTGTTAGGCTTAGATTTACGTAAACCAAAAATATTTGATGATTTTCATATTAAAAATGATAAAGGAATTGTCAATTATTTAATTAATGATTCAAGTCTCGAGCAAATCATTCAAAAGACTAAATTAGATTACTTGGATATTATCACCTCGGGGCCTATTCCTCCAAATCCTTCAGAATTAATTATTGGTGAGAAAATGGATGAATTAATTGAGGAGCTATCAAAATCATATGATTATATCGTTATAGATTCACCTCCCTTAGCCTTAGTTTCTGATGCTTTAGAATTGGTGAGGTATGCAGATGCCACAATTTATGTGGTAAGACAAGATTATACAAAGAAAGGGATGCTTTCAGTGATTAACGATAAGTATAAAAAAGGAGAGGTTAAACACATAAGTTTTGTTTTAAATTACTATCAGCAAAAGGCTAAATATGGCTACGGCTATGGTTACGGCTATGGATATGGTTATAACTATGGTTACTATACATCTGACAAAAAAGACAGTTTATTAAAACGTATTCTTAAACGCAAGTAGAATTTTGATTTTACCTCCATTTGATGCTCACCAATAGGCAACAGTTATTTAAAAGAATATTTGATGTGGTTGTTTCGTTTTTTTGTTTACTTTTTTTTATAATTCCTATAGTTTTATTGATAGCAATAACAAGAATGGAAACCGGTTTACCCGGTCTGTTTATACAAAAACGGATTGGTAAAAATGGAAAACCTTTTTTAATGTACAAAATCAGAACCTTAAAGAAAAATAAAAGCCATTCTATAGAAGAATTGTCAAGTCACGGCACTTATATAGGCAAACTATTAAGAAAATCAAAACTTGATGAATTGCCTCAATTGGTCAATGTTTTAAATGGGGATATGAGTTTGGTGGGTCCTCGTCCTGATATTCCGGGATATGCAGACCAGCTAAAAGGCAGTGACAGAATCATATTGTCTGTGAGACCCGGAATTACGGGCCCTGCGACAATAAAATATAAAAATGAAGAAGAAATTCTTTTAAGACAATCAAATCCTCAACAGTACAATGATACAGTCATTTGGCCTGATAAAGTGAAAATCAATAAAGACTATGTTGAAAACTGGTCATTTCTAAAGGATTTAAAATATATTTATCAATCAGTTTTCTGATTAGAGTAGAAAACAGTTATAATATAATTTACATGTTTAAAAACATATACCACACAACTGATTTATCAAATTACAATTTTCTTGTAACAGGAGGAGCGGGATTTATTGGTTCTAACCTAGTAGCATACCTTATAAAATATGGAGCTAAAAAGGTCAGGGTTCTTGATAATTTGGCAACCGGATTTTATGATAATATCAAGGAATATGAAAATTTAGCCAACTTTGAATTTGTGGAAGGTGACATACGTGACTTGCAAACTTGCAAAAAAGCAATGGAAGGCATCCACTTTGTATCTCATCAGGCAGCGCTTGGTTCAGTACCTCGTTCAATTAACGACCCCATAACTTCAAATGAGGTCAATGTGAGTGGATTTCTGAACATGCTTGTTGCCCAAAAGGAATCAAAAACTGTCAAAAGATTGATTTATGCAGCTTCAAGTTCTACTTATGGTGACAGTAAACAATTGCCTAAAATTGAGGAAAATATAGGAAACCCTTTGTCACCTTATGCTGTAACAAAACTGGTTAATGAACTCTATGCCGATGTGTTTTATAAAACATATAAAACAGAAACCGTTGGTTTGCGTTATTTTAATGTTTTTGGACCCAGACAAAGTCCAACGGGAGCTTATGCAGCTGTAATTCCATTATTCATGCAGGCACTAAAAGATAAAAAATCGCCCACAGTCAATGGAGATGGTGAACAGACCAGGGACTTTACCTATGTTGAAAATGCAGTTCAGGCTAATATCAAGGCCTTTTTTGCTGGAGAAAGTGCGGTAAATCAAGTTTTTAATGTTGCTTATGGTCAGCGAATTAGTTTAAACGAGCTCTGGAGCAACCTGAAAGAAATCTCAGGTCAAAACATAGAAGCAATTTATGGTCCTCCCAGAGCCGGGGATGTAAGGGATTCTTTGGCCGATATTTCCAAGGCAGGGAAATTAATGGATTACAAACCTGAATTTAGTGTCATTGATGGTTTAAAAATAACCTGGGAAAATTTTAATGATTAAAATGAAAAACATATTGATTACCGGAGGTGCCGGATTTATTGGCTCTCACGTGGTACGCCTTTTCGTCAACAAATATCCTGATTATCACATTTACAATCTGGACGCACTCACTTATGCCGGAAATCTTGAAAACTTGATTGATGTTGAAAATAAGCCTAATTATACCTTTTTAAAAGCCGATATCAACGACACTGAAACTATTTTTTCCCTGTTTCAAAAACATCAATTTGATGCCGTTATCCATTTAGCTGCAGAATCACACGTTGACAGGTCAATAACTGACCCGCTTTCTTTTTTAAGAACCAATATTTTTGGAACAGTAAATTTGCTGAATGCTGCACGCGAAAACTGGAAAAACTTTTCCGGTAAAATGTTTTACCACATCAGTACAGATGAGGTTTATGGCACCTTAGGCGAAACAGGGCTGTTCACTGAACAAACCCCATATCAACCCAACTCACCCTACTCAGCTTCAAAAGCGGGCTCAGACCACTTTGTAAGGGCATATGGCGAGACATATGGTTTGCCATATATTATCTCCAATTGTTCAAACAATTACGGCCCCAATCAGTTTCCTGAAAAATTGATTCCATTGTTTATTAACAACATCATTGATAACAAATCACTTCCGGTCTATGGTGACGGCAATTATACCCGCGACTGGCTGTATGTCATCGACCACGCTCATGCCATTGATCTGGCGTTTCATAAAGGTAAAGAGGATGAGACTTATAATATTGGCGGTTTCAACGAATGGAAAAATATAGATTTGGTTCAACTGCTTTGCTCGCTTATGGATGATAAACTTAACAAACCCAAAGACAGTTCACGTCAATTAATTACCTTTGTTGCTGACAGGCCCGGTCACGATTTGAGGTATGCCATCGATGCCTCAAAAATCAATACAGAATTGGGATGGGTACCATCAGTAAGCTTTGAAGAGGGGCTTTCAAAAACCATAGATTGGTATCTTGAAAACAAACTGTGGCTGAAAAACGTCACTTCGGGTGCATATCAGGAATACTATAAAAAACAATACAAAACCCAATAATATGAAGGGAATTATTTTAGCCGGTGGCGCCGGAACCCGATTGCATCCTTTGACGCAGGTAGTTTCAAAACAATTGCTTCCGGTTTATGACAAACCTATGATTTATTATCCACTTTCGGTTTTGTTGCTGGCCAATATAAAAGACATATTAATCATTTCAACCCCTTCAGATTTACCAAATTTTAAAAATCTTTTTGGTGACGGAAGTCAGCTGGGGATTTCTATTTCTTACGCAGAACAACCATCTCCAGATGGTCTAGCGCAAGCATTTATTATTGGTGAAGAATTTATAGGCAACGATGATGTGTGCTTGATTTTGGGTGATAATATTTTCTTTGGCGCCGGTTTTCAAAAATTACTGGCAGAGGCCAAAAATCAGGTAGAAGAATTCAAAAATGCGACTGTTTTTGGATATTATGTAGATGACCCGGAGCGCTATGGTGTTGCTTCTTTTGACGAAAACGGCCAAGTTCTTAGTATAGAAGAAAAACCGAAAAACCCTAAAAGCAATTATGCAGTTGTTGGGCTCTATTTTTATCCAAATTCTGTAATAGAAGTGGCCAAATCTGTGAAACCATCAGACCGTGGTGAACTTGAAATTACCTCAGTCAATGCACATTATTTACAGGAAAACCAATTAAAAATGCAAATCATGAGTAGGGGGTATGCATGGCTTGATACCGGCACCCATGAAGCCCTTACCGAAGCAACAGAATTTGTAAAAACCATTGAAAAACGCACCGGATTGAAAATTGGCTGTATAGAGGAAATTGCTTTTCGCAAAGGATTTATCAATGCAAATCAACTGCAAAAATTAGCTCAGCCATTAAGCAAAAGTGGTTATGGAAGTTATCTGAAACAACTCCTCAAATAAAGGCTGTTAAACCTTTTTTAAAAATTAGTCTGTGCCTCAATGTTTTGGTAACTTAGACAAAAAATTTCTAATGAAGGTTTTAATTACTGGCGCAACGGGCCTAATTGGGAAAGCAATTACCAATTTGTGTCTGAAAGAAAATATTGATGTTAATTACCTCACAACATCATTTACAAAAATTGAAAATGACCCCCACTACAAAGGATTTTACTGGAATCCTTCTGAAGGTGATATTGATATCAATTGCTTACTTGAAGTAGATGTCATTATTCATCTTGCAGGTGCAACCATAGCAAAAAGATGGACTCCTAGTTATAAAACTGAAATCATTGAAAGCAGGATACTCTCCGGAAATTTATTGTTTAATACACTTCAAAAAAACGAACATAAAGTCAAACACTTCATTTCAGCCAGTGGGGTTGATATTTATCCGCATAGCTTAGATAAAACTTATGATGAATCTGAAAAGGAAACAAACGATACCTTTTTGGGAAATGTAGTGCTTAGGTGGGAAGAAGTGGCTGATAAGTTTTCTTTGGCAAACATAAAAGTAACAAAAATAAGGACAGGAATGGTGCTTGATCAAACTGAAGGTGCTTTGCCGCAAATTGCAAAACCAATCAAACTTGGTTTTGGTGCAGCATTGGGAAGTGGAAAACAATGGCAGTCTTGGATACACATTGAAGACATCGCTGCTCTGTATTTGTTTGTTATAAAAAACAAATTGGAGGGGATTTACAACGGGGTTTCACCAAATCCGGTAACCAATAAAGAGATGACCAAAGCTATTGCCAAGCAGTTAAACAAGCCTTTATGGTTGCCCAATGCACCTGGGTTTGTATTAAAAACCATTTTAGGCGATATGTCTGCACTTCTTTTAGGAAGTAAAAAGGCAAGTTCAAAGAAAATACAACAGGCCGGGTTTCAGTTTAAATATCCACATTTAGATTCTGCCCTTAAAGGTTTAAAATAAAAAACGCCCGATAATTCGGACGTTTTTTTTATACTTAAATCATCTTATTAAGCCTTGTCAGCTTCAAGATAAACAGTAAGTTTAATATCGTCAAAAATCACTAGATCACCAACATTAGGAAATACTGAACGTGATCTGAAGTTGACATCCCACTCAGTTCTATCAATTTCAAATTGTTCGCTTTGAAGGATAAGTTTGTCTCCATCAAGAGAAAGATTCACCGGGAATTTTACGTTTCTGGTTGTTTCCTTCAAAGTCAGGTTACCCACCATCCAGGTTTTGCCATCTGCAACTTCCATTCCTGTAACAACAAATTTACCGGTAGGGTATTTAGTGATATTGAAGAAATCACCCTCCTGACCTTCTACAGTTCCTTTCAAGTGTCCTTCCAGCCTTCTTTTTCCTTCACCTTCTTCAAGGTCGGTAACGGTTATGGTGCTCATATCAATAACAAACTCACCACCTGCGATTTCATTATTTTCGTTTAGATTAATATAACCCTTAGCAATATTTAGGTATCCGGTATGGTTTCCTGTTAATTTACGACCTTCCCATTCAATTTGAGTGCCGTCAACATCTGCAACATATGTAGTTGCATCTGACGTGGCTTCCATTTTATCCTGTGGGTCACCGGTTTCTGATTTTTCATTTCCTTTACAAGAATATGCCAAAACAGCAATAAAGGAAAGAAGTGTTAATTTTAAAAAGTTCTTTTTCATGGTTTGTGTTAATTTTTAGTTATCATACAAAATTAGTTAGGCCACATAGAAATTTTCTTAAATTCATATTAAAATTTATAAATGACAATTTGACACAAAACGGGTTATGGCAATACTTTTGCTTAAGAGCATTGAAGAATAAGACTAAGCATTTATAATAATGAGCAAAAAAGATACTGCCAAATCGGCTACAAAATCCAAAAAGGATAAATCCGAAAATAAAATTGAAATTCTTGAAAATGAAAAAAACCTCCTGGAAAATGAGTTAGGTCAGGAAAAGGAAAAGTTTTTAAGGCTTTTTGCAGAATTTGAAAACTACAAAAAAAGAACAACCAAAGAACGCATAGACCTTTTTAAAACGGCAGGTCAAGAAGTGCTTCAATCACTTTTACCTGTCATGGATGATTTTGATCGGGCTTTGCTTGAATTAAAAAAAGCTGAAAATGATGCCTATTATAAAGGTGTTGAATTGATTCACAACAAATTCAGGGACACCCTGAAATCCAAAGGGCTTGAAGAGATTTTGGTGCAGAAAGGCGATTCGTTCAATGCCGATATTCACGAAGCCATCACTCAAATTCCAGCCCCTTCAGAAGAACTTAAAGGGAAAATCATTGATGTGGTTGAAAAGGGTTATCAACTGGGAGAACGTGTTATTCGGTTCCCAAAAGTTGTCATAGGTCAATAATAGCTTAAGCGTTAAAAGATGAAACAGGATTATTATGAAATATTGGGCGTAAACAAAAACGCATCGGAAGCTGAAATTAAAAAAGCTTACCGCAAAAAAGCTATTGAATACCACCCTGACAAGAACCCCGGTGACCCCAAGGCAGAAGAAATGTTTAAGAAAGCTGCCGAAGCTTATGAAGTACTAAGCAACCCCGAAAAAAGGTCGCGCTATGACCAGTTTGGACACCAGGCATTTGATGGATCTGGAGGATTTGGCGGCGGTGGCATGAATATGGAAGACATATTCAGCCAGTTTGGTGATATTTTTGGTGGCGCTTTTGGTGGCGGTGGCGGATTTTCAGGTTTTGGCGGTTTTGGTGGCGGTCAACGCCGGATGAAGGGCAGCAACCTTAGAATAAGGGTAGCTTTAACCCTTGACGAAATCGCAAATGGTGTTGAGAAAAAAATCAAAGTAAAACGTAAAAAACAAGCTCAGGGTACCACTTACAAAACCTGTTCTGCTTGTAATGGAAGTGGGCAAGTAACTAGAATTACTAACACCATCCTTGGTAGAATGCAAACTTCCTCGCCTTGTAATGCGTGTGGCGGTTCCGGTCAAATGATCGATTCAAAACCCAATAATGCTGATGCTGACGGGATGCTGCTTACAGAAGAAACAGTTTCAATCAAAATCCCTGCGGGTGTGGTTGACGGGATGCAACTTAAAGTATCAGGAAAAGGAAATGAGGCTCCCGGAAACGGAATCCCCGGCGATTTAATTGTTGCCATTGAAGAAAAAGCCCATCCAACTCTGCAAAGAGAAGGTGACAATTTACACTATGATTTATACATCAGCTTTTCTGAAGCGGCTTTAGGCACATCAAAAGAAATTGATACCGTAACCGGAAAAGTGAGAATTAAAATTGAAGAAGGCGTTCAAAGCGGAAAAATTCTTCGTTTGAGAAACAAAGGAATCCCAAGTCTTAATGGATATGGTTCCGGTGATTTGCTTGTGCATGTCAATGTGTGGACCCCCAAGTCACTTACTAAGGAACAAAAAGAATTTTTTGAAAAAATGGCAGGTGACAGTAATTTTCAACCAAAACCCGAATCTGATGACAAATCATTTTTTGAAAAAGTAAAAGATATGTTTTCATGAAAAGGAGGTATTTAAATTTTTATTTTTATATTTGTTTGTGGTTAGTTTAAAATATTAGCCATATTTTCTTTTTCATAGCAATTTTTTTTCCCATCCTAATTCAATGCATTGTTTAGGGTGGGTTTTGCTTTTTAAGAAGAATTATTTTGTAACATTATTCTTTTTGGCCTACTAATAGGGCATCCAAATTAAACTAACACAAATTACATGAGTAACATCTTAGTTGCAGAATCCGTCACCAAGAATTACGGTAAATTCAGGGCATTGAATGAAGTGTCCATTGCAGTCCCAAAAGGAAGTATATTTGGACTTTTAGGACCAAACGGCGCCGGAAAAACCACTTTTATAAGAATTATTAACCAAATCACTATGCCGGATTCCGGCAAGGTTTTTCTCGATGGTGAACCACTTAGTGCACATCACATTCAGCAGATTGGGTATTTGCCTGAGGAACGCGGACTTTACAAATCAATGAAAGTGGGGGAGCAGGCACTTTATTTGGCACAACTTAAAGGATTAACCAAAAGTCAAGCTAAAGAACGATTAAAATACTGGTTTGACAGGCTTGAAATTGCCGGATGGTGGGACAAGAAAATTGAAGAACTCTCCAAAGGAATGGCTCAAAAAGTTCAGTTTATAGTTACAGTATTACACCAACCAAAACTCCTCATTTTTGATGAACCTTTCAGCGGATTTGACCCTGTGAATGCCAATTTGATAAAAGATGAAATACTTGAATTGAGAAATCAAGGTGCGACTATCATTTTTTCGACTCACAGAATGGAATCTGTTGAAGAATTGTGTGACCATATTGCCTTGATAAACCACTCAAATAAAGTGCTTGACGGAAAGCTCACAGATATTAAGCGCAGTTACAAATCCAACACTTATGAAGTTGGATTAATTACAAACAATGAAGAAGTATTGAGAACCGAACTCTCAGAAAAGTTTTCAATAACTCCGGCTGAGTTTAAAACCATTGAAGATGAGCTTAAATTGAGGATTAAAATCAATCCCGGTGATTCACCCAATGATTTGATAGGGTATTTAGCAACAAAGGCACAGATAAACCACTTTGTTGAAGTAATTCCCAGTGTTAACGATATTTTCATTCAAACTGTATCAAAAAAATAGGCTATGAACAATCTGAGTTTGATTATAAAAAGGGAATTCAATTCCAAAGTCCGTAAAAAGTCCTTTATCATAATGACCATTTTAAGCCCTTTGATAATTGTGGCTATGATTTTTTTGGTTGTTTTTTTAAGTAATCTAAATAGGGAGGAATCAAGAACAGTGGGTGTTTTTGATGAATCAGGATTGTTTTTTGATGCCTTGGAAGAAACCGAAACTTTAAGGTTCAATTTTCTGACAGATATTGACCTTGAAACCGCCAAGACAATCAGCCAGGAAAGCAATTTTCACGGATTGCTTTATATTCCTTCTGCAAATTCATTAGAAGAACTCGACAGAAGAATTCAGTTTTTTGTAGAAGGCTCTCCAAATATTGGAACAGTGCAGTACATAGAAAAAAGCCTGAGTGCCAAACTCACCAATATGCGACTTGAAATAGCCGGTGTTGATTTAAGAAGCATTGAGTCATCACGTTCAAATATGGACATCACCATTGAAAATTATCAAGGTCAGCAAACTTCCATTATGTCCAGCTGGATCAAGGCCATATTTGGTGGTGCTGCCGGTTATTTGCTGATGATGTTCATCATCATCTATGGCAATATGGTAATGAGAAGCGTGATTGAAGAGAAAACAAACCGCATTATTGAAATCATCATTTCCTCGGTAAAACCTTACCATTTAATGATGGGGAAAATCATTGGTACATCGCTGGCAGGGGTGACACAGTTCTTAATATGGGTGGTTCTTGGTGGAATTTTTATGGTAATCGCCACAATGGTATTTGGGGTTCAACTTGAACCTTCAGCTATGGCAAATCAGGAAATGATGGATCAGGCCAATACTTCGGCAATGCAGGCCATAGTTTATGACATTGCCCGCTTACCAATAGCTACATTAATAGTGTCGTTTCTCATTTTCTTTATTGGCGGTTATTTTTTATACAGTTCAATTTATGCCGCCATTGGTGCTGCGGTTGACAATGAAACAGATACCCAGCAGTTTATGTTCCCCATCATCATACCGTTGATGTTGGCCATGTATGTTGGTTTTTTTGCAGTTATTGAAAACCCACATGGCACCGTTTCAGTAGTGTTTTCACATATTCCACTCACATCACCAATAGTCATGTTGATGCGCATTCCATTTGGTGTGCCCTGGTGGGAAATTCTCATTTCCATGTTAGTCTTATTTGCTACATTTGCTTTGGTGGTTTGGTTTGCCGCAAAAATATACCGCGTGGGTATATTGATGTATGGTAAAAAACCAACATACAAAGAATTGTACAAATGGCTAAAATATTAATGCTTTGAATGAAACGGCTCTAGATACAGTCAAAGAAGTTATTCCGGAAACTTATTGGGATGTATTTCAAAATATTATTCAATTTGAATTATTGAAGTTTGGAAGGGACAAAAATGAAATTGTAATAACAGTTGGCCTTGTCATTCTACTGTTTCTTTCGCTCTTCATAGTGAAGCTTGTTCTGAGGCTCATAAGAAGAATTTACACCCGAAAAATGGATGCTGAAGAGAAAATCCGTTTTCTCTCCGCTTATAATTTTACCGGTTACTTTGTTTATATACTGGTAATTGTATCCCTCATCAGTACTTCGGGAATTGACATCACCCTGCTTTTAACCGCTACTGCTGTTTTATTTGTTGGACTTGGTCTCGCAATGCGCGAAATCTTTCAGGACATTATAGGCGGTGTGTATATCATTTTTGATAAGTCTGTCCAGGCCGGTGACATCATTGAGTTGAACGGGACAGTTTGTAAAGTTTTTGATACCAAGCTTAGAACCACACTGGCAGTAACCCGTGATGATAAGGTGATAGTTATTCCAAACCACAAGTTTGTAACAGACCCAATAATCAATTTTACACAAAATTATAACAACACCAGGCAAAGTGTGACCGTAAGGGTCGCCCTTGATGCCGATGTGGAAAAAGTAAAAGAAATTCTAATTAAGGCAGCAAAATCTCAAAAGAGAATACTTAAGTCGCCAGAACCCTTTGTAATGCTTGAAGAATTTGGCGAGTATGCACTACATTTTGGAATTTACTTTTACATTTCCGAAACTTTTTTTGAACTCAGGATAAAAAGTGAATTGCGATTTGAGATTGAACGACAATTCAGAACAAACAATATTAAATTTCCTTACCCCCAAAAGGATTTGCACATTAAGCAATTCCCCGAAAGGGAAAAATAATTGGTTAAACATTCTATTATGCCTAAAATACTTATTATCGAAGACGAAGCTGCCATCAGGCGTGTTTTAGTTAAAATACTTTCAGAAGAAAACAATACCTATGAAGTCTTTGAAGCCGAAGACGGATTATCCGGAATACAACTTATCAAAAATGAGGATTTTGATTTGGTGCTTTGCGACATCAAAATGCCTAAAATGGATGGGGTGGAAGTACTCGAAGCCACCAAAAAAATCAAGCCCGAAATTCCTATGGTGATGATTTCCGGTCATGGCGATCTGGATGTTGCCGTAAACACCATGCGTCTTGGCGCTTTTGATTATATCTCAAAACCCCCTGATTTAAATCGTTTGCTGAACACCGTAAGAAACGCCCTCGACCGAAAAGAACTTGTGGTTGAAAATAAACAACTTAAAAAGAAGGTGAGCAAGAATTATGAGATGGTGGGTGAGTCAAAGGCCATTCAACAAATCAAGGATATGATTGAAAAAGTGGCTCCCACAGAAGCCCGCGTTTTAATTACGGGACCCAACGGTACCGGAAAAGAACTTGTTGCCCACTGGATACACGAAAAAAGTGAACGCTCAAAGGGCCCTATGATAGAAGTGAACTGTGCAGCCATTCCGCCTGAGCTGATTGAAAGTGAACTTTTTGGTCACATTAAAGGCGCATTTACCTCAGCCATAAAAGACCGCGCCGGAAAATTTGAAGCCGCTAATGGAGGTACATTATTTCTTGATGAAATTGGCGATATGAGCCTGGCTGTTCAGGCAAAGGTTTTAAGAGCCCTTCAGGAAGGTAAAGTGCAGCGAGTGGGTAACGATAAAGACATCAAAGTGGATGTGAGGGTTGTCGCTGCGACAAACAAAAACCTAAAACAGGAAATTGAGGAAAAACGCTTTCGCGAAGATTTGTACCATCGATTGGCTGTTATCTTAATAGAAGTTCCGGCATTAAATGATCGCAGGGAAGACATTCCGCTTTTGATTGACTTTTTCACTGAAAAAATAGCAGAAGCCCAGGGAACAGCCAAAAAGAATTTTACTAAAGATGCCGTAAAACTATTACAGGCTTATGACTGGACAGGAAACATCAGGGAGTTGCGCAATGTTATTGAAAGGCTGATTATTTTGGGAGGCAAGGAAATTACTGAAGATGACGTAAAAATGTTTGCCAGCAAATAGGGTAAATAAATCTTTAGTATATTTAGCATTTGATGCAAATCCATAATGAAAAACATTTCACTAGAACAATTTAGAATTAAAGGCAAGGTCAGTATAAAAGATCTGCCAACAACTTATCCGCTTGAAGCGAGCTCAAAAAAAATTGTCAACGAACTAAGAAAGACGAGCAAACAGCTCGGTGACTTGCAGAATACACTCTATGCCCACGGCAAATATGGTGTTTTAGTTTGTTTTCAGGCCATGGATACCGGTGGCAAGGACAGCCTTATCAGGGAAGTTTTTAAGGATTTCAACGTTCGCGGGGTTGTCAACCACAGTTTTAAAGTGCCTTCAGAAAAAGAATTGCGGCACAATTACCTTTGGAGGCATTATGTCGCTCTTCCTGAAAGAGGAAAATATGCCGTGTTTAACAGGACACACTATGAAAACGTTTTGGTAACCCGTGTGCATCCGCATTATATTCTTAACGAAAATATCCCCGGAATAGAAAGTGTTGACGATATTGACGATACTTTTTGGGAAAAACGTTTTGAGCAAATCAATAATTTTGAAAAAACCATTTCTGAAAATGGTACTATTATACTTAAATTCTTTCTGAATATTTCCAAAGAAGAACAGAAAAACCGATTGCTAAGAAGGTTGGATAAACCAAACAAAAACTGGAAGTTCTCTCCGGGTGATTTAAAAGAGCGAAAACTCTGGGACACTTATATGAATTACTATGAAGATGTTTTTAACAAAACATCAAAAGAATATGCGCCCTGGTTTTCAATTCCTGCAGACGACAAAGACACTGCCCGAATGCTGGTGGCAAAAATACTCCTGGAGACAATGGAAAAATATAAAGATATAGTCGAGCCGGAATTACCTGACGAGTTAAAAGCACAAATTCCAGATTATATCAAACAACTTGAACATGACTAATTTATTCAATACAATGAAAAGACTATTTTTTATTCCCATTTTAATCCTTATTTCTTTTAGTGCAACTTCGCAAAAGGTCAATCAGGAAGACTCCCTGATGATTAGAAGTATTTATGACCAAGCTTTGGTAAACGGTCAGAGTTATGAATGGTTACGCCACATAACTAAAAACATTGGTCATCGTCTTTCAGGCTCTATTGGAGCAGAAAGAGCGGTTGCTTATACTAAAGAAGAACTGGACAAACTCAATTTGGACAATGTCTGGTTGCAATCGGTGATGGTGCCCAAATGGGTGAGGGGCGTTAAAGAATATGCCTATATAGAAACCTCTCCGGGAAACACAACTGTAGTAAACATAAGGGCTTTGGGTGGTTCAACCTCTACACCTCAAGGCGGACTTAAAGCTCCAATAATCGAAGTTCACGGTATCGAAGGCCTGGAAAAACTCAGCCGAAGCGATGTAGAAGGAAAAATAGTTTTCTTCAATAAAGCGATGGATCCCAGGTTTATTCAAACTTTTGGTGATTATGGTAATACCGTGAGTCAACGATCAAGAGGAGCATATGAGGCTTCTAAATTAGGAGCAGTCGGGGTAATTGTGCGTTCAGTCACTTTAAAGGAACATGAATATCCCCACACTGGTGGTATGTCATACAGAGACTTGCCACTTGATCAGCACATCCCTGCAGCAGCCATCAGCACCACACATGCCAATTTGTTAAGTAGTATGCTCAAGTTACAGCCCGATTTACAATTTTATTTCAACCAAACCAGCAGAATGATGCCCGATGTGGAATCACACAATGTGATTGGTGAAATCAAAGGAAGCGTTCATCCTGAACGCATTATCCTTGTTGGAGCTCACCTCGATTCCTGGGATTTGGGTGAAGGTGCTCATGATGACGGTGCCGGGGTAGTACAGTCGATGGAAGTGATGCGTATGTTCAAAAACCTGGGTTATCAACCCAAACACACCATCAGGGTTGTGCTGTTTATGAATGAGGAAAATGGCACACGTGGCGCACAAAAGTATGCTGCTGAGGTAGAAAGAAAGAAAGAACCCCATATTTTTGGTATTGAAAGCGACGCAGGCGGATTTACGCCAAGGGGATTTTCAGTGACAAGTTCTGAAGCAGAATTAAAACACCTACAACAATGGGCACCCCTTTTTGAACCCTATTTCACAGACTTAATAATTGAAGGATTTAGTGGTGTTGATATTAGACCTCTAGAAAAAGAAAACAATATTATGGCAGGACTCAAAGTAGATTCTCAACGCTATTTTGACATTCACCATGCCGATACCGATGTGTTTGAACAAGTAAATAGAAGAGAACTGGAACTGGGTGCAGCAGCCATGGCATCGATCATTTATTTGGTTGATAAATATGGGACAGTTAATTATCCGGTGGAGTAGGAAAAAATTTAGGTAATAAAGTGTTTTTTAAAAGTTTTATATTAATTTTAAGAAATGCTTTATATTTATAACACTAGGTTTAAACAAAAGACCACAATGAAAATTATTTTCATTGTGGTCTTTTGTTGTTTTAATATTTCACTCCAAGCCCAAAAATTACTAGAAAGCAGGAAAACAAGCCATTACACTTATATTTTTAAAATATCTGATCAGGAAGCTGAAAATATTTATTCTACAAAGGATATTCAAATTGACAATAATTTTTTTCACACAGTAATAGATTCTTTTCCGACAGGTCAAACCTTTGATAAAAAATTAGACCCAGGGCATTACTTAAAAGCATATTCAGATTTGAATATACAAAAAATTGAAATCACCACTATTCAAAACATTGATGTCTTTTTGCTGAACAATTATCAGGATTTAGTCATTCAGCTCTATGATTTAAATGGAGAAATTGTCAATACTGCTGATGTACAAGTTAAAAACCGGACAATAAAATACAATAATGAAATCGAGGCTTATTTTCATAGAAAATCCAATAAAAGAGGATTGTTAAAGGTTACCTATGATGGCACCACAGCCTACTATTATTTAGACAGAGGGCATAATAATTCGGTTTTTAAGAGGAATTCCAGAAAAGTTTTGTACGGCACACCATTAAGATATGTTTGGACACCAATAGAATTTGCTGCCAAACTTCCGGTTGATGCTGTAAAATCTATTTCTGACGGTTGGTCTCAAGGAACAATCAGAAGTTCTGAAAACTTTTTTGTAAGACTATATAGAAATGTAGCTTGTGTTTTTGATGACTACCATTGTGATTATTATGGTAATTCATACAGAACAAATAATGAAGGATATTTAGTCTTTAATAAGCCTAAATACAAGCCGGGTGATACAGTAAAGTTTAAAAGCTTTATTGTAAATAAAAGAGGGAAGCCGTTAGAAAAACCTCTTTCTGTTTATCTTCAGGGAAACAGGCAAAAAGTTAAATTAACAACCTTAAACCCTTATGATAAAGGAGGATATGAATTTAATTTTTTTCTTCATGATTCATTAAAGCTAAGGCTTGATACCCAATATTCTATACAACTGGAGGATCACAAAGATAATATCCTTATTTCCGGACAATTTAGATATGAGGATTATGAATTGGCAAAAAACCAGTTACATATAAGATTGCCTCAAAAAAATCAATATAAAAACAAATCCTTTGAAGTCTATATAAGGGCAACTGATGAAAATGAATTGGTTCTTCAAGATGCAAGGTTACAGATTTTAAAGCGCTTGAAAACCCCTTTAAACTATTATAAAAACAAACTTTTTATTCCTGACACCTTAGGCTATTTAGAAAGAAAACTTGAACCTGTTTCAGAAACAAAAATTGAAATTTCAGACTCGTTATTTCCCGCTTCCAATTTTGAATATGAGCTTATAGTAAATCTGTTGACATCAGATAATGAGTTGATGTCAAAAACAGAAAGTGTCATTTACTACCATTTGAATGAAAAACTGGAAGCTGATTTGGTGAAAGACTCCATCAGCTTTTTTTACAGAAAAAACGGTCTATCTGCCAATAGGGAGATTCAAATTTATGGAAAAGATAATTTTGGAAATCAAACATTGGTTTTTGAAGGGGAAACCCCTGTGCAACTTAAGCTAATTCCATTTTACTCGTCATACACTTCAGAATCAGGTGATTTGGAATTGGAGTATAGAATTTCAGATAAACCCTCAATGGTTCAGGTTTCAGGTACTCGTACATCAGATTCTATTAGACTGGAAATATTCAATCCGCGGAAAATATCTTTTAACTACAACACCTATTTAAAGAATAGAATGATTTCGTCTGGATATACAAATGAATTGAAAATAGCCGAACCCCTGAATTCACTTGAAAATTATCAAATTTCAATTCAGTACATCTGGGGTGGAAAAGTTAAAACAGAAAATATTACGATTCCCCTAAAAGACAAAACCCTGAATGTAGAAGTGAATCAACCGGATTTAGTTTACCCGGGTCAAAATTCCACAATTGAAGTATCAGTGACAGATTATAAAGGAAACCCTGTAGAAGGTGTCGATCTCACAGCATACTCCATGACCAAAAAGTTTAATTACAATCCACCCACCTTGCCCTATTTGGGAAAAAGCAGAAAAAACAGAAACATAATAAACACCTTTAGTTTAAATAATCAAAAACTATACACACCTACAGAGAGTGACTTAGATTTTGAATACTGGAACAAAATGGCGGTTTTAGATTCCATTGAGTACTATAAATTTTTATACCCTAAAAACGAAATTTATCAATTTTCATTTACCCCAAACGATTCCATCACCCAGTTTGCGCCATTCGTTTTTTCAAATGGGAAAAAGTTGCCTATCCACGTTATTTATGTGGATAACAAACCTGTTTATTTCAGTTGGTCAACAAATGAACGACCCTATTCTTTTAATGTTAGGGAAGGATATCATCAGGTTAAACTAAGGACAACCCATAAAATCATCACGATTGACAGTTTGTATTTTCCTGAAAACAAAAAACTGATTTTCAGTTTGGATGAATCAATCTCCAAAAAAGGAATTGATATCAAAGAGCTAAAAAGTGAATTGAGTGAACAAGAACAAAGGTCGCTTTACAATTATGTTTTTCCTTATCGGAATACATTTAACAATAGGATTGCTTACCTTGAAAATGGAGATAACACCCTATTGCTATCATCCAACCTAAGACGTCAAGCCAATAATCTTGCCGGACCTGTTTCAGGAACAGTCGTTTTCAGGATGCTTGATGGCACTACCAATGTGTTTACACATGAACCCTATTTCGAATATGAATTTCAGTCAGACTTATTAAAAATGAGAACATATGATAAGTCACGATATCCTAATAAACTATCCAGTTACAACAGGAGTACCGGTATTCAAGACTTAGTACTCACTCCGGAAAAAATAAATGACATCTATCAAAATTCAATTGAAACATCCCGAACAACCATTCATTATTTTCCAAATCCCGGAAACACAACTGCTGGCTTTGGCAGGTTAATAATTGAAATTGAAGATGAAAAAAAAGTAGATGAAATTCCTTTAAATATAATCGTTTTTAGTCATGACGACCCTGATTTTGTAAGGGTCTATCCCGGAAATTCACGTTTGATTCACCAATTAAGCAACGCAAATTACAAACTGATTTTCTTCTATTCTGAAAAAAAATACCATACCGTTGATTCTGTAGCTGTTTTGCCTGATGGTTTGAACTTTTTAAGGGTAAAAAAGCCTGAGGTTTTAAAAACAGATGATTTTAGTTTGACCATTGATGAAATAATCAAAAATGCCATAATCACTGAAAAAGTTGATGATAAAAGCAACAGGATAAATTTGAATCGCATCAACATTGCTCATCAGCAACAATATATTTATGGACAAAGTGTCATTAGGGTAGAAGGGACAGTCACAGATGATATTGGATTGCCTTTGCCCGGAGTGAATATTATCGTTAGAGGAACAACAAAGGGTACACAAACCGATTTTGACGGTAATTATTCCATACTTATCAATGCCGGAGAAATTTTGGTGTTTAGTTATGTGGGATTTGCTACTCAAGAAGTAGTGCCACGCACTGATTTATTAAATATTGAAATGGGAGCTGCTGAACAGCTTTCACAAGTGGTTGTAACCGGGTATTCAGCTTCAAGAGAAATGAGGGCTTTGAGTCATTCTGTTACAAGTTCTGAAATTCAACAGGTATTGGCAGGTGTATCGTCAGGTGTTCAGATAAGTGGTATGGAAAAATCTGAAACACATGTTACAATAAGAGGGATGAATAGTGTTTCTGTCAATTCGCAGCCGTTATACATTGTAAATGGAATGATTTATACAGGAGATGCCACACAATTGAATAATGACCAAATTACTTCATTAACAGTGCTTGAAGGAACTGCTGCTGTTGAAATGTATGGAGCACTTGGAGTCAATGGTGTGATTGTTATAGAATTAAATGATGAGGAACTTTTATCCACTTTACAACTTCAAGACAAAGGTGCAGATTTTGATGAAACCTTTTATGAAAGTGCTCTTGCTGCGGGTTCGCTGAGGCAAAACTTTTCTGATGATGCCTTTTGGCAACCAAAGCTTAAAACAGACATAAACGGTAAAGCAAGTTTTGAAGTAACTTTTCCAGATGACATCACCAACTGGGAAACTTTTTATCTGGCAATGAATGGCAACAAACAAACCGGGCAAACAAGAAAATCGATTAAATCTTACAAGCCTTTGATGGCCCAGCTCGCAATTCCAAGGTTTTTAGTGGAAAATGATACTACCTATGCTATTGGAAAAACACTCAATTATATGGCTTCAGAACAAGAAGTCACTATAACTTATGAAGTGAATGATGTTGTTCAGTTTTCAAAAACCGAGCAATTTAAAAATGCAATTATTGACACCTTATTAATTACTGCAAGGGATTCTATTTCAGTTAAATACATCATCGAAAAATCAGACGGTTATTTTGATGGCGAGTTGAGGGAAATCCCGGTTTACCCTAAGGGGCTTTTTCAAACTTTTGGTCATTTTTATGTTTTGGAAAATGACAAGAAAGTCGATTTGACATTCAATCCTGATTATGGAACGGTAAACCTATATGCGAGGGCAGATGTTTTGGAAGTTCTCGACGAAGAAATCAATCACGTCATCAGGTATAAATATCTGTGTAATGAGCAAATAGCTTCAAAACTTAAAATGCTATTGATGCAGAAAAGGTTGGCACAATATAAAAATGTACCCTTTAAAAATGAAAAGGATATAGATAAACTTATTTCCCTTTTATTGAAAAACCAGAAAAGATCCGGTTTATGGGGTTGGTGGAGAGACTCTCAAAACAGCTACTGGATCAGTCTTCAGGTGCTTGAAGCACTGGCCCGGGCAATAGATGAAGGGTATCCCGTTGTGCTAAATATCACGGAAACAACCCGGGAAATGATATGGAGACTGGAAACTTCTTCAGATTTTGATGAGAAATACAGAATCTTAAAAGCATTAAAATTACTAGATGCAAAAATTGATTATAAATATTACATAGAAAAACTGGAAAGAAGGGAAGAGATAAAGTTTAACGAACGATTGATGCTCACTGAACTCCAACAAGTTCACGGTATGAACTACCAAATAGATTCAATCATTAAATATAAACGCACAACCCTTTTCGGGAATGTTTATTTTTCTGATGAGAAAAGTATTTCAAGTCTTTTGAACAATAACATCCAGAATACCCTTTTGGCTTATAAAATATTAAAGAAAGACACCTTGGATCATACAAGTGAACTTTCAAAAATGAGAAATTACTTTTTTGAACGTCGCAGTTCAGGTTTTTGGCGAAATACATTTGAATCAGCTCAAATTATTGAAACAATTATTGACGATTTCATTCAAGTAGTCACAAAACCTGATACTCCAAAATTATTTATTGAAGGCGATGTTTCCAGTGTAATCGAAGCCTTTCCCTTTGAGCTCATAGTTGATCCCAATCAAAAAATCTCAGTTACTATGACCGGTGATTTTCCTGTGTATTTTACGAGTTATCAATCATTTTGGGAAAGCAATCCAATAAAGAAAAGTGATGAATTTGAAATTCATACACAATTTGGGCAAGCCAACAGAACAATTTTGAAGGGTGGAGAGGAAGTTTCCCTACTGGTAAAAGTCAAAATAGAAAAGGATGCCGAATATGTAATGATAAACGTCCCTATTCCCGGTGGATGTTCTTATGCCAACAATCAATCAAGACACAGGTTTGAATCTCACAGGGAAAACTTTAAAAATGAGACAACAATCTTTTGTGAAAGACTTCCGATTGGTGAGCACACCTTCGAAGTAAAATTAGTTCCCCGGTATTCAGGAAGCTATACGCTCAATCCTGCAAAAATTGAATTGATGTATTTCCCAACGTTTAATGCAAATGACACACTAAAAAAAGTAATGATCGAATAACTAAGAAGGGTTGTTTTTCTTTTTAAAAGGATACACCACCTGCTTCCCAAAATCCTCGGGAAAGTCATCGTCGCCGTGAAAACCAAGTTCAATTTCTTTTCCGTCTTCGGGGATATATGCCGTTTTAAACAGGTAATCCCATATACTTAACGAAAGACCGAAATTCATTCCGTAGGGGTGTTCTTTTGGAAGCTCTTTAGCGTGATGCCAGATGTGCATTTTTGGGTTGTTGAATATATAGCCAAAAACACCATAACCCCAACCCACATTTGCGTGATTCAAATGTCCGACAAATACACCAAACATATGCACGATAAAAAATTCCTGTATGCCAAAGCCAATCATCGCCAGTGGCACATATTGCACGGTTTTGTAAATGATGGTTTCCATAAAATGAAACCTGAAATGGGCTGCAAACCCCATCTCCTTGACACTGTGGTGTACTTTGTGAAACTCCCACAGCCAGGGGCGCAGATGTAATTGCCGGTGCACATTCCATTGAATAAAGTCGGCGATGATAAACATAATGAGCAGTTGTGCCCAAAGCGGAAAAGTTTGCACGTTTATGGCAACGATGTTGGTAATTCCAAACATGCCCAGAAAATCGTTAAATAGTTCTACACCAATATTCGAAATGGCATTGTAGCCTATCAGGGAAAACAGGAAAAAATTAAAAACAATATAAAAACTGTCGAGCCAAAAACCTTTCCGGAATATTTTCTGATTTTTACGCCAGGGAATAATGATTTCAATGACCCAAACCAAAAGCGATAAAGCGATTAACCAATAGAAGTAATTGTTCCAGGAAGGGTTTGAAATTTCATAAACCAGATAGTTGTAGTACCCTGCAAAAGATTCTTTAGCGATGTGTATGTATTTTTCCAACTCACAAAAATTTTGTCAAAATTACACAAACAGCACTTTTTTTAAAGTAACACAGGTTACAAACAATTTAGAGTTTAGAATCCAAATCGGCAATGGTGTTGGTAATAAACTGAACAACATTGTGGTAGAAGTCTTGCGGGATTTTATCAAATGTGTCAGACGGTTTGTGGTAGTCGTCATGGTCTTCAACACCAAAATACAAAAATGGTATGTTGTTTCTGTAAAAGTGAAAATGGTCAGACTGTGTGGTCCAATTGCTTTTTCCGTCAAGGCCGTCGTGCCCAAGATTTACTTTTATGGGCAAAGCATCTTCAGGTATTGAATTAAAGTACTCTCGTAAAGTAGAAGTGAACCGAGTGCCGGCAACATAGATTTCGTTATTGTCATTCCGGCTAATCATGTCCATATTGATGTTGAGCAGGATGTTTTTATCGCCTTTGTTTTCCACATAATATTTTGCACCCTGTAGGCCCAGTTCTTCAGCATCCAATGCTAAAAATATCAAAGAGTTTTTTGGCGGGTTTTCCTTAAAATAGTTGGCAATCACCATAAGGGCTGCTGTACCGGAAGCATTGTCGTCTGCACCGTTGTATATTGAATCACCTGCTATGGGTTTGCCAACACCTTCGTGGTCATAATGTGCAGTAATAGCAATATATCGCTCAGGATTTTCAGTTCCTTTGATAGTGACAATTATATTGGTGGCATCATACTCCTTATTTCTCCTGCTGAACGAAAAAGGCTGTAAAACAACTTCCAAGTCATTTGATTTAAAATAATCTACAATATAGTTTCTGGCTTTAATATTTCCGGGTTCTCCGGTTCTTCTACCCATAAGTTTGTCTGATGACAAAAATTCCAAATGACCAAGGACCTCTTCTTTTGAAATATTACTTCCGTCAAAGCCCACTATGTTTTGAAAATTTGTTGATTTGAGGTCTAAGGGAAGTTTCTGTGGTAAATCCTGTGCAGTTGAATTCCACGTAAACAAAAGAAATATAAAACCGGATACAAACTTTAATGGCATTTTAATCGTTTTTTTAATTAATTCCGGCTAAAATACAACTTTACGTAAAGCAATTTGTGGCTTGTTTAAAATTATCCCTCCATAAGTTGATTTTAAAAGTATAATTGAGTTATTTTTAGACAGGAAAATGAGTAATGAGAGCGATTAGAATCAAACCCATTAGAAGAATAACTTATCTGCAATTGCTGTTGCTGCATATTGGCATTGCATTTTCTGTGTATCTCTTTCCTTTTTCCTCAAAAATTATTTACCTGTTTACGGTTGCTTTTTTCTTTTTCCTGATTGTTTCCAAAAGCAATAAGAATGATGAGGCATTACTGGCAGCAGCTTATGTAACGGGTGCTGAGTTGTTTTTTAGGATGACCGGAGGTGCATTTTTTTATGAGTCAGGTAAATATTTGGTGATAGCCTATCTATTGCTCGGACTTTTTTATAAAGGTGCATCTAAGCGTACCCTTCCTTTTTGGATATATCTCTTTTTGCTTATGCCGGGTATTTTGTTTTCGGCTATCAACCTCAACTATGAAACGAATATCAGAACTGCCATAGCGTTTAACTTGAGTGGTCCCATTACGGTTGGTATAGTAGGCATTTATTGCTTTTTTAGAAAGATTTCTGCAGAAAGAATCCATCATATCTTCCTTGCTGTTTTGTTGCCCATTATCGCTCTAACATTTTATTTATTTATCTTCACACCAAGTATAAAGGATGCTCTTAGTGGAACAGCTTCAAATGTCGCTGCTTCAGGTGGTTTTGGTCCAAATCAGGTATCAACCATCATGGGACTTGGTGCTATTATTCTATTTATCAGGTTATTTAGTATTCAAAGTAGATTTATCAATATTATAGACATAATATTATTGTCATTTGTCTGCTATAGAGGTTTAGTGACGTTTTCTCGAGGGGGTATGATAAGCGCCTTAATTTGCTGCATTGCTTTTTTAATTGTTTTTTTCTATAAGTCTGATGCATTGACTAAAGCCAAACTGATGCCTCGAATTGTTGGAATTGCTTTTGCCTTAATTATCACCTGGTTGTTTACCTCTGTTCAGACTTACGGATTGCTGAATTTAAGATATAGCAATCAGGATGCGGCGGGAAGGGTGAAAGAAGATATCACTACCGGTAGGGCTGAACTAATAGCAACTGAAATGGATGCTTTTTTTAATGCACCACTAACAGGAATTGGAATCGGTAAAATAAAAGAATTTAGGGAAGAAATAACTGGAGTCTCTGCTGCAACTCATAACGAACTTAGCAGGTTGCTCTCTGAACATGGAATGCCAGGCCTGCTAGCGCTTATTATTATTGTGTTTAGTCCACTAATCTATTGGCTGTTTTACAGACCCAATGTTTACTTCTTTGCATTTTACTTTTTTTGGCTGCTTACTATCAGTCACTCATCAATGAGGTTAGCCGCACCGGGTTTTATTTATGGACTTTGTCTATTATACATAATTCATGAAAAAAATACTCTACATAGGAAACAAGCTCAATAACAAAAGTAGCACTGTCACATCTATTGATACACTGGGCTTGCTATTAAAAAAGGAAGGCTATTTAGTTGAAAGTTATTCAAGTAAAAAAAATAAATTAATTAGACTTTTTGATATGTGTCTGGCAGTTTTTAAAAACAGAAGCAATACAGACATTGCTCTAATTGACACTTATAGTACCCAAAATTTTTATTACGCGTTTTTTGTTGGTGGAATTTGTAAATGGCTATCCATTCCCTATATTCTTATATTGCACGGAGGTAATTTGCCTGAACGTTTAAAAAACAACAAACGCCTTAGTGATTTCTTATTCAAAAACTCTAAAAAAAACGTTTCACCTTCTAAATATTTACTAAAGGTGTTTGATGATTTTGGTTATACTAATGTAATTTATATTCCTAATACAATCGAAATAAAAACCTATTCCTTTTTAAATAGAGCCATAGAACCAAAATTACTTTGGGTTAGGTCTTTTTCAGAAATATACAATCCTATGATGGCATTGAAAGTTGTTGAGCAACTCTTGCCTCAATTTCCACAGACCAAGCTTTGTATGGTAGGGCCTGAAAAAGACGGTTCGCTTCAGAAATGTAAAGCTTACGCGAAAAAAAAAGGTTTACCGGTTACTTTTACAGGAAAACTTGAAAAAGAAGATTGGATATCACTTTCTGAAAACTATTCCATTTTTATTAATACCACAAATTTTGACAACACACCAGTAAGTGTTATTGAGGCTATGGCTTTGGGGTTGCCGGTCGTTTCTACAAATGTTGGAGGAATTCCCTTTCTTCTTGATCACAATGAAGATGCTTTGCTTGTTGGACAAAATAATATTGTTGAATTTTCAATTGCTGTCCAAAAAATATTGTTAAGTCAAGAATTGGCTCACAAACTCACTATCAATGCAAGGAAAAAGGCTGAATCTTTTGATTGGGAAAAAGTTAAACATTATTGGTTTAAATTATTAGACGAATAAGTTGTATTTTTAAATCCCAAATCAACGAAATACATGACAAAGACTTCAAAAATCCATTTTGAGATTTCTGAACGAAAAGTGCTTTTACGAATATTGGACATCGTAACAGTATTTCTTGTTTTGTATGGAGTGGGCGTTTTATTTGTTTTTGATTACTTTAAAATAGCTGATGACCGATGGGAGTGGTTGATTGTTTTAGCATTGTACTTGTCAATTTTCGGGACTATTTTTGAACTATATGATCTTCAAAAAGCCAGCAAAATAGATATTGTTTTTAAAAATATCGTACTCACAAGCTCTTTAACTGTTTTATTTTACTTGCTCACACCATTTTATACGCCACAGCTACCAGGTAATCGCTTGCAAATTATCTACTTCTTTTTGGCAATAGTCATAGCTTTGTTTTTATGGCGATTGGCATATATAACATTCATCTCTTCGCCAAGGTTTTATAAGCGGATTTTGATAATAGGAAATTCTGCTAATGCAAGAATAATGACTGACGCTATTGAGAAATCTGATCCCAATTATAAAGTTATTGGGTTTTTAAATACCGGGAAAGAAATGACCTTTGAAGATTCTGAACTTCTTGAGTTTAAATCAAATGACTTAAAAAAAATATTAGTTGAAAATTCAATATCAGAAATAATCGTTGCTGGAAATTTAACCAAAAGACTATCAATACAAACTTACAATCAACTATTAGACCTTCTTGAGAAAGGCTTTTCAATCAAGGAATATACACAAGTTTATGAAGATTTAACACAACGTGTGCCTGTGCATCATGTAGATAAAGATTTTTACAGGTATTTTCCTTTTAGCAGAAGTAATCAAAATAAACTTTATCTTTTTTTTCACCGAATTATGGATGTTGTATTATCAATAATAGGTTTATTAATTGGACTTGTAATATTTCCATTTATTCTTTTCGGAAACCTTCTTGGCAATCGAGGCCCTTTACTTTATTTCCAGGAAAGGGTTGGTAAAAACGGAAAATCTTTTTTTATCATTAAGTTTAGAACAATGGTGAAAAATGCAGAAAAGCACGGTGCTGAATGGTCCACAGAAGGTGATACAAGGGTAACAAAGTTTGGAAGAATTTTAAGAAAAAGCCGACTTGATGAAATACCGCAATTTATAAATATTTTGAAAGGAGATATGAGCGTAATAGGCCCAAGACCAGAGCGCCCGGTTTTTGTTAAAGAGCTTTCTGAAGAAATCCCTTTTTATGAAATCAGGCACATTATTAAGCCCGGATTAACAGGCTGGGCACAAGTGAAAAGTAATTATGCAGCATCAAAAGAAGATGCTCTTGAGAAATTACAATATGACTTGTATTACATCAAAAAACGCAGTGTTTTTCTGGATATAAATATTTTAATAAAAACACTAAGCACAATATTATTTTACCGAGGACATTAATAATGAATATGTTATGATTATTTATAAAAATGTTGAAGAAATAAATTGTGTTAAATATTGAAATTTTGAAGCATTGAATTCGATTTTTTACTAAATTGTGTTGGTTAAACTAAAACTACTTGCCTATTAAACACATATACTCTAGTTAATTTATTTAAAATTATTCTAATACCATTTATACTATGGCTAGAGCAATGTTTGATTACACCAAAGCTGTACTTGCAAAAGTTAGTTTTGACGCAAACCTCTTTTGCAAAGAACTTCAAAAAGCATTAAAGCGATTACTCCCTTATGAAATTGAGGAGTTGAAAGTTTGGGTAAATTCACTTATTAAGCAAAACCCCGAACTTGATCAATGTTTAATTTATTTAAAGCCATAGAGCTTTAAACTTATTTAGCTTCCTAAACTGTTGGTTACAGTGTTTCGGTTGGTTTTAAGTGTTAATGAAATTTTCCCATTTTTTGTCACAACGGTTTAGGAAGCTTGTTTTTTGTTTTTCAACGGGCTTATGATTTTTACATCCTGAAAAGCAATTGCTCCACGAATTACTCCTGAGATCACACTGTAAAGCGCATCGACAATCTGAAGTTTAAGTTCGCTTTTATGTTGCAATAAACTCACCTCTCTTGCCGGTGCCGGTTCTTTAAAATAATGCAGATACTTTTTCTCTTTTTCCTTAATATCAAGTGTGTGCAGAAATGGCAAAAGTGTCATACCCAAACCTTCATTGGCGAGCTTGATGAGTGTTTCAAAACTGCCGCTTTCAAGTTGAAATTTGTCAATTTCAGATCTATTGGAGACTTTGCAAAGATTGATTACACCATCCCTAAAACAGTGTCCGTCCTCAAGTAAGAGTATATCGTCAATATCCAAATCGGAAATCGTAATGTCTTTTTTTGAAAAAAGCCGGTGGTTTTCTGTGATATATGCTACAAAGGGTTCATAATACAACACACGTTCCTTGATAGAATCATTGAGTAGAGGGGTAGCTGCAATAGCAGCATCCAGATGCCCCTCGTTTAATCGTTTGATACATTCCTCGGTGTTTAATTCTTCAATTTTTAAATGCACTTTGGGATGGCGGTTGTTAAATGCTTTTAAAAACATAGGGAGCAGGGTGGGCATCACAGTTGGGATGATTCCCAACCTGAATTCACCTCCCACAAAGCCTTTCTGCTGGTCAACAATATCCTGCATCCGTTCTGCTTCATTGACAATCTTTCGGGCTTGATCAACTATTGTTTTGCCTATATCGGTTAGTTTTAATGGCTTGGTGCTCCTGTCAAAAATAAGGATATCGAGTTCTTCTTCAAGTTTTTGTATTTGCATACTGAGCGTGGGCTGGGTCACAAAAGTTTTCTCAGCTGCTTTTGTAAAGTTTTGATGTTCTGCCACCATCAAAACATATTTCAATTGGGTAATGGTCATGGTATTTGTTTTGCTGATGTAAATTTAAAAATATTATAAGAATATCTTATAAAAAAAACATTCTAAATCATTCCCCTGGCTTTGATTTCCAGATATTTGTTGATGGTGTTTATTGTAAGGTCTTCGGGGGAGGTGAGTACGGTTTGTATGCCTTTCTGTTGCAACTCTTTAACTATAAGTTTTTTGTCGTGCTGAAATTGTTGTGCAATGGTGCTTTCATATATCTCAGTGAGATTTTCGGCTTTTTTTTCTGCCAACTTAGCCAATTCTGTATTCTCAAAAAAAATGACAACCAACACGTGTTTTTTGGCTATGGCCTGAAGGTATTTTAGCTGTCTTTGAAGTGAAGAAATATGCTCAAAATTGGTATAAAGCATAATCAGGCTTCGGTGATTGATGTTTCTTTTTATGGTTGCCTGTAACAATCCAAAATCAGAATCCAGAAAATTGGTATTTAAATTGTAAAGGGTTTCCAATATGGTGTTTAAATAAGTGCGTTTTGCCTGTGCAGGGATTATTTTGTGAATCTTATTTGAAAACTGAACAACTCCCACTTTATCACCCTTTTTAAGGGCAATATTTGAAAAAGCAAGCGTGCTGTTGATGGCATAATCAAGTAATTTCAACTCGTTGAATGGCATTTTCATTACCCTTCCGGAGTCGATGATGGAGTAAATGGGCTGCATTTTTTCATCCTGGTACTGATTGACCATTAAATGTGATTTCTTGGCCGTGGCTTTCCAGTTGATCGAGCGGATGTCATCACCGGAAACATATTCCTTGATTTGTTCAAACTCCATAGTGTGGCCAATGCGCCTGATTTTTTTCAAGCCCAGAAAACTTAATTTACTGTCCATGGCCAGAAAATCATACTTTTTCATTTGAATGAAGGAGGGGTACACCTTCACCATTTGATTGTAATTGAAGCGGTTTCTTCTTTTTACTAATCCGATGGAAGTGGAAACATAGCAATTCAAATTTCCGAAGAAATATTCACCGCGCTCCACAGGCCTTACATCATAAGTAAGGGTTTTTTGTTGATTGCCGTTGAGGGTGGCTGTCATCAGGAAATCCCTTTTTTGAAATTGGATTGGTAATTCGTCAATAATTTCAACCTGAATTTTAAAATTGTATTGGTTGTGAAATTTCAATAAAACATAATTGGCATCACTGTTGGAAAATTTTTCGGGAAGGATTCGCTCTCCTTTTAAAGCAGCCGATTTGTAGAGCATGGATATTTCGGTTAAAACCAAAACTATAAATGCCAAAACCAATAACCAAACCACACCATAAAACCCCGGAAACCAGTAAGACAGCAGAAACAAAAGTGCTATTCCGGTCAGGATTTTAAAAAACCTTTCGGTAAGGTATAATGATTTTATGAATTTCAGCATTTATCTGGGTATTTCTACAGATTGTGTAATCATTTGAATGACTGTTTCTGGGGTCATGCCCTCCATTTCCCTTTCGGGGGAAAGAATGATTCTGTGGTTCAATACCGGATGGAGTGTTTTTTTAATATCATCGGGAATGACAAAATCCCTGCCTGCAATGGCGGCATAAGCTTTAGAGGTATTCATAATGGCGATTGATGCCCTGGGAGATCCCCCTAAATATAAATGAGGGTGGTTTCTTGTTTTGTCGATGATCTGAGCGATGTAATTAAATAATTTTTCGTCAATCAGAATATCCTGAACCTGCAATCTGAATTTTTTTAATTGCTCAACACTAAGCACGGCCTCAACTTCTGCTTCAGGAAGACTGAGTTTGCGAAGGTCGTGTGACTTTAAAATAATTACTTCCTCTTCAACAGTGGGGTAGCCCACCTTTATTTTAAACAAGAAACGGTCGAGTTGTGCCTCGGGCAGGGCATAAGTTCCTTCCTGCTCCAGCGGATTTTGTGTAGCAACCACCATAAACGGATAATCCATAATGTATTTTGTACCGTCCATTGTGATTTGGCGTTCTTCCATCACTTCAAAAAGTGCCGACTGAGTTTTTGCGGGGGCCCGGTTGATTTCATCAATCAACACCACACTTGAAAAAACAGGGCCTTTTTTAAACTCAAACTCGGTGGTTTTTGCATTAAAAACTGAGGTTCCCAAAACATCACTGGGCATCAAATCCGGTGTGAACTGGATGCGGCTGAATTCTGTTTGCAGGGTTTTTGCAAACAATTTTGCGGTGATGGTTTTTGCAATTCCGGGAACACCTTCAATCAAAACGTGGCCGTTTGCCAAAAGACATACAATGAGTTGTTCAATAAACTCATTTTGACCAATAATCACTTTTCCGAGTTGTGACTTGATGGACTCGACGGCTTCTTTGAGTTCATCCAATTGGATTCTGTTTCCAAAATTTAGCTCATCATTATTGTTTTCAGGATTTTCCATCTGTTTTTGTTTTAAAATTATGTATTTTATTGTAGAAATCTTCTAATTCTAGGTTGGTAATTTCTTTGCGGTTTTGAATGGTTTTAATGTCACTGAATAGGGCCATCACTTCCTCTTGAGTGTGATTGCTTCTGGAGGCCACTTCTTCAAAAAAACGTTTGTTAATGTGTTCTGTCTGCACCCTAAGTTTTAACCTGATGTGTTCCAGAAAACCGGCAATCATTTTTGTGGCAATCTCCCTGTTGTCTTTTTTATCCAAATAAATAGACGCTATGGTTTGGGTGTATTCATAGGTCTTGTTGTTCAGTTTGGGGATGATGGGTAGGGGACGCTGTTTGCGCTTTCCTTCAAATATAACAAACAACAAAACGCCAATTAGCACAAAATAATAAGCCCATTTAAGGGATTTAGTACTCAGTAAAATTTTAAGTGGTGACACATCAAAACGGCGACCGGTTTTGTAGTAATTGTCCCAGTAAATGGTTTCACCGGTGTTGATGTATGACAATACATTCTCGGTGAGTGAGGTGTTTTTTGGGTTAACCAAAAAGTAATTTGAAAAAATTTCAGGTTGGTTATACAAGAAGATTGCGCCATTTCCAAAAGGAATTTTCAAGAAATTGGGACGCGCTTTATCCATAATGTTGTCATTTTCAAAAGGCTGGGCGATTCCCAGCACAATATGGGAGAGCGTGTCAATTTTGCTGAAATAAGGAATACTTAAGTCTTGCGGAATGTGATAGGGTACATCTGCTTTGAGATTATTGTTCACCAAATTGATTTGAGGTTCGGTGCTAAAACGATCAATAAGCAAAAAAGCTCTTATTTCTATGCCTAAAGTATCCAGTAAATTGCGAGAATATCTGTTGGCAGAGAGAAAAAGGGTATTTCCATTATTGGTCCAATCAAGTAAACTGTTTAGTTCTTCATCATCAAAAAACAGGGCGTTGTTAATGAATAGGTAAGTTCCTTCAGGCTTGTTGTCCATCAGGTTTATAAATGGCGGTATATTTGAATCGACAAGTTTTTCCTTAAAATGTGATTTCAGGTGGTCATAAATAATAAAATTACCAAGGGGAACTTTATCCAGTTTGTTATAACTGGGAAACCAATTGAGTGGTGGTGGTTTGGTAGCTTCCACATACACCAGCGCTCCGATAACAATCAGAAAAAATATCAATGTTATTTTTTGAAGCTTACTCACTTTTCTTACTGATATTGTTTTTGAGAGTTACAAACCGGTGTTTTGCTTTTGTAAAATCTGTTTCTGAAACTTCAAAATTGCCATACCAAACATATTCATAAATAAACGCTGATTTTTTGAATTGAGCCGAGAGGTGTTCCTGCTTTATTTCCTTAATATAGTCTGTATTGGTTTTGTCAAATTGGTAATTAATGATTTCTTTTTCGCTTAAGCTTTTAAGAATAAGTAAAAAATAATACCTTACGGCGAGTCTGTAGTTTTTATTTGCCAGCGCTTCGTCAATTAGGGCCTGAATATCTTCAGACTTTATGATTTTTTCTTCTTCGGTAAAAAACACTTGAGCTTCTTCTTTTGAATACAACAGACCGGAACCGGGATTTAACCTGTAAAACAGCCAGATTAGAAAAACAACGATTCCGCCAATGATGATGTAAGGCATGGCCTGATAAAGAAAATAGAGAAATGAATTTGATTTAAAATCACCCAACAGCCAGGTCCAAAAGCTTACCCAATGCCTGTATAGCCATCTTTTGAATTGTTGCCACCAATTGTCTTCCTGAATTTTTTCTGTATAATCAAAATAAGGGTCATTTTGGTATTTTTCGGTTTTAACAGGGTCAAAAGAAACAGGTGTAACATCAGAAGACTGGTCATATTTAACTTCCGGGTGCAACTGAAATTCATTTAACGAAAATGAAAATCCGGAAACCCCGAAAATTAAAAAAAACAGTATAAGCAGGTTTAACCTCATTCTAGCGAATTCTAACTTCTAACTTTGTACTTCTAACTTTTAAACATCATTCTCTCTTTTACCAAGGTTGTCAATAGTTTCAAGAGTTCCGGTGAAGTTTTTCTTTTCATTTAGATTAAAATAAACAAATGCAGTCGCTATGAGAATTAATGCGAAAAGAAAATATTGAGCAATCATTGAAAAAACATCCAGGCTTATGGAAATCCAGTCAACTATTTCAAAAGGATTTATAGAAACTTCATTCATCATTGTAAACATTTTTACTAAATAATAGATGAGTTGGGGTAACTGAAAAATAAATGCAATTACATAGTACAAGATGTAAATAACAAAGAGCGTTGCAAATGTGATCCACCATTCATCTTTGATGAGTTTAAAACTATTACTGATGGCGTTACCCAAATCTTTGCGTTCAAACATCATCATCGGAAAAGTCATAGATAAACATACCGCCAAATAAATACCCGGCAGGAAGCACAATACTAGGCCAATACCAACCATGAGTCCAACAATAATATTCAAACCTATGTAACTCCAAAAATGGTTTCTAGCCAGTTGTGTGACTTCGTTTTCATTTACATTTCCATTGTTTTCAATATAGTTTTTAATATACCCAAAAACAGCACCATAGAGTAATGCATAAAAAGCGATGTATGAACAGACTAACAGTATACTTGAAATAATCATGTTTGAGGCAAGTGAAGGAGCGGAAAATATGCGTTCAAAATCCCCCATAGTTGCTTGTGCATAATACACATAACTAGCTATCATCACCAACATGGCCGGCCCTGAAATTTTTAAAATAAGTAGCCCAAGGGTTTTGCCTTCAACCCTGATAAACTTGAACACATCGGTAATGATGGCACCAATGTCGCGCTGTTGTTTAAAATCTATAACTTCTTTCATGGATGGTTTTGTTTTGCTTTATTTAGTTTGATTGGGTAGAAAACATAGTAAAAAAGAATAAGGTACAGCGATCCTCCAATAATGAGAATTGCCAGCCAGTCGGGCATTTGGGTGTGGCGGGTTACAAACCCTTCCAAAAACCCGGCAATGATAAAAAACGGAATGGTACTGACAATGATTTTTAATCCGTCTTTTGCCCCTCTTACGAAAGATTGAAGTCGGGTGTAGGTCCCGGGAAATAAAATGCTGTTTCCAAGAACAAGTCCCGCACAACCGGCAACGATGATCACTGAAATTTCAATCGTTCCGTGAATCCAGATGGTTCTCACTGATTCCCAGAACAGGTTGTAATCATAAAAAAAGTATTGAAAGGAGCCTAACATAATTCCGTTATTCATTAAAACGTAAAGGGTTCCAATACTTAATAATATGCCAAACACAAATGCGAGGAGTGCTACCTTAATGTTGTGTACAGTAATTCCCAGAAACATATCCACTTCGCCCATTTTTTTGTAAACCGCCATCGGGTCTCCTTTTTCAATGTTGCTGATGGTCATATTCACATAGCCGTCTCCCATGATCAACCTGACAAAATCGCCGTCAGTAGCTGCAGAAAAGGCACCGATTGCCACAAACAAGCTGAAAGATAAAAAAGCAACAAGCAACTGCTTGTGGTATTGATAGAAAAACAATGGAAATTCTTTGGTGTAGAATGTGACAAGCTTGTTTCGGGACTCTTTCTTGTTTTTGTAAATCTTGTTATGTGCTAAAATTGCCAGACTGTTCAGGTATCTTAAAGTCTCGCTTTTTGGATAAAATGTCTGGGCATAACTCAGGTGGTCTGTAACTTCAATGTACAGTCCGCTGAGTTCATCCGGATTAATTTGAACATTATTCCTAAGAACACTTTCAAATCTTATCCATTTATCTTTATTTTGTTTTACAAATGCTGCTTCACGCATTTAATAAGAAATTACTTTTTCAAAGAAACAGATTAAATGGATAATTTTCAAATAGAAACTGCACAAAATGTTACGATTTCTCAAAATGTTGCAGGCATTGGTGACCGCATACTGGCTTACATACTTGACAACTTGATAATTGGGGTTTATATTATCCTTATTTTCTTCTTAATTTCAGCAACAAATGTTAGTATAGACAGTATGTTTTTAATTTCCACAACAGTAGGCTTGCCCATTTTTCTTTACCATTTGCTTTGGGAAACATTATGGAACGGGCAAACCCCCGGAAAAGCTGTTATGAAAATCAGGGTGGTTAAACTGGATGGTTCAAAACCCGCATTTTCAAATTATTTATTGCGATGGTTAATGCGATTGGTTGATATCAGTTTTACAAGTGGGGCAGTAGCTGTAGTCACGATTTTACTCAACGGGAAAGGACAACGTTTGGGGGACATTGCGGCCACTACAACAGTGATTTCAGAGAAAAAAAATACCGGAATCACAACCATCAGGCACATAGAGGTTGAGGAAGAATATTTGCCCAAATATCCGCAGGTCACCGTTTTTAATGACAGTGAGATGCAAACCATTAAAAAGCTTTACTTTGAATCAAAATATAAGGGAAATCACAATGTGATTTTGAAACTATCTTCAAAAGCTGCTGAAGTTATGCAGGTTAATTTTGATGAAAATCCCATTGATTTTTTAGACAGAATCATTAAGGATTATGCCTTTTATACCCAAAGCCTATGAGTATATTCCTAGTTATAGATATATTGGGTACCGTTGCATTTGCCATTTCAGGAGTGCTGACGGCTATGCACAAACGTTTGGACTTGTTTGGTATTTTCATCATTGCATTTGTAACTTCTGTTGGAGGCGGAACACTAAGGGATTTACTGCTTGATGTTCATATTGTATGGATGCACAATATGACATATGTTTATGTGATATTTTTTTCTGCAACTTTTGCTATTATTTTCAGAAACAAGCTCAATTATTTTAGAAGAACATTGTTCTTATTTGATACAATTGGTATTGCGTTATTCACGATGGTGGGTATAGAAAAAGGCGTTCAAATGGATTTGCATCCCATTATTTGCGTATCATTGGGAACAATGTCTGCTTGTTTTGGTGGTGTGATCAGGGATATATTGTGTAATGAAATTCCCATAATTTTTAGAAAAGAAATTTATGCCACTGCTTGTATTTTGGGTGGAATATTCTATTTCTTGTTAAGCCTTACCTCTTTGGATCCGAGTTGGATTGTCATTATTTCCGGATCAGTGGTTATTACTGTAAGAATTTTGGCGGTGAAATTTAAGTTGTCACTGCCATCAATTTACCCGAAAAACGAAATCAATTCTTAAGAACCGCATTGATATTTACATTATACAAAGGCCAGTCACCTTCGTCTGTATCGAGTGCTGCAATTTCATCCACCACACTCATTCCTGAAATCACTCTTCCAAAAACCGTATAGTTAGGATCAAGGTGATGTGCACCGTTTCTGCTTTGAACGATATAAAACTCAAATGAAGAAGACCGGTCGTCGGGATTGTCCCTATATTCTTTTGCCGCAGCCAATGCACCACGGTTATGACGATGAATAATTTCAGCAGGTAGTGTATAACTGCCCATACGGTTTCTCATTCTACTGGTTTCAACCCTGTCACTGTTCCCTCCTTGAATCATAAAGTTGTTTACTACCCTGTGAAAAACTGTTGTATTTAGATACCCGTTTTTTACAAGATAGATAAAATTAGCACGATGTAATGGGGTGTTGTTAAAGAGTTCAAGCTCGATATTACCGTGTTCAGTTTTAAGGGTTAAAAATCGTTCAGGATTGTTTTTACCATATTCAATTAGAAATTCCTCGACAGTGCTGTTTGTTAGATTTACTATTGGGTGTAAAGTATCCTTAATTTCTTCAGTTACAGCCTCCTGTATGGTTTCTTGTTTAATCTCAATTGTTTCTTCATTGGAAGTTTCATTTTTTTCAGGGGTATTTTTTTTATCTTCACAATTCAGAAATAGAAATAAAGAACTTAGAATAACAAGATATTTTTTCATCAATGGAGTTTAACAGGTTTAAATCGTCGCTTTCAAAGTTAAAAAATTTGGAGTTACCGGGAGAGGAAATTCAAATGAAAATGGCTCCAATGGAACGCTTGGTAGAGTTAAAGCGTCTTGCGCAAAACAAATCCAACGCCAATAAAGCAGGCGTGATGGTGCTTTTTTACCCATCACTAAGCAACCACACACAATTTGTTTTGATATTGAGAAAAACATATCGTGGTGTGCATTCCGGGCAGGTGGGGTTTCCGGGGGGAAGGTATGAACTCCAGGATAGAGACCTCTTAAATACCGCTTTACGCGAAACAGAGGAAGAAGTGGGCATACCAAGAAGCCAAATGAACGTTATTAAGCAACTTACTGAAATGTACATTCCGCCAAGTAATTTTGTTGTGTATCCCTATCTTGGAACCACAGACATTAATCCAAAGTTTGTACTTCAGGAAGATGAAGTGGAATCAATAATAGAAGTAGATTTGAACCATTTTTTGGATGATAATAGCATTATTTCAAAAAAAATAACCACTTCATATGCCTTAGATCTAGATGTGCCTGCTTTTCAGCTCAATGGACACGTGGTTTGGGGGGCTACTGCAATGATACTTAGTGAAGTAAGACATCTATTACAAAAAACTTTATAAACTTCGATTTTTAGTATATTTACGGCTTGTAATCTTTCAAAAGAAACACATACATATATGGGATTGATTAAACGAAATCCTTTTGGACACATACTCTTTTTTAAGCTTTGGTTAATAAGGTTTATGGGAGCGATTACTCATCGCAGGTTTAAAGGTTTTAATGAACTTCAAATTGATGGCTCTGAAATTTTGAGAGCACTACCTGATAAAAATGTATTGTTTGTTTCAAACCATCAGACCTATTTTGCAGATGTAGTTGCTATGTTTCACGTGTTTAATGCCAGTTTACATGGAAGGGATGATTCTATAAAAAATATTGGGTATTTGTGGAGACCCAAACTCAATATCTATTATGTAGCCGCAAGCGAAACTATGAAATCAGGTTTATTGCCAAAAATATTGGCATATGCAGGGGCAGTTCCAATAGAGAGAACCTGGAGAGCCGGAGGAGAAGATGTAAAGAGGCAAGTGAAAATGAGTGATATTTCAAATATTGGTAAAGCCCTTGATGATGGTTGGGTGATCACTTTTCCACAAGGAACGACAAAACCATGGAAACCCATTAGAAGAGGTACAGCCCATATCATCAAAAAGTTTAAGCCAATTGTTGTACCAATAGTAATTGATGGGTTTAGACGTTCTTTTGATAAGAAAGGAATTATGATTAAAAAAAGGGGAATACTCCAGACATTGGAAATTAAAGCACCTCTTGAAATTGACTATGAAAATGAGTCTGTTGATGATATCATTTTAAAAATACAAATCGCCATAGAGCAACACCCTTCATTTTTAAAAGTAATACCTGCTGAAGAGCTCAAGAAAGCAGAAGAAGAAAACGTTCAAAGGCAATGGAAATACTAAAATTTCCAGTCGGCTATTTCCTTCCTGAAGGTTTTACGCCTGATGATTGTTACAGGATTGAAGTTTTTCCATAGGTTTTGTAGAGCCAGATTTTCAACGAGTATTGGTGTCAATATGCAGTTTTTTACTCCATCTTTTGTAAACGTTTCATAGTATTCTTTGAAAATTAAAGCTGTTACACCCTTGTTTTGGTATTCAGGAAGTATTCCGATAAGGTAAAACAACACAGTATCATTTTTCTTCTTAGCCTTTAAAAAATGTAAAAATCCAAACGGGAAAAGTTTTCCTTTCGACTTTTGCAAAGCTTCCGAAAAAGATGTCATCACAACACTGAACGCAACCAGTTTTCCATCTTTATCCATTATAAACTTAATGTGTTCTGGATTAATCAGGCTAATGTATTTGTTTTTAAAATATTCTTTTTGACGATCTGTAATAGCAACAAACGAGGAGAGCGAAGCATAAGCACGGTTAAATACATCAAACATTTCTTCTACATAAGGTAAAATGTCTTTTGACGAAGTAAATTTCAAAGACTTCACACCATATTTTTGACTTACGATTTTTTCTGCCCTGTAAAAGGTATCCGGATTGTTGACATTATTAAATGAAAATTCATTTTCTATGTATTCCTTTTCGGTATTAAAACCCAGGTTTTCAAAATGTGTGATATAATAGGGGTAATTATACCAGGTAATCATGCTACCCATTCGGTCATACCCCATAGTTATTGCACCCACTTTGTCCATATTTGAAAATCCCATGGGGCCTTCAGCATAAGTGAGGTTTTTTTCTTTTCCTTTTTCAAAAACTTGATTAAGTAGTGCTTTGCTTACTTCTAAGTCATCAATAAAATCAAACCAACCAAAACGGATTTTGTCAATTTTCTGGGTATTTATTTCGTGCCAGTTAATGATTACTGCAATTCTCCCAACAATTTTATCATTTTTGTAAGCCAAATAAAGCCAGACTTCGGCATTTTCAAAAGCGGGGTTAATGTTTTTGTCAAAACCCTCAAGCTCGTCTTTGATAAGTGGTGGCACCCAACATTTGGAGTCTTTATAAAGGTCAAAAGGAAAAAGAACAAATTGCTTTAACTCCTTTTTAGTTATAACTTCTTGAATGGTAATCATAAATAAATTTAGTTTCGTCTTGGGGCTTTTTCCGGATGGTTGTCTATTCTGTATGAACCGCCAATTCCCACAAAAAATCTGGAAGGGGTGTCTTTAAAATTCACCATTGATAGTATATCCAGTTGAAAATCAGGACCAAAAAGATAAGCTGCACCAAACCGCAACAACTGGTCTGCATAAAAATCACTTTTAATTCCTTGATTTTCAACAAACATTGAAAATCTGGGATTAAATGCATGGGTAAGGGTTAAAATGTATGAATAGGTTGGGAAATCAGTCGTGACACGGTCAACAATAAAGTTGGTAACAAAAACAAAACCCCCTTCAAAATTGTTTTGAGTCATCAATACAAATTTTGGGCTGAATCTTGGGTCTTCAGGTGGTAAAAAGGGATTTTCTTCAGTATCAAAATTGACCCCTGCATAGAAAGATATTGCCGGAATTAATTCTTCCCATTGAAATTTGTTGTTTGCCCTCCAACTGTATAGATTGGGTGCTCTTTGATCCCTTTCTTTATAAGGGTCATAAATTAGATATTTTGCCCCAAGTGTATTTGCCCTGAAATTACTTCGGTTGTATTCAAATGGAACGGCACTTCGGTTGTCAACCACTTGTTCTGCCACAAAGGACCCTGTTAAATTAATCTCCAGGCGATCCCAAACAAGTCCATGCCTGATAGCATAATCGATATAAAATGCGTCAGTTTTAGTCCTTAAAAGTGAATGTTCTTCCCAGCCAATGGAGACACCGGTTTCTATATGTGTAACATTTTTACCAACGGCAAAAGCACCTTGAGAGGTTCCCGGGCGGTTTGAATTGATAATGTCTGTATATTGAGCATTTAGGTTTATGGAACTGCTTATCAGCAAGGTAAAAACCAAAAATTTTAGATGATGCATAAGCTTGTGATTTGTGTAAATATAACGCATTTTATCATTTAATTAATAGCTGAAATTTCCTTTTATTTATTAGGATTGCCTATTTTTGAAAACTATTAAAAATCTTTAAACTTTACAGATGTTGTCGTTCTTAAAAACGCTTTTAATAATCATTTTAGTTTATTATGCAGTCAAATTTCTTTTTCGATTGTTGCTGCCCTATTTTTTAAGGTATATTGCTAAAAAAGCCACCCAAAAAATGGAAAGGACCTTTAGTGGCATGCACAACCACCAAACCGAAAAACCCAAGGAAGGAAAAGTAACCATAGACCACCCGCCAATAAAGCAACGAAAAAACAAGAAAACCGTTGGTGAATATGTGGATTACGAAGAAATTGACTAATTTTCACCGTCTTAATCAGATTCAATGAAAAAATCTCTCCAATCCGTTTGGCCACATCTGGCAGTTTTATTGTTTTTCACCATAGTTTCATTGGCTTATTTCAGTCCGGTACTTCAGGGTAAAAAAATATTTCAGAGTGATATTGTTCAATATACCGGAATGGCCAAGCAGCACAACGATTTCAGGGCTGAAACAGGGGAGGAGACTTACTGGACCAACTCGGCATTTGGCGGTATGCCCACTTACCAACTCGGCGCTCAATACCCTCATAACTACATCAAAAAACTGGATTTAACCATCCGTTTTTTACCACGCCCGGCTGATTATTTGTTTCTCTATTTACTTGGTTTTTACTTGCTGTTGCTTTCGCTTAAAATGGATTTTAAGCTTGCGGCAGTAGGAGCATTGGCTTTTGGTTTTTCTACTTATTTGATAATTATACTTGGAGTGGGCCACAATGCAAAAGCCCACGCCATTGCCTATATGCCCATGGTTTTGGCAGGTATTTTCCTTGTTTTTAGAAGGAAGTACATCCTCGGATTTTTTGTTACCTGCATTGCCATGGCGCTTGAAATTTGTGCCAACCACTATCAAATGACCTACTATTTGTTGTTGTTAATACTGGTCATTGGAATTGTATATCTCATAGACGCTGTCAAAAAGAAGACATTGCCACATTATTTTAAATCTGTGGGTATTATGGCTGCCGGTGTACTTATTGCTATTGGTCTTAATGCAACCAATATACTTGCAACACAAGAGTATGCCAAAGAATCTACAAGAGGTGCATCTGCACTTACCATTAACCCTGACGGCAGCCCTAAAGAAGGCAGTAGTGGACTTTCAAAAGAATATATTACAGAGTATTCCTATGGAATAACAGAATCCTTCAACTTGTTCATTTCCCGTTTTAAAGGAGGAGGAAACGTAGAGGATGTAGGCACAAATTCGGCAACATATGAATACTTGATGAAAAGAGGGCTAAATCCAAATCAGGCATCTGAAATCGTTTCAGCAGTTCCCACATATTGGGGGCAACAACCCATAGTTGCAGCTCCCGCATACATTGGTGCGGTGGTGTTTTTTCTGGCTTTCCTGGGTATTTTCCTTTTGAGAGGTAAACACAGATACTGGTTGATTGTAGGATCTGTTATGGCTTTGATGCTTTCCTGGGGGAAAAACTTCGATTTTTTAACCAATTTGTATATTGACTATTTTCCATTATACAATAAGTTTAGAGCGATTTCATCCATTCAGGTGATTATAGAATTGTGTTTTCCGGTTCTTGCCATATTTGGTGTTTATAAAATGGTTTCTGCCAAAGTTTCAGAAGAGGATAAATTGAATGCATTAAAATATTCTGCAGGAATTTTAGGAGGAATTTGTTTGTTGTTTTTGTTTTTCAAAAATAGTTTTTTCGATTTTGTAGGCGGTAATGACGGGTTATATATTCAAGCTTATGGGCACGAATTTATGGATGCAATAAGGGAAGACAGAAAATCCCTCTTTGTAAAAGATACACTGAGAAGTTTAGGCTTTGTAGTTGTTACAGCAGGACTGATGTGGATGTTTTTGAAAGAAAAACTCAAATTGAATACTCTATATGTTTTGATTGGGCTTTTATTTATTTTGGACTTGGTTCCGGTAAATAAACGCTATGTAAACAATGATAATTTTGTGGCAGCCAGACAGATGTCAAATCCGTTTTCAGAGTATCCTGCCGATAAGGAAATCTTAAAAGATGACGGGCATTACAGGGTGTATGATTTGACTACAAGTCCTTTCGCAAACGCAAGGGCTAGTTTTTTTCACAACTCATTGGGGGGCTATCACGCAGCAAAGCCCGGCAGAATGCAGGAGTTGTATGAATTTTACATGGATTTTGGAAAACTGGAAGTGTTCAATATGTTTAATGTCAAATATTTCCTTGAACAAGATGATGAAGGTAGGGTACTGGCTTCAATGAACCCTATGGCCAATGGAAATGCGTGGTTTGTTGAGGAAGTCAATATCGTTGAAACTGCCGATGAGGAAATTTTAAGTATTGGTGAAACCAACACCAAGCAAACGGCGATTGTTCACCAGGAGTTTGAGTCTTTAATCCCAAACAGGATTTTTGAAGTTGATTCTTTAGCCTCTATAAAACTGATTGAAGTCCGCCCTAATTACCTGTATTATGAAACCGAAAATACCTCGCCCGGATTGGCTGTTTTTTCTGAACTGTATTATCCTTATGGTTGGAATGCATACATCAATGGGAAAGCCGTTGAGCATTTCAGAGCAAACTATGCAGTAAGGGCGCTGATGGTTCCGGAAGGATATAATAAAATCGAATTTAAATTTGAACCTGAAGTCGTTCAAAAGGGGAGTAGTATAGCTTTGGCAAGTTCTATCTTGTTGTTTTTATTGCTTATTGCAGGGGTATTTTTCGGGATTAAATCAAAAAGAGGTAAAGGTTTAAACGAGGATAATAAGGAGGTTTAATTAACGAGATTTCTCTCGATAGCTATCGGGACGGGAATTCCACTATGAAAAAGGTTCTAATCATCACTTATTATTGGCCGCCCGCAGGAGGACCGGGAGTACAGCGATGGTTAAAATTTGTAAAATACCTCAAAGATTTTGGTATTGAACCTGTTGTCTATATCCCTGAAAACCCACATTACCCGATAATTGACAATTCTCTGCTGAATCAAATTCCGAAAGGGATTAAAATCATTAAGCAGCCCATTAAGGAGCCTTATGGTTTTGCTAAACTGTTTTTCAAACAAAAAACCCAAACCATAAGTAGTGGAATCATACCTAAAAAAAAGCCTTCAGCCATTGAAAAGTTAATGTTATATGTAAGGGGAAACTTTTTTATTCCCGATGCACGGGTAGGATGGGTGAAACCATCAGTAAAGTTTTTAAATAATTTCTTGATTGAAAATCCTGTAGATGTGATTATCACTACCGGCCCGCCACACAGTTTACATTTGATAGGTAAAGAGTTAACAAAACAAACGCAAATACCCTGGATAGCCGACTTTAGGGATCCCTGGACAACGATTGGGTATCACAAAGAACTTCGACTCACCAAAGCCTCGCAGCAAAAGCACAAACAACTTGAGAGGGAGGTGTTGCAATCGGCTGACAGAATTATTGTTACAAGTCCCACTACCAAAAAAGAATTTGAGGCAATTACTCAAAAACCAATTGAAGTCATCACCAATGGATTTGATGTAGAAATTTCTACTGAAACTGAACTTGATAAAAAATTCACTCTTGCGCATATAGGTTCTTTGCTTTCAGAAAGGAACCCGGTAATGTTATGGAAAGTCTTGTCTGAGTTGTTAGATGAGAATAAAGAATTCCAAGCGGATTTTGAATTAAAACTTGCCGGAGTTGTAAGCGATGATGTCTTGAAAAGTATAAACAGCTTCCGGTTAAGTAAACATTTAGATAGTTTAGGATATATTTCACATAAACAGTCAATTGAGTTGCAAAGAAAATCTCAAATTTTGTTATTGATTGAAATCGATAGCCCTGAAACCAAAGCAATCATTCCCGGAAAACTATTTGAATATCTTACAGCAAAACGACCTATCATTGCTATCGGCCCAAAAGGGAGTGATATTGAAGAAATTTTAAATAAAACCCAAGCGGGGATGTATTTTGATTCCTTTTGCGAAAGCGAATTGAAACCACATATTTTAAGTTTATATCAAAACTTTAAAGAAGGAAAACTTGAGGTAGATTCCAAAGAAATTGAACAATACAGCCGGAAAAACCTTACCAAAAAGCTGTCAGAAATAATCAATTCCACCGCTTTATAAAACATAAATTATGGGAATTGTAGTCAGACAGTCCATTCAAAACACTATAACCACTTATATTGGTTTTGCGGTTGGTGCATTGAACACCCTGTTTTTATACACCAATTTCCTTACCGACGAATATTATGGGCTGGTGGGGTTTCTGCTTTCGGCTGCAACCATTATGACACCCTTGATGGCTTTTGGTGTTCATAACACACTGGTGAAATTTTATTCCTCTTATGAAGACTTAACCCAACGCAATAATTTTTTGAGTTTTATGATTTATTTGCCATTGCTAATGATTATTCCGGTAGGGTTGATAGGTGTTTTTGCTTATGAAAGTATTTCCTCATTTTTGTCAAAAGAAAATGAAGTTATCAGTAGTTATGTGCCTTCTATTTTTCTTATTGCAGTAGCAATGGCTTATTTTGAAGTGTTTTATGCCTGGTCTAAAGTGCATATGCGAAGTGTGTTTGGTAATTTTATGAAAGAGGTATTTCACAGGGTTGTCATTATGCTGCTTTTGTTTGCTGTTTATTTTGAGCTTATTGATGCCAATGAGTTTGTTTGGTCGCTTGTGGGAGTCTATTTTTTAAGGGCTGTTGTCATGAAATTATACGCCTATAAGTTGAAATTTCCCAGGATCATTTTCAAGTTTCCAAAAAATTCAAAACAGATTTTTACGTATTCTTCTATGATCATAGTTGCGGGTTCAATTGCTTTAGTATTGCTGGATATAGACAAAGTAATGATAGGGAAGTATATACCCATTGAAAATGTGGCTTATTATAATGTGGCTATTTTTATTGCTATGGTGATTATTGTTCCTGCAAGAGCGATGCATCAGATTACTTACCCCATAACTGCTGAACTATTAAATTCCCGAAATTGGGAAGAGCTGGAGAACTTGTACAAAAAGAGTTCGTTAACGCTTTTTGTTATTTCAGGATGGGTATTCTTAATGATCGTGCTTAATGTGAATCAATTGTATGAATTGATTCCAAATGAATACAGCACCGGGCTTTTTGTTGTGCTATTGATTTCAATTTCAAAACTTTTTGACAATTTATTGGGAATAAACAATGCCATTTTATACAATTCAGATTATTACAAATGGACAGTTGTACTTGGAGTCCTTTTGGCAATTCTAACCATCACGTTAAATGTGATTTTTATTCCCAAATATGGCATTAACGGAGCTGCAGTTGCCACTTTTTTATCTTTGTTTCTTTATAGTTTAGCGAAAATTATTGTGGTAAAGATTAAATTCAATATGCACCCATTTAGTAAAGAAACCCTGAAAGTATCGTTGGTGTTGGGACTGTTTTATGCACTTTTTTATTTGTGGGATTTTCAATTTCATCCAATTGTTAATATAGGACTAAAGTCTTTAATTTTTAGTTTGGTTTATTTTATTCTAATGTATAAAGGGAAAATATCTAATGATATCAACAGTTTGTTTGATGCAATCGTAAAGAGGATTTTCTAAAAAAAGAAACCCTTCATCCTGTTTTCACATTCAAAAGGGCTTCCAACCAACCAAAACTTAACTTAAATTTTTATCCTCTGCCACCACCTCTTTGGGTAGCTCCACCGGATGTTCTCGACGGCGTGTTATTTTGTTGCCTCACAGTCGCTCTATTTGCCTGCGTGTTTTGAGGCTGCGTTGCAGCAGGTCTCGTTGTCGTTTGCCTGTTTACCTGCGTGTTTTGAGATTGCGTTGCAGCAGGTCTCGTTGTTGTTTGCCTGTTTGTCTGCGTGTTTTGAGGCTGAGTTGCAGCAGGCCTTGTCGTTGTTTGCCTGTTTGCCTGCGTGTTTTGAGATTGTGTTGCAGCAGGTCTCGTTGTTGTTTGCCTGTTTGCTTGCGTGTTTTGAGGCTGAGTTGCTGCAGGTCTCGTTGTTGTTTGCCTGTTTGCCTGCGTGTTTTGAGATTGTGTTGCTGCAGGTCTCTGAGTACTTCCATTCCTCACTGTGTTGTTATTTTGAGGCGTGCCTCTTTCAACACGTTCATTTCTTACAACATTATTTGTTGCAGGAACACCACGGTGTACATTGTCGTTTCTCGATACTGTATTACCTTGGGGAGTTCCTCTTTGAGCATTTTCACCTCTTGAAACAGTGTTATTCACTGGAGTACCTCTTTGAGTATTTTCACCTCTTGAAGCTGTACTGTTAGAAGGTGTACCGCGTTGAGTGGTTTCCATCCTGGATGTAAAGTTTGTTCTGAGAACCTGATCATCTCTTTTATAAGTAGTTGAAGCTACTTGGCCGTTTCTACCTGAACCTCTAAAATCCCTGTTAGTTGAAACACGTCCATCTCTATGGTGTATTCTACTTCCGGGTCTGTGAAACTCACGTCTTCCGTTTACATATGCATATCCGTTTCTATAATGTGTTCTGTGGTAGCTATAGCTGTATCTCACAGGGGTATAATACCTTCTGTATGGATAAGTGTAAACTACACAGTAAGTATAATATGGCACAGCATAGTAAACGTGCCAGGGTCTGTAAACATAATATCTGTTGTAAACGTTAATATAGCCGGTATAATGTGTAAAGTAACCATAAGGGTTGTAGTGATAGTACAAACCACCCACTTGAACCAATCTTCTGTTGTTATATCTTATTGTAACATCACCAGCTCTCACAATTCGGCCATAATAGTCATAATAGATTGGGGTGTTTTCAATTTGTATTACAGCTCCATAGCTGTCATATTGAACATACGCATCATAGTTATAACCTGAATTAAAATTTACCGCTACATTTGGAGTGGAAATTGTAACCTGAGAATTTTGATGACCCAAGTAAACAAAGTCAAACTGACCATCAGGAAATATTGAAAACTCAATACCACCCTCAACAAAAATTACTCTGGTACCATCGTAAGAAGCATAGTAGCCTACATCATTTGCTGAACCTTTTATCGTACTTAAAAATAAGCAGACACTTGCGAATGTTAAAATTAGATTTTTCATAATAGCGGGTTTTAAGATTAGTAATTGCTTTTTATGGTTAGCATTTATTACCGCTATTGAATTTACAAAGGTCGTGCCAAAAGATTTAGACGAAGCTTAAAGTTCAGATTATCAATAAAATAAAAAAGCCCTCCTTATGGGAGAGCTTTTGTGAAAGTTAAAAGGTATATATTAAAAACTGCTATTAAGCAAGTTTAACATTTACTGCATTTAATCCTTTTTTACCTTGAGCTGTCTCAAAGGTAACCTCGTCGTCTTCTCTAATGTCATCAACTAGACCTGAGATGTGTACGAAGATTTCTTCGTTTGATTGACTGTCTTTAATAAATCCAAAGCCTTTTGAATCGTTGAAGAATTTTACTGTTCCTGTTTGCATAATAAATAAAAATTGTTTTAATAAAGGGCAAAACTACTACTAATTATTTTTACAACCAATTGTTTTACAATAAATTATTATTTTTTTAATCTTTTTACTCTCCTGAATAAACCATGAAAGAGTTTTTAAATGTTGATTTTTAGCTCATTTAATAATAAACTTATTATAAAAAAGGAAATAAATACTTTTAGATTTTCTACTTTTGAAATACCAATAAGTAAAACCTCTTGCTCAATGCCCGAATTTCATTACATCAGCAGTCAAGTGCTTGATATTTCTGCCGTTATAGATATATTAGACTCTCAAAAACATCTAGCCCTTTCTGACGAGGCAGTTCTGAATATTAAAAAGTCAAAGACATATTTAGACAAGAAAATTGCAAATAACGATCATCCAATTTATGGAATCAACACAGGCTTTGGCTCATTGTGTAATGTTAAAATTTCTAGTGAAGATTTATCAACACTCCAGAGTAATCTGGTAAAATCACATGCTTGCGGTACCGGTGATTATGTTCCAAAAGCGATTATCAAATTAATGCTTTTGCTCAAGGTTCAATCATTGAGCTATGGGCATAGTGGTGTCCAACTTATAACTGTTGAACGACTCATCGATTTTTACAATCACGATATTTTACCGGTAATCTATACCCAGGGAAGTCTTGGGGCTTCAGGAGATTTGGCACCTTTGGCACACTTGTCCTTACCTCTGTTGGGATTAGGGGAGGTATATTTTAATGATAAAATCCATCCGGCAGAAAAAATACTTGACCAAATGGGGTGGAAGCCCATTTCGCTTCAAGCGAAAGAAGGCCTGGCACTGCTGAACGGAACACAGTTTATGAGCGCCTATGGCCTGTATTGCTTAATAAAATCACATAAACTTTCATATCTGGCAGATGTAATAGGCGCCACTTCAATTGATGCCTTTAATTGCAATCTATCACCATTTGACTCTTTGGTACACCATGTAAGGCCTCATCGCGGACAAATAAAAACAGCTGAAAATATCCTGAATTTTCTTGAAGGAAGTGAAATCAGTGCGAGTGAGAAGCAATCTGTACAAGATCCATATTCTTTTCGCTGCATTCCACAGGTTCACGGTGCTACAAAAGACACTATTGAATTTGTGACAAGAACATTTAAAACCGAAATCAATTCAGTTACAGACAACCCAAATATTTTTATTGAAGATGATAAAATAATTTCGGGAGGTAACTTTCACGGTCAACCGCTCGCCTTAGCATTGGATTATCTGGGAATCGCGATGGCGGAATTGGGAAGTATTTCAGAACGCCGAACCTATCAGTTAATCTCAGGAAGCAGGGGTTTGCCTAATTTTCTTGTTAATAATCCCGGATTAAACTCCGGGTTTATGATTCCTCAATATACTTCGGCTTCAATTGTGAGTCAAAACAAACAACTGGCTACACCCGCCAGTGTTGATTCAATTGTTTCTTCAAACGGGCAGGAAGATCACGTGAGTATGGGTGCCAATGCAGCAACCAAATGCTTGAAAATTATTGAAAATTTAGAAACAATTCTTGCCATTGAATTGTTTAACGCTTCGCAAGCCCTTCATTTTAGAAGACCAAAAAAATCATCACCGTTTTTGGAATCTTTTCTCGAAATGTACAGAAAGGGTGTTGCTTTTGTAGAAGAAGACCGACTTATGGCTGACGATATACACACCAGTATCGCTTTTTTACAGTCTTTTAGCATAGACCCGGAACTGCTGTTTGAGTAACCGACTACATTTTGTCACAAAATACACTTAGTAGAGGGAGGCTGGGGCAAAAGAAGCATTTCACACTTTGAATAAATTTTCAAACGGTATTTTGGTTTGTTCATTGGCTAGTACTTCCTTTATATAACTCATTTATCAATCCGTTTCTCAGGAATTATTTCAACGAAATAATAAATGATATTTCCGATGAAGGAGGTGAGAACTAAAATTAAAATCCATAATAACTTTTGATTACTGTCAAATTTCGGATTTTTGTTTGCGTGAATGATGTAGTAGATCATCATTCCAACACCAAGTATTATTGCTGCAAATATCAAAAGAACGAGCAGAACTAAATTTCCAAAAAAGTATTCCTCATTTACGTATGGGTCGAATTGAGGTGAACTCATAGAACTAAAGAAAAATTTAATAAAAAGAATCATATAAGCTATAACAAATAGCACAGGCAAAAAGGTGAAAATTCCCAATAAAATTTTCTTGTTTTTACTCATTATGATTCAGTAGTCTTTTTCTTTTTTTCAATTTTGATAACCAATTCATTTGATTTTTCGTCTAAATCCATCAAAATGGAATCGCCTTCAACAAGTTTTGAAGAGATGATTTCCTCTGCCAAAGCGTCTTCAATATACTTTTGAATAGCACGGTTTAATGGCCTGGCTCCATACTCTTTGTCAAAACCTTTTTCTGCAATATAGTCTTTTGCCTTATTGGTGAGAGTTAAATGATAACCCAAATCCTTAATGCGACTGTAGAGTTTTGCCAGCTCAATATCAATAATTTTATTGATGTCTTCTTTTTCAAGCGCATTGAAAACAACCACGTCATCAACCCGATTCAAAAACTCGGGGGCGAATGCTTTTTTGAGTGCATTTTCTATAATGCTTTTTGCATTGTCATCAGCCTGACTGGTTTTTGCAGCAGTCCCAAAACCAACACCTTGACCAAAGTCTTTGAGTTTTCTGGCTCCGATGTTTGAAGTCATTATGATTATGGTATTCCTGAAGTCGATTTTTCTGCCTAAACTGTCAGTAAGATAACCGTCGTCTAGCACCTGAAGCAACATATTAAACACATCAGGATGTGCTTTTTCTATTTCGTCAAGCAACAGAACAGCATACGGCTTGCGTCTAATTTTTTCGGTCAATTGACCTCCTTCTTCATAACCCACATAACCCGGAGGAGCACCAATCAGTCTTGACACAGAGAATTTTTCCATATACTCACTCATATCAATGCGCACCAAAGCATTTTCAGAGTCAAACAACTCACGTGCAAGTACTTTTGCCAGTTGTGTTTTTCCTACTCCGGTCTGACCTAAGAAAATGAATGAACCAATGGGTTTGTTGGGATCTTTTAAGCCGGCGCGATTTCGCTGAATTGCTTTTACTACTTTATTTACCGCTTCATCCTGGCCAATCACTTTGCCCTTGATTTGAATAGGTAGTTCTGAAAGTTTTTTGATTTCGGTTTGTGCAATCCTGTTTACGGGCACGCCTGTAATCATGGATACCACTTCGGCCACGTTTTCTTCAGTAACAGTTTCACGGTGGAGTTTGGAATCTTTTTCCCATTCTTCCTGAGCTATTGCAAGTTCCTTTTCGAGTTTTTTCTCATCGTCCCTTAGTTTTGCAGCTTCTTCATATTTCTGTTTTTTAACAACAGAGTTTTTGAGTTCCCTAACTTCCTCAAGTTGTGCTTCAATTTCCAGTATTTTTTCGGGAACATGGATGTTGGTGATGTGAACCCTGGAGCCTGCCTCATCAAGGGCATCAATGGCTTTGTCAGGAAGAAAGCGTTCAGTCATATACCTGTTGGTAAGATTTACACAGGCAACAATTGCTTCATCGGTATAAGTTACATTGTGATGAGCTTCATATTTATCTTTAATGTTGTTTAGGATTTCAATGGTTTCTTCAACGCTAGTGGGTTCAACAATTACCTTTTGGAAACGTCTTTCAAGTGCACCATCTTTTTCTATATATTGTCTGTACTCATCAAGAGTGGTGGCACCAATACATTGAATTTCACCTCTGGCAAGAGCCGGTTTAAACATATTTGATGCATCAAGGGAGCCCGTGGCGCCTCCTGCACCCACAATGGTGTGAATTTCATCAATAAACAGAATGATGTCATCATTTTTTTCAAGTTCGTTCATCACCGCTTTCATTCGCTCTTCAAACTGTCCCCTGTACTTGGTTCCCGCTACTAAGCTTGCAAGGTCAAGGGTAACTACTCTTTTGTCATATAAAATTCTAGAAACTTTTCTTTGAATGATGCGTAAAGCCAGGCCTTCGGCAATTGCTGATTTACCTACTCCCGGTTCACCGATCAGCAAAGGATTGTTTTTCTTTCTTCTGCTTAAAACTTGAGAAACACGTTGAATTTCGTCTTCGCGGCCCACAACAGGATCAAGCTTACCTTCTTCGGCTAGTGCTGTTAAATCCCTTCCAAAATTATCCAGAACGGGTGTTTTGGATTTTTTGGTTTGTTTAGCCGTGCCTTGAGATCCAAAAGAGGATTCTCTGGAACCTTCATTCATATCTGATGTATCATCATCTTCATTGGGAAATGATTCAGACCTTGGAGCATCAAAAGCACTCTCGTCATTGGCAATCATAAATTTAAACTGGTCTTTTACACTGTCATAATCCAAATTCATTTTGTTGAGCAGTTTGGTGGTGGGGTCATTTTCATTTCTCAATATGCATAACAACAGGTGAGCAGTATTTATAGATGAGTTTTGAAACAGTTTTGCCTCAAGGAATGTAGTTTTTAAAGCACGTTCAGCTTGTCTTGTGAGGTGCAAATTTTTCTTGTCATTTGCCTGAACACCGGTATTTGGGTTTGCAGGGCTTAATATTTCAACTTTACGTCTTAGTTGGTTTAAATCAATATCAAGTGCATTGAGTATATGGATGGCTTTTCCATTCCCATCTCTAAGTAAACCCAGCATCAGGTGTTCTGTTCCAATAAAATCATGACCAAGGCGCAATGCTTCTTCTTTACTGAATGCAATCACATCTTTGACTCGTGGGGAAAAATTATCATCCATAAATAGTGTATTTCAAGTGTATAAAATTACGAAATATGCTTGTACTGTACAAAAACTATTCCTTGAACTGGCAATGTAAGTAAATTGACAAAAAAAGTTTTCAAAATCAAAGCTAAATCCGGGGTATTTATTAACCGTTTTACAGGGCAATTTTGTTAATAAAATAATGTAAAACGGCGGTTGAAAATTAGCCAAAAAAGCTTTAAAAGCCTTATCTTGCCCGATAAAATTTACTAACGATAAATCAAAACAATAAGTATATGAATGAAGGTGAAAAATTGATTCCCATCAACATAGAGGAAGAAATGAAATCAGCTTACATAGATTATTCTATGTCGGTCATTGTGTCACGTGCACTTCCTGATGTGAGAGACGGAATGAAACCTGTTCACAGACGTGTATTATTTGGAATGCATGAATTGGGTGTAAGGTCAAATACTGCCCATAAAAAATCAGCCAGGATTGTTGGAGAAGTTTTAGGTAAATACCACCCACACGGTGATACCTCTGTTTATGATGCCATGGTAAGGATGGCACAGGAGTGGAGTTTGAGGTATATGCTGGTGGACGGTCAGGGTAACTTTGGCTCAGTTGATGGTGACAGCCCTGCCGCAATGCGTTACACTGAAGCAAGGATGCAGAAAATTTCTGAAGACATGCTTGCCGATATAGATAAAGAAACTGTCGATTTTCAACTAAATTTTGACGACACCCTTGAAGAACCAACAGTGCTTCCAACACGTGTCCCCGGTTTACTGATTAACGGTGCTTCCGGAATTGCTGTGGGTATGGCCACCAATATGCCACCTCATAACCTCTCAGAGGTCATTGACGGAACTGTAGCTTATATAGACAACAATGATGTGACCATACAGGAATTAATGACTCACATCAAAGCTCCTGATTTCCCAACCGGAGGCACAATCTACGGTTATGAAGGCGTTAAAGAAGCTTTTGAAACCGGAAGAGGTAGGGTAGTTGTTCGCGCAAAAGCTTCTTTTGAAGAAATAAACGGTAAAGAATGTATTATCGTAACTGAAATTCCCTACCAAACCAACAAAGCTGATATGATCAAAAAAACAGCTGATTTGGTTAATGAGAAAAAAATTGAAGGCATTTCAAACATCAGGGACGAATCTGACAGAAATGGTATGCGCATCGTTTATATCTTAAAGCGCGATGCTGTTCCAAATATTGTTTTAAATACACTGTACAAATACACTGCCCTTCAATCTTCATTTAGTGTAAACAATATTGCACTTGTAAAAGGAAGGCCTCAAATGCTTAACCTAAAGGATTTGATCAAGTATTTTGTTGAGCATAGACACGAAGTTGTTACCAGGAGAACACAATACTTACTTAGAAAAGCCGAAGAAAGGGCACATATTCTTGAAGGGTTAATCATTGCCTCAGACAATATTGATGAAGTAATAAAAATCATCAGGGCATCTTCAAATGCCGATGAAGCCCGTCAAAAGTTGATTGAGCGCTTTGAGTTGTCTGAAATTCAGGCAAAAGCCATAGTTGAAATGCGCTTGCGTCAATTGACGGGTCTGGAGCAGGATAAACTGCGTAGTGAGTATGAAGAATTGATGAAAACCATACAAGATTACAAAGACATCCTTGCCAGCGTTGAAAGAAGAATGCAAATAATTAAAGAAGAGCTTCTTGAAATTAAAGACAAGTATGGTGATGAAAGAAGGTCAACAATAGAATATGCCGGTGGTGATGTTTCTATTACAGATTTGATTGCTGATGAAAAAGTGGTAATCACCATTTCTCATGCGGGATACATCAAACGCACACCGCTTAACGAATACAAAACCCAAAACAGGGGTGGGGTTGGCCAGAAAGCAAGTGCTACCAGAAATGAAGATTTTCTTGAACACCTTTTTGTGGGAACCAACCACCAGTACATGTTGTTCTTTACCCAAAAAGGAAAATGCTTCTGGATGAGGGTATTTGAAATTCCCGAAGGCTCGAGAACATCAAAAGGTAGAGCCATTCAAAACCTCATAAACATTGAGCAGGACGATAAAGTAAAAGCCTTTATCTGTGTTCAGGATTTGAAGGATGAGGAATACACCAATAGTCATTTTGTTATAATGGCAACAAAAAAGGGTATTGTCAAAAAAACCTCTCTTGAGCAATACTCAAGACCCAGAGCCAATGGTATCAATGCTATCACTGTACGTGAAGACGACGAACTTTTAGAGGCAAAACTCACTACAGGAGACAGCCAGGTAATGCTGGCCGTAAAATCCGGTAAAGCTGTGCGTTTTGAAGAGAAAAAAACCAGGCCGATGGGTAGAAATGCAACCGGAGTAAGGGGAATTACCCTTGCTGATGAAAATGATGAAGTTATAGGTATGATTACGATTGATAACCCTCAAGAAGAAACCGTGCTTGTTGTTTCAGAAAACGGTTATGGAAAGCGCACATTTATAGACGACCCGGAAGACGGTGAAGCCATTTACAGAATCACCAATAGAGGAGGAAAAGGGGTAAAAACCATTTCAATTACAGAAAAAACCGGTAAATTAGTAGCTATCAAAAACGTAAAAGACAATGACGATTTAATGATTATCAATAAATCAGGAATTGCCATTAGAATGTCTGTTGACGATTTACGTGTTATGGGAAGAGCAACGCAAGGTGTTAGATTGATAAAAGTGAGAGAAGACGATGCCATTGCCGCTGTTGCAAAAACCATGAAAGATGATGCCGAGGTGGAAAACGGAAATTCTGAAAGCGGAACGGTAGTTGATACAGACGATAATAATGTAGAACAATAAACAACAATAAAATGAAAAGAACATTTCTAATCGTCACAGCATTGTTAATGACTGTGATGGTATATTCACAACGTCAGGAATTGAGGGAAGCTTCAAGAAGTATTAATAACAAGGACTTTAATTCGGCTAAACAAGCTCTCTCAAAAATTGAAGGACAAATTGGCTCTCAGGATGCCAGCACACAAGCTGAATTTTATTTGTACAAGGGTCAGGCTTATTTGGGTGCAGCAGGAAACAGAGAACAGGATTTGCTTACGGCCTCTGAAGCTTTTAATAAAGTAATTGAGCTTGAGAAAGATGGAAGACAACGCCATTCAAAACAAGCAGAAGAGGAAGTACAAGGACTATTGGTTAGGCTTGTAAATTCAGCTATTCAAGACCAAAATGCACAACGTTTCAGTGCTGCTTCCAAAAAATTGTATGCCGGTTACACCATTAGTAAAGTAGATACTGTTTATCTATACTTTGCCGCAACAAATGCCATGAGTGCTCAGGAATATGACAATGCAATGAAATATTATGAAGAATTGATGAACTTAGGTTACACCGGAATCGAAAAAGAGTATGTTGCAACCGATAGAGAATCCGGTGAAGTTGTAGTTTTTGGAAACAAAGAAGAACAAAGCCTGATGATGATGTCTGGAGAATATGTAAGACCTCAGGAAAGAATGTCTGAGTCCAGGAGGCCTGTAATTTTGAGAGATCTTGGCTTAATTTACATCGAAAAAGGAAAAACTGAGCAAGCAAAGCAACTTATTGCAGATGCCAGAAAAGCTGACCCCACAGATGTTGGATTGATAAGAGCTGAGGCAAATATTGCTTTACAGATGGACGACATGAAAACCTATAATGAGTTAATGAAAAAAGTTATTGATTCTGATCCTGAAAACCCTGAAATTTATTACAACCTTGGGGTGAGTAGTGCAAGTATCGGGGACAGGGAAAGTGCAAGAAAATATTATAATCAAGCATTAAAACTTGATCCCAATTTTCATAATGCTCAGGTAAATCTTGCTGTTTTAATTTTGGAACAAGAAGAGCCTCTAATTGAAGAAATGAATTCATTGGGAACTTCTGCTGCAGACAACAGAAGGTATGATGAACTGCGTAAAAAAAGGGATGATATGTACCGTGAAGCAATTCCTTACTTAGAGAGTGCTCTTAAAGGCAGATCAAATGACGTGGATATTATGCGTACATTGATGAATATGTATTCAATTCTAGGTGAAGATGCCAAGTTTCAAAATATGAGGCAACGTATAGAAACTATTGAAGAATAATTTAAAAATCCCGATAAAATTTATCGGGATTTTTTTTAAACAATTCTTTTGATCACTCTAAGTTTATGACTGTGTCTTTTTAATTCCAAATTAAAAATACCACTGTGGTCAAGCCTGTCAATCCTCACTTTTCCATGGGCGTGAATGATATAATTGTCAGACATAATAATACCCACGTGAGTAATTACTCCCTCGGCATTATCAAAAAATGCAAGGTCCCCGGGTTCACTTTCTTCAATAAAACTTAAAGTTTCACCTTGGGTAGCCTGGTCTTTGGCGTCTCTTAAAATTTGGTGACCGTTGAGCTTGTAAACCAATTGGGTAAATCCGCTGCAATCTATACCAAATGGGCTTTTACCTCCCCATAAATAGGGTGCATTGATAAAAAGTAAGGCGCTTTCAATAAGTTTTTCTTTCGGAAGTTTTCCTTGGGCAAAATTGCCATCGTGTTTGTGGTTCAAATGATTTAAAGCATTCAAATTGGAACCAATGGGTATGGATATCAGCGTTCCTAATTCATCAGAAACAAATTCCATAATGTCAGAAGTTACTTTTAATTCTTCTGTATTAAGCTCGTGGTAGACTTCTGAAGAAATCTCAAGAAATTGCTTGTTGTCAATCCAGCCTTCATAATTATCAAAAGCATTTCTGATTTTACTCCAGTTTTTTCTAGATTCAGTGATTTTGAAAAACTCGCCATATAGCAATTGTGTTACCATTTCACTGGTATCACACGCCTCACGTCTCACCGGAATCAGGCTTAAATTACAGAGGCCGTACTTCATTTATTTTCTTTCGATAACAATAGCTGAAGCGCCACCACCACCATTACAAATAGCTGCAGCTCCAAGTTTTGCGTTGTTTTGTTCCAGCACGTTTATAAGCGTGATGATAATTCTCACACCACTACATCCAAGCGGGTGACCTAAGGAAACTGCTCCACCGTTAACATTGACTTTGGAATCGTCTAGTCCAAGAATCTTCATATTTGCCAAACCTACCACCGAAAACGCCTCATTGAATTCAAAATAGTCCACGTCATCCAATTTTATACCTGCTTTGTCAATAGCTAGAGGTAGCGCTTTAGCGGGTGCAGTTGTAAACCATTTGGGTTCCTGTGCAGCATCTGCATAACTTTTGATATAGGCAAGTGGTTTAAGACCCAATTCATTAGCTTTTTCTTCACTCATCAGAACTACAGCTCCGGCGCCATCATTGATTGTGGAAGCATTTGCAGCTGTTACTGTTCCGTCTTTAGTAAATGCCGGTCTTAGGGATGGTATTTTTTCAAGAAATACATTTTTATATTCTTCATCTTCAGAAAAAAGTATCGGGTCTCCTTTTCTTTGAGGAACTTCAACAGGAACAACCTCATTTTTAAATTTTCCGGCAGCCCACGCTTTTGCACTTCGTTCATAAGATTGAATGGCAAATTTATCCTGATCTTCCCTTGAGAATTTATACTCTGTTGCACAAAGGTCGGCTGAGACTCCCATTGCATTTTTATCATAGGCGTCAATTAAACCGTCTTTTTGCATACCATCTTCCATGGTATGAGGTCCAAATTTAGTGCCGCCTCTTAAATGTGCATAGTGTGGAATATTACTCATGCTTTCCATTCCACCGGCAACGACGATATCAACATCACCTGACTTTATGGCTTGCGCTCCTTGCATAACGGCCTTCATACCGGAAGCACACACTTTGTTTACAGTTGTGCAACCAACAGTATTTGGTATTCCTGCGCCAAGAGCAGCCTGACGTGCAGGTGCCTGTCCCACACCGGCCTGAACAACATTACCCATTAAAACTTCCTGAACAAGTTCAGGTTTTAAATTGATTTTATCTAAAGCACCTTTTATGGCAATGCTTCCAAGTTGGGCAGCTGTAAATGATGATAAACCTCCCATAAAACTTCCAATAGGGGTTCTGGCGGAAGAGACGATGACTACATTTTTACTCATTATGTGTGTTTTTGATTTCAAAATTTAGAGCCCAAATTTAAGCAAAATATGGGCATTTATCAATGAAAAGAAGGAAGAATAAAGTAAAAGATATAGTATATCCGGCTTTTTGTTAAAAACTAATAATCAAAAACGATAAATAGAATAAAGTGAATTTTAAATCTAACATACAAGAATTGAATAGCATAGAAGATGACTCAGTTTTAAGAATTATATAAAGAAAGTAGTAACGGTAAATTCAGGAAATATTTTTCACTTTTTTTGTTGCTACATTAATTTTGATAGCTTACATTTGCAACCGCCTTTTAAGGGCAGTAAAGTTCTAAATTAAAGGAGAGTTGCCGGAGTGGTTAACGGAGCAGTTTGCTAAACTGTCGGCGGGTAACTGTCGCGTGGGTTCGAATCCCACACTCTCCGCAAAAATTACTTTATGTTCTTTGTTTAATTTTGCACCAAATTTTTTTCGGGGTGTAGCGTAGCCCGGTTATCGCGCCTGCTTTGGGAGCAGGAGGTCGCAGGTTCGAATCCTGCCACCCCGACATTCTTTTTACATCTTTGGTCGCGTAGCTCAGCTGGATAGAGCATCTGCCTTCTAAGCAGACGGTCAGAGGTTCGAATCCTCTCGCGATCACAACACAAGCCTCAGTTTTTGAGGCTTTTTTGTTCTATGGTATTTTATTTTTATATACTTTTTTCTGCATTTTTAGATAAATTCTATATAGGTCATTCAGGTGAATCTTTAGATATTCGTCTTAGAAAACACTTATCTAATCATAAGGGATTCACATCAAGAGCCAAGGATTGGGAAGTTGTTCATTATGAAGTTTTTACTACTAAAAGTTATGCGTACCAAAGGGAGCTTGAGGTAAAAAAAAAGAAATCAAGAAAATTTATTGAAAACCTGATTAGCTCAGCTGAATAGAGCATCCCGACTTAAAGTCGGGACGGTCAGAGGTTCGAATCCTCTCGCGATCACAAAAAAGCCTCAGTAATGAGGCTTTTTTGCTTTTTTAACTCACCTTTATTTTTCTACAAAACAAAATCACCTTTTTTTTATCATTATCTGTAGTGAAAAACAGATAGTTGTCTCCTCCGTCTGTTATTTTCCACCTAGATTTTAATGCATCAACACTTTCTGGAAAGTTTCTTGTTGTGATGTTTGCTTTGATTGCTGATATGTTTTTTTTTAATTCTGCTTTTTTATAGGGCAGTATTCTTTGAATTTCAAACCTTCTTCCCGGGAATTCAATAGGCGCATCTGAAGTAAATAGATGGGTGTTTACAGCTATCTTCTGAACCTGATAATTTTCGGAAATAGCCTGAAACATTCCACTTTTCATAATTGCGGCATTGGGTTCATAGAGGTATTTTTTTGGGATTGAATACTCTATATTATCACTAGCCCTAAAATTTGTTTCAAATTTTTCGATTTTGTGTTTTGTAAAGTTTATGGTTTTGACTAAATGTGGCTTTGAGTTGTCTTTTTTTAACAACCACAACAGTTCTTTGACCTCGTTTTCAACCGCAACGATATGAATTTCAGCAACAAAGTTCAATTCATTTAATCCGGCATTGATGTCAAGCATCGGTGAAGTTTTTATCAGAAGTATTTCACACCGATTGAGTAAATATTCTAAATTTTTAACAACATCGGGTTCGCAGTCTGAAAGAAGAAAAACCTTGCCTTTGTTATCATGACGCCTGGAAGGGTCAATGTAGATACAGTCAAAATATTGATTCTTTATAGCTTCAATTCCGTCTTCATTGATGCTTTTTATATTTGCATTCAATTGTGAAAAATTGTGAGCTGCTATTTCAGAAAGTGATTTGTTAATTTCAACATGAGTAACATCTTCAAAGTTTTTAGAAAAGAAATAGCTGTCCACACCAAAACCACCGGTTAAATCAGCCAGGGTTTTCCCTTTAACAAGTTCAGATTTGTAGTTTGCCGTTACTTCAGATGAGGTTTGTTCAATATTGATTTTGGGTGGATAGTATATGTTTTTGGTATTAAACCAAGTATGGAGTTTGTATTTGGCTTTTAACTTTCCTTCAATTTGCTGAACAATTTCAGTCATGGAAACCTCACGAAACGGACTTTTTTTAAACACAAGTTTGTCCAGTTTTTCATTCAGGTTTTTTGATATGAAATTTTGAACTTCAGTATTTAAAATAGCCCTGTTCAAATTTAAGTTATAAATTTTGGGTTAATCGCTGTACAATTTTATTTTCCGAAAGGAATTCTTTAGAAATTACTTTAATCACAGTGTATGATGGAACTGCAGCAATCATTCCCACAATTCCAAAAAGTAATCCTCCAATAACAATTACCAGAAAGATTTCCAGCGGGTGTGACCTTACACTGTTGGAAAAAATGAGGGGCTGACTCAGAAAGTTATCAATGACTTGTCCGGCTATAAATCCAACCATTACATATAGGGTAGTGGGCAGAACTACTGTGTTAAAGTCTTGTCCAAGATTGCTTGACATGGTCAAAAAGAACATGATGAACCCACCAATAAGCGGCCCGAGATATGGGATGATGTTAAGCAAAGCACAAAGAAAGGCGATAACTATGGCGTTGTCTATCCCAAAAAATAAAAGGACAAAGGAGTAAATGATAAACAACACTAAAATTTGAAACACCAATCCAATAAAATACCTGGAAAGAAGATTTTTGATTTTTTCAAGTGATTTTTCAAATCTTGCCTCTTTACTGTCAGGAATAAATGTGAGAATGCCGTTTTCAAGCAATTTGCTGTCTTTTAATAAGAAAAATGAAATAAACACTACTGAAAATAAACCGATACTAAAGGTGCCTAACGCACTTAAAAAGCTATTGATAAAATCAGGAATAAAGCCAAAATCAATTGATCCGAAAAAATCGGTATCACCAAACCTTGCTTCAACATCAAAATTTGGCCCTGAAAAATAGGCAAGGGTTTCAAGATATAAATTTTCTATCGTGTCAGAAAGGGACTCGATATTCAAGAGAGATAAATTATGACTTTGTTGCTTGATTAGAGGAATAAAAAGAAACAACAAACCAACAAAAACACCAAACATCAACAGCATAGTAACTATAACTGCCAATAAATTTCTGAATTTTAGTTTTTCCTTTAAAAATTTGATTATTGGTCTCCCTATCAATGTGACTACCCCTGATAGAGCTAAATAAACCAAAACACTTTGTATTTTGTAGAGAAACCAGGCTAATACAACAAACCCAAAAATAATAGCAACAGCCTTAAGGATGCCCTTAGTGATTTCACCTGACTGGATCATAGTAGTAAAAGTTGTTTAGTTTTCAAAAGCATACTTGATAATGTTTGCACCCATTTGTAAAGCTTTTAGCCTAACTTCTTCAGGATTATTATGCACTTCTGGGCTTTCCCATCCATTTCCCAAATCGGTTTCATAAGTGTAAAGTAAAACTAATCTATTTTCGTGATAAATTCCAAATGCCTGGGGGGGTAAATTGTCGTGCTCGTGAATTTTGGGTAAGCCATTTGGAAATCTATAATGATAAGTAAATATCGGGTGATTGGCCGGAAGCTCAACAAGTTCCTTATCGGGAAATACTTTTTTAAGTTCAGGCCTTAAAAATTTATCCATTCCATAATTGTCATCAATATGTAAAAACCCGCCACTGAATAAATAGTTTCTCAGGTTTGTGACATCTTCCGGAGTAAAGAAAACGTTTCCGTGACCAGTCATATGCACAAAGGGATATTGGAAAATTTCAACACTGGCGGTTTCGACGGTTTTTGGTGTTGGATTGATTCTCGTGTTGATGTTTTGGTTGCAGAAAGCAATCAAATTAGGCAGGGAGGTAGGGTTGGCATACCAGTCACCACCACCGTTGTATTTGAGAACAGCTATTTCCTGGGCTTGAGCAGCATCTAGCATTAAAAGCATTAATAAACTGGTTAAAATTAATTTCATACTAATAGGTTGTGGTTACATTTTCATTGACAACAATAATAAAATCGGCTTTGTTTAAATGTTCTTCCTCAAGTGAGGCTAATTCTTTTTGAGTAACAGTTGAAATAACAAGATATTTTAAATCGGGCTCAGAAAGTTTCAGATACCAGACAATCCCTTCATAAAAGTCGCTGTGATAAGCTCCATTGTAATGAAGAAAGAGACGGTTTTCAACTTTGTTTTCCAAAATGGAATAAGCCATAGTAGCATCTTTGATTGCCTGTGCTTTGACCAGTTCAGGGGTGCCGTGATCGCCCATCATCGTGAGTATGTTTTGATATGTGGGTAGATCAGGATCAAAAGCTATGGGTAGGGGAGCAATCCATTTTTTTTCTTCGGTTGACAAAGTGTCCAGCACCTCAAAACCATTTCTAAAAACCATACTGGCATAGCGTCTTGGGATGTTTGTTGCAACAAATTCTGTTTGATGTTTTTTAGCAAGATTGACCAGGGGAGCATAATCGGTTTTGTAGTTTGACCACAATCGTGCAAGCGTATCAAGTCCTTTTTGATCTATTTCTCCTTTTAAATATTTATCGAGAGCTTCCTGGTTATCTCTTTCAAACATTTCAGCCCCGATTGTAATTTCTCTGTCAATTAACAAATCTGAAGTGAGTTCCAGCTGTAACCAATGTGCAATGGCACTATTGTGTTGTTCACCAAAAAGTATAATATCACTTTTTTTTACAGCTTCAAGCATTTGATAATAATCAGTTGGTGTGCCGTCTGAGGTGTAAATGGTATATGCCTTTTTGTGTTGCCCGTAAGAACTATTAAAAAGAAAAGCGAAAATTAAAATCAGGCTGAATTGGTTCATAATATAAATATTGATGGGCTGCTAATTTAAATATAAAAAACCCGACTTAAAAAAATAAGTCGGGTTTGGGTTTAATATTTTGATTAAAAGTAGTTAGTGACTTCCGTCATCTTTTTTGCTCTTTTCTTTTTTCAATGGCTTTGCTTGAACATCATCACTTGTTTGAATGGGTACACCACGTTGCTGACCGTCTTTGCGCTCATATTCTTTCTTTTTTTCTTTCTCAAGTTTAGCTTGATTTTCCAAATTCACCCCTTCATCAATAACATTGATCGAAGTGTTTTTTTCATTTTTAACAACTTGTACCTCTGAATCTTGGTTTGTTTTATCGGTACCTTCGACTTTTACCACTGAAACTTCTTCTTTTACATCTTTTTCAACAATTGTCTTTACGTCTGTATCCTTAACGGTTACTTTTTTTACAGTAGTTTCTTTTTTAACATTCTCATTATTTTGCGAGAAAGCTGTTGAAGAGAATGTTAATCCAAAAACGACAGCTAAAATTAAAATATTTTTCATAATTATTTGAGATTATGGTTATTATAATCGAAAGATAATCAATCTTTAGTTAAAAAAAATAAAATAAAGTATAAATTCTTCACAAATACTGGATTTCAACACGATAAAAAAATATTAAATTAAAAATAAAAGTTTTAATCATAAATAACTGCCTTTTGGCTTATTTTTTTATTTTAGCATCTTCTTAAACTAACTAACAAATTATATGGAAGAAGCAGTTACTTCACCCAAAAAAAGCTTTTTAAACAAAGCGCTTGATTTAGTTGAAAAAATAGGTAATAAACTACCCGATCCTGCAATTTTATTTTTTTATTTACTCATCTTCGTATGGGTTTTATCGGCAATACTTTCTCCGTTTGATTTTGGTGAAATTCACCCAATGACCGGAAATAGTTTGAATGTGCAGAATTTACTAACGGGCACCCAATTAGCGGGATTTCTCGCAAGTATGGTTAACACCTTCGTGCTTTTTGCCCCATTGGGAATTGTTTTAGTTGCCATGCTGGGAGTTGGGGTAGCCGAACATTCCGGCTGGATAGACGCTGGTTTGAAAAAACTATTAAACTTCACCCCAAAACAGTTACTAACACCGATGCTTATTTTAATTGCTATCGTAAGTCACACAGCTGCAGACGCTGGTTACGTTTTAGTAATTCCATTGGGAGGAGTAATATTTTATGCTGCAGGACGCCATCCTCTGGCAGGAATAGCAGCAGCTTTTGCCGGTGTATCCGGGGGGTTTTCTGCAAACTTTATCCCCTCAGCTATTGATCCGCTCATTATGAGTTTTACACTAGAGGCGGCCAGAATACTTGACCCTGCTATTAATTTAAACCCTTTGAATAACTGGTATTTCACATCTGCATCAACTTTACTGATTGTACTTGTTGGGTGGTGGGTTACAGATAAAATTATTGAACCCAGACTTTCAAAAGTGAAAGTAGATGGTGATGAAGATCAAATGCCCAAAATGGTAGAGGTAACATCCAAGGAAAGTAAAGCTTTCTGGTTGGGACTTTTGGCAATGGTGCTTGGTATTGTAGGTTTGTTTTTGTGGGCATATCCGGCAGATTCGGCTCTTAGGGGTCCGGATATGGTTGATCCTGAAATTCAATCCCTTACTTCTTTTCATGCGCCTCTGATGAAGGCAATTGTTCCTCTCATATTCGTTTTATTACTCATACCAGGACTTGTATATGGCTTTGTGTCAGGGAGATATAAATCTTCAAGGGATTTGATAAAAAGTATGACAAAATCCATGGAAAGCATGGGTTACTACATTGTAATGGCCTTTTTCTGTGCACTTTTTATAGATGCTTTTTCACGTTCAAATATTGGTCTATTGATTGCAATCAAAGGGGCAAACTTCCTTCAAGCACTTGAATTGCCGGGTCAAATCACGATCGTTGGAATTGTAATCCTAAGTGCATTTGTGAATTTAATGGTGGGCTCTGCCTCAGCAAAATGGGCACTCATTGCACCCATTTTTGTTCCTATGTTAATGCAGTTGGGTATTTCACCTGACCTTACACAAGCAGCTTATCGGGTAGGGGATTCTGTTTCAAATATTATTACTCCATTATTACCCTATTTTCCGTTGGTAGTTGTTTTTAGTCAACGCTATGTCAAAGGAATGGGAATTGGGACTCTAATCTCCATGATGTTGCCCTATTCAGTCATATTTTTAATTACGTGGACGCTCTTCCTGTTAGTTTATTGGTGGCTGGGAATCCCATTGAGTTTTGAGGCAAATTATATTTATCCGGCTCCTTAAAAAACAGTCTGATTATACAACTTTTAAAAGATGTTTATTGATTTTCAGTAAACATCTTTTTTATTCTTAATATTTGAACTGAAAATGTATCTTTGCAGCCTTTAAAATAAATACTTTAAGCAGATGAAAGCCGGAATTGTAGGTCTTCCAAACGTGGGCAAATCCACATTATTTAACTGTCTGTCCAATGCCAAGGCGCAAAGCGCAAACTTTCCGTTTTGTACTATTGAGCCCAATATTGGTGTCGTCAATGTCCCTGACCCAAGATTGCAAAAACTGGAGTCTTTGGTGAAGCCGGAACGCGTGCTTCCTGCAACAGTTGAAATTGTCGATATCGCCGGTTTGGTAAAAGGTGCCAGCAAAGGCGAAGGGCTTGGAAACCAATTCCTGGCTAATATCAGAGAGACTGATGCCATTCTTCACGTTTTGAGATGTTTTGATAATGACAATATTGTTCACGTTGACGGTTCTGTAAACCCCATCAGGGATAAAGAAACCATTGATATGGAATTGCAACTTAAAGATCTCGAAACCGTTGACAAAAAACTTGACAAAGTAAAACGTGCCGCCAAAACCGGAAACAAAGATGCCCAAAAAGAAGAAGCAGTACTGTTAAAAATCAAATCCGGACTGGAGGCAGGGGTTTCTGTCAGGGCTATTGAATTGAGCAATGAGGACAGGGAAGAATTTGTAATACCCGCACAGTTTATCACAGACAAGCCCGTGATGTATGTGTGTAATGTCGATGAAGGTTCAGCAGTTAACGGGAATAAGTATGTGGACCTTGTAAAAGAAAACGTAAAAAACGAAAACGCTGAAGTTTTGGTTCTCGCCGTAGGCACTGAAGCTGATATTACTGAACTGGAAACCTATGAAGAGCGCCAAATGTTTTTGGAGGACCTGGGACTTGATGAAGCCGGTTCGGCTAAACTAATTCGTTCTGCCTATAAGCTATTAAACCTGCAAACTTATTTTACGGCAGGGGTCAAAGAAGTGCGTGCCTGGACCATACCCATTGGTGCTACAGCTCCTCAGGCCGCCGGAGTGATACACTCAGATTTTGAAAAAGGATTTATTCGTGCCGAAGTCATTGCTTATGACGACTATGTTCAATATGGCAGCGAAGCCAAAGTCAAAGAAGCCGGAAAAATGAGGGTGGAAGGCAAGGAATACATCGTTAAAGACGGTGATGTGATGCACTTTAGGTTTAATGTTTAAAGTCTCCACAAAACCCTTCAGGAGGCTTTTCAACTAAAATTATTGTGTTTTCTTTAAAATATATTTATCAGCCAATTCCCCTTCGATGATTGCACCTTCCTGATTGAGGTGCAAAAGATAATTCTCGCCAACTTTAAAAAGCGTTGGACTGCCTTTTACCTTTTCGGTAAGAACAATGCTGCCGCCATCTTCGGTCCATTCAAATGTGCCGGTTTCTTCAAAATAATTATTCTCTTTTCCTAAATACAATCGCTTGATAATATAAGTATTGTCATCTCTAAGTGTAATCTCTATATCAATTCCCTCACAATCCGCACAAGGTAAAACCCCTTTATAGACGCCCTGCCAGTCAAGTGAAATTTGAGAGGTATGCATATCCGGGACTTGTTCGGTTTCTACAATTTCTTCACCGTTATCCTTTTCTTTGTTTTTACAGGCTGTAAAAGCAAAGAGAATTAACGTTACATAAATCAGTTTTTTCATGGTTTTTAATTTTTAACGGTTGTCAATAATTCCAAATAGATATTCTAAATCTGGGTTGCTACCAAATTTAGTGATTAATACATTTAAAAGCAGGCTTCCTTCCTCACAATTTTTATTTTCATTTGAGCAACTATAAGTATAAGCCAATGCCAATCTGTAATTTGCTGCATAATCTTCAGGAAACATATCCAAAGCTTGCTTGTAATTATGTATTGCTGCGTTCCATTTTTTATCTTCCAGCCAGGTGTCTCCATATTTTATATAGTTCAGGTATTTCTGATTAATGTTTTCAGATACCATTGGTTTGATTTGTTCAGTTGAATCGGCTTTATAAATAAGAAAGCCAAAATAAAAAGCAAGTGTTAAACCAATTATAGCAGCAGAGGAAAACAAATAATTTTTGATTGTATTCCTTCTTTGAAGCCTTGTTTTTATTTCAGAGAGTTGTTTTTCAGTGGGCTTAAGGTTGCAATTTAAACCTTCAGGGATAGAATTGCCTTTAACCTTTTTACGTTCATTTTCAAACATACTCTTTCGCTTGCCCAACAAATTTTTATTGTTACGCAAAGATGTAATCATGCCTTGAATACCGCCAAATCCTCCGATCATAAATTGACTCTTAAAACTTTTTTTAAAAGTAAAAAAAACTTAAGTATCTAAGGGTTATTTTCTTAACAAATCCGCCCGTTTTATTGTTAATTACTTTCTTTTTTCACGGTTTCATTTATTGCTGTGAAGTCTTATATTAGCGGGTCTGAGAAATTTTTATATGGCCAAGGAAACTCAATATACTGAAGACAATATTCGCTCGCTTGACTGGAAAGAACACATCCGTATGCGACCCGGTATGTATATCGGTAAATTGGGTGACGGTTCTTCACCCGACGATGGTATTTACATACTTCTCAAAGAAGTGCTGGACAACTCCATAGACGAATATGTAATGGGTGCCGGTAAAACCATCGAAATACGTATCAAAGACAAAGAAGTAAGGGTAAGGGATTACGGCCGTGGTATTCCTTTGGGAAAAGTTGTTGATGTGGTTTCAAAAATGAATACCGGTGGAAAATATGACACCCGGGCATTTAAGAAATCTGTAGGACTCAATGGGGTAGGAACCAAAGCTGTGAACGCTTTGTCAACCTTTTTCAGGGTAGAATCCATTAGGGACAACCAGGTGAAATATGCCGAGTTTGAGCAGGGTGACCTTAGACTGGATTCAGAAACCGAAGAAACCTCACAGCGTCGCGGGACCAAAGTTATTTTCATACCCGATGAATCCATTTTTAAAAACTTCCGTTTTCGCACAGAATATGTTGCAAAAATGCTCAAAAATTATGTGTACCTCAACCGCGGGCTCACCATTGATTTTAACGGCGAAAAATATTATTCTGAAAATGGTCTAAAGGATTTACTTGAAGAAAACATACACCACGATGATGTTTTATACCCCATCATCCACCTGCAAGGAGAGGATATTGAAATAGCGATCACACACAGTAAAACACAGTACAGCGAAGAATACCACTCGTTTGTAAACGGACAAAACACCACACAGGGAGGAACACATCTTAACGCCTTTCGCGAAGCACTGGTAAAAACCATCAGGGAGTTTTACGGGAAAAACTTTGAAGCCAGCGACATCCGAAAGTCTGTTGTTTCGGCAATAAGCATTAAGGTTATGGAACCGGTTTTTGAGAGCCAGACCAAAACCAAACTGGGTTCAACTGATATGGGTGGAAATTTGCCAACTGTACGCACATTTATTATTGACTTTCTAAAAACCCAACTCGATAATTATTTACACAAGAATCCTGAGACGGCAGATAAACTACAACGCAAAATACTTCAGGCTGAACGCGAAAGGAAGGAATTGTCAGGCATTAGAAAACTGGCAAAAGAACGTGCCAAAAAAGCAAGCCTCCACAATAAAAAACTGCGTGACTGCCGTGTTCACCTTCAGGATACAAAATCCGACAGGCAACTGGAAACCACTCTTTTTATTACAGAGGGTGACTCAGCTAGTGGATCTATTACCAAAAGCCGTGATGTCAATACCCAGGCTGTTTTTAGTTTAAAAGGAAAGCCCCTCAATTGTTACGGCCTGTCTAAAAAAATAGTTTACGAAAACGAAGAGTTTAACCTGCTTCAGGCGGCATTAAATATAGAGGAAAGCATTGAAGACCTGCGTTACAACAACATTGTGATTGCAACAGATGCCGATGTGGACGGGATGCACATTCGGTTGTTGCTCATCACCTTCTTTTTACAGTTTTTCCCTGAAGTGATCAAAGAAGGCCATTTGTATATATTGCAAACACCACTCTTTCGCGTAAGGAATAAAAAAGAAACCATTTACTGTTATTCTGAACAGGAACGCATTGATGCCATTGAAAAATTAAAACCAAAACCCGAAATCACCCGATTTAAGGGACTTGGTGAAATTTCGCCGGATGAATTTAAACACTTTATCGGGCCGGATATTCGGCTTGACCCGGTAATGCTGGACAGAAATATGTCAATTGAAGAATTGTTGTCATTTTATATGGGTAAAAACACCCCGGAGAGGCAAGAATTTATCATAGATAACTTAAAAGTAGAGTTGGACAAAGTTGAAGATTTGTAAAGAGATATGTCAAAATATATTTTGTGTTTAATTTTAATTGTCGTTACAAAAGTTGGATTCTCTCAATCCGGATTTGAAGATTGGGATGAGAATTATAAGTTTATAAATGTTGATGAAGTAATTGCATTTGAGGAAAAATACGCTCAAGAAGTTGAAAAAGATACTACCACTGGTCATTATTATGTAAGAATCGATACATATAGGTTCTTTGCTGAATATACTGGAAATATAAGATTGGTTAAAGACGATGTTATTAATTCCGTTAAAAGGGTCCTTAAAATCAAGACAGGAGATTCAGGTATTTTAAATGATTTAGTTTCAAAAGAATATGAGTTCAATGTAGGTAACTCCAAAGTTTGGATGCCAATTCAAAATCAATTATTGGATTTTTTTAATAATGAGGTAAACAAAGGAGATAAAGTACTACTATATGCTTTGTTTACAAATGAACATCACTTTGAAGGAGGAATAACGAATATCTTTTTAATTTCAGAGTTTACTACTGAGTGGACAGATTAACTCAGGATTCAAAGCTTTCAATATATGAAACCAACAAATGATAGAAGAAAACGAAGAAATATCACCCGATTATAATGACGAAAATCCCGAGAGCTACACCATCATCAAAGTCAACGGGATGTTTAAAGATTGGTTTTTGGACTACGCCTCTTATGTAATCCTTGAACGTGCCGTACCTGCTATTGAAGACGGATTTAAACCCGTTCAGCGACGCATTATGCACTCGATGAAAGACCTGGACGACGGCCGTTACAACAAAGTGGCCAACATTGTGGGTCACACCATGCAATACCATCCCCATGGAGATGCCAGTATCGCCGATGCCATGGTGCAAATGGGTCAGAAAGACCTGCTTATTGACACCCAGGGTAACTGGGGAAACATCCTCACCGGTGATGGAGCAGCAGCATCCCGGTACATTGAAGCCCGGCTCTCAAAATTTGCATTGGATGTTGTTTTTTACGCTAAAATCACCCCTTGGCAACTTTCTTACGACGGAAGAAGAAAAGAGCCCATTAATTTCCCGGTTAAGTTCCCGTTGCTACTTGCACAAGGGGCAGAAGGGATAGCAGTTGGTCTTTCGACGAAAGTGTTGCCACATAATTTTATCGAACTCATTGACGCTTCCATAAAACACCTGCAAGGAAAGAAATTCACAATTTTCCCTGATTTCCCAACCGGCGGAATAGCAGATGTCACCAATTACAACGACGGCCTGCGAGGCGGAAAGGTGAGGACCAGAGCGAGAATCCAGCAACTGGACAAAAATACTTTGGTGATTACCGAAATTCCTTTTGGCACCAACACCACTTCCCTGATTGACTCCATCATCAAAGCCAATGAAAAAGGGAAAATCAAAATCAAGAAAATTGATGACAATACTTCGGCTGAGGTCGAGATACAAATTCATTTACCTTCGGGGATTTCACCTGATAAAACCATCGATGCACTTTATGCCTTTACGGCTTGTGAAACATCAATTTCGCCTTTGGGTTGTGTAATTGAAAACAACAAACCTCTATTTGTGGGTGTTTCAGAAATGCTGAGACGCTCAACAGACAGGACTGTGGAGCTTTTAAAGGCCGAACTTCAAATTCAGCTTGACGAACTGGAGGAACAATGGCATTTTGCTTCGCTGGAGCGCATTTTTATTGAAAAGAGAATTTACCGCGATATTGAAGAAGAAGAAACCTGGGAAGGTGTGATTCAAGCCATTGATAAAGGTTTGCAACCCCATATCAAGCATCTGAAAAGAGCGATAACCACTGATGATATTGTGAGGCTGACTGAAATTCGCATCAAGCGTATTTCTAAATTTGACATTGATAAAGCCCAGCAAAAAATTGATGCACTGGAAGAGCAAATCGCCCAGATTAAACATTACCTCGACAACCTGGTAACTTTTGCGATTGATTATTTCAAAAGATTGAAGAAAGACTATGGTGAGGGAAGGGAGCGCAAAACCGAGTTGCGCATTTTTGATGACATTGAAGCTACAAAAGTTGTCATAAGAAACACAAAACTCTATGTCAACAGGGCAGAAGGCTTTGTGGGGACAGGCCTTAAAAAAGACGAATATGTGACTGATTGCAGTGACATTGACGAAATTATTGTTTTTACCGAAGATGGAAAAATGATGGTCACCAAAGTGGACACCAAAACCTTTGTGGGCAAAAACATAATTCATGTAGCTGTTTACAAGAAAAAAGACAAGCGCACCATTTATAATATGATATACAGGGATGGCGCAAAAGGGGCTTCATATGTTAAGCGTTTTTATGTAACCGGAACAATCAGGGACAATGAATATAATTTAACACAAGGCAACAAAGGGTCACATGTGCTTTATTTTACAGCCAATCCCAACGGTGAAGCTGAGATTGTCAATATACTTTTACGCCAGTCAGGCAGTATTAAAAAACTAAAATTTGAACTTGACTTTGCCGATATTTTGGTAAAAGGAAGAAATTCTAAGGGAAATATCGTTTCAAAACACTCCATAAAACGAGTTGAGTTGAAGGAAAAAGGGCTTTCAACATTAAAACCCCGAAAAATCTGGTTTGATGACACCGTTCAAAGGCTTAACCTTGACGAAAGAGGAGAATACTTGGGCGAATTTAAAAAAGACGACCGGTTACTCGTTATTAATCAATCCGGTAAGCTTAAAACTGTCATACCTGATGTTTTACTTCGTTTTGATGACGATTTGGTAGTGCTGGAAAAATGGAAACCCAAAAAGCCCATTTCTGTGATTTACTGGGAAGGCGAAAAAGAAATCTTTTATGTCAAACGCTTCCTGATTGAAAATGAAGACAAAGAAGAACTCTTTATATCTGAGCATCCAAAGTCCTATCTTGAAATTGTCTCCACCGATTACAGGCCAATGGTCGAAGTGATTTTCAACAAGCAAAAAGGCAAAGACCAAAAAGAGAGCCTTACTGTAAATCTGGAAGAATTTATTTCAATTAAAGGCATCAGTGCACAAGGAAACCAACTGACCAAAGAAAAAGTAAAACAAATCAATTTACTGGAGCCCTTGCCCTTTGAGGAGCCTGAAGAAATTCCCGCTGAAGAAATGGAAGTAGTCGATGAAGAAGCCGTTTCTCAAAATACTGATGCAACCTCTAAGATTGATGATTCAGATGACGAGACGCTAGACGAAAATGGGCAAATTACCCTAAAGCTCGATTAATCTACCCTTACGGCTGTACCGCGTTGCTTTTGGGTTTGTCCCACGATGCCATATTCAAAAGTATATTTGTTTCCTTCTGTTGTGAGGATTTTGATATGAACAGCACGTTCCTCATCCATACTCTGTGGATTGATTTTCTGTAAAATGTATTCACAATTATTGATCCAGCGAATGGAGGAGGTGTCTGCCCTTCCACGGAAATAATCAATTTCAATGCTGTCATTCCGCACAAAAGTAGTTTTTAAAATTTCGTTGTCTATGAAAGCCTCAAATTCAAATGTTCCGGTTCTGAAATTTTCACAGTTGCGTTCCGGGTTGTAGCAGGAAGTAAAAAGAAGGAGTAAGGGTAAAATTAAGAAATAGCGCATTGCAATGTTTTTTGCAAATTTCTGGAAAAAAGGGGAAGTCTGCTAATTTTTATATTCCTTAAAAGTCCCGTCTTTGTAAAAAATAATGATACGCTCTATTTTTTCGTCTGAATTTTTGACTTCAAACGATTTGTCAGGTGGAGTTCCTATCTTTGAAACAGGAATTTCCGGTTCTTTATCAAATAGAGATTTTTGAGGTTGATTCTCAGTAGGAGCATTAGTATCCGGAAAATCGCCTTTTCCGTTCAATAACCAGTAAAGTTTTACTTCCGGAAATTTATCCAGGATTTTCATTACAAATTCAAGACTGGGTTTATTTCTTCCTGACAGCAAATGTGAGATACTTGAGCGATTAAAATCAATGGCATCTGCCAGGGCAGAAGAAGTCAACCCGTAATAATCCATCACTATTTGTAGTCTTTTAGCAAAATCTTCACTGTTTACCACTGTAACATAATTTTTGTTTCACAAGACATTACAAATGTAACAAAATATCCTATAGCAATACTAAAAACCTTTTAAAATCTTTAAATAAACAATGAAATTATACTTTATATAAGTCTTATTAACTAATTGATATACATTTAATAAATTAGATTATATTAGTTGTAGTAAATTTTGTTTACAATTTGCAATTCCATAAGACTTTTACTATTCGATTTAGTTACAAGTGTAATCAAATTAAGCATATTTTATTGTTTACGTTTGTAAACTTTAGCTTATTTACTTTTGTAAATATGAAGAACAACCTTTCAGATACTCAGTTTAATCAGTTTAGGGAAACCAAACTTTCCGGTAGGTACATCACATTAAATTGTATTGAACCAATCATAAAAAAATTGGATTCTGAATTTAAAATAGAAATTGAAGGCAATTCTGAAGAACAACGGCCATTATATTCCATAACTATTGGTTCCGGAAAATTCAAAGTGCTGATGTGGTCTCAGATGCATGGTAACGAGTCAACCACTACAAAGGCTATTTTTGATTTTTTAAACTATTTACAAGCTGATGGAAAGAATCAAACATTGTTAAAACAAAATTTTACATTTAAAATCCTTCCCCTGCTCAATCCAGATGGTGCTCTGCGATACACTAGGGAAAATGCAAATGGGGTGGATTTAAATCGTGATGCTCAAGACAAATCACAAATTGAGATACAAGTCTTATTCGATGTGTTTGAAAGCTTTAAACCCGATTTATGCTTAAATATGCACGATCAAAGAACGATTTTCTCTGCAGGAAACACTTCAAAATCAGCGGTTATTTCATTTTTAGCACCTTCGGCAGATAGTTCAAAAACGATTTCAGAAACAAGGGCTTATGCTATGCAACTCATTGCATCAATGAACAATCACTTACAAATGTATATTCCCGGGAATGTGGGAAGGTACAGCGATGAGTTTAATCCCAATTGTCTTGGAGATACTTTTCAATCCTTAAATGTACCAACAATCCTCTTTGAAGCAGGGCACTGTGACGATTACCGGCGAGAGGATACAAGAAAATATGTGTTTATGGCTCTTTTAAGTTTGTTTGAAACAATTTCAGAAAATAAAGACAACCTACCCGCAGTAGCTGAATATTTTAAAATTCCGGAAAATGAAAAACTGTTTTTTGACATTATTATCAGAAATGCTAAGTTTTCAAATCAAATAACTGATGTTGCCATACAATTTGAGGAAAGACTTATTGAAAACAGTATTAATTTCAATCCAAAGGTCTCTAAATCAGGTAATTTAAATATATTTTATGGACATAATGAAGTAGATGCGGGAGAAAAAGAACTAATTATTAAAGACAATAAAAGTTTTTTACTTGATAATGAAATAATTAAACTTACATTAAACGGTATCAATAATTTAATGATTTAGCCATTTTTTAGTCATTTTTTAAGAATATTTCTCAATAATGAAATTATATTTGCTGAATAATCAATACAATTAAAAAAAGACAAATGGCAAAATTTAAACTAGACAATGTTGATCATCAAATACTTGATATGCTGATTGATAATTCAAGAGTTCCCTTTACAGATATTGCAAAAAAACACAATGTTTCTGCTGGCACTATTCACGTAAGAGTTAAGAAGATGGAAGACGCTGGCATCATTACCGGATCAACATTAATGGTTGACTATAAAAAGTTGGGATATTCTTTTATCGCCTATGTCGGAATTTATCTCAATAAAACCTCACAAACTAAATTTGTTCTTGAACGTCTTAAAACAATCCCCAATGTAACTGTAGCTCATATTACAACCGGAAAATTCAATATTTACTGTAAAATAAGAGCAAAAAATACCACCCACGCTAAGGATATTATTTATCAAATAGATGATATTGATGGTGTTTTAAGAACGGAAACTATGATTTCATTAGAAGAAAGCATAAATGACAAAAAACGTTTAATGCACGATATATTTGATAACCAAGGCTAATATATCAAATAGCGAATTTGCAACCTTCTACCAGGGATATGTTCATTTGGCCCCCGAAGGTTTCACCATAGAAAATGCTTTAAAACAAAGTTTTGAGGCATTTTTTAATTATTTCAACTGCCTTAACGACACTAAGGCAGCATACAGCTATGCCCCGGGAAAATGGACTTTAAAAGAAGTTTTGGTTCACTGCATAGATACCGAGCGAATAATGAGCTACAGGGCACTTAGGTTTGCAAGAAATGATCAGACTGAACTTCCGGGTTTTGAACAAGATGATTATGTGCCACATTCAAACTCAAACTCAAGGAATTTAAGTGATATTATTGAAGAGTATAAGGCATTAAGGCAATCAACAATCCATTTATTTAAATCGTTTAATGATGATGTGTTGATGAGGATAGGAGTTGCAAACAGTCAGCCAATATCGGTAAGAGCTCTAGGGTTTATAATTTCTGGACATGAATTGCACCATCTTAAAGTGTGTGAAGAAAGGTATCTGTTAGACTAAAGTTTCATCATCTTCTTCTTCACGCTCAATTTCATCAAGTGATTTTTCAGGAACCTCTAAAATGGGTTCATTATAGTTCTCTGGATCATAATCATCCTCAATAAAGTTTGCCATAGAATTCACTAACTTTGAACTTACTTTCACAAGATATATGTCCTCCTGACTCCTAACTTCAACAGCTTCAATAAGTTCGCCTTTAATGTTTTTGAAAGATATGATGTCATCGTCATCATACCCAAAAGGATACTTCTCAACCAGAAGGGATAGAATTTCTGGCGTAAGTTTTTTGAAATCAACGATGACGCGTTTCATAACTTATGGGGAATGGTTATTTTGATTATAAAACTACATAATTTTTTTATTCCAAAAAATAGTCATTTGATTTTAACCTCCAGATTATTTTTATTCTAAATAATATTTAAACGCCTTTAGAATATCAATGTTTGAAACTTGGATATCAAAAACCGGACTTCCAATTTTTTTTAATAACACAAAATTCACTTGTAAGTTATTGTTCTTTTTGTCAAAAATCAAATAAGAAATAATATCGTCAATTGACTCTTTATCAAAAGAAACCGAGGAAAAATATTTTTTAAAAACGAAATGTATTTCATCAACTGTTTGTTTGGGCAAATCAAAATAAATATGAGAAAGAAAAGCTTCTAACACCATTCCGATAGCTATGGCCTCACCGTGTAAAAGGGGTTTGATTTTCTTTTCTGAAAGCGAGTAACTTTCAATGGCATGACCCAAAGTATGCCCGAAATTTAAACTTTTTCGCAATCCGGCTTCATAATAATCCTGGGAGACAATTGTGTTTTTTATTTGAACAGACTCAAAAATGATTTCTGATAAAACAGGAGTTTCCAGAGTAATTATATCAGTTGTAAGTTTATTCCAGTGGTTTTCTGAATAAATAAGACCGTGCTTCAAAGCTTCTGCTAAACCGGAATTAAAATGATTCAATGGAAGGGTTTTTAAATAAGACGCATCAATTATGACCATTTTTGGATTTGACATTACCCCAATCTGGTTTTTAAGAACTCCCAAGTCAATACCGGTTTTTCCACCCACAGAAGCATCTACCATCGCCAATAGCGAAGTGGGGATGTTTATAAAAGAAACCCCACGCAAAAATGTTGAAGCAACAAAGCCACCCAAATCAGTGACTACTCCACCACCCAAATTTATGATAAGTGATTTTCTGTCAAAATGATTCTTTGACAGCTCATTCCAAACCTTTATACAAGTTTCAAGGTTTTTGTTTTCTTCCCCTGGATTGATGCATATATCAATTATTTCTGATTCACTAACAAGCCGGGAAATCAATTTTGACTTACAATACTTAGAAGTGTTTGTATCAGTTATAACGGCAATCTTAGACGGTTTAAAATCTTTAATAAATTGATTTAAAGAATCGTAACCGTCTTCATTAAAATAAATTGAATAATTGCCTGTAATTATAGGCTTCATGATACATTTAGCATTTAAGGTTCACCAAGTGAAAATAAGCATAAATACTAAAAAATCGATGGAAATCTCAGTATATTTGCATCATTAATCCTAATGTCTATATGGCTTCAAAAAATCTCTTCGAAAATACTGAAGTTGCCTTCTCCCTTAAAACTGATTCTGAACTTGAACGTGCCTATTTTCTATTTAAAATGATTGGCAGTGAGCCATTAGTGAAAATAGGAACGGCGGCAACCAAATTTGCTTTAAGCGCAAAATTGCCCGTAGAAGGTTTGATAAGGTCAACTGTGTTTGATCATTTTTGTGGCGGGGTCAATGAAGAAGACTGTTTGCCGGTGGTTGATAAAATGTATTCAAAAGGCGTATATGCTGTTTTAGATTATTCAGTTGAAGGTAAAAATCTTGAAATGTCGTTTGATATTGCAACAGATAAAGTACTGCGACTTACCGAATTTGCCGAAAGCAAGGAAGCCATGCCTTTTTCTGTTTTTAAACCCACAGGTTTTGGAAGGCTTGAAGTTTATAGAAAAGTCACTGAAAATGAAGAACTCACAACAGTTGAGCGCATTGAATGGGAAAAAATTACTGAACGTTTTGACAAAGTTTGTAAAATGTGCTCAGACACAGGAGTGGCGCTGCTTATTGATGCTGAAGAAAGCTGGATGCAAGATGCGGCCGATGATTTGGTGCTTGATATGATGCGTAAATACAACAAAGAAAAAGCTGTGGTTTTTAGTACGCTTCAATGCTACAGATGGGACAGGCTGGAATATTTGAAAAAAGTTCACAAAATTTCAGAAGAAGAAGGATTTATACTTGGCTTTAAAATAGTGAGAGGTGCTTACCTTGAAAAAGAAAACAAGAGGGCAGAGGAGAAGGGGTATAAAAGTCCTATTTGTGCAACTAAATCGATAACAGACGATAATTTCAATACCATTCAGGAGTATATTTTAAGCAATTTGGACAGGATTCACTTGTTTATTGGAACCCATAATGAGCATAGCACATATCTTGCAATGGATTATATGGAAAAAAACAGCATTGCATGTAATGATAAAAGAGTGTGGTTTGGGCAATTGTATGGAATGAGTGATCATATTAGTTTCAACCTGGCTATGGAAGGATATAACGTTTCAAAATACCTCCCTTTTGGTCCTGTTAAAGATGTAATGCCTTACCTGATCAGGCGTGCTGAGGAAAACACTTCAGTAGCCGGTCAAACCAGCAGGGAATTGAGTTTGCTTAAGAGGGAAAAGGAGCGAAGAAAGCTTTAATTTGTTTCAGACAGTGAAATAATTACAGCGTGTTCATCACAGTTCTCTACTTCCAGCCGGAGTGATTTTTCATCTTTTTTACCGGTAATAACATATAAATTACACAATGCACGATTGGTGTCGCTTTCGCCAAATCGAACACGTCCACGTTCCAGAAGGTAAGCAACATAAGAAGTATCCAGGTTTTTCTCCTGAATTTTAGCTAAAACGTCTTCCGAATAAACTTTTGGCTTTAAACGAATGTTTTTTTTCACCCTGGCATTGGGACTGTAATCACAACTGGCACCCTTTTTATTTAGAAAAAACACCAAAAAAATCATTCCAACAGAAAATCCAAACAAGTAATAGGCAAGACGATGTATAAACTTCATAAAATTTTAGAGAATAATCAGATTGATGTCACTGTAAGGAATGTCAAACCAATCTGAAATAGATTTATTGGTTAAAATACCGCGGTAAAAATACACACCATTTTTCAAACCATTGTCAAAACGAATGGCATTTTCCAAACCACCGGATTCAGCAATGTCCAATAAATATGAAGTAAAGATGTTACTTATTGATATTGAAGCAGTTTTAGGGTACCTTGCCGGAATATTTGGCACGCCATAATGAATAACCCCATTCTTTATAAAGGTAGGCTTGTCGTGAGAAGTCATTTCAGAGGTTTCAAAGCATCCGCCCATATCAATACTCACATCAATAATTACTGCGCCTTTTTTCATATTTTCAACCATTGTTTTTGAGACAACAATAGGTGAACGATCGGTTCCTCTCATTGCTCCAATGGCAACATCACAGCGCTTTAAGGCTTTGAGCAGGTTTTTGGGCTGAAGGGTGGAAGTGTATAGAGGTCTTCCAATATTGGTTTGCAAACAACGTAGTTTTGTGATTGAGTTGTCAAAGATCTTAACACTTGCTCCAAGTCCCAATGCTGATCTGGCAGCAAATTCACCAACGGTTCCGGCACCAAGAATAACAACTTCCAGTGGTGGCACCCCACTAATGTTTCCAAACAAAAGACCATTACCGTCTTTTTCATTGACAAGTAATTCTGATGCTATTAAAATAGAAGCAATACCGGCCAATTCACTTAATGCCCTAACAGCAGGAAAAGCACCGTTTTCATCCTGTAGAAATTCAAAAGCCAAAGCGGTGATTTTCTTTTTGGATAATGCTTCAAAATATTCCTTTTCGCGTGTTTTTAATTGAATGGCTGAGATAAGCACTGTTTTTTGCTTAATCATTTCAATTTCCTCGGGAGTAGGAGGCTCCACTTTTAGTATAATGGGGCAAGAAAAAACTTTTTTGGTGTCCTGGGTAATTTCGGCACCGGCATCAGCATAAGCTTTATCACTGAAACTCGCTCCTTCACCGGCACCTTTTTCAATGATGATTTTATGACCGTTAGCAACTACAGCAGAAACAGCATCCGGTGTAAGACAAATTCTTTTTTCCTGATAACAAGTTTCTTTAGGGATGCCTATAATTAAGTCGCCTTTAGACTTTTGAATTTCAAGGGTTTCCTCTTTGGGCATCAATTGTGCAGCTGTAAAAGGCGAGAGTGACTTAGCCATCAGTAGTAGGGTTGAATGTAAGTAACTAAATTACAACTTTTAAGTGTATGATGCAAGTAAGAATATAGATAGAAAATTAACGAAAAAGATCCCTTAGCTCTCCCCAAATAGTTTTTTTCTCTCTTAATTCTTCTTCAAATTCTCTAAGATTGTCACCGCGTATTTTATTAAATACTTTTGCGCGAATAAGATAAACTGTTGGTATGATTACTAGCATTACAGGAATCATGTATAACAATTCAACCTCATCTGCATTTAAATTTTGATTTATAATGCCCCAAGTTTGAAACAAGTACATAGCTATAGGAATCAGAATAATCCAATGCCACCAATGTTTACAAGTAAAAAACCAAATAAGTAAAAGATAGAGAGGGATAAGTTTACCTGATAAAAACCAGGTAAAGTGTTGATAAGAAAGGTAATTTGTTGTTAGTGTAAAAAAAGGTGTTTCCCAAACATTTGAATCTGCCGGAAAATTTTCATAGAGATAAAATAGATAAGGTGAAATAGCAATTAAAAAAATCACTATTCCACCTCCTATTGTGAATTTTCTACCCTTGTCTTGGGATTTGGATGTTCGATAAGTCGACTTGTTGATCATTGCTATCTAAACTTTCTGGTGTACAAGATACAAATAATCCAGTAAAAAATAGAGCAACAAAAAACATTGCTTTTGACATTTTCATAATATTAGTTTTTGTGAGGTTAATAGTACAAACCTATCCAAAAAAAACTAAAGTATTTTAAAAATTATTCCCGTATCTTAGTTAGTTATCATTTTTTAAACTATTTCATTGCGTTTTAATGAAATTTAAGGGTTCTTTTTAAACTATTTGGGAATTGATAAGCCTAGTGTTTATCAGCAAAAGCGGTTAATAAGTTGTCAATCTCTATTCATAGGCATTAATTGTTAAAGTTCTTGTTCCATCGTTATTTTTGGTTATAAAAATTTCATTTTTTTGATTTGGTAAAATATTTTTGATTTTCTCAGGCCACTCGATAAAATTCCAATTATCACTGTAAAAATATTCTTCAGCACCTAGATCAAGTGCTTCTTTTTCGTCTTCCAGTCTGTAAAAGTCAAAGTGATATATTACCCCATTTTGAACAGGGTATTCATTAACAATCGAAAATGTGGGGCTGGAAACTAAATTGGCAGAGCCTAATTGTTTTGCGATTTCCTTGATAAGTGTTGTTTTGCCTACGCCCATATCTCCATAGAAAAGCAATGTTTTTCCAGAAATAGAAGACAGTACAGCGTTCGCCACACTTGGCAAACCGGATATATCGTAGGTATATGTCATAACTTTGGGGTTACGTGCCCAAATATACTAAAAAAAACATTACCTAGGCATCAATACAGCAAATGGAATAATCATTTCTTCCAAGGATACTCCACCGTGTTGGTAAGTGTTTCTGTAATAGCTTACATAGTGGTTGTAATTGTTGGGGTAAGCAAAGAACAAGTCACCTTTGGCAAAAATGAAAGAGCTGCTCATGTTTATACTTGGCAGATGAATTGTTTTCGGATCTTTGATTGCCAATACTTCCTTTTGCTCATAGGTTAAACTTTTTCCGGTTTTATACCTAAGGTTTAAACTGGTGTTCTTATCACCAATTACTTTTGAGGGATGTTTTACATTGATGGTGCCGTGGTCTGTAGTGAGTATAAGTTTAAAACCTAACTGCGCTGCTTGCTGGATTATTTCCATTAAAGGCGAATTTTTAAACCAGCTTTGCGTCAATGATCTATATGATTTATCTGTTGAGGCCAATTCTTTTATAACATCCATTTCAGTTTTGGCATGGGAAATCATGTCCACAAAGTTATATACCACAACAGTCAGGTCTTTGTCCTTTTGTGTCTTGAAGCTTTCAACAAGTTTTTTTCCTTGTTTCTGGCTTGAGATTTTGAAATAATCAAAATCGATTTGTTGACCTAACCTTTTTAGCTGTGACTCTAAAAATTCTTTTTCATGCATGTTTTTTCCCCCTTCGTCGGTGTCATTCAACCACAAATCGGGATGTAGCTTTGCCATATCATCAGGCATAAGTCCGGAAAAAATAGCGTTTCGTGAGTATTGGGTTGCTGTGGGCAAGATGCTGAAAAATGAGGATTCCGACTCTTTTTTGTAAATATTATTCAAAAAGGGTTCAAACGCTTTCCATTGGTCATACCTCAGGTTATCAATAACTACAAAGAGTGTGGGCCTATCCTTTGAAAGTTCTGGCACTACCTTTTCTCTGAATATTGTATGTGACATCACTGGAGAATCGCTTCCCTTTTCAAACCAGGTTTGATAGTTCTTTTCAATAAATTTGAAAAATTGTGTGTTAGCTTCAGATTTTTGGGATTCAAGTATTTCAAACATACCTGTATCTTCAATTTCTTCAAGCTGCAGTTCCCAATAAATCAACTTTTGATACAAGTCAACCCATTCTTGATAACTGTTAACAGACGATAAGTCCATTGCAATTTTTCTAAACTCCTGCTGATAGTTTGATGTTGTTTTTTGGGAAATCAACCTTGAATGGTCCAAGTTCTTTTTTAAACTTAACAGAATCTGGTTTGGGTTGACCGGTTTGATGAGATAATCGGCTATTTTTGAACCAATGGCTTCTTCCATGATATATTCCTCCTCGCTTTTTGTAATCATCACCACGGGAAGGTTGGCTTTTTTCTCTTTAAGCTCGTGAAGGGTTTCAATTCCTGTTAAACCGGGCATATTCTCGTCCAAAAAAACGATATCAAAGTTGTTGTTTTCTATTTCTTCAAGAGCCTCTGTGCCACTTTGGGCTTTGGTAACTTGATAATTTTTTTCCTCCAAAAAAAGTATGTGTGGTTTAAGTAATTCAATTTCATCATCAACCCAAAGAATCTTTATCTTATTCATATTTCTCGCAGTGTGTTTTAAAAAGTTTAATTGACTATATTTGTCAAGGTTTTACCTAGCTTTTTCTAAAATTTATATTCTATTGAACGCTCATACTAAGCTCAATATTTTTAACGACCCAATTTACGGTTTTATTACGATACCGGACACCATCGTTTTTAAATTGATTCAGCATGCTTATTTCCAAAGACTGCGCCGCATTTCTCAAATGGGCCTGTCATATTTGGTTTATCCGGGAGCTCATCATACAAGGTTTCACCATGCCTTGGGTTGCATGTATTTAATGCAAAAAGCAGTCCAAGTATTGCGGTTTAAGGAGGTTAGCATTTCTATTGAAGAAGAAGAGGCCTTGCTTATTGCAATATTATTGCATGATATTGGTCACGGACCTTTTTCTCATGCAATGGAAAACAGTATAGTAGAAGGCATTTCCCATGAAGAAATTTCACTGCTTTTCATGAAAGAACTCAATGAAAAGTTTAACGGAAAATTAACTCCCGCAATTGAAATTTTCAACGGAAATCACCCTAAAAAGTTTTTATGCCAACTAATTTCAGGACAACTCGACATGGACAGATTGGATTACCTGAAGCGCGATAGTTTTTATGCAGGAACCCCGGAAGGAAATATCAATTCTGAACGATTGATAACAATGCTCAATGTAGTAGACAATGAGTTGGTGGTTGAGGAAAAGGGGGTGTATTCCATAGAAAAATTCATCATAGCTAGGCGCTTTATGTATTGGCAAGTGTATTTACATAAAACAGGAATTGTGGCAGAACAAATTTTGGTGAATATCTTAAAACGTGCAAAAGAACTTGTTCAAAACGGAAAATCTTTGACCGCCAGTGAACCATTAATGTTTTTTCTGGAAAATCAAATAGACAAAACAAACTTCACACCTGAAGTATTAAAAACATTTTCAGAACTTGACGATACAGATATACTTGCAGCTATTAAAGCCTGGAAAAATGACGATGATTTTATTCTAAAGACACTTTGTAAAAGCCTTTTGAACAGAAACCTTTTCAAAATCAAGGTCAAGAATGAACCATTTACCAATCTTGAAATAGATAAAAAAGTAAAAAAAATAACAGAGGCTTTCAAAATCACTGAAAATGAAGCCGCCTACTTCACTTTTAACGGCAGTATCTCAAACCAAGCATATAGCGAAACAAAACAGAATATAAAATTGCTGACAAAGAAGGGAAGTGTTGTTGACCTTGTGCAACTGAGTGACCAGATTAACAGTAAAGCATTGACAAATTTGGTTACAAAATATTATCTATGCTATCCAAAGAATAAAGATTAACCCTTTTTTTCTATTTTTGCCTGAATGAAACAACAAGTTCAAATCAAGACAATACAATTTTATCACCCTGAACCGGTTTCATCACTTATAACCAAAACCACAAACCAATAGATGAAGTTTACGGCATCACAAATTGCAAGCATACTGGAAGGTGAAGTTGACGGTAACCCGGAAATTGAAGTTTCAAAACTTTCTAAAATTGAAGAAGGCGAACCCGGCTCACTTACTTTTCTGTCAAATCCCAAATACACTTCATTTATTTACTCAACCAATGCATCAATAACAATTGTCAACAAAAGTTTCAAACCTGAGGAAAAGCTCAAAACCACGCTTATTAGGGTTGAAAATGCATACAGTGCTTTTTCTAAATTGTTGGAGTATTACAATATGGTAAAACTTAACAAAACCGGGATTGAGGAGCCGGTTTTTAAGTCAAATACGGCAGTTTTTGGTGAAAACATCTATCTTGGGGCATTTTCTTATGTTGGTGATGACGTGAAACTGGGGAACAATGTGAAAATATTCCCAAATGTATACATCGGTGACAATGTAACTATTGGTGATAATGTTATAATATTTGCTGGTGCAAAAATTTATTCTGAAACTTTAATTGGAAATAACTGTGTCATACATAGTGGTGTAATATTGGGGGCTGACGGCTTTGGTTTTACCCCCAATGAAAATGGCGAGTACAATAAAGTTCCTCAAACCGGAAATGTCATTATTGAGGATTATGTGGATATCGGAGCAGGTACAACCATAGACCGTGCAACATTAGGCTCAACAATTATAAGAAAAGGGGTAAAGTTGGACAATCAAATACAAATTGCCCACAATGTAGAAATTGGGGAAAACACTGTTATAGCAGCACAATCAGGTATTGCAGGATCCACAAAAATTGGAAAAAACTGCATGATAGGTGGTCAGGTTGGTATAGCCGGTCATTTAACGATTGGCAACGGCGTAAAAATTCAGGCGCAAAGTGGAATTGGAAGAAATGTAAAAGACAATGAAACCTTACAAGGTTCACCTGCATTGAATTATGGAGATTACAACAAGAGTTATGTACATTTTAAAAATTTCCCGAAAATTATCGAGAGGTTAAATATTATTGAGAAAAACAATGGAAACGAATGATTGTTTAAAAAAACAGCAAACCCTTGCAAAAGAGGTTTCGCTCACAGGTGTAGGGCTGCATACAGGTAAAGAGGTTACCTTAACCCTAAAACCTGCACCCATTAATTATGGCTATGCTTTTGTTCGCACAGATTTGGAAGGAAACCCTGTAATTGAGGCCGACGCCAATTATGTGGTGAGCACACAAAGAGGAACCAATTTGGAAAAAAAAGGGGTTAAAATTCAAACTTCTGAGCATGTATTAGCTGCACTGGTTGGTATGGATGTTGACAACTGCATACTTGAACTCAATGCTCCAGAACCACCCATAATGGACGGATCTTCAAAATATTTTGTTGAAGCTATTGAAAAGGCTGGTTTGATTGAACAGGAAGCCCCTAGGGAAGAATATATAGTAAGAGACGTTATCACTTATATTGATGAAGAATCCGGAAGTGAAATAACAGTAATTCCAGCCGATGAATACCAAGTGACAACTATGGTGGATTTTGGAACTAAAGTTTTAGGAACCCAAAATGCAACTCTAAAAAATATTTCAGAATTCAAAGATGAAATTGCCAACGCCAGGACTTTTAGTTTCCTGCATGAAATTGAAATGCTGCTTGAACACGGCTTAATAAAGGGTGGTGATTTAAACAATGCCATTGTCTATGTTGACAAAGAGCTTTCGCCATCAACTATGGAAAAGTTGAGGGCTGCTTTTAAAAAAAACTCAATTTCAGTAAAACCCAACGGCATACTAGATAATCTTACCCTACACTATCCCAATGAAGCTGCACGTCATAAATTGCTTGACGTAATTGGTGATTTGGCGTTAATTGGCACCAGAATAAGGGGAAAAGTTATAGCAAATAAACCAGGACACCAGGTTAATACACAGTTTGCAAAAAAACTTTCAAAATTGATTAAAATCGAAAAGCGAAACAACATACCAAAATATGATCTGTCTTTACCTCCTTTAATGGATGTCAATCAAATCATGAGTATGCTGCCTCACAGACCGCCTTTTTTGTTGGTTGATAAAATCGTTGAACTGTCAGATTCTCATGTAGTGGGATTGAAAAATGTGACAATGAATGAACCATTCTTTGTTGGTCATTTTCCCGGAGCTCCGGTAATGCCGGGTGTTCTAATTGTTGAAGCGATGGCACAAACAGGAGGAATTCTAGCATTAAGTACAGTTCCCGATCCGGAGAATTACCTGACTTACTTTATGAAAATCAATAATGTTAAATTTAAACAACAGGTGTTACCAGGTGACACCCTCGTGTTTAAACTTGATCTTATAACTCCAATACGACGCGGAATCGTTCATATGCAAGGAAATGCCTATGCAAACGATAAACTTGTAACAGAAGCCGAATTAATGGCTCAAATTGTAAAATCTAAAGAATAAAATGAATCAACCCTTAGCATATGTCCATCCGGGCGCAAAAATTGCAAAAAATGTTGTTATTGAACCTTTTACAACCATTCACAACAATGTAATCATTGGTGAAGGCACTTGGATTGGTTCAAACGTAACAATCATGGAAGGTGCCCGAATTGGAAAAAATTGTAACATTTTTCCCGGTGCGGTAATTTCAGCAATTCCACAAGATTTAAAATTTCAGGACGAAGAAACTACTGTAGAAATTGGTGATGGAACTACTATTCGAGAGTTTGTTACCATAAACCGCGGCACCCTTGACCGTATGAAAACTGTAGTAGGAAAAAACTGCTGGATTATGGCTTATTGCCACATTGCACACGATTGTATAGTTGGTGACAATTGTGTTTTTTCAAACAACAGTACGCTTGCAGGGCACATCACCGTTGGCGACTATGTGGTTTTAGCGGGTATGGCAGCCATTCAACAGTTTTGTATGATTGGAAGCCATGCTTTTGTAACTGGAGGTTCATTGGTAAGAAAAGACGTTCCACCATATGTAAAAGCAGGTAGAGAACCTCTTTCATATGTGGGAATCAATTCCATTGGATTGAGACGACGTGGATTCAGCACTGAGAAAATAAGGGAAATTCAGAACATTTACAGAATCCTTTACCAAAAAAACTACAACAATTCTCAAGCTGCAGAAATCATAGAAGCAGAAATGGAAGCCACACCGGAAAGAGATGAAATCCTTCAGTTTATCAAAAATTCACAACGAGGAATCATGAAGGGTTATGTAAGCTCAATTTAAATAGTATTCAAAATATAAAAAATCAAAATGGCAACAACATCAGATATTAGAAACGGACTTTGTATAAAGTACAACCATGACATTTTTAAGGTTATTGAATTTCTTCACGTAAAACCGGGGAAAGGACCCGCTTTTGTGAGAACAAAACTCAAAAGTGTAACATCCGGTAAAGTAATTGACAATACTTTTTCAGCAGGACATAAAATTGAGGAAGTAAAAGTTGTTACCAGTAAATTTCAATTTCTTTATAATGACGGCGACTTTTACCACTTTATGGATGTAGAGGATTTTACCCAAATCCAACTCAAAGAAAGTGCTCTTGATAACCCCGGATTGCTTAAAGAAGGAGAGATGGTTACCATTCTCATTAATACCGAAGACAATATGCCACTTTCGGTTGATTTGCCTGCCAGTGTTATCCTTGAAGTTACTCAAACTGAACCCGGCCTAAAAGGAAACACAGCAACCAACGCCACAAAGCCGGCAACAGTTGAAACAGGTGCTATTGTTCAGGTGCCTTTGTTTATTAATGAAGGTGATAAAATTAAAATAGAAACAGAAAAAGGAACCTACAAAGAAAGAGTTAAAGAATAGTTTTAAAGCTCATACCTCTCATTTAATTCAACTTGTAAATAAAACAAATGAAAATTGCGCTAATTGCTCACGACAACAAAAAACCTGATATGGTCACTTTTGTTATGAGAAGGTTGCAATTTTTTAATTTAGACACTGTGAAAATTGTAGCTACAGGTACCACCGGAAAAATGATCAGGGATGCCGGAATTGATAAAGTGGAAACAGTTCAAAGCGGTCCAATGGGAGGCGATGCCGAAATTGCCGCAATGGTGAGTCGTGGCGAAATTACAGCTGTTATTTTTTTCAGGGATCCTTTAGCAAAACACGCTCACGAAGTAGATGTTTCTATGTTAATGAGGCTCTGTGACGTGCACAACGTCCCTTTGGCAACAAACCATAAAGCAGGAGAAATTATACTCAACCATTATCAAAATCAGGTTAATTTATGAAGTTCAACCCGTCACAAACACTTGAAGACATTGCAAAAATTTTAAACTGCAACTATGTGGGTCACGCTGAATTCCCTGTACTCGGGATGAACGAAATTCACGTGGTGGAACCGGGTGATATCGTGTTTGTGGATCACCCAAAATACTACGATAAAGCACTTCAATCTGCTGCTACAATTATTTTGATTAATAAAGACGTGGAATGTCCTGAAGGAAAAGCATTGCTGATCTCAGACGATCCTTTTAGGGATTTCAATAAACTTACCGTGCATTTCAATCCGTTTATTGCTTCAAAGGAAAGTATTTCCTCTTCAGCAACTATAGGTGAGGGCACAGTAATTCAGCCTAATGTTTTTATAGGAAATCATGTGAAAATCGGTAAAAACTGCCTGATTCACCCCAATGTGACCATCTACGACAAGACCATCATTGGTGACAATGTCACCATTCACGCCGGAACAGTTTTAGGCTCTGATGCTTTTTACTACAAAAACCGCCCGGAAGGTTTTGATAAGCTCATTAGCGGTGGGAGGGTAGTGATTGAGGACAATGTAGATTTGGGAGCTGCCTGTACTATTGACAGGGGTGTTACGGGCGATACTACTATTGGCAAGGGCACTAAAATCGATAATCAGGTACACATTGGCCATGACACAGTCATCGGAAAAAAATGCCTCATTGCCTCGCAAACCGGAATCGCAGGATGTGTAATCATAGAAGATGAAGTCACCCTTTGGGGTCAGGTGGGAGTCACCAGCGGAATTACTATCGGAAAAAAAGCAGTGATTTCAGCACAATCCGGTGTCAGTAAAACCCTGGAAGGAGGGAAGTCTTACTTCGGTACCCCGGCCGATGATTTCAGAAGCAAATACAAAGAAATTGCATCCATAAAATTGATTCCAAGTATGCTGGATGATATCAAAAATTTAAAAAACAATTCATAATCTCATGAATGCCAAAAAACTTGTCAAAACTTTTTACGAATCAAATTTTGTCAAAGAAACAGATATCGCTGAAAAGTTCTTTCACCCTGAAATTACTTTAATCTGGAACAGTACCACAGACGGACTTTCCATTTTAAACTATGATGATCTGGTCAACTTTTTTGGCGAAGTAAGAAAAAGTTATGCTGACATGCGCATCGAAATGAGCCATCTGCTCAAGGACGACAATTTTGTAACCGTGCGTTATAAATACTATATAAGAACTTCTGAAAACCCCGATGAAGAGCTTGGAATCGCCCATTTCATCACCATTTGGGAAATCAAGGACGACAAGCTTTACAAAGGCTATCAAATCAGTCAGCCGGTAACAGATAAAGACGATACCCAAAAATCATATCACAGAGTGAAAGTATAATTTTTATACTCGTTATAAAAGTTTATTTTTGCAGTCGAATTCAAAAAAAATATACTCAATGAGCGTTTTAGTCAATAAAGATTCCAAAATCATCGTACAAGGATTTACAGGTAGTGAGGGCACATTTCATGCCGGACAAATGATTGAATACGGAACCAATGTTGTTGGTGGCGTAACCCCCGGAAAAGGAGGACAAACCCATCTGGACAAGCCCGTTTTCAACACCGTTGCAGAAGCAGTTGAAAAAACTGGGGCCGATACATCCATCATTTTTGTTCCACCAGCCTTTGCCGCAGATGCCATTATGGAAGCTGCCGATGCAGGAATCAAGGTAATCATTACAATTACTGAAGGAATCCCGGTTGCAGATATGATTAAAACAGCCGCTTATATTAAGAATAGAAATTGCAGACTGGTTGGTCCTAACTGTCCCGGAGTGATTACTCCTGAAGAAGCCAAAGTAGGCATCATGCCAGGCTTCGTTTTCAAAAAAGGAACTGTGGGTCTGGTTTCAAAATCAGGTACCTTAACTTATGAAGCTGCAGACCAGGTGGTAAAACAAGGTTTAGGGATTACCACAGCTATCGGAATTGGCGGTGACCCCATCATTGGAACCACCACTAAAGAAGCACTTGAACTGCTTATAAATGACGACGAAACCGAATGTGTGATTATGATTGGTGAAATCGGGGGCCAGTTGGAAGCCGATGCAGCCAAATGGTACAAGGAAAGCGGAAGCAAAAAACCCGTAGTTGGCTTTATTGCCGGTGAAACTGCACCAGCCGGAAGAACAATGGGCCATGCCGGTGCTATTGTGGGTGGAAGTGAAGACACCGCTGCCGCGAAAAAGAAAATTATGAGAGAACACGGCATTCACGTGGTGGATTCTCCTGCCGAAATAGGAAAAAGAGTTGCGGAACTTTTAGCATAGTAGTCAATTGAATACTATTTTATATTATAATCCGTTGGTTTACATTAGCTAACGGATTTTTTAATTTAAAATTAATAACCAGATATAATGAACAAAGTTTTACTAATGATGACAGCAGTGGCATTTATTTCGCTTCAAAGCTGTAAAAAACAAAGTGGAGATGTTACTTCACACACCGACGCAAATGGCTTCAAATATGAAGTTGTAAAAAACGACCCTACGGGTTTAAGGTTATACACCCTTGATAACGGGCTCAAAGTTTATTTAAGCAAAAACAGCGACGAACCCAAAATCCAGACTTACATTGCCGTGAGAGCCGGTTCGGTTTATGATCCTGCTGATAACACAGGACTTGCACACTACCTGGAGCATATGGTGTTTAAAGGAACAGATAAAATCGGGACCCAGGATTGGGAAGCTGAAAAAGTACTTCTTGCTAAGATTTCAGACCTGTATGAACAACACAAAGCAGAAACTGACCCTGAAAAGAAAAGAGCCATATACAGAACTATTGACAGTGTTTCACAGGAAGCGTCAAAAATTTCGATAGCCAACGAATATGACAAAATGGTTAGTGCGCTTGGTGCACAAGGCACAAACGCTTGGACCTGGCACGAAGAAACGGTTTATACCAATAGAATTCCTTCAAACGAACTGGACAAGTGGTTAACGCTGGAAAGCGAGCGTTTCAGTAAATTGGTGTTAAGACTGTTCCATACAGAATTGGAAGCCGTGTATGAAGAATTTAACCGAGCACAGGACAACGACTTTAGAAAAGAGAATTTCGCCCTGATGGATGCGATGTTCCCCAACCATCCTTATGGTCAACAACCTACCATCGGTATTTCAGAACATTTGAAAAACCCTTCAATGATTGCCATTAACGATTATTTTGACAGCTATTATGTGCCTAATAACATGGCTATTGTTTTAGTAGGTGACCTTGATTTTGAAGAATCCATCCAAAAAGTGAACAACCACTTTGGAGGTTTTGAGAAAAAAGAACTGGTTCACCCTGAAAGACCAACAGAATCCCCAATCACAGCTCCAATCATCAGGGAAGTTTTTGGCCCGGAAGCAGAGCGTGTAACCATTGGTTACAGAACTGATAAAGTAGGTTCAGAAGAAGAAAGATACATCACTTTAATCGACCAGATTTTAAGCAATGGTACAGCAGGTTTAATTGATTTAAACCTAAACCAAAAGCAAATTGTACAACGGGCATTTTCAAGACCTACGTTTTTTAATGATTACGGAATGCACAGCATTACCGGTTATTCCCGTGGGGGTCAGACTTTGGAAGATGTTAAAGATTTGCTGATGAAAGAAATCGAAAACATCAAGCAAGGCAATTTTGACGACTGGTTACTGGAAGCCGCAATCAATGACCTGAAACTTCAGGAAATGCGTCAGTTTGAAAACGCATCGCCTTTGGCCAATGCTTACGTAAAAACATTTACCCAATTTCAGGACTGGAAAGACAGGGTTAACTTTTTAAACAGCTTGACCACAATCACCAAAGACGAACTGGTGAATTTTGCTAATGATTTTTACAAAGAAAACTATGTGGTGGTTTACAAAAGACAGGGTGAAAGCCTGGATGCTGTTAGGGTAGAAAATCCCGGAATCACACCTGTTCAGTTGAACAGGGATAAAAAATCAGGTTTTCTGGAAATGTTTGAAGCCATCGAGTCGCCTGAAATCGAGCCTTTATTTATCGATTATAAAGCCACCATCCAAAACAGGACACTCAACAACGGTATCGAAGTGTCTTACATCAAAAACGAAGTCAACGACCTGATGCAAACTTTTTTCATTTACGATATGGGTAAGGACAACAACAAACTGTTGGATCTGGCTATGGGTTATTTGACTTATCTTGGCACAGACACTAAAACTGCCGAAGACCTTAAAAAAGAGTTTTACCGCATTGGTATCAGGTATGGCGCAAATTCCGGTTCAGACAGGGTATTGGTTTCACTTTCAGGCTTAAAAGACAACCTTGCCGAAGGTATTGAACTCCTTCAGCACATTTGGGATAACGCCGTGGCTGATGAGGAAGCTTACGCGAAATATGTGGAAACCATTGAAAAAGCACGTAACGACGCCAAAGCAAACAGAAACCAGATTATGTTTGGCGGACTGATGAGCTACGGCCAATACGGTCCGGATTCGCCTTACAGGGATATTTTTACTATTGAGGAACTGAAAGCCATCAATCCTGAAGATTTGGTTCAGGCCATCAAGGATTTGAAAAACTACAAGCACCGCGTGTTCTATTTTGGAAATGACATTGACAATGCGGTAGCTGCCTTGAATGAAAAGCACAATGTTCCCGCCGAACTGAAAGAGTATCCGGAGAAAAAAGCTTACACTGAAATCACCACCGGTGGTAAAGTGTATTTTGTCAATTATGATATGGTTCAGGCAGAAATGATGTTCCTGTCAAAAGGCGATACTTTCTCTCCTGAGAAACTGGCAGCTTCAAGGGTGTTTAACTCATATTTTGGCAGCGGACTTTCATCCATTATTTTTCAGGAAATCAGGGAGTCCAAGGCATTGGCATATTCAGCTTATTCTGTTTACAGAAATGCAGCAGAAGAAGGAAAACCCAACTATGTGCAAGCATACATCGGCACCCAGGCCAACAAAATTGAAGAAGCCGTTGAAGCGATGATGGAATTGATGAACAATATGCCCGAAGCCGAAGAGCAATTCAATGCCGCCAAAGATGCCACACTAAAACAACTGGCCGCAGAAAGAATTACCAAGACCAATATTTTCTGGAGTTTTGAGCGATTGAAAAAACAAGGCATCGACTATGACATTCGTGAAGAAATGTACAACGCTATCCAGAATATGACGATGGAAGATTTAAAAACATTTTTTGATGAAAACATCAAAGACGGCAACTATACCGTGATGGTGATTGGAAACAAAAAAGACGTTGACTTTAATGTATTGAGAAAAATGGGGCAGGTGGAAGAAATTGACCTGGACTACCTGTTTAACTTCAAGCAGTAAACAACTTTAAATAGTTTATAAAAACCTCCTGATTGATTTCAGGAGGTTTTTTGTTTTTAAGGGTAGTTGAATTATTATTTTTTAGTAATTTGGTTGAATGGAGTTTGATAATGAAATAAATGGAAGTGGTTTACTCACGCGATGCAGTCGTGCGGTAGCGAGGGAACTATTAGAAGCGAACAAAGAGATGAGGTGATAGAGGCAGTACAATTTATAAATAGAAATTTTAGAAATGATGAAAATAGAAGATAAAGATATAGCGAATGGATTGTGCCTAAAGAAGATTAGTTTTTTTTTCTGCTACTTTTTATTTTTAGTTGTTCTCCTTCAAGGATTGTTCAAAATAACTAGCCTCAATTATCAGAACTCCTTAAAAACTTTATTTTGGCAAATAATCAAAATTTCAAGATTTCAACATCATATAAGATTGATAATATTGAAAGCATAGAGATTAGTCAACCAGACGATTTTAAGATTGTATCTATAACAGTGACAAAAAGAGGTACTATCATTGAACTATTAAAAAGAACAGACAAGATTTTTCAAGAACTCACACTAAATTTTTTGGATGAAAGTAATGATTTAAAAAAGATTCAAGTTAATTTTTATTCTAGACTTATTAATATTTTTGATCTTAATAAAGACGATGAAATAGTGTTTGATAGATCGCAAGATGTTGTTCCCCCGCTGCGCAAAGTCTCATGACTTTGAGCTTTCACAATTTTGATTGATTTTCCATAATACTATCAGCATCTTCTGATGCTGCTCTTGCATTTTATAAATATTCCATTTAATAAGCAAAACAATTCCTTATGGAATAATTTTTTAGTCTTAAGTCATAAGTCCTGCAGTCTTAAGTCAATTACCTAAGTCGTAAACCAAAAATTCCCTTACCAATTTCAAAAAGTTTTCTTGCTACTTCCTTATCCATTTGCTTATATTTGATGACAACATTAAAAGTACCAAAATTTTATGAAACTACTTGAAGGAAAAACAGCCATCATCACCGGCGGTAGCCGCGGAATTGGAAAAGGAATCGCAGAAGTTTTTGCCAAAAACGGCGCTAATGTGGCATTTACATACAGCTCTTCTGAAGAAGCTGCCTTGGCATTACAAAATGAATTGGAAAAAGAAGGCGTAAAAGCCAAAGCATATAAAAGCGATGCCGCAAACTACCAACAGGCACAGGAACTGGCCGAAGAAGTGGTCAAGGAATTCGGTAGCATTGATATCCTGGTCAACAATGCCGGTATTACCAAAGACAACCTCCTGATGCGCATTACCGAAGAAGATTTTGACAAGGTGATTGAAGTGAACTTAAAATCAGTGTTTAATATGACCAAAGCCGTGCAGCGCACGATGCTCAAGCAGCGCAAAGGCTCCATCATCAATATGAGTTCGGTGGTGGGAGTAAAAGGCAACGCCGGTCAAACCAACTATGCCGCTTCAAAGGCAGGTATTCTTGGGTTTACTAAATCGGTGGCTCTGGAGCTGGGTTCGCGTGACATCCGTTGCAACGCCATTGCACCGGGCTTTATTGAAACTGAAATGACCGGAAAACTCGACGAAGCCACTGTGCAGGGCTGGAGGGATGCCATTCCATTAAAAAGGGGAGGAACCCCCGAAGATATCGCTAATGCCTGCGTGTTCCTTGCCAGCGATCTGTCTGCATACATTACCGGGCAAGTACTCAACGTCGATGGTGGAATGTTAACATAAATTATTGAATTTTTTATGACAAACCCCTTAAATTGGGGTTTGTTTTATTTTTATGCTCGAATCCGGAATTTTAATCATTGTCCTTGCTGCACTCATTTCGGTTGTGGTTGCTTTTTTGTTTTACGGTTATAAATCCAAATTAAATACCCGCCTGCGTTGGTTTTTTGGAATCCTGAGGTTTCTTACGGTTTTTGTTTTGATACTGCTTTTGTTCAACCCCAAGTTCTTTCAAAACACTTATTTTGATGTTAAACCCACACTTGCTGTGGCAGTTGACAATTCGCAATCTGTCAGTTATTTAGAGAGGGAATCAGAAGTCGATGAATTTATAGATTTTATTCAAAATAGTGAAGCCCTCAACAGGCGTTTTGATGTTTCTTTTTATAGTTTTGGAAAGGAGTTGAGCAGGATGGATTCACTGAATTTTGACGAACTCCAAACCAATATTTCCCAACCGCTACAATCGCTGAACGAAATATACAAAAACAGTACAGCACCTATCATTCTGGTCACAGACGGCAACCAAACCCTAGGGACTGATTATGAATTTACGGCCCAAAACAGTCGGCAACCGATCTATTCCATTATTTTGGGAGATACTATTGTATATAAAGATTTGGCCATCAACCAAATCAATATAAATCGCTATGCCTATTTAAGGAATGAATTTCCGGTAGAAGTGTTTCTTTCATATACCGGTGATGAGACTGAAAACTCGGTGTTTACCGTCAAACAGGGCAACAGCACTTTGTATCAGGAAAATGTAAGCTTCAGCGAAAGGGAAAATTCGAAGATATTGAATTTCAACCTGCCGGCCAATCAAGTTGGGGTACAGCGCTTCACTGCCGAAATCAGGCCGCTTGAGAATGAAAAAAACATTGAAAACAACACCCGCTTTTTTGCCGTTGAAGTGATTGACCAGGCAACCAATGTACTTTTGGTGAGCGATATTGTGCACCCAGATCAGGGAGCACTCAAAAAATCCATCACCAGCAACGAACAGCGAAAGTTTGAAATGGACACCCCTGAAAATGCTGTCAACCGCTTGGATGATTTTCAATTGGTGATTCTTTACCAGCCCAGCAACCGCTTCTCAGCAGTTATTGACAGGCTGGAACAATCCAACCAAAACACGCTTTGGATATTCGGACCGTCTACCAACTGGATGTTTTTAAACGGAAAGCAAACCACATTTGGCAAACAAGCCTACAGCCGTGAGCAGGTGCAGGGTCATCTGAACCAGAGTTATGGGCAATTTTCTGTGGAAGATATTGGATTTGGCAATTTACCTCCACTGGAAACCACCTTGGGTGACTTGAAAATCAATGTGCCTCACGACGTGATGCTGCATCAGCGCATTTTGGGGATTTTTACTGAAAACCCATTATTGTCCACTTTTGAAGAAAACAACAGAAGACAGGCCATCCTCGATGCCGAAGGGCTTTGGCGATGGCGGGCCAATGTGTATGTGAGAAACAACAGTTTTAAACCGTTTGATGACTTTATGAGCAGTCTGGTGCAATACCTTTCGTCAAACCAGAGAAGAACAAGGCTTGAAGTCAATTCAGAATCGTTTTACTATAACAGTGGTGATGTAAAAATATCTGCCCAGTATTTTGACCGAAATTATGTGTTCAATAATTCTGCATCTTTGACCATTTCGTTAAAAAACCGGGAAACCGAACAGCAATACACCTTTCCGCTATTGCTGAAAACCAATTTTTATGAGGTCAACCTGAGTAGTTTGCCTGCCGGTGATTACACATATACAGTCTCGGTGGTTGATGAGGCTTTAAGTGCTTCCGGGAATTTTAGCATTATAGAATTCAATGTTGAAAGGCAATTCCTGAATGCCAATGTGGATAAACTCAAAAGGGTTTCCAATGCAACAGGAGGTAAGTCTTATTTTGCCTCTGATTTTTCTGATCTGGAAAACGAATTAATTACCAATAACAGTTACGTAACTGTTCAAAAAAGTGAACAAAAAACCGTAACTTTGCTCGATTGGAAAATACTGCTGTTTCTGTTGGTGATTTTACTTGCTACAGAGTGGTTTAGCAGAAAGTATCACGGGTTGATTTAGTTTTTCAAAGTTCTATATCTAAATATAAAAACCAAAATAATTATCTAAAATGGAAAAAATGCCAAAAATTGGATTGCCTTTAATTATCATTGTTATTGTTGCGATTATCTTTTTAACCCGATCGATTGTAACCATTAGTGCCGGTAACGCCGGAGTGCTTTATAAACCTTTTGCAGGAGGGGTTGTCACTGATAAACCGGCTATGGGCGAAGGTTTTCATATTGTTGCACCCTGGAATACCGTATATGTTTATGAAGTGAGACAACAAGTTCTTACCGAGAAGTTCCAAGCACTTTCTTCAAACGGTTTGGATATTAGAATTGATGCTTCAATTTGGTTTGAACCGGAAATTGAAAATTTAGGAAGCCTGCACCAGGAAAGGGGAGAGTTGTATGTACAGCGAGTATTACAACCTGCCATCAACTCGGCTACACGAAGTGTTATTGGTCGTTATACACCTGAACAAATGTATTCCACAAAAAGGGATGCCATTCAAACTGAAATTTATACTGAAACAAACAGATTACTTGAAGGTCAGTACATAAAACTGAATCAAGTGCTTGTGAGAGACGTAACTTTACCTCCTACAATCAAAGAAGCTATCGAGAGAAAGCTAAGTCAAGAGCAGGAAGCATTAGAATATGAATTTAGACTCCAAAAAGCAGAACAGGAAGCAGAAAGACAAAGAATTGATGCTGAGGGTAAAGCAACAGCAAACAGAATCCTTAGTGCTTCTTTGACAGATAAAATCCTTCAGGAAAAAGGAATTCAAGCAACCATTGAACTCTCAAAATCTCCAAATGCTAAAGTCATCGTGATTGGTGGTGGGGATTCGGGAATGCCCATTATTTTAGGGAACAACTAAAAGTTTTAGTTTCAAATATAAAAAGCTACTCTACATGAGTGGCTTTTTTGTTTTCCAAAGCTTTGGCCTGACCCACCCAGTTGTCTCGCTCAATTCTGCCCGGGAAGTATTCTATTAAATGTGTCACGGTTTCAATATCTTCTTTGGTAAACCTGCTAATTTGATTGTATGAATAAATACCCAGTTGATTAAGTTTGTCTTCAATGAAAGGGCTCAAACCATCAATCATTGTTAAATCATCTTTATTTAAAGCGTCTGAGTAACCGATGGCATCAAAATTAAGCTTCATTTTTTTTGTGATTTCTAAAACAGGATTGGACTCTGTTTTTTTGTCTTTATGCTTCTCTATTATTTTAATGATATCCGGTTTAATTTCACTGAAAATGGTTTCTATATCATTGATGTCATTCTCTTTTTTTACCAAAGTTTTTACCCTTCTATTTGATTTTTTTCCAAAGAAAAAACCAATCAGAAATGCGCCTAACATAAAAACGAATAGTTCAGCAAAAAATACCCAGTCGCTATTTGTAAAAAATTCTGTCATTACTATTCAATTATAAACTCAATTCTCAAATTGTTCTTTCTTCCTATTTGGGTATTGTTGTCGTCTATTGGATCTTCTTCTCCTTTGGACATTGCTCTTAATTTTGAAGCTTCTAAGCCCTTAGTGTTAATTAAATACCATCTAACCTGTTGTGCATATTTTAAACCCAATTGATAATTGTCTATGGCGCTGCCAATATTGTCTGTGTGACCAATTATTTGAACTGTACGGTTTGGGGTTTTGGCAAGTATTTCCTTTAGTTCATCAGCAAAATCGTCAAGGTTTTTATTTGCGATGATCCTTGCAAAAGTAAAAGTTGGGTAAACTGTCCTTTTTATGACCCTGTTTTTATCTATTTCAGCCTTTCTAACGGAGTCCATAGGCTTAAACTGTATATGTATTCCTCCATAGTATTTGTTGTCTTCAGAGAAATTTAATTCCTTAATGTTGCTCTTTACATTTATCAAGTAAGGGTCAACCCCAATTTTAGCTAATGAATTCAAGAGAAACTCACCTCTTCTTACTCCCATATTGGGTGTGGCAAATTTTTCTGTGGCGCTGTAATCACTTTCAATTAAAAGCTCAAAGTTTTCATTTTCTGAAATGTATTGTAACAACTTTTGAAAATACTTTTCTTCAAAAGTAGAGAAGTACACCGAATCAACATTTTTTTTGATATACAGGGTATCTAATGAAAAAAGGTAACCCTTTTCTTCCATAAATATGTGAAGAAGGGCTTGATTTTCAACGATTGTTTTATCGCTCTCTAAATCTTCAGTTAAAGGTTTATTATCTGTTTCTTCAGTTGATTGGTTAGTTATGGTTTCTGAAATTTCTTTATTTAAAGTTAAGTTGTTAAAAAAGGAAGTTAACTTTGGAGTTGTATCATTTGCTATATAAACAAATGCAACAGCAAACCAAAAAAGGAAGAATATAAATGATATGAAAAAACTACGCATTTTGCCCCAATTACGTGATTTTCAAATCTACTAAAAAGAACCACAGCTTTAATGATTTATAAAAATGTTTATCAACCGCTTTTTCACAATTTTTTTATCATTGTCTGTTTCATTTAATTTCTTAAATTTAAATTATGAAGAAGCATACAAAGCCAAGAAAAAGTAAACACAATAGAAAATCAAAACTGGGTCTTGCTCCGGGAACACTTCTTTTTACAGGTGAACGCAAGATGGAACACGTTGAATTTACCGTAATCCATTACAATGAAAACCAGGTTGAAGAATATTTTCCAAAACACTTAGATGAAATAATCCATTTGGTCGATACTTCCAAAGATTTGCTTTGGATTAATATTGATGGTATTCACGACGAGGCAGTCATTGAAGCAATCTGCTCAAAACTCTTGATTCATAAACTCACAATGGAAGATGTCTTGAGCGTGGGTCAACGTCCAAAACTTGATGAGCATCCTGAATACATCCACACAGTAATAAAAATGTTTATGATTGATGGAGATGACTCCATTGATGATGAGCAGATCAGCTTTATACTTCATAAAAATATTTTAATCAGCTTTCAGGAAAAAAAGGGGGATGTTTTTGATGGCGTTAGGAAACGAATTCACGAAGGAAAAGGATACATCAGGAAAAAGAAATCTGATTACTTACTTTATGCATTGATTGACTCTGTTGTTGATCACTATTTTGTGATTCTTGAAGTACTTGGAGAGCGCATTGAGGCTATCGAATTGGAACTGCTTGAAAATCCTTCTAAAGGAACCCTTAATAAACTGCACAGGGTGAGGCGTGAAACCCTCGAGTTGAGGCGTTCGGTCTATCCGCTTCGGGAAGTCATAAGCAAACTTGAAAAAATAGATGATTCCATTATCAATCCTGACGTGAGGGTGTTTATCAGGGACCTCTATGACCACACCATCCAGGTGATTGACACCATTGAAGTGATGCGCGAATCGGCTTTGGCATTGATGGATTTGTATATGAACAGTGTTTCAAATAAGTTGAATGAAATCATGAAAGTGCTCACCATTATGGCTTCGATATTTATTCCACTTACCTTTGTGGTTGGAGTTTATGGAATGAACTTTGACAATATGCCCGAACTTCACTGGCATTATGGTTATTATGGTATTTTAGGCGTTATGCTTTTAATGGTCATATCTATGTTAATTTACTTTAAATCAAAAAAATGGATGTAATTAAAGTTTCTGATACTCTTTTCGGGTTTTTGAACGAACTCAAAGAGAACAATCATAAAGAATGGTTTGACAATAACAAACCCCGCTTTCAGGTTGAAGAGAAATCACTGAAAAAGTTTTTTACAGCAATCACCGATGGCTTGAATGAGTTTGACGAAATCGAAAAAGTCAAAATTTTCAGGATTTACAAAGATGTGCGCTTCAGTAAAGACAAAACACCTTATAAAACAAACAGGGGCGCCAACTGGATGCGGGCAGGGGCAAACCGAAGGGGAAGCTATTATTTGCAACTCGAACCCGGAAATTCTTTTCTGGCAGTTGGCTTTTTTGAACCAAATCCGCAGGATTTATTGAGGTTCAGAAAAGAGTTTGAAATGGATGACGCTCAAATTCGTAAAATTTTTAATCAATCGGAGTTTAAAAAGGAGTTTGACGGTTTTGATAAAACAAATCAGGTAAAAACTGCTCCAAAGGGTTTTGATAAAGACCACAAAGCCATCGACCTCATTAAAAACAAAAACTTCTTTGTCATTCATTATTTTTCTGACAAAGAAGTGCTTGATAAAAATTTTTCGAAAGAGGTTATTCGCTTGTTTAAACTGACATTCCCCTTTTTAAACTATATGACCGAAGTAGTCACAACCGATTTAAACGGGGTTTCAACAATTTGATTAAAGAACGTTTAAAATTTTGTATGACATATTGTTGAATGAAAAACCATCACCGGCTTTTTTTCCTTTAAGGTGTTCATAAATGGGAGCGCTGGTTGAAATGGAGTAGTAGTTTTTATTGTCCTCCAAATCCAGTTTCCCCAAAGCAACAGCTATAAAAAAGAAGTTTTTTTCAGTCTCAACAAGGCTGCCGTTCCCCACAACGGTATGTTCCTGTGAAACATCTATGCGTTTGAGTTGTTCTTTGGTTTTTTCTGAAGTTTCAATATAACCGGCATATTTTTCTATTTCGTTAAGCATTTCCCCTTTTCCGCCATCTTCATTGTCAGATTGACCACTTTCATTTTCAAGGGCTTCCTTGACAATATCAATTTCTCTTTGGTACTTTTCAATTTGCTGGTTCAAAATTTCCAGACACTTCATGTAGAGTTTAGTCTTAATCATTTAATGCGGTTTTACACTGCAAAAGTAGTTTCAATTCCTTTTAAATTGATTAAAATGTTGATAAATATTCAATATGATTAATTTTATAAGTCTTAGAACTTATAATTCTTTTTTATAAGCTTTAAGGCTTATAATTTTGTTTTATAAGTCTTTTGACTTATATTTGGTTAAAAATAAAGCCTATGGTTGCCGTTTTAACAGCAGATTTAATCAATTCAACTGCTTATGACAAATCCCTCCTCAAAGAAGTCATCGCTGTGTTGAAAGCAGAATTTGACGCTATTTCAAAAGAACAGGATGCCTTGTTTACCCTGTTTAGGGGAGACAGTTTTCAGGGTATAGTCAAACAGCCTCAAGAGGCTTTACTAATAGCGCTGCGTATAAAAACGGCCGTGCTGAAAGTTGAAAATTCATCCAAAAAACAATCCAATGTTCCTGTGGCTGATATCCGCATAGCCATTGGGATAGGGGAGGCTGATTATAACGAAAAAGCCATTACCGAATCAAACGGCGAAGCTTTTCATTTTTCAGGACATACCCTCGATGCAATGAAAGACGAAAACAAAAAATTGAGCATTAAGACAAGTAACCAAAACATTAACGACGAATTTAAAGTAAGCCTGAAATTTCTGGACAGCCTCACAGACAAGTGGTCAATCGCCTCTGCTGAAGTGGTTTATTACCTTCTCAAAGGAATGAAAGAACAACAAATTGCCGATCTTTTGGGGCGCAGCCAGGCAGCCATCAACCTCAGAAAAAAAGCTGCCGGTTGGGAAGAAGTACAGTTGTTATTGCAAAGGTTTAATCAGGTATTTTCGAAACCCTAAATTATGAATGATACACTACTTATAGCTTTACAGTTGTTGTTGGCACACGTGCTTACAGACTTTGTGCTTCAACCGGCAAAAGCCATACAACAAAAAAGGGAACGCAAAGTAAAATCACCTTTTCTATACTTTCACGCATTTATAGCAGGATTGCTCACCTATTTGTTTTTACAGCAATGGACAAGCTTTTTGGTTCCGGTTTTTATTATGATAACCCATTTTGGGATTGACTTGTGGAAACTCAATCAAAAACAAGACAATTTAAAAATCTTCCTTCTGGATCAGTTTTTCCATCTCTTGATTTTACTTTTTGCGTGGCTGTACCTCACAGAAAATTTTGAAGCTTTATTTCCGTTTCTTGGGTCACTTTTTGGTGCTCAAAACACCCTGATTCTTATTTTAGGCTACTTGATTGTAATCTTCCCTTTTGGTTTTATCATTGGCAAAGCCACAAAAAGCTGGCAAGAAGAAATTGAAAGTGAAGAAAAAATAAACAGTCTGGAAAAAGCCGGACGTTATATCGGGATTTTTGAGCGCATCCTGGTGCTGACATTTATACTCACACACAACATTGCAGCCATTGGGTTCTTAATTGCGGCAAAATCAATTTTACGCTTTGGCGATAAAAGTCAAAGTGGAAGCCGCAAACAAACTGAATATGTGCTTATTGGCACACTTATGAGTTTTGCCCTTACGATAATTTTAGGCTTTTTAATGAACACACTCATACTCTAAAAGTTGGATGTTGTTCTTGAGCCTTTCAATCACAAGGTTCATCATCCTTTTGTTCAGGGCAGAGGAGTTTTGAATATACAACTCATACTCGTCAAGCGTAAATTGCCCAATGACCATCCCTTTAAGTGAATTTCGGAACTTGATGTCTTTCTGAATGGCGTTTTCGATATAATTGAGTTTTCTTTCGAGCGAAAGCGTGTAAAATACATTTTTGTGTTTTGCGGCATAGTTCCTAAAAACCAAAATCAAAAGGTCATTCTGAAGCTTGACTATGGGGCGTAATGTTTTGTTCTGAAATTGCTCGTCTGCACTCATAAATGAAGTAACAACTGCTGAAGAAATTTCGGGACGTAAGGCGGTTAAATCAAAGTCTCGGGAGTTCATAACTTTAGGTTTTATTAAATTTAGGGAATGAAAACCCCATTTAATAGTTAAATCAGCCGGAGTTATAAACGATGTTATCAACATAAAAAACTTAAAAGTCCCTTAAATATTAGGGGTTTTCAATGTATTTGCCTTAAATTAGTTTTCAATTTGTTTAAATTATGACTGTTATAAAATCAATCAATCCCTACAATGGGAAACTTATAAATACTTTCCAGACACAAAGCAATGCCGAAGTTGAAAACCTGCTTGACAAAGCTTCAAAAAGGTTTGATTTATGGAAACAAACTTCGTTTTCTGAACGAAAAAAATTAATGCTTCAGGCTGCTGAAATTTTAAAAAACAACAAGCAGCAATATGCTGAATTAATCACCCGGGAAATGGGAAAACCCATCAAACAAGCCATTGCAGAAATTGAAAAATGCTCCTGGGTATGTAAGTTTTATGCTGAAAATGCCGAAAAACACCTAGCTGATGAAACTGTCGAAACAGATGCCCACAAAAGCTATATTTGCTATGAACCCCTTGGGGTAGTGCTGGCCATTATGCCCTGGAATTATCCATTCTGGCAGGTCTTCAGGTTTGCTGCCCCGGCTTTGATGGCCGGTAATGTGGCTGTTTTAAAACACGCTTCCAATGTGTTTGGTTCTGCACTCAACATTCAAAAAGTATTTGAAGAAGCCGGTTTTCCGAAACATTGTTTCAGCACATTTCTTGTTGAAAGTGATGCTGTTGAATCAATCATTGAAAATCCAGTTGTAAAAGCAGTAACATTGACAGGTAGTGAGTCGGCAGGAGCAGCAGTGGCCTCTATCGCCGGAAAAAACATCAAAAAAACCGTACTCGAACTCGGTGGTAGTAACGCCTTGGTTGTCTTTAAGGATGCCGAAATTGACGAAACCGTTGATATTTGTATTCAGGCGAGGTTTCAAAACACCGGTCAAAGTTGTATTGCCGGAAAGCGTCTGCTGGTTGATGAAAGCATAGCTAATGACTTTATCGAAAAACTACTGCAAAAAGTAAAGGAACTAAAAAACGGAAACCCTGAGGATGAATCCACTTACATGGGTGTTATGGCGCGTGAAGATCTGGCCGAAGAATTGGAAACGCAATTGACAAAATCAGTTAAAAAAGGCGCGAAAATAGTGACAGGTGGAAAAAGGAACAAAGCTTATTTTGAACCCACTGTTGTTGACAATGTCACCACTGATATGGAAGTTTTTAAAGAAGAAACCTTTGGGCCGCTATTATCTGTTACCCGTTTCAAAACCGAAGAAGAAGCAATTGAGCTTTCCAATAATTCAAAATTTGGACTTGGCGTTTCCCTGTTTTCAAATGATATTGAGCGTATGGAAAAATTGATTCCTCATTTTAATGAAGGTGCGGTATTTATTAATGATTTGGTTAAAAGTGATCCAAGATTGCCTTTTGGTGGTGTAAAGACATCAGGTTATGGACGTGAATTGAGCAAGGAAGGCATTAGGGAGTTTGTGAATGTAAAAACGGTTTACATCAAAAATTAAGTGAGGATGAATAAGCAATCCATTAATGTAACTGCTGACGCTGTAGTTTTTAAAAAAGAAAAGTCAGAAACCTTTATTCTATTAATCAAACGTAAAAACCCTCCATTTCAAAACCAATGGGCATTGCCCGGGGGCTTTGTTGAGAATAATGAAGACCTTGAAACCGCTGCAAAGCGTGAATTAAAAGAAGAAACCGGAATTGAACTGGTATCCTGTGAACAGTTATTTACTTTTGGAACACCCGGCCGCGATCCACGGGGCCGAACCATTACAATTGCCTATGTGGGCTTTGCAAAAGAAAACGACAAACCCAAAGCCGCAGATGATGCAAAAGAAGCAAAATGGTTTAATATCAAAGACTTGCCCGAGTTAGCCTTTGACCATCAGCAAATTATTGAGTTGGCGATTTCCCGTTTTCCTCAAGACCACTGTTAATAGTTTCTTCTACTTCCAATTTGTCTTCAGGAGTTGCGTGATCGGGAGCCTCGTTTTTTATTGTTTTTGTGCAGTAAACCAACTCTGCAAACACAGGAAAATGATCTGAACCAATGTCAAGCAAAACCTCTAGTGAAACCAGCTTGAAGTCGTTTGATACAAATAAATGATCCAAAGGCCATCTCATCAAGGGATATTTTGCGTGAAAAGTATTGTAAAAACCCCTGCCAATCCGGGGGTCAAGCAATCTGCTGATTCTTTGAAACATTCTGGTAGTGTGTGACCAGGCTACATCATTTAAATCACCAATCACCAAAACAGGATAGTCTGATTCTTTAATCTCTTTGGCCACAATCAATAATTCAGCATCGCGGTCCAAGGACTTTTCATTTTCAGTTGGGCTTGGGGGCATTGGATGCAAACAATGTAAATTGATTGAAACACCACTTTTTAATTGAACCTTTCCTTTAATTGAAGGTATTTCCTCATCAATTAAAAAACGGACGCTCATATCGTTAAGCTCAAATTTGCTAAACAACATCATCCCATAAAAATTCTCTAAGGGATGTTCAACAGAATTGGGATATGCACGCTTTAAAGGTTGCAATACTTTTTGCCACCTGTGGTTTGTCTCCAGAAGGATGATTACATCCGGATTGGTTTTATTGATTAATTCAATGAGCCTGTTTGTTTCTTTGTTGTCCTGAAAGACATTTGCAGTAAGTATTTTAATACAATTTGTCTCATCAGGATTTTGAGCATTAACCAATTGCTTTTTTGCCAGAAAAGTGTACGGAAAAAGGATGACACATTGATATATAAGGAATCCAAGGAGCAACAAAATCACTCCAACTTCAAAGAAATTTGAAAAATCAATTTGAAAAACAAGTAGTATAAATATAACAAAAGAGAATATAGTGAATTGCAAATGAGGGAAATCAAAAGCCCTTATCCACCATTTTTTGGAGGCCAACAAAGGAATTGATGCAGCAATTATCCCGCTAAAGGCCAATATGATTAAAATCGTCTTCAAGATTCTTTGCTAAGTGCAGGATTGATCGCCTTTAACTCTTTTATGTCAGCACCTGTGGGTTCTTCAAACAATTCAAGTTCAAAATAAGGTGCAGAAGCGATGATGTGGTCAAAAACATCACTCATAATGGCTTCATAGTTTTCCCAGCGTTTATCGGCACTAAAGCAGTAAATCTCAAGTGGTATGCCTTGTGGTGTGGGTTGCAACTGACGCACCATAATCATCATATTGTTATTGATACCGGTGTTTTGGCGCAGCGAGGCATCAATATATTTTCTAAAAACCCCAAAATTGGTTTGGTTCCTACCATTAATCAATACACTTTTATCGGCTTCAACACGCTTGTTATGACGGTCAATTTCGCGTTGACGGTGTTCAATATAGGGCTTTACAAGCTGAATCTTTTTTAATTCTTCAATCTTTTCAGCAGTCAGGAATTTAATGGAATTCTGTTTGACAAAAATAGACCGCCTGATGCGTCGCCCTCCCGATTCCTGCATACCGCGCCAATTTTGAAACGAATCTGCAATCAGGCTGTAAGTGGGAATGGTGGTGAATGTATTGTCCCAGTTTTGAACCCGTACTGTGGCCAGGTTGATGTCAGTCACCGTTCCATCTGCGCCAAATTTACTGAATGTAATCCAGTCACCAATCCTCACGATATCGTTTACCGAAACCTGAATAGACGCCACAAAACCGAGTATGGTGTCTTTGAATATCAACAGGATAATTGCCGAAGCGGCACCCAGTGAGAACAGGCTGAGCACTTCCTTTCCGGTAATTTCATAAACAGCAAAAATTCCCGCAATACCCCATAAAAAAATCAGTATGACCTGCAGATAACTCTCCAAAGGTTTATCGGCATACTGTTCTTTAGTGCGTAAATAGTTTTTTGAAGAACGCAGTATACTTCTTATAATTTTTACGATAAGAATAATACCATAAACATTTAGGGCGATGTTGAATATTTTAAACCAAAATGGAAATTCGTTAAAAACATAAGGAAACGAAGCCTTCAGCAACAACAACGGTACTATATGTGCCACATACCTGGGGAAACGGCTTTGAACAAGGTAATCGTCAAATGTAGTAGTTGTTTTTTCGGAAAAAATGGTAAACAGCTTGACAACTACCTTACGAAGCAATCTGTCAAACACAAAAGCCAGGCCACCAATCAATAAAAGTATAACCGCAAGATTAATGTGTTTTGCTACAAAAGGAGTCACACCCTGATCAACCAGATAGTCCCTTAAAATAACACTGTAACCAATAAAATCTTCTTTACTGACCATATATCACATTGCTGTATTTTTTTTCCATATATAAGGTTCCAAATGGAATAAGCGAAGCCACCAAAACACCGGCCAGTGTTTTTAACGGCCAGTTCAATTCAGAATTGAGAATAAAAGCAAGCACCACATAGGCCAAAAATAAAATACCGTGTGCCATTCCCACTACTGAAACAGCCATAGGCAAATCCCAGATGTATTTCAATGGCATGGCAAAAAAGAGTAATAAAATAAGTGAAATTCCTTCCCAGAATGCAATAACCTTAAACGCTTTAATCATTTTCAAAAAATTTCAGCAAAGGTAAGCAAACTATAGGTTTTGGTAAACCTCAAACGACTTAATTTTGGCAATTAAAACCAAAGTCGAGCAGGGGAGACCTGCCTTGTCTGTAATAGTTAAAATGCCACCATTCTGATTGGATGATTGTAAATCCAAACTGCTCCATACCTTCCCTCAAAAGCGCCCTGTTTTTAAGGATTTCTTCCGGAAAATTATAGTTATCTGTATGTGATGCCCTGCCAAAAAAATCATAGTCACTTCCCATATCCAGAGGTGTGCAGTCACGGGTCACTAAGGTAAGGTCAACAGCAGCACCCCGATTGTGCATTGAGCCTCGGGCCGGATTGGCTACATAAATCCTGTTGGGCAACTTTTCCCACATCCGTTTTTGAACAGAAAGCGGCCGGTAGCAATCAAAGAGTTTTATGACATAACCGCGGTCACAAAAAAAATAGGCCGCATTGGTGAGAGCCTCGGCAACTTCGGGATGCAAATAACATTTGGCGCAATCATACAAGACCTCGTTTAAAAAATTATCGGAAGTGGCATAACGAATGTCAAATTGAAAAAGACCATCCTTTTTGTTAATTTCAGTCAGTTGTGCCTGTGAAGAAACTAAAAATGGACCGAATAAAATGAATAATAAGAAATTGAACTTCAATGGTGTTGGCATTTTAATCTTGTAATAATATTCGTAATGAGATGTTCTTAATAGATTTTGTAAATTTAAGGGGAATTTAAATAAGATTAAAATATGCAATTTTTAGAAGACAAAGTAGCATTGATTACAGGAGGAAGCAAAGGCATTGGTTTTGGCATCGCCGAAGCACTGATGTGGCAGGGAATTAACGTGGGCATTACCGCCAGAAGTAAATCTGCCGCTGCGGAAGCTGCCGGTAAGCTTAACGATATGAATAAAGGCAAAGCCAAAGCCATCGGTATTCAGGCCGATGTCAGGAATTACAAGCAACAGGAAAAAGCCGTTCAGCAGGTACTGGAAAAATTCGGAAAACTCGATATCCTGATTGCCAATGCCGGATTGGGCCACTTTGCACCGGTGGACGAACTCTCACTCGAACAATGGCAGGAAACCATAGACACCAACCTTACGGGTGTGTTTTACAGTATTAAAGCTGCGGTTGAAGAACTCAAAAAAACAAAAGGCTATATCATCACCATCTCCAGTCTGGCGGGTACCAATTTTTTTGCCAATGGTTCGGCTTACAATGCCAGTAAGTTTGGTGTTACAGGCTTTACACAAGCTGCTATGCTCGATTTGCGAAAGTATGAAATCAAAGTCACCACAATCATGCCCGGTTCGGTGGCAACATATTTTAATAACCACACTCCTGACGGAAATGACGACTGGAAAATACAAATTGAAGACTTGGGTGCCATGGTCGTGGATTTGTTGCGCATGCACCCCAGGACATTGCCCAGCAAAATAGAAGTGAGGCCTTTATTGCCCCCGGGTAAATAAATAAAAAAAGCCGGAGTTAGTGGTCTCCGGCTTGTTGGATTTTAAAGGCTAATTCAAAATCTCTCGTGGTTGGGTCTCTAGTAACTAAACCTTCTTCTTCCGTTCCAAACGTCCCTCTTGTTACTGAAAGCCAAGTTGATGCGCTTGTTAATTTGAAGGGTATCCCTTTTCTCGCTTATTGATTCAAATAGTTTTTTAAAGATTCTCATGATGATTGATTTTTTTTGATTGATGATTGATTTGTACTGTAAATATTGGTGTTTATAGTTTTGCGTCTTTTTAGTACCCAAATCGTCTTCTGCTGTTCCAGACGTCTCTTTTTTGATTCATATTCAATAAGACGCGTATGCCCATTTGCTGATCTGCTTTTTTATCGCTTATCGTTCCTAAATTTCTTTTTACTGTTGTCATGATTTCTAAGTTTTAAATGATTGATTTATTTAATAGACGACGCATTTTTAAATTTGTTACAGTACTTTGTTTAACATAGTACTATTTAACAAATAATTAACAATAGGGTCTTGAAAATGAAATGGTAGGGGAGCTAAAATGAAATACTAACTCACTATATTAAAAATAGCCAGCGCATAAATATAAAACCTGACAAAACGAAGTAATCCAAAAAGCAACAAACTGTTGAAAGGATACTTGATAATCCCTGCCGCCATGGTGGTCATAGAGTAGGGAATGGGCAACAAGGCGCCCACAACGATTAAAAATCCGCCCCACTTGCGGGTATTGCGGATGTGCTTGGCCATTTTGATTTCCAGATATTCGTGCACAGAAGGGATTTTGGTAATGGCTTTACCAATATAATAAGAAACTATACCACCGGCATAAGAGAGCACCGCCAGCATCGACAAATGAAACACCGGGGTAACCGACTTACTGGACCAGGCGATAAACAATTCCGGGGGAATCAATCCCAAAACAGATTCTGAAATAAAGAAAACAGTCAATACCCCAAAGGCCGGGAAAGTTTCCGTGACTTTATTTAAAAGCACATTTACATCAATAACAAAATAGTGAATCGCTAAAAGCCCGCCAATAAACAATACAATCAACGGAATTGCCCTGAGCATACTGCTACCCAAAAAGCCATAAAAGCCCGTGTAGCTGTAATACTGGTGCAGCAGGCGAAGTCTTGACTTTTTCTTAGGTTTTTCCTGGGACATGGGATGTAAGCAATTTTGAGAACAAAGTTAGTGTATCATTGCTTAAATTAAAAACAATAAATAGTTATTCTTAACTTAATTTTTTTATAAAGTAATTTTTAATTCTCGGACTTTTTGAAATAAAAAACTTGAATAACTTAATAAAGGTGTTATTTTTGTAAAAATGGACACTTTTGAACATATGATAGAATTGCAAGAGCAGGAGAAAATCAAGGACAGGGAGTTATATTCTTATCAGAAAAAAGCAATTGAAACGATTTTTGATCGGTTTAAAAAATTTCCTGAAAGCTATAATATTTTATATCAATTGCCCACAGGCGGCGGAAAAACAGTTATTTTTTCTGAAATCGCCAAACGCTATATACACGAAACCGGAAAAAAAGTTTTAATACTCACCCACCGGATTGAACTCAGCAAACAAACGTCAACCACCCTCACTGAAATAGGCGTAAAAAACAAAGTCATCAACAGCACCGTCAAGGAAATTCCTAATGATGAAAAGCTTCAGTGTTATGTAGCTATGGTTGAAACTTTAAACAATCGCATCAAGGAAGGACAGCTCAATATCAAAAACATCGGGTTGGTGATTGTGGACGAAGCCCATTACAATTCGTTCAGGAAACTCTTTAAGCATTTTAAAAAATGTGATATGCTGGGTGTAACCGCAACACCATTAAGTTCCAACATCAAGCTTCCTATGAAGGATACTTACAACGAATTGATTGTTGGGCATTCCATTTCAGAACTGATTGAAAAAAGGTTTCTTTCCAAAGCAAATACATACAGTTATAACGTTGGGCTGGGTGCACTGCGCATTGGTATCAACGGTGATTATACCGTTAAATCATCAGAAGTGGTTTACATTGATTATGCAATGCAGGAAAAGTTGATTTACGCCTATGAAGAATGTGCCAAAGACAAAAAAACACTTATTTTCAATAATGGTATCAACACTTCCCGTTTTGTGTATGAATCTTTTAGGCGGGGCGGTTATGACAACATCCGCCATCTGGACAACAAGCATACAGAGGGAGAGCGCAAGGAGATTATCGACTGGTTTCGAGAAACACCCAATGCCATCATCACTTCGGTAGGGATATTGACCACTGGTTTTGACGTGCCGGACATTGAAGCCATCATTCTTAACCGGGCAACCCGCTCATTGACGCTCTACCATCAAATGATTGGCCGTGGCTCACGCATCACCGAGACCAAAAAAGAATTTACCGTGGTTGACCTGGGAAACAACGTTGCCCGTTTTGGCCTTTGGGAAGACAAAGTGGATTGGTACAGCATCTTTAAAAACCCTGATTACTACTTTGAAAACCTTGTGGCAGACGAATCCATTGAACGTAATTTTGCTTATGAAATGCCCAAGGAAGTCAGGGTAAAATTTAAAAACACCAAGGAGGTCGATTTTGATGTGGAAGCTGCTTATCAGGAAGTCAAACGTAAAGGATTAAAACCAAAAATTGCTTTGGACCAAGCCATTGAACAACACGCACAAATGTGTCTGGAAAACAGTGAAGACGCTTTTGAAGCGATGAAACTAGCGCTTTTGCTAAATGATGCTATAGCTTTCCGGGTACAGAAATATGCCTATTGCCTCAGCAAAACCACAGACAATTACAAAGACTGGCTGGAAGAAGACTACAAACGTAGTCTCAGGGCTTTGATTCGTAGAAAAATGTAGTTTTACTTTCTCAGTGTATTCTTTGTGGCAAAAGAAATCCTAATCCCTGTTTTTCCTCCTAAAAATTGAAAAAATCCCTTTTCGTTTCTTTTCCTCTTTATATTCCTTAGGCCTGTCAGGATTGGTAAACAATCGTTTTAAGAAACCGTCCCTTTGGGTGTCTTCACAATTAATTTGTTCAGCCAGATGTTGTGGCACCCTTTCAAACCTTGCCCTTGTAATTTCATTGTAGTTGGAATCCCTGTTAAGGCTGCTGTAGAATTGTGCAAACATGGGAAGTGCGGCATTGGCACCCTGGCCCAACGACGTATTTCTAAATGGAATATTCAAATCATTGCCCACCCAAACCACAGTGGTAAGTTTTGGCGTAACAGCCACAAACCAGGCATCGCGATTGTCTTGCGTGGTTCCGGTTTTTCCGGCTATATCGTTGTTTAAACGGTATGTACTTCTAATTCTGGAGGCAGTACCGTTGTTGACTGTCGCCTGCATCATATCAATCATCAGGTGACGGGTATCATCGCTAAACGATTGTTCTTTTGCAATTTCGGGGTAAAAATCGGCGATGACTTTTCCGTCTTTGGTTTCAATGCGCGTAATAAAAAAGGGATTAGTTACATAACCTTTATTTGTATAAGCTGTAAAAGCCTGCGCCAATTCCAATACCGATAGCTCAGCCGTCCCGAGTGCCAATGAAGGAACAGCGGGAAGGGTAGAGGTGATGCCCATTTTCTCAGCCTGTTCAATGACATTTTCAATACCCGTTTCCATATGTACTTTAACGGCTATGGTGTTCACAGACCTGCTTAAAGCATATTTCATCGAGTAGTTTAAATAGGGGTCGTCGTCTTCGGGTTGGGAAGAGTTTTTTGGTGTGTAATCACCGGGGTAAGTCACTTCTTCCATCGAAAAATGAGAACAGGCCTCAAAACCGTTTTCCAATGCCGCAGTATAAACAATGGGTTTAAATGTTGAGCCCACCTGACGCCGGCTTTGTGACACATGATCAAACTGGTTGGCACTATAGTCAATACCACCAATCCAGGTTTTTATGGCTCCTGTTTGAGGTTCAATGGAAACCATTCCGGTATTCAACAACTTCATATAATGGGTGAGGCTGTCAATTACGCCGGCTTGTACTTTTTGAAGCGAATCCCACGCAAAAAGTTCCATTTCCCTGGTAACATTGAGGGAATCCATAATTTCATTGACCTTAAAGCCCAGCTGCAGCATTTTTTTATAAACGGGTAGTTTTTTTACTTCGTTCTCCACCAGTCGTTTGTTTGTTTTCCAAGGCGCCTGGTTCCCCCAGGAATCCTCATAGGCTTGTTGCAGCTTGCTCATATGAAGTTTCATGGCTTCTTCGGCATAAAGCTGCATTTGATAGTCGATGGTGGTGTGGATTTTTAAGCCGTCGTTATATAGATTGTAGGGCTTTCCGTTTTCATCCTTGAGCGTGTCCAATATGCGTGTTACTTCTTTTCGCAACGCTTCCCGAAAGTGGGTTGCCATCCCGCGGTCGTGATTGAAATATTGATAGTCCAGTTTGAGAGGTTTTGATTTTGCATCTTCGGCTATATCCGGATGCAGATACTTATATCTCACCATTTGGTCAATCACTACATTTCTTCTACCTAAACTGCGCTCAGGATAGAGCCTGGGGTTAAACAGTTGGGAAGCCTTCAATGTGCCCACAAGGGTCGCCGCTTCTTCAAGGGTCAAACCGGAAGTGCGGGTATTGAAAAACTTTTGAGCCGCACTTTCAATCCCAAATGTGTTATCACTGAATGGAACTGTATTGAGATAAAGTGTGAGTATTTCTTCTTTGGAATAGATTTTTTCCATCCTGCGGGCGATAATAGACTCCCTGAATTTGGTAACCACAATACCAATTTTATTGACATCCTGCCTTCCATACAGATTTTTGGCCAGCTGTTGCGAAATGGTACTTCCGCCACCGGCTGAAGCATCCTGCAATAAAATGGTTTTAAAAAATACCCTTAATAGACTCTGGTTATCAATACCGCTATGATCATAAAAACGGGAGTCTTCAGTAGCCACCAGCGCGTGAATCAGATGATCCGGAAAAGCTTCATAAGGAACTGATTGCCTGTCAAACCGGAAGTACTTGCCGAGTAATTCACCTTTGGAAGCCAGAATTTCTGAAGCTTCACTCTGTTTGATTTCTGAAAGTTGCTTTTTGGTGGGCAAAGGTCCCCACAACCCCAAAAGTACACTTAAATAAAAAAGGAAGAGTGTAGTTATTATTGCTGCCAACACATACAGCAATCGTTTTACCAGCTTACGTTTAAAAAATTTCAATAGTTAGTCTTTTGAATCTAAGATAAACGAAGTTTAAAAAGCGCTATTGTAATTTAAATAATATTTAACGTGAAGATTTGATGATATCTAAAATCTTTGCGACTTTGCGTCTTTGCGAGAAACAAAAAGGGGTGCTCTCACGAAGCCAAATAAAAAAAGCCTCTCCAAAACTGGGAAGGCTTTAAAAATAAATATATGATAAAAGTTAATCCAAACCACCCCTACGGTTACCGTCGCGCTGGGCGGGCCAGGTCATCTGGTTTCCGGTTCTTGGATTGATGGGTAAAGACGCTCTGTCGCGATTTGTTCGTTCAGGGTCTTCACTTGCCAGGTAGGTCATAATAGCAATAAGTGCCACATTGTTTCTCACATCGTCAAATACAATTTTGTCATAAGTATCAAGATTGGTGTGCCAGGTATAGTTCCAGTATGACCAATTTAATGAACTCATCATAAATGCAGGAGCACCGGCTGAAACAAAAGAAGAATGGTCAGACCCGCCACCTGAAGGTGTTCCCGGGAAAGTGGTTTCAAGACCTTCTTTGTATTGTGCCGGGACATCGTGTAACCAGCGACCCAAAAAGTCATATGCATGTAAAAATCCTTGTCCGTTGATGCTAACAACTCGACCGGTTCCGTTATCCTGATTAAAAAGTACGTGTACGTTTTCAACAATCTGTGGGTTGTCGTTCACATATGCTCGAGAACCGTTCAAGCCTTGTTCTTCACCCCCCCATAGCCCTACAATGATAGTGCGTTTTGGGTTGGGGTAGTGCTTTTTCAAAATGCGTGCAATTTCCATCATAGTGACTGAACCTGTTCCGTTATCGGTTGCTCCCGTGCCGCCGTCCCAAGAATCATAATGGGCAGAGAGGATAATGTATTCTTCCGGTTTTTCAGTGCCCGGTATTGTTGCAATAGTATTAAAGGTGGGAACTTCGCCCAGTTCTTTTGACTCTGCAAACAACCTGATTTGAGGTTTTGCCCCGTTTTCCGCAAGACGATAAAGTGTACCATAATCCTCAAGAAGTATGTCTATAGTAGGTATTTTTTTTACACGTGCCCCAAAAATTTTATTAGCGCCAAATCCTCTTGACCACTGTGACTGAATAATTCCCACTGCACCTGCCTTTTCAAGGGCTTCGTCTAAAGTTCTTGCATTGTATCCAGTATTTCTGATGTTGTTGTTCCACTCCTGCGTTTGAGCAGTGCGGGCTTCTTTCATTCTTTCAAACGACTCCGGCTTGGCAAATTCTTCCCAGTTGTAATCGGGTCTTCCGGTCATTTGCGGCATAGAAACCAAGACAAACTTCCCTTTCACATTAGGTAACCAACGTGCAAAACTAACGGAGTCCTGAATGTTATTTGGCAAAGTGATTACCTCTGCAGTGATGCCTCTTTTAGGCGTGGGGGCACTCCAGGCCAACTGCATACCCGATAGCGATTTCACCCTGGGGTGTATCATATCAATGTGGGTAACACCTCTTTCCCAGCCACGCCAGGTGCCGTATTGCTGGTTTTCTGCGTTGATGCCCCAGGAGTTGAACTTGGCAACCGCCCAATCGTGTGCTTTGTCTTGTTGCGGGGTTCCCACCAACCTGGGTCCAATGACATCCAGCAACTCATAGGCCAATTGTTCTACTTGTGAGTTTTCTTCAGCTTCCTGAATTATGTTGTTGATGACGGTTCCTTTATCTTGAGCAAAAAGAATATTGCCCATAAAAAGAAAACCAAGAAGAAGTGTAAATTTTTTCATCTGTAAATAATATTTGATAAATAGGAAGATGTAATGCCCTTATTATTCATCTTCGTTTGGTTAATAAAAGTTATTATCGGGCATTTCATGAAATGTTATGTTTTGATTTTTTCAAATATAGAAAAAGCTGGTATTTAAGTATTGTTAAAATAATCCCAATAAAAAAACCCGACACAAGTCAGGCTTTTTAAAATCTTATCCACAATTATTTATTTTATTTCAACCAATTCAACTTCAAAAGTCAAATCTTTCCCTGCTAAAGGGTGATTGGCATCAACCACAATGGTATTTTCTTTGATTTCATGTAAAATGAGTTGTCTTTCAGAGCCATCAGGAGCTTTAGAAATTAAACCCATACCCACTTCCAGTTGAAGTTCTTCAGGCAATTTGTCTTTTTCCACCTCGTGAAACAATTCTTCTCTCACTTCACCATAAGCTTCTGTGTAAGGGATTTGAATGGTTTTCTTTTCATTGACTTTCATATCAAGAACTCCTTGTTCAAATCCGGGGATCAATTGTCCCTGACCTAATGTAAACTCAAGGGGGTCACGTTGCAGGGAACTGTCAAAAATTTGCCCATTTTCTAATTTCCCGGTGTAATGCACTCTCACAGTGTCATTTTCTTTTACTTGACTCATTTGCTTTGTTTTATGTTTTAAAAATGTATTTCTGCGAAACTAAGGGTTTCATTTTGAACTACAAAAACAATCGGGTATTGTTTGAACCACTTAATAAAAGTTTAACAAGAAGTTATAACCTGATTATTGTCATTTTTGAATCCTATCAGTATCTTTATTTTTATGGCAGATTTAAAACAAATACATCATGAAAAAGAATGTCCCGGTTTCCACAATAATGACTAAAAACGTAGTCAAACTCAACCTCAGTGACGAGCTCACTAAGGCTGAGGCACTGTTTAAAAAACATAATATCAGACACATTCCTGTGGTTACTGGCTCCAAAATCATTGGGATGCTAAGTTATTCAGACTTGTTGCGAATTTCATTTGCAGATGCCGTTTTTGAAGATGAAGAAATCGATAGCGTGGTGTATGATATGTTTGACATCAGTCAAGTGATGACTAAAAATATTGTAACTGTTAACGAAGAAACCACCATCAAGGAAACAGCAGAAATACTCGCTTCAAGGGAGTTTCATGCATTACCGGTGGTAAAAGGTGACAATCTGGTGGGTATCGTAACAACAACCGACCTGATAAAATATCTGTTAAAACAGTATGATTAAGCAAGATTCCATAACTTTGTGAAAACACATTGTTATGTCAAACATCGGCTTAATCATAGAAGAAAGAAGCAGGGATATTGGTGATTTTTTAGTGGGTCGACTATTGCCTTTTCGGAAAAAAAGGATGGTTGGCCCATTTATTTTTATCGATCATATGGGACCCACAACACTGGGGCCTGAGAATTATATGGATGTGGACCAGCACCCGCACAGCGGACTTTCCACGCTCACTTTTATGCTCGAAGGCGAAATTGTCCACAAAGACAGTATTGGCTCAAATCAACTCATTACTCCCGGGGCAGTCAACTGGATGGTTGCCGGAAAAGGAGTCACCCACACCGAACGCACCCCGGAAATATTAAGAAATGGAACAACATTTACCGCCCACGGTTATCAAATCTGGGTGGCACTTCCCAAAGAACTTGAAGACTGTGAACCGGAATTTCATCATATTGAAGCTTCTGAACTTCCTCAATGGCAAGAAGGAGGCGCTACTTTTAGGTTGATAGCAGGGGAAGGGTATGGGCGAAAATCACCTGTTCCGGTAAAGTCAGAACTTTTTATGATAGAAATCATCACAGAAACCGGCTTTGAACTAAACACGAAAAATCAATTAAAAGGTGAAATCGGCATTTGCATAGTAGCTGGTGAACTGGAAGCTTGTGGCAATACCGTAAAGAAAGGAAATATGTTGGTTTCCAAAGTTAATGATGCTTGTAAAGTGTTAGTAAAACCAAAAACACATCTACTTTTGTTTGGTGGCCCTCCTTTTGATGAAGAGCGGTTTATCTATTGGAATTTTGTTTCTTCTAACAAAGAAAATCTTGAAAAAGCCAAAGAAAAATGGAGAAACAAACAATTTCCGAAAGTTCCAGGCGACAATACTTATGTAACTATGCCTGAATATTAAATTTCTACTAAACACCCCAATTAATTTTTAAAAACATCTAAAATCTTGTATATTCATTCGCTAAAATTAATGTTGCTATGAACAGAATCATTTACATATTCACTTTATTATTTTCCCCTGCTTTATTTTCACAACAACCCACCCATGTGCCCGGTCCGCAAACCAATACACCAATAGATTTGAACAACTGGTTTGATATTATTGTTTTTATCGTTCTACCGTTGGTGATGATTATTTTTTACTTTATGTGGAGGCGCCAAGTGAAATTAGACAAGGAAGAAGAAAAAAGGAAAAATAAATCATAAAAAAAAAGGGCAATTAAAAATTGCCCTTTTTCACTTCACCCTATTTCACTTAATTCCCGGCCATACCGGCCTCTGAATCAAGCATTGCAAAAAACTTGTCTAAATCAGGTATCAGAACAATTCGTGTACGTCTGTTCTTTGCCATATTTTCGCTGCTATCGTTTTCCACCAGCGGAATTGAACTTCCTCTTCCGGCTGCGATTAACTTTTCGGGGGCTACATTGTAACGGTTTTCAAGCAGCCTTACAATTGATGTTGCGCGTTTTACACTCAAATCCCAGTTGTCCTCCAGTACCGGTGTGTTGATGCTTCTCGGGTCAGTATGCCCTTCAACCAACACCTCAAGACTAGGCTCAGAATTTATGACATCGGCCAACTTTTGGAGTAAATCATTGGCTTGGGGGTTCACGCGGTAACTTGCTGTATTAAACAACAGTTTATCAGAAATGGAAATCATTACAACGGTTTTGTCAATGTCAATCTGAATGTCTTCATTACCGTCTTCAACAGAAATAGACTTCATCAAATTATGAGAAACAGCAATGTTTATGGAGTCTTCTAATGTTCGGGCATTTCTCAATTTTTCCGGATCTACTTGAGCAAGTGTTTTTCTCATGTTCTCCTTTGTCTTTCTGTTCATCATCGCAATGTCGTTAAGTTCATACTTTTGCTCTGATGTCTCTCTTAATGAATTGATTCTTTCATTATAGTCTGCAACCCGTTGTTCAATAATTGCAAAACGTCTTTCAAGTTCTTCCTTTTCAACAGCAGTCCTTTGTAGTGTTGATTGAGTATTTGACAATTGTTCCTCAAGAGCCACATACTTCTTTTTAGAAACACAGGAGGTGAGTAGGCCTCCCATAATGATGGTTAAAATAAGTACTTTTTTCATTTTGATTGTTTTAAGTTAATTCTGGTTTGTTAATTACATCGCTTCCCACGATGGCTTTTCAAAGTAAACGAAACTTCATTTTCATTACTACATTTTTAGGAAGACATTAGGCTACAATTAACAGTAAATTAGTGCTTTACAACAACAACATTTTTTCTTAACAGTTACATATACAGTTGTTTAGGAGTAACACTTTTAGACTGCTTGAACAATATCCTCTCATCCTTTATCAAAATTTTAATTGATTCTTAACGTTTTGAAAAACTTTTTATATGAAAATTAGGATTTCTAAGCTTCCATAATTGACTTCTTTACAATAAATTTGATTCAAATACATTGCTGCTTTGGAAAAGAATAAAAAAGTACCCAACAAAAAAAAATACAGATGGTTAAGAAGGATATTGAGAGTCATTCTTGGAATCTTTGTCTTTTTTATCCTGCTTGTGCTTTTTATCAGAAGTCCTTGGGGGCAAGGCATTATAGTAGACAAAGTCACTTCCTATGTTTCAGGGAAAACCAATACAAAAGTTGAAATTGACAGACTGTTTATCACCTTTGCAGGCAATGTGTTTTTGGACGGCCTTTATCTGGAAGACACCAAGGGAGATACACTAGTCTATTCAAAAAGCCTTGAAGTAGATGTGCCTCTATGGCCCATCATCACCGGAAATGGTATTGGAGTTAATCTAATTGATTGGGAAGGTTTAAGGGCAAATGTTTCACGCAAAGATTCACTTGAAGGATTTAATTTCCAATTTCTCATCGATGCCTTTGCTGCCGAAGGCGAAGAAACAACAGTTGAACCTGAAGATAGTGACCCCTTGAATTTATTTGTAAAAAACGTTCACTTTAAAGACTTTGATCTAAATTATCGTGATGAAGTCACCGGTATGGACACCCGGCTAAAACTGGGAGTTCTTTATTTAAAAATTGAAACGCTTGACCTGGAAAGTATGGTGTTTCATATTTCAAACCTGGAAATTGATCAAACTGATGTGTTTTACCTCCAGAACCTGCCTTTACCTGAAACCGAAGAGAGCGAGGAGCCCGCAGCACTACAGTTGATCGTGGATCAATTTTCTGTAAAAAATTTCAATGCCACCTATCAATCTGTGCCTGATGGTATTACTGCAATAGCATCCTTGGGGGAACTTTCAGCAACCATTCCTTTGTTTGACCTGCTTGAAAATACTATTGAGGTCACTTATATCGGTCTTAAAAATTCAGACATTGCCGTGAACATCCTTTCCGAAGAAGTTCAGCCTGAGGAAGAAATGCCTTTAGCAACAGAAGACATTCCCACAGATTTTGAATGGCCGGACTGGGCGATTAATGTCAATAAACTGGAATTCCTGGACAACAACCTGAACTATACCGTCAACAATCATGAGCCGGTACAGGGAAGGTTTGATGCCAACGCACTGCACCTGAACAATTTCAACATGGTGGCAGAAGACATCTTCCTTGCCGAAAAGGCTACAGGTCTTCAATTAAAAGCCTTCAGTTTTGAAGAAGCCTCCGGAATTGACTTGAAAGAATTTGCTTTTGCACTTTCTTTGAACGAAAACGACTTAAACCTTTCAAACCTAAACTTTAAACTCAACGAAACACAACTACAAGGTGACCTGTCACTTAGTTACCACTCCATAAACGAATTGATCAATCAATTTGAAAACACCTCATTACAATTAGACCTTCCTGCGTTTGAGCTTGAAGCAAAAGAAGCACTTCGGTTTTCACCGGAATTGAGATCCAATGAGGCATTTATGGCATTGACAAGAAAACCCCTCAGGGGAAATATTGCTGTTTCAGGCTCAATGCGTAGCCTGAATATCACCAATACTGATATTTTCTGGGGGCAAACCACCTCTGTAAAGCTGATGGGAAGCGTTCAAAACCCTATGGAACCCGATCAGGTCCAATTTGATATCCCCACTTTCAATTTCAATTCAGTGAGAAGGGATGTGTTGGCATTTGTCAATGAAGACGAACTTGGAATATCAGTTCCTGAAACCATTGCGCTGAAAAGCAATTTTAAAGGCTCACCCGATGATTTAACCGCTCAGGCAGCACTCAAAATTCCGGAAGGGGATATCCAACTCAAGGGAAGTTATTACGACAGAGAAGAATTGGCCTTTCAGGCAGATGTGAGTATCATCGAACTTCAACTTGGTAAACTCCTGCAAAACGAACAATTGGGCAACCTGAATTTTACGCTTAACGCGAAAGGGAAGGGGAGAGACATCAACTCTTTGGACGCCGATATGGAAGCGCGGATAATCAGCTTTGACCTGAATGACTACGCCATCAAAGACCTTGTCGTCAACGGGGAAATCGTAAATGGTGAAGGCACGGTAAATTCAGCATACAAAGATGAAAACCTGGATGTGGTGTTTGAAACGTTCATGCAACTGGACTCCATTGCTCCCCGCTTTGTGGTTGACCTTGATTTAAAAGGGGTGGATTTAATGGCAATGGGCCTAACCAAAAACGACATAAGGAGCGCATTTGTTTTAAACGCCGATTTCAAGGGAAATACTGAAGATTTCACTTTGACCTCTGAAATTAAAAACGGATTGGCAGTTTATGATAACCGTTCCTATTTATTGGGTGACTTCAAAATCACTGCCCTGGTTCAGAAAGACACCACTTCATTGGACATCGACAACAAAATGATAGAACTGGAATTGCGCTCCAATGCAAGCCCGGAAGATTTTGGTTTGGCTCTTGAAAGGCATTTTAAAAGTTATTTTACAGATGAAATTGAACCCGTTTCAACAGATACAATCATCAACCCTGTTTCACTCAGCATCCGTTCGCGCATCAACAAAGCGCCTATACTCAGTGATGTGTTTGTTCAGCAATTGAATCGTCTGGACACCATTTCTATTTCTGTGGATTTTAATGAAAGGGAGCAACAACTCACTGCCGGCATTGATATTCCACATTTAAATTATGATGATAATATTATAGATGATTTGATTTTCAATCTGGATTCAAGCAATGAGCACTTTATTTTTGACTTAGGTTTTGAGAATATCAATGCGGGGCCCTTGGCCATCAGTCAATCCATCTTTGTCGGGAATTTCCACAGCCAAAACCTTCATTTGGATTTCAATTCTTATTTCGATAATGAAAAAATTGTCCAAATCAACACAAGGATTTCAAGTGTCAATGATACCATTCGCTTACACATCAAACCCGCTAACCTAATTATAAACAGGAGAAATTGGGAAATTCCGGCTGGAAATGAAATTGCCTATTCTGAAAATCATATTGCTGTCAGCGAATTTAGAATCAGCCGTGAATTACAGCTTTTTGAAATACTCACTGACAACCCCGAAATAGAAAAAGAGCATCTGGCGCTTCATTTTGAAAACCTCAGACTGTCAGATTTATTGAACTACCTCAATCCTGAAGATGTTTTAGCAACAGGTAGGCTCAACGGAAATTTGATTGCTGAAGACCCCTTTGGAAGTATGGGGCTCATAGCCGATTTGCAAATTGAAGAATTAAATGTTATGGAGGTGCCTTTGGGCAACTTAAATCTTGAGGCACAAGAGGCCAATGATGGCATTTATGACTTTAACCTCACCTTAAAAGGCGGGGATATAGACCTTGACCTTACAGGAGATTTTCAAGCAGACGAGGAAGCAGCAAGGCTCAATCTGGATTTAGAGTTAAACGAAATAAAAATGAGTGCGCTGGCAGGGTTTTCCGGAGGTGAAATCACTGACTCTTCAGGAAATATTACCGGTAGTGTAAAAGTGAGCGGAACAACTTCTGAACCCCAATACAATGGGGATATTAATTTCAACAATGCAGAGTTTAGGGTGGCAATGTTGAATGCAAAATTTTTAATGCAAAATGAGAACCTCACAGTTAACAACGAGGGATTGAACCTTAGCAATTTCAGTATTAGGGATGAAAATGGAAACCAGTTTACGGTAAACGGAAAAGTGATTACTGAATCCCTTATCAACCCGGCTTTTGATTTGCAATTTGATGCCAGAAACTTCAGGGCATTAAATTCCACCCGAGACGATAATGATTTGTTTTACGGTACAGCCGTATTTGATGTTGATGCCAAACTTACCGGAAACCTTAATTTACCTCAATTGGAATTAAGACTTAATATTGGATCAGAAACAAACATCACATACATACTCACCGATTCTGAACTTGAAATGGAAGAGCGTGATGGCGTTGTAATTTTTGTTAATCGAGAAGATCCTGACGACATCATCACCCAAACCCGGGAGGACACGTTCACACTCACCGGCTTTGCAATCAATTCGGTGATTGCCATCAATGAAAATGCCGTATTTAATGTTATTATTAATGAACGCACCGGTGATAATTTACAAATAGGAGGGGAGGGCAATCTCAATTTCAATATTTTCCCCAATGGGCGCACAACCCTTTCCGGACGGTATGTAATGAACAAAGGGCATTTTGAAATGAACCTGTACAACCTGGTGAGAAGAAAGTTTGAAATTGCCCCTGGAAGCAGTGTTACCTGGGCAGGCGACCCGCTTGATGCCAATATGGATATCAGGGCCATTTACAGGGTTCAGACAGCAGCATCCTCTTTAATGGTTTCTCCTGCAATGGGCGGGGGTGGCGATGAGATGAACAGATATAGGCAACAACTGCCGTTTTTGGTATATATGAACATCGAAGGTGAGCTCACATCACCCATACTTACGTTCAACCTCGATATGCCTGAGGACTCACGAGGTGCTATTGGAGGACAGGTTTACAACAGGGTGCGTTCATTGAACCAACAGGAGGAAGAACTCAACAAGCAGGTGTTCTCACTCTTGGTGCTCAACAGGTTTTTTCCACAAGCGGGAAGCGACGGAAGTGGCGGTGGTACTATGGCGCTTGCGCGAAATAACCTCAATCAGGCACTTTCAGACCAATTGAATATGTTCTCAAATCAATTAATGGGAAGCTCAGGCATTGAACTTGATTTTGCACTTGACAGTTATACCGATTATCAAGGTGATGGTCCGCAGGACAGGACCCAACTGGACATTACCGCCAGAAAGCGTTTGTTTAATGATAGGGTGATTGTGAGTGTGGGCAGTGAAGTCGATATACAAGGACAAAGCCAGGATCCCGATGAAAATACGCCCGTTATTGGCAATGTGAGTGTGGAATACTTAATCACTGAAAACGGAAGACTGCGTTTAAAAGGTTTCCGTCGAAACCAATATGAAAACGTGATTGACGGCCAACTTATAGTAAACGGAATCGCACTTATTTACACTCGTGAGTTTAACCAATACAAAGAACTTTTTACCAGACAAGTTGAAGAAGAAATAAATAATTCAGAAGCCGAAAACGATGATTAAATTTGAAAACACATACATACCATTTCTTTTTATTTTCCTCTTGTTTGGATTACAATCCTGTAATGTCAAGCGATTTATCCCTGAAGGGGAGCAATTATATACCGGTGCAGACATTGATTTTGATGGCGATACTAATGTAGCCGGGTTTAGTAGGGTTGAAAGTGAAGTTGAAGATGTGCTCAGGCCCGAACCCAATTCAAAAATACTGGGTGTCCGGTTGGGGCTTTTGGTTCACTATAAAAGTCAAAGGGAAAAACCCGGATTTTTAAACAGGTTTTTAAACAAACGCATTGGTGAGGAACCGGTTTACCTCTCAGACATTAATCTAGTGCAAACCGAAAGGCTTATCCTGAACAGACTCGAAAACAGAGGGTTTATCTATAGTGAGGTGGTTTCTGAAATAACCGAAAATAAAAAAGGCAATACAGCTAAAATTAATTATCAAGTGAGCTTGGCTGAGCCTTATTTGATGGAAAATTACATTGTTGACAGTGACACTTTAGCTATTTATGACGCCATCAAAGAAACCCTTGACGAAACCGACCTAGAGGAAGGTATGCGTTTTGACCTGAATGAGTTACGCAAGGAACGTGAACGTATTGATTTAAGCCTTAAGGAAAAAGGGTATTACAATTTCAACGAAGCATTTCTCATTTTTGAAGCAGATACAAACCAGTATCAAAACAGAAAGTTTGATTTATTCCTGCGTTTAAAACGTGAGGTACCCGAAAAATCCATTATTCCTTATCAAATAGAAAGGGTAAATATTTATCCCAATTATCAAATGGCAGATGAATATTCTGAAGAGGATGTAATCAGGCTCGAAGGAAAAAACTTTTACCAAAAAGAAAAATTTTTTAAGGAAAAAAGGCTGCTACCTTACATTTTAATAAATGAGGGCGATTATTTTAGTCCTGAGAACTCCAGGAATACGGCCAGAAGGCTCACTTCCATTGGTGCATATAAATTTGTCAACATCCGTTATGATGAGTTGGATACTTTGGCAACAGACAATATGGGTAAACTTGAAGCCAATATATTTTTAACCCCACTGGAGAAACGATCAATACGGGCGGAATTACAAGCGGTGACCAAATCAAATAACTTTGCCGGCCCCAGTTTATCCACCACTTTAACTAACAGGAACCTGTTCAGAGGTGGGGAAATATTGAACCTGACATTGAAGGGCGGTTATGAATTTCAAATTGCATCAGGAAGCCAGTCGGGCTTGAGCAGTACCTTACTTGGAGCAGAAGCCGAATTGGTATTTCCAAGGATGCTTTTTCCCATTTCGATAAGTGATGACTGGTTCAAATACAACATTCCAAAGACAGTAATCAACGTTGGTTTTGATTATCTAAACAGGAGCAAACTGTACACCCTAAACACAGTATCGTCACGTTTTGGTTATGTCTGGCACGCCAATAGGTTTATCACACACGAGTTTTTTCCGGTAAGCATCAATTATGTAAACCTTACAAATACCACGGCCGAGTTTGAACAAATCCTGGAGGACAACCCGTTTTTAAGAAGCAGTTTTAATCAACAATTTATATCGGGGATGACTTATTCATTTACATACAACGGTTTGGTTGATGCCTTAAGGACACATCAGATTTTCATAAACACTACATTTGATATTGCAGGAAATGGGTTGTCTTTGTTATCAGGAAGTGGAGATGAACCCAAATCATTTTTAGGGCTGGAATATGCCCAATATGCCAAAGCAGATTTAGATGTGAGGTACCATTTAAGGGTGGGCTCCGGACAAAAACTGGTAACCCGGGTATATGGGGGTATTGGATTGCCCTACGGTAATTCTGAGGTAATGCCATTTACTAAACAGTTTTTTTCCGGCGGACCATACAGTGTGCGGGCGTTTAGGATTCGTTCGTTGGGCCCGGGTACTTATGCACCTGAAAGTGGGAACACCAACTCATTTTTTGAGCAAACAGGGAACATCAGGCTTGAAGCCAATATGGAATACAGGTTTCCCATCATTTCATTTTTAAAAGGGGCCGTGTTTGCCGATGCCGGTAATGTATGGAATACAAGAGGAAACAACTCGTTGCCGGGGGGTGAATTTACCAATGATTTTCTTGATGAACTAGGGATTGGAGCAGGAGCAGGGGTGCGTGTTGATATACAGGGGTTTGTAATTCGGTTTGATCTGGCTGCCCCACTTAAAACACCTTCATTGCCTAAGGGTGAACGTTGGAATTTTGATTACAAAAACCCAATTTTGAATTTTGCAATTGGGTACCCGTTTTAGTTTGAATACAAATTTGAACGAAGTAATCGCAACTGAGTCAATATCTTTTCGGCTTCATAGTAAAAAACATCACTCAAACTATCATCAGATTGTCTGAGGTTGTAGGCACTTTCAATCAATTGCTTGTATTTGTTTTCAAGCCTTTTCAAATTAATTTTACCGGGGATAGTGGGTGTATTGGCTTCCATGACAGGATTTTAAAAGTATACTTTCTAAATATCGTAAAAAAATTTGATTTAATAAACTTAAAATTAATTAATTAACATATTTTTTATTCCCGGGTAAAGTTAGAATTATAAAAGTGTTAAAGTAGTGTGGGGTTTTAAGCTTTTTGAATATTTTTAAAGATTAAAAAATCAGGTATATGAGTTCAAAAAAATATTCAACCATTTTAAACTTACAAAATACAGACATTGGAATTTTATTACTGCGACTGGGAGTAGGCGGATTGATGCTCACTCACGGAATTCCAAAACTGTTCAGGCTTTTTGGCAGCGATCCCATACAATTTGCAGACCCTATTGGAATTGGGGTGGAAGCGAGTTTGACACTTACTGTTTTTGCTGAAGTGATTTGTTCTGTATTGATAATTGTTGGGTTGGCAACAAAACTGGCAGCAATACCTTTATTGGCAACAATGTTTGTGGCTTTCTTTGTCATACATGCAGACGACCCTTTTCAGCGCAAAGAGCTGGCCTTGTTCTTTCTAATAGTATATGTGGTATTGCTATTTACCGGAAGCGGTAAGTACTCGCTCGACCATTACTTTTTAAAACGAAAGAAGGAAAGGGAAAACAATAAATAGGAACGATATTTGTTGTAACCTTTGGAAACAAACCAAAAATGAAAAAAGCCTTATACAGTATTTTTACACTTCTATTTTCAATTCAGGCCTTTGCCCAGATTGATAACAATACCGGCTTTGGCACTCCCATTAACGCACAGGAAAGCAACAACAGCTTCAATGAATCCCTGAGAAGCCCCAGCCCGCGAAGCCTTTCAAACAATAACAGCTTTTTTAATACTGCTGAAAACAAACCCAAACTTCTAAATACTGAAGAGGAAAAGGAGTTCAATATGACTACAGACAACGGTTTGATGAAACGCAAGTTTGACTACAAACCCAGTTGGTTGAAACAGGACGCTGAAATAAAAAGTGAATTTGGAAAAACACAACTGTTGGGAACTTTTGGTACTGATAGCAAAACCATAGAGATTTTGTGCCGCGACCACCAGTATGTAGATGGTGACCGGGTCAGGATTATTGTAAACGATCAAGTAGTTGTTCACAACATTAACCTCAGGGCCGATTTTCAAAGTTTTTTAATTGATCTTAAAGAAGGTAGGAACGTCATTGAGTTTGAAGCATTGAATCAGGGAACATCCGGGCCAAATACAGCACATTTCAGGGTATTTGACAGCAACAGTAATCTAATCACAGAAAACGTATGGAACCTTTTAACGGGTGTAAGGGCAACCTTGGTGATCATTAAAAATGAATAATGTTATTGAAATGCCAAAAAATAAAAAATCCCCAAATCAAGAGATTTGGGGATTTTTTATTTAAATATATGATAATTACAATTCCCTGTTTTCAGCAAGACTCTCTAACGTCTTAACTTGTGAAAGGGTCATTTGAATCTCCTTCAAGTGATTGTTGAGCACATTTCCAATTTGAGGGGGAAAGTGATTCTCTTCAATGGCTTCCCTGTATTCTTTTTCACTTGCTTTTTCGCCACGAATGCATTCTTCCAAAACAGCCTCATCATCATTGCCTGCAATACTGCTCTTAATATCCATCCAGGTGCGATGCAACTTGGCAGTAGTACTTCCGCTCTCTATAGGCTTTTCATTCAACAAACGTATTTCACGATCCAATTCAGAGACAAAGCGATGACGCTTGACAGATTGGTTTTTTAAATACTCTTTTAGATGTTCATTTTTTACATTTGTAATGGCGTTTCTAAATCCTTTTTCGGCATCATAATTCTTTTCAAGTAATCCTTGAAGATTACTTAGCAGTTGCTCTCTGCTTTTTTCCCTGGCTTCTTCTCTTGTGGTTTGCATAATTTGATTTTTAATGTTACTACTTAAAATTACAATTAAGTGAAGTAAAAAATCTTAATATTTTGTGAGTTGAGATAGGTTTAACAACTTAGGTTAAAACCTGTTAAGGGAATTTGAAATAACTGAATCCGGTATAGAACATTTTTGTAAATAGAAATCTTAAAAACCGTCGGGTAGGGGAGCGATTCCGGTTTCTGATTGATTCATGTTTACGGTAATATCATCAATCTTTTTGGCTATAAAACCATTTCTGTAAATAACGATATTCAAAAAAATATCAACAGGGTTTTCCGGGTAGCCATTGCCGCTTCTAAAAGTTGAATTATTCACAAAAGCCCTTATAAACCAAGTGTTGGTCACGGGATTGGGATATGCATAAAATTGAAATCCTTCGATATAATTTTCATTAATATTGCTTTTAAGCAAAACATTGGTGTTGTTGTTTTGGGCTGTAAAATAATAGCCTTGAACAGTTACAATATAATCATCGATGTCAATTTTTGTGTCATAATCCTGCAAGCCATGGGTTGATGTTTGTCTAAAAATAAATTGAGCGTAGTTAATGGGACCATATTTACTTTCCTGAATATTGTATTCAATGATTTCCCGGTCTGTTTTTTGAATCAACAACTTGGAGCCCCTTATTTGAGTTGAGTTGCCTGGATTCTCAAGATATAACTTTTCATCAATGATAACATCACCCTGCACGTCCAAATCGGCTTGCGGGTCTTGGGTGTTGATGCCCACCTGGGCCATAATAGTGCTTGAATATAATAACGCGATGCAAATGATTACTTTTTTCATTGTTTATTGTTTTAATATAAATCAGGTATTGATGATGCAGTTCCTGAATTTGAGCCGCCCAGATTGGTGACTATTGGAGGTAGATTGCGGTAATAAGACTTATCATAAACAATTAGCGTTACATAATAGGTAACCGAGTGCCCGTCAATAAGGTCCAGGTCACGGTTTTTTATTTCAAGGTGCCATTGACCATTATCAACATAAGTGCGTATTACAAAAGTACCTATTGACCTGTCATGGCCTGCAACCTTTTTTTCTATTGCACCTCCCACTTGCCTGAAATTTGCTACACCCACTACATACTTGTTTGAATCATACTGCAGGTTAACAGCGGTTAGATTGTCGCGATACACATTGTTAAACTGATAATTAATAACATTAATGGGTGCAACGGTTAGTGAGTCCACATTAAGAATAGCTATTTCACCCACAGGGTTTGAATTGGTTAACCTGCTGACAAGTTTAAAATCTTCGTCACCCATAGTGACAACAGGCAGGGGTTTGATGTTGAATTTTTCCTGAACCAACAATTCACCGGCAATGTGCAAATCTGCCTGAGGTGTTGTAGTGCCAATACCCACTTGGGCATATCCCGGGAAGACTGCAAAATTCAATAAACAAATTAGGATAGTTTTTTTTAGCATATGTAGGTTTTTAATCAATAATAGGATTTGTAGCAGCACCTGTGGCGCCATTGTTCATTGGTATCTCAACAATGCCAAATTGCTTTGAAAGGTCTTTAGAAAAAATCAATGTTGTGATGATCCAGGTGCCAACTTGCTGAGTGTCCAAGTTTTGTGCTGCCGGAAAATCTGCAATAATGCGCCAGGTGCCGTTTTGAACAAATGCCGCTGTGTAAGGCAGACTAAACTTGTCCTGATTGCTTGTTAATGCAAGTTCAGTATCATAATAAGCCGAAATGCTGATTAAATCAAAGTGATTGGCATTGACCTGAGTGTCAAAATTCAACACCCAATCCAAATTGGCGTTTATGATGACATATTCCTGAATATAACCCAAAGCTGCCCCGGTGGGGTTACTAACATCCAATGTTTCTATATCGTTATTTACCTGCTGGATTAAAAAGGTTGAAGTGTCATTATCATTCATGGCCCGGGTGATGCCAATTTCAAGGTCATTGGAAATCAACATATCGCCTCCCACTTCTAAAGTTGTCCTGGGAGTAGTAGTGTTAATCCCTGCCTGAGCCATAATAGCGTTTACTTGCAGAACTAACACCAAAGCTACAATTAAGCTTAAGGTTTTAGATTTCATAAGTCATTGATTCAGGGAGTACAAAAGTATGAATTTTAAATAAAATATCGATATAATACATATATTTTCGATTAAAGTGTATTTTATGTAGTCGGTTATACTACAGTCTTTACGAAAAACTAAACTATTTGGTTTTTTTGTTCTAAATATTTTTTAATATTTAAAGTGATTCATATACGGAAATCAAAATGAGTTCATTTAGTATGGCATATAAATCAACAAAAACCAAAAAAACTAACCATTGTCATAATTTAATTGACTAACTGGCAGTAACTTTGAAAAGTATTTTTTACCTTTATTGTTCACCTCGCAAACTTTTTAGATATGAAAGTATTTGACAACAAGCACATTAAAAATGTAGCCTTTGTCGGTGCACATCATTCCGGGAAAACAACACTTGCAGAAACCATGTTGTTTGAAGCCGGATTAATCAACCGAAGAGGAACCACAGAGCAAAAAAACACTGTATCAGATTATCACGAATTAGAGCACCAACGCGGTGCTTCTGTTTTTTCTACCCCTTTGCATACCGAATGGCGCAACTACAAAATCAACATCATCGACACCCCGGGTATGGATGATTTTATTGGGGAAATAATTTCTTCCATTCGGGTTGCAGATACCCTGGCTATGGCCATAAACGCTAAACACGGCGTGGATGTGGGTACCGAAATTATCTGGAATTATGCAGATAAATACAACAAGCCCACTTTGTTTGTCATCAATAAAATAGACCATGAAAAAGCCAATTTTGAGATGGCTTTTAAAAGCTTGCAAGGCTTGGTGGGCAACAGTGCAGTGATGATTCAATATCCCCTTGTCATTGACGGGGCCCAATGCATCATTGACGTGCTTAAAATGAAATGTTACAAATTTGGACCGGAAGGCGGTAAACCTGAAAAGTTACCCATCCCCGAGAGCGAAAAAGAAAAAGCAGACAACCTTCACAACATATTGGTCGAAAAAGCAGCAGAGAATGATGAAGAGCTTATGGAGTTGTATTTTGACAAGGGGCATCTGGAAGAACCGGAACTCCTGAAAGGAATCAAACTGGGGATGTTGAACCACGACCTGTTTCCGGTATTTTGTGTTTCGGCATTAATGGATATGGGTTCGGGTAGATTGATGGGATTTATTGATCACGTGGCACCTTCGGCCGGCGACTTAAAACCAGCGCCAACAATCGATGGGGTAGAGGTAACCGCCAATCCCGAAGGCGAAACCTCCTTATTTATTTTTAAATCCCTATACCAACCCAATTTGGGTATGTTGTCTTTTTTTAAAGTGATGTCCGGCGAAGTGAAAGTGAATGACAAACTTTACAATACCAGAACCGGCGAAATGGAAACCATCAACCAGTTGTATATTATGGATGGCAAAGTCAAGCATGCCGTTCAAAAGTTAACTGCCGGTGATATGGGGGCAACAACCAAATTGAAATCCACCGAAACCAACGATACTTTGGGGGCAAAAGCAAACAGCCCAACCATAAAACCCATGAAATTCCCGCAATCACGTCTTGAAAAGGCCGTATTTGCATCAAGTAGTACCGAAGAAGAAAAACTCAATGAGGCCCTCAAACGCATTCGTTCCCAGGATTTAACCCTTGATTTAAATTACAACAATGAGACCCATCAAACCGTGATTGGTTGTCAGGGCGAATTGCATCTCACAGCCATAGAATGGATACTGGAGAACATTTATAATGTAAAACCCCGCTTTGAACCGCCAAAGGTTTCTTACAGGGAAACCATCCAGCGCAGTGCCACAGCCAATTACCGACACAAAAAGCAATCAGGAGGGTCGGGGCAGTTTGGTGAGGTGCACCTTAAAATCGAACCCTGGTTTGAAGGGATGGACGAACCCGAAGGTTTTAATATCAGGGGCAAAGAAGTTATAGAGTTGCCCTGGGGCGGAAAATTGATTTTCTACAACTGCATAGTGGGAGGTGTTATTGACGCCCGTTATTTGCCTTCAGTAATGAAAGGAATCCTGGAAGTTATGGAAAACGGCCCGTTGACCAGGTCATATGCAAGGGACATCAGGGTAATGGTTTATGACGGAAAAATGCACGCTGTGGACAGCAATGATATTTCATTCAAACTGGCAGGGGCTTATGCGTTTAAACAAGCCTTTTTAAATGCCAATCCCAAGCTGATGGAACCGGTAAACAACATCACTGTCAAAATACCTGAATCCATGACCGGCAGCGTTATGACCGAATTGCAGACCAAACGCGCTGTTATTCAAGGCATCAATACCGAAGGAAATTATCAAATCATTAATGGCCAAATCCCAAAAGCCGAACTGGATAATTTTTCAACCCAACTGAGAAGTATCACACAGGGAAGGGGAACATTTTCAACCACATTCAAAGGCTATGAACCCGTGCCGGCAAATGTGCAGCAGCAATTGGTAAATGAGTTACAAAAAGAAACATCTGAAGTATAATTTAAAATAAAGCGTATGGAATTAAAAGTAATGCACTCAAGTGACCTGAAGTTTAATTTAGACACCTGGAAGAGGGAACTCAAATTTCATTTTGATGAAATGGACACTTTTCAGGAAAAGTTGGATGAATTGACCGCCAGACAAGAATTGGAAATTACAGCATTAAAAAAACTGGATATTTTACAAAACCGTATTTTAATTGAAAAAGAGTCCATCTCAAAATTAAAGCATCGTTGCCGAAATGTTTTTACAAATTTCAACCGTGCTGTTTATGAAGACAATTTTAATGACTCTTTGATGAATGAACGCAATGAATTGCGCAACGATATGCGCAAATACATTCAATTGCATTATTTATTAAAAGAAGAGATCTTGGATTTTATTTTGGAGAATTCATAATACTTAAATTCAATTCAATTGTAAAAGGCCATCTGTATAGGTGGTCTTTTTTATTTTATAGATTGAATACAAAAGGCACAAGAGAGAAGGCTCATCCCAAATTACAATATTTTTATTTTACATAATATAAATTATAAGTCTTTATATGTATTCTACTTATTTAGTTCAAGTTTTATATTCTAAGGAAACTTCTGGGTAATAATTCAAGTTCTTACTTATTGAATATGTATTTATTTTGTACCTAATTCCAAAAGCAACTAATCCTCCTTTTCCTTCATCATTATTTAGCAATAGTTGTTTATACCCAATGTAGAAATCAATAAATTGATTATTTATAGATGGATCATATTTCATTGGTGTGTATTGACTGGTATATTGATAATCAGAAAACTTGTTTTTTCCAACCTGAATAGATCTACCAAATTCAATTTGAGGTATAAGTCCGCGGTAGCCACCAATATCATCATCTATTTTTCTATGAATCAACCACCCATAATTAATTCCTATTGATACAAAAAAATGTGATTCTTGAGGATTTCCAATGGTATTTCCATAGTATAAACCAAAAATTAAGGTTGGCAGCGTATTATAATGTTCATATCCCTGTGGAATTGAAAATTCCTTCACATTATTTGAAAATGCAATATTTATATTGAGCCCGTAAAAATGTTTTCCCCGGCCATCGCCGAAATTCATATCCAAACTACCACCAGATTTCGTAAACTCAGAGACTACGCCTGTAAAATTTATATAGGAAAGCCCCATGCTAATCGTAGAATACTTGTCAAATGACTCAAAATTGATAGAATTATTCTGTGCGATAACTGGGTTTGAAATGATGGCAAAAATTAACAGAAATAGTGTCTTTAAATGCATTTGATTAATTTTAAGGGCCAAACTTAATTCATTTTCAAAAACCGTCAAAATATTATATGAAATGCTTTTTTAAACATTTCATTTTCTTTAAACAACGTTAAAGTACTTGTGTTTGCAAGGGCTAAGGTTTATTTTAACTCTCAATGAAAAAAATCTACCACACTCTCAGCTATTTTATTATTTTCTTAGTATTTACTAACGCCTTCTATGCCCAGCAATTCCCCGTTACCGGAAAAATCATCGATGGCGAAGCCGGATTTCCTCTGGAGTTTTCCACAGTCTCACAACTACATGTTTCAGACAGCACTCTCATCAACGGTGCTGCTGCTGACCTGAACGGAGAGTTTGAACTGATGGCGTCTTCAGGAACTTATATTTTTCGTTTTGATTACCTGGGTTATACTACTGTATTTCGGGAAGTTACAATTACTGATGCTCCTGTAAATTTAAGAAACATTCGTTTGGATACAGACGGTCAGCAACTAGACGAAGTAACCATAGTGGCTGCCGCACGTCTCTTTCAAACCGATATTGACAAACGCACATACAATGTAGAAAACAACGTCCTTACCCAAGGAGCCAGTGCTTCAGAATTGCTCAACACCCTCCCTTCCATTCAAATGGACGAAGAAGGCGGTATCACTATGCGGGGCAGCGGCAACGTGCTCATTTACATCAATGGCCGTCCCACCAATATGACCAGTGAAGAAATGGAAAACGTCCTGGCTCAGTTTCCGGCAAACAGCATCAAGGAAGTGGAACTTATCACCAACCCTTCTTCACGTTATGATGCACAAGGTGTAGGAGGTATCATCAACCTCATCCTAAAAAAAGACCAGCGCATGGGTTTTAACGGCTCGGTAAACGCCTCAGTGGGAACACGTGAAAAATACCAGGGCGGGGTCAATCTCAATTATTCCACCGGTGATGTCAATTTTTACGGGTCTTACAACTACCAGTTTCGCAGTTTGTTTGAAGAAAGTGAAAGTTTGAGACGCACTTCAGACCCCACGGTGTCACCCCTACTCGACCAGGATTTTGACACCCAAAATGAAAACCAATCCCATTTGCTGCGCGCCGGAATGGATTACAACATCACCGAAAATACCACCTGGGGCGTCTATGGACAGTTGAACCGCTCCTCACGTGACCGTTTGCGCATCTATAACCAAAGGCATTTAAATCAAAATGCCCAGTTAGACAGCCTGTTTATCAGAACTCTTACCGAAGACCAGTTTTCACGGAATATTGAAGTTGGGACGACCCTCGACATCAAGCTGGACACTTTGGGGCAAAACCTTTATGTTTCGGCGAGTTATGCAAACAATACCCAGGAACGCACCGAGTTTTTTGACCAGCGGTTTTTTGATGCCACAGGTACTGAAGTGCCCGAAAACTTTCAGGATTAAATCTATGGACGCCCTCAGGATGCCAATCTCTGGATTGCCCAACTGGATTACACCAAGCCGCTCAACAATAATGCCCGGCTGGAAGCCGGTTTAAAAACTACGCTTTCTTATTTCCAACCCGCCCAAACCTTTGACCAACTGGATTTAAACACAGGACTCTATGTGCAAAACGACACCATTGCCAACCGCTTTCCGTTTGACGAAGAGGTGCATGCCGGCTATGCCATTTACAGGAATACTTTGGGGAAATTTGGCTTTCAATTAGGCGCCAGGGCCGAATGGACCACCACAGCAGGCACCGATGAAAACTCCGGCACTACTTATACTAATGATTATTTTGATGTGTTCCCAAGTGCTTATTTGACTTTCGCTTTAAGCGAAAACGAAGAAATCATCCTCAATTACAGTCGGCGTATTAACCGTCCGCGTTGGGTACAACTAGCGCCCTTTTACAACGCACAGGATTTACTGAATACCCGTTTGGGAAACCCTTTTTTAAAACCCGCATATACTGACAGTTATGAGCTGGGTTACAACCGCGACTGGGAAAAAATACTCCTTAGCGGAACGCTTTACCACCGCCGCACCAGTGATGCCATGACCCGCATCATTGGTTTCTTGCCCAACAATGCCGCAGTGCAGCTTTGGGACAATGCCAACTATAGACGGGATACCGGCTTTGAACTCATCAATCAGCTTCGGTTTTTATCGACGCTGGATGCTACCCTTACGGGGAATTTATTTTACTCTGAAATCAACGGAAAAAACATCCGGGAAAATTATTTCAATTCCAATTTTAGCTGGACGCTCAATTTGCTGACCAACTGGGTGCTGCCTGACGTTGCCACCTTCCAGTTAATGGCCGATTACCGCGGCCCTATAGCTTTACCGCAAGGAAAAATAGACCCGATGTATGGGGTGAATATTGGTGCCAGAAGAGACCTGTTTAACCGAAGGGCCACCGTGAGTATAAACATAAGCGACGTCTTCAACACCCGAAGGTTCAAAATACAAACCGATGACGCCGTGTTTTCACAAACCAGAAGATTCAACCGCGAGTCCCGCATTGCTACTGTGGCCTTTACCTGGCGCTTTGGAGGATTCAGGGAACAGGAACGTGTGCAAAGGGAAAGTTATAGTGATGATCCTTTTTGATAGATTAAAAATTATAGAGGGTTTTGGAAGTTAAATTATTTCAATGGGAATTTTTAAAAGCCATTAATAACTAATTATCCTAATTATTTCTCTAGGGGGTTTTCTTTCTAAGCTTTTCATTTTTTCAACAAAAAAATCAATCAATTGTTCTCTATACGGATGTTCTGGGTTAAAGCAATTCCTTCCTTCTGAATCAAAGACCATGATGCAAGTAAAATAGGCTTTTTTGGATTCAATCCCGTCTGTGATAACCGTAAAGGTTTCATCTTTTTCATCTAAAAGCTTTACGTCCTGCCAAATGATTCTCTTTAAGTATTGAGTATGTTTTCCAGTCAATTCATTATTCCCCTCCCCAAAGTTTTGTTGCATTAATCTCATTCCATCCATAGCCGAATAAGTTTTGTAGATCCGGAGTTCGTTTAAGTAAATGGTTTCGTTTTCTAAGATTAGCGGCGTTTCAGCTATTTTAAATTCTAAATAATGTTCTTTTAGCTTGACATCTCTGGAAGATGAACAGCTCAAAACGATGAGGGCCAGTAATTTCCAAATGTGGTTTTTCATAGTTAAAATAACATTTTTAAGCTCTCTCACGTTAATGAAAATCTGATAGTCCAGATAATCTGAGTGAGCTGGTAGAAGCCATAGAATATTGCAGATGTCGCCTGCAGGTTTTTAATCCGCTGGCAAATATCCGTTTTCAAATTTTTTTATTAATTCAGTCGTTTTTTTAAATGCCTTTTTAGTAACGTCAACGATTACAATTTCGTTAATTTCAGTTTCGGGATTAAATGTCAGATTAATCCCGCACCAAATTCCATCTTCAAAATCTTCATCATCAACAGTCATTATTAAGTGTTCAGGTAGATAATGGTCATCTATGTCAACATCTCGAAATCCAATCTCCACGTCCGCCATATCGTGAATCAACTTAGCCTGTCTTCCAACTCCATATATATAACCAACATTTCGGTCAATTGATTTTCTGATTATTTCATCAAAGTAACTAGTTTGTCTTTCGTCTGCAATTAAAATCAGGCACCAATTATCGGTCGGAAAATCCGAAATCCAATTTTTTGTAGTGTCAAATTCCACAAATTTTATTGTTCTGTCTGTTATATCAGTTTCGATTTTTATCAACTTGCAGGTAACATAACACTTAAACCAGTTAACCAATCACGGGGATAATTCAAATATAAACAATTTGTTAAAACCCAACCACCCCAAAGTTAACTAGATGGTTGATCCCTTTTTTACGGTTTTCCACATTTCAAGAATAAAAGCAAAAAAATGACTAAATTACCACTATGAAAAAACCGCTTTGCATTTTAATGATTTTATTGTGGGTGACGGGCAGCGTTAAAGCTCAGGACTTCAGTGCCCACCAATGGGAAAACCGCGTGCTGCTTGTGATGGCAACAGACAAAGACAGCAAACTCTTGCAACAGCAAATTGAAATTTTTAATCAAAATGAGGCCGGTCTAAAAGAGCGAAAGCTTTTGGTTTTTCTGATGGTCCCAAATGAAATTGCCACATACAACCCGCAGGCGATTGAATGGAGCCCCTTTACTGCACCCCTTGAAAACTATAAACTTCGGGATTCAGAAATTGAACTGCTCTTGATTGGCCTGGACGGTCAAAACAAAATTAGAAAATACAGTGTCACATCCGCCCTTGAAATTTTTGTGACTATAGACGGGATGCCCATGCGGCAGTCTGAAATGAGAAACAGTAAGAAGCAGCACTAAGGGCTAGCCACTTAATACACACCACCTATTTAATGAAAACATCCACGGTAAGCCAACTCAAAAAAGAACTTCAATACCGCTCTACCGATGAGTTGCTGGAGCTTTGCCTGCGGCTGGCTAAATTCAAAAAGGAAAACAAGGAGCTGCTTACTTACCTGCTTTTTGAGTCGCAGGATGAAAGCAGCTATATTGAAAGCGTAAAGCGTGAAGTGGATGCACAACTGGAAGCCATCAATACCAAAAACTATTACTGGATGCGAAAAAGCATCCGGAAAATACTGAAGAACCTCAAGAAATACATCCGCTATTCCCTCAGGAAAGAAACCGAAGTGGAACTCCTCCTCTATTTTTGTGTGCAGCTTAAAAACCTTAAACCCTCCATCAAAAAAGACAAAACCCTGCAAAACATACTGAAACGGCAACTGGCTTTGGTCAATAAAATCTTAGCAACCCTGCACGAGGATTTGCAGTATGATTTTCGTTTAAAACTGGAAGAGGAAGGATTTGATTAAATGAATAAGAATTTCTTTGTGGCCCCCTTCAATGACCACGGCAGTCAGGTTTGTGCTTCTTTATGAAACTTTGAGGTATAACTAACTATGTCAAAAGTTTTTTCATACACTTCTTAAATACAATCGTTCCACCTTCTCCCTTGCCCAAGGTGTTTTTCGTAAAAAAACCAGGCTTGATTTAAGTGACGGATTGTGGGTAAAGCATCTTATGGGTATTTTTTCGCCCAGAGTTTCCCAGCCGTATTTCTCAATTAGAAATTCAAGAATTGCTTTAAGCGTGACGCCATGTAAAGGGTTGTTTGGTTGGCTGGTTGACATATATTTATGTTGAGTTTACAATGGTGCAATGACTAAGGAGAACAACGTGATTTTAGTTGGTTTTGAAGACATCAAGATACAGGTTTTTTATGAATGTTTACCTAAAGAGATGTTAAGGGTGTTTGAGAAACCTGACAAAAATTGTAGTTTTAGGTTTTAGAAAAAATAAAAACCAACATAACTAATCATCACAAAAATGGCAGTACTATCAGCAAATGAACGGCAGCTAAACTTTTATTATTATCCGGGCCACAAATTGTCTAGGGAAGCCTTGGCCTATGCAGAATGCTCTGATGCTAAGCTAAATGCCGTCAACATCAAGAACACAAAAATAACAGGCACACAATGGGTTGAATTGGCCAATATGTTGGGTTGTAAAGTAACAGACCTGCTTGAAAAAGAACATCCCGTTTTTCAGGAAAAATTTGACAAGCATGTTTTGTTAAGTACTGAAGATGCCGTTAAAATATTGCAAAACCACCCTGAAATGCTAATCTTTCCCATTGCTACCCGGGGTAATAAAGCCGTGCGCGTTAAAATGACAACAGATGTGTTACAACTCACAAAACCCGACACCCTGTACAATAAAAATGAGTGATCAGCCTTTAGGTCACTCTTCGCATTCAAAGAAATAAGCCCTTGTCTACCTTTCACAGAATTCCAAATCGTTATTTATAATACTACGTGCTACTGCTCTGCAGTTGCCGGGCTGATTACTGCAGCAACCTCGCTGATTACATTTGATGGAAAGCCTCCTCTCTTGGCATGTTCTTCAATGAGTTCTTTGTTTTCGGCTTTGTAAACACAATAAATTTTATCTCCTGTCACAAAACTATGTTGCCATTGGATTTTTGGTCCCATTTGTTCCAGTACCGCACAAGAGCCCTGGGAAATGACTTTTAATTCCTCTGCTGATAAATTTCCGGCACCGGGCACTTCCCGTTCAATTACATAAGTATTTAGTTTGTTTTCGCCTTCAGAAACTGCTATCAGGGCGGTATCTTGTGCATAAATTTGTCCTAAGGCAAACAGGCACATTGCTATTAAAGCTTGTGTTACTTTCATTTTTAAAATGATTTTTGGTTAGACTATCAAATGTAGTCAAAAAATCATTTTACAAGATAAAATGTAGGCATATATTTACATCAAAACCCACTGATTACTAGATAGATAAAAAAATATAGCTGTTGTTTGTCTAATAATTACTTCTCAGTTGGCATATAAATTTCTTTTACAATACCTTTATATTTCCAATTAAACCAAATTATATTATGAAAAACACCATTACATTACAAACTGCTCAAGACTGGGCTGAGCGCTGGAAAAGCACCCAGGAAAGTGGAAGCACTCCAAACTTCACTGCCTTTTTAATTCCGGGTATTGACTTTACACAGGCATTAAAGCCGGAAGAGGCTGTAGATGTTAGAACTTATCTTGGAATAGATGATACCGAAACAGTAAGGTTAATGATTGTGGGTGTTGACAGAGAAGGCAACGATTTGATCGATGAAAGCAACGGGTATTATATTTATGATTTTACCTCTATATGCCCACCTTATTGTAATAAGAAACCACCGTTTATTTCTCAATAACTTTTTCCATTTTATAAAAAAATCATATCCGATTTATGATTGAATATTTGAATCATTTCTTTTCAATTTACAATCAGTTATTGTGTTTAAATTTCTTATTGTTTGTCTTGCTCGCCATCAAAACAAGAAAGAAAACACATTTAATACTTATGGTTTACCTGCTTGTGATTGTTGTGATTCAATTTTATTCCGGTTATTTGGCTTTTCAAGGCATACACAACACTCATATATCCCATTTTTATTTTGTTCTCCAATTTCTGATTCTTGGATATTTTTATTACAACATCTTTAATCAAACTTTTCAGAAAAACATCATAAAGTACAGTATGATTTTATGTTTGTTAATACTCGGTGTTCAATATGCCATCTACCCTGAAATGTATTTCAAATTCAATAACTTGGAAATTTTTCTCACCTCATATTTGCTGATTATTTATTCATTGTTTCATTTTTACAACTTGCTATCGGCTAAAAAATCTTTTTTATATTTAAATATCGGTGTGTTTTTTTATTTATTCGGAAGTACGGTTTTGTTTTTATTGGCTAACTTGTCAATAGTGGTTGATTTAAAGGGAATTAATGCTATACTCAATAAAGTACTGTTTTTGTTTTATCATATATTTATATTTATAGAATGGATCCAATTGTATTTAAAAAAAGGAAAATTAAACCCAAAAAAAGTGATTCATGGAATATGATAGTTCAGAAATAATATCAGCAGTTATATACACTTTCACGGCATTTTTCCTGATGAGTCTGGCCATTTTGATATTTGTTTATTATTCCAGAAAAAAAATAATCGAGCAGGAAATTAAAAACCGTGATTTAGAAATAGAACATCAAAAAACACTGATCAACGCTGTTATTCAAACCCAGGAAAAAGAACGCAACAGGATTGCACAAGACCTTCATGACGACATCAGTTCAGGATTGAATGTGGTATCAATCAATTGTCATATGTTAAAAACCCCCGGTCTTGACACTACTGAACAAGATAAAATTACTGATACCATATTGGATTTGACAAGCAGAGTGCTGCATAGCTCCAGGCGCATCGCCCATGACCTGTTACCACCGGTACTGGACAAATTTGGATTAAATGCCGGAATATTGGAACTTACAGAAGATTTCAATAAAACAGGAAAAGTAAGTATTGATTATAAAAACCAAGCAGATTTTTCAAAAATCCCGACGGAGAGCCATTTGCATATTTTCAGGATCATTCAGGAGTTGATCAACAACTCCATGAGACACGGAAAAGCCACTAAAATTGCTATCTCTTTTACGGAAGAAAGTGGACAAACTGTTTTGAAATATGTGGATAACGGCTGTGGTTTTGACACCAATGAAATTGAAAACCAAAAAGGCCTGGGAATGAAAAATATTGAAAGCCGTGTATCTTTAATTGGGGCCGTTTATAAAATAACCTCAGAAGTAAATAATGGCATAGCTGTCGAAATTAAAATTTAGTATGTACAATTCGATAAAAATAATACTGGTAGATGACGAAGAGCTTTTTAGAAGCGGAATCAAATTCATTTTAGAACGTGAACCTAACTTTGATGTTTTATATGAAGCTTCAAATGGCAGTGAATTACTTGATTATTTGGAAAAAGGGAATAACCTTCCCGACATCATTTTAATGGACTTAAAAATGCCCACGCTAAACGGAGTAGAAACCACCAAAATATTAAACAAGGAGTACCCTATGTTAAAAGTCATAGCCCTGTCGAGTTATGACACTAAATCATTTATCATCAATATGATTAATGAAGGCGTATCATCATATATCATTAAAAATTCAACCCCTCAGGAAATGATAGAAACCATCAACAAAGTATATGTTAAGGGGTTTCATTACAACAGCCTGACTTTAAAAGTTATCAAAGAAGAAGAATTTGAAATGGGCAAGCTAAAGTCAAAAAGCGTTTTAGATTCAAATTTTCTTACAATCAGGGAAAAAGAAGTGCTTGAATTGATTTGTCAGGAATACAACACCGCCGAAATAGCCGGGAAGCTTTTTTTAAGCCCAAGAACTGTTGAAGTTCACAGAAAAAATATGCTGGAAAAAACCCAATCCAAAAATGTTGCCGGACTGGTGGTTTTTGCTATTCAAAACGACTTGATTCCCCTTGAATCCCTTTTAAAATAATTGATACCCCACTATTCTGCAGTATCTTCATTCCGGATATTTTTCTTTTCGGGATTGTCTTTCATCAGGTTTTTAATTACTGAAAAAAGTATTCCCCCGGTAGTCATACCCAATACATAAACTAAAAAAACCAAAAGGGAAACCGGAAGCTCTATTCTCCAATTAAATAGCTTTAAAATATAAATTTCACTGTTCTGAACAGAGAAAATTATAATAACCAACACAATGACTACAAGCACAATTCTTTTTAATAACTTCATTTTTTGAATATTTATAATTTATAACCTAAGGGTGGCGCTTAAAAACGACCCCTAAACATTTTTGAGTAACTCCATAAATATAAAAAAAACTACAATATGATTCTAGTCATTTGCAAAAGACTTCTATCCTTTTAATTTACGTTAGAAAACCAGAACCAATAATTTTCACCCTAATGAAAAATATATTTAAAGGCTCATTCTTATTTTTCAGCCTGCTTTTGTTAATGGCTTGCGACAATTCTGACTAAGAAGAAAAACAACAAATTAAACCGGGTGACCAAACCACCCAACAATCACCGGTATCAACCCGGGCAAAAGAATCCAATCAAATGGTCGATTTTTCAAACAAAATAATTGGACCCATTAAATCTGTTACCCTAAGCGACGAAATTGACACTGCGCTTGCTGAAAAAGGCAGGATGGTATTTAACACTATGTGCATAGCCTGTCACAAAATCGACAGAAAGTTCATAGGTCCACAAGTAAAAGGGGTTGCAAAACTCAGGGCACCGGAATGGATAATGAACATAATTATGAATCCCGAAGAAATGATTCAAAAAGACCCCATTGCACAACAATTGTTGCTTGAATCAAATATGGCAGTGATGGCCAACCAAAACATTAAGGAAGATGAAGCCAGGGCCCTGCTTGAATATTTCAGGCAGATTGATCAAGAATAATTTTTATGGGCTGATTGATCAGATAAAAACCTGTAAAACTTTTAATTTCACATGTAATGTTACTTAAATTTCTTAGGTTGAACTGTCCCGATTGATTTATTGATTGGGGTATCAATTGCTATAACTTTCCAAACTTTTCAACCATACAAACTTGTGATAAAGCATAAATTCTGTAATTTTATGTTTTTAGCAACTGCTATGCCTATTGCTGTGCTGTAACTACCAATAACTGTTAGAATACTACCGATGCAAAGAAGTAAAGAACTTGCCAAGAGATTGAATGAAGTCCTGCTTGATGGGCGCTGGATAGCAAATACCAACTACAAATTGCAAATAGAACAATTAACCCGTGAACAAGCGCCCCAAAAAATTGGAACCTTAAATACCATTGCTTCAATTGTTTTTCACGTAAATTATTATTTGGCGGGAATTATAACTGTTTTTAAAGGTGGTAATCTTGAGATTTGCGATAAATACAGTTTTGAAATGCAACCCATTGAATCTGAAACCGACTGGAAAAGATTAATCAATGAATTTCTGATGAACTCAGAATTGTTTATTAGTGAAGTTTCCAAAATGCCCGACACCAAGCTGGATGAAACGTTTGTCAACGAAAAATATGGCACCTATTTGAGAAATATTGAAGGGGTAATTGAACACAGCTATTACCATCTCGGGCAAATTTCGCTGATTAAAAAGATCATCCTTGAAACCAAAAAATAAATATGGATATGAAACTTTCTTCCAAAGCAGAGGGCATTTTGACACAAATCAAATGTAAAACCCCATCCCGGCCCTGCGGTTGCATCGCGTGGTCATTGGCCTTAAATATAACAGCTTGAAAGTATTTCCAATTAAAATAACATTTCACACTAACACCCGCCAAAACCTATGGCTTTGGATTGCTATAACTACTTTCTGGCTGACTCCTCCAGTGCCGGCACAAACAGATACCACCACTGTAACAGCTTCCCCGGCAAGGGAGAAATCACTTTTTTCGATTGGCCTGGGTGTACAGCATGGATTTATCTTCGCACATTCTGAAGAGGTGCAAAACACCAAAGGGGCACGTCCCACCGGTATCGAAGCTATCCTTGGCTGGCAACGCAACGATTCTACAACTTTTGACCTCTGCCATTGTTATCCCCGTCAGGGTCTGCTCCTGGCATATTATGACTATGATGTGGGTTTGTTGGGTAAAAGCGGTACCGCAGCCTATTTTCTCGAACCCACCTACCGGATGAGCGACCGTGTGTTTTTCTCCTTTAAAGGCAGTATGGGGCTTTCTTACCTGAGCAATCCTTTTGACAGTATCAGCAATCCCGGCAATCAGTCATACAGCACCCATTTTAGTATCTATTTGTTGGTGGGGGTGGGTGCCTGGGTACAGCTTTCTGATAAATGGTGGCTCAACCCTAGTATTAACTACCAACACATTTCAAACGGAGGTTCGCGCCAACCCAACAAAGGCATCAACTGGCCCACAGCCGGAATAGCGGTCAGTTACCAGCCGGTCTCCCGCCCCTGGTACTCCGGCACACGAACCACTGCAAACTACTGGAGGGACTACCCTACCCGTTATAATGTTTCAGTTCTAGGCACGGTGCGCCGCGGCTATGACGAAGCCGGTGAGCGTGAAAGGTATGCCGTGGCAGGCCTCGCCTTTCAGGCCGGAAGGCAGGTGGGCACCCTGAGTATGCTCACTTTGGGGGCCGAAGTTTACCACGATGGAGATCTTAAGGAAAAACTCCGCAGGGATGGCCTGAGTGCCAGTCCGGTGAAAGCGGGGCTGCTGGTTGGGCACGAGTTTTTGCTGGGCCGATTTCAGTTTGGTCAGGGTCTGGGGGTGTATGTGTTTGACCAAACGCCCTATTATGACCGCATTTACCACCGCTGGGGGTTGCAGTACCACATCAGTCCCCGCATCAGTGCAGGGGTAAACCTGTTGGCTCACCGGCACATAGCAGAGTTTGTGGATTTTCGGGTGGGTTATACGTTTCAAAGGCGGAGGGAGTAAGTTAGAGGGTAGATGGTAGCTGTGAGAGGTGAGTTTTATTCGTGCTCACCTCTATTCACTCAGCTCTATTCACTTTTTTTCATCGGTTTATACTATGTTGCCCAAAGCCTGTATTGAAAACGCCCCCAGCCTCATTCATCACACGTTTAAGCCCATACGCACACAAATCATAGCGATGATGGAAAGCACTTCTTTAAAAATACTTTCTAGGCAGTTGGACGCGGGTCATACCGTGCTGAAGGTTTAAATTTTCTTTTGAATGATGTCAATAACATCCTGAATCGTCCTGAGTTGTTCCATATCCTCATTGTTCAGGGCAATGTCAAAGATGTCTTCCACATCGAGAACAATGTCTACCAGGTGGGAGGAATTGATATTGAGTTCGCGGGTCAAATCGCTGTGCAGGTTGATGTTATCGTGTGAAACATCCTCCGGCAGGTAGGCTGAAATGATGGTTTGCAGTTTTGAGTATATGGTTTCTTCGTTCATTTTCTTAGATGTGAGACATGAGACTTGAGATGTGAGACATTTTTATTCTCTATTCTCTTATTTAAATTGTTTAAAGATAACACAGGCATTGACATCGCCAAAGCCAAAGCTTGCTTTTATAGCATAATTTAATTGAACATCCTTTCGCATTCGCGGAATGCAGTTGGCATCGATTACTTTTAAAATATCGGGATGGATGGTGTCACAATTGATGTTGGGGAATACAAAGCCTTCTTTCAACTGAAGCACGGTAGCCACGGCTTCTATACTCCCCGAAGCACTCAGGCAATGACCTGTCATCCCTTTCAGGGAATTGACGTATGGGAAATTACTTCCTTCACGCCCCAGGGCTTTGCTCCAATTCAGGACTTCCTCACCATCCTTTGACGTAGCCGTTAAATGGCCGTTGATGGTATCAATGTCTTTTCCGGTGATTTGTGCGTCGTTGAGAGCCCCTTTTATGCAGTTTTGAACCGCCATGGAATTGGGTGCGGTCATACTACCGCCATTTCGTTGTCCGCCGCTATTAATGTGGCCTCCCACTACTTCGGCATAGATGGTTGCATTTCGTGCAAGCGCAATTTCCAGACTTTCCAACACCAATGCCCCGGCACCACAGGCGGGTACAAAGCCCGACGCTTGGGCGCTTAAGGGTTGTGATGCTTTTTCGGGTTGGTCGTTGTAGGCATAGGGCAAAATGCGTAAGGCATCAAAGCCTCCCCAAACATAAGGTCCTCCATCGCTAGTGCTTCCGGCGAGGATGCGTTGGGCTTTTCCTGAGCGTATTCTGTCCAGTGCCAAAACGATGGCTTCAGTACCGGTAGTACAGGCCGAGGAGTTGGAGGTTACTATATTTCCCAAACCGAGCATCCCACCAAGATAGGCACTCGCGCCACTGCTCATGGTTTGCTGTACGGCCGTGCTGCCCAGCCTCCTCACCTTTCCGGCATCAATGAGGTGAATGCTTTCCCTGAATTTATCCACACCCAAATTCCCCGAACCGAATATGGTACCCGAATCAAAATCCAATTCACCCGATTCAGTTTCTAAACCGGCATCTTTCCATGCGTCCATTCCGGCGATGACCCCGTACAAGATGCTGCTGCTGGTGAAGTTTTTTAATTGCAGCTCGGTGAAGTATTGACGTTTTAAGTCTTCCGAAATTTGAGGCATCCCTCCTATCTGGCAGGAAAAGTTCAATGCCTTCAACTCCTCCATAAAACGGATGCCCGATGTTCCTGCTTTGATGGCCTTGGAAAAAGCAGGCAACCCAACGCCATTGGGTGATACTACGCCCAAACCGGTTACCACTACCCTGATATTATGTTTTTCTGCATTCATTTTAGACCAGCATTCCACTTAAAATTCCTTTGCAAACCAACTCGTTTTTTGAGTTTATCATCTTCACTTTACACTTTAATTTATTGAACCTAAAGTAAACTATTTCAGAGACTACGGTTACTTTTTCTTTTGGATATACCGGAATTAAAAAATCGATTTCGCTTGAACTCAATGCGATTTTGTTTATGTCTGTCAATTCGCTTTTACCTGATTTTGAAATCAGATAAATTCCCAGACAAACCAAACCGATTTGTGCCATACACTCAATTAAAATCACCCCGGGGGTGACGGGCTTTTCTTTAAAATGTGAGGCGTAAAAATATTCATCTTCCCTGAACTGGTAATTCCCTGTGATGCCGGTTTCAGAAACTTCATCGATACCGTCCACGAAGAGGAACTCTTTTCCATAGGGTAGATTTGATATGATGAATTCTTTTGTCACTTATTATTTTTTTAATTCTAAATTTTAGTGCTCAGTAGCAGTCCCGATAGCTATCGGGAGTGGTCAGTGTTCAGTAACAGTACAAAAAGTCAACTTTTTAACTGACCACTGTGACTGATGACTGCGTACTCCTTATTTTAAAGACTCCCCTCCATCGGCTTTGATGACGGCCCCGTTGATCCAGGAGGCTTCATCTTTGCACAACAGATAAACCACATTGCCAATATCTTCAGGTGTGGTCAGGCGCTTGAACGGGTTTTTCTTCAGCGAAATGGCGGCATATTTATCACTTCCGGGAATGGCGCGGAGTGCGGGTGTGTCCACCGCTCCGGCCTGGATGCAATTGGTTGTGATGCCTAAGGCTGCAAATTCAACGGCCATATTTCGAGTAATGGCTTCGAGTGTCGCCTTAGCAGCCGAAACCGCGGCATAATAAGGCCAGGCCTTGGTGTTGCCCTCGCTGGTGAATGAAACCACACGCGCCGAATCACTGAAAAGCTTTCGCTCAATGAGGTCTTGTGTCCAGTCATACAAACTGATGGCCATCGCATCTATCGTTATATGAAAATCTGAATTGTTTAAAACTGCTTTTTCGTCTGAATGCATCGGCTTGAGGTTGCCTTTGGCAATGCTGTGTACCAGCACGCGCACGCTTCCGGTTTTGCCCAGGGATTCAGTCAGGGTATCCAGTATTTCTTTTCTGCCGGTTTCTTTTAAAGCGTCTGCGTTGAAAGAAATGAGGTGGATTCCACTTTCGCGTAAGCGTTCAAACTCTTCGTGGATTGGCGGGATGTCTTCCTTGCGGTCGCGGTGCACAATACAGAGGTTCATCCCCGAAGTTGCCAGCTTTTTGGCAGTTCCAAAACCCAGGCCGCTGCTTCCGCCCAAAATAACCGCCCAGTAATTCTTGTCTTTAAATTCCATTGCTTACCATTTTAATAAAACTTGTTGTGCTGAAAAACCTGGACCAAAACTCAATATCAAGCCGTATTCCCCTTTTGGGATTTGTTTTTCCATAAACCGTTCCAACACATAGAGTACGGTGGCGCTGCTCATATTTCCGTAAAGACGAAGTACTTCGCGGGTATCGTCAATGTTTTTGCCCAATGCATTAAAAAGGTTTTCCGTGATTTCAAGGATTTTTCTTCCGCCGGGGTGAAAAACAAGGTGTTTTATAGCGTTGATTTCCAATCCATTACTCTTGAGAAAAGGATGGATAATCTCCGAAAAATGTGCTTCTATTTGATTGGGCACATCTTCATCAAGTATCATTTTGAGTCCGTCGTTGGTCAAATCAAACCCCATCAATCGTTCGGTATCATAAAAATGAAACATAGCGGTGTCCAGAATTTCGGGACCTGTAGCTTCGGGTCCAGAGGACAGCAAAGCACAGGAAGCCCCATCACCAAATATGGCTGCACTCACGATGTTTGTCATAGAAAAGTCATTGAACAAAAAGGTGGATGCCGGGCTTTCAACCGCAATAATTGCTGCACGTTTACCCGGATTGGCCATTAAGAATTGTCTTGCATAAATCAGTCCGGAAACCCCGGCTGCACAGCCCATTTCAGTTACCGGAAGCCGCACGATGTCCTGTCGCAACTTCAAACGGTTAATCAGGTATGCATCCAATGAGGGAATCATAATTCCCGTACAACTTACCGTAATGATATAATCGAGAGAGTCTGCCTGCCATTGGGCTTTTTCAAGGGCTTTGCGCAATACTTTCTCCCCTATTTCAATGACTTCGCGGGTGTAAATGGCATTGCGTTGCTCAAAGGAAGTCTCCGTAAACACCTCAAAGGGGTTCACCAGTGAATACCTTTTGTCAACACCGGCATTTTCAAATATTTTTATAGCTTTTCGCTTTAAGCGGTCTTCCTGCCCATCCAGCCAGGTTTCCACAAACGGGATGATTTCCGCAGTGGAGCGGGTGTATTGGGGCAATTGCTTTGCTACTGTGTGTATTTTAACCTGCATGTTTTTTTATGATCCATTGCCACCTGAACGCCCATCTGTAGTTGATCAAGTGGATGCCTTGCGGCAGATTTAAGGCATATTGCCTGATATCCCTGTTCTTAAAACCCCTGAGTATGGAAACCAACCCATCGCTTTTGGCGATTTTGCTTTTCAGGAAAAAGAAACTGAACAGTTGAAACAACCTGTATGCTATCGTGCTGCGATGCAAATCGTTGATCACCAATCCTATTTTTGCCTGATGAAATGCTTTATCTAAAATACTCATTATTTCAGTGTCAGTGAAGTGATGCAGTGTTAAAGAAAAGAGAAAAATATCAGAACCGGTCGCTTCAAACCGTTCTGAAAAAACATCCAATGCCCTAAACTCCACCCGACTGTTTTGCGGGGCTTTGTTTTTGGCCAAAGCAATGGTTTTCTCATTGATGTCAATGCCGAGCAGCTTCCAGTTCAGTTTCTTCCTTTGTGCATATTGTTCGCATTTAAAAAGCAGTTCGCCATCACCGCAGCCAATGTCTGTTATGGTTACCTCCTGCTGTGCCGGTAAACCCTTGGTGAGTTGTATAATTCCGTTCAGGGTGATTTGGTTTCCGCCCAGCAAACGGTTTACCGTGTTGATGTCATTGTATGCCAACAAGAGTTCTGCTTCCCTTGTTTCGGGCAAGTCCATCAGTTCTTTGAGGTTGGCTCTGTATCTTGTTTTAATAAACATATTATAGGGGTTTCCCGTGGGTTTTGGAAATCAAACGGGGAATTAAATCAGTGTTCATTTTCGCTAAATGTAACCCTAAGTTCAATAAAGTTGGGGTCATCATTACTGTTTGCAGCAAACTCCCGAATCTTAATCTTCCTGTAAACATCGCGTTCCATTTTTGTCTATAGCTGTTTTCAATTGCAGCTCTGGGTTTGCCTTGCAGTTCAATCAGGGTTTCGGCAAGTAATTTGGCTGCCGTAATTGCCATAGCCATCCCGTTTCCGCACAAAGGATGAATGAGCGACGCACTGTCCCCCACCATAAAGATATGGTTTTCGATTGTTTTTTTTCGTTCAAACGAAATCTGGCTAATGGTTAAAGGCTTTTCAAAAACGGCTTCAGCCTGTGACAGGAAGGCTTTTAAATGCGGGTTTTGACACAAGACCTGATTTTCAAATTCGCTAATACTTTTAAAAGGACTAAACGCTTTGACTTTTGTGAGATAACAGAGGTTGACAAAGCCTGTTTCTACCCGGGACAGGCCGCAATACCCGCCGGGAAAGTGATGCAGCGCAACCAGGTCGTCAGGAAAAGGGGCTTTGTAATGGGCTTTTACGGCCATCCATTGGGTTTTGTTGCTGAAGAAATTTCGGTTTAATGCTTTGTCCAGATTGGAGCGTTTTCCGAATGCGCCAATCACATACTTTGCGTGATATTTTTTTTTTGACTGGGTTTTTACTGTAAAACCATCTTCCACAAAATCTACACTTGTGACGTTATCCTGAATCACAGGCATTTTATTTTCCAGTTGCTGAAACATCAAATAATCAAGTTTATACCTGCTGATTCCGAATCCGCCGAGCGGCAACTTGACCTGAAGCTGTTTACCGGAAGCATTGGAAATTTGCAGTGTGTCAATTTGTTTTGCCCCTGCAGCCAAGGGATCGATTCCCAGAGTGTTTAGGTAACTTAAAACTTCGTTGGAAACATACTCGCCACATACCTTGTGATGCGGATAGGTATTTTTCTCAATCAGGAGCACATTGTAATCACTTATAGAGAGTTGCAAGGCTGCTGTGAGTCCGGCGAGCCCCCCTCCAATGATAATAATGTCATAGTCATTTTCCATTTGCCTAAAAGTAAGTTTTTTTGGTATAAAAGGATTATGGGTTGAAAACATGTATATTACTTCACTTCATTATTCACACACTCATTTTGGGAAGTGAGAAATCATATAAACTTATTAAACTAAAAAGCCGAACACATAACGTATTCGGCTTAATATTGAATTTATCTTTAAGATTAATTCTCGCCTGCTTCTCGTTTGGCGTCCTCAATCATTTTCTCATTGGGTACAATCGCCACATTAACACGACGGTTTTTAGCACGTCCTTCAACAGTATTGTTGTCATGTGAAGGTCTGTCAGGACCATACCAGGTTGTGGTAAAACGTCCACTGCTTAGTCCTTTGCCAATTAAATAATTAGTCACAGACTCTGCTCTATTTTTAGACAGTGTCATATTAAATTCATATGGGCCGGTACTATCAGTATGACCAACAACAAGAATGTTGGTGTCAGGATATTCTTTCATTACACCAGATAATTTATCAAGGTTTGCTCTGGATTGTTCATTCAGATCATGTCTATTGGTAGCAAAATAAACACCGCTTCCTTCATCAAATGTGATTACAATAGCATCGTCAATTCGCTCAACCTGAGCTCCAGGGATTTCCTCTTCAATTTTCTGTGCCTGCTTGTCCATTCTGTTACCGATAAGCACACCAGCCGTTCCACCAACAACACCACCCACTACTGCACCAATGACTTGGTTGTCTTTACTGCTTCCCACTTGGTTTCCAATAATGGCTCCAAGCACTGCACCACTGGCAGTTCCTATTACAGCTCCTTTTTGTGCGTTACTTGCATTTCTTGTTGCATCACAAGATGAAATTAATGCTACAAGAGTTAATGCTAAAAATATTGTTCCGGTTTGTTTAATTAGTTTTTTCATAATTGATTTAAATTTTTGTAAAATTCATATTAAGTGTAAATGGTCTTCCGTCAACGGTCAGGTTCTGTTGCCAGGTCATCATAGCGTCTGTAAGGTATGCCAGTCGCACTCTAAATCCATGATTGGTTTCAGAACGTCCACGTTCATCGGTGGGTTTTAAAAGGAAATCGTAATAGCCTGTTGCAGCGTCTATTTCCTGAATAGTGAAAATAAAGTGCCTGTCACCTACAGTACAACCCGCAGATCCAATAGTATAGACTCCAGTGTTGTTGTTTGGTATAAATCTCCACGAACTTCCTTCAAAGCAATCTTTAGAGGCATCGCCAAAAATGGTGATGTTGTAACTTCCACTTTCACTGTATGTGATGGAACTTAAAACCCACTCTCCTTTCATAACGCTTTTTGACTCACGAACAGCCTGTGGTGTGGCGCAAGAAATGGCCAGAAAGGCAATAGCAAATAGATAGAATAAATTTCTCATTGTTGTTGTTGTTTTAAATTTGAAATGAAATGTATTGTGATTTATATTTTTATTTTTTGAATAATCTTGCCAAAAGACTTAGGACAAGCAAAACAATAAAAATATAGAAAATAATCTTAGCTATACCGGCTGCTGCGGATGCTAAAACTCCAAAACCTAAAATACCAGCTACAAGAGCTACTATCAAGAAAAAAATTATCCAGCGAATCATAACATATAGAATTTAGTGATTAATTAGCTTAATTAGTTGAGTAAAGATAAGTGAAATTAAAACAAACAAATTAACATTTGATAATCTTTTAACTTAATTTGTTAAAGTTTCAATAATTCAATAACTCAATTAATTCACTTTCAAATCGATTCTTTGGTAAGTACATATTTTCAAGTTGTGAAGCGAAAGGTATCGGGGTTTCCAGACTGGCTACTCTTTTTACCGGAGCGTCAAGAAACTCAAAACATTTCTCCATTATTAATGCAGAAATATCAGAAGCTATACCACCAAACATACTGTCTTCCTGAAGGATGATGGCCTTTCCGGTTTTTTTGACTGAAGCAAATATAGCTTCAGTATCCAAAGGCTGTAATGTTCTCAAGTCCAGCAAATCGGCTGAAATTTCCTGATGACTGTTTAATGTATTTAAAGCCCAGTGTACACCGGCTCCATAAGTAATGATGGTCACATCATTGCCTTCTTTAAGTAAGGAAGCTTTTCCAAATGGCAGGGTGTAATAATCTGTCGGGACGTCCTGATACACGCTTCTGTAAAGTGCCTTGTGTTCAAAAAACAACACCGGATTGGGGTCTTCAATGCTGGTTGCCAAAAGTCCTTTAGCGTCATAAGGGAAAGCCGGATAGACCACTTTTAGCCCGGGGGTTTTGGTGAACCACGCCTCATTGGTTTGACTGTGGAAAGGCCCGGCTCCCACTCCTGCCCCACAGGGCATACGCACCACTACATCGGCTTTTTCGGTCCAGCGGTAATGGCTTTTGGCTAAGTAGTTCACAATGGGGTTAAACCCGGATGAAACAAAATCAGCAAACTGCATTTCAACAACAGCTTTATAACCGTTGATGGAAAGCCCCATACCGGCTGAGACTATAGCTGATTCACAAATGGGCGTATTTCTCACACGAGCTTTTCCAAATGCCTCTACAAAACCATCTGTAATTTTGAATACACCGCCATATTCAGCAATGTCCTGACCCATAATCACCAGGTTGTCGTGGCGTTCCATACATTGTCTCAAGCCTTCAGAAACTGCATCTATAAGCCGAATGTTTTTAATTTCTAAATTTGGCTTAGTTTCTTGATAAACAAATGCTTCATATACATCATTTAATTCATCACTTTCAGTTGATTCTATAGGTGATTCCGCAAAAGCGATATCAAGATTTTCGTCGATTTCTTTCTTGATTTCAGCTTTAAACTCATTAATAGTCACATCAGTCAACACACCATTTTCCAGTAAATAGCTTTCATAATTATTCACTGGGTCTTTTAATGCCCAGAAATCCATCAGCTCCTTAGGTACATATTTGGTACCACTGGCTTCTTCATGACCACGCATCCTGAAGGTTATAAACTCCAACAACACCGGACGCGGGTTTTCACGCATACTTTCAGCAAGTTGAGCTACTTTTGTATAAACCTCTTCAATGTTGTTTCCGTCAATTTGATGCGCCTCCATACCATAACCAACACCCTTGTCAATCATTTGCCTGCATCGGTATTGTTCATTGGTGGGTGTTGAAAGCCCGTAGCCATTGTTTTCTATACAAAAAATAACGGGCAAATCCCATACGGCTGCTACATTGAGTGCCTCATGAAAATCACCTTCACTGGTACCTCCCTCTCCTGTAAAAACAGCAGTAACTTGTTTATTATTTTTTAAGATGTTAGCCAAAGCAATACCATCTGCCACACCCAGTTGCGGACCAAGATGGGAAATCATCCCCACAATTTTATATTCCTGAGTACCAAAGTGAAACGAGCGGTCCCTTCCTTTTGTAAAGCCGTTTGCCTTGCCCTGCCATTGTGAAAACAATCTGTATAAAGGTATGTCCCTTCCGGTAAAGACACCCAGGTTTCTGTGCATCGGAAGAATGTATTCATCATTATGGAGTGCAGCAGTAACGCCCACAGCAATAGCCTCTTGACCAATGCCACTGAACCATTTTGAAATCTTGCCCTGGCGCAAAAGGATTAGCATTTTTTCCTCGATAAGACGCGGCTTAAGCATCCTTTTGTAGAGGTTAATTTTTTGTTCGTTTGTCAACGATTTTGCTGTGTATTTAATTTCTGAATATTCTGAAATGCTATAGCTCATATTATCTTAAAAATATTTGGTAAAATTAGAAAAAATAGCGGTCTCAAATGGCTGTTCTCTTAAAATATTCCACACATTTTATTGACAATAAAAACAAGATATTTTGGTATCTTTGCTAGTGCATTTTAAAATTTCAAGCAATGAACAATATACCCAGCGTCGATTTATCTGACTTTTTAAGCGGTGACCCAATAAGGAAACAAAAATTTGTAGATGAAATAGGCCGTGCTTATGAGGAAATCGGTTTTGTATCTCTTAAAAACCATTTTCTGGATGACAAGTTGGTTGACGATTTATATAAAGAAGTAAAAGACTTTTTTGCACTTCCTTTGGACATCAAAAGAAAATATGAAATTGAAGGCTTGGGCGGTCAACGTGGTTATGTCTCTTTCGGAAAAGAACACGCCAAAGGTAAAAAAGAAGGCGACTTGAAAGAGTTCTGGCATTTTGGGCAAGAGCCTGATGCCGATGCCAAACTCATTGATGAATATCCAAAAAATATTATCGTTGAAGAAAATAAAAACTTCAATAAGGTGGGTATGGAAGCTTACAGGCAGCTTGAAAAAACAGGTATTTATGTTTTGAGAGCTTTAGCCTTATATTTAGGTCTTGACGAAAATTACTTTGACCACTGGGCCAGCAACGGCAACAGTATTTTGAGGGCCATCCACTACCCTCCCATCACAGAAGAGCCCAAAGGAGCTGTTAGAGCCGGTGCTCACGGTGATATCAATTTGATTACTTTATTGATGGGTGCTTCAACAGGAGGGTTACAGGTTTTAAGAAAAGACGGTGTCTGGATAGACGCCATCCCTCAGGAGGACGAACTCGTTATCAATGTGGGTGATATGTTGGAAAGACATACCAACAACAAACTGCGCTCCACCATTCACCGTGTGGTCAACCCACCTCGTGAAGAATGGGACAGGCCCAGATATTCCATACCATTTTTTATGCATCCACGCAGTGATATGAACCTGGATTGTCTTCCGCAGTGTATTGATGAAAACAATCCCAAGGCTTATGACGATATAACAGCCGGTATGTTTTTGTATGAGCGCTTGGTGGATATTGGATTGATTAAAAAATAAAGTTTTGGATTTAAGAGACCAGTTAAAAAACCTGTTTCCGGAGCATCAAATTTTAGGTGAAACCCCTGAAATCAATAATGAAGAGAGAGAGTTGTGGCTTCAGGACGACCCGCTGATATGCAAATATGAAAAACGAAAAGGTAAACCCATCACCATCATAGAAGGCTACACCGGCACCGATGAAGACTTTAAAATGCTCGCCAAAGAAATCAAAACCAAACTAAGCGTAGGCGGAAGCTTTAAAGATGAGAAAATCATCATTCAAGGTGACTACCGCGACAAGATTATGGAAATGCTCAAGGCTAAAGGGTTTAAAGTAAAACGTGTTGGGGGGTGAGTTATTCCAAGTTCAAGGTTCAAGGTTGGAAATCCACTAAACTTTGAACCTTGAACCTTGAACATTAAATTTTAAACATGAAAATAGCACCATCAGAACTCATATTAAACCCCAACGGAAGTGTGTACCACTTGCAGCTCCTTCCCGGGCAGGTTGCTGATACAGTAATTACCGTGGGTGACAGCGATCGTGTTGAGGAAATCACAAAGCACTTTGACAGTATTGAGTTTACGGCTCAAAACCGGGAATTCAAAACCCAAACCGGAAGCTTCAAAGGCAAACGCATCACTGTAATTTCAACCGGTATTGGAACAGACAATATCGACATCGTGCTCAACGAACTCGATGCTGTGGTGAATATTGATCTGAAAAAAAGAGAAACCAAAAAAGAACTCAAATCGCTCGATATTATTAGAATCGGAACTTCTGGATCAATCAATCAGGAGGTGCCTTTAAATTCCTTTTTATTAAGCGAAATGTCCATAGGCTTTGACAGCCTGATGCATTTTTATGACTCCAAAGGAGTTGAGGAAATTGAAGCCACTTCAGCTTTTGTCACACACACCGGCTGGTATTCCAAAAAATCAGAGCCCTATGTCATTAAAGGGTCACAAAAGCTCATAGATATTTTCAAGTCAGTTGAAACCAAATCAGGAATCACAGCTACAAACATTGGATTTTACGGCCCGCAGGGACGGGTCTTGCGGCTTCCGTTGCAAGATCCCAATATTAACAAAAAGCTGGCTTCGTTTCAGTACAAAGGCTTAAACATTACCAATATGGAAATGGAGACAGCCGGAATCTATGGGCTTTCCAAATTGCTGGGACATCGGGCTGTTTCACTGAATGCGTTGATTGCCAACAGGGTCACCGGCGAATTTAGCAAAGACCCTAAAAAACTAGTTGAAAGTCTCATCGCTTATGCACTGGAGCGCATTGTAACCGTATAAAACTCATGAAAAACTTCAAAATCGGTGGTGTGCCGGAACATTTTAACTACCCCTGGTATCTGGCGTTGAAGGAAAAACTATTTCAGAAACAAGGCATCAATTTACGCTGGGTTGATTATTACGGCGGTACAGGACAGATGAATGCCGCTTTACGCGAAAAGGAAATCGATCTGGCTGTTATACTCACCGAAGGAATTGTTAGGGACATTGTAATGGGAAATCACTCAAAAATTGTTCAGGTGTTTGTGAAGTCACCGCTTATCTGGGGCATACACGTTGCAGACAATTCTGATTATACTACCGTAAGCGATTTAAAAGGAACAGAAGCAGCTATAAGCCGGTATGGCTCAGGCTCACATTTGATGGCGTTTATCAATGCCAAAAATCACGACTGGGACATTCAAAATGACTTAAAATTTAAAGTCATTAACGATTTGGAGGGTGCACTAAAAGGATTACCAAACGGAAAGGGAGATTATTTTATGTGGGAAAAGTTTACCACAAAGCCTTATGTTGACGAAGGTGTTTTCAGACGGGTTGGAAACTGCCCTACCCCCTGGCCTTGTTTTGTCATAGCTGTGAGAAATGAAATCCTGGATAACGACCCGGAAAGTATTCAGGCAATTCTTGATGTGATTAATTCAATAACCGAAAATTTTAAAGACATCGAAGACATTGATAAAAGACTTGCTGAGCGTTATAATCAAAAAATAGAAGATGTAAGGGAATGGTTGTCATTAACTGAATGGAGCGCTCAACAACTTGAAAACAAAGAACTTATGGAAGTTCAGGACAGATTGATTGACTTGGATCTGATTGATAGAATATTGCCTTCTGACAAAATTCTTTATCATTTTTAATTATTTTTTATATCCTCACGCAACCTTTTTTAGTCAAACACATCTATTATTAAATAACCAATGAATATGATGACTGTTTTACTTATAATCGGTGCCCTGGTTGCTTTAAATTTTTTGTTATTACACTTTAGCTGTAACGATGTTTCAGATTCTCAAACCCCTCCCGGTGAAGAATAGTATCGTCACAGCTATTTTATTAAATTACATCCCCCTTTAAATTTTACCAGTTTATTTCTTTTTTACTCATTGAATTCAGGTATGCATTTGCGTGGCTGAAGTGTTTGTTTCCAAACCACATTCCTCTGTTTGCGCTCAACGGCGACGGGTGTCCGGAAGTTAAAATCAAATGTTTATTGCCATCAATCAGTTTCTGTTTTCGCTTCGCATAACCGCCCCAAAGCAGAAATACCACACCTTCCTTTTCTTTTGAAATAAATTCAATCACCTTATCGGTAAAAATTTCCCAGCCTTTGTTTTGATGGCTTCCGGCCTGATGTGCCCTAACGGTGAGAGTTGCATTGAGCAAAAACACCCCCTGATCAGCCCAGCGTTCCAGGTTGCCACTTTCAGGGATGGGAATTCCCAGGTCCTGCAAAATTTCCCGGAATATGTTTTGCAATGACGGTGGTTTCAGGATACCGTCATTCACTGAGAAACATAAACCGTTGGCCTGTCCCGGCCCGTGATAGGGGTCTTGTCCCAAAATCACCACCTTGACATCCTCAAATTTGCAATGGTCAAATGCAGCAAAAATTTGATTGCCCGGTGGAAAACATCGATGTTTGGTATATTCCTCTTTCACAAACAACGCCAACTCCTTAAAATAGGGTTTTTCAAATTCAGCCTGAAGTTTTGGCAACCAACTTTGGTCAATTTTTACCTGCATTATCCTTACTTTTACAAAAATTATTGAGCCTTAAAAGTAAGCAGAAAATCACGAATGATTAAAATAGATTCCAAAACACTTCAGGACCTGGAGTTTCATGCCGTTTTAGAACAGACCTCACAACTTTGTGTCACCGATTCCGGCAAGGAAAAACTGCTGCAATGGAAACCCTATCAAGCACCCGAAAAGACCAAAAAATCACTCAGGGAAGTCTATGAATATTTTAATTCGTTGCAGGGTGACAACCCCATTCCCAATCACGGTTTTGATGCGGTGTTTCACGAAATTCATTTGCTGGGAGTTGAAAACAGCACACTTGATGTAAGTTCGTTTAGAAAAATCCTAAGCATTTGCGAGACCACCAAAACCTTACTGACCTTTTTCGAAAAAAACAAACAGTTTTATGTACAACTGTATATAAAATCTGAAAGGATTGAGTTGGATAATTATATCGTTGGTGCCATTAAAGGAGTCATCGACCGTTTTGGCGAGATCAAAGACGACGCCACACCCGAACTGGGTGTAATCAGAAGGGCCATCAACGGGATGAAAGGAAAAATCAACGCTTCATTTAACACTGCCCTTGCACAGGCTGCTTCAGGCGACTACCTTGACGAAATCAAGGAATCTGTTATTGACAACAGGCGTGTGCTTGCCGTGAAGGCCATGCACCGTAAAAAAGTAAAGGGTGCAGCCTTAGGCGCTTCAAAAACCGGAAGCATCATTTTTATTGAGCCGGCAACGACCATGGAGCTTTCGAGAGAACTTACCAACCTTTTGTTTGACGAAAAAGAGGAAATCAAAAAAATCCTGAAGCAACTCACCAATCAAATAAGGCCCGGTAAAGAGCAAATTGGCACCTATCAAAAGTTTCTCATAGACATCGATACCATAGCGGCCAGGGCAAAATATGCAAGGAAAATCAATGCCTGTTTACCCATCATCTCAGATGAAAAGCGTTTGTATTTGAAAGATGCTTACCACCCTATCCTTTTTTTAGGAAACCAAAAGCTAAAGAAAAAAACTTTTCCGCAGTCTGTGGAACTTTTCAATGAAAACCGAATCATAGTCATTTCAGGACCCAATGCCGGCGGAAAAAGCATCACATTAAAAACAGTAGGCTTACTCCAGGTAATGTTTCAAAGCGGCTTTTTAATTCCGGTGGACCCGAAAAGTGAAATCTGCTTTTTTGACCGTATTCTCACTGATATTGGCGACAACCAATCCATTGAAAACCATTTGAGCACTTACAGCTACCGGCTGAAAATGATGAACCGATTTTTGAAAAAGTGTAATGAAAAAACGCTGTTTCTCATTGACGAGTTTGGAACAGGGAGCGACCCCGAACTGGGAGGAGCACTGGCTGAAACATTTCTGGAAGTATTTTATGAGCGTGAAGCTTTTGGCATCATTACCACCCATTATTCCAATTTAAAAATGCTTGCCAACGAACTGCCTTATGCAGTTAATGCCAATATGCAATTCAATCAGCAAACATTGGAGCCCGTTTATCAATTACACATTGGTGAGGCCGGAAGCTCGTTTACTTTTGAGGTGGCTCAAAAAAATGGGATTCCTTACAGCCTCATCAACAAAGCCAAGAAGAAAATAGAACGTAGCAAAGTGCGCTTCGACAAAACCATAGCCGATTTACAAAAGGAACGTGCCAAAATCAGGAAAACCACAGAAACCCTAAAATCTGAAGAAGTCAAGGCCAAAACTGAGACCAAACAACTGGAGGAAATTAATACCAAAATCCAGCAAAAGCTGGAGAGTTTTCAGGAATTGTATGACAACAATCAGAAATTGATTTACCTAGGCAAAAAGATTGATGCACTGGCAGAAAACTTCTTCAACAACAAAAAGAAAAAACAGCTTCTCGATGAGTTTATGAAGCTGGTAACAGTTGAAAATTCCAAACGCAAAAAAGTCCTTCCGAAAGAAAAAAAGGAGCAAAAAGTAAAAGAGAAAGAAGTTGAAAAAGAGATGATTGAAAAAGTAGTGGTCATTCGCGAAAAGAAGAAAAAGGAAAAGGCCATTTCAAAACAAAAGGAAGCAAGCAAACCCAAAGTCGAACTCAAAGTAGGCGATAAAGTGAGAATGCCGGATGGCCGTGCAGTAGGGATTATTGACAAGATAGAAAAAGAAAAGGCAACCGTAAATTACGGTATGTTTACTACCAAAGTTTCTGTAAGCGAACTTGAGTTTGTGGAACGAAAAAAGAATTGATTAAACTTCCATTTTACCTTAGAAATACCTTTTTTTGAACCATTAAGAAATTAAGGGTAGTTAAGACATAAACCTTAATGTTTCTTAATGCCTTAATGGTTTATTGTTTTGGCACACTTATGACACAAATTATACGGATTTGCGCTAATTATTTTGAACCATTAAGAAGTTAAGAGTAGTTAAGAAATAAACCTTAATGCTTCTTAATGTCTTAATGTTTTTTTAGCACACTGAAGACACAGATTATACGGATTTGCGCTAATTATTTTGAACCATTAAGAAGTTAAGAGTAGTTAAGACATAAACCTTAATGTTTCTTAATGCCTTAATGGTCTATTTTTTTGGCACACTTATGACACAAATTATACGGATTTGCGCTAATTAATTTGAACCATTAAGAAGTTAAGAGTAGTTGAGAAATAAACCTTAATGCTTCTTAATGTCTTAATGTTTTTTTAGCACACTGAAGACACAGATTATACGGATTTGCACAGATTTTTTTAACCATTAAATTAAGGCTAGTTAAGCAAAAGCAACTTAATGTTTAAGTCAATAAAATAAATAGTACAAATCTATTTTCAATAGTAAACTAATCATAAAAAGAATAACTTTGCTATATGATAGCTGAAAATAAAAAAATCATTTTATTTGACGGGGTGTGTAACCTCTGCAACGGCTCTGTGGTGTTTATCATCAAAAGGGACAAAAAGGATGTATTTCGGTTTGCAGCCATACAGTCTGAAGAAGGTCAAAAACTCATAGATAAGCACCAAATTGACACCACAAAAGTAGATTCTATTTTACTGTTTGACGGCGAAAAGCATTATGCAAAATCAACTGCAGCATTAAAAATTGCCCGCAATTTAAAAGGCGGCTATCCCCTGCTCTATGGATTTATAATACTACCGGCTTTTTTCAGAAACTGGGTCTATGACATAATTGCCAGAAACCGTTACAAATGGTTTGGTAAAAAAGAAAGTTGTATGATTCCCACACCGGAGTTAAAGGGGAAGTTTCTTTAAAAAAATTATTGAACTATTTTACCCCTCACAATAAGGTCGTTTCCTGATATATCATTGATGTACCAGGTACCAGCTGTATTATTTCCACCCCAATTTACAATTCTAAAAGTAACTGTAGTTCCTGCAGTCAGATTTTGCAAATCTGAAATGCCACTTAAATCAATAGATGGCATAGTAGTAGTGTTAGCAGCTCCTAAAATACCCCAAACTATTGTTGTCCCAACATTGAAGAAATCAGTTCCATTAATACTATATTGCCAGATACCCGTTGTGGGACCTGTTCCTGAACGTCTTATATTGTATGGTTCTATTGACGTTAACGAAATTTCAACTCCAAAGTTTGACGTAATACTAAAAGTTACAAACTTATTTTCAGCAATAGCATCATTAGGCATATCCGGCCCCACACCTTCAAACCATCCAGTTGCACCCCAAGTGTTTGCAGCAGCAGTTCCAGTGGTTTCTAATCCAGTTCCTCTTGTTAGCCCTTCTACAGTAACACCATTTCCAGTTGTAGTTGCAGCAAATGGACTAGGTCCATAAGCGGTTAATCCATTTACATCCCAGGCACAAATAATAGTAGAAATTTCAATTGAATTTGGAAAAAGTGACCTCCAGGTAGTACCATTCCAAACCTGTAACTGGCTATCAGAACCATTCAAAACATAGACAATCAATCCGGCGTCATCCATTGTTGCCGGAATAGCATCACGCTGAGCAACGGTTACCCTTGGTAGCATAAACCCCCCAAAATTAGTCCCATCGGCAGAACTACTAACGTCTAATACAGCAGCCGGGCTGGGATTAGTAGTATTAATTCCAACTTGAGCAATACAATTAATGGTTAAAACCAAACTACAAAACAATACAAAAAATCTCATCTTAAGTGAATTTACACATAAGTAGTTGATTGAGATTTGAGGGTTGTAAAAATAGCTCTTAAAAGCTGCTTTCTAAGAATTATAAAGTTAATAAATTATAAATTAATTATAAAATATAATACACATTTATTATGCTTATTACAACAAAAAAGTATTTTATTTATTATAACTGGAAATTTGATGTATTTTTTATATTAAAAAGTAAAATTTGGCATTACATTTGTAAAACTCAACCATCAAACCTTTAAAACCAATTTTATGAAAACAACTACTATTAGTATTATTGCGTTATTTTTTTCTGTTATAGTCTCTGCGCAGTTAAATTATAACATTGTGATTTTTACTGAAGACAATTCAAAATTCACTTTATTTCTCAATAACATTCAACAACACGATACTCCGGAGTCAAATGTTTTGGTCACCAACTTACATGCTCCGCTCTATAGGGCAAAGTTAGTATTTGACACACCCGGAAATGAAATTTTGGAAACCAATATTTATATGCCGGACCAATCAGCTGAAATTACTTATCGTGTAGTCAACAACAAAGGGAAGTTAAGGTTGCGAATGTTTTCTGCCGTCCCTCTTCCTGAAGTTTACGTTGCAGTTCCCAATCAACGTGTTATTGGAACTGTTGTAACAGAGCCCGTTTATACTGAAACTGTTTCCACACGTGTTAATACAAGTGGAACTATGGGTGGAATTAATATGGATGTCAACATGGGTGGCACAGGTGTTAGTGTCAACGTAAATGTGAATGACAACCTTAATTATTATGAAGAAACCACAACAGTTACAAGTGGCACTCATCAAAATCATTATGTAATGCAGGGTTATGGCGGACCAATTGGATGTCCATGGCCTATGGAAGTTTCAGATTTTCAGGAAGCCAAAAGAACAATACAGTCTAAGGACTGGGATGAAACCCGTTTAAGTTTGGCAAAACAGATTGTTGCTTCAAACTGTTTGTTTGCTGACCAGGTTCGTGATTTGGTTCAAATAATGGAATGGGAAGAAACTAAACTTGATTTTGCCAAATTTGCTTATGACTTTACATATGATATTGGAAACTACTTCAAAGTATCCCAAGCTTTTGAATGGGAAGATTCAATTGAGCAACTAAATCGTTATATAGCAAATAGAAGATAATTTTTAAAAAAACCTGCAAAAATGCAGGTTTTTTTTATTCATCTATTTCAAAAGTTTCAGAGGGATTCTTTTGTTCTTCATAATTCAACATGCCTTCTCCATCGGCAATAATTGAACATACCGTTGCATCACCGGTTACATTCACTACAGTTCTAAACATATCCAAAATCCTGTCCACAGGAAATATAATAGCAATCCAGGCTGCATTTAATCCCACTGACTCAAGAACAATAATCAACATCACTAAACCGGCGCTGGGCACTGCTGCAGAACCAATGGAAGCCAAAGTGGCTGTTATCACCACAATTAATTGCTGTTCAATGGTCAAATTAATCATATGCATTTGTGCCAAAAACACCACAGCTATAGCTTGATAGAGACTGGTTCCATCCATATTGACAGTAGCGCCAATGGGCAAGACAAAACTGGTAATCTTCTTGTCCACGCCCAGGTTTTCCTCGACACATTCCATAGTAACCGGAAGCGTCGCCGCACTACTCGAAGTGGAAAACGCCAGGGTTTGTGCCGGACTCATTCCTTTAAAGAAGCCTTTGTAAGGGATTTTCTTAACAAAAATCTTTAATATCAGCGGATATATAACAAAAATCATCAGCAAGAGTCCGATTATTACCGTTAATGAGTACCAGCTTAAGCCCTTGAAAATTTCTATTACTTTTCCAATATCATCTCCTGCCATTTTACTAACCACTCCGGCAAGCAATGCAAAAACAAAGAACGGCGCCGCTTGCATTACCAGATGTACCATTTTTAAAAAGACTTCCAATGCACTGTCAACTAAATCAAGAACAGGCTTTGACTTTTCATTGGGTATAAACAACAAACACATTCCAAAAAAGATGGCAAAAAAGATGATTTGCAACATCAGGCTGTTGTTTGAAAGCGAATAGAAAAAGTTTTCAGGTACGATATCTACTAGTGGTTGTAAGCGCGGAGTTTGTTTTTGTTTTTCAGCAGTTTCAAGCCTTTCGGTTAGAGAAACTTCTTTGAGTTCGCCTTTGGTCAATTCAGAAATTTGCTGAGCGCGTTGCATAAATGCCGGGTCTTGCAGGTAGTTGATGCCGTCCTTCAATTCATACCCCTGATTGGATGCCCAGATTTCATAGCTGATGCGGTTATCAATACGGCTTTGCTCATCAATCAATTCCCCGGGTTTGATAGTGTTGACCAGCAACAAACCCAAACCAATTGCCATTACGGTAGTGAGCAAATAAATCATCAGGGTCTTCCCCCCCATTCGCCCCAAACTTTTGGGGTCACCAATATTAGCTACACCACTTATGATTGAAAACAGTACCAATGGCACAGCAATGAGTTTCAATAAGTTGATGAAAATCGTGCCAAAAGGGTCGATCCAATTTATGGTAAATGCACTCCAGCCCATTGCACTCGAAAGCAGTGCCCAAAGGATACCCAATACCATTCCGATAATTATTTTCCAGTGTAGCGCAAGTTTTTTCATTGAATTGAAATTATATTTTTGAGAGTTTATTAATCAAATAAAAATCAGCCAGCACCAAAGCTGCCATAGCTTCCACGATTGGCACTGCCCTGGGCACAACACAGGGGTCATGACGGCCTTTGCCTTGTATTTCGGCTTTGTTTCCCGAACTGTCAATGGTATCTTGTGTCTGCATAATGGTTGCAACGGGCTTAAAAGCTACCCTAAAATAAATATCCATCCCATTGCTGATGCCACCCTGAATACCTCCACTTAAATTGGTTTTGGTAGTTCCGTCTTCCTGAAAGGTATCGTTGTGTTCACTACCTTTCATACGTGCGCCGCAAAAGCCACTGCCATATTCAAACCCTTTTACGGCATTGATGCTTAGCATCGCCTGCCCCAATCGGGCGTGGAGTTTATCAAAAACGGGTTCGCCCAACCCTATTGGTGCATTTTTTATCACACAGGTAATGGTCCCGCCAACGGTATCACCTGCTTTTTTGATTTGTTTGATGTAAGCTTCCATCCTTTCGGCGGAAGCTGAATCAGGACAACGCACAGCATTGGTTTCGGTTTTTGAAAAATTAAGTTCCTGATAGGGCTTGTCAATAAAAACATCCCCGACAGAGGAGACAAAGGCATTGATTTCAATTTCCCTGATAAGTTGTTTGGCTACGGCTCCCGCCACGACCCAGTTGGCTGTTTCACGCGCTGATGACCTTCCACCACCGCGATAATCGCGCAGTCCGTATTTTTTGTCGTAAGTAAAATCGGCATGAGATGGGCGATACACCTCGTTGTTATGGGAATAGTCTTTTGATTTTTGGTTGGTATTTTTAATTTGAAACCCAATGGGCGTTCCGGTAGTTGTTCCTTCAAAAATTCCGCTAAGGAAAATGACTTCATCGGCTTCTTTGCGTTGGGTTGTAATGGCTGATTGCCCGGGCTTTCGGCGTTGCATTTCTTTTTGAATAGCGTCAAAATCGAGTTTTAAACCGGCCGGACAGCCTTCAATAATGCCACCAATGGCCTCACCGTGTGATTCTCCAAAGGTAGTGAGTTTAAAAAATGTTCCGAATGAATTGCCCGCCATAAGGGAATAGTGTTTCAACAAATGTAAATTTTAAAACACAGATTTAAAAATAAAGCTTGAAATAATCATTCAGTAATATTTCAAGTGGGTTGGTAATCAAATGATAACATTGGCTTAAATATCAAATAAAACCAAAAAGTTGCCGGATTGTCTTTTCTGACTGAATTTTGTAAAAACCTAATCTACTTGAAAAGAAAACTTGATATCGTTGTTATTTCTGATGTGCACCTTGGCACTTACGGCTGTCAGGCCAAGGAATTGCTACACTATCTGAACAGCATCCATCCCAAAAAAATTATACTTAACGGCGATATAGTCGACATTTGGCAGTTCAGAAAAAGTTATTTCCCGAAAGCGCATCTGCAGGTAATTAAAAAAATCATTTCGCTTGCAGCGAAAGGCACCAAAGTATATTACATCACCGGTAACCACGACGAAAAGCTTCGCCGATTCACCGGAACCAAAATGGGAAACATCCAGGTGCTTGACAAACTGGTACTAAACCTTGACGGAAAAAAAGCCTGGTTTTTTCACGGCGATGTGTTTGATGCTTCCATTCAACATGCCAAATGGATTGCCAAGCTGGGTGGTTGGGGATATGATTTTTTAATTCTAATCAATCAGGTGGTGAATTGGTTCTTGATCAAAATGGGAAAGGATAAGTATTCGCTTTCCAAGCGCATTAAGAATAGTGTAAAAAGTGCCATAAAGTTTATTTCAAATTTTGAAAAAACCGCTTCTGAACTGGCGATTGAAAATGAATTTGATTATGTAGTGTGCGGACACATCCACCAACCGGTAATTGAAACCAAAAGCAACCACAAGGGTTCCTGCGTTTATATGAACAGCGGCGACTGGGTTGAAAACCTGACGGCTTTGGAATATTACAATGAAAAATGGGAGTTATACACTTACAATCCAAAAGGCTATAAAAGTCCACCGGTGGAAAGTTATATCGATGAGGTGGACGAATTTCCTGATTTGCTCTCGGCCATGCTGGCACACAAACCGTTTTAAATAAAATCTTAGCGGCTTGGCGACTTTGCGAGAAAAAATTAAGTGTCTCTCGCAAAGACGCTAAGGCGCAAAGGAAAGTTATTTTATCGCCTGAAGTAAAATACTTACCGGATGCAAAGCTTCCCTGTTTGTCCCGTCTTTAATCTGGTGACGGCAGCTAGTGCCGGTTGCGGCTATCAGGATATCTTTAGAAGTTTTTCTTATTGACGGAAATAACGTGAGTTCGCCCATTTGCATACTGATGTCATAGTGCTCAGCCTCATAGCCAAAAGAACCCGCCATACCACAACAGCCGGAAGGGATTACGGTAACTTTATAATTCCCGGGCAAATTGAGTAATTCAAAGGTATGTATCACCGACGACAAGGCCTTTTGATGGCAGTGCAAATGAAGTTTAATGGTTTTGGTTTCTGAAGTAAACTGCTCTTTTGTGATGCTTCCCTTTTTAATTTCAGAAGCTATAAATTCGTCGATGGTAAACACGTTTTCAGAAAGTGCTTGAGCAGTTGTTTTGTCGTCTGCAAGCCTTAAATATTCATCCCTGAAGGTAAGTATGGCCGAAGGTTCCAGCCCCACCAGAGGTGTTTTGTCTGAAACCAACTTACTGAAAATACCTACGTTTTTGTTGGCGCATTCTTTGGCTTCATCCAGAAATCCTTTGGAGATGTATGCCCTTCCGCTGGAGGCATGGTTTACCCACTCCACATCATAGCCCAAACGAAACAGCAATTCCAAAGCATCCTTCCCGATGTGTGCGTCGTTGTAAACCGTGAACTCATCTGCAAAAAAATATACTTTATTATAATTACTATTATATTGTTTTTTAAGCTGTTGATATACTTTTTCTAAATGAATACTTGATAGTTTAGAGATGCTTCTTTTTGATGCAATTCCCAGACTTTTTTTAATCAAAGCAGAAGTCACTGCATTACTAAAAAGAAAATTAGCCAGCGATTTTACCTGGCTTCCCTGCTTTTGATAAGTATCAAATCTAGCGAAGAGTTTGGTGCGTCGGCTGCTCCCGTTTTCTTTTTGATATTGGTATTCAAACTCGGCCTTAAAGGCTGCCATATCTACATTGGACGGGCATTCGCTTTTGCAACCTTTACAGCTCACACAAAGGTCTAGCGCTTCTTTAAGTTCAGTGTGATTGAATTGGTTGGCTTTTTCACTATTTGTAAGGAATTCCCGCAGCACATTGGCCCTTCCCCTGGTGGTGTCTATTTCGTTTTTGGTGACGCGGTAACTGGGGCACATCGTCCCTCCTGCCGCTTCTGGTTTTCGGCAATCGCCGCTGCCGTTACATTTTTCAACCGCTCTTAGAATTCCTTCGGAATCTGAGAAATCGAGTAAGGTCTTAATTTCAGGTTCCTCCCTGCCGGGTATGTACCGCAGGTTTTCAGTCATCGGGAAAGCGTTGATGATTTTACCCGGATTCATAATTGCCTGAGGGTCAAAAAGGGTTTTGATCTGTTTTAAAACAGCAAAGTTTTCAGCACCTATCATCATTTCGATAAAAGAAGAGCGCACGATACCGTCACCGTGTTCCCCGCTCATTGAACCTTTGTATTTTTTAACCAGGTGTGCGACGGCTGTTGTAATTTCCTTAAAAAGATTTACGTCCTGTTCTTTTTTCAGGTTCAGTATGGGTCTTAAATGGAGTTCACCGGCACCGGCATGTGCATAATACACCGCTTTTTGGTCATAATAGCGCATCAACTCTGTAAATTCGGCAATGTAATCTGCCAGGTCATCCAGTGCTACTGCTGTATCTTCTATACAAGCTACTGCTTTTCGGTCGCCCACCATATTGCCCAGCAAGCCCAGCCCGGCCTTGCGCAGTTCCATAGCCTTTTCAATGTCTTCACCTTGCAATATCGGAAAAGCATAAGACAATCCGGAATCTTTCAAATCCGCAGACAATTCCTTTGCCTTTCGGATTGATTCTTCTAAGGTATCGGTCTTAATTTCAAGTAGCAAAACCGCCTCGGGATCGCCTTCTATAAAGAAACGGTAGTCATTGTACATCAGGTTGCCTTTGGTGCAGTCCAGCACAACTTTGTCCATCATTTCACAAGTGTATAAGTCGTGGCGCATCACGGGCACTACGGCTTTCATACAGTTTTCAATGGAGTTGAAATGGGCAGCCACCAAAACCGTTGCCGGCGGTGGTAAATCGTCCAGTTGTAATTTAATTTTTGTGGTAAAAGCAAGGGTTCCTTCACTGCCGCACAGCAGCTTACAGAGGTTGAATTTATTGCCTCCGGGAATGAACACTTCACTTTTAATCAATTCGTCAATGGCATAACCGGTATTGCGCCGGTGGATTTCTGGTTTGGGGAATTCAGGGAGGATGTTTTGCCTGAGGGTTTCGTCTTTCAGTAGTTCATACAATTGTTTGTAAATGTTTCCTTCAGGGGTGTTTTCTTTCGCTTTAGCGAAAAAAGTATCTGTATCTACCTCACCAAAAGTGACCACCTCACCGTTCGTAAGCACGACTTCCATTTCAATGACCTTATCACGGGTCACACCATATTTTATGGATGTGGTGCCGCTGGAGTTGTTTCCTGCCATCCCTCCTATCATACAACGATTGGAAGTGGATGTGTTGGGACCAAAAAACAACCCATAGGGTTTTAAAACCCTGTTTAAATCATCACGAATGACTCCCGGTGCCACCGTGGCTGTTTTGTGTGTGGGGTTAATATCATAAACTTCAGTCAGGTATTTTGAGACATCCACAACGATGCCTTCTCCCACGCTTTGCCCGGCCAGTGATGTGCCTGCTGTACGCGGTATCAATCCCATTTGTTGCTCAACGGCAAATGCCATTAAGGTTTGAATGTCTTTTGTGGATTTGGGAAATGCAACCGCTTTGGGTAATATTCTGTAAACCGAAGCATCTGTGGCATACATGGCACGAGTTGCTTCATCACATAAGAACTCACCCTCAAGTGAGGAAATTAAGTTATTAAAAGTGTTGTCGTTGCTTGAATTCATTGACTAAAGGTACAACTATTCCGAAATATGATATTAACACATTTTAAAACTTATTAACTAAACATTAGCAACGTGAACAAAATTAAACACATCATTTTATGTTAAATTAGCGATGAACTAATAACAAAATAAATCAAATTATGAAAAAAGTATTTTTTACAGTCTTATTTGCTGCAGGATTTTTAGTAACCGCTGAGGCCCAGAATATTGCAAACAATGCCATTGGTATCAGAATTGGTGATAATAAAGGTTTTGGTACTGAAATAAATTATCAGAGAGGTTTGAGTGAAAGAAACCGATTGGAGTTTGGTTTAGGTTGGAGAAGCTCTCGTTATGTAGACGCGTTTAAGCTGACAGGACTTTACCAATGGGTTTGGAACATTGAAGGCGGATTCAATTGGTATGTTGGTGTTGGTGGTGGTGCCGGAAGTGTGAGCTATGACCGCAGGGAGTTTCCCAACAGAGACCGGTCATACGGATTTGCTTTTGTAGCCGGAGATATTGGAATTGAATACAACTTTGATATTCCTTTATTAATCTCGCTGGATTTCAGGCCTGAAGTTGGATTTGGAACATACAGGGATGACCTCGGCTTTGATGTAGGACTTGGAGTAAGATATCAATTCTAATCAATTAAAATATGTATTTGATATCAGCCCGATGTGTTTTCACGTCGGGTTTTTTTATTGGAAGAAAAACAGATGTATGATAGTTACTATACCGATGAGAAGCACTAAAACCAATGAAATCGATTTAAATTTTTCCTGAGGAATGTATTTTAGAATGCGCTTTCCGATATAGGAGCCCACAAAGCCAATCACAAGTAAAAAGGGGATGTAAATCAAAATATCCTTTTTAATGTAACCATTTTGATAATAAACCACGGTTCTGGATAAATCAATCATAAAATCGATTCCTGCTGAAGTGGCAATAAAAACACTCTTTTCCAGATTGAAAGCAGCCATGGTCAATCCCCTGATGGCTCCACCTGTTCCCAGGAGTCCGGCGGTAAATCCCGACAAAGCACCGCCAAGAATTGATTCTTTCTTTTGAGGGGGAATGATTAAATCCTTTTTAATCAAAAAAAGCAAACTCAAACCAATAAGGAAAAAGCCCAGAATAAACTCCAATAAAAAAGTAGTGAGTAATTTTGATAAATAACCACCAAGAATAACAAAAATCACAGAAGGGATACCAATATAAATCAACAGAAACTTATTGAACCCTTTTCGGAAGAGTAGGATTTTACTGATGTTGCTGGACAGGTGAAACACGGCTGTGAGTCCCAGCACGGTATAAAAATCGAAGTAAAAATTACCTATGGGAACAAAAAAGACCGAAGAACCGAAACCTCCAATGGTTCCGATTATTTCGGCCAGTAATGCTAAAAGCAAAAAACCTTCCCTTAAGTTCAATTTGCCATAGTCAAATGACTACTTTTCATTAAATATGATAGTTTCATTGGCATCAATCACCGCGATAGTAAAGGGATTGGTCAATGCCATAGTTACGTTTTCCCCGGGCTTTGGCTTTGTTTCCTGTATGGTTACATAAGTAGTTTTTCCGTTGATTTCCACATTGGAAACCTGAATGCCAAAACCACCGCTATTGCGCATGCCCATATGCAGTGACAGCACAATTTGATTGCTAAAATCAACTGATTTCAAACGGTTTAAAGCACCTTCTTCAAGGTTTAAGGCTGCCAATTCTTTATTCAGTTCGGCTTTTGATTTGATGATGGTGTATGACTTCTCTTCCTTTCCGCCATAATCACTTTCAACAACGGTGTCAAAAGACGCATTTGGGTTATTGTATTGTGTTTGTCTTGCGGAATCACAATTGGAAAAAGTCAGTATTGTTATAAAAAAAGCAATGTATTTCATTATATGGTGGTTTTAATGTTATTTAAGGATTCAATATACAACTTTTCATAAATCGGTACAATTTTATGGATGTCAAATTTGACAGCACTTGAAATAGCTCCTTTTTTAAATTGAGCAAGGGTTTGCTTGTCCTTCAAAATTTTAAGCGCATTTTGGGTCATATCCTCCACATTCCCGACATCACTTAAATAGCCGCTCACTCCGTGAATATTCACTTCGGGTAAACCTCCGGTATTTGTAGAGATAACAGGCACACCACAAGCCATAGCTTCCAGGGCGGCCAAACCGAAACTCTCTTTTTCGGAAGGCAACAAAAACAAATCGGTAAAGCAAAGGATTTTATTCACTTCATCACTGTTTCCGAAAAAGATAACTTTGTCTTCTATACCCAGTTTTTGACAAAGTTCTTCTGCCGGTTCTTTCTCCGGGCCTTCCCCCACCATCATCAGTTTTGCCGGAATGATTTTTTGAATTTTATAGAATATACTCACTACATCATCTATGCGTTTTACTTTTCTGAAATTACTCACGTGAGTGATAATAAATTCATCGCTTTCAGCCATAATGTCGCGCTGGCAGTCGGTAAATTGTGATTTGTTGTGTTTTTCAAGTTTGATAAAGTTGGGCACCACTTCAATAGGCACTTTAATATCAAACAGTCTGAGGGTGTCATCTTTCAAGCTTTCAGAAACTGAAGTCACCACATCGCTTTTGTTGATACTGAAAGTAACGGCAGGCTTGTAAAACGGGTGATTGCCCACCAGAGTAATGTCTGTTCCGTGAAGGGTGGTTACCATGGGTATAAAAATACCCTCCTCTGCTAGCATTTTTTTAGCCATATACCCGGCATAAGCATGCGGAATTGCATAATGCACATGCAGCACTTCAATGCTGTATTGCCTCACGACATCAACCAGTTTGCTTGAGAGTGCCAACTCATAGGGCTGGTATTTGAAAAGGGGGTATTCCGGGACGTTTACTTCATGAAAATGTATGTGATTGGCAAGAAGTTCAAGCTTAACAGGCTGCTTGTAAGTGATAAAATGTATTTCGTGGCCGCGTTGTGCCAATTCTGTTCCCAACTCTGTGGCTACTACGCCGCTTCCCCCAAATGTGGGATAACATACTATGGCTATTTTCATTTCTTTGTATTAATAATCTATGGCGTCATAGATGGCTTGTTGTATCTCTGTCCTGATGTTACTACTGATGAGTTTTCTGTTGTTCACATCAGGATAAGTTCTATTGGATAAAAATACATAAACTATTTCACTTTCAGGGTCGGCCCAAGCATATGTTCCTGTAAATCCGGAATGCCCAAAACTGGTCATCGATACACAACCACAGGTGGGTCCGGAGTTGCCAAGTTGCGGCTTGTCAAAACCAATTCCCCTTCTCACTTGTACATCACAATAATAACAGGTGTTGAACTTATCCATCGATTCCGGCGAAAAGTATCGTTTACCACCATAAAAACCGCGTTGCACAAAGAGTTGCATGATTTTGGCAATGTCGTTGGCATTACTGAATATTCCGGCATGACCGTTTACCCCACCCATCATCGCCGCACCCTGATCGTGCACATAGCCCTGAACGGTTTGAAACCTGAAATCCTTATCTTCTTCAGTTGGCGGGATAATATCCAGCGGGAAACGTTTAGTGGGTAAATAGCCTGTAAAATTGGCTCCCAACGGACCATAAAAATCTTCCTGAACGATGTCTTCAAGTGATTTTCCATAATGGGTTTCAATCACTCTTTTAAGAATATAAAAAGGCAAGTCACTATATAAATACCTAACCGGTCGATTCAAGTCGCTTTCCAGTATTACTTTTTGAATGGTATCTTCCATATCATCGCGGGCAAATAGTCGTTCAGTCACCTGAGCATTAAATCCGGGTTCGGGCCTTGTTCTATAGTATTCTGAAGAGGGCCGTTTAGTAGCTCTATCCATAGTGCTTCTGTAAAACGGAATCCATGCTTTTAATCCGGCGTAGTGGGAAAGCATTTCCTTCAATGTAATATTTGCCTTATTGGAGTTTTTGTATTCCGGTATCAATTCGCCTAAAGTACTTTCCAATGTAAACACCCCTTCATCAGCCATCTTAATCAAAATGGGTACTGATGCTACTATTTTAGTCAATGAAGCCACATCATATATATGATGGTCTTCTACTGCTGTTTTTTTATCTTGTCTGTGATGGCCGTAACTCTTCTGAAAAAACACTTTGCCATGACGAGCAACCAGTACTTGAACTCCCGGGGCCATACCTTCACTAACTACTCTTTGGGCAAGCCTGTCCACCTGTTTGAGGCGCTCTGAATTCATGCCTACGCTTTCCGGGGAGCCGTAACTCAACCTGCCCAAATAATTTGTGGTAATCATAGTGTTCACCGGAAATGCCTCTCCGGCTGAAACCGGCAACCTGCCTTTAGCAGCACGTGCACCAAAAATAATTTGTGCTGTAATTTCCTGAGCGACTGGACTGTTTTGATAACCCACAATCACTCCCTCAAAGTTGGTTGTGGTTTTGATGTCCAACAAGGCATAAGGTCTCGTAAAAACACTGAGAATAACTTTATTGGTGCGGGCAATTTCATAGATCCAGGTGAGTTCACGTTGTGTCATTTTAAATCCGCGCCAGGGGTTATCATTGGGTTTATGATAGCCAATAATAACAGTTTCATAGGACTTTAGTTTGGTGATTAAATCATCAAGTGAAGCGCCTTTTACCCAATCCACTTGCGCATATTTTTGTAGTTGCTTAAGAAAAGGCAGCCCGGTGTCATCACCAAAGTTAACATATGCAAACCTTTTGTCCTTCACTTCTTTAATGGGCAACACTTCTTTGCTGTTTTTCACAACTGTAATTGCATTCTCCATCAATTCTTCATAAAGTTTATGGTCTATAGCGGTATTTAATTCTTCAAACAAAAACCTAGTATTGATTGGCTTGTATTTATTCAGACCTACCTTGTATTTGGCCATCAATATTTTTTTTACAGAATGCTCCAAACGCTCTTCGGTTATCTCCCCTTTATTATAGCTTTCAACAATCAAACTGATGGCGCGTGGCACGTTTTCTGAAATGAGCAGCACATCGTTACCGGCTTTAAATGCAGCGAGGTCCACTTCGCCGGGCGTTGTGTAGTTGCTCACCCCTTTCATATTCAGTGCATCGGTAAAGATGAGTCCCTGAAAACCCATTTGGTGCTTAAGAAGATCTGTCACTATAGGCTTTGATAGTGTTGAAGGAAAATTCTGCCTGGGTTCCAACGCAGGCACATTGAGGTGGGCCACCATCACACTGGCCAATCCGCGGCTGAATAAGTGACGGTATGGGTGCAACTCCACACTGTCAATGCGCTGTTGCGAAAAGGAAATTGTTGGCAGGGTTTTATGCGAATCGGTATCTGTATCTCCGTGACCCGGAAAATGTTTGGCATTGGCCAAAACACCTGCACTTTGCATGCCCTGCATAAAGGCTATTGATTTTAAAGTCACATTTTCTTTATCTTCCCCAAACGATCGGTTTCCTATTATTGGATTATTTGGATTTGTGTTGATGTCAACCACCGGGGCAAAATTGATATGCACACCCATGCGTTTATTATGCTCACCTATACGCTTACCCACTTTATAAATAAGTTGCGGGTCTTCAATGGCGCCAAGTGTCATATTCCAGGGGAATGCAAATGTAGAATCCAATCGCATTGCCAAACCCCATTCAGCATCCATGGCTATCATTAGTGGTACTTTTGATGCTTTTTGAAAATCGTTGTTAATTTTTGCCTGTCTCCCCGGACCGCCTTTGGAGAAAATCACACCACCAATGTGGTGGTCGGTTATCAGGCGACGAACTCTGTCTATGTTGGCTTTTGGATCAGATGAGAACAAATCCACCATAAACAATTGTCCCACCCTTTGTTCAAGCGTTAGCGAATTGTAGACACTGTCCACCCATTTCTGTTGATTTTCGAGGTCATCGAGTACATGAAGCGGATGTAATTGTTGTGCAAAGACAACGGACAACTGAAGTAAAAATGCGGCGGTAATGAGGATTCTATTCATAAATATTGCAGGGCAAAAACTGTGCTAAACTTTATTTTTTTAGGGAAAAACAAAGGTACTAAATTTAGCTACTAAACTATTAATTTAACTTTCTATAGAAGAAAGTATTGTATGACTGTAAGTGATCAAGCCAACTTTTACAAAGAATATGCTTTTAAAAACCTTTTTAATGACACAATCAGTACTTTTTAATTTTATAATAAAGCGTTCTAACGGCTAATTTTGTTAAATTCAGTTAAGCAAAAAAAACGATCCCCTGAATTTTAGTATCTTTGCAACCTATGAGATATGTAATAGTCATATTTGCTTTTGCTTTATTTATTACGAGCTGTGAATCTACTAAAACTGTGGTCAAAGCTGATACTGATTCTTCAGCCCTGTCTGATACAGTAAGAATAGCCAATGACAGTATAGAATATGAAATCATCATCATAGAACCCGGTTTCAATGGTTGGTTGATTAGCCAGCCGCCAAAAGGCTATTACGGGCTCACCTATCTCGAAACCAGAAACCGGCAGTATGTTACCGAATACAACAATAGGGTGTATGCACCGGGCTTCAATAAAAACCTGTATGTTCAGGCAATTAATTATGACCCCAACATCTCTTATGGTCTTGAGGTCAACTACCTGTTATACAACTATTTCAAGTATTTTGAAATCACTTATAATCAAAAGCTTAGATGAACAAACTAAAGCAGCGCTGGGGCATTACAACTAACCGCCAACTCATTGTCATACTGATTGTATTTGCAATTACCGGTTCATTAGCCGCTCAATTGGGTAAACCTTTAACAATACTTTTGGGAATTTCTGAAGACTATTGGTTATTTTGGCCGATTAGAATTTTGATTGTATTGCCCATTTATAAATTGATTTTGCTGATGGTAGCGTGGATTTTTGGGGAATTTGATTTTTTCTGGAATTTTATCAAAAGGATGTTCAACAGGCAAACGGTGAAATAATTCACTATGAAACAAGAAACACAAAAACCTTTTAAGTTTACGGCAATGATTCTTGCCCTGGTTTTGCTGTTTCCATTCACATCAGAAGCACTTCACTTCTTTACTCACCACGGTCACGAACATTGTACAGACAAAACCACCACCCACTTTCACCAGCACAATTTTGAATGTGAGATATTTGATTTTAATCTGTCTCCGGTTTTCAGTATTCAAGAAAACCCATTAAAACCGGTAATCACAGCTAATTTTAAAACTATATTTCCTCCTGTTGAGGAATCTTTCTTAGACAGGGTATATTTTCAGATTAAACTTAGAGGCCCTCCTCAAGGCGCATAATCCTTTGTGCTTATTATTTTTCTATTATCAACTTTACTATAATCAGATAAAGCCCTTATGCGCTTGTTTATCTATTTTTTCCTAATCGGAATGGTTTCCTATTCACAAAATTGTGACTTGAACTTACAGGGTCGTGTGATTGATTTTCATGACAACACTCCTCTTAGCGGAGCAGTTATAATTGTTGCGGGATTGGAAACGTTTGTAATGACAGACTTTGACGGTTTTTTTGCACTTGAAGGTTTGTGTGCAGGCAGCTATACCTTACAGGTTTCACACCCGGAATGTGATACCAAGGCAGTTCAGGTTAGGATGCCTTACAGCAGCCTGCTAACCATTAAACTGGAGCATCATTTGGAAGAATTACATCAAGTTACTGTTAGGGGAAGTGCTGCAATTGATTATATAGCTACCCAACAGGAAAACAGAATCAGTAAAGAAGAGATTGAAAATTTAAGCTATGCTTCCTTAGGCGACGCCTTAAAACGAATTCCCGGAGTATCATCCCTCAACACAGGAAGCACTGTTGTTAAACCTGTCATTCAGGGATTACACAGCAGCAGGGTGTTGATAATGAATAATGGTGTGAGGATGCAAGACCAGGAATGGGGAGTTGAACACGCGCCTAATGTCGATTTAAACACTGCCGGAAGTATTTCGGTGATTAAAGGAGCTTCAGCCCTCCAATATGGCGGAGACGCAGTGGGCGGTATTGTCCTTGTGGAACCGGCAAGAATTGTCAGGAAGGATTCATTGTTTGGAAGCAGCATAGTTACCGGCGCAACAAATGGGCGTGGCGGCACAATTACTTCTTCACTAACAAAGACTAGTGAATCAGGATGGTATGGGACAGTTCAGGGAACCCTAAAAAGGTTTGGGGACTTTGAATCACCGGATTATATTTTAAGTAATACAGGTATATTTGAAAAAGCTACATCACTAAGAGTGGGTTTGAATAAATTTAATTATGGATTTGAGGTATTTTACTCTTATTTCAATTCAGAATCAGGAATTTTAAGAGCAGCACATCTGGGAAATGCAGAAGATCAATTTTTGGCATTAAACAACCCACGTCCGCTAGTTATTAATGATTTTACTTATTCCATTGACAATCCAAAGCAAAATGTTTCTCATCATTTAGCAAAAGCCAGGATTTTCAAGAGGTTGAGTAATTTCGGAAAAGTGGAAATGCAGTATGACTTTCAGTTCAATAACCGCTTGGAATATGATGTGCGACGTGGCGGCAGAGGTGATGTTCCCTCTGTAGATTTGGAGTTAACCACACACACACTCGCAGTTGATTTCAGCTATGACGCCCGAATGGACTTCAAAGCAAACGGAGGAGTGATGTTGCGGTACCAAAACAATTATGCTAGTCCAGATACTGGTGTAAGGCGACTCATTCCTGATTATGACAAATATGATGCGGCGGTTTATGTTTTAGGAAAATATTACATCGATGATGTCTGGGTTTTTGAAGCCGGATTGCGCTATGACTTCAACCATCTGGATGCCAAAAAGTTTTACCGAAAATCTTTATGGGAAGCCAGGGAGTACAATGTATATTTCCCTCAATTTGAAATCGGTGAAGTGGGTGCTCAAATACTGACAAACCCCGTGTTTGATTATCACAACTTCTCCGGCACTTTGGGAGCAGCTTATTCATTTAGAAATAATTTTGAACTAATGGCCAATTATTCCTTAGCCACACGGGCACCCAACCCTTCTGAATTATTTAGTGAAGGATTGCATCACTCTGCGGCTCGGATAGAAATTGGTGACTTACGGTTTAGTCAGGAAATGGCACATAAATTTTCTTTGGCTTTTAGCAGAGAATCTGGAAGGTTTCAGTTTACAATCAATCCCTTTTTGAACAGTATCAATAACTTTATTTTTATTGAGCCTGGCGGAGTTGAACAAACTATTCGTGGAAGCTTTCAAGTTTGGGAGTTTAAGCAAACCGACGCACTTCTGTTGGGGTTTGATTTTGATTCAAAGATGAAATTGAACTCACAATTTGATTTTATAAGCAAATTTGCTTTGGTGAAAGGGTACAATCAAATGACAGATGAGCCTTTGATTATGATGCCTCCCGCAAACCTAAGCAATGCATTGCTGTATAAAAATAAGGGCTTGAACAATTTAAGAATTGAGTTGGAAAGCAATTATGTTTTCAGACAAAACGAATTTCCGGATACCAATGTCGAAATGTTTTTGCCAATTTCTGAAAGTACCGAAATTATTGATTTGAGCACCCCTCCGGCAGCATATCATTTGATGCATTTGAATGCCGATGCCGATTTTAAAGTATTTGGTAATTCAACGCTTTCTGTGGGACTAACGGTCAATAATTTGTTCAACACCTCTTACAGGGATTACCTCAACCGTTTGCGTTTTTATGCAGACGACTTAGGAAGAAATATAGTTTTACGTTTAAAAATCAATTATTAATTAAAACCATTTAAAAATGAAAAATTTAAGATTATTAGCAATTTTATTTACAACAACTTTATTTTTAACCTCTTGTTCAAGTGATGATGATGTTGCTCCAATAGTAGAAGAAGAAGTAATCACAACACTCAAAGTAACACTTGTGGGTGGTGGAAATACCATTATGCTGGAATACAGAGATCTTGATCCTGATGGCCCAACTCCCCCGACAATTACCGTAAGTAGTCCTTTGATGGCCAACACAAACTATGTTGCATCAATGACACTTTTAAATGAGTTGGAAAATCCAGCAGAGGATATGACTATAGAAATTGAAGAAGAAGCAGACGAGCATCAGTTTTTCTATTTGACGGGTACAGGTTTGAATATTTCAAACTTAACTTATCTTGATTTTGACGGTGATGGAAAACCTTTGGGTTTAAGTTTTAGCTTTGACACCGGAGATGCCAGTCAGGGAGATTTTACCATCATCCTTAGACACGAACCTAATAAAGATGCTCCGGGAGTGAGCGAAGGAAATATTGCAAATGCAGGTGGAGATACAGATATTTCAGCTACTTTCCCTCTGGTTATTCAATAATTTACATTTTTTAGATTTAAAAAAAATCCCTCAGCATTGAGGGATTTTTTTATTCAGTTACTTTGTATTTCAATATCGGGTTGGACCGTTTTTTCACCTTTCCAAACAAAAACATACAGCCAGGTTAATGTAAAGGTGGGAATAAAGTCCAGGCCGGGTGATAATTCTTCAAGGAAAACAATGACAGCCGCAATTTTTCCGCGGGTTCCGGGATACATTTTTGTCATTTGAGAGGCCGCATATGGTGCCCAAATGATGTCAATAAAAGGACCAAAACCGGGAACCAAATAACTGGCCATCCCAATCAAATCATAAAGAATTCCCTTTCGAAGCAATCTGTATTTTTCAGTTTTGTAATCCATTTCTAAACGAGAAACGCTTCACAGGGACTTAAAATTGTTTTACTTTTCGATAAGTTTTAAAAATTCGTTGCGGGTTTCATGTTTTTCAAATGCTCCCCTGAACCCTGAGGTTGTGGTCATTGAGTTTTGCTTTTGCACCCCGCGCATCATCATACACATATGTGAAGCTTCAATGACAATGGCAACTCCTTTGGGTTGTAAAGTGTCGTTGATACAGTCTAATATTTCCTTGGTCAATCGTTCCTGAACCTGAAGCCTTCTGGCAAACACATCCACGATGCGGGGCAGTTTGCTCAAGCCAACGATATAACCGTTGGGGATATAGGCTATATGTGCTTTTCCAAAGAAAGGAAGCATATGGTGCTCACACATGGAATAGAGTTCGATGTCTTTTACAATCACCATATTGTCATAATCTTCCTTAAACATAGCGCTTTTCAGTATCTGTGCTGCATCCTGCTCATAACCTTGTGTGAGAAACTGCATAGCCTTTGCCGCACGCTCAGGTGTTTTTAGTATGCCCTCCCGCTTGGTATCTTCACCAATGGCTGCTATGATGTCGTTGTAGCTTTCTTTTAAATAGTCTGTGGTTTGTTCGCTATAGGAATCGATTTTTGTGTATAGTTGCATATATATTATGTTGTTTTGTCTTTAAAGTATTTGTTGAGCTTGTCTATTTTTGGTGAAATCACAAATTGACAGTAGGCTTGATTGCTGTTTTGATTGTAATAATTGTGATGTTCAGTTTCAGCAGTATAAAAAGGGGCTGCCGGACTGATTTCAGTAACGATTCTATCAGAAAAAACTTTAGCTTCATTAAGTTGCTTAATCAATTGTTCCGCAATTTCCTTTTGCTCTTCTGAATGAAAAAAAATGGCGCTGCGGTATTGGGTACCCACATCGTTGCCCTGCCGGTTTAAGGTGGTAGAGTCGTGAGTGGCAAAAAATACTTCAAGCAATTCTTCAAAAGTAATCAAACCTGAGTCAAATTCAATTTGAACAGCTTCGGCGTGACCGGTCCTGCCGGTGCAAATTTCACGGTAAGCCGGATTTTTAATGGTTCCGCCGGTATATCCTGAAGTCACTTTTAGAACACCTTTCAGCCGTTGAAACACAGCTTCTGTACACCAAAAACATCCTGCTGCCAGAGTTGCTGTTTGAATATTTGAATCAGTCATAGTTTATTTTGTTTAACAAATTTACAATGTCATTGAACATTTAAAATATATATTAACTTTTAATTAATACTTAAAAATACGATTTTATAATTAGAGGCCTTTCAAAATATTGCAATTATGTCAACAATTACTTACTTTCACCGTTCCAAAGTTTTACTATGATTAAAGCAGAAAACATTCACAAAAATTACGGCGATTTACACGTTTTAAAAGGCGTTTCACTAAATATCAAAAGCGGCGAGGTGGTTTCCATAGTGGGTGCTTCGGGTGCGGGAAAAACGACTTTGCTTCACATCTTAGGCACATTGGATCTGGCTTCTAAAGACTCCGGTGACATTGTCATTAACGAAACAAACATCAACCAACTGTCTTCCAAAGAACTGGCTGCTTTCAGGAATAAAAACATCGGTTTTATATTTCAGTTTCATCAGCTATTGCCGGAATTTACGGCACTTGAAAACGTTTGCATCCCTGCTTTTATCAAAGGTACCCCCAAAGCCGAAGCCGAAAAAAAAGCAAAAGAATTGCTTGACTTTCTTGGGCTTTCTCACCGGCACAATCACAAACCCAACGAGCTTTCAGGTGGAGAGCAACAACGTGTGGCTGTTGCCCGGGCATTGGTGAATGACCCACTTGTGATTTTTGCAGACGAACCCAGCGGAAACCTCGACAGTGCCTCAGCAGACAATTTGCACAAATTGTTTTTTAACCTCAGGGACGAATTCAAACAAACCTTTGTGATAGTGACCCACAACGAAGAATTTGCCGATATGGCCGACCGTAAACTGGTGATGAGCGACGGAAAAATTATTTAATAAATGAATGGAAGGCTGCAACCAAATGAGCTCAAAGAATTCCTTGATTTAAAGGCTGTTCAGTACAACTCACCTGAATTTATTACCACTGACCCCATTCAAATTCCGCATCGCTTTTCAGTGAAAGAAGATATTGAAATCATTGCCTTTCTCGTGGCTTCCATCGCCTGGGGCAACCGAAAGAGCATCATCAGCAGTGGCAATAAAATAGCTGAGCTGATGGACAACTCCCCTTTTGATTTTGTCATAAATCATTCTCAACACGACCTTGAAAAAATAACCGGGTTTGTCCACCGCACGTTTAATGAAACTGACCTGAAGTTTTTTATTACTTCCCTTAAAAACATCTACACCAACTATAACGGACTGGAAACAGTTTTTGCAAAGCATATTCAAAATAATAGTCTTCAGCCGGCCATCCACGAATTTAAAAAGGTGTTTTTCAGTATCCCGCATCCGGTACGAACAGCCAAGCACGTTTCAGACCCTTTGAAAAACTCGGCAGCCAAGCGCATCAATATGTTTTTAAGATGGATGGTGAGAAAGGACAATGCCGGAGTGGATTTTGGCATCTGGAAAAGCATCCCTCCCGCCCTGCTCTCCTGCCCGCTGGATGTGCATAGTGGCAATGTGGCACGAAGCCTGGGTTTGCTTTCGCGTAAGCAAAATGATGCCAAAGCATTAAATGAACTGGATATATCTTTGAGAAAACTTGACCCGGAAGACCCCGCCAAATATGATTTTGCGCTATTTGGATTGGGGGTTTTTGAGGGGTTTAAATAATGTATAAAAGTCAAATGTTTATGAACACCTAACTTTTTAATCCTTATCTTCTAAATCTAAAATTCTTATCTTAAACATTTTAAAAGTTATTATTAATAACATTAACATTGCTATAAAATTAGCAGAACTCAACACATTTTTAGTTTCAATTAAAAAAATAAAAAATACAGGTGTAAGAATTATTGGTGCTAAGAAATCTATTTCAATTTTCTTATTAAAAAATTTAAATTTAGCCGGATTAGTTTGGTTTCCTAAAACGGCACTATCAAAAAATGCACAAAATAATATTCCTGATAAAAATGCAATAATTACAATAATGTTCCACCACCAAGTACTAAAATCTCTCGGTAGAAGAGGAACAATTAAAGATGGTAAAAGAGTAATGACTAAAAACACCATAAATGCTGTTTTTTTTTGGGCTTTTCTCATTTCAAAACATTTTATATCATTTTTTAATTAATATTTACACCACATTCCGGAATACCTGTCACCTTAAAGGGTATCATCAATAACAAATATACTTTTTAAAATTTGTTTTCCAAACTGCAGATTCTATGAGAAAACTCGACCCGGAAGACCCCGCCAAATATGATTTTGTGCTTTTTGGATTGGGGGTTTTTGAGAGGTTTAAATAAAAAATCCCGCATATAGCGGGATTAAAATTTATTTAGCAATATTCACTGCCCGTGTTTCCCTGATTACCGTGACTTTTACTTGTCCGGGATAGGTCATATCGGTTTGGATTTTTTGTGAAATTTCAAATGACAGGCTGGCTGCTTTTTCGTCGCTTACCTTTTCACTTTCCACCATCACGCGCAGTTCCCTTCCCGCTTGAATGGCATAAGCTTTATTTACGCCGCCAAAACCAAAGGCGATATCTTCAAGGTCTTTCAATCGCTGAATGTATGAATCCAGCACCTGACGTCTGGCGCCGGGTCTGGCACCGCTAATGGCGTCACACACCTGAACGATGGGTGACAACAAGCTGGTCATTTCCACTTCATCGTGGTGGGCACCAATGGCGTTGCACACTTCAGGTTTTTCACCAAACTTCTCAGCCCATTGCATTCCCAAAATGGCGTGAGGTACTTCTGTTTCAGTATCGGGCACTTTCCCGATATCATGGAGTAGTCCGGCACGTTTGGCGAGTTTGGGGTTCAACCCAAGTTCTGATGCCATTACACCGCACAGCTTGGCTACCTCTCTTGAGTGCTGCAGCAGGTTTTGCCCATAAGAAGATCTATACTTCATTCTACCCACAATTTTGATCAATTCGGGATGTAAACCGTGGATTCCCAGGTCAATTACTGTGCGTTTACCCACTTCAATGATTTCTTCGTCGATTTGTTTTGCGGTTTTCTCAACCACTTCCTCGATACGTGCGGGGTGAATGCGTCCGTCAGTAACCAGTTTATGAAGTGATAGTCTGGCTATCTCTCTTCTCACCGGGTCAAAACAGGAAAGGATAATAGCTTCCGGAGTATCGTCAACGATGATTTCCACACCGGTTGCCGCTTCCAGCGCACGGATGTTTCTTCCTTCACGACCAATGATTCTTCCTTTTACATCATCGCTTTCAAGGTTGAATACTGAAACGCAGTTTTCTATGGCTTCTTCTGTACCAATGCGCTGAATGGTGCTGATGACTATTTTTTTAGCTTCCTGTTGAGCGGTTAATTTGGCTTCTTCAACAGAGTTTTGGATAAAAGCCATGGCATCTGTTTTTGCTTCATCTTTGATGGTTTCAAACAATTGTGCTTTGGCATCCTGAGCTGATAGTGAAGAAATCACTTCAAGCTGCTCAATTTGGCTTCTGTAAAGTTTATCCACTTCTGCCTGCTTTTTTTCAAAAACATCAAGTCGCTCTTGATAGTCTTTAATTTTTTCTTCCAGGTCTGAATTGAGCTTTTTGTTTTTAGCCAATTCGTTGGAAACCTGTGATTCTTTATCACGAGTGCGCTTTTCGGCTTCGGCAATTTTTTTGTCCCTGCCTAAAATTACTTTTTCGTGTTCAGATTTAAGTTCGATAAATTTTTCTTTAGCCTGAAGAATTTTATCTTTTTTAATGGTCTCTCCTTCTGCTTTAGCTTCCTTTAATATTGATGAAGCTATCTTCTTTGCTGATTTTATAATCCTTGAGCCATTGTTTCTTTCAATCACTTTTGCGATTACATAGCCCAAGGCTATACCAATTACTCCTATTGCTATTATTAAAAATAAACTGTCCATTTTTGGTTGTATTTAGATATAAAAAAAGCCTACATTAAAACGTTGATTTGTATAAACTCCTTAAAAACAAGTTTAGGGCTACTAAGATGGTCAAAAAATCCGCCAGTCAGCCAAGGCTGAGACGGCACGCTTTCACATCTTTAACTCACCCTTTTTAAAAAGTTCGCGTTGAGTTTATCAAAAATATTGTAATAATGTAGGCAGTACCTTATTGTATTATATAAAAGAACGTTATACCAAATGGTCTTGAAGAAGCTGATTTAATGATTCTAACTTTTGTTGTACTTCTTCATTATCATTGGCCGAGTCAACTATTTTTTGTTCAGTTTGAGCTGCAAATTGTAAGGCACACATTGCCAAAACATCCTGTTTGTCTCTCACTGCATAATTTTGCTCAAACTGCTTAACCATTTCTTCTATCTTTTTTGTGGCCCTGCGAAGCCCTTCTTCCTGAGAGGGATTCACTGTTAGCGGGTAAACACGGTCAGCGATAGAAAGTTTGATTTTAAGCGGTTCAGACATATTTTTTAATCATTCAATTGTGAAATACATACATCGATTTCACGGATTAAAGTGTTTATTTTGAGTTTTGTTTCTCGTTTAAATTGGTCACTGCCTAACATAGCATTAACTACTCTTAAATTTTCTGACTCATCTTTACATTTCAATAAACTTTCCTTGGTTTTGGAATGTTCATTTTTTTCAATTGCCAATTCCTGCTGCAAAACTGAATAAGATTTATTTAAACTTTCGTGCTGTTGTAAAAGTTGTCTTATCTTATTTTCAAGAGAATCAACAATTTCTGATAGATTACTCATTTAAAAAGTAGTTCGGTGCTAATCACACAAATTTAAGATTACTTAACAAATAAGCCAACTTTTTTTATTTTATTTTTTTAAATAATATTTCACATTATTTATTGTTGTGATATAAAATCTTTTGTAATAACTTGTAGCTTTGTTGTTATAACTGCTTATGAACAGACTTTTTTGCATTTTTTTTATAGTGTTTTCTTTTGGTTTACACGCACAAGGCGACCTGTCTAATAGCAGGTATGTCTTTCCAGAAAACATTCCTACAGACTATTTTTCGAGTCCGATGAAAATTCCCATTGAGCTCTCGGGAACATTTGGCGAGTTAAGAAACAATCATTTTCATGCGGGACTTGATATGCGCACCCAGCAACGGGAAGGTATTCCCATTTATGCCGCTGCTGACGGATATGTCAACAGGCTTAGGGTTGCTCATTTTGGTTACGGCAAAGCCATTTACATTCAACACCCCAATGGATATTCTACCCTATATGGACATTTGCAAAGTTTTGCCGGCGAAATTGAAACCCTTGCCAAACAAACGCAATATCAAAGGGAGTCCTATGAATTTGATATTTATCCTTCAGCCGAAAGGCTACCGGTTAAAAAGGGTGACCTGATTGGCTATTCCGGTAATACCGGAAGCAGCGGCGGGCCACATCTTCATTTTGAAATCAGGGACCGGGCATCCAGGCCTATGAACCCAAAAATGTTTGGATATGAAGTGCCCGATACCCGTAAACCTTTAATCAACAGTGTTTTTGTTTATCCCATTGGCGATGATTCCCACGTGAACAAAGTGGCATCACCCAGACAACTCAGGCTCACTCCCCAAACCGATGGAAACTACATCAGTGAAAAAATTAATGCTTTCGGTACCTTAGGCTTTGGGGTTTCTGCCGTTGACCAGCAAAATGCAGCAAATAACCGCAACGGGGTTTTTAGGGTAAAAACCTTTCACAATGGTGAAAACAGTATTGATATTGTTTTTGATCGAATCTCATTTGACGAAACAAGATACATCAACAGGTTTATTGATTTTGGCTATTTTAAAGACCATAAATCGAGAATTAAAAAACTGTTTATCGAAAGAAACAATCCGTTAAGCATTTTTAAATCTTCAAAAAACAACGGATTTATTACTGTTTTAGATAGCCTGCACTCAGTATATAGCATCGAGGTTTCAGATTATAGCGGTAATATGGTAAGGATCAATGTCCCTATTGAAGGGGTTTATTATCCGGTAGAAGCAAAAACAGGGATTGATTCGCTCAACCATTTTGTTTCGGCTAGAGAAGGTGCTACTATCAAGGAAGGAAAATTTACCATTTACATCCCCCCCAGAAGTTTGTATGAAGACGCTTACCTCAATATCAGGGCTGACGGTGATAGGTTGTTCTTTCACAAAGACAATATCCCGATTCATTCAAACGTTACCATTTCTGCAGATGTTTCCAATTACAATGAAGGAGATATTAACAGGGTGTTTATTGGGAAACTCAATTTTAGGGGTACTCCCACATACAACAACACCAAGCTTGAAGGAAATGTGCTTTCAACTCAGGTCAGGGAGTTTGGAAATTACGGATTGACCATTGACACGGTTCCGCCGGTGATTGCACCGGTAAATTTTAGTGACGGAAAATGGATCAGCAACAATCAAACCTTGCAAATTAGAATTACAGACGCGCTCAGCGGAATAAAAAGTTACCGGGCCACAGTCAATGGCAAATGGATTTTGATGGAGTATGAATACAAAAACAATATGCTCACCCATCATTTCAGTGACAATGTAATAACAGACACCGAAAACAATTTGATACTTATTGTTACCGATAATGCCGGAAATAGTTCTAAATTTGAAGCAACATTTTTCAGAAAATAAACCTTTGCATTTGAAAACAAAATCTTTACTGCTGTTCATTATCGTTCTTTTTGCAGGACATTTTGCCCATTCACAAACCGCAACCATTAAAGGAGTTATACTCGACGAAAACAATCAACCTGTTCCCGGGGTGAATGTTACCTATGGTACCACCGGTACTTTGTCTGATTTTGGCGGTGCTTATATATTGGAAATCCCGGCAAATCAATCGGTGAGAATTACATTTTCACACATTGGCTTTAAAAATGTATATTTAACGGTTACGCTACAGCGAAATGAAGATTATGAATTCAACCCTGTATTGTCAACTGATATTGAACAAATTGGTGAAGTTTTTATTTCCGGAAGGCAAAACAGGCAAGTTCAGGGGATCATTAACCTGACTCCTGAAACCGTCAGAAGAACCCCTGGCGCCCAAGCAGGAGTTGAAAACTTGCTAAAATCTTTGCCCGGCGTAAGTGGCAACAACGAACTAAGTACTCAATATTCAGTGCGTGGTGGCAACTATGATGAAAACCTGGTCTATGTCAATGAAATTGAAGTCTATCGCCCATTCCTTATCAGAAGCGGGCAACAGGAAGGATTGAGTTTTGTAAATAGCGACTTGACCTCCAATGTCGATTTTTCAGCCGGAGGGTTTCAGGCAAAATATGGCGATAAATTGTCCTCGGTCCTTGACATAACTTACAGAAGGCCTGTCGCTTTTGATGCTTCAGCAGACTTGAGTTTACTGGGAGCCAGTGTTTCAGCAGGAGGTATTTCAAACAACGGAAGGTTAACTGCCATTGGCGGCATCAGGTACAGAAACAATGCCCTGCTTGTCAAGGCACAGGAAACCGAAACCAACTTTACCCCAATTTTTGCCGATGCACAGACCTATATTACTTATAAAGTAAACAACAAACTCGAGATTGGTTTTCTTGGAAATTTTTCCATCAACGATTACAGTTATCAACCCTTATCAAGACAAACCAACTTTGGTACACTTGCTGACCCCATTGCCTTGATTATAGATTATGAAGGCCAGGAAAAAGACCGTTATGAAACTTATTTTGGAGCGTTTAGGGCTACTTATGCGGCCAATGACAACCTGACCCTGAAGTTTATTGCATCCGGTTATCACACCCAGGAACAGGAGCATTTTGATATACTTGCACAATACCGATTGGGTGTTGTGAACACAGACATTGGATCAAGCGGGCTGGGCGATGTGGAATTCAGCCGGGCTATTGGTTCACAACTTACCCACGCCAGAAACAACCTGGATGCGTTGATTTTCAATTTTGAGCACAAAGGCGATTATCTGGTTGACAATCACCAGGTGCATTATGGTTTAAAATACACCCGTGAGGACATCAGGGACCGTATTCAGGAATATGAAATTATTGATTCTGCCGGATTTTCAATCAGGCCGCCCGGCATTGAATTCATCAATGACCAGCCCTACAACCCTTTTGATGCACCACTTGTTCCTTTTACTGATGTAGATGCATTCAACGATGTTCAGATTGACCGTTTTTCAGGTTTTCTTCAATGGAGCAAAAGAACCCTATTGGGTAACCATGATTTGTGGATGAACCTGGGAGTGAGGGCTCACAACTGGACCGTGAGTGGAGTGGGGATTGAAAGCAACACCCAAACTGTTTTTAGCCCAAGGGGTCAAATTGCCATTCAACCTGACTGGGAAAATACCGATATGATTTTCAGACTATCGGGCGGGCTTTACCATCAACCGCCATTTTACAGGGAGCTGCGCGATTCTACCGGAACTGTAAGGCCCAATGTAAAGGCACAGCAATCAGTTCACGTTGTTTTTGGAAATGATTACAGCTTCAAGATTTGGGACAGGGCTTTTATTCTACACAGTGAAATTTATTATAAAAACCTCACTGATGTCAATCCATACACTTTGGAAAACGTCAGAATTCGTTATCGTGCCACAAACAATGCTGAAGCCTATGCTTACGGATTGGATTTAAGGCTTACGGGTGAATTTGTTCCCGGGACTGAGAGTTGGTTGAGTTTTGGTTATTTAAAAACCGAAGAAAATATTGAAAACCGGGGATTCATTGCAAGACCTACAGACCAACGATTGAAGTTTGGCATTTTGTATCAGGATTACGCACCTGAAATTCCTGAAATGAAAGTATATATCAATCTGGTTTACAATACAGGACTACCGGGTGGCTCACCCAGTTATGCAGACCCTTACTTGTTTCAAAGCAGGTTGCGTGACTATAGAAGGGCCGATGTTGGGTTTTCCTATGTAATTGTTGACGAAAATAAATTAAGGGATTCCGGGTGGTTAAAACCGTTCAAGGAATTTACCATTGGTTTTGAGATTTTCAACATCTTTGATGCGCAAAACTCAATCACCAATACCTTTGTGAGGGATGTTGACAGTAAATTGCAATATGCAATACCCAATTATTTGACTCCAAGGGTATTTAATGTGAGAACTACTATGCGTTTTTAGGAGTTTATTTATCCATAAACTCTTTAAGTACATCAACTACATAGTCCACTTCTTCTTTCGTGTTAAACGAAGAGAGGGAAAACCTGATTGATGGCTTTTTCAAATCCTCTTCATTGAGAATTTCGCTTAAAACATGAGAGCCTTTATCGCTTCCACTTTGGCAGGCACTTCCTTTTGAACAAGCAATTCCTTTTAAATCCAGCTGAAAAAGCAGCATCAATGCCTTTTCCTGTGATATGGGCAAGCATACATTGAGTAGCGTGTAAGTGCTTTTTTTAGCGTTTTCACAGGCGCCGTTGAACTTTACACCTGAAATCTTCTGCTTTAGTTGTTGTATAAAATAATTTTTCAGGCCTTGAATGTACTCCCTTTCTTTATCGAGATTTTCATAAGCCATAACAAAAGCAGTTTCCAAACCGGCAATGTTGTGAACAGATTCTGTTCCGGCCCTAAGTCCACGTTCTTGTTGACCGCCAAAAATAAGTGATTGCAAACCGGAGTTCTTACGAATAAATGCAAATCCCACACCCTTGGGGCCGTGAAATTTATGTGCAGCACCAACTATAAAGTCAACAGGTATTTTTGATAAGTCCAACTCAAAGTGCCCAACAGACTGCACGGTATCTGAATGAAAAAGCGCACCGTGTGTTTTGGTTAATTGAGCTACTTTTTCAATATCAAGCATAGTCCCTATTTCATTGTTGATGTGCATCAGGCTCACCAACGTTTTTTTTGGGTTTTCCTTTAAAAGTGTTTCCAGTTGTTCATAATCCACTTCACCGCAAGAGTCCAGATTCAAAAACACAACTTCAATGTTGTATTGTTTGTGAAGTTCCTCAATGGTATGCAGTATGGCGTGATGCTCAATTTTTGAAGAAATGATTCTTTCAACCCCTAAATCCCTCACGCAACTGTTGAGGATCAGGTTGTCTGCTTCTGTGCCGCCTGAGGTGAAAATAATTTCGGCTGCTGTGACCCCCAATTGCTTGGCAATGGTTTTTCTTGTATTTTCAACCAAGGATTTAGAAGCCCTGCCATAAGAATGTGTGGATGAAGGGTTTCCGAAATTATTTTTCATAACTTCTGTAATCCTTTCAATCACTTCAGGACGCAATTGAGTAGTGGCAGCACTGTCAAAATATACACTGTTCATTTTTCAAAAATAGTTTAATTGTAAATATTTAAACCCGCTTCTGCATAAAGTTTTGCAAAACTATTACTTTTGCAAAAGACACAACTGTTATGAAATACTTTTTTTTCTCATTTTTTTTAGTTCTTTTTTTTAGTTCGTGTGATGACGGCGATGTGATTGTAACCACCTTTGATTTTGATGAAATCAATTTGGAGTTTTGTCAAACGGCCACTTCATATGTTTTTTTTAAAGTAAACAACACCAATCTGGAGTCGCTTTCTTTTAAACTTCAAACTCAAAATGACACCTTACTCACTACACAGGACACACTTATGTTTCAAATTGACGGGTCAATTAATGTAGTGAATTACAGAACATACAATGCCAGTGTGCCACAAAATTACTTTTGCAGTAGCATTCCCCCTGCTAATCCAAGAATATTACAGGATTTTGTGAGCAGTCAGGGAGTAGCAACACTATTTACAAGAATTGTTGACACCACTTATACCGGTGTTGGAAATGAACAGGACACTTCTTTTGTTTACCGCACTTCAATTTTATTCAACAACCTGAGACTGGAAAATGAAAATGAGATTGTGACCCAGCAAACCCTTGATTTTGGGTTTTTGAATGTTACCGGTCAATAAGTTATTTTGGATTTTGCGGAATGTAAACCTCTGTTGCCCCCCGACCATATTTTTGATAATCGGCATCATAGTAGTTTAAAAAATCATACCTCCTGAAAAGCGACTCAAGTTCTGATTTGAGCACGCCTTCACCCACACCGTGTATAAAAATAACACGTTGAACCCTTTTTTGGATGGCAAAATCGAGTTGACGCTTTGCAGTGTCTATTTGGATGTTTATCATATCAAAATTATCCAAACCACGGGTATTGGGCAACAGTTTTTCAATGTGGAGATCCACTTCCATAGCAGGGATACTTTTTTTCCGGCTGCTTAAATTTGTTTTGTTTTTATTGGTTTTGGGTTCTTTATCCTTTACTGCTGCAGAAATTCCTTCAGTATATTTTATTTTAATTTCTACGTCTTCTTCCATTTTGATGAGTTCATTTTCCAAAAATTCTATAGAAAAACCATCTGTAGTTTCAACCAGGACTTGCCCGTTTTTACTGCTAACAACAACACCTTCAAGCTGTTCATTGATTGCTGCTACTTTATCTCCTGTTTGAAATTTGACCATTATTAAAAATTAATTTGTATATTTCGTAATAAATTTAACCACAAAACTACGAAAAACTAGCTTTGTAGGAATATTCATCTGTTTTTTAGGCAGATTATCGAAAATATATGTAAGTCAGAGGATGGATTGAAATTTAATTGTAATTTTGGGGACATTAAAAACAGTGAACCCCAAACTACTGTAAAAAAATTTAATATTATGAAACACCTACTACTTTCAGCAGCCCTATTGCTTTTTGCTAGTAATTTGATTGCTCAACTCTCAGTGAGGCCCAGCCCTTCAACCAATACTGACAGCTATATCTATGCCAATGATGTGGTTTTGTATGTTCACCAGGGCATTAACCTGCAAGTGAATAATGATGCCGAAACCCGTGCCAGTATTTATTTACGTGGCGACTCACAACTTATCCAAGGAGACAAGCCCACTTCTCAAAACTCCGGAAACGGGCATTTATCAGTCTGGCAACGCGGCCATGCCAATGCCCGTGATTATAACTACTGGGCTTCTCCGGTGGGGAACCCCAATGATGCAACTATTCCAACAGGCAACACCCGTTTTGGAATACCAAGGATTTTCGATGTTGGAGAGGATAATCTTTTTCCGGGAGAATTACACAAAACTTTTAGTACTCAACAACAAACCACCTGGGATTTAGATGGTATTGCAAGTAATGTGGCTGTAGGGGATATAGGTTCCTTACAAATATCAAGAAGATGGATTTATACCATGAGAGCAGCAACCGGCTATACCAGTTGGGTTCATATTGGGCATCAAAATGGTTTAAACGGCTCAGGTTTAGCTCCCGGTGAAGGTTTTACCATGAAAGGCACCGGTTTATCCGACTATGCGGAAAATTATCACAATCAATTATATGACTTTAGGGGAAGACCCAATGACGGTGATATAACTATTACAGTGGGTCACAATGGCGCCTCTTTTTTGGAAACTTTAACGGGCAACCCCTATCCTTCTGCACTGGATATGGCTGATTTTTTAATGGATCCGGATAATAATACGATAGATGGTACCGCATATTACTGGGATCAAAATAGGGAAACCAATTCACATTATATTTACGATTACCAAGGTGGTTATGGAACTTGGGTTCCAAGTGGTGGTGGTGACGGTAATCCCGGAGTATATACTCGACCCGTTTTTGAATATATTGATGGATATGGCACCTCCATTGGGGGTACCGGGGAAGAGGGCGATCTCATTCAAAGAAGGTATGCGCCTATCGGTCAAGGATTTATGGTGCGTGGTGCCGTAAATGGAACTGCTATATTCAAAAACACAATGCGCCGTCATGTAAGGCAAGGTCAAGATACTTTTAGCGAATTTAGAAATGCAACCGGCTCATCATTATCAGCATCCACAGGGCCTGCTTTACCCGCAGAGCCTCAATATTTATTCCCTACCCTGCGTTTTCACGTTAAAGTCAATGACTTGTATGTTAGGGATATGGTTATGACCTTTTCACCTGAAACCACCAAAGGTGCTGACAGGGGTTGGGATGGCAAACACCCATCTGTCATAAATGATGGAGATGCCTATTGGTTGCTTGAAGATGAAACACACCCTTATGTGATACAGGCACGTCCTTTTGATGAGTTTGACGCCATACCTTTAGGAATCAGAAAGAGAAACGGTAATGCCACTTATGAAGTTAGCGTTGCTGAAGCACACAACTTTACAAACCGTATGTATTTGTATGATGTGGTAAACAACACTTACCAAACCCTAAGTACAAATAACAGGGCCCAAATCAACTTAAACGGTCCTGCCGGGAATATTGAAAACAGATTCTATATTGTCTTTAGAAGAAATATCCAGGATGATCAAATTCCACAACGCATTGCAGATATGAATCTAGGGGTGTTCCAAAACAACCCGCTTTCAAAACTTCAGGTTAGCAATCCCGATATGTATGATATCAAGAATGCTTCAGTCTATGATATGAGAGGAAGATTGGTTATAACCCAAAACAACATAGGTAACGTTCCCCGCTACGAGTTCTCTACTCAGGGATTAAGCAGCGGCGTTTATTTGGTCGTTTTAACAACAACAGATAACCAGATGATTGATTATAAAATCACTGTTCATAACAAAAATTAAATTTACCAAACATACAATTTAAAAAGCCGCTTTATGCGGCTTTTTATTTTTATGTAATTTATGTTGATATTTTACTATCTTTATGCTACTAACTTAAAACCAACAAATTATGGGAAATCAAAAAATTAACTTTGGTAATGTTATTCTAAAAATTCTAGAATTATTAATTATCAAATTGTTTACCCTTCCCTTTAAAATTTACAAAAACGCATTGGTTGCACTTTCAAATGCCAATGCAGATGATTCAGAAGAAAAAAATTTATCGGGTGACTTTCCTTTGTACATCTGGATTGTAAGTATTTTCAGTGCCATAATCGCTTTGACCTATCCATTTGGGTTATTATATGCATTAATCATAGGATACAACGGGGGAGTTGGATTATTTCTTATGTCTTTAATTGCTGTATACTTTTCCCCTTTATATCTTGGATTAATAAAGGAATTGTTATTAATTACTTTAAAAACTTTACTTTACCTGAAAATCATCTCAAAAAAGTAAGATTATTCTTAGATATTAATTTAAAAAAAATGCCTCAAAATATTGAGGCGTTTTTTTTACAATTAGACCATTTTATTTTTCAAATTCCTCAAGTGTTTTTGTGATAATCGAAACACAATCCAGAAGTTGTTCTTTATTCATAACCAGCGGTGGTGCAAACCTGATGATGTTTCCGTGAGTGGGTTTTGCCAGCAGGCCATTGTCCCGCAGTTTGATACAAATATCCCAGGCTGTTGAGCTGTCCTCACTGTCATTGATCACAATGGCGTTTAAAAGGCCGCGACCCCTTACCAACCTAACTATATTGCTTTTCTCGACATATTTCTGCATTTCGCTGCGGAAGAGTTTACCCAATTCCCTGGAGTTTTGAGCGAGATTTTCCTCCCTCACAACTTCCAGTGCTGCCATTCCAACTGCTGCTGCAACAGGATTTCCACCAAAGGTTGAACCGTGTTGCCCGGGTTTGATTACATTCATAATGTGATTGTCTGCCAACACAGCAGAAACCGGATAAGCACCACCTGAGAGTGCTTTACCTAAAATTAAAATGTCAGGACGACTGTAGGTTTCTTGCCTTTCGCAATGACCTTCACAACTGCAGTTTCCGCAAACAGCGAGTAATGAACCTGTTCTGGCAATTCCTGTCTGGATTTCATCTGCCATAAAAAGCACATTGTGTTTGTTACACAATTCTTTTGCTCTGCTCATATAATCATCTGCAGGAGTGTAAACCCCCGCTTCTCCCTGAATGGGCTCAATAAGAAAACCGGCAACATTTTTATTGTTCTTGATTGCATTTTCCAATGCTTGTGTATCGTCATAAGGTATTTTTAAAAACCCCGGAGTGAAGGGTCCGAAGTTCTTTCGGGCATTTTCATCGTTTGAAAACGAAATAACTGTAGTGGTTCTTCCGTGGAAATTGTTTTCGCACACTATGATTTGTGCTTCATTCTCATCAATTCCTTTCACTTCATAAGCCCATTTTCTGGCTATTTTTATTGCAGTTTCAACAGCTTCGGCACCGGTGTTCATTGGTAGTATCTTGTCAAATTTGAAATACTCAGTGATGTATTTTTCAAAACGCCCAAGCATATCATTGTGAAATGCTCTTGAAGTTAAGGTAAGTGTGCGCGCCTGATTATCCATTGCTCCAACTATTTTTGGGTGACAATGTCCCTGGTTTACCGCAGAGTAAGCAGACAGGAAATCATAATATTTTTTTCCTTCTACATCCCAGACATAAACACCTTCTCCCCTGCTCAAAACTACCGGCAAGGGGTGATAATTGTGTGCTCCATGTTTGTCTTCCAGGTCTATAGCCTGCTGTGATGTGATTTTGTCTAAAGTAAGCATAACTAAAAATTTTAATTCTTGAAATTACAATTCCTGCTTTATGGGTTTTTACAGTGGAGAGAAATCATCCTGATTGCACAAAAATAGACATATTCTCTCAAATTATTTATATATTGAAAGAATATTGCTTTTTGTCATTTTTCTGTTAACCGGTTTGTGATACATTTGAGAAAAATTGTAAAACTATGTCAGATTCGAGAAGTTATTCGCTCAAGAAAATTGCAAAATACCCTTTTCTGATAGCTCAAAAATCAAAGCTGGCAATGTTCCTGCTTTGCACTTCTATTGCTGTAGTTTTGACATTTGTTTTTGGTGATGATGAGTTTGTAAGAACTCAGCATTTGGTGTTGTTTCTCTTGTTTTTTTCAATGCTTTTGTGGTTTACAGAAGCCATTCCCCCCTTTGCTGTTGGTATTTTTATAGTGGGTTATCTCATTTTTTTTATGGGTCGCGAGGGCACTATGGATGTCAACCATTATGTCCAAACCTGGTCAGACGGGGTGATTTGGTTGTTCCTCGGTGGATTTTTCCTCGCAGAAGGCATGAGAAAATCCCGGCTCGACATTCGTTTGCTGGTTGTTACTGCGCCTAAGTTTGGTGAAAAGGCAAAGTTCATTATCTTAGGATTAATGTTTGTGACAGCCATACTATCCATGGTGATGAGTAATACGGCCACCACAGCGATGATGCTTGCCACAGTGACACCCCTATTTACACAAATAGACAACAAAAAACTACAGAAAATGTTTCTTTTAGGCATTCCCACCGCAGCAGCCATTGGCGGTATGGGAACCATCATTGGCTCTGCACCCAATGCCATAGCTGTGGGTGCTTTGGAAAGTATAGGAATAAAAATCAGCTTTTTGCAATGGATGAGTGTGGGTGTGCCGGTGGCGCTTTTACTCACCTTTCTGACGTGGAAATTATTATTGACCAAATACAATTTTGGTGACCTTAAACTTTCCACAGATTTTATAAAAAATCTGGAATTAAAAAAAGACTACAATAAACAGGAAGTTAATCAAAGGCGCATTGTATTGGTTGTTTTTGCAACAACAGTATTTTTCTGGATCACATCACAATGGACCGGAATTCCCGTTGCGGCAATTTCAGGGATACCCATCGTGTTTTTAACCATGATGGGGGTGATAGATGCAGACGACGTTAGAAAACTTCCTTGGGATACGCTAATGCTGGTGGCCGGTGGTCTTGCACTGGGTATCGCCATACAGGAGCAGGAACTGGCACTATACTTTATATCAAAAATCAGTTCGTTTGACTTTAATGTGTATTTATTGCTGGTGCTATTTAGTTTAATCACTGTGATTTTTTCAAATTTTATGAGCAATACGGCAGCAACAACCATACTGGTTCCGGTTGCAATATCATTGGTAAGTATTTATGGCAACGTCAACCCGGTGCTGTTTACTTTTGTTATTGGTTTGAGTGCTTCCTGCGCCTTACTTTTGCCGGTTTCCACACCTCCCAATGCTATAGTTTACAGTACAGGCCTTGTTGAACAAAATGAATTCAGGCTCTCCGGAATTTTTGTGGGTCTTGTTGGACCGTTGATTATTATACTTTGGACAATACTACTCACTAACTTATTTTTTTAACCCCATTTTATTTAAAATAATCTCGTGCAATACCTTATTTTTGCGCTATGGGAAGAAAAAAAACCAAGCGCGTTATATTTGAAAACATTGCCGTTATAGATGCCGGAGCTAAAGGCAAAAGCATCGCCAAAGCCCCGGACGGAAAAGTGATTTTTATTGGAAATGCTATTCCCGGTGATGTGGTGGATATTCAAACAACCAAAAAAAGAAGCTCCTATTATGAAGGTGACGCCATTAAATTTCACAGCCTTTCTGAACGAAGAACCGAACCAAAGTGCATCCATTTTGGTGTTTGTGGCGGATGCAAATGGCAAAATATGAGTTATGACAACCAACTTTATTTCAAAGAAAAAGAAGTTGAAAACAACCTGAAACGCATCGGAAAAGTTGAATTGCCTGAAATCACTCCCATATTGGGCTCTGCAAAACAGTATTACTACCGCAATAAAATGGAGTTTTCATTTTCAGACAGTCGTTGGCTAACCTTGGAAGAAATAAAGTCCGGAAAAGAGATTGACAACAGAAATGCGCTGGGCTTTCACATTCCCGGGATGTGGGATAAAATCCTGGATTTAAAAGAATGTCACCTTCAGGAGGAACCATCAAATAGTATAAGGCTTTCTGTAAAGGAATTTGCAATAAAAAACAGGCTTGAATTTTTCAACACCCGAAACCAGGAAGGCTTTTTACGCACTTTGATGATTCGCACCACAAGCACCGGCGAATTAATGGTGCTCATCCAGTTTTTTAAGGAAGACAAACAAAACCGTGAACTGTTGCTTGATTTCCTTTCGGAAAAATTTCCTGAAATCACTTCCCTACTCTATGTTATCAATTCCAAAGCCAATGACACCCTGTATGACCAGGAGGTTATTTGCTACAAAGGTCGTGACCATATTTTTGAAGAAATGGAAGGCTTGAAGTTTAAAATCAATGCCAAATCCTTCTACCAAACCAATTCTGAACAGGCGTATGAACTTTATAAAATCACCCGTGATTTTGCCGGTTTAACCGGAAACGAACTCGTCTATGACCTGTATACCGGAACCGGAACGATTGCCCAGTTTGTTGCTAAACAAGCAAAAAAAGTAGTGGGTATTGAATCAGTTCCCGAAGCCATTGAAGCTGCCGGGGAAAATGCACAATTAAACGGTATTGACAACGTTGACTTTTTTGTGGGTGACATGAAAAAGGTATTTACTGAAGCATTCATTCAGCAAAACGGAGTTCCCGATATCATCATCACTGATCCACCACGTGACGGAATGCATAAAGATGTTGTACAACAAATTTTGAATGTAGCACCGCAAAAAGTGGTGTATGTGAGTTGCAACAGTGCCACACAAGCCAGAGACCTGGCACTGATGGATGAAATATATAAAGTAGTAAAAACCCAAGCCGTTGATATGTTTCCACAGACACATCACGTGGAAAATGTTGTACTTTTGGAAAAACGCAATTGATGAAACGAATCTTATTTTTGGTTTTTGGAATAACTCTACTCTCTTTGGGATGTACCAGAGATGACATCTGTACCCCGGAAGCTTCAAAAACACCACTGTTAATCATTAGTTTCTATAACGCTCAAAACCCAGAAGCCAGAAAAACGGTCAATGCGTTTACAGTTGTTCGCGATGGTGATGAATTTAACTTGTTTTCACCCGTAACTACTGATTCTATCGCAATTCCCCTTTACACGGGTGCAGACTTTACCGATTATTTTTTTGTAGCCAATGCCAATGACAATTTGCCGAAAGTAGATTTTCTTTCATTTACCTACCAACGTGAAGATGAATTTATCAACAGGGCTTGCGCATTCAGAACCAATTTTAACAACCTAGAATTTTCACAGGCTACACCCACCCAGCAAAGCTGGATCCAGGACATTTTTTTAAGAAGTGACAGTATTAACGCAAGAAATCAAAATGAGGCACATATTTATATTTATCATTAGTTTTCTGGTGTTTGTACCTGGAGCTGTTGCACAAACGGCTTCTGAAAATGATGCCCCCATTCCTCAGGATAAGTTTGGCCTGCGGGTGGGAATTGATTTGTTCAAACCCGCACGAACACTATTTGATGAGAATTACTCCGGCTTTGAAATTATGGGTGATTACAGGGTGTACAAAAAGTATTATCTGGCATTGGAAATTGGCAACGAACAAAAAACCACATTTGACGACAACCTGACGTCAAAAGGAGATGGCAGTTATTTCAAAATAGGGTTTGATTACAATGCCCACAACAATTGGGCAGGACTGAACAATATGATTTTTGGAGGATTGCGGTATGGACTCTCTTCTTTTTCACAGGAACTCATTGAATATCAAATTGCAACTGTCGCTCCATTTTTCCCACCGGACATCAGGACTGAACCAATTTTATTTGAAGGCTTAAATGCACATTGGATTGAATTTGTAGTTGGTGTAAAAACCGAAGTCTTAAACAACTTATACCTTTCTATTACGCTTCAGCTAAAAAACAGAGTTGCTGAAAAACAGCCTGAAAATTTTGACAATCTATTTATTCCCGGTTTTGGGAGGACTTATGAAAACAGTCAGTTTGGTGCCGGATTTGGGTATGGCATCAGTTATATGATTCCGTTTATGAAAAAGTAAAAGAGCTTATTCTTTGTTCTTATGCTTTTTGCTGCCTTCATAGAGTTCATACTTTACAAAACGTGCTTCCAGTTTTCCGTTGAAGGTTTTTATTTTTCGGGATGGTCTTAAACCAACGAATTTCAGTGCTTCAAGGTTTCCGGTAATCAGCCACGCATTTGAATTGGGGTAACCGTGTTTTAGAGTGTTTCCAATTTCAGTATAAAAACTTTCCATATCAATGCTCAATCGTTCATCATAAGGTGGGTTGAAAACAATATGCAAAGGACCTTGGGTGCTTTTGGTAGTTTTGAAAAAGTCTTCGTGCTGCACGTTAATGAATTCTTCAAGATTGGCGCTTTTAATGTTTTCTTTCGCTTTAGCTACAGCAGAGGGAGCTTTATCATATCCCAAGATGGAAAAATCAAAGTTTCTAACCCGTTTAAGCAGCGACTCTTCAATGGTTTCAAAAAGGGCATCGTTATAATCTTTCCAGTGCATAAAGCCAAACTCAGGGCGGTTGATATTTGCCGGAATATTGCAGGCAATCATAGCTGCTTCTATCAAAAAAGTCCCGCTACCACACATAGGGTCCAAAAAATCACTTTGGCCAGTCCAGCCTGATTGTATAAGCAGTCCTGCGGCTAAAACTTCATTGATGGGTGCTATGTTGACTTCTTTGCGATAGCCTCTCAAATGCAAACTACCCCCGGAGCTGTCCAGGGACAAGGTACACCTGTCGCCCTGTATATGAATGTTGATTTGAAGTTCGGGTCTGTGGGTATCCACATTGGGGCGAAGGCCGGTTTTGTCCCGCAATTGGTCGACAATAGCATCTTTGACTTTGTGTACCACATACAGTGAATGATTAAAAAAATCTGATGACACACTGGCGTCCAGCGAAAAAGTGGTTCTTTGATTAAAATACTGTAACCAGTCAAACTTCTGAACCTGCCGGTATAAATCCTGGTCATTTTGGGCTTTAAAAGTGTAAATGGGTTTTAAAATCTTGATGGCTGTTCGCAAACTTAGGTTGGCTTTATACATAAAACCCAAATCACCAACAAAACTGACGCTTCTTGTGCCAATTTCAACTTTTTGCGCGCCTAGGTCTTTTAATTCTTTTGCGAGAATTTCTTCAAAACCAAATAAGGTTTTGGCTACCATTTTAAAATTATTTTCCATAGAAATTGTTACAGTATGCTGCAAAAATACGTTATTTTAGACGGGTGAATTTGAAACAATGCTAAAAGATACAGAAAACTGGTTTACATCCTGGTTTGACACCCCATACTACCACATATTATATAAAGACAGGGACTATGATGAGGCTTTGGTCTTTATGAAGAATCTCACACAGTTTCTTAACCTGAAAAAAAAACAAACTATACTCGATCTCGCCTGCGGAAGGGGTCGCCATGCCGTAAGTTTAAACGAATTGGGATTTGATGTGACCGGTGTTGATTTATCTACTGAAAGTATCTTGTATGCCAAAAGCTTTGAAAATGAAACACTCCGGTTTGATGTTCACGATATGTGTAAACCTTACCATAAAAAGTTTGATGCCGTGTTCAATTTGTTTACCAGTTTTGGATATTTTGAAAAAGAAGAAGACAATTTCCGGACTATTGCAGCTATAAAAGCCAATCTTAATGAGGGAGGTAAAGGGGTTATTGATTTTATGAACGTAAATACAGTCATAACTAATTTAGTGGAAAAGGAAACCAAAACAGTTGGTAAAATTACATTTCATATTCATCGGTATGTCAATGAAGGGTATATTTACAAGGACATTTCATTTACCGATAACAATGATGATTATTTTTTTACCGAAAAAGTCAAGGCACTAAAACTTGAAGATTTCAAAAATTATTTTAAAAAGGCAGGAATTGAATTATTGTGTACTTTTGGCGATTATAATTTGAAAGAGTTTGATCCGCTTCATTCACCAAGGTTAATTCTTATTTTTAGTTAATGAATTATTTGTTACCCATTTTAGCGATTGTTGCAGGTTATTTTTTTGTAATCCTTTTCAAACCGAAAAAACCTTCAAACATCAAGTTATTTCTGGCGTTTAGTGGTGCATTTTTACTGGCACTCACTGTATTTGAATTACTCCCGGAAGTATATGAAGCCAATGGAAAATACATTGGCATCTATATAATGGCAGGGATTATCCTGCAGATTTTTCTTGAATTTTTCTCCAAAGGCGCTGAACATGGCCACGTGCATTTACATAAAAATGACACTACTTTTCCGTGGATGTTGTTTGTGAGTTTAAGTATCCACTCTTTTTTGGAAGGTATTCCCATTCACGACCATCACAACCTCATTTGGGGAATCATCATTCACAAAATTCCGATTGCTATTATTTTAACGGTGTTTTTTATTCAGGCAAATTATTCTCAAAAGAATACGCTTATATTTTTATTCCTTTTTTCATTGATGACACCCGCCGGCAGCTTTGCTGCAGAACATTTCCAGTTTTTAAAAGATTACTATTTAGAAGCTACTGCTATTGTTATTGGTATTTTTCTACACGTTTCCACAACCATACTTTTTGAAAGCAGTGAAGGCCATAAGTTTAATTTAACAAAGTTATTAATAGTAATCTTTGCGGCATTTTTGGCTTATTTGCTTTAAATGACCCTTAAGAAGATAAACAAAAAGTGAAAAAGACTGCCCAGTAAAACAAATATATGCCAAACCACGTGAAAGAACTTAACACGATGCCTGACATAAAAAAGTATTCCTACAGTATAAAATAAACCTCCAAGAGCGAGTAATGTCAATCCAAAAGTATCTGTTCTTTCATACAGCGCCTGAAAGTCAAATACAATCAGCCAACCCATAATGAGATAAAGCAATAGCGAAATGGTTTCAAACCTTCCTGTAAAAAAGAGTTTTAATATTGTTCCTATACCCGCTATACCCCAAACTATGAAGAAAAGTTCCCAACCCAGACTATCAGAAAGTAAGATTAAAACAATGGGGCTATAAGTACCTGCAATCAGCACATAAATACTGATGTGGTCTAAAATTCTGAGTTTGTTTTTTCTGGTGGTTTTCTTTTCAAGATGATATATGGTTGAAGCAAAATAGAGTAAAACCAGCGACCCTCCATACAGAGCAATACTCAAAATACTTTTTAAAGAGCCGTGAGTTTCATAAATAATCATCAGTACAAACCCAAGCACGCTTAAAGCGAAACCAATGCCGTGAGTGAGCCAGTTGTAGAATTCTTCTTTTTCAGTTTGTGTACGCATTTGGCAAAAATAATATTTCGGATCGGATAAGCACAAAAAAAGTCCCTCACAAATACCTGTAAAGGACTTTTAAAGAAGCCTGCCTGCCGATTAGGCAGGGCGGTGTCACGACCCCTATAGCTATCGGGGGACTGCGGCTCACCTATAAAACAAAAAACCCCTCATCAAAAGATGAAGGGTTTTTTTTAAAGAAGGCGGCGACATACTCTCCCACTGGATAGCAGTACCATCTGCGCTAACGGGCTTAACTACTCTGTTCGGAATGGTAAGAGGTGAGCCCCGTTGCTATAGCCACCTTAAATCTTAATCCCGCACTTGATGCGGGATCTAATATCGTGACATATTGAAAAAATATACGTTTGATTTCCAAAGAAATAATTTGAACTTATAAAGAGTTAGCTTCCTGCCTGTCTTGCAACAGGCAGGAGGCGGTGTACATAAGCTTACGGGTTATTAGTATCACTCGGCTATGACATTACTGCCTTTACACCTATGACCTATCAACGTGGTAGTCTCCCACGACCCTTAAAAGAAATCTCATCTTGTGGTGGGTTTCGCGCTTATATGCTT